>FZPS01000157.1_pt41 | contig 258822 bp, 228 predicted proteins | sample 1817821 | NCBI WGS metagenome assembly FZPS01 (sample SAMEA104158645, study PRJEB21678) | metagenome | place: Germany | collected 2015-04-21
ATACTCCAAAGCGGTTTCAGCTTAACTCGAGAGGCTTTAGCAGGATTAAAAAATACAATGATACATTAAGCCCTTGCAGGTAACGAGGTCCTGACTAAAATATTCCCTACAGTATCTTGACACTATCATTGTAAAATGATATATTGTAAAAAGAGAATAAATTTAAAAGAATAAATATTGGTAAAGGCAGCAGTATCCATGAGTGGCTATATCGATATTCACGTTCATCTACTGCCAGGGATTGACGAGGATGGTCCCCCGGATCTTAAGAGCTCGCTTGAACTGGCACAAGAACTAGTTAATCAGGGGTTTGCTACAGTTATCGCCACCCCGCATTCCCTGGAAGGAGCTCCTTCTGCAGAAGAGGTCCTGGCCTGCCGCCAGCTCTTTACCGCAGAGCTTGAGCAGAGGCAGATCCCCTTGCAGGTGCTGCCCGGTTCGGAGCTGGCCCTTGAGCCGCAGCTTCTGCGTCGGGTAAAAAGCGGGCAGGCCCTGACCTTAAACCGCGGATGCTACCTGCTTATTGAGCTGCCGGTCTACCAGCAGCTACCGCTCTATACCGAAGAACTTCTCTTTGAGCTAAAAGCGCACGGTTACCGACCCATTCTCGCTCATCCGGAAAGGGTCAAAGCTTTCCAGGATGAGATTTCTTATTTATACCGGCTGGTGGAAAAGGGTGTTTATCTGCAGCTTACTTTAAGCAGCCTGACCGGCTTGCTGGGCCCGGCGGTTCAGAAAACTGCCTGGAAGCTGCTCTCGCACGGGCTGGTCCATTTTATGGCCACCGATGCCCATTGCACCGGGCGCCGTCTTTCCGCTACAGATTGGGCGGTGCAGCGGTTAGAGAGACAGCTCGGCGTCGGGACCGCCGAAACGCTGCTTAAGGCCAACCCCGGCCGGTTGCTACGCAATGAAGAGCTGGAGTTTCCAGAACCGCTACCGGTTCATAAAAGCAAAAGCAGGTTTCACCTGCTCAAGGATAAGATCTTCTTTAACTGAAAGCGGGGTTTAATCTATGGAGCAAGAGCTAGAACTAATTGAATTATGGCAGATCTTCAGCAAACGCTGGAAGATGATTATCCTGGTAACCCTGCTAGCTGCATTGATCTGCGCCGCGGTGAGCCTCTTTCTAATCAAGCCGCAATATGTCGCCTCGTCCACCCTGATGGTGATGAAGCCGGTCGAAGCGGAGCTGATCCTCTACCAGGATATCCAGGTTAGCCGCCAACTGGCCGATACTTACCAGGTGGTGGTGCATAGCCGGCGGGTTCTCGATAAGGTCACCCGGAGCCTGAATCTACCTTATACCCATGAACAGATGCAGGAGAAGGTAAAAGTATCTTCGGTGCAAGATACCGAGATCATCACCATCGACGTCACCGACACCGATCCGTACTTGGCCGCCCGGATGAGCAACCTGATCGCGCAGACCTTTATGCAAGAGGTGACCGAAATTATGAATATTGACAATGTCAGCCCGATTGATGAGGCCGCGGTTCCGGATAACCCGGTCAGCCCCCGGGTCGGTCTGAATATCGCCGTGGCGATGGTGCTCGGTTTCATGGTCGCTGTCGGCCTGGCCTTACTGCAACACTATCTCGATCAGACCCTTAAAACCACAGAAGAGGTCGACAACCTGCTTGGCCTCACTGTTTTGGGGACTATACCGATGATGGAGGATAATTAGTTGAAAAGTTCACGCTTATACAGTAAAGTGCTGGTGGTGACCGGCGATTCCCGCTCACCGGCCGCCGAAGCCTACCGCACTTTAAGGACAAATCTACAGTATGCCGGTGTTGATAAACCTATCCAGAAGGTTTTGGTGGCCGGCCCTACTATCGGCTGCGGCAAATCAACAACCCTGGCCAACCTCGGGATCACCCTGGCACAAACCGAGGCTTCGGTGCTGCTGCTCGATACCGATCTGCGCAAGCCGATGCTGCACCGGATGTTTAAGTTTCGAAACGATCACGGCATAACCAACCTTCTTTTTGATCGCGAGCTCAGCCCGGATATGGCCATCTACAAAAGCCTTATTGAAAACCTGTATATCTTGAGCAGCGGCCCGGTGCCTCCGAACCCTTCCGAGCTGCTCGCAGCGGAAAAGTTTCGCCACCTTGTCGATGAGCTGGCTGTTTCGTTTGATTACCTGTTATTTGATTCGCCCCCGGTGAACGCGGTGACCGACGCGGCCATCCTCTCACAACTTGTTGATGCCACTATTTTTGTAATCCGCTACGGCCAGGTCAAAAAAGATGAGGCGGCCCATGCCCTGGAGCAGTTAAGAAAAGTGGAGGCCAATATCATCGGAGCGGTGATGAATGCCGTCCCGACCGGTAACGGGGCGTACCACTATTACGAATATGGTCAATAACTGTGACAGCTTGGTGTCACCTGTTGCTAGTATAATCTGGTTTAAGCTCTTTTTCTCGGTTCTGTTAGTAAAGGTTCCTGGTTTTTCGTTCTTGGGGCAGGGGTGCAGCAAGCCTCGTCGGTTCGCTGGCCCGTCCCGGGTGGACAAGTATAAGAACTGGAGCTGAAAGGATCCATTGAAAGAAGAAAAGAGACTTTCAACCGTCTCCCCGGCAACAACCGGGCTCAGCCTGTGCGGCCTGCTCTTGCTGGCGGCTCTTGTAATCTATTTAACCGGCAATCTTTATGCCAGTTTTTTCTCTTTAGTCGACCCCATGGTTGAAACAATCGATCGCGGCGCCTTTCGGCCCACAGGCAACTTGCCGGGCGATAAGCCGGTGACCTTTCTTCTGTTCGGCATAGACAGCGGTGAGTGGGTGGGGGGCACCTACCGCGAGGGCACCGGCCGGGCCGACACCATCGTCCTGGTCCAGGCCGACCCCCTTTCCCAGAAGGCGGCGCTGCTCTCCATCCCCCGGGATACCCTGGTCGAGATACCGGGACGCCCCGGCGACGACAAGATCAACCACGCTTACGCTTTCGGGCAGGCGCCGCTTCTGGTCGAGACGGTGGAGCACTTTACCGGCGTGCCGGTAGATGGCTACGTCGGGTTAAACTACCGTGCTTTTAAAGATATCGTCGACCTGCTTGGCGGCGTTGAATTTGATGTCGACCGGGTGATCACCTGCCGCGGCCTGCGCCTGGAGCCGGGGCGGCAGCATTTAGACGGCGATGCGGCCTTCGCCCTGGTCTCTTTCCGCAACGAGCCGATGGGCGATATCGGCCGGGTGCGCCGCCAGCAGCGCTTTATCAAGGCTGTCGCCGGCAGCGCCAGGCAAAGCTCGCTCGATCAGCTCTTCTATATCATGCTGGCGGCCTGGGATAATCTCGACACCGATATCAGCTTCCCCGAGGCGGTAACCTTAAGCCGCCGGCTCTCCGGGATTACCGAGGAGAATATGGCCATGGAGCTTGTCCCCGGCTGTTTCTATAACCGCAACGGGGTCAGCTACTGGCGACCTTACCTCGACGAAACCGAGAAGGTGATCCAGGATCTGTTTTTTAATTTATCGAAGGATGTCACGCCATGAAACAGGGAGAAGAAAAACTGAACGGTAAACTTGTAGTCCTGTTTATCGTGGTAATTGCCTGCAGCCTGGCTATCCAGGCCGGCCTGGCGCTGGAGAAGACCGCCTTGAACCCCGACTATTACCGCAGCCTGCTCGGCGACCCCGGGCTACAGCAGTCTATCTACAGCCGCCTCTGGCAGGGGATCACCGGGCAAGAGCAGCTGCCCGGCGACGATTCCGCTGTTTACCAAGCCTTCTGCCGTTCGTTCGATGAGCAGTGGTTAAGTAAGCAGCTGGACCAGGCCATCACCGGGGCCCTTCACTTTATTAAGGGGGCCGAACAACAGCTTACGATTACACTGGACATCGCCGAGCAAAAAGAGGCCTTCCGCCGGGAGCTGCTCCGCCTGGTCGGCCAGCCGGAGACTTCCGCCCTGGCCGCTTCGCTGGAGGCGTTTCTACGCGAAGATATCGTCCCCGACCGCTATCCCTTGATCTCGATCGAGAGCCCTGCCGCCCTGGATCCCCAGCTCTCGCAAAGCCTGGCTGCATTGCAGCAGGCCCGGCTCTGGTTCAAATTTGTGCCTTACCTAACTTACGGGCTGCTGCTTCTACTTGCCCTCTCCTGGGGTGGCTTCGAATCGGGCCTAAAATGGTATGGCGGCGGCATCCTTACTTCCGGGGTCATCTTTGCCCTGGGCACCGCTTTACTGCCCGAGACCGTGTTAATCCAACCGTTAGTTCAAAAGTCTACGTTATTGAAGACTATCTTTACCGCCCATCCCGACCTGGTAGCGAAAGCAATTGCTTCAGCCCAGGGCACGCTCCTGCTCAGCGCCCTTCTTCAGGCGGCGGTAGGCCTGGTGATCATCGGGGCCGGGTTTGTAGTGGGAAGAATCGGCAAAAAGGCATGAGAAGGGGGGTAAAACTGTTGCTTCAGAAAGGCAGGACAAGATACAACCCCAAAGAAGCTTTTATTTTGAAAAAAACCATGGCCATCGAGACTTTCGATCTCTTTTTACTTATAGTGCTTAGCTATTATTTATTTTCAACATGGTATATCGGTCTTATAGCAGCACTATTAATTTTGCTGGGAATCTATGCTTTTAGAGCTTATGATCTTAATAACCTTGTCTCATACATTGAACAATTGATTAGAGTTGCAGCCGGGTCGGTACTCGGTTGGGTACTATTCCAGATATTGCTACTGTTCCCAGGCAGAATAATTCAAATAGCATCTTTAAAAATGATTTTAATATCCATTATCACACTGCCAATAATAAACTGGGCGATAACTCTAATTATACTGAAGTTTGCGAAGAGAAGAAAATACGTAGTGCTAGGTAGTAAAGCAGAGCATCAATCTCTGATCAATGAAATATCCCAAAAAACACTTGGCTTAATTCAGGCGCACACATACTTAAATCCGGACATATCTAAACTTGGTCAATTGTTACCCCAGTGCGATGGGGTAATAATAGGGCAAACATTTCTAAACGATAAAATATGTGAAGAGATCAACAAACTAGAACCATCAGGGGAGGTACACTATTTACCGGAGCTGGCAGAAAGAGCACTAAAAAGAATACCTTTAAAATCAATTGGTAAACACAATAAAGACTATCATATTGAAGCAAACAATGAAACATACTCTCCAGCGATGCGAATATTGGATATTTTGGTATCATTAATTGTTTTAGTAATAACATCACCTTTATCACTTATAACCACAATCGCTATATACATTAAAGACGGCAAACCGGTAATATTTAAGCAGACAAGGGTCGGAAAAGATGGTAAACATTTTGCCATATATAAATTTAGGAGCATGCAAAATACACAGCTGCAAGAACCTAAATTTGCGGATCAAGAGGAAGAAAGGATCACAAAAGTCGGTAAAGTTATTCGAAAATACAGGATAGACGAACTGCCCCAGTTCATAAACGTATTAAAAGGTGATATGAGCGTGGTGGGCCCGAGACCCGAGCAGGTGGAATTTACCGAAGAATACCTAAAGACGATACCGTTCTACGAGTATCGATTAACAGTGAACCCGGGCATAACCGGTTGGGCGCAGATAATGTATAAATACAGTTCAAACGAGGAAGAAACGATAAGAAAGCTTAAATATGACCTTTGGTACATAAAGAACCAGGGTTTACTTTTAGATCTAAAAATAATGCTTCAGACGTTGGAAAAGATTTTGTTTACGCATTTTGGGAAAGCTCAATGCGAATATAAAGATGTTCGGTACAAAGATCTAAATTTAGGTAAAACCAATACCATAATTACCAATTTAAAAGAAAGATTTGAAAGATAATGTAGTGCAAAAGTTATTTATAGTAATTTTTAAATAAGTAAAGTAGTTGTTGACTCATGAATGATTACCTTTGTTGATTTTTACTAGGTAAGATGAGAAAGAATGGATGCGGTATGATTTCAGGAAAACCCTTAGTAAGCATTATAACGGTTTCATTAAATAGTGAAAGAACGATACGCGACACAATTGAATCCGTCTTAAAACAACGATATAACGCAATTGAATATATTATTGTTGATGGTTTATCTAAAGATAATACCATTCCCATCGTAAGCGATTATAAATTGCAATTTATGAAAAAAGGATATGGCTTTAAGCTTATCTCAGAAAAAGATCAAGGCCTGTACGATGCTATGAACAAAGGGATTAGAATTGCTCAAGGTGAAATAATTGGCATTCTAAATTCAGATGATTTTTATGTGAATGAGTTCGTGATTGAGAAAGTAGTAGACATTATCCTTGCTGAAGATGCAGATTGTCTTTATGCTGATTTGCTTTATGTTGATGAAATTAATACCGAAAATATTGTAAGGAAGTGGAAGGCTAAATCAGGAGACTTTCGATTTGGGTGGCATCCTCCTCATCCTACTACATTTATAACTAAAAAGACATATGAGAAACATGGATTGTACAAGGTTAAATATAATCTTTCATCAGATTACGACCTTTTATATAGAATCATCCATAAAGAGAAAGTGAAAACAGCTTACCTTGAGGAATACATTGTTAAAATGAGAAGTGGTGGCAAATCAACAAGTGGTATTAAAAGCAATATATTGGGTAATTGGGAAGTTTATAATATATTAAAAGAAAACAATCAAAAATTTAAGTTGACAATCATCTTCATGAAGCTGTTATTTAAAATCAATCAATTTAATATCATAGCTTTAGATATAAAAGGAGAACTATATGAGTAAAGTTGCATTAATCACGGGCATTACAGGACAAGACGGCTCATTCTTAGCAGAATTATTATTAAAGAAAGGCTATGAGGTACACGGAATAATAAGAAGAAGTTCTTCATTTAATACCGGAAGAATTGAGCACCTTTACATTGATGAACTTATTAAAGATATGAAAATTCAGAGAAAAGTAAAACTACACTATGGAGACATGACTGATTCCACCAATCTAATTAGACTGATCAGGGAAATAAAACCAGATGAGATTTATAACTTGGCAGCAATGTCCCATGTTAAAGTTTCCTTTGAAGTTCCTGAATACACCGCCGATACCGATGGTGTAGGCACACTTCGGTTACTGGAAGCAGTTAGGTTTTTAGGCTATGAAAATAAAACAAAAATTTACCAGGCTTCAACTTCTGAATTATACGGTAAGGTGCAAGAGATTCCACAGAATGAAAAAACACCATTTTATCCCCGGAGTCCATATGGAGCAGCCAAGCTTTATGCTTATTGGATTACAAAAAACTATCGAGAAGCCTATAACATGTTTGCTGTAAACGGGATCTTGTTTAATCACGAATCAGAAAGACGCGGAGAAACTTTTGTCACCAGGAAGATCACTCTTGCAGCGGCAAGAATTAAAAAAGGCACACAGGAAAAACTGTATCTCGGCAACTTGAATGCAAAACGAGACTGGGGCTATGCTAAAGATTATGTAGAATGTATGTGGTTAATGCTTCAGCATGACACTCCTGAAGATTTTGTCATTGCTACCGGTGAAACACATACCGTGAGAGAGTTTGCCACCCTGGCATTTAAAGAAGTTGGTATCGAATTGGAATGGCAGGGTGAAGGTGTAAAAGAGAAAGGAATTGATCGGTCAACTGGAAAGGTCTTAGTCGAGGTTGACCCTAAGTATTTCAGGCCTACTGAAGTCGATCTTTTATTGGGAGACCCCACCAAGGCGAAAAACTTACTAGGCTGGAATCCAACTAAAACTAGTTTCGAAGAGCTTGTTAAGATAATGGTTGAAAGCGATATGAAACTTGTTGAGCGGGAAGAAAGAATCAGAAAAGAATATGACTAGAGGTTGCTAAATGGATAAGAATGCTAAAATCTATGTTGCCGGCCACAGGGGGATGGTTGGTTCGGCCATTGTTAGAAACCTGGAGCAGAAAGGGTATGTAAATATTATTGGAAGAACTTCTAAAGAGCTTGACTTAATAAGGCAATCAGATGTAGAAAATTTCTTTGAGGAAGAAAAGCCGGAGTATGTTTTTCTGGCTGCAGCGAAAGTGGGTGGGATCTATGCTAATAATAAGTACCCAGCAGAGTTTATTTATAACAATTTAATGATTGAAACAAATATTATTCATAGCGCGTATAAATATAGCGTAAAGAAACTATTATTTTTAGGCTCCTCTTGTATCTACCCCAAGATGGCTCCACAGCCGATAAAGGAAGAATATCTACTGACAGGTCCGCTAGAGCCAACAAACGAGGCTTATGCCATAGCAAAAATTAGTGGTATAGAGCTTTGTAAGTTTTACAGAAGGCAATATGGTTGCGATTTTATATCAGTTATGCCTACCAATCTTTATGGAATTAATGATAATTTTGATTTAGAAACATCCCATGTTTTACCTGCCCTTTTAAGAAAATTCCACGAAGCGAAGATCAACGGAGACCAAGAGGTTGTCATCTGGGGAACGGGGAAGCCTAGAAGAGAGTTTTTATATGTAGATGATTTAGCTGATGCCTGTGTTCATCTTATAAAAAATTATAGTGATGAAGGCCACATAAATGTTGGCACAGGTGAAGATTTGGAAATTATAGAGCTAGCCAATATTATCAAGGAGATAGTTGGCTTTAAAGGGCGTATCGTAAACGATCTTACCAAACCTGATGGAACACCAAGAAAATTATTAGATGTGAGCTTATTGGAGAGCACTGGATGGAAGTATAAAACGAGTTTAAAGGATGGAATAAAGAAAGTATACGATTGGTACCTTAATAATTATTAGCAGCGTTATTAGAGTCTTCGGGGGAATCATTGATGAGGGTATTGCAGATTAACTCAGTATGCGGAGTTGGTAGTACGGGAAGAATTGCTACCGATATCCATAGCATGTTAATTCAAAAAGGTTATGAAAGTTATATCGCGTATGGTAGAGATCTGCCGAAGAATTGCACTGCTTCAATTAAGATCGGAACTAAACTTGATAATTATATACATGTTGCATTAACCAGGGCTTTAGATAAACATGGATTTGGATCTATTAAAGCAACCAGAAATTTTATTAAAAAAGTAGATCAATTAGATCCAGATATTATTCATCTGCATAATATTCACGGCTATTATATAAATATCAAAGTCTTGTTTGATTATTTAAAGAAATCGGGCAAACCCGTCATATGGACCCTTCACGATTGTTGGAGCTTTACCGGGCATTGCGCCCATTTTGATTATGCTGGATGTAACAAGTGGACGACAGGTTGCCATAATTGTCCAGAAAAGAGCTCTTATCCTGCAAGCATTTTTTTTGATAATTCAAGAGTCAATTATCAAATGAAAAAAGAGATATTCACTGGTGTCAAGGATCTTACAATAGTTACGCCTTCAAAATGGCTGGCTAATTTGGTTAAACAATCATATTTAAAAGAATACCCCGTCAAAGTAATTAATAACGGAATCGATTTAGAGGTTTTTAAACCTACCCAGAGCGATTTTAGAAAAAAATACAATCTCGAAAATAAATTTATCATCCTCGGGGTGGCCAATGTATGGGGTCGTAGGAAAGGATTTAAATACTTTATTGAACTATCTGAGAAGATTAAAAATGATGAAGCCATTGTCATGGTCGGATTGTCAAAGAAGCAGAAAGAAAGTTTACCCAAAAATATTATAGGGATTACTAAAACCAATAATGTAAAAGAATTAGCGGAAATATATACTGCAGCAGATGTTTTTGTTAATCCTACTTTGGAGGAAGTTATGGGATTAACGAACGTAGAAGCGTTGGCATGTGGTACACCTGTTATTACGTTTGATACTGGTGGCAGTGTCGAATGTATAGATAAAAATACAGGGTATGTAGTTGAAAAAGGTAACTTAGACCATCTGATTCAAGCAATAGAAAGTTTAAAGCGTGATGTTGATAGAGCTAAATCATCTAAAGCTAGAGCAAGAAATTTATTTAACAAAAATGATCGTTTCGAAGAATATATACAATTATATATTGCCTACATATTGTCTTGAATTCGTGATTGTAGTTCCACTACAGAGGTGTTTTAATTGGTTAAAAGTAGGAGGTTTATATATCTTCATATTACATTTTTTTTATTACTAATATATGCATATCAAGATATTAAAAGCAGCGCCAATATCGGTTTACGTGATGCTGACCGAAGTATGGTTCATTTAATGTTATTTATAGTTATAGTAGTACTGGGGATTTACTTCATATATACATTATTTACTAAAGGAATAGTTTTAGATTCTATTAAATGCAGCTTATGGTTAATTACTGGATGGATGTTATTTGTAAGTATTATACAGGGAGCAGACGCCTGGTTGACTACGGTTCAGTTGGGGCTCTCCGTTTTATGGATTTTTATCTATCACTTTGGAAAAAATTATTTCGTAGTTAATCAAAAAGCCTGGCTTGTAATTATGAAATGGATGGTAGTGCTTTTCTTATTTTATGTTTTCTCATCAGTATATGCTATTTATAATATTAGTTCAACATATGGGAAAATACCCGTAATTAATCTATCGTACTATGTTATTGTTTTTTTTCCATGGATATCGTTGATGTCAAATAAAACAATAAAAAATATGTTTTATTTGTTTATTTTAATAATTGTACTGGTATCATTTAAGAGAGGGGTTATCATTGTTTTTCCTTTAATGCTAATAACGTATTCATTAACAAAAGCTAAGATTGAAAAAAGAAAAATAACAGGTATTGGTAAAACAATACTTATAGTCGTTTCTTTTTTATGTGGTTTATTAATTGTGGATAGTTTTACAGGTGGTTTTTTATTTAATAGGTTTATACCGGAAGCCTTATCTACAGGATCAGGTCGATCAACTTTATATAGCTATGCGTTAGATAATATTATGAATAGATCATTTATAGATTTAATGATAGGATACGGATGTGGTTCTTCTGTTCAATATTTAGGTACAAGTGCACATAATGAATGGCTTGAATTTACATTCAATTTTGGAATTATTGGATTGATATTATATGCAGTATTATTATTTAATTTGTTATTCCGTGGAAGAAGATTAATTAAAGAACGCTCTAGTTATTCACCCGCCTATATGGCGATAATGACATACATGTTTATTGTTGGTCTTTATGGAAGTTTTTATTTCACTCACTCAACATTATATGTAATGGCTTTTTTTGGTGTAGTTGAAGGTCTAACTATAAATGAGAAAAGAGTAAAAAAAGAAGAAGGGGTTGTATGAAAAAAATTGGAACGATAACATTCCATAATTCAATTAATTATGGTGCAATACTTCAGACGTATGCGTTACAGAAGTGTTTAACTGATTTGGGGTATGATAGTGAGGTGATTGACTATAGAAACTCCTATCTAATTAAAAATATGTCATTATGTAGAAGAATTGTACATTATGCTTGGCATGAAATATTTAAAAGAATTTTAGCAGGTGAAACGCGTCGTAAAAAAACAATTAAGTTCCTTAACAAACATATTAGAATATCAAAGAATACTTATCATAATGCTTCTCAGCTTCATGAAACTCCACCAATATATGATGTTTATATAACCGGTAGCGATCAGGTTTGGAATCCCAATATCAGAGGTGCGGACTGCTCATACTTCTTAACCTTTGCCCCAGCAGAAAAACTAAGAATATCCTACGCTCCAAGTTTTGGTCTGCCAATCCTAAAAGATAATTATAGGAATCTATATAAAGAATGGTTGAAATCTATAGACAAGCTATCAGTTCGTGAAGATGAAGGGAAAGAAATTATTAAAGAAATTGCCGACAGAGAGGCTACAGTTACCTTAGATCCAACACTTTTGCTTAAAAAGCATCAATGGGAAGAAATTTCAACTCCTCATGAAGGCAATTTATACGTTTTATGTTATTATATGCCTGGCGATAAAAAAGTAAATAAAGCCATATCAAAAATTGCAAAAATAATCGCTAATTATAATAACTGGGATATTATAAGTATCGGACAAAAAGAATATATGAAACTAGTGCCAGGATACAAAAAGATTTTTGATGCAGGGCCGGATCAATTTGTGGGGTTGTTTCAAAATGCTTCTTATGTTATAACTAATTCTTTTCATGGAACGGTATTTTCCATAATTTTTAATAAGCCATTTTACGTGCCAGTCAATGATAAATTACCACCGGAAAAGAATTTAAGCTCACGTATCGCTTCACTACTTCAAAAGTTGGAATTAGAAGACAGACTAATCCCTGTCGATAAAAGCTTTGGCATGCAAGATATGCAAAATATAGAATATGATAAAGTTAATAAACTACTTAGAATCGAAAGAGATAAATCATTACAATTTTTAAAAAAAGCATTAGAGGAGTAATAGACGATGAATTACCCTATAGGTTTAAAAGAGTTTTGTACAGGGTGTTCCGCATGTTTTAATATCTGTCCCGTAAAATGTATCGATATGAAAATGGATAAAGAAGGTTTTTTATTTCCAGTTATTAAATCTAATGAATGTACAGACTGCCAGAAATGCAAAAAAGTATGTCCAATACTTAGCCCTGCTGAATTAAACAACAACAATAATCCTAGTGTGTATGCTTGTTGGAATAAAGATGAAGGCATAAGGTACGAAAGTTCTTCTGGAGGAGCATTTTCTGCCCTAGCAGCTTCTGTTATTGAAGAAGATGGGGTAGTTTATGGCGCTGCTTATGATAATACAATGACTGTAAGGCATATTGCTGTTACTAACAACAAAGATCTATACAAGTTACGGGGATCAAAGTATGTACAAAGCGATTTAGGGAATGTGTTTTCAGATATTAAAGAACATTTAAATGTTGGAAAGAAAGTATTATTTTCCGGTACTCCCTGTCAAGTTGCCGGGCTTAAAAATTTTATGATGGATAAAAGTGCGGATTTAATTACTTGTGATCTATTTTGTCACGGTGTTCCCTCCCCGGGGTTGTTTAGTAAATATATTAAATATATTGAGAAAAAAATAGGAGATAAAGTAGTAGATTATAAATTTCGAAGTAAGCAGTATGGATGGGGCGTTACTAGTAGAGTGGTAATCTCCGAGCATGGGACACAGAAAGTAATGAAAAATAAAGATGATTCATTTTATTATGGATTTGCATACCGCTTATGTTTAAGAAATGCCTGTTACAACTGTAAGTATACAAAGGTAGAAAGAGTGGGTGATATTACCCTGGGTGATTTTTGGGGAATTGAAGAAATCGCCGAGTTTAAGCATAAAACAAGGAATGGGATTTCATTAATATTTGTTAATTCTTTAAAAGGTAGAAAATTATTAGATAGCTGTTCTAATTACCTAATTTTAGAAAAACGCAATATAGAAGAAAGTAAGTATAAAAGAAAATACAAAATTGAAAAGCCCTTTCCAAGACCTAGCAATAGAGATTGTTTTTCAGAGGACTATACTCAGTTAACTTACGATAAGTTAGCACAGAAGTATTTACAAGATAAAGGACTTAAAGGTTTAATCAAAAAAATAATACCTAACATATGGATATATAAAACCCGTAATATGTTTAAAGATATAAAATGTAGAATTAAGTGAATCCTAAACCGTATCTATAGTTCCAAATAATAGATATTATGCTCAATAGTATGAAAACATTAAGAATAACCATGGAAATAGGTGTAAAAATGAAAGCTGGCAAAGTTAATATTAAGGATGTTCAAAAAGTACAATTAGAAATGCTTCTTGAATTTGATAGAATATGCAAGAAAAATAATATTAATTATCAGTTATTTGCAGGTACATTGCTTGGTGCAATCAGGCATAATGGCTTTATACCATGGGATGATGACATTGATGTATGCTTATTAAGAAAAGATTATGACAGGTTTATAGAGTTATGTAAAACCGATCTGTGTTCAGAATATTTCTTGCAGACTTATGAAACTGATAAAAATTATATAAATCAATTTGCAAAAATAAGAAAGAATAATACCCTATTTGTAGAAAAAGCGACATCTAAATGTAAGATCCATCATGGTATCTATATAGACGTGTTTCCACTGGATAATATAGAACCGGATACATTCGTTGGAAAGTTTCAGCAAAAGTTATTATACTTTATAGGGAGAATTAATCTTTGTAGGGTTAAAATGCTTTGTATACATGCTAAGAAACCTCTGGAAAAGTACTTAAGTTTTATTATCCATTACATATTGAAAATCATACCGAAGGAATGGACTGATAATTTACAAACAAAAATTACTTGCATATTTGAAAATAAAGACACAAAATTTATTACCCATTTAACAAATGGTGCCTCTGATATAGATTATGATAGGTACATGATGGCGAAAAGTGAATTTTATAATACCATAGAAGGAAAATTTGAGGGGTATACTTTTCCAATTCCAAAAGACTATGATGCTGTATTAAAAAGATTGTTTGGAGACTATATGACTCCACCTCCGCCTAATGAACAACAATCACATCACAACATTATAAAAATTGTATTAGATAATAATTGAAGCTTCATTCTTAGAGGTGATCGTAGAATATGCTTTACGAAGAGAAAATCTGTACGAAGAGTTTTTAAACTACTTGATTAAGATCACGGAAAAAGAAAGCAAAAGCTAAGTATTTAATATCATCTAAAAAAACTAAAAATCGGCTTTCGATGAGGTATAAAAGACCGAACTAGCAAAGTTATCCGGTAAGTTGGAAAAATCGATAGGAGTAACAGTATGAGAAAGAATTGTGGCTTATTGGTAAATACATCATGTTTTTTTTGAAGGAGAACAGCCAATGATTCTAAAGGCATTTGATGGAGTGCTTAAATCATTGTATGACGCCTCCGCGATAGAAGAAAGAGCATTAAAGCATTTCAGCATATTGTCTGAAAACCTTATAGAATAGAATTAAAATCGGCAATGTGGATTTTTATACATTCTATTTTTATGGAGCGATTGCGATGGATGTAGAATTATTTTTAAAATCCCTGGCGAAGAATAGTATTAACTTTTTTACAGGTGTACCGGATTCTCTAATTAAACCATTTTGTGATTTATTAATAGATACTTATGGCCGATCAAACCAACATATTATTGCCGCTAATGAGGGGAATGCTGTAGCGTTGGCTGCGGGTTATCATTTATCGACAGGCAAAGTTCCATGTGTCTATCTTCAAAACAGTGGGTTGGGTAATATTATAAACCCGGTTACTTCTCTTCTAAATGATAAAGTATATGGCATCCCCTGTGTTTTTGTAGTGGGCTGGAGAGGAGAACCGGAAGCACCAGATGAGCCACAACACTTGTTTCAAGGTAAAATTACATTAGAGATGCTTGAAGTGGTGGATCTTGCATATTTTGTTATTGATAAGGGAACTACAGGGCAACAACTTGAAGATAAAATAGCCGCATTCAAAGCATTACTTGCTTCGGGAAAGAGTGTTGCCTTTGTTGTAAAAAAAGGCGGCTTTTCATACGATAAAGAAGTACATTATACTAACAACAATCCTGCATTACGGGAAGATATTATTCGGGCCATTACCGAAGCTGCAAAAGAGGATATTTTAATATCGACAACCGGGAAGACATCCCGGGAGTTATTTGAAATAAGGGAGCGGAATGGTCAGCCGCATAAATATGATTTCCTTACCGTAGGCTCAATGGGGCATAGTTCTTCAATCGCTTTAGGTATTGCGCTAAATAAGCCACAAAAAAGAGTGTGGTGTTTGGATGGCGATGGGGCAGCCCTTATGCATATGGGAGCTATAGCAATTATCGGTGCAAAATCACCGGATAACTTTATTCATGTTCTTATAAATAATGGCGCTCATGAATCTGTAGGGGGCCAGCCTACTGTTGCCGAAAAGATAAAATTTGGACAGATAGCTTTAGCTTGTGGTTATCGGGCTGCATATCTTGCGGCAAATGTAGATGAACTAGAAACTATTTTATCTGGAATCGAAGGGAAGCGTGGGCCCATATTCATAGAAGCAAAATCAGCGATAGGGTCAAGGCATGATTTGGGGCGACCAACAACCACGCCTGCAGAAAATAAGAAAGCATTTATGCAGTATCTTATGGAGTGTAAGTGGTGAGAGCCTTAATACTCAATTCAGGCATGGGTAAAAGAATGGGCGATTTAAGTAGCGAACACCCTAAATGCATGACTAAAATTAAGGATAACGAGACCATACTCAGTCGCCAATTAAGATTTTTAAAGCAATGTGAAATCACAGAAATAGTTATCACTACGGGACGTTTTGAACAAATCCTGGTTAAATACTGTCGCTCTTTAGACTTATCGTTAAATTATACCTTTATTAATAATCCGGTTTATGATAAAACAAATTATATTTATTCAATTTACCTTGCAAGAGAACATCTGAATGATGACATTCTGCTTATGCACGGGGATCTTGTATTTGATCTCAGGGTTTTACAGGATATACTTGAACAAAACGTCAGTTGCATGGCCGTAAGTTCAACTAGACCCCTGCCACTAAAAGATTTTAAAGCTGTTATTGAAGGAGGTTTAATTAAGAAAATTGGCGTTGAATTCTTCGATAATGCACTAACAGCGCAACCTCTTTACAAGATTAATAATGATGATTGGAATCTGTGGCTCGATTCTATAATAGCTTATTGTGAAGCTGGGCAGGTATCTTGCTATGCCGAAAATGCTTTCAATGAAATATCTGACTGGTGCCATCTGTACCCGTTAGATTATAAAGATAGGCTCTGCGCTGAAATAGATACCCCTGAGGATTTATATTTTATTCAAAAAATGATCAGTGCAGAAAATATAAAGGGAGATTTATCATGAGTGAAAGCAGAAAAACTGTTTATATGAGCTTTAGTACAGATGTGATTCACGGAGGGCATACATCAATCATTAAAAAAGCAGCTGAACTCGGAGAGTTAACTATTGGCATGTTAACTGATGATGTTGTAGTAAGCTACCGGCGATTCCCAGTTCTAAAATATGAGGAAAGAGTTAAAATTCTAGAAAGCATTAAAGGTGTAAGCAAGGTTATACCACAAAATACGCTAAGCTATGCAGATAACTTACGTAAGCTCAAACCAGACTATGTTGTTCATGGTGACAATTGGAAAACCGGTTTTCAAAAGCCAATTAGGGATGAAGTAATTGAAATCTTAAATGAATATGGCGGTAAGCTTGTTGAATATCCCTATTCTCAAAATGAAGAATACGAAAAGTTAGAGCTAAGTCAAAGAAAGCAACTTTCAATGCCGGATGTGAGAAGGGCCAGATTAAAAAAATTGCTGGAAATGAAGCCTCTGGTCACTGTGCTCGAGGCACATAGCGGTATCACGGGTTTAATAGTCGAGAAAACAACTGTTTTAAAAGAAGGTAAAACATATCAGTTTGATGCCATGTGGTGCTCAAGCTTGTGTGATTCGACTTCAAAAGGTAAGCCTGATATTGAGTTAATTGATATGTCCACACGTTTACGGACAGTAGATGAAATTATGGATGTTACCACAAAACCTATCATCCTTGACGGAGATACAGGGGGGCTGACAGAGCATTTTGTTTACAATATTAGAACCCTAGAACGCATGGGCATTTCCGCTGTTATCATCGAAGATAAAACGGGTCTTAAAAAGAATTCTCTTTTCGGCACCGATGTTGTTCAAATCCAGGATGGTATTGAAAACTTTTGCGCTAAGATTACAGCAGGCAGGGATGCCTTAAAAACCAATGAATTTTTCTTGATCGCAAGGATTGAAAGCTTAATACTTGAGAAAGGAATGGATGACGCCTTAACCAGAGCCTTTGCCTATGTAGATGCAGGTGCCAACGGCATAATGATCCATTCAAGGAGAAAAGATCCATTAGAGATATTCGAATTCTGTAAATATTTTAGGCAAAAAGATACATCTACGCCGTTAGTGGTTGTACCAACCTCTTTTAATAGTGTGACTGAAGAGCAGTTTGCCCAGCGCGGCGTTAACATTGTAATTTACGCAAACCAGTTGACTCGCAGCGGATTCCCGGCAATGAAGAAAGTTGCCGAAACTATCTTGAAAAATCATAGAGCAAAAGAAGCTGATGATATGTGTATGTCGATCAAGGATATTTTGACATTGATACCTGAAGATTATTAGTTGAATCAGAAGGTGAGACAAATGAATTACCAACCATTTTGTAGCACTGAAATTGTTTATTCTAATAGAGCGGCAATGATGAATAAACTTCTTTCTATCGAAGATGCGGGCAATATTGTACTGGTAATGAGCGAGTCATCGGCACTACGGTGGAATATGTTACCATTTATTGAACAGCTACAACGCAAGCGTAAAACGTTAAATGCTACTCTTACCTGGATCAAGAAGGTTCCCGTAAACCCTACACAAAAAGATATTATAAGATCCTTGCAGCAGATAGGAAACAAGGAAATTGATCTTATAATTGCCTTTGGAGGAGGTAGCAGTATTGACCTGGCTAAAGGAATAAGCGCATTTTACAGCATTGATAAAAATACTCGGTATACAATAGATGAAATTACAGATAGTATAAAGCATAAATTTTACAAAGACACTTTTTTCATAGACATAATAGGCATACCTTCTACTGCAGGGACCGGGTCTGAAGTTACGCAGTGGGCCACAATTTGGGATGAGAATAAAACCGGTAAATTTTCTATAGACACGCCGGAGCTTAAGCCAAAGATGGCGATTATTGTACCTGAACTAACATTATCTATGCCTGCAGAAATGACTATCTCTACAGGGTTGGATGCACTGTGTCAGGCGATGGAGTCATACTGGTCTAGGCACACGACCCCGATCGTTCAACAGATAGCTTATAGAGCTGTAGAAATATCGATTAAAAACCTGAGGAATGCAGTGGAACACCCGGATGATATTTCTGTTAGAGATAATTTATGTAAGGCATCAGTATTAGCGGGCCTGGCATTTTCTCACACCAGAACAACTGCATGCCACTCAATTTCGTATCCGCTTACCATGTTTTATGGTGTATCACATGGATTGGCAGCATCTATTACCTTGGATGCTGTAGGCAAAATAAACAAAGGGCATTTTGTTAATGATAAAGAATTATTTGCCCTGTTTGAGGAACATGGCGGTATTAAGAATTGGATCGATCTGGTCTGTGAAGGGGTAATTGATATGCGGTTATCCTCATTTGGGATAGCTGAACGAGATATTCCGGTAATTGTAGATAACGCATTTACAGGCGGCAGAATGGACAACAATCCTGTAGATTTAAGTAGAGATGATGTGTTTAAAATATTAAAGTCAATATTATAAAGTTGTAGTGGGTATATAAATGAAAAAAACAGCCCTACTTATAGTAGTCATCACAATTTTATCAAAATTTGTTGGGTTTGGCCGGGAGATGGTGTTAGCTTATTTTTATGGTGCCTCCAGTATTAGCGATGCCTACTTAATTTCTATGACTATCCCGACAACTATTTTTGCCTTTATCTCGGGTGCTATCGCGAGCGTTTTCATACCGATGTATACCCAGATAGAGGCAGAGCTTGGGGTCAAGGAAGCAGATAAATACACTAACAACCTGGTTAATATCCTCTTGTTAATATGCACCGTATTAATCTTATTTGGGCTAATCTTTACCGAGCAGCTCGTTAAGGTCTTTGCTTTAGGTTTTGAAGGTGAAATTTTAGATCTAGCGGTAAGCTTTACCCGGGTAAGCCTTTTAGGGATCTATTTTAATGCTTTGGTTACTGTTTTTAGTGCCTTTTTACAGGTAAAGGGTAGTTTTGCCGCCCCGGCCGCGATCGGGTTTCCATCTAATTTCTGCATTATAATCTCGATCATCTTAAGCGCCCGGGGGAATTTAACAATACTGGCATTTGGCCTTTTTTTTGCTACCATAGCACAGTTTCTTTTTCTGCTACCTTTTATTGGCCAGAAAGAGTTTACTTACAGGGCTACCATTAATTTTAAGGATCCCCATATCAAGGAGATGCTCTATTTGGCTTTGCCGGTGATCATCGGGGTGGCCGTAAATGATATCAATGCGATTGTCGATAAGACCATGGCCTCCCAGATCTATGAAGGGGGCATCTCGGTTCTTAATTATGCCCTAAGGCTAAACGGTTTTGTTCAAGGGATCGTGGTTCTCTCCATCGCCGTGGCCATGTACCCGTTAATCTCGAAGATGGCGGCAGAAGATAATATTAGCGGCCTTAAAAAAACACTCTCGGAGGCGATTACCGGTATCGGTCTACTGGTTATCCCCTGTACCGTCGGGGCGATGGTTTTAGCAGAGCCGATCATTGCCCTGCTCTTTGGCCGGGGGGCCTTCGATGAGCAGGCTATCGTCATGACTGCAAGTGCCTTGTTTTTTTATGCCATCGGGATGATCGGGATCGGTTTAAGGCAGGTTCTGTCGAGGTCTTTTTATGCCCTGCAGGATACTAAAACGCCGATGATTAATGCTGCTATCGGGATGGTTTTAAATGTTACCCTGAACATTATCTTGTCCAGGTTCTTAGGAATTGGCGGGCTGGCCTTAGCTACAAGTATCTCGGCAATGATCATGTCTATTCTTCTGGTAGCAAACCTTCGCCATAAAATAGGGGCACTGGGCTTTAAAAAGATAACGCTCTCCTTTATAAAAATTCTCTTTGCCTCGGTAGTGATGGGCGTTATCGCCAGGGGTTGCTTCAGTTATTTAACGATTACTCTAAGTCAAAACCTCTCCTTATTAGCAGCCATGGCGGTGGGCGCGCTCTCTTACTTTGTGATAATCTACTTTATGAAAATCGAAGATGTCGATGCCGTAGTAAAAGCGGTGAGGGAAAAGATAGGCGAGACCATAGGTTAAGCAGGTTTCTTAAAGGAGGCTTGCAATGAATATTCTGGTTACCGGCGGCGCCGGTTTTATCGGTTCGCATACCTGCGTGGCCTTGTTAGGGGCGGGTCATGGCGTGATCGTGGCGGACAACCTTTCCAACAGCAGCGCTGAAACCCTGGAGAGGGTCAAGCAGATTACCGGCAAAGAGGTTCTCTTCTACCAGATCGATGTGACCGAGGCGGTGGCGGTGGAGAGGGTTTTTGCCGCGCATCCTCTCGACGGGGTGATTCACTTTGCCGGGCTTAAAGCAGTGGCCGAGTCTGTAGAGAAGCCGCTGGAATACTATTATCATAATACCGTCAGCACCATGGTGCTTGCCGGGGCCTGCCGAAGGCACGGGGTGAAGCGTTTTGTTTTTAGCTCTTCGGCGACGGTTTACGGTGAGAACCGGGTCCCCTTTATGGAGACGATGGCGCTGCGGCCGCCGGCCAACCCCTACGGCCGGACAAAGGCGATCAGCGAGCAGATTCTTGGCGACGTGGCCCGGGCCGAGCCGGGCTGGGCGGTGGCGCTGCTGCGCTATTTTAACCCGGTGGGGGCCCATGAGAGCGGCTTGATTGGCGAGGCGCCGGTGGGCACCCCCAACAACCTGATGCCCTATATCACCCAGGTGGCCAGGGGAAAACTGGACAAGCTGCGCATCTTCGGGGACGATTATCCTACCGTTGACGGGACCGGCGTGCGCGACTATATACATGTCTGCGACCTGGCCGAGGGGCACCTGCGGGCCTTAGACAGGCTTAGCCCGGGGGTACATAGCTATAACCTGGGTACCGGCCGGGGGACCAGCGTGCTGCAGCTGGTCAAGGCTTTCGAAGAGGCGAACGGAATCAAGCTGCCCTACGAGATTGTCGCTCGCCGGCCCGGCGATATCGCCGAGAGCTATGCCGACGTGACCAAGGCCCAAAGAGAGCTGGGCTGGGCGGCGAGGCGAAATATAATCGATATGTGCCGCGATGCCTGGCGCTTTGAGCGGGGGCGGGGCTAGGCGGCTTTTAAGATAACACTTTAGGAGCGTGAAGAAGATGAAGATACGGAAGGCGGTGATCCCGGCGGCGGGGCTGGGCACCAGGTTCTTGCCGGCGACAAAGGCCCAGCCGAAAGAGATGCTGCCGGTGGTGGGCAAGCCTACCCTGCAGTATATTATCGAAGAGGCGGTCCAGTCGGGGATCGAAGAGATTCTAATCATCACGGGTAGAAATAAAACCGCGATTGAGAACCATTTTGACAGGTCAGTTGAGCTGGAGCTTGAGCTGGAGCGAAAAGGCCAAGCAGAGCTGCTGGCCGAAGTACGGGCCATCTCCGAGATGGCCAATATCCACTATATCAGGCAGAAGGAGCCGAAGGGGTTGGGCCATGCTATTTATTGCGCGAAGAGCTTTATCGGCGAAGAGCCCTTTGCCGTTCTTTTGGGGGATGATATAGTCTATGCTAAAAAGCCTTGCCTGCAGCAGATGATCGCCGTCTATGACCGCTACCGGGCCTCTATTTTAGGGGTCCAGGAGGTGGCGCGAGAGGATGTTTCCAAGTACGGCATCGTGGACGGGGAGCAGCTGGAGGAGAGGGTCTACCGGGTTAGGGGGCTTATTGAAAAACCTGCTCCGGAGCAGGCGCCGTCTGCGATCGCTATCTTAGGCCGCTATATCATCAGCCCGGCTATATTTGAGATCCTGGCCCATACTCGGCCCGGCAAAGGCGGCGAGATCCAGCTGACCGATGCCCTGCAGGAGCTGGCCCGGAAAGAGGCCATCTATGCCTATATTTTTGAGGGCCGCAGGTATGATGTTGGCGACAAGCAGGGATTCTTAGAGGCCACTGTCGAATATGCCTTGAGAAGAGAAGAGCTGCGCGAAGAGTTTCTCAGCTACTTGCTGAAAGTGGTAGAAAAGGAGAGCGGAAACCGGGCTGCTGAGCGGGTTGCGCCGGCCGGGGATAAGCGCCAGTAAGTAGCTGCCTTAGTAGGGCGAGGGTTAAAAATTGGTCAACTATTATCGAGGGGTGGCATGATGAGATACAACTATGAAAAACAACATCGTAAAGGTAAACTGCATGCCATGGAACGGATCCAGGCTTTGCTCGATGAGGGGACGTTCGTAGAGATAGGCTCTCTAGCCAGCCATGCTCGCGAGGGTTTTGGCATCGAGCAGGCGGTGACCCCTTATGACGGGGTTATCACCGGGTTTGGTGAAGTTAACGGCAGAAAAGTAGGCATCTACTCTCAAGACTTTACCATCCTGGGGGGATCGCTGGGGAAACAACACGGCGCCAAGATAGCCGGTATTATCCGCCTGTGCATCGAAGCGAGATGCCCGGTTATCGGGATAAATGATTCCGGGGGGGCGAGAATTCAAGAAGGGGTTCATTCCCTGGCCGGCTATGGCGACATCTTTTACTATAACACCCTGGCTTCAGGATATATTCCCCAGATCTCGATTATTGCCGGGCCCTGCGCGGGAGGCGCGGTCTACTCGCCCGGGTTAACCGATTTTGTCTACGTCATCGACGGGATTAGCAACATGTTTGTGACCGGGCCCAAGGTGGTTAAAGGGGTAACCAATGAAGTGGTTACCACAGAGCAGCTGGGGGGGGCCGCGGTCCATTCAACCGACAGCGGGGTGGCACACTTCAGGTGCCGCGACGAAAAAGAGACTTACAACCACGTTAGAAAGTTATTGAGCCTGGTCCCTCACTATTACGGTGATAACCAGGCAAAAAAATATGACTACCGGGCTTTAGAAAACGAACAGAAGATGCTCGACCTGCTGCCTGAAAAGAGCAACCGCACTTACGATATGAAGAATATCATTAATGCGCTCTTAGATAAAGGTAGCTTTCTAGAAATTCAGGAGCAGTTTGCTAAAAACGCTATCGTGGGCCTGGGCACGCTTTCGGGGATTAACGTCGGTATCGTGGCCAACCAGCCTTACCATATGGCCGGGGTGATCGATATCGATGCCAGTGATAAGATTGCCCGCTTTGTCAGGTACTGCGATGCCTTCGAGATACCGCTGGTTACCTTAACCGATGTGCCCGGTTTTATGCCCGGGCTTCAGCAGGAGACCAGGGGGATTATCAGGCATGGGTCCAAGGTTCTCTATGCCTATTCGGAGTCCACGGTGCCGAAGGTTAATGTTATTATTAGAAAAGCATACGGCGGGGCCTATATCGCCATGTGCAGCAAGCATCTCGGCGCTGATTTCGTTTACGCCTGGCCGACGGCCGAGATCGCGGTGATGGGTGCAGAGGGGGCTATCGATATCCTCTATCACAGGGAGATTAAAGCGGCCGCGGACCCGGAGAAATTTAAAGAAGAAAAGATCAAGAGCTATAACGAGATGTTCTTAAACCCGAACATTGCTGCAGAGTGCGGCTATATCGATGAGGTGATTGACCCGGATGATACCCGGAAGATACTGTTCCAGTCGCTTGCCCTTCTGATCCATAAAAAGTCGACCCGCCGGCTTCAGAAGAAACATGGGAACATCCCCCTGTAACAGTAAAACTTGGCTTGAAGCTCTTTTTATCTTTTCAGCCTCTCTTGAGACTTAAATATTAATCAGCATCATCAGGCCCAGCATGCAGAAGATCGCTCCCACGATCTTGCTGAGCTTGGCTTCATTTACCTTGTTGGCATACCTGGCGGCAATTCTGCCGCCAACGACCGTGCCTGCAGCACTGCACAGGGCAGCCTTTGCCGGTAGGTTTCCGGTCAGGGCATGGCCTAAGGCGCCGGAGGCGGCTGTAAAGGCCATGATCAGTGTCGAGGTGCCGACGCCTTCATGCATCTTATAACCCATTACAAAGACCAGTATCAACAGTATCATTACGCCTCCGCCCGCACCGAGCAAGCCGCTTATGATACCGACAAGCAGGCCGAGCAGAATACCGGAAGCGATAACATTTTTTCTTAAGAGCTGAAGGATACTGTTTCCCGAGCCTTCTTTTACTGCTGCTTCTTCATTTAACGAGAGCGGGTTATTTTTGCCCCGTCTCCAAAATATTATCGCGCTGATAACTAAAAAGATGCCGAACGAATTACCGAGGCCTACTTCAGGGACATGCGGCGAGATAAAGCTGCCGATCTGGGCGCCTACGACTGAGCCCAGGACGATCCACCAGCCTTGCGCTAGGTTGAGGTTGCCGGCTTTGTAGTAGGTCCAGCTCACTACCAGTGAAGCGATGGTATCGGCGAAAAGGCTGACGCCAATGGCATCAAAGGTCGAGTAGCCCAGCATGATAATACCGGGGACCAGCACCATTACTCCGCTGGCCCCGATTAGCCCGGTCATTACGCCGGCGATGAATCCTATGAGCAGCATAACAATAAATGTCATCTTTCTTCACCCTTCGGTAATAGTTTAGATATGCAGATTTTACTATTATGTTACTCCACGATCTTAAAGTGTATTTTTAGCTTGGTCAAGTCCATTTTGTGGTTTACTTTAACCGCTTCTCTCTTAATTTACACCTATTGCAACCGGCAGTATTTTTGCCGCTACAGAAGCGGCGGCCCTGCTGCCCGCACCGCCGCCTTCGATAACCACAACAAAAGCAAGCGGAAAGTCGTCTCTGGCTAAAAACCCGGTAAACCAGGCATGGGGCTTTCTCTCTGCGCCTACCTCTGCCGTGCCCGATTTGGCACAGAGCTCGAGCCCTCTGAAATTATGCTCACCATAAACAGTGAGCGTATTGTTTCGCATCATGTTTTTTAACGTGGCCGTTGTTTCTTTCGAAAGTAGCTCTTTCTTATTCTCTGTATCATTAAGAGAAGAAAAAACATTCTTATCTGCCAATATCTTTGGCGTTACGCGGATCCCGTCATTGGCAATTGCCCCCACGAAGGCCATAAAATTCAGCGGGTTTGCCGTATTGGTAAATTGACCGATGCCCGCCCAGGCCAGCTCCGCCTTGGTGGCGCGGGCAAGGTCCACCTTGCCGACGGCGGTTTTAATGCCGTCGATCTCCAGGCTTGAATTGAATCCCGCCAGCTCGGCATATTCCTGCAATCTATCCGCCCCTAGTTCTAAGGCTATTTGGGCAAAAGTAACATTGCAGGAATGAGCCAGGGCCTCTTTCAGTGTTACCTGGCCATGTGCCGTCAGGCAGGTGACCATATTCCCTTCAATTTGCGTTCTCCCCTGGCACTGGTATGGTTTACGCATAATGTAAGGGAGATGGTCCAGGGCGGCGGCGGTTGTGACCAGCTTAAATACTGAACCGGGTGTATAAGTAGCTGAAAGCAAACGGTTAAGGTAAACGCCTTCGTAGCTCTCCGGGTAGCTCTGTAGATCGGGCGGGTTCGCCGGGTCAAAAGAGGGCGAACTGACCATGCAGAGAATCTCGCCCGTCTTATAGTTATAGATGCCGACCGTGCCTTTGCGGCCATTCAGCTCCTGGTAGGCCTTGGCGCAGAGGTTGGCATCCAGGGTCAGGGTAAGGTCGTGAACAGGGCTGATCTTGTTGTTAAAGCGATACGCTCCATTAAAAAAATTCCAGCCCGTCAGGCGGTCCCTGAACACTAGCAGGGCGCCCGTTTCGACGTTGTCACCCCGGTCTCCGGTGGCATGCATGACCGCGGTGCGCACGGTGGCATCTTCATTGAACCTAATCTCTCCGTCAACCATCTGGATTAGAATATTGCCGTGACGGTCATAGATCGTTCCCGAGGTGTTTAACCTTGCATTTGTATAAAAATGCCTGTTAGAGGGATGTTGCGCCCAGGCAGCGGCATGGTTGACATACTGCACCAGAAAAACGGTGAGGCCTAAAACAAGGAGCACGGTCAGGGCTACCAGGACAGCGGTGCGTGCCGATATTAATTTCATCTTCTTCACCTGCTCTTCATTAATATTTAGGCTTGAGCCGCTTATTCAGCTGACTTAATCAGCGCTAAAAGGCCCCATGAAGCAATCATCGAAGAGCCCCCGTTGGAGATAAAAGGTATGGTCACTCCCGTAAAGGGCAGGAGATCTACTGACCCTAAAACATTTAATGCTGTTTGAAGTAAAAATATGGCCGCCGCTCCGCAGGCGGCGATGGCATAGAAAGAGGAGCGGCAGTTTTTCGTGAGAATCACGGCGCGAATTGCTAAAAAGAGTAGGGCTAAAACCGCCGTAAAGGCAACGATCAGGCCCCATTCTTCGCAGAGCATCCCGAAAACCAGGTCTGTATCGGCTGCCGCTACATCAACGAGGTAGCCGTTTCCGCCGCCTACCCCGAAAAGGCCGCCGCTGGCCGCGGCGATCATCGTCCGTGTCTGCTGGTAGCCAGAGCTATCGGCAAACTGCCAGGCCTTTCCCCAGGTTGTAAACCGCGCAGCAATGTAGGGCCGAAATGAGAGCGCCGCAAGGCCTCCGAATGCGGCAGCTGCGGTTATCAAGAAAAGCGTGCGGATATCTCCAGAGTGCATAAAGGCGATGACGATAAAGGCACCAAAGAAGATCAAGGCCGTGCCAAAATCACTAATCAGGACAAGGGTGATGATACAGGCGCCTGAAAATCCGATAAAAGCAGTCATGTTGCGTGTGGTAAGCAGCCTGTCTAAAGTGGCCGTGCCCGCCAGCACAAAAGCAATCTTTACAAATTCCATCGGTTGAAAGGTAATAAACCCAAGATTGACCCAGTTTTTTGCGCCAAAATGGGTTTCCCCTACGGCCAGGTTTAAGACCAGCAGGGCAAGCCCCCCTGCCATAAAGAGGTATTTTAACTTTTTTGCACGGCCCAGGTTCCTGATGGTTACTTCAATAACGGTATAGGCGGTTAGACCGATCAGAATCGCGATAAGCTGCTTAAAGAGGTCACCGGGGTCCGCTGAAGCGACAATAAGCAGGTTTAAGCCACAGAGAAAGTAGCAAAGTAATTCCAGCGCAAAAGATTTTCGGCTGAGCCGCTGCATAAGGTTGTAATGTAAACATTCTGCCAGGATAAATAAAAAAAAGGTTACCGGCACCACTGAATTTAGAGCGGCCTCTTGAGCGAAACAGATCTGGATCGCTCCCAGCACCTGGAATAGTATGATTAGAAACAAGGTAGAGCTGCTGCTACCCTGGCCGCCTGATGAGTTAGAGGCAGCCGTTTCAGGCGGCTGTTCAAAAGGCTCGTCTTCAGCCGAGATTAAAACCATCTCCAGGCCGGCCAAGGAGATGGTGTCCCCGTTATTAACAGTTTCTTGCTTCTCGATCTTAGACCCGTTAACTTCTACCCCGCCTTTTGAGCCGAGGTCCGCAATGGACCAGGTTCGGTTATGGCGGGTCAAGACGGCGTGGCTTCTAGAGATAAAAGGGATATTGATCACAAGGTCAGAGTACTTGCCTCTTCCGATCAGGTTTTCCCAACTGGTAATCGGTATACGGATCCCGTTAGCCAGGGCCAGGTAGCCCCACACTGTGTCGCCCCGCCTGTTTTGCCGTAACGGCGAAATGCACCGTAAAAAAATAGTTATGGCCAGTATGGGAAACACCCAGCGGACAATTAAGGTGTACAATTCTCCGGTTGCTTCTAATTGTGGAATTAGGGCTACTAGGTTAAGGATGCTTACAATAAGCTCAACGACAAGCTCAACGATAAGCTCGGCAAATTTTGCTAAAAACTCTTCTAAAAAAGGTTTAATATTCTCAAAAAAAAGAGCCATCCCTTACCCCTCAACTATCAAGAGATCATATTTCATTATATCAACATTTCTGCAAAAAAGATAAAATCTTCGCCAGGTAGGGCAGGCTCGTCCGTGTACAGGGATCTTCGCGCGGTATCTTAAGGCTGCTGCTTTACCCTGGTCCGCCCGGCCTGAACAAGGTGCAAGAAGGGCAGGGGGTAATCACCTGCTGCGCCCTTGATGAGCGGAAGAAAGTAGGGTTTCCAGCTGCCGCAGCGAAATAGTAATTAACAATCATGAGGGAGGCGGTTAAAAGGCGATGCCTGGTTTAGCAGAGCTGCTGGCGCGGTGGCAAGATGACCCTGCCTTTAGGCGCAACGTGACCCGGTGGGAGAAGATACCGGCGCAGGAGGGCGCCTACGCCGGGTTCCCTTCTTTTCTAGACCCGCGCCTGCAGGAGACACTGCGCCGGCGGGGGGTCGAGCGCCTTTACTGCCACCAGGCCGCTGCTATCGAGGCGACTGGCCGCGGGAAAAACGTGGTCGTGGTCACCCCTACCGCCTCGGGGAAGACCCTCTGCTACAATATCCCCGTGGTAAACGAATTTCTTAATAACCGGGAAAGCCGCGCCTTATACCTTTTCCCGACCAAGGCGCTCTCGCAGGACCAGGTTGCCGAGCTGAAGGCGCTGGTGGGTGAACTGCAGATCGATCTGCGCACCCATACCTACGATGGCGATACCGCGCCGGGGGTGCGCCAGGGCATCAGGCAGAGCGGCCATATCGTCGTCACCAATCCCGATATGCTTCACACGGGTATTCTGCCTCATCATACTAGGTGGGCAAAGCTCTTTCAGAATCTAAAATTCATCGTTATCGACGAGATGCACCAGTACCGCGGCGTCTTCGGCAGCCACGTGGCCAATGTCCTCCGCCGGTTAAAGCGGGTCTGCCGCTTTTACGGGGCGGCGCCCCTTTTTATTCTCTGCTCGGCCACGATCGCCAATCCCGTTGAGCTGGCGGAAGCGCTGATCGAAGAGCCGGTCACGCTGATTGATCAAAGCGGGGCGCCCCGGGCGGAAAAACATTTCATTTTTTACAATCCCCCGGTAGTGGACCGGGAGCTGGGGCTCAGGCGCAGCGCCCTCTTAGAGACACGCCGCCTGGCCAAAGAGCTCTACCGGCAGCAGGTGCAGACGATTATCTTTACCCGCAGCCGCCTCGGGGTGGAGCTGTTGCTGACCTACCTCAAGCAGGGCCAGAAAGATATCCCCGGCCGGGATAGCGGTATCCGCGGCTACCGCGGCGGCTACCTGCCCCGGGAGCGGCGCACCATCGAGGTGGGCTTGCGTGAAGGCAAGGTAAAGACGGTGGTCAGCACCAATGCCCTGGAGCTGGGCCTTGATATCGGCGAGCTGGAGGCCTGCATCATTAACGGCTATCCCGGGACCATTGCCAGCACCTGGCAGCAGGCCGGCCGCGCAGGGAGGCGTAGCGGCACCTCTTTGGCCCTGCTCGTGGCGGGCAGCGCCCCCCTGGACCAGTATATCGTCACCAACCCCGACTATTTTTTCGGCCGCTCCCCGGAGCGGGCCCTGGTTAACCCTGACAACCTCATTATCCTGACCAATCACCTGCGCTGCGCCGCCTTTGAGCTGCCCTTTAATGTAAACGAGCGCTTTGGCCGGGCCGAGGTGGGCCCCATCCTGGAGTTTCTTGCCGACGAGGGAACCCTTTACCGTTCCGGAGAGCGCTTTTACTGGATGGAGGATGCCTACCCTGCTGAAGAGATCTCTTTACGCAGTGCCGCCCGCGAAAATATAGTAATCATCGATATGACCACCGCGCAGCCGCAGGTTATCGGCGAAGTGGACCGTTTCAGCGCTCCGATGCTGGTTCATGAAGAGGCCATCTATCTCCACGGCGGCCGGCAGTACCAGGTCGAGCGTCTTGATTTTGCCGAGAAAAAGGCCTATGTCCGCGCTGTCGAGGTAAACTACTTTACCGATGCCCATCTTTCTGTTGATCTCAAGGTTCTCGACACCTTTGCCCGGGATGAAAAACAGGTCTGCCGCGCCTGGGGCGAAGTGCGAATTAATGCGCTGGTCTCTATGTTCAAAAAGATCCGCTTCAATACGCATGAAAACCTGGGCAGCGGCCCGGTAAACTTGCCGGAAACAGAGATGCATACCACCGCTTTCTGGCTCTCCTTCCCTCCGGCTACGCTGGAGGGGTTCACCCCGGGGGCTCTCGAGGCGGGGCTGCTTGGCCTGGCCAACCTGCTTCCGCAAATCGCCTCGCTCTTTATCATGGGCGACCCCCGAGACCTGCGCGCGGTTAGCCAGGTGAAGGCCCCTTTCACCGGGATGCCGACCCTCTATCTTTATGACAACTATCCCGGGGGGGTCGGCTACAGCGAGCTGCTTTACCAGATCTACGGGGAGATCTGCCGCGCCGCCAGTGAAGCGCTACTTAATTGCCGCTGCAGCAAGGGCTGCCCCTCTTGCGTGGGGGCCTCCGATCAGGGCGGTGCCGATGGCAAAAAATACGCCCGGCAGCTGCTGGAGGTTGTTCTTGATGAGAGATAAGTTTCGCTCCCGTCTGAAGAGGCTGCAGCGCTCCGGCGAGCTCGGCCCGGCCCGGCCGGCGGCGGGACCGCTTAACAGGGAGCTTCCGGGCGAGCTCTTTCTCTTTCCCGGGGAGGAGAGGCTGGGGCAGACCGCCTCGGGCTGCTGTTACCTGCGCGATCTCTCCTTTCCCCTGGAGCGGCGGCACGGTGATTATACCCTGAAGGAGAGCCTCGATTTACGCGGCAGCGACCTGGCCTTGCCGGCGCGCGACCGCAGTCTCCCGGCGATCGACCCGGACCGCTTCCTCTTTCTTGATGTGGAAACCACCGGCTTAGCTGGTGGAACCGGCACCTGGGTCTTCTTAATCGGGCTGGGCTGGCGGGCTAACGGCTCTTTCCGCATCCGCCAGTACTTTCTCAGGCACCCGGCCGAAGAAGAGGCCATGCTAAGCCATTTTGCTGCTTTTGCCGACCCTTTCAGCGGCCTGATTACCTTTAACGGTAAGGCTTTCGACCTGCCCTTAATCCAGACCCGCCAGCTGCTCAGGAGAACGGCGCAGACCGCGCCGCGCGAGCATCTCGATCTGCTGATCTGCGCACGCAGCCTCTGGAACGAGCGCTTCCCCTCGCGTAGGCTGAGCTATCTTGAAGAGGCCCTTCTCGGCTTTCGGCGCCAGGATGATATCCCCGGCGGGGAGATCCCGGCCGTCTATTTCAATTACCTGCGCCGCGGCGAGACCGCCCTTCTGCGAAAGGTGTTCGAGCACAATCTTTACGATATCCTCTCCATGGCCGGGCTGCTCGGCCGGGTTGCCTCTACCGTCGCTTCTGAAAAACCGGCGCATCCGGCAGAATGTTACTCTTTGGGTAGGCTTTATCAAGAAGCCGGGCATATCGAGAAGGCGCAGCACTATTACCGGCAGGTCATGGGCAGCGCTGAGAGCGGCCTGGAGGAGAAGGCGCACTCTCAGCTGGCCCTGCTTTTTAAAAAGCAGGGCCAGTGGGCTGAAGCGGTCTCCTTGTGGCAAGGTCTGGCCCGCCGGGGCGGTAACAACCTGGACGCTTACGTGGAGCTGGCCAAGTACTATGAGCACCGGGCCCGCGATTACCCGGCAGCTCTACACTGGAGCAGCCGGGCCCTGGAGCAGGCCTCTCGTCGCGGCGACATCCCTTCGAGCAGCCCCGTCCACCCCGCGGCGCTGCGCCACCGGATCAACCGTTTAACCCGAAAGATAAGCCGCGATCAACTTAAGGTCACCGAATAATAATGCAAGAGCCGGCCCTGTGCCGAGGCGGCTAGCGATTGAAGAATAAGCTTTTGAAGATTAGCTTGGTGAATTATGATATTCTTAAGTAGGGCTAAGATAGAACATTAGCCCTAGAAGGTCGTGGCAAAAACTCAAGCTCTTGCAAAATAGATCTTATTGCCTGTAAAGTATAAAGAGATCTTGGTGAGGGGACAATGAAAACCGGAATATATGGCAGGTATTTTAAGAGACTGCTGGATTTTATATTATCGCTTATTGCCCTGGTGGTCTTGAGCCCGGTATTTTTAATTATTGCTCTTTTGGTACGAATTAAGTTGGGCAGCCCGGTATTGTTTAAACAGGAAAGGCCGGGGCTTAACGAAAAGATATTTACTATCTATAAGTTTAGAACTATGACCGACGAGAGAGATGAAAATGGCGAGCTGCTGCCGAACCATTTACGCTTGACAAAGTTCGGCAGGGCTTTGCGGAGCAGTTCGCTGGATGAACTGCCTGAACTGTTCAACATTTTAAAGGGCGATATGTCTTTTATCGGGCCGCGGCCCCTGCTGATCGAATACTTGCCGCTATACAATGAGCAGCAGAGGCGCCGGCATGCTGTGCGGCCGGGGCTAACGGGGCTGGCCCAAGTTAACGGCAGAAATGCGATCACCTGGGAAGAAAAATTTAATTATGACCTTGAGTATGTCGATAATCTTTCTTTTCTACTAGACCTTAAGATTCTGGTTAAAACAATAGTAAAAGTGTTAAAAAGGGAAGGGATTAACAGCAGTGAAGCTGTTACCATGGAGAAATTTAAAGGAACAAAAGAGATAACTTATTAGGGTAACCAAAGGTGAACTTAGTTTTGTTGGACCGAGACCGCTCTTGACGGAATACCTACCGCTTTATTCTCAGGAGCAGGCTCGACACCATGAAGTCAGGCATTACCGGTTGGACTCAGGTGAACGGAAGAAATGCTATCAGTTGGGAAGAAAAAATCGCATTGGATATCTAGTATGTAGACAATCATACTTTGTGGTGAATTTAAAAATTTGTTTTTAACTATAATATAAGTAATCAGATCAGAAGGAATTAACCAAGAAGGTTATTCTACCATGCCGAAGTTTTAATAAATACAACAAAAGAGGTATTGAAATGAAAGACTTGATCATTATAGGCGCTGGTGGTTTTGCCCGCGAAGTGGCTTGGCTGGTTGAAGATATTAACCTGGAGAAACGTTGCTGGAACCTGATTGGATATGTTGATGAAGACCCTGCCAAACAGGATCTGATTGTAAATAATGTTCCTGTTCTGGGCTCTTTTGGTCAGCTTAAGGGTGCTGCCAGGAAAGCGGCTGCAGTATGTGCAGTTGGGAATCCGTGCTCAAAATATGATTTAATTCTAAAGGGAAATGAAATTGGCCTTAAATATGTTAATTTGATTCATCCTAATGTTCGTATTTCTCAATATGTAAAAATGGGGTTAGGTAATATTGTCTGTGCAGGAAATATATTGACTGTGAATATAGATATGGGAAATCATGTTATTTTGAATTTGGATTGTACCGTCGGCCATGATGTCGTTATTGGTAATTACTGTACCATCCTACCTTCGGTTAACCTCTCTGGTAATTCAACACTCAAAGAAGGGTGCCTCATAGGTACCAATGCTGCTATTATTGAAGGGGTTAGTGTTGGTGAATGGAGCATCATCGGTGCCGGGGCCGTACTCACCAAAGATATTCCTGCTCGCTGTACTGCGGTCGGGGTGCCGGCGAAAGTGATTAAATTTCACCAGAGAGAAGAATAATGTTTATTCTGTTATCAGCGCCGGATATTAACGAAAAAAGAGATCGGTGCAGTTGCCGCGGTATCCGAGGCCGCAGATGGAAAAGTTCGAGAAGCCGCTTGGGTAGGGTATAAGGTGGAAAAGCATATGTACAAAAAAAAGATCTGGATAATGAACCATTATGCCACCAGCATGTTTTTTAATAAGGGCGGGCGGCATTATTGGTTTGCCGAGAACCTAATAAAAAGTGGTTATGAACCGACGATATTTTGTGCCAATACCAGGCATAACCGCGAGGGTATTGTAAATATTTACGAAGGAAAGTATTCAAGAATGATCACTGAGAATATCCCGTTTGTATTTATTAAAACAGTACGCTATTCGGGAAATGGGCGGCAACGAATAAAAAACATGCTGGTATTTGCCTGGAATCTCACTGCCATAGCAAAGGAATACGCAAGGATTTACGGAAAACCGGATCTAATTTTAGCTTCCAGCGTTCACCCGCTTACCCTGGTGGCAGGGATAAAGATCGCCAGGAGATTTGGGGTGCCTTGTATCTGTGAAGTGAGAGACTTGTGGCCGGAAAGCCTGGTAGCATATGGTTTTTTAAAGCAAAACAGTGTTATTGCCAAAATACTATACCGGGCCGAGAAATGGATTTATAAGAATGCTGATTCTATCATTATGACTGTGGAAGGTGGTAAAGAATATATCTGTGATAAGGGATGGGATCAGGAGATTGATCTTAATAAAGTAAAACATATAAATAACGGGGTTTCAGTTGGGGCCTTTGATAGAAATAGCCAGGAAAATATCATCACAGATCCAGACTTAGATAATCCTGATTTTAAAAACGTTGTCTATGCCGGGTCCATAAGAAAAGTTAACAACATAGGCATCTTGTTGGACGCTGCGAAAATAATTCAAGAACAGGGGCATCGTCAAATCCGCTTTTTAATTTACGGCTCTGGGGATGAGAAAGCAAGGCTTGAGAGACGATGCCGGGATGAAAGTATAACTAACGTGATCTTTAAAGGATGGATTGAAAAAAGATTCGTCCCCTCTGTATTAAAAAAAGCCTATGTTAATGTCCTTCATAATTCCAGCACCTCACTTGACAAGTATGGGCAAAGCCAAAATAAACTCTTTGAGTATTTAGCTGCTGGAAGGTGTATAGTGCAGACATTTTCGACAGGTTATAGCATTCTTAACAAGTATGATTGTGGAATATGCGTACCGGTTCAAAATGCAGAAGAGATTGCCAAAGCACTTATAAAAGCATGCCATGATGAGAACTATAATAGAATTATGGGGGAGAATGCCAGAAGAGCCGCCCATGACTATGATTTTCGAAAGTTAACGGGAAAGTTGATTGATATAATTGAGAGTCTTTAGAAGGCCACCGCCATCAAGTAAAGCAAAGATCTCGGCGGCATCGCTATGCCAACTGCTGTTTTAGTTCGCCCGGGGGCAATAATAAAAAACAGCCAAGATTTGTAGAGATTTGTTACCTCCTGCGGCTTTTGATATAATTATTCCGGTTATATTACGGTTTTTCTTTAACGCGGTATCAATACAATATCATTTTAAGAAAAAAAGCTTCTTAAGGAGGAACGCCGGTGACCCTGCCGGAGGTGAAGCAGGTACATTTTATCGGGATCGGCGGCTACGGCATGAGCGCGCTGGCCCAGGTGCTGCTGCAGATGGGCTACCGGGTAACCGGTTCAGATATCCACGACTCGGCGCTGGTCCGGCAGCTGGCCGCCCGGGGTGCCGAGATTAAGCTGTTCCACCATCCTGATCATATCGGCTCAAGCGAACTGGTGATCCACTCAACGGCTATTCCCCCGGACAACTGCGAACTGCAGGAGGCCCGCCGACGGGGCATTCCTGTCTGGCACCGCTCCGAGCTGCTGGCCGCCCTGATTAACAGCCATTACGGCATCGCCGTAGCCGGAACCCATGGCAAGACGACCACCTCGACGATGATTGCTCTCCTTCTTGAAGCTGCGGGTCTTGACCCCACCGCCCTGATCGGGGGCGTAGTCTCCTCTTTCCAGAGCAACGCCCGCTTCGGCCAAAGCAGGTATCTTGTGGCCGAGGCCTGCGAAAGCGATCACTCTTTCCTGCGCTACCGCCCGCACATTGCCGTGATTACCAACGTGGAAGCCGATCACCTGGAGCACTACCAGAATGACTTTAGCCTGATGCAGCGGGCCTATGAAGCTTTTCTGCAAAACCTGCATCCGGACGGCTGGGCCGTGCTCTGCGTTGATGATCCTTTTTTACGGGAATTAGCTCACCGGGCAGATCAAAAAGTAGTCACCTATGGTCTTGCTCAGAACGGGGCTGCTTATACCGGTCGCGAGATTGCTTTAACCGGGCTGGGGTCTAGCTTTACCTTTTATCGCCGCGGCGAACCGCTTACGGGAACCGTTAACTTGCGGGTGCCCGGCCGCCACAACGTCAGCAATGCCGTAGCGGCGCTGGCGGTAGCGGCAGAGCTCGGCTTAAACCCGGGCCGGTGCGCTGAAACCCTGACCGAATTTCGTGGCGCCAAGCGACGCTTCGAAGTTATAGGCGAGGTTAACGGGGTTACGGTTATCGATGATTATGCCCACCACCCCACCGAGGTAAGGGTAACCCTGGAGGCAGCCCGTGCGGCCGGTAAACGGGTCTGCTGTATCTTTCAGCCGCATCGCTATTCCCGGACCGCGTACTTTTTTGAAGAGTTTGCCCGTTCTTTTGACGATGCTGACCTGGTTTTGCTGCACCGGATCTATTCTGCCGGTGAAAAACCGCGTGAAGGGATCACCTCTGAGGCCCTGGCCCGGCGCATCAGCGAAATTAAGGGCCAGCCGGTTTATTGGAGCGATGAGCTGGCGGAGCTGGGCCGGATGGCCCTGGACTGGGCCCGCCCCGGTGATCTGATTATTGTGATGGGGGCCGGCGATATCAGCGGCCTGGCCTATCAACTGGCCCAAGCGTGACTGTCATTTCAAAAATTGTGGTTGGTGGGATGGCTGTAGGTGGCGTTAAACGGTTATCACAAACTACTGGCAACGAAGTATACTTGGTAACTGAACCGCGTAAGGGGGGTCAGGTTACTGCACAACCTAATACTACACCAATTTTTTGCCGTTAACGGCTCTGTGCCGGGAAGACGCTTTTTTGAGATCGGCCGTCGCCTTATTCAACAGGGGCACCAGGTTACTGTAATTACCGGTAACTCTGAGCTGGGGCTTCCGCTGGGCCGGAAAAAGATTGGCTTGCTGCAGAAAGACGGAATGGCTATCGTTGTCTTCAACCTCGGTTGCCCTCAGGTGAAGGAGGGGGAGAGGAAGGGCATTAACGCGACGTTCGCCCGCCGGGCCGCCCGGCAGGGGCGTAGGCTGCCGCGCCCCGACCTGGTGCTGGCCTCGTCACCACCGCTGGCCACAGCCGGACCGGCATACTCGCTGAGCTGTTTTTATGAAGTGCCGCTGATCATGGAGATTCGGAAAATAGAGGCAGTGCCTCTTGATTACCGGGATAGCCTGTGGAAAAGAATTTTTACCCCCCCGGAGCAGAGAACGGCGCTTAAGGCATTTAGCCGGGCTCAATCGATTATTGCCACCAGCCCCGGTATTGCCATGAACGTTGCCCAGATCACCTCTCCCGGAAAAACCGTTTACGTCCTTCCGGATGAACTTGACTTCGAAACCCTCTTTCAGGAGTTTAATAATATTCTGACAGCCATGCAGTTATCAAAAGATAAAAATTAGCTTGACTTCTGCAGTGACGGCGCCGTAAAATATGTTCAGGTTAAAATATGGTAACCTGGTAAGCTAACCATAAGAGAAGGAGCCGTTTTACTTGCCCCGGGAAAAGAGTAAGAGAAGAAAGATTTGGCAGTGGCTCGGTATCCTGCTGGTTGTTTGCGGCCTGGGGTTGCTGGGTTACTTTGCCTATCAAAAAGTGCAGATAGACTATTATCAGTACCGACTGCGGAAGGCCTATGAAGATACTTTTTATGACCTCCCGGATGGTTCAGATAAATTTGACGATATCGTTATGACCGAGCGGCAGCCGATGCGGCTTGTTATTCCGAAGATCAATGTCGACCTCATTGTCCAGGTTGGTGATGTTTTTGATATGGCTCTGCTTGATAAAGGGCCGGTTCACTTTCAGATGAGCGACCTGCCCAGCACTGAGCCAGGCAATGTGGCCATCGCGGCGCACCGCGGTTCCCGCTGGGGCTTCTTTACCGATCTGGATCGGCTTCGCGCCGGCGATCAGCTTTTTCTGGATGTAGCCGGTTACCGTTTTATCTACGAGATGGAATGGAAAAAAATTGTCGAGCCGGACGACTGGAGCGTTATCGATTCTACCGATTATCCCGCTTTAACCCTGCAGACCTGCCATCCGAAGAATGTCCGGGGCACCCATCGCCTTATTGTTCGAGCCAAGCTCGTGTCGGTAACGCGGGCTCCATTATTTAATTAATACCTAAAATAGTGTAAATTTAGTTAAGTTTAGGTGTATAATAGAAACATGTGGCAAAAAATTGTTTCTTTAACAACCGACCGCAGGGCATTCTCCAGGTTTATATTGCTCGGCATCATTGTTGTTGCCCTGAGCCTGGGCGGGATAGCGCTCTATAAGTATCTTCTGGATCCCGCGCATGCTTTTCCTGATGAAGACTGGCATCTTTGCTTTGACAAAGATACGGTTAACCTGGTCTTGCTGGGGTTTGATCGCAATGCGGCCCGGGATAAGCACTACCGTATTTACCGCCCGGACACGATCATGATCGCTTCGATTAATTTTCGTAAAGCTTCTGTCGCTATTGTTAATATTCCGCGGGACAGCTATGTAAAAATTAACGGGGAAGAGGGTTACGATAAAATTAACCATTCTTACATGCACGGCTACGTCCGTACCGGGGTAGAAGATCCCCACCGTAGCGGTATTGATACTGTCTTGAAAACCATTGAAGATTTTCTAGGTGGTATCCCCGTGCATTATTATGTCAGCCTGGATATGGACGGGGTGGCCGAGATAGTCGATCAACTAGGGGGGTTCTACTATGATGTTGATGTCGAAGTCAGGAGCGAGATGGGCCGTGGGCGCCTGCTTCTAAAAAAGGGCTACCAGCATCTGGATGGTAAGAAGTTTCTCTACTATGTGCGCGACCGCTCTACCGGCGGTGACCTGGGCCGCGCCCAGAGGCAGCAGCAGATCATGATTGCAGCTTTCAAGCAACTGCGTAAACAGGGGCGCTTAAATGAATTGCCTGCCCTATACCGGACTTTGACAGAAAACGTGGAGACAAACCTGTCTCTAAGACAGATTACCTCGCTGGCTGTATTTGGGGCCAGGGTGGACCCCGCGACCATTAAAACTTATGTTTTTCCAGGAGAGATGCAGTGCGCCCCGTCTGGCAACATTGATGCTTTGAACTACTGGGTAATCGATGAGAAAGCCAGGGTAAAATTGATTAAAGAGATCTTTGGTGTTAAAGTGGCTCGGCGGCCACAGATTACCTTGCCGGGGCCGCGTAAGATGGTAGTACCTACTTCTAAGAATGAAGGAACCTCGTCAAAACCCCTTCCGACTGAACCGATACCTTCAGATCACCGGGGAAAGACCCCTTGAATAAAGTCTAAAAGTACGGTTAGATAGTTTAGGTATTAAAGGGTTTTAAAATGCTCTGTAGAATATAAGCTGGGATATAGGCATGTCGAAAACTATAATGCGAGGGCGAAATATGGAAAACGAAATTGATTTAAGAGAGCTCTTACAGGTTTTATGGCGGGGAAAATACTTTATTTTGGCGGTTACCGCTGCATTTATCCTGGCGGCTATCTTTTATATTTATTTCATGACCACCCCTGTTTACCAGTATAGCGCACTTCTTAATTTAGAGCATTACGAGGTCAAAGGTAAAGAAATGCTTACGCTAATAGAACAAAACGCGGTGGTTGCAGAAGCGGTAAAGGGCCTGGTCGAAGATCCGGACGAATTGGCAAAATCAGTAGAGATAAATATTATACCTGGTGACGAGGAGGCTACATTACAGATAAAGAATGAATATAGCGATCCGGAAATTTGTACCGCCTCGGTTGAACAGGTCGGCCTGGCCATTATTGAAACAGCGTCTGACTATCGCTTTAAGCAAATGAGCCTGGAAAAAGAGCGTACCGAAAAAATTCTGGCCTATCTCAATGAAGCCGCAGCAGAATACCTGCTGTCCCGGGACGATCAGATCACCGAGCTATTAGAGGAGGACCCCGTCTATAAGCGTATTCTTGAAGAGAAGGCTGAATGCCTGGTCAAGTTGGAGCTTCTTAATTTTAATTTAGAAGAGCTGGCTGGGAAACCCGTTCTAGATGCCGATCTCTGGCTAAACGGCCAAGATGAAACTGCCCGCCTCGTGACAATAAATAAGAAATTATATCTTGCCGCTGCAGTGTTATTTGGCTTGATACTCTCGATATTTATTCTTTTTATCCGCCACTATTTTTTGGTTGGCGCTCCTGCTATTCATGATGGCGGCAAAGAGGTTAAAAAACAAAATAAAGATGCAAGAGAGGGTAAGTAACCTTGTTAAATCGTTCTCAACCGGTCAGGATACCTTCTTTCAACCTGACGCGTCAGAATGCGGAATTGAAAGAAAAAGTAATGGAAGCTTTAACTGCAGTAATTGAACCGGGCCAATTTATTTTAAGTGAAAATGTCAGCGCCTTTGAAGAAGAGATCGCCCGGCTTTGCGAAACAGGATACGGCATCGGCGTAGCCAACGGCAGCGACGCGCTTTACCTCTCGCTGCTAGCCCTGGAGATCGGGCCCGGCGACGAGGTGATCACCACGCCGTTTACCTTTTTTGCCACGGCCGGGGCCATTGCCCGGGCCGGGGCCAGGCCGGTTTTTGCCGATATCGATGCCGCTACCTGGAATCTGGATCCCGGGCATGTCGAAGCCAAGATTACCCCGCGGACCAGGGCGGTCATACCGGTGCATCTGTACGGCTGCCCGGCCGGGATGGACCCGCTCATGGCTCTGGCAGAAAAATATAGCTTAAAAGTAATTGAAGATGCCGCCCAGGCTATCGGGGCGGTCTACAAAGGTAAAAAGATCGGTGCTTTTGGCGACACCGCCTGCTTCAGCTTCTTCCCGACAAAAAACCTGGGGGCTTTCGGCGATGCCGGGATGGTGGTGACGGGCGACCCCGAGGTAGCCGATAAACTGAGGCTGTTGCGGGTGCACGGGGCCCGGCCGAAATATTACCATCAGCTGCTCGGGGTTAACAGCAGGCTGGACGAGCTGCAGGCGGCGGTGCTAAGGGTTAAACTAAGGCGCTTAACAGAATGGAATGCGCGCCGCCGGGCCATCGCCGCTCTTTACCGGCAGCTATTGAAGGAGCCGGCAGAAGAAAGTCTGCTCAAGCTGCCGGTGGAGCCGGACGGGGTGGAGCATATTTACCACCAGTATACTATTCAGACAGCTGAAAGAGAGCGGCTGCAGGCCTGGCTGAAGGAATGCGGTATCGGCTCGACGATCTACTATCCCCAGCCCCTGCACCTGCAGAAGGTATTTGCTTCATGCGGCTACCAGGAAGGTGATTTTCCGGTGGCTGAAAAGGCCTCCCGCGAGGTTCTCTCCTTGCCGATGTTCCCTGAGCTAACCGATGATGAAGTACAAATTGTCGCCGAAACGATCGTAGAATTCTTTAAACAGTAGAAAGCTGGTGGATCTTATGGCTGAAGCAGCCCATCCTTCTCCAGAAAACCAGGTGAAGCAGCGTCTTAAAGAGAAGATTTTGCATCGAACAGCAAGCGTCTGCGTAGTCGGCCTCGGCTATGTGGGGCTGCCCTTTGCTGTTGAGAAGGCCAAGGTGGGTTTTACGGTTATCGGGGTCGATCAAAACTCGAGGCGGGTTCAGCAGGTCAACGCCGGAGAGAGCTATGTCACCGATGTGCCGGGCCGCGAGCTGCATCGCTTGGTAAAGAAAGGTTTAATTACTGCGGTAACTGATTTTGCTTCGGTGACCGTGGCCGATATTATTGTCATCTGCGTGCCGACCCCGCTAACGCAAAACCAGGTCCCCGATCTGCAATATGTGAACAGTGTTACGGAAGAGATCGCCCGCTACCTGCGGCCGGGCCAGTTGGTTTCTCTTGAATCGACCACGTATCCCGGCACTACCGAAGAGGTCTTGCTGCCGCTGCTGCAGGGCTCCGGCTTAAAAGTCGAAGAAGATTTTTTCTTGTGCCATTCGCCCGAGCGAGTCGATCCGGGGAATAAGCGTTATACCACTAAGAATACCAATAAGGTCGTCGGCGGCGTGGGGCCGCATTCGCTCGAAGTGGCCCAGGCGTTCTATGAGCAGACCATCGAGCAGGTCGTTCCGGTCTCCAGCGCCCGGGCCGCTGAAATGGTCAAGGTCTTTGAAAATACCTTTCGTGCGGTGAATATCGCCCTGGTCAACGAGCTGGCCGTATTGTGCGACAAGATGGGGCTAAACGTGTGGGAGGTGCTCGATGCCGCCTTCACCAAGCCGTTTGGCATCATGCCTTTCTATCCCGGCCCCGGGGTGGGGGGGCACTGTATCCCTATTGACCCCCACTATCTCGAGTGGAAGGCCCGCGAATACGGTTTTACCACCCGGTTTATCGGCCTGGCCGGTGAGATTAACCGGCGCATGCCGGAGTTTGCCCGGGAGAAGGTGCACCGCGTTCTCAACGAAGCCGGAAAAGCGGTTTCGCGCTCAAAAGTACTTTTTATCGGCATGGCCTATAAAAAAGATCTCGGCGATTGCCGTGAATCACCGGCGATTAAGATCGCCGAGCTACTGCTGGAAGACAAGGCTGAACTTCTCTACCATGATCCCTTCGTGGAGGAAGTTGAGCTTAAAGGGCGGCTCTACCGTTCGGTGCCGCTTAACGAAGCTCTTCTGAAAAGCGTTGACCTGGTGCTCATCGCCACGGACCATTCGTCTGTCGATTACCGCAGGCTGGTCGATACGGCCCCCATTATTCTTGATACGCGCAATGCAACCCGGGGGCTATCCGGGCGCGAGGATAAGGTTGTTTTACTATAAAAACGTCTGTTCCAATAAATTCAGCAACGATGAGAGGTTGAACGATAGATGAAGGACCAACCCCGTGTTCTGGTGATCGGTGCCGGCAGGTGGGGGCGCAACCACCTGCGGGTTTTTCACCGTTTAGGTGCACTTGCCGCCGTAGCCGAGGCTGATCAGCGGCTTCATGAGGAGATCAAAAATAGCTACCCGGGAATAAAGCTTTACCAGGGCCACCTCGACGCGCTTCGTGATCCATTCATTGATGCAGCCGTGGTCGCGACCCCGGCGCCGACCCATTTTGAGATCTCACGCACGGTTTTGGAGGCGGGTAAAGATCTTCTGGTCGAGAAGCCGATGACCCTTTCGATTGAAGAGGCGGCGTCGCTTAATGCCCTTGCTGACAGCAAGGGGCGCATCCTTATGGTCGGACATCTGCTGCTCTTTAAGCCTGCAGTTCAGAAGATGATTGAATCGATCCGCGCAGGGCTGATCGGCGAGCTTTACTATATCTCCATGTGCCGGGCCAAGTTGGGCAAGGTTCGGCGGGAGGAGGATGTTCTCTGGAGCTTTGCCCCGCATGATCTTGCGGTCCTGCTAAAACTGGTGAACTCGCCGTTAGAGAGCGTCACCGCTGCCGGAAAAGCAGCGCTGCAACCGCAGATTAACGATGATGTCCACCTGGATATCGTCTTTCAAAATAAAGTCCAGGCCCATGTGCATCTTTCCTGGTTGTGGCCCGAAGATGAACGTAAGACCGTTGTCGTCGGCTCGCAGGGGATGCTGACCTACGATGAGCATGAGAATAAGATCTGGCACCACCAAAAAGGGGTTCATCCAGATCTCTCGATCTATGACCAGGGCTGCCAAGAGATTACCTTTTCGGACCGGGATGCCCTCGAAGAAGAGGCCCGCCATTTTTTACAGTGTATCAAAGAGCGCAGCGAGCCTCTGGCCAACGGCCGCCATGGGCAAGAGGTGATTGAGGTTCTGGTTCGGGCGGACCGCTCAAGGTTGAAAAGAGCGCAGAATAATGAAGAATACTTTGTCCACGAATCGGCATACGTTGATCCGCCGGTTCAGATCGGGAAAGGGACGCAAATCTGGCATTTCAGCCATGTGATGCCTGGCGCTGTTATCGGTGAGCGCTGTAAGATCGGGCAGAATGTCTTTATCGCCAAAAATGCCAAGATCGGTAACAACGTGAAGATACAAAACAATGTCAGCGTCTACGAAGGGGTCATTCTCGAAGACGATGTTTTCTGTGGGCCGAGCATGGTCTTTACCAACGTGAAGACCCCCCGCAGCGCTTATCCCCGCAATACGGCGGACGATTATCTTCTTACGCTGATCAAGCAGGGGGCCAGCATCGGGGCCAATGCTACCATTGTCTGCGGGATCACTGTCGGCCGTCACGCCCTGGTCGGCGCCGGTGCGGTGGTGACTAAAGATGTCCCCGATCATGCGGTAGTTTATGGCAATCCGGCTGAAATCAGGGGCTGGGTTTGCCGGTGCGGAAGTAAATTTGTTAATTGTAATTGTACGCAGTTAAAATGTATTTTATGCGGCTCTGATGTTTTAGTAGAATCATCAGGGGATAGAGAAATTGAAAAACGATAACGAGGTTATTCCAACATTTTCAAAATTTGGAGCCAACGTTTTCAAACTGATCACCGGAAATGTTGCTGCTCAATTAATTACCATAGGCGCCATGCCCATAATTACCCGGATGTATACTCCAGATGATTTTGGCATCTATCAACTTTTTGTCTCGATAACATCGGTTCTAATCGTGGTTGCCGCTCTGCAGTATGATATGGCGATAATGCTGCCGCCTGCAGAAGAGGATGCTGTAAATGTAACTGCTTTATCGGTAATTGTCGTAACTATATTTTCTTTATTAACGCTTCCCATTATCGGGTGCTTCAGGGTGTCAATTGCCTATTTCTTCGAGGCCAAGGAGATGGCACCTTACCTGTGGTTGGCTCCCCTGGCCATTTTTACAGGAGCTATTTTACAGGTGTTTACCTACTGGTCTTCCCGACAGCAGCAATTTGGGAGAGTCGCTTTCTCAAGTGTAATTGCCAACGGGACTACGTCTGGGGTTAAGATAGCCTGCGGTGCCGTTGGCTGGACCGGGCCGGGCGGTTTAATCGGGGGTTATATCCTGGGCCCCTTAGTGGGGACAGCTGTATTGGTAGGAAGAAGCTTTGTTCGCGATATCCATCTGTTAAAGGAGATTACTTTAACAAAAATAAAAGCCTTTGCCAGGCGTTATCGTAAATTTCCCATTTATTCTACCTGGTCAGTTCTTTTAAATAACCTGTCAATTCAGCTACCCTCTTTTTTGCTGGCTTTTTATTTTTCGCCCGCCATCGTCGGGTTATACTCTCTTGGTTACCGGGCTGTAAAAACACCGATGAACTTTATCGCTTCTGCTATCGCAAAGGTGTTTTATCAAAAAGCTTCGGATGATCACGCCAGAACCGGTTCAATAACCATGATTGTCGAAGAGGTAAGCAAGCGGCTAATTGCGTTTGGGTTATTTCCCATGTTGCTTTTAGCGGTAGTAGGTAAAGAGCTGTTTGTGATTGTATTTGGTCAAAAATGGGCTGAGGCGGGAGTTTATATGCAGATTATGGTCCCGTGGATCTTTATGAATTTAATAGCTTCGCCGTTAAGCACTACGTTTAACGTGCTGGAAAAACAGAGGCAGCTGCTTCTGTTTAATACAGTATTATTCCTTTCCCGAATTGTAACACTGGTTATCGGTGGGTTACTGGGCAGCCCTCGCCTGGCATTGGGGTTATTCTCAATATCAGGCGCCTTTATTTACGGTTGGCTTAGTTTCTGGATTATGCGCAAGACAGGTGTGGCGCCGTTACGCTTGCTTGCCCGACTAAAAGAATACCTGTTATGCAGCGGAGCGCTATTAGTGCCGCTACTTATCATTACAAAGATAATATCAGGTCATCCACTACTATTATTGCTAACCGTGGCTCTGGCTGGAATAATCTACCTCATGTTTTTATTTCGTCGAGATCCTGTTTTACAGGGTATTTTGTTGGCGGTTATCGGCAAAGCAGGAAGCTGAGCTGTTTACCCTAAAAGCACTTCGTAAAAATTAAGCTTATTTGCTTGGGCTTGTTGATGATGATTGATTAAGTTAGGGACGGGGGGTAGAGAAACAATGCAAGAATTAACTGCCGGTAAAAGTAAAGATATCTATCGCCGGCTGTTGATTATTATTTCTCTAACGGTTTATATCATCGTGCTGATGAATAATTATCGTGTAGCCTATACCCCCGGTGAAGCCGGTGGCAATTATCCAACGTTTGTATTTATACTCTCTTTTTTTCTAGCGTTATTGCCTTCTTTATGGCTGCCGGCGTCGATTAGCCGCCCCTCTCAGCTAATGTACTGGGTATTATATCTGCTGATTGTTGTCCCTGCTTCGACGATTCCAATTTATGTATTATCAATGGAACCGGAACGTTTAATCCTTTTACCCGTTTCACTGGTGGCTGCATTTGCGCTTTTCGGGCTCATCTACACAGTGCCAGCTATCCGATTACCCCATATTAAAACAGGCTCCCTCTTATTTTGGGTGCTGGTTGGGGGGATCATTTTAGTTTTGTTTTTCATGGTTATTAGTTCGTTCGGCTTGCCCGGAGGGCTCCCCGGCCTGTCTGCTATCTACGATGTTCGTTCTGAGTATTCCGAAAGCCTAAAAGGTATGCCGGGACATATCTCGCTGGCTGTTCGCTGGCTGCTTTATATTTTCAACCCGCTTCTGATCGCCTATGGGCTAACTAAACGGAGGATTTTTCTTTTGGGGTTGGGCCTGCTGGGTCAACTTTATATTTATTCAGTTAGCGGGTTTAAAAGCGCTCTATTCTTTATCTTCATGGTGCTGGGTTTTTTGCTTGCGATGAAGATGAAGCCTGGATCTTTTGGCCTGTTAATTACCAACGGCCTTAATTTGTTAGTTATCGGCTCAATAATGATCAGTTATCTTTTTAACAATGATAAGCCATGGCATATCTTTGTAAGGCGCCTTCTATTTGTGACGGGGACGAACACAGGCTATTATTACGACTATTTTACCAGCCATCCTTTTGTATTTATGAGCAGCAATAGAATACTCGGCTACCTGGTGGATTACGTTAAGCCATATGAGCTTAGCACTCCCTTTTTAATTGCACAAGAATATAGGGGTCAGCTTTTTAGCGCCAATGCTAATTTTTGGGCCGATGCTTTTGCGAACTATGGATTTTACGGTCTTTTTATTTATACTGTTGCTTTGATGCTACTGATGTATCTTTATGATGGTTTATGTGAAGGTAAAAATATTTACCTTTGCAGCCTGCTCCTGGCCGGTCCGACATTTGCGCTGTGCAACAGTTCTTTATTTACCGCATTTATCGGCCATGGGGGTTTCTGGGTGTTTGTTATAGCGTTCCTGTTGCCCAAAAATAAACTTGATTGTTCTGAGCAGCGCTGGAGCCCGGATGAATTTAGTAAAGGGCCATAGGTAACAGCATGGCAAAGTTTTACGGCTAGAAGTTCCTGAATAAAGGTGGTAGTGGCATTGATTCGCCAGTTAACTATTGTTCATAAGCGATGGGATACCCGCATTTGGGTGAAGGAAGTTGCTACGTTGCGTGATGCCGGCCTGCTTAGCGCTTACGAGGTAGCTGATGGGGAAGGCGACGCCTTCGTAGACGGCGTTCAAATCCATGACCTGGGCAAATTGAAAGGCCGCGGCTTTTGGTCCCGGGTTCGCCATCTGGTTCAGGCTTTACGCCGCAGCGGCCTCCGGCGGGATGAGGTGCTGCATTTTCACGATCCGCTTTTTCTGCCGGCCGCGCTTTGGCTAAAGATGAAGGGATACAGAGTAGTCTACGATGTTCATGAAGATCACCCCCGCCAGGTATTAAACTGGGAGCTTCCTGCTTTTATCCGCTATGGTGCCAGCCTTTCTTATGCCATTATGGAATGGCTGGCGGGCTGCTATTTTGACGGCATTGTTGCGGCTACACCTAAAATTGCGGAGCGGTTTCCCCCGGCTAAAACTGTGGTGGTCCAAAACTATCCGGTTTTAGAGGAGTTGAATGTTAAAAATCCGGTTGCTTATGCTAAGCGGCCTCCTGTTATTACCTACGTGGGGGGGATAACCAGGATCCGCGGGATTAAGGAGATTGTCCAGGCCGTCGGCCTGTTGCCGGATAAAATGGAGGTAAAGTTAATTCTGGCCGGAAGGTTTGAACCGTTGCACCTGGAAAACGAAGTAAGCTGCCTGCGAGGATGGGCTAAAGTCGATTACCGCGGTTGGCTATCTAGAGAAGAGGTAATAGATTTATTATCGAAAACCCGGTTAGGGCTTGTAATTCTTTACCCTGTTACCAATTACCTGGAGAGCTACCCTGTAAAGCTTTTTGAATACATGTCTGCCGGCATTCCCGTAATTGCTTCGGATTTTCCGCTCTGGCGAGAGATCGTCGAGGGGGCGGGCTGTGGCTTGCTGGTTGATCCGAAAGATCCGGCAGCGATTGCCGGGGCTATTCAGTGGTTGCTGGAGCATCCCCAAGAGGCTGAAGCTATGGGCCGGCGCGGCCGGCAAGCCGTCGAAGAACGCTATAACTGGGATAAAGAGGCGACAAAACTGCTAAATTTTTACAGGAAAAGGATACTCCCTTTCGGTAAACGAAGCTAGCGAAGTTTAAGACGAGGGGCTATCTTGTGCGGCTCTGATAAAGAATTACGTTGAGGTGCTAAATGAAAACCAGGGTTTGTCTCCTTACTACCGTTCATCCGCTTTTTGACACCCGGATCTTCCATAAGCAAGTAAAGACACTGCTGCGGGAAGGCTACGATGTAACCCTGATCGTTCAGTGGCCGAAGGATGAAGTGATAGACGGGGTGAAAATTTTGGCTTTGCCTACGCCGCCGAACCGCTTAACCCGGATCTTCGGCCTTACCGGGCGCGCTTTTTACTTGGCCTGGCAACAGGGTGCGGATCTATATCATTTTCACGATCCGGAGTTGCTGCCAACCGGCATGCTGCTTAAAATATTGACGCGAGCAAAGATTATCTACGATGTGCATGAGGATCTGCCAAAGCAGATCCTGAACAAGCATTGGATTCCCAAGTACTTGAAGCAGGTTGCGTCCTGGTGTGCCGAGATTGCGGAAATGGTAGGCGCACGTTTTTTTGACCGGATAGTGGCGGCTACACCGGCAATTGCCCGCCGTTTCCCGGTCAGCAAAACCGTGGTAGTACAGAATTTCCCCAAGTTGGGTGAACTGGCAGTAGATCTCCCCGTATCGTACAACGACCGCCCGCCCGTTGCGGCTTATGTTGGCGGTATCTCCAGGGTACGGGGCCTTAAGGAGATGGTGCGGGCGATAGGCCTTCTTCCGGATAAGATCGGGGCACGGCTCGTGTTGGCGGGGTCTTTTAGCCCGCCGGAACTGGAGAAGGATATCCAACAGTTGAGGGGGTGGGAACGGGTGGACTACTTGGGGTGGCAATCGAGAGAAGGCGTTAAAAAACTTTTATCGGGAGCCAGAGTAGGGTTGGTGCTGTTTCACCCTGCACCGAATCATCTAGAGGCTCAGCCAAATAAGCTTTTTGAATATATGTCCGCCGGCATTCCCGTGGTTGCGTCAGACTTCCCGCTCTGGCGAGAAATTGTCGAGGGGGTTGGGTGTGGTTTACTGGTGGATCCGTTAAACCCTGAAGAGATTGCCAAGGCGATTCTGTGGCTATTTCAACACCAGGCCGAAGCCCGGGCCATGGGAGAACGGGGACAAAAAGCTATAAACGAGCGCTATAACTGGGCTATTGAATCAAAGAAGCTGTTGCAGGCCTACAGGGAGCTGATGGAATGAAGGTAGTTACGGTTTTAGGGGCCCGGCCCCAGTTTATCAAGGCTGCCGCGGTATCGCGTTTATTGAGGGCTCTGCCCGGGGTAACAGAGATATTCATTCATACCGGTCAGCATTATGACGAAAACATGTCTGGAGTTTTTTTCAGCGAACTGGAAATACCGCAACCCGAATACAACCTTGGTGTAGGGTCGGGAAGCCACGGGGCACAGACTGGGCAGATGCTGGAACTTGTAGAACAGGTTTTGTTGCAGGAAAAACCGGACCGGGTTCTGGTCTATGGAGATACAAATTCTACCCTGGCCGGGGCGCTGGCGGCGGTGAAGCTGCATATCCCGGTGGCGCACGTAGAAGCGGGACTGCGGTCTTTTAACCGGCGCATGCCCGAGGAGATCAACCGGGTGTTGGCCGATCATGCCTCCGAGCTGCTGTTTGCCCCGACGGAGGCGGCGGTGAGGAACCTGCGTGGTGAGGGCATCCCGGAGGAACGGATAAAGCTGGTTGGCGACGTGATGCATGATGCAGCCCTTTTCTACGGCGCAAAAGCGGAAATTAAGAGCGATATTCTCGAACGATTGCAAATTAACCGGAAGGGCTATATCTTAGCCACGATCCATCGCGCGGAGAATACGGATGAGCCCCGCCGCCTGCGGGCGATCTTGGGCGGCCTTCTTCAAGCAGCGGCTGATATTTCGGTAATCTTTCCGGTGCACCCCCGCACCAGATCGGCGTTAGAAAGAGAAGCGCTTATCTCGATAGACCATCCAGATCTTCACATGATTGACCCGGTTGGCTATCTAGATATGGTAATGCTGGAAAAACATGCCCGGTTAATCGCTACCGATTCGGGCGGGGTCCAGAAGGAGGCCTTCTTCCATGGCGTGCCTTGTGTAACCCTGCGGGATGAGACCGAGTGGGTGGAGTTGGTGGAGCTGGGGTGGAACAGGATTGTGCCGCCGCGAAGCGAGCGAGAGGTGGCTCAAGCGCTGTTTGATTCGCTGGACCATCCGGGCGGCCGGGAGGGCTTCCCGTACGGCGGCGGTGACGCTGCGGCAAAGGTTGTGCAGTGCCTTGTAGAAGGGGTGAACTCTTAAGAATTAGTTGCCCAATCAATCACGATGTTGAGATTTTTCCGTCACTTTATGCGAAAAAGACAAAGAGATTTAAAGGGATTTTAGGGGTTTTGTAGAATTTTAACTTGTCTCCTTTCTTGATCTACCTGGGTTGCATGGAAGGAGGTGAGAAGAAACTGAAGAAAAAGAAATTAGATTATTACCGTTACATACTTTGGCTATTACCGGTTGTGTTAATAATTTTAGCCATGGTTATGCCTTCGGCATTCGCCGCCGCTAGCCCGCAGCCGCAGATTACCTCTGTTAAGGCGGATCGGTCCGGTACCGTTCTTGCTGGAACAACGGTGCGCTGGACCTGTCAGGCTGAAGGTTCTGGTCCATTAGAGTATGCCTGGTATCTTTATCGTGACGGTGTTAGGGTTGATACGGCCTGGTATCGTTCCGGGAACACGTTTAGCTATACGCTTTCTGAGCCGGGCAGCTATCATGTGCGTGCTTTTGCGCGTACGCCTAAGGATATCCGCAGCGGCGGTAAAAACTCTGCCTCTTTGATTGCGGAGCTGCCGCCTCCGCCGCAGGTTATCTCTGTTGAGGCGGACCGGTCCGGTACCGTTTCTACCGGAACAACGGTGCGCTGGACCTGTACTGCTGAGGGTTCTGGTCCTTTAGAGTATGCCTGGTATCTTTATCGTGACGGTGTTAGGGTTGACACGGCCTGGTATCGTTCCGGGAACACGTTTAGCTATACGCTTTCTGAGCCGGGCAGCTATCATGTGCGTGCTTTTGCGCGTACGCCTAAGGATATCCGTAGCGGTGGTAAAAACTCTGCCTCTTTGCTTGTGGAGCCGCCGCCTCCTCCGCAGGTTACCTCTGTTGAGGCGGACCGGTCCGGTACCGTTCTTACCGGAACAACGGTGCGCTGGACCTGTACTGCTGAGGGTTCTGGTCCTTTGGAGTATGCTTGGTATCTTTATCGTGACGGTGTTAGGGTTGATACGGCCTGGTATCGTTCGGGGAACACGTTTAGCTATACGCTTTCTGAGCCGGGCAGCTATCATGTGCGTGCTTTTGCGCGTACGCCTAAGGATATCCGTAGCGGTGGTAAAAACTCTGCCTCTTTGCTTGTGGAGCCGCCGCCTCCTCCGCAGGTTATCTCTGTTGAGGCGGACCGGTCCGGTACCGTTCTTACCGGAACAACGGTGCGCTGGACCTGTACTGCTGAGGGTTCTGGTCCTTTAGAGTATGCTTGGTATCTTTATCGTGACGGTGTTAGGGTTGATACGGCCTGGTATCGTTCCGGGAACACGTTTAGCTATACGCTTTCTAAGCCGGGCAGCTATCATGTGCGTGCTTTTGCGCGGATCATGCCTGGGGACGTTCGCAGCGGCGGTAAAAACTCTGCCTCCCTGGTTGTTGAAGGTAACGAATTGATTGAATATACGCAATATAGCCTGACCTTAGATGAGGCGCTGGACAGGCAGATGAGTGCGAGCCCGCCGCCGCAGACCGATAAGTATCGCAACCAGCCGGCTTACGTGCACAGCCAGGTCCTCTCCGGGGTTGCCAGGCAAGGCACGGTTGCCTATGACGGGGTTAGAATACGCACCAGCCCCTGGCTGGAGGATAAGTACATTTATAAAACCGTCAACAAGGGTACCTCTGTGGTTATCCTGGGAGAAGTTAAGGGGGACCCAACCGGTGGAACCGATATATGGTACCAGGTGCGCTACGACGGAAAAACGCTGTATATCCACAGCCCCCTGGTAAATGTCTCATCAGCGGTAGGCACTGTTGGGGGTAGCGGGGCCAACATCCGGGAAAAGGCTAAATTAAACGCTCATATCTATGCCACCGCCCGCAGCGGGGAGAAGCTGACCATCCTGGGCGAGGTGACCGGCGATACCTGGAACGGCAGCAACAAGTGGTACCAGGTAAGCTTTGGCACCTGGCGAAACGCTAAGCGTGAAGAGGTGCGCTATAACCTGGACCCCAACAATAACGACCGCTTTCAGCACCTGGTGCTGACCACCAGCGCCGGGGTTTCGGCAGCACAGTTGAACAGCCTGCTCTCCGGCAAAGGGATTCTGCAGGGCAGGGGGCAAGATTTCATCGATGCCGGGCAGGAACATGCGATTAACGAGGTCTACCTGGTATCGCATGCCCTGCTGGAGACGGGGAACGGCGCCTCGGATCTGGCCAAAGGGGTCGAAGTAGGCAAGAATAGCAAAGGAGAGCTCGTCCTGGTTACCTCGGCTAACCGCAGCAGCCTGACGGCGATCAAGAAGGTCTATAACATGTTCGGGATCGGGGCCACCGACGGTAATGAAAAGAAGGGCGGCTCATTTTATGCCTATAATAAGGGCTGGGACACCCCGCGAAAGTCCATTATCGGCGGGGCCGGGTTTATCGGGAAAGGCTATATCCATAACGGGCAGGACACCCTCTATAAGATGAGGTGGAACCCGGCCAATCCTGGGCATCACCAGTATGCCACGGATATGGAATGGGCGGTTAAGCAGCTGGCTAGAATTAAGCAGCTTTATAGCCAGCTTAAAAACCCGGTGCTTCACTTTGATATCCCGGTCTATAAAAAATAAGCCCGCTTATACAGTTCACGATGATGCAAGCACTCCGGCCTGCCGCGACGGCAGGCCTTCTCTTGGTTAAAGATAGGTTAATATGTTAAGAAGATATCCAAGTTCTTGATATGATAGAATAGATGAGAGCAGCTGCGCCTGCTTAGACAGCAAAACTACATCGGAGGAAAGTATAATGAAAATACCGTTATCCGCGCCCGATATTACTGAAAAAGAGATCGATGCAGTTTCCGCGGTGCTGCGATCATCGGCTCTCGCCTTAGGGCCGCAGATGGAAGAGTTTGAGCGGCAGGTGGCCGCCCTGGCCGGGCAGCGCTTCGGGATTGCCGTCAACAGCGGGACCAGCGGGCTGCACCTGCTGGTCCGGGCGCTGGGCATCGGCGCGGGTGACGAGGTGATCACTACCCCCTTTAGCTTTATCGCTTCGGCCAACTGCATCCTTTTTGAGCGGGCCCGGCCTGTTTTTGTAGATATTGATCCCCGGACTTTAAATATTGATCCGGCGTTAATTGAACCGGCGATCTCGCCGCGGACAAAGGCCATCTTGCCGGTCCATGTCTTCGGGCAGCCGGCGGAGATGGAGCCGATCATGGAGATTGCCCGGCGGCATGGCTTGAAAGTAATTGAAGACTCCTGCGAAGCGATCGGGGCGCAGTATCGTGGTCGACCCGCCGGCAGCTTCGGTGACGGGTCTGTCTTTGCGTTCTACCCCAATAAGCAGATAACCACGGGCGAGGGCGGGGTGGTGGTTACCGATGACGAGACCATCGCCGCCCTTTGCCGTAGCATGCGCAACCAGGGCCGGGGCGAAGGGGGCGGCTGGCTGGACCACGAGCGGCTGGGTTACAATTACCGCTTAGATGAGCTTTCTTGCGCGCTGGGGCTGGCCCAGCTGCAGCGGCTGCCGGAAATAATGGCCCGGCGGGCGGCGGTGGCGGCGGAGTATAACCGGCTGCTGGCGAACCTGCCCGGGGTGACCAGGCCTTATATCTCGCCGGATGTGGAGATGAGTTGGTTTGTCTATGTCGTCCGTCTCGATGACACGATCGATCGGGACCGGGTGCTTAGGCTGATGCATCAGCACGGGGTGCAGTGCAAACCTTATTTTACGCCGATTCACCTGCAGCCCTATTACCGGGAGCGCTTCGATTTTCAGGAGGGAGATTTTCCGGTTACCGAACAGGTAGGCCGCGAGGTGCTGGCCCTGCCTTTTTTTACCGGCCTTCAGAAAGAGCAGGTAGCTTACGTGGTTAAAAGTTTAAAGGATGCCATTGACCGATCCGACAAAAACAGCTAAGCGATTAATTGTAGAAGCTTGGGCAGTTATCGCCAAAAGGCAGGAAATTAAAGTGATTGTGTCGAATCAAACGGAGATATAGATAAATAAATTTGTAATCGAGAAGAGGATGAGATGAGAAACAGGTCCGGCGCGAGGGTTTTGCTGGTTCTGATCGATGCCGTGCTGGTCGGCGCGGCGCTCTACGTGGCCCTCTTTTTGCGCTTTGACGGTTTGATTCCGCCTGGCTATATGACGGCCTATCGGCAACTGGCCCCCATTTTTACGGTAGTGCTGTTGGTATCGTTTTATCTTTTTGGGCTCTATAACCGGCTGTGGCAGTATGCCAGTGTTGGCGAACTGCTCCTAATTACAGCCTCAATTACCGTGGGTACCGCGGTTAACTTTCTGATTCTTCTGACCAATGCCCGGGGGGGCACTTTCCTGCTTCCTCGCAGTGTTCCGGTCTTGCACTGGATGATTACGATCTTGTTAATCGGCTTCTCCCGCTTCTCGTGGCGCTTTATAAGGGGGGTGCTGTTTCGCAACCGGAAGCCCGGTGAAATAAAGCATGTTCTCATCGTGGGAGCGGGTGATGCCGGGGCGACCCTCGTTCGCGAGCTAAAGCAGCGTCGCTACCAGGACAACCTGGTCCCGGTGGGATTTGTTGATGATAATCCGTCTAAGCAGAAGATGGGCATGTTCGGTTTGCCGGTGTTAGGGCGGCGTGAAGATATTCCCCGGTTGGTTCAGAAATATGACGTCGATGAAATCATTATTGCCATCCCTTCTGCTTCCCGGACGGTCATCGGCGAGATTGTTGATATCTGCCAGACTACCCCGGCTTCGCTGAAGATACTGCCCGGTATCTACGAGCTGGTCAACGGCCGGGTCTCGGTAAACCAGATCCGCGAGGTTAGGGTCGAGGATATCCTGGGGCGTGAACCGGTGGCGGTGGATCTGGAATCCATCGCCGGTTACCTGGCCGGCAAGGTAGTCCTGGTTACCGGGGCGGGCGGCTCTATCGGCTCAGAGCTCTGCCGGCAGGCGGCCCGGTTCGAGCCGCGGCAGCTGCTCTTGCTGGGCCGCGGGGAGAATAGTATCTATGAGATCTACCAGGAGCTGAGCATAGAATATGCCAACCTGGAGATCGTCCCGGTTATTCACGATGTCCGGGAGACAGTGGCCCTGGAGGATATATTTCAAAAGTATCGTCCCGAGGTGGTCTTCCATGCCGCAGCGCACAAGCATGTCCCCCTCATGGAAAGATACCCGGCGGAGGCCGTTAAGAACAATATTTTAGGGACGTTTAATGTGGCCCGGGCGGCCCATAAATACTCTACCGAGGTCTTTATTTTGATCAGCACAGATAAGGCAGTTCATCCGAGCAGCATCATGGGGGCTTCGAAGCGAATTGCCGAGATGGTAGTGCAGCAGCTCTCCCGCAACAGCGAGACTCGCTTTGCGGCGGTTAGGTTCGGGAATGTCCTGGATAGCCGGGGCAGCGTGGTCCCGTTGTTCAAGAAGCAGATCGCCGCCGGGGGGCCGGTTACGGTAACCCATCCCGAGATGACCCGCTACTTTATGACCATCCCGGAGGCGGTTCAGCTCGTTATCCAGGCCGGGGCCTTGGCCCGCGGCGGTGAGATCTTTATCCTGGACATGGGCGAGCCGATGAATATCCTGGCGCTGGCCCGGCGGATGATCCGGCTGGCCGGCTTTCAACCTGACCAGGAGATTCCGATTGTTTTTACTGGAATCCGGCCGGGTGAGAAGCTCTTTGAAGAGCTTCTCACCAGTGAAGAAGAGATGGAGACCACACTTCATCAGAGCATCTTTATGGCCAGGCCCGACCATGATTTTGGCGAGATTAAATTACAGCGGCTGCTGAATACAATCAGCTCACCCCGGTGGAACCCCTCCCGGGAAGAGGTAATCGCCCTGATTAGAACTGTGCTGCCCGGCTTTCCGAACAGTTCTAACGGGAAGGACCAGGGGCCACTACAATCTTCAGAAAAGAGAGCCGATGTTGGAATTTGAATTAAGGAGGCGAGCATAAGGGAGATTTTTCGCCGGAAAACCAGTATAGAACTGTTTTCTGCTTTTTCCCCTGCTTTTTACTCATTGACTTTTTGAGTGAGGGGTCTATAATAAGCCTGTAAACGGCAGCAAGAGCAAAATAAATTGAGGATGTTGACAATTATGCGAATATTAAAGCGTAAAGCTATGGTTAAAGCGACTGTAATCATGCTGGCGGTTGCTGTAGTTGCCTTTGCCACGGTATACCTGATTTCTCCTTCCTATTTTTTTACACTAGGTGACAAAAAAGGCGGTGCCGCCGCGGCGGAGCAATTTACTTCAGACCGGTTAAACATTGTCTTGCTTGGTTTTGATGGCAATGAGCAGAGAAGTAAAAAGAGCTCTGTTTTTCGCCCCGATACAATAATGATCGCTTCGCTGAACTTTAAGACCAAAGAGGTTTCGCTGGCCAGCATTCCCCGGGACAGCTATGTCAAGATTGCCGGTACAGAGACTTACGACAAGATCAATCATTCCTATGTTTATGGTTACAATGCTGCAGAAGGTGAGGACAAGCATCAGCAGGGCCTGGATACCACTGTTCGCACAATAGAAGATTTTCTGGGTGGTATTCCAATTCACTATTATGTGGCCGTCGATATGGATGGGGTGGCCGAGGTGGTCGACCGGGTAGGCGGAGTCTACTTTGACGTGCCCTATCCCGTGCGCACCAATTATGGCCAGGGCAGATTGCTGGTGGACGAAGGTTATCAGCTTCTGGACGGCAGAAGTTTCCTCTGCTATGTTCGCGACCGCAGTGCCGGCGGTGATTTCGGCAGGGCCGCCCGCCAGCAGGAGATTTTAATCGAAGCTTTTGATCAGATTAAAGAACGGGGCAAGCTTTGCGATCTCCCCGCGCTCTACCGCTCAGTGCAAGATAATGTTGAAACGAACTTAAACGTTGCCCAGGTTGCCCAGCTGGCGATTTTTGGCTTACAGGTGAAAACCGATCAGATTACCTCTCATGTTTTTTCGGGCAGCTGCCAGTCTGCTCTGAGGGACGGGTACTATATCTCTTACGTGGTCATCGATGAACAGGAACGGGTAGAGCTGATTAAAGAGGTCTTCGGGGTAGAGGTGCCGCTTAGGCCGCAGATTAGCCTGTCGGGGCCAGGCCAAAAGTCGACACCGGTTTCGCCTACACCGTCGCCTGCTCAGCAAACGCCTGCTAAACCGCAGCCTTCTGCGCCGCAGGTGCCTGAGCCTGTCTATCCCGTTGAAGAAGATCCTCAAGTGGTTGAGGAGGTCCCCCAGGAAGAACCCGCTCCGGTTCAAGAAGAGCCTGGTGCAATTCCTGAAGAACCTGCCGGTGAGGAGTAATTTAGACGAGAACCTCTTTCGTCCTTAAGTTATTCTGCGACGGTGCTCTACTTAAGTTTGCTAGTGAAAATCGATCTCGATATTTCTGCGCCGTAGCTGTGGCTCTGCCTTGGGCATGGTGATCTTCAGGATGCCGTTGCGGTAGACGGCCCGGGATTCTTCGGCGATAACCGGTGCTGGCAGGTTAATGCTGCGGCGAAAGCTGCCCCAGTAACGCTCCTGGCGATGTATATTTTCATCCTTAACCTCTTGCTCCCGCCTGATCGTGCCGCCAAGGCTGAGCATATTTTCAGCGATCTCGATGCCGATATCTTCTTTACTCTGCAGCCCCGGAATTTCACATGAAGCGATAATCTCGCGATCATTTTCATAGATATCAATCCGCGGCTCCTCGCGGAAAAATGGGGTTCCAAAAAGGCGCTCCATTTCCCGGCGGGCGCCTTCAACATAGCGAAAGGGTTCATAGGGAATTAACGGCATTAAGATAACCTCCTGGTAATGGTTTTATCTTAATTTTAATCCGGCGCCTCTCTTTTATACCTGTTAAAGCTTTCCGGGGGCCGGGCGGATAGAGGCGCAGGATTTGCGGAATAAATGAACCGGGGAACAAGAGTGCGCTAAACTAACGGGATGAAAGGATGTATCTAGATGAAAGCCAGTGAAAGAATTATCTGCGCCCTGGATCTGGATGAGCCGGCGAAGGCCTGGCAGATGGTGGAAAGCCTCGCCGGGCGAATCAGCTTCTACAAGGTAGGGATGCTCCTTTACCTGGCCGGGGGCGGCGAGATGGTTCGCCATCTGACCGGGCAGGGTCACCGGGTCTTTTTAGACCTGAAATTTTATGATGTTCCCGATACCGTTGCCGCGGCGGTTCGCCAGGCGGCGACAATGGGGGTAAACTTCTTAACGGTGCACGGCAACAAAGAGATCTTGCAGCGGGCAGGGGAGGCCGCCGCGGGGACAGGTTTAAAGGTACTCGGGGTCACCGTGCTCACCAGCCTCGACCAGGCCGATATCCGGGAGCTGGGCTTTCCCTGCAGCGTGGAGGAGCTGGTTCTACGGCGGGCCCAGTGGGCGCTGGAAGCGGGCTGCGCCGGGGTGGTAGCCTCGCCGCGGGAGGCGTCGCTGCTGCGGCAGAGACTGGGGCCGGAACTACTGCTGGTGACGCCGGGGATCCGCCCGGCGGGAAGCGATTTGGGGACCCACAAGCGGGCGGCTACGCCGCGCCAGGCGCTACAGGCAGGGGCTGACTACCTGGTTATCGGACAACCGATTACCAGGGCCGCCGACCCCCGGGCCGCGGCGAAGAAGATAATTCAAGAGATAGAGGCTTTCTCTTAAACTCTTTCTCCCCCGGGAGGGAGAAAGCGGGGGACGCTAAGCGAGATTAGCGGGCTCCAGGCGGCATGCAGTAATATTAGCGGGCGGAGCGTCAATATAGGTAGACGGCCCGTTCGTAAAAGCTTTATTGAAGCAGCGGTATGGCCGGGCCAAAAACAGTTTTGATTACGGAGTGATCTTATGGAGCGCTGTAAAGACTGCCTGGCCGCCCTCGTGCCTTACTATGATCAGGACGGAGGCAACGCCACCTTCATCTTCACCACCGGCGGAAAAATTTTCGAAGATCGGCGAACGGTGAAATGGAACTTGCGCCGCCTGGCCCGCCTCTACAGTGTAGACCTGGAGGCGGCCCGCCAAAACCAGGAGAAGTATTTTCATTATTCCCAGGGGCTGCCGCTGCCGCTTTCTCCGGCCTTAGTCCTGGTGCCCTTGAAAACCAGGACCGCGGTGGGGAAGAACGACGGCTGTCACAGTTATCTGAATCCATCGGCTGTAGTCAGCCTGGAAGCGGTAGAACAAGGGGAGGTCCGCACGATCATTCTCCTTTCAGGAGAATACCATCTGCCCTGCTATTACACGATAAAGACTGTCCAAAAGCGCCTGCGTGACGGCGCTATCGCCCTGGAGAGGTACCGGGCTATCCTCAAGGGCCGGGGGCCGGATTACCTGCTTGATTACAAGGATATACTAAGGCAATTGATCCGGGCCTTTATGTCCGGAGTTAAACAGGACCCCGGGGGTTAAAACGGCGTCTCGGCTTCATTCGCAGGTTGAGTAGCGGGGGCAAAGTCCTTCGGGCGTTCTAGGCGTAGATCAAAATAATAGAGGATCGCTTCCTGGATGCGCTGGGAGGCACGCCCGTCGCCATAGGGGTTGATCGCCCGGGCCATGGCGGCGTATGCTTCCGGCGTCTCCAGCAGGTGGCGTGCAGTGCTGTAGATTTTCTCTTCGTCGGTGCCTACAATTTTAACCGTGCCAGCTTCTACCGCCTCCGGGCGCTCAGTAATCTCGCGCAGTACCAGGACCGGGCGCCCCAGGGAGGGGGCCTCCTCCTGGATGCCTCTGGAATCGGTTAAAATAAGGTGGCACCGCTGCATCAGGTTATGGAAAGAGGCGGTGTCGAGAGGCTCCAGAAGATGGATCTTGCGATGATTGCCGAGGATTCGCGTTACCGGCTCGCGCACAACCGGGTTGCGATGGACCGGGAAGAGCAATGGCAGCTGCAGGTCGTCGACCAGGCGCCTGAAGGCGCGGCAGATTGCTTCTAAAGGTTCGCCCCAGCTTTCACGGCGGTGCACCTCGGCCAGCAGCACCGGGCGGCTGAAGTCGATCTGGTTGAGGATAGGTTCCGGAAAAGTAAAATCAGGGCGCACGGTAGTACTTAAGGCGTCGATGACCGTGTTGCCGGTTACGAAGATCGATTCTGCCGGAACTCCTTCGCGCAGCAGGTTGTCCCGGGCCCGTGCGGTCGGAGCAAAGTGGAGCTCGGCCAGGGTGCCGGTGAGGCGCCGGTTCAGCTCTTCCGGGAAAGGGCTGTCCTTGCGAAACGTGCGCAGGCCGGCTTCAACGTGGCCGGTAGGAATCTTCTGGTAAAAAGCAGCCAGGGAGGCGGCAAAGGTCGTGGTGGTATCGCCGTGCACCAGGACCAGGTCTGGTTTAAGCTGCTGCAATATTTTTTCCAGCCCGCCCAGCGAACGGCAGGTAATCTCGGTTAGAGTCTGCCGGGGGCGCATCAGGTCCAGATCGTATTCGGGGGTAATTTCAAAGAGCGACAGGACCTGGTCTAACATTTCGCGGTGCTGGGCTGTCACCGCCGTCAGGGCGTTGATCCCATTGGTTTCTTTAAGAAGCCGGACCAGCGGTGCCATCTTGATCGCTTCGGGGCGGGTGCCAAAAATAGAAAGAATAGTATACAAGTCTGTCTCCTTTAGAGGTATGGCAATATTCCTGGAGAACCCTCATGTAAGTATCATAACATAATCGTAGCTGGCAGGCTATTTTATTGCTGCCTTTTTTTCGCCATTTTGCAGGGCGACAACCTTTACCCCATGAATCTCCTCCCGGGCATAAAATCAAGTAAATTAACAAAAGAGGCAGGATTATCTTTAATTCAGTCTAAGAAGTAATATTATAATGGTTTTGTCAAGAATCAAGGCCGGTTTAGGTTAAACCGGCGCTGTTGCCGGCATAAAGTTCTGTGGCCTGGCAATTTATTTTGTTACCGCTGTTAAATCCGGTAAAATATTTAAGGGGTGAGAATTATGAGTAAGACCACTATAATCCTAATCCGACACGGGGAGACAGATTGGAACAAAAAAAATGTTTTCCGAGGGCTTAAAGATATACCCCTGAATGAGAACGGTTTAAGACAGGCTCATAAAACCACTGCAGCCTTGCAAAAAGTGCCTGTGAAGGCGGTTTACAGCAGCCCCCTTTCACGTGCTTTTGAAACCGCTACGATAATAGCTAAGGCTAAAGGGCTGGAGCCGGTCATAGAGGAGCCGTTTAACGATATCTCTTTCGGCCTGTGGGAAGGGCGTCTCGTTGACGAGGTGGCCCGGGAGTATCCCGAAGAATTCAAGAGATGGGTGGATGCGCCTCACCTGTGGAAGGCTCCCGAAGGCGACAGCCTAACTGCTGTCAAGGAGCGTGCCTGGTCGCGCCTGGAAGAGCTCTCCCGCGAACACGAAAAAGAAACGTTAGTTGTTGTTTCCCACCGCGTGGTTTTGATGCTCTTGCTCATCGCCGCGCTGGGAATGGATGACAGTAAGTTTTGGAACCTGGAGCAGTCGCCCTGTGCGATCAATGTTCTTACCAAGAAAGATGGTCGCTATCTCTTAAGCAAGTTTAACGAAAGCTGTCACCTGGTTCGCTTCTCAGAAGCGATCTCCTCCGAGGCTCACTAGCTTTTACCCGGAGCTTGTTTTCTGTTTTGGCAGGCGGAGGCCCGGAGAGCTCAGCACCAGCACGATCGCGGCGCCGATCAGGGTGCTGATGATTACTGCGGCACTTAATGTGGACGGCAGCAGTGAACGGGTCGCGCCGAGAAGCAGGCCAACCAGCACCAGGGAGACAGTGTCGTGATAGCGGTGGTAGAGAGCTGACAGCAGCCGGGCGAAGACAAAAATACCGATAAGGGCACCGGCGCTAAAAATGGTTATTTTTAACCACTCCCAGTGGTTCACGGCGAAGATCATATCATCATAGAGATTCATCATGACCAGGGTAGAGCTGCCGGAGATGCCCGGCAAAATCATCGTTGCCGCGGCAAGGGCGCCGCCGATGAAAAAGTGGTGCGGAGAGCCCGCCGGGAGAGCGGTCCATCCCGGGGTGGGGTTGCTGAAGATAAACCAGGTTATGAGGAAGGCTGCAGCCCCTAGAATAATACCCCAAAATGTCGGCTTAACTATTTTTCCATTATGGATTATAATGACCCGGATAGAGGCAACTACCATACCCAGTAGAAAGGCCGAAAGCAGGTCGTTGTAGTTCTCCAAGAGGTAGCCGATGATTTTTACCCCGACCAGGGCGCTGAGAGCGGCGCCGCAGAGATGGGGCAGGTAGGGCCGCAGGCGAAGACGGGAGAGGTCATCGATAAATTGTTTATAAAAGCCGAGGATTAAGATTACCGTTCCGGCGCTTAATCCAGGCAGTACAAAAGCAATGCCGATGGCCATCCCTTGCAGAAACTGAAGTAGCACGAGTCCGGAGACCTTCTTTCTAACATTGGGTCGATATTCTATTAGATTAACAGTGACCAATTCGCTGCCCGGTGCAGGTTTCCTCTTTTCAAAAATAAAAAGCGGTAAAACAGGGCTAAAAAAGAGCATGCTTGGCGATGAAAGCGATTAAAGGGTGGTGCCGATTATGATTATGAAAGAGAGCGGGGCTAAAGAGAGCGTTGTTCTGGCCAGGCTTGAGCGGGGGATACGCCGGATCGGGGTCCTCTCGGATACCCACGTGCCGGTACGTGCCCCTTACCTGCCGCCGGAGCTCTTTAGCAGGCTGCAGGGGGTTGACCTGATTTTACATGCCGGCGACCTGGTCGATGAAACCGTCCTTTTCGAGCTGGCGTCAGTGGCCCCGGTAGAGGCGGTGGCCGGCAATATGGATCCGCTACATTTAGAGAAGCGGCTGAAGCGCAGAAAGTTGCTGCAGGGCGGCGGCTTGAAGATCGGGCTGATTCATGGCGACGGAATGCGCCGGGCGGCCCGGCAGCGGGCCGAAGAGGCCTTTCGGGATTTCCAGCCGCAGGTGATTGTTTTTGGCCACACCCACCAGCCTTTGTGCGTCTACTCCGGTAAAACTTTACTTTTTAATCCCGGCTCCTGTGTGGACCCGCGTGGGGCCGGGGGGCCTTCTTACGGTATTTTGCATCTTGATTCAGCCGGAATCACCGGCGAGATTATCTTTCTGTAACGGCATTCGACCTTCATTTTAGCTTTTTTACCGTGATCTCTCTCGCTCTTCCCTCCCCTTTGAGGGGTAGGGCCGGGGTGGAGGTGAGGGGTAAAGAGAAAAGGCCAGGCTCAGGTGGTGGAATTATGCCTGGGGAGAGTAGGAAAGAAGCAAAAAAAGGGGCTCAAGGGCCGCTGCATAATTGAAATTAAGTTCGCTCATAATATCATTTAGCAACCGCTGGTGAGAATGGGAGAGACGCATCGGAATAACCAGATCTTTTAAGATTCCAAGCGGTAAACACTAATAATTGCTTAATAACCCTAATTTATTAGCCTAAGTCAGGGTTGCATCAAATTTTCTATTTGATATATTTTTTATGAGCCTTATTAGCACTCACTTCTAATGAGTGCTGCTAAATTTAAAACCAATTACACTCAAAAGGAGGCAGATAGGATGAACCTCAAACCCCTAAGCGACCGTATTGTGGTCAAACCCCTGGAGGCGGAAGAGAAGACCGCCAGCGGCATCGTTTTACCAGATACGGCAAAGGAAAAACCACAAGAAGGAGAAGTGATGGCTGTAGGGCCGGGCAAGGTTCTGGAAAATGGAACCAGGCAGGAGATGGAACTGAAAGTCGGGGACAAGATCATTTACTCCCGCTACGCCGGAACAGAAATAAAGATTAAAGGTGTAGAGTACTTAATCCTAAGGCAGGATGATGTTCTGGCGCTGGTTCAATAAACTTTTTTCATGGAACGAAGTTATTAAAGTAAAGGAGGTATTTGTTTAATGCCAAAGCAAATTCTGTATAATGAAGATGCCCGCCGGGCGTTGGAGAGAGGGGTTAACGATCTGGCGGATACCGTAACCGTGACTCTCGGGCCCAAGGGACGCAACGTGGTCCTGGACAAGCAATTCGGTTCGCCGCAGATCACCAATGATGGGGTCACCATCGCCCGCGAGATTGAGCTTGAAGATCATTTTGAAAATATGGGGGCTCAGCTGGTCAAAGAGGTGGCTACCAAGACGCAGGACGTTGCCGGGGACGGCACCACCACCGCGACGCTGCTGGCCCAGGCGATTATCCGCGAGGGGCTGAAGAATGTAACCGCCGGGGCGAACCCGATGTTTATCAAGCGGGGTATCGACAAGGCGGTAAAGGTAGCCGTAGATGAGCTTGAGAGCCTGAGCAAGACAGTAGAGACCAAGGAAGATATTTCCCAGGTGGCCTCGATCTCTGCCGATGATGAAGAGATCGGCCGGCTCATTGCCGAAGCGATGGAGAAGGTCGGCAAAGACGGCGTCATCACCGTTGAAGAATCAAAAGGATTTACCACCGACCTGAAAGTAGTTGAAGGGATGCAGTTTGACCGCGGCTATATCTCGCCGTACATGGTTACCGATACCGAGAAGATGGAAGCGGTACTGGAAGATCCCTTTATTTTACTCACCGATCGCAAGCTTAGCAATATCCACGACCTGCTCCCCTTGCTGGAGAAAATTGTCCAGAGAGGGAAGCAGCTGCTGCTCGTAGCCGAGGATGTCGAAGGTGAAGCCCTGGCTACCCTGGTGGTTAATAAGCTGCGCGGTACCTTTACTTGTGTTGCGGTGAAGGCGCCTGGCTTCGGTGACCGCCGCACGGCCATGCTTGAAGATATCGCCGTTCTTACCGGCGGCCAGGTGATCTCTGAAGATCTCGGGCTTGATTTCAAGAGTGTCGATCTTGACATGCTCGGCCGGGCTCGCCAGGTACGCATCAGTAAAGAAGAGACCGTAATCGTTGATGGTGCCGGCAATGTGGATGACATTAAGAAGCGGATTAATCAGATCCGTGCCCAGATCGATGAGACTACCTCAGATTTCGACCGGGAGAAGCTACAGGAGCGGTTGGCGAAGCTAGCTGGTGGCGTAGCGGTAATCGAGGTTGGCGCTGCTACCGAAACCGAAATGAAAGAGAGAAAGCTACGCATTGAAGACGCCCTTTCGGCTACCCGGGCGGCGGTTGAAGAAGGGATTGTCTCCGGCGGCGGGGTTGTCTACCTGAATCTTTCGGATGCACTGACCAAGCTTGAAGATGAGCTTAGCGGCGATGAGCTGACCGGGGTAAGCATTGTTAAGCGGGCCCTTGAGGAACCGCTGCGGATTATCGCCGAGAATGCCGGTGCGGAAGGCTCGGTTGTCGTTGAAAAAGTCAAGGGGATGGAGAAGGGTTACGGTTATAACGCTATTACAAACGAATTCGAGATGATGATCAGCTCGGGTATCGTCGACCCGACCAAGGTGGCCCGCTCGGCGATCCAGAACGCGGCCAGTATTGCAGGGATGCTGTTAACCACCGAAGCTATTGTTACCGACCTGCCCGAGGAAAACGGCACGCCGCCTATGCCCAGCCCCGACATGCCGATGATGTAATCATCTGGGCACCGCAAATATGCTGACAGGATTGGCGGAGAGTAGAGATACCCTCTGCCAATCTTTTTTTATGAGGATTTACGATGATCGCGCTAAAACTTTTCTCAATCCGGCTTAAAATTTAAAATATTGCCTCTTGTTTATTGTATAATATTGGAGGAAAGGCGGAAAAGCTTTTTCCCACTACTTTAGTTGATACAGGAGGTAAAAATGATCGATTTTTCGTTAACACCCGAACAGGAGGCTATTCAGAAGATGGCACGGGACTTTGCGCAGGCAGAGATTATCCCCGTGGCGGCGCAGTATGACCGCAGCGGGGAATTTCCGCATGAAATTGTGAAGAAGGCTTTTCAGGCCGGCCTGGTCTACGGGCCTATCCCTGAAAAATACGGCGGCGGCGGGCTGGGCGCCGTGGATCAGTTGCTGATAGCTGAAGAGCTTTCTGCAGGTTGTGCCGGTATCTCGACCGCTATCGCTATCAACAGCCTGGCGGCTATCCCGCTGGTTAATCACGGCAGCACAGAGCAGAAAGAGAGATATCTCGGCTCCGCCTGCCGTGAAGAGAAGCTGATGGCCCTCTGCGTTACCGAGCCGGGAACGGGTTCCGATGTTTCGGCGCTGTCCACCTCTGCCCACCGCCTGAACGGCGAGTATCTGCTCAACGGGAGCAAATGTTTTATTACTAACGGCGGGGTGGCGGACTACTATATCGTCTTTGCCACGGTGGACCGCTCGCTGGGGCATCGCGGCATTACTGCCTTTGTGGTTCCCCGCGAGGCAGACGGTGTCTCCGTGGGAAAGAAGGAGGACAAGATGGGACAACGTGCTGCCGATACCACCGATGTAATTTTTGACGAGGTGGTGGTCCCTGCCGCCGACCGGATTGGGGAGGAGGGCGAGGGTTTCCGGATTATCATGCAAACCTTTAACCAGTCGCGGCCCGGCGTAGCCGCCTCTGCCGTAGGGCTGGCCCGTAGCGCCCTGGATCAGGCGCTGGATTATGCCCTGGAACGGGAGCAATTTGGCGTGCCGATCTTCATGCACCAGTCGATTATGTTTATGCTTGCTGACATGGCCAGGGATATCGCGGCGGGACGGCTGCTCGCCTGGCAGGCCGCCTGGAAGGGGGAGCAGGGCTTGGATAACTCTACCGAGGCGGCCATGGCCAAGGTTTTCTGCGGGGATATGGTTATGCGCGTAACCACGGATGCGGTCCAGGTTTACGGCGGTTACGGCTACGTGAAGGATTACCCGGTGGAGAAGCTGATGCGGGATGCAAAGGTATTCCAGATTTACGAAGGCACGGCCCAGGTGCAGCGTCTGCTCATCGGACGGGCCCTGGCCAGGGAGAAGAAGCGGTAAAAGAAGGGAATAATATCGGCGGTATGCATGCACTGACCAGGCAGGCGTAATTGAAGATGTTAAATGGAAATCAATCCGGTTTGTAGAATAAGGGTTAAGGTTAACGGGGCAGGATTATAAAAGAAAGGAAGGGTGAGAAATAAATGGAGGATAAAATGATAGCGCAGCTTCGAGAGCGTATCCGGGAAGAGGCTTCGGAGAATAGGTTGTCATGCCAGCAGTCTTTCGCCATTGCCAGGGAGTTTAATTGCCAACCTGCCGCTGTCGGCCGGCTTTGCGATGAGTTAAAAGTAAAAATTTACGGCTGCCAGCTGGGCTGTTTCTAGGCGGCCGCGGGATGCGATCGAAGAGGCCCGATTAGTTGTAGAAATTGAGGTGGCGGTACCTCTGCCCTTTCGTGAGCAAGGTTATGGGAATCTAGATTTATGAAGCGCTGATTCGAAAAGGTGTAACGGCCCTTGTCGGGTGGGGGGTGTAGGCCGCAAGTGCGAGAGAGGGAGACCCCCTCACCCCCTCCCTCTCTCCACCAGGTGGGGAGAGGGACGGTGGGCGGAGAAGAGGCGGGTTACTTAGCGATCGAAGTAGATATTTTTTCCGGTGGCGGAGAGGGGGACGCCGATGACGTGTTCGCCTTTGATCAGGCCTAGTTTTCGCGCGACCACCCCGATACGGTACATGATCCGGTTGTCGGCATTGAAGAGCGAGGCCGTCTTTACCGCCGAGCCGAGGGCGATGCCCAGGTCGAGAATGCGCCAGCTGCATACCGGGCCGGCGAACTCGTTGCCTTCGCTGAGCTTCTCTTTCATCTTGCGGCACGAAGTAAAGCCGCAGGCTCCGCAGTCCTGCCAGAGAGGCTCGGAATCGGAGAGGGCTAGCAGCAGAACGGCGCTGGAGCGGCGCACGTTGTCGCCGTCCCGGTCATAATTGCGCTTACCGTTTTCGCGGCCATATTTAAGCATTTCTCCGGACAAGAGCTCGATCTCAGGTTCGGTCAATATTTTAATTTCAATGAAGTCGGCACCGACGGCCTTCGGCGCTGTGCGGGCGGCCAGGGCCATCATTCCAGCGACGGTTTCCATAATTTTATCCAAAAGTTATCGCCTCCTGTTTCCTCTTGTGGCTCTCCATCTTGCGGTTCTTTTCATCACGATCTTATACCGAGTTCTCCTTGAAGACAAGGCTTCTTTCGGTCAACCAGCCGTAAAGCGAAGGTAAGAAGTGAGCTCTTTTTCTCCTCTACCCTACAAAAATATGGGTATTCCTCTAAAATTTTAAGAGGAATTTAAACAATTATGGCGAAACTTATTAGCGATATAAAAATATTGATACCTACTCTCGATGCCTTAGTCGTTATAAGCATTGACGAGGGAAAGTGTACCTAGGGTTCCGCTGGATGGTGAAATTAGGCAACCTCGCCTTTGTTTATCCAGGCTGGTCCAAGTGGTACAGGCGCTGCCGAAGGTCTTGTTCTTAACTTTTTAAGCGCTACACCGGAGGGACAAAAGCCCAGGCGGGTAGGTTTCGCTCGCAGCCTACCTGTCCGGGCTTTAAAATTAGGAGGTGATCTGCTCAAGAGGAGAGTAAGCCGGCGCTTTTTTTGGTAATCTAGAGAGAACTATGTCAGGAGGTTTGAACCGATGGAAAAATTTTTCAAGCTTAAGGAAAACCATACCGATGTGCGGACCGAGGTGATTGCCGGGATCACCACCTTTATGACCATGGCCTACATTATATTTGTTAATCCCGATATCCTTTCCGCCACGGGGATGGATAAGGGCGCGGTGATGACCGCGACGATCATCGCGGCCGGGCTGACCACCATCCTGATGGGTTTGCTAACTAACTATCCTTTTGCCCTGGCCAGCGGGATGGGCCTAAATGCCTTCTTCGCTTTTGTTGTTGCCGAGCAGTACGGCTGGCAGGCGGCCCTGGGTGCAGTCTTTATTTCGGGTGTAATTTTCTTGATCCTATCCGTGACCCGGGCGATCGGCTATATCGATGCCGCGTTGCCGACCACGCTGAAGCGGGCCGTGGCCGCCGGTATCGGCCTCTTTATCGCTTATATCGGGCTGCAGAACGGGGGGATTATTGTCTCCGATCCGGCCACCCAGGTCACCCTGGGCCAACTTACCGAGCCCGGGCCGCTACTTACGCTGATCGGCATCCTGATCATTGCCGTGCTGATGGCCCGCGGGGTACGGGGGGCGATCTTGATCGGGATCCTGTTGACCACCGTGGTCAGCTTCTTCATGGGAATCAAGGCGCTGCCCACCGGGATCGGGGATATCTTCGGGATGCCGGTCTCGCTGGCCCCGGTTGCCTTACAGCTGGATCTGAAAGCGGCCCTCTCCATCCCCTTTTTCGTGATCTTTTCATTCCTTTTTGTCGACATTTTTGATACCATGGGGACCCTACAGGGGACGGGGGCCCGGGCTGGTTTCCTCGATGAAAAGGGCCGGCTGCCCCGGGTGAACCGGGCCATGTTTGTCGATGCCATCGGGACCATCGGCGGCTCCCTGCTCGGTACCAGCACGGTTACTACTTACGTGGAGAGCACCGCCGGGGTCTCCGAAGGGGGCCGCACCGGGCTGACTGCGGTCGTTACCGGGCTGCTTTTCTTTCTCAGCCTTTTCGTGGCGCCGCTGCTTGACCTGATCCCGTCGCAGGCGACCGCGCCGGCGCTGGTCATCGTCGGTGTGCTTATGATCGGCGCGGTGAAGGAGATCGATTTTAACGACTTTACCGAGGCCCTGCCGGCGTTCTTGACGATTATCTTCATGCCGCTGGCTTACAGTATCGCCGACGGGATTGCCTTCGGTTTTATCGCTTACCCGGTGGTGAAGCTGGTTTCTGGAAGGGCAAAAGAGGTTCACTGGCTGGTCTACCTGCTTGCCGTAGTGGCCCTGATCCACTTCTTCTATCCGGTTTAGACGGTTGGGAGCTCTTCACGGCGCTACTGTTTTCATCTTTGGGGGGCGGCCTCTTTGCCGCCCCGGTAAAAAGGGGGTGGGGGCATGGCTTTACCGGAAGTTGGTATCGTGATGGGCAGTGATTCAGACCTGCCGGTGATGGCCGAAGCGGGGCGGGCGCTGGAACGGTTCGGCATTCTTTATGAAATGACCGTTGCCAGCGCGCACCGCCATCCAGATAAGGTAGCCCGCTATGCCCGCGGCGCCTCCGGGGCGGGCTTGAAGGTGATTATCGCCGGGGCCGGCGGTGCTGCGCACCTGCCCGGGGTCATCGCCTCGCTAACCACGCTGCCGGTGATCGGGGTACCGGTGGCTACGCCTCACCTGGGCGGCCTTGATTCGCTCTATGCCATTGTCCAGATGCCGCGCGGGGTTCCCGTAGCCACGGTGGCCATTAACAGCGCTTACAATGCCGGGCTGCTGGCGGTGCAGATCCTATCCCTGGGGAATAAGGCTCTACAGGAGGAGCTTAGCCGTTACCGGCAGGAGCTGGCCGCCCGGGTGGAGGAGCAGGATCGCCGCCTACGCCGGGACGGTGGCGAGGATGGGGGTTCTCCGGGGAGCAATCCAGAAGATAAAAAGCCTTTGCGGTAATTATTTTAAGCCAAATCCCATTAACATTTGATCCAGGAGGTGTCGCCGGTGACGGCAAAAGACGAGCAGCCCTGGCGCCGGCTGGGGTTAACCGATGAAGAATACAGGCGCATCACCGCCGCCCTGGGGCGTGAGCCGAATTTAATTGAACTAAACATTTACAGCGTGATGTGGTCGGAGCATTGCAGCTACAAGCATTCCCGTGATCTGCTGCGTCTTCTGCCGTCAGAGGGGCCGCAAGTTCTCCAGGGCCCAGGCGAGAATGCCGGGGTGGTCGACCTGGGAGACGGGTGGGCGGCGGCTTTCAAAATTGAGAGCCACAATCATCCTACCGCGGTGGAGCCTTTCCAGGGCGCGGCCACGGGTGCCGGGGGGATTATCCGCGATATCGTGGCCATGGGTGCTCGCCCGGTGGCCCTACTCGGTTCGCTCCGTTTCGGCCCGCCCGGGGAGCGACGTAGCCGCTATCTTTTCGAGAGGGCCACGGCCGGGCTGGCCTGGTACGGTCGGGAAACGGGGATACCGGTGGCTGGCGGAGAGCTTTATTTTGAAGAGTGCTACCGGGGGAACCCCTTGGTCAATGTTCTGTGCGTAGGATTACTGCCTGCTGGCCGGGTGATGCGGGGGCGGGCCGCGGGTGAGGGCAACCTGGTTCTTCTGGCCGGGGCCCGGACCGGCCGCGACGGCATTCACGGGGTCACCTTTGCCTCGGATGAGCTTACCGCAGAGGTCGAGGAAGAGGAGCGCCCCCCGGTGCAGGTAGGCGATGCCGAGCTAGGGAAGGCCCTCATCGAGGCTACCCTCGAGGTGATCGAGAAAGGGCTGGCCGTAGGAGTGCAAGACTTGGGTGGCGCCGGGCTGAGCTGCGCCCTTACCGAGACGGCGGCCCGGGCCGGCAGCGGGATCGAGGTCGAGCTGGCCCGGGTGCCGCTGCGTGAAGAGGGGATGGCCGCGCACGAGATCTTGACCTCGGAATCGCAGGAGCGGATGCTTTTGGTGGTTACACCGCAGTCTAAGACGGCCGCGGCCGCTGCTTTCGAGAAGCGGGGGCTTTTTTGCACGACGCTCGGCCGGGTTACCGGCGACGGGCTGGTTACAGTGAAGCATCACGGAGAGGTGGTGGCCCGGGTGCCGGCGCAGAGCGTGGTCGACGGCGCCCCGGTTTACCGGCCTGCCTCCCGCGAGCCAAAATATTACCGCGAACTGGCCGGGTTTGATCTTTTAAGCCTGCCGCCGGTGGAAGATTTCAACCGGGCTTTTCTAAAAGTTTTCAGCTCGCCGGAGCTGGCCGGCCGGGCCTGCTCCGATGAGAGCGGGGACGCCGCGGCGGAAGAAGGTCTACTGGCAGACTTTGACCGGGCCGATGCCGCTTTGCTGCAGCCGGGGCTGGCCATGGCCGTGGCCGGGAACGGCCGCCAGGTTTACCTGGATCCGTACCGGGGCTCTCTTTTTGCCGTGGCCGCAGCGGCACGCCGCCTGGCCTGTGTTGGGGCTCTGCCTTTAGGTATTACCGACGGCCTCAACTTCGGCAATCCGGAGAAGCCGGAGATATTCTGGCAGTTCCGCCGGTCGGTGGAGGGGATCGCCGCCGCTTGCCGGGCGCTGGAGCTGCCGGTAGTCGGCGGTAACGTCAGCTTCTACAACGAGGTAGCCGGCGAAGCGATCTACCCGACCCCGGTGGTGGGAGCGGTAGGGCTGCTGGATGAGCCAGGGAGATGGTGCGGTGCCGGGTTCAGACGGGAGCAGGATCTGATCTACCTGCTTGGTGCCCCTGAGGCCTCCCTGGGCGGCAGCCAGTTTTTAAAATATGTTCACGGGAAGGTGGCCGGTGTGCTGCCGCCGATCGACCTGGAGCTGGAGAAGAGGTTGCAGGAGCTGCTCCGCCGGCTGATCCGCGAAGAGCTGCTTGGCAGCGCTCATAATGTTGCAGATGGAGGCCTGGCCGTAGCCCTGGCCGAAAGCTCTCTCCGGGGAGAATGCGGCGCCGAGGTAACTCTGCCGGAATCTTCATCTCCCGAGACGGCGCTCTTCGGTGAAGGGCCCTCCCGGGTGGTGGTCTCGGTTAAACCGGGCCCAGGGCGGGCCCGGTTCGAGGAGCTGGCCGGCGAGGCGGCGGTGCCGGCAGTGCTGCTGGGACGGACCGGCGGAAAGAGCTTACGGATCGCCGCCGGCGAGGCCGCGCGGATCGATCTACCGCTCGGGCAGCTGCAAAAAGTTTGCGGGGAGGCGGTCCCGTGGAGGTCGAGATAAAAGAGGCCTGCGGCGTCTGCGGCGGCTGGGCGGCGGAGCAACCTCTCGCTTACCTGACCTGTTTCGCCCTCTATGCGCTGCAGCACCGCGGCCAGGAGAGCGCGGGGATTGCCGTCGGCTCCGGGGAGGGCGGTAAGATCTGGCTGAAAAAAGGGCCGGGGCTTGTCTCCGAGGTCTTTCCCGATACCAACGAGCTGAAACGGCACCACGGCTCGCTGGCCCTCGGCCATGTCCGCTATGCCTATGGGCGGGAAGAGCTCGGCCCCGAGAACAGCCAGCCTTTACTGTTGCGCTACCGCCATGGAGAGCTGGTCATCGTCCACAACGGCTGCTTGGTCAACGGGGAGCTCCTGCGGGACGAACTGGCCAGGGAGGGGGCCATCTTTCAAACGGAGACCGACAGCGAGCTGCTGGGCCACCTGATCGCCCGGCAGAACAACCCCTTACTGGAGGAGGCGCTGGCGGCGGTAGCCCCGCGCCTGAAAGGGGCATTTGCCTTTATTCTCAGCGACGGGAAAAAGGTGATCGGCTTGCGCGATCGGCATGGATTCCGACCGCTCTCCCTGGGGCGGCTGGGCTCGCATGGATATTTTTTGGCCTCCGAGACCTGTGCCTTCGACACCATCGGAGCGCAGTTTGTCCGCGAACTGGATCCGGGAGAGGCGGTGGTACTTGATGAAACCGGGTTGCGCTCTTTCAGGGTGCTGCCGGCGGGAGAGGCTTCGCTATGCCTCTTTGAATATATCTATTTTGCCCGCCCGGACAGTAACCTGCAGGGTAAAAACGTGCATCTGGCCCGCCGCGAGCTGGGGCGGCGCCTGGCCCGCGAGCATCCCGCGGATGCCGATATCGTCACCGGGGTCCCCGATTCGAGTATCGCTGCCGCTTCGGGTTACGCCGAGCAGGCCGGGTTGCCTTACGAGATGGCCCTGGTTAAAAATCGCTATATCGGGCGTACTTTTCTACGCCCCACGCAGCAGATGCGCGAAGAGGGGGTTGATTTGAAGCTTAACGCGGTGCAGAAGATTGTCGAGGGTAAGCGGGTGGTTATCGTCGACGATTCTATGGTCCGGGGGACCACCGGCGTGAAGCTGGTTCGCCTGATGCGCCGGGCCGGGGCGCGCGAGGTGCACCTGCGGATCAGCTCGCCCCCGGTGATCGATGCCTGTCTCTACGGTATCGATATGCCCGCGTCCACCGAGCTAATTGCCTCGGGCCGTGACGTGCAGGAGATCGCTGAAAAGGTAGGCGCTGATTCGCTCGGTTACCTCAGCCTCGCTGCGACGGTGGAGGCGGTTGGATTACCCCGGGAGCAGCTCTGCCGGGCCTGTTTTACCGGCTGCTACCCGGTGCGCTAATTTCTTGAAGGGTGGCTCTTTTCAGGACAAATATTTCTTCTAAAGCAGGATTTTATCCTCTCAATAGGTAAGTAGATTACTTTGTAAGCTTAGTTTTGCACTATTTAAAGGAGGATTGTTGTTTATGGAGAAGTTTTTAATCTTAGTACCGCTGGCCGCTCTCATCGGCCTGTTTTTTGCCCTGGTACTCTGGTTCAGGGTCAAGCGAGCCGAGGCCGGCACCGGCAAGATGATCGAGATTGCCGATGCGATTCACGAGGGGGCCATGACCTTCTTGCGTCGGGAGTACAGCTACTTAATCATCTTTGTCATTGTCCTGGCCGCAGTTCTGGCCATCTTCATTGATCCGTTGACGGCGGTCTGCTTTGTTGTCGGGGCCCTGCTCTCGGCGACGGCGGGATTTGTAGGGATGAACGTGTCTACCCGCGCCAATGTGCGCACGGCCCATGCAGCCCGCTCGGGGGTCGGCTCTGCCCTGACGATTGCCTTTTCCAGCGGGACGATCATGGGGATGATGGTTGCCGGGTTAGGTCTGCTTGGCCTGGGGATCCTTTATCTCTGGATTAGAGATCCAGCCATCGTTAACGGCTACGCCCTTGGGGCCAGCTCAATTGCGCTCTTCGCCCGGGTCGGCGGGGGGATCTACACCAAGGCAGCCGATGTCGGGGCCGACCTGGTGGGCAAGATTGAGGCAGGCATTCCCGAAGACGACCCCCGCAATGCCGGAGTGATCGCTGACAATGTCGGCGACAATGTCGGCGACGTGGCCGGGATGGGGGCGGACCTTTTTGAATCCTACGTCGGGGCGATGATCGCCGCCATGACCGTGGGCTTGGTTTCGAAGTACGGGTTTAACGGAGTGTTGCTGCCGCTGCTGGTCTCCGCGGTGGGGATTTTGGCCTCTATCTTTGGCTCTTTCTTCGTCCGGACGACGAAAGAGGATGCCCGGCTGAGCTCTATTCTGGAACGTGGTATTATTGTCAGCGCACTAGTTGTCATCGTGGCCTCTTTCTTTATCACCCGCTCTGTGCTCGGGGAGATGGGTCCTTTCTACGCTGTCCTGGCCGGACTGCTCACCGGGGTGGTCATCGGCTGGGTGACCGAGTATTATACTTCCGATCATTTTAAACCGGTGCAGAATATCGCCAAGTCTTCATTGACCGGCCCGGCGACAAATATCATCAGCGGCCTGGCCGTGGGGATGAAGAGCACCGTCTTCCCGGTACTGGCCATTGTCGTGGCCATCCTTGTTTCGTATCACTTCGCCGGAATGTACGGTATCGCCATCGCCGCGGTGGGTATGCTATCGACTGTCAGCATGACCGTGGCCGTGGATGCGTACGGCCCCGTGGCCGACAACGCCGGGGGGATTGCCGAGATGGCCGGGCTGGAGAAAGAGGTGCGCGAGATCACCGACGAGCTCGACGCCGTAGGCAATACCACTGCGGCTATCGGCAAGGGTTTTGCGATCGGGTCGGCGGCTTTGACCGCGCTGGCCCTCTTTGCGGCCTATTCGCAGGTGGCCGGCCTTGAGGTGATCAATATTATCAGCGACAAGGTTATAGCGGGGCTCTTGATCGGTGGCATGCTTGTCTTCTTTTTCTCTTCGCGGACCATGGATGCGGTGGGGAATGCCGCTTTTTCATTGATTGAAGAGATCCGCCGCCAATTCAAGGAGATTCCCGGGCTGATGGAAGGAGAGGCTCGCCCGGAGTATGCCCGTTGTGTCGATATCAGCACCCGGGCGGCTCTGAAAGAGATGATCATCCCCGGCCTCCTGGCGGTAGTTGTGCCCCTGGCCGTGGGGATGCTGCCCTTCCTGGGGAAAGAAGCCCTGGGCGGCCTTCTTGGCGGCGCCCTCATTGCTGGCGTGCTGCAGGCCATCTACATGGCCAACGCTGGCGGGGCCTGGGACAATGCCAAGAAATATATCGAAGCGGGAGCACACGGGGGCAAGGGCAGCGATGCGCATAAAGCTGCCGTTGTAGGCGACACGGTCGGCGATCCGTTTAAAGATACCGCCGGGCCCTCCTTGAACATTCTAATCAAGCTGATGAGCATAGTCGCCCTCGTCTTCGCGCCGCTTTTCTTCTAGAAAAGCCAGGGCCGGTGAATTACGGTGCCCGGCACTGGAATTCACCGGCCGTTGCGGCCGGAGAGAGGAGAAAGGATGGAGCACGAACACGATGAGCAAGGAGATTAGTTACCGGCAGGCGGGGGTCGATATCGCTGCCGGGGAGGCCGCTGTGGAGCGGATTAAGGGGCTGGCCCGCTCTACTTTCCGGCCGGAGGTGCTCCGCGACCTGGGCGGCTTCGCCGGTTTTTTTGTCCCCGATTTAAAAGATTACCATCGGCCGGTTCTCGTCTCGGGCTGCGACGGGGTCGGCACCAAGTTAAAGCTGGCTTTCGCCACGGGAAACCATGGCACCATCGGCGAGGATTGCGTGGCCATGTGCGTCAACGATATCCTGGTCCATGGGGCGGAGCCGCTTTTCTTTTTGGATTACCTGGCCGTGGGCAAGCTTGAGCCCGGGCAGGTCGAGCAGGTGGTCTCCGGTTTGGCCCGGGGCTGCCGCCGGGCCGGCTGCGCTCTCCTAGGTGGGGAGACGGCGGAGATGCCGGGCTTTTATCCGCCCGGAGAATACGACCTGGCCGGGTTTGCCGTTGGCCTGTGCGAGCGTGATCGGCTCATCGACGGCCGGGCTATCGCCGCCGGCGACGTTATTGTCGGCCTCGCCTCTACCGGGTTACACAGCAACGGTTATGCTCTGGCCCGGAAAGTTCTCCTGGAGCAGGCGGGCCTCTCTTTAGGCGACCGGCTTGCGGAGCTGGGCGGGGCCACCCTCGGCGCAGAGATGCTTCGACCGACGCGGATCTACGTGCCCGAAGTTTTGCCCCTGCGGGAGCGCTTCACGATCAAGGGGATGGCCCATATTACCGGGGGCGGTCTTCCGGGCAACCTGCCACGTATTCTTCCGGAAGGGCTGCAGGCGGTGATCGACGAGGGTTCTTGGGAGATACCGCCTATTTTCAGGCTGGTTGAGAGGGAGGGGCCGGTTAAGCGGGAAGAGATGTACCGCACCTTCAACATGGGGATCGGCTATACCCTGGTGCTCCCGCCGGGCGAAGCCCCGCAGGCCGTGGCTTTGCTGGAAGAGGCCGGGGTGCCTGCCTTCGCCATCGGCCGGATTGAACCCTTGGAAGCGGTTTCGGCGAGCCGGGTCCGGATCGACCAGTAAAAAAACGTCGGAGCAAATTCGGGTGGCGACATTAAATTTGCCGCGGAGGGGGCCGGGTTAGGACTGGCCGGAAAGAGAGAGAGCGGGAGGGTGGTTGATGAAAAAAATTGCGGTGTTGGCCTCGGGAGAAGGGACTAACCTGGAGGCGATCTTAGAGGCGGCGGAGCGGGGCCAGATCAGCGCCCAGGTGGTTCTGGTGATTAGCGACCGGAAGAAGGCCCCAGCTTTGGAGCGGGCCCGCCGCCGGGGCATCGAGGCCCTCCATCTCGACCCCCGCCCTTACCGGGGGCGGGAAGAATATGACCAGGCCCTGCTGGCCGCACTACGGCGGGCCGGGATCGACCTGGTGGTGCTGGCCGGCTTTATGCGCCTGCTCTCGCCGGTCCTGGTGCAGGCCTTTCCGGGGCGGATCATGAATATTCATCCGGCACTGTTACCGGCGTTTCCCGGCACCTCCGGGGTTGAAGAGGCGCTCAATTACGGGGTTAAGGTGACCGGTTGCACGGTGCACTTTGTCGATGAGGGGCTCGATACGGGACCGATTATTTTACAGGAGACGGTCCCGGTGCTTCAGGACGATACGGTAAAGACGCTACATATGCGGATCCAGGCCGTTGAGCATCGCCTTTATCCCCGGGCCATCGAGCTCTTTTGCCAAGATCAGCTTAGAGTTGAAGGAAGAAGGTGTTTCATTGAATCAAGATAAATGGTCGAACCAAAATAACTTGTCTCAAACCAGGCGGGCGCTGATCAGCGTCTCTGATAAAAGTGGAATCGTGGAGCTGGCCCAAGAGTTAGAGTGTCTGGGGTGGGAGATTGTCTCTACCGGGGGGACTGCCCGTACCCTGGCCGGGGCGGGTGTGACCGTGACCGAAGCGTCAGAGGTGACCGGCTTTCCCGAGATTCTCGGGGGGAGGGTTAAGACGCTGCATCCAAAGATCCACGGTGGCCTGCTGGCCCGGTTGGATCTGGCAGAGCACCGGCAGCAGCTGGCCAAGCAGGGGATCTCTCCGATCCGGCTTCTCGTAGTTAATCTCTATCCCTTTGCTCAAACCATCAGCCGTCCTGGTGTAGAGCTGGCCGAAGCGGTGGAGAATATCGATATCGGCGGCCCGGCGATGATCCGCGCAGCAGCGAAGAACTTTGCCCATGTCGCCGTGGTAGTGAACCCGGCCCGCTACGGGCAGGTCATTGCCGAGCTCTCTGAAAAAGGCGCTATCTCCGAGGAGATGCGCTTCCGGTTGGCGGCGGAGGCGTTTACCCATACGGCGCATTATGATGCCCTTATCGCGGGCTATCTTTCTGCTCGCCCGGAATCGGGGGCCGAGCTTTTTCCGCAGCAGCTCAGCCTGCCGCTGCAGAAGATCCAGGAGCTACGCTATGGGGAGAACCCCCAGCAACAAGCTGCTTTTTACGCCCTCGGATGGAAGAGCCAGGGGCTGGCTGCGGCGCGTCAGCTGCAGGGGAAAGAGCTTTCGTTTAATAACCTAAACGATCTCCAGGCGGCCTGGGAGCTGCTGCGCGAATTTGACGAGCCTACCGCGGTGGCGGTGAAACATACTAATCCCTGCGGGGTGGCCTCGGATAAGACCATCGAGAAGGCCTATCAGCGGGCCCATGATGCTGATCCGGTCTCTATCTTCGGTGGCATTGTTGCCTTGAACCGCCCGGTCAGCGCGGCGGTGGCCACTGAAATGAGCAAGATTTTTCTAGAGGTGGTTGCCGCACCTGCGTTTGACCCGGAGGCGCGGGAGATCTTCAGCCGGAAAAAAGAGATTCGCCTTCTGGAGATGGCTCCGGCCGGACCGGATGAGGACCGGGAGCCGGAGCTAAAAAAGGTTTCCGGCGGGCTGCTGTTGCAGACCGTGGACCGGGAGCCGGTTGACCTCTCGTCGGCACGGGTGGTTACAGAGAGGGCACCTACCGGGGAGGAATGGCGCGACCTGGCCTTTGCCCAGAAGGTAGTCAAGCATGTCAAGTCTAATGCCATTGTCATCGCCAAGGGTGGATGTACTTTAGGCGTTGGCGCCGGCCAGATGAACCGTGTCGGGGCGGCCCGCATTGCCCTGGAGCAGGCCGGCGAGGAGGCCGCCGGGGCGGTGCTGGGTTCAGATGCCTTCTTTCCTTTCCCCGATACCGTCGAGGTCGCCGCCGAGGCGGGGGTGACCGCCCTGGTCCAGCCGGGCGGCTCGCAGAAAGACAAGGCCTCAATTGAGGCCTGCAACCGCCACGGCCTGGCCATGGTCTTTACCGGGCGCCGCTATTTCAAGCATTAGTTTCTGGACGAAGAGAGAAGCTGGCTGTTGCTGAAGGGAGAGAAGGGAAGGTGCGGGTTTTAATTGTCGGGGGAGGCGGCCGGGAGCATACCCTGGCCTGGAAGCTGGCCCAGAGCCCGTTTTTGAGCAGGTTGTACTGTGCGCCGGGCAATGCCGGCATCGCGGCGCTAGCCGAGTGCATCGATCTGTCGCCCGTTGATATTGACGGGCTGTGTCAGTTTGCACTTAAAGAGAAGATCGATCTAACGGTAGTCGGTCCCGAGGCGCCGCTGGCGGCGGGGCTGGCGGACCGCTTTCGCGGGGCAGGCTTGAAGGTCTTCGGGCCTGGCCGGTCCGGGGCCCGCCTGGAGAGCAGCAAAGTCTGGGCCAAGGATCGGATGAGGCGCTGGGGGATCCCAACGGCCGATTTTGCCGTCTTCAGTGAATACGGGGCGGCTGTGCGCCACCTGGAGCAACATTATGTTAACAAGCCGGTGGTGGTCAAGGCTGACGGCCTCGCTGCTGGCAAAGGGGTGGTCGTGGCCCCGGAGAGCGCCGCCGCCGAGAAGGCGTTGCGGCAGATCATGATCGAGAAAGCTTTTGGCGCGGCGGGGGAGCAAGTGCTGCTCGAAGAGTGTCTTTTTGGCGAAGAGCTCTCGGTGCTAGCTATTACCGACGGCCGGGAGCTGGTCATGCTTCCGTCGGCCCAGGATCACAAGGCTATCGGTGAAGGTGACCGGGGACCGAACACCGGGGGGATGGGGGCCTATGCCCCGGCCCCGTTACTGACGGCCGAGCTTGCCCGCAAGGTTGAGCGGGCGGTCTTCCGCCCCTTTTTAGCTGGCCTGAGGGCCGAGGGGATCGATTACCGCGGGGTAATCTACGCCGGTTTAATGATCAGCGATCGCGAGATCGATCTGTTGGAATTTAACGTGCGCTTTGGCGATCCGGAGACGCAGGCTCTTTTACCGCTGCTGCGCTCCGACCTGCTGCCGCTGCTGCTGGCTACCGCTGAGGGCAGGCTGGAGCAGGCGCTCTCTTCCCTGGATATCCAGTGGCGCGAAGCTTCCGCTGCCTGTGTTGTCCTGGCCTCGGATGGGTATCCAGGACCTTATAAAAGCGGGAAGGTAATCCACGGGCTTGTCCAGGGCGATCCCCCGGCAGCCGGCGGCACCGGCGCAGAGGAGGGGCTGGCCCTCTTCCATGCGGGAACCGCTTTTGACCGCAGCGGCCGTATCGTCACCGCGGGGGGGCGGGTTCTCGGGGTAACCGCCTGGGCCCAAGAACTTCCGGAGGCCCTGCAGAAGGCTTACCGGGCGGTAGAGCAGATTAAGTTCGAGGGTTGTTACTACCGCCGGGATATCGGCCACCGGGCCTTGAAAAGGTAGTTGTAGGCGCCAGTTAAATCTTTTTTGTTTTCTAAGATCACAAGTTACCAAGAGCATTGAAGAGGGTCTTTCCATTATCGACGCGGCCTCTTAGACGTGATCAAGTTAGTCGGAAGAGGCGCTTTTTTTATTTTATCCCGCCATAAAGCTTTTTGGCCGGTGACGGCGGCCGCTATGTTTATGACCCCGGAAAGCCGTATGAGGGGTTTCCCTACCATGAATATCACTTCTTTTTAAAACGCGGGGGTAACGCAGGTGGTTCTCCTACCAATAAAAAGTCATTGACAATTCAGCCCCGCCATGTTAATCTTCAAACAATCAATGTTATATTTATAACATATGTTACTTTTACAACATTCCATTTGCCGAAGGAGGCTGGTTATATGCTAGAGCAATACCACCTGAAGATTCACAAAGGTGATGTGGCTCCCTATGTATTGCTGCCGGGAGACCCGGGCCGGGGGAAAACAGTGGCCCAATACTGGGATAAGGCCGAGCTTGTGGCCAGCAATCGGGAGTATACCACCTACACCGGGGTCTACAAGGGGACACCGATCAGCTGCACAAGTACCGGTATCGGCTGCCCTTCCACTTCTATCGCGATGGAGGAGCTGGCTCGCTGTGGGGCCACGACCTTTTTGCGAATCGGGACCTGCGGCACCTTTCAAGATTATGTCAAAAACGGCGATATGGCTGTATTCGATTCTGCAGTGCGCCTTGATGGCGCTTCACACCTGTATGCGCCGCCTGAATTTCCGGCAGTGGCCAGTCACGATGTAGTGAGCGCTTGCATGAAGGCCGTTGAAGGCCTCGGGCTAACCGCCCACCTGGGCACTACCCGTTCCGCTGATACCTTCTATGCCCGCCATGCCAAACCGGGCTCCTCCTTCAATAATTACTGGCAGTCATCGTGGGCGCATCATTTTGATGACCTCAAGAGAATGAATGTGATCGCGGCTGAAATGGAGGCCAGCGTGATCTTTGTTCTCTCCAGGGTGTGGGGGCTTCGGGCGGGGGGTATCTCGGTGGTGATGGATAACGTTTGCAAGGTGGCCGGAGAAAGCGGACAGTTTGATCCCCAGAAGGATATCGATCACTCCGCGGATTATATTGAGCAGCTCTCGCTGGCAGGATGCGAGGCCATCCGGATTTTACACGAGATGGACTCTAAAAAACAGGAGGTTTAGAACTATGAAAAGATTTGCCGGCTTACTACTGATCCTTGCACTGACCCTGGGACTTGTCGCCTGTGATTCAGGGTCCGATAATGGCGCCGAGATAGCGCAGATTATCATCGCCGGCGGCACAATCGACGACAAATCCTTTAACCAAGGCGCCTGGGAAGGGGTGGTCGATTTCGCTACCGAGCATGACCTCACTTACAAGTATTACCAGTCTACCGAAGACACTGTCGATGGATTTATCAATGCCATTGACCTGGCCGTAAAAGGCGGCGCCAAGGTTATCGTCACCCCCGGTTATGTCTTTGAACCGGCTATCTTCAAGGCCCAGGATAGCTATCCGGATACAAAGTTCATTTTGCTGGACGGCACGCCCCAGGACGGTACCTATACCGATTACCGGATTGAAGACAATGTTTGCTCTGTTTTTTACGCCGAGCAGCAGGCGGGCTTTTTGGCAGGCTATGCCTCGGTTAAGGATGGCTTCCGGAAGCTTGGCTTCATCGGCGGAATGGCGGTGCCTGCTGTGAAGAAGTACGGATACGGCTATATCCAGGGTGCCGAGTACGCGGCCCGGGAACTCGGACTGCAACCGGGCGATATTGAGGTTAAATACACCTATGTAGGCAATTTTGATGCTTCACCTGAAAACCAAACTCTTGCTGCCTCCTGGTACCAGGGGGGCACCGAGATTATTTTTTCCTGTGGCGGACCGGTAGGCTTTTCGGTGATGGCGGCTGCCGAGCAAGCGGATAAAAAGGTTATCGGGGTCGATTCCGATCAGTCATCTGATTCCGAAACGGTGATTACCTCTGCGGTGAAGATGCTGAGAAATTCCGTCTACCAAATGCTGGATCTATATTTAAAGGGGCAGTTTCCCGGCGGAAAATCTACGGTCCTCGATGTGAAGAGCGACGGCGTAGGCCTGTCCATGGAGAGCTCCAGGTTCACCACCTTTTCACAGGGCGATTACGACAAAATATACGACCGTCTTGTCGAAGATGCCGATGGAATTGCCAGCGGTATTCTAGATGACACCGACGTAGATTCGGCAGATGAGATTCCTGTTTCCATTGTCACGGTACAAACTATTGGTGAATAGCAACGCGCATGGATGACCTCTATCTGCTCTACTGTCCCGGCATGGCGGCAAGGTGATTCTCTTTCCTTGCCGCCTGTTTCGGGAGACTGTTCTATAGAGCGGTAGCTAGGAGATGTAAGTATGGATAACTATGTAATTGAGATGCTGCATATCACCAAGGAGTTTCCCGGCATTGTGGCCAACGACGATATCACCGTCAGGGTGAAAAAAGGCGAAATCCATGCGCTTTTGGGGGAAAACGGCGCCGGGAAATCTACCCTGATGAACGTGTTGTTCGGGCTATATCGTCCCGAGAGCGGTACTATCCGTATCGACGGCAAGGAGACGGAGATCCGGAATCCCAACGAGGCCAACCGTTTGGGGATCGGGATGGTCCATCAGCACTTCATGCTGGTGGACAGGTTCACCGTTTTGGAAAATATCGTTCTAGGGGTTGAGGACACCAAAAGAGGCCTCTTAAAAATGGACGATGCCCGTAAACGGGTAACCAGGCTTAGCCAGCAATACGGATTGCAGGTCGAGCTGGACCGGCTTGTGGAGGAGATCACGGTGGGGATGCAGCAGCGGGTTGAGATCCTGAAGATGCTATACCGGGATAACCGGATTCTGATCTTCGATGAGCCCACGGCTGTGTTAACGCCCCAGGAGATCGATGAGCTGATGAAGATCATGAAAGGGATGGCTGCGGAAGGAAAGTCGATCATTTTTATTACCCACAAGCTGGATGAGATCAAGGCGGTGGCGCATCGATGCACTGTTTTACGCAAGGGTAAACAGGTTGGTTGCGTGGAAGTAGATGCGGTCTCCAAGGAGGAGCTGTCGGAGATGATGGTAGGCCGCAAGGTTAACCTGGTGGTGCAAAAGGAGCCGGTAAACAGGGGAGAGCCTGTTTTACGGCTGGAGCACCTGCATGTGAAAGATAACTCCACCGGTAAATACAAGGTGAACGATGTAAGTTTTACCGTAAACGCCGGAGAGATCGTCTGTATAGCCGGAGTCGACGGCAACGGCCAGACCGAGCTGGCAGAGGCGATCACCGGTCTTCTGCCTGTAGAGAGCGGCAAGATTTACCTGGATGGGAAGGATGTGACCGGGCAAACCGTGCGCTATCGCAACGCTAACGGGGTTTCACATATCCCGGAGGACAGGCAGAAGCGCGGCTTGGTGCTCGATTACAACATCGCGGAGAACCTCGTGCTGAAAGATTATTTCACCGAGCCTTTTCAAACCCGCGGGTGGCTCGATTTCAACCATATCTACAGCTACGCCTCCGCGATGGTGGAAAAGTATGACATACGCGCCGCTCAAGGTACAGGCACCGTCACCCGCAACATGTCAGGGGGTAACCTGCAGAAGGTGATCCTGGCCCGGGAAATCGAGAGAGAGCATAAGTTGCTGGTGGCGGTGCAGCCGACTCGCGGGCTTGATGTCGGCGCCATTGAGCAGGTGTATAAACAGCTAGTCGCCCAGAGAGACAAAGGCAAGGCTGTCCTGCTTGTTTCTCTGGAGCTGGATGAGGTCATGAACGTTAGCGACCGCATTTTGGTGATCTACGAAGGAAAAATCGTGGCCAGCCTCATCCCGGGCCAGACAAAGCTGCAGGAACTTGGCCTCTACATGGCTGGCTCCAAGAGGGCTGGAGGCGAGCAATGATTAAAAGAATAAGCCGGCTATTTTTAGAGAAGATCAAAGGGGCCCTGCCTTCGCTGATCTCGATTTTGATGGGGCTGCTGATCGGCCTGCTCATTATGCTGATCAGCAACCCGGGTCAGGCGTTGATGGGGTTTAAAACGATATTGTTGGGCGGCTTTACCGACGGAGCAAAGGGTGCCGGAGAGGTGCTCTACTATGCTGCTCCCTTGTTGATGACCGGGCTGTCGGTAGGATTTGCCTTCAAGACCGGGCTGTTCAATATCGGCGCCTCCGGCCAGTTTATCATGGGCGCCTTCGGGGCGGCTTATGTCGGCATCAAGTGGACCTGGCTGCCGGCCGGTTTGCATTGTCCGGTGGCTGTAGTTGCAGCCATGCTGCTGGGCGGTGCCTCTGCGTTGCTGCCTGGATTGCTAAAGGCGTATCGCAATGTCAATGAAGTTGTCTCCTGCATCATGACAAACTATATCAGTGTATTTCTTGTTAACATGCTGGTTGTCGGGACGATCTATGATTCTTCAAAAAACCAGTCACTGCCTATCGCGAAGAGCGCCGAAATGCCTAAAATGGGCCTGGAGCTGCTCTTCAAAGGTTCCAGTGTCAATATCGGCATTCTGCTGGCCCTTCTAGCCGCGGTGGCAACTTACATTATTCTGAACAGGACCACCTTCGGGTATGAGCTCAAGGCCTGTGGCTTCAACCGGGAGGCCAGCCGCTACGCCGGTATCAACACCAGGCGTAATCTAGTGCTTTCCATGGCCATCTCCGGCGTGTTGGCCGGCCTGGGCGGCGCCATCCTTTACCTGGGGGGTACCGGAAAGCACCTGGTTGTAGTCGACGTCATTCCGGCTGAAGGATTCACCGGCATATCCATTGCCCTGCTTGGGCTTTCCAACCCCCTGGGCATTGTTTTGGCGGCCCTCTTTATCTCATACATTACCGTGGGTGGATTTTATCTGCAGATGCTTAATTTTCCGGTACAGGTTGTGGATATGATTATCGCCGCGATCATCTACTTCAGCGCTTTTGTAATCTTTATCCAGGAGTTGGCTGTGTATTGGAGAAGACGTCGTCAGCGGGAGGAGGCCAAGGCATGAGCGATACATTTTGTTTTCTTTTTCAGCAGACCATCTGTTTTTTCATCCCGCTGCTGATGGTGGCCCTGGCGGGGATGTTTTCCGAGCGAAGCGGTGTAGTGAATATTGCGCTGGAGGGGATCATGATCATCGGCGCCTTCAGCGGGATTCTGCTGATCAACAACGCGCAGGATGGACTGGGCGGGCAGCAGCTGCTTCTTCTTGCACTGCTGGCGGCAGGGCTGAGCGGAATGCTCTTCTCCTTTTTACTTGCTTACTCGGCTATCACCATGAATGCCAACCAGATCGTTGCTGGCACTGCGCTGAATCTCTTTGCCCCGGCCTTCGTTATCTTTATGGCAAGGAACCTCTACGGAGTGCAGCAGATCACCTTTAATAACCGCTTTCGGATCAGGTCGGTGCCGCTTCTGGGCCAAATTCCGGTGCTCGGTCCGCTGCTGTTTCAAAACACCTACCTGACCACCTTTATCGGCATTTTTATCTTTTTACTCTCCTGGGTGCTGCTCTATCACACCAGGTTTGGGTTGCGGCTGCGGGCGTGCGGCGAGCATCCCCAGGCTGCCGATTCGGTGGGGGTTAACGTTTACCGGGTACGCTATGCCGGTGTTTTATTGTCTGGCTTTTTAAGCGGGATGGGGGGACTTGTCTTTGTCATCCTTACCTCGACAAGCTTTAACGCCTCGGTCTCAGGATACGGTTTTCTGGCGCTGGCCGTGCTGATTTTCGGACAGTGGCGGCCGGGTAGGATCTTTTTTGCGGCGCTCTTTTTCGGTGTGGCCAAGATGCTGGCCTCTGCATATTCAAGTATCCCGGCGCTCTGTGCATTGCCGATTTCGAACAATGTCTACAAGATGATCCCGTATATCGTCACCCTGTTTGCGCTGTCGTTTGCTTCCAAGAACACCCGGGCCCCCAAGGCTTCGGGACAGCCCTATATCGCGGGACGATAATCGGTAGAACTTTAAACTACTTTAAACTGATGAGAGAAGTGAGATATAATGGATAAAAAGAGAATTTTAGCAGCCGTGGATCACACGCTGCTTAATGTCGATGCCACCTGGGAGCAGGTCAAAACTCTGTGCGACGAGGCGGTGCGCTACCAGGTGGCTACTGTCTGCCTCCCGCCCGCTTACGCGGCGGAGGCGGTAGACTACCTGGAGGGTAAGCTCCCCGTCTGCGTGGTTGTCGGCTTCCCCAACGGCTATTCCACCAGGGCTGCCAAGGTGTTTGAGGCTAGGGAGGCCATTGACAACGGCGCCGCCGAGATCGATATGGTCATCAATGTAGGTTTTTTAAAGTCCGGTCGCTACGACGCGGTATTAAGGGAGATCCGGGCGGTGAAGGATCTCTGCAACGAACATATTCTCAAGGTAATTGTAGAGTGCTGCCTGCTGACAGAGCAGGAGAAGATTAAAATGTGCGAATTGGTAACCGAATCAGGCGCGGATTATATTAAAACGTCTACCGGCTTTTCTAAGGGAGGGGCGACCCGCGATGATGTGGCCCTGCTGGCCCGGCATGTGGGTACAGGGGTGAAAATCAAGGCGGCCGGTGGAATCCGTACCCTGCAAGACGCCCGTGAATACCTAAAGCTGGGCGCAAGCAGGCTGGGAGCAAGCTCTCTCGTTGAACTGGTAAAAAAAGAGGAAGCAGCATCCTCTTAAGCGGTACAGGATGTCGTAATATTGCGGTTGCCAAAACGCCATTAATTTGCTTGGAAAAGGATGAAATGGTATGAATAAGCAGCAGAGGATAAACCGGATTGTCGCCATCCTCAGAGATAAAAATGGCGAATCGATAAAAGAGCTGGCCAATCAGCTGGGGGTCACCGAGATGACTATCCGGCGCGATATCAAGCACCTGCAGGAGAGCAGGATTGTCAGGGTGGTATCGGGGGCTGTGATCTACAACGGAGAGCCAATGGATGAAAGCGATGGGGATAGATACAACCTTTCGGTTCAAAAAAGCAGGCGCGTCTCAGAAAAATATCGCATCGGTAAGATGGCTGCTTCGCTGGTACAGCCCAAAGACGTAATCTATATCGATATCGGCACAACCACCCCCAATATTATCCAGCATCTTCCTGAAAACATGCCGGTTGTCATAGTCTGCTGCACCATGAACGCACTGATGGAAACCCAAAAGAAGGGTATTGAGGAGATCATCTTTACCGGCGGGCAGTTTCGCTCTGATGTGCAGATGTTTGAAAGCCGCGAGGGGGTGGAGCTGCTTAGCCGCACTCGCATTAGCAAGGCGTTTATTTCAGCGGCGGGTGTCAACGACAAGTTAGGGGTAACCTGTATTAACAGCTGTGAAGTTGAAACAAAAAGCGCGGCAATGCAGTGCGCCCTGGACAAGATACTGGTAGTTGATTCATCGAAATTTGATGCCGTGAAGCCTGCCTTCTTTGCCAAACTTGATGAATTTAATGCCGTTGTTACCGACAGCGGTATATCCCGGAAGTGGAGGAAGCGAATCGAGGGAGCGGGGATCGTGCTGCACCTGGCATAGGTTTAGAGAAAGGAAGCTGTCTATGAATATAAATCGGGTCTTTTTAATTGTATTGGACAGCGTCGGGATCGGCGAGCTGCCCGACGCGGATGAATACGGCGACAGGGGTAGTAATACTCTAAAGGCCTGCGCAGACAGCGGCAAGCTACATACGCCCAACCTTGCCTCATTGGGGCTTTACAATATTGACGGGGTGGATTGGGCCCCGCCAGTTGCTTCGCCCCGGGGATGCTTCGCCCGGATGGCTGAACGCTCCAAGGGTAAAGACACTACGATCGGACATTGGGAAATTGCCGGTCTCTATTCTCCAAAACCTTTTCCGACCTACCCGGAGGGATTTCCGGCGGAGATTATCGATCGTTTCACGGAGCTTACCGGGAAGGGTGTCCTCTGCAACAAGCCCTATTCCGGCACGCAGGTGCTGGTAGATTACGGGGTTGAGCATCTGCGCACCGGAAAACTGATTGTCTACACCTCTGCCGACAGTGTCTTTCAAGTTGCAGCTCATGAAGAGCTGGTCTCCGTGGAAGAGCTATACCGCTATTGCAAAATCGCCCGCGGTATCCTGCAAGGAGAGCATGGGGTTGCCCGGGTAATTGCGCGGCCTTTTACCGGTCAGTATCCCCATTTTATCCGGACGGGCAACCGCCACGATTTTTCCCTTCCTCCCCCGGAAGAGACCATGTGCGACCTGCTGCAGGGGGCCGGTTATGATACCATCGGGGTGGGGAAGATCTACGATATTTTTGCCGGCCGGGGCATCTCCAGAAATATACGCACCGCCGGCAATGCCGACGGTATGGAGAAGATCATTGAACTGGCAAAGGAGAGATTTCATGGGCTTCTCTTTGTCAACCTGGTAGATTTTGATATGCTTTACGGGCACCGCAACGACGTAGCGGGATATACTGCCGCCCTCAATGCCTTCGATTTTCAGCTGGGCGAACTGATGCCGGTATTAAAGGATGATGACATTGTCATCCTCACCGCCGATCATGGGTGCGATCCTTCTACCCCTAGCACCGACCATAGCCGGGAATATGTGCCCATGATTGCATTCGGCAGGCTGCTCAGGCAGGGTTGCAATCTGAAAACCCGGAGCTCATTCGCGGATATCGCGGCTACAATATTAGAGATCTTTGAGCTGCCCGAAAGGCTTGACGGAGAGAGTTTCCTGGATGAAATAGTACCCTGAGCCCCGACGGCGAAGCACGTCATCATTACCACCGAGCGACTAATCCCTGAAGATCAGATGCGCCGCAAGCTGCATCGCACCGCGATTCCTTACTACCTGGTCGATGCACTCATCGAGGTGCCCTACGGTTTATATCCGGCCAACATGCTTTACGAGTATTACAGCGACGAGGTGCAGATATTGCGTGATAAGGTGGCTCTATACGCTAGATTACCGGGCGGGCCTAGCATAATTATCCAATCAGCTTTACACTTTTGAGCAGGAATCGGCCGGTCCTGGCAAGAATATTCTCTTAACGAGGTGAAAGATGGCTCAAACTGTAATTGTCGGCTTTGCCCGCACTCCATTTGGCCGTTTTCAGGGGGCGCTGCGGCTGATTCCCGCGGTAGAGCTGGGCGCGATCGCGGTTCGCGAAGCGCTGGACCGTGCCGGGGTGCCCGGTGAAGAGTTGGATGACGTGATCCTGGGGATGGTTGTTCAGGCGGGAGCAGGGCAGATCCCTTCGCGCCAGGCTACGATCAAGGCTGGTTTACCCCCGGAGATACCATCGGAGACGATCAACAAGGTCTGTGCCTCCGGTTTAAGGGCGGTTAACTTGGGCGATCTTCTTATCCGCAGCGGCGAGGCGGAGCTGGTTGTCTGCGGGGGGATGGAGAATATGAGCGCGGTTCCTTACCTGCTGCCGCGGGTGCGGGATGGGCTGCGCATGGGGGATGGCCCGGTCATCGATGGGCTGATCAAAGATGGGCTCTGGTGCCCCTTTCACCAGGTCCATATGGGCGTGCACGGCGGCAGCGTCCCCGCTTCCGAGTACGGAATTACCCGTGAAGAGATGGATAGCTGGGCGCTGCGCAGCCAGCAGCGGGCCGTGGCGGCCATAGATAAAGGCCTCTTTGATACGGAGATCGTCCCGGTAACCGTGCCCCAGCACCGGGGAGAGCCGGTAATTTTTGATTGCGATGAGCTGCCCCGGCGCGACAGCAGCCTGGAGAAGCTGGCCGCGCTGCCGCCAGCCTTCGAGCCGGACGGCCTGGTCACCGCGGGGAACGCGCCTCCGATCAGCGACGGGGCAGCGGCGCTGGTATTGGCCTCCTCTTGCCGGGCAGAGCAGCTGGGGCTGGAGCCGCTGGCCGAGATTGTCTCCTTCGGCTGCGTCTCCCAGGAGCCGCGCTATATCGCCACGGTGCCTCATGCCGCCGCTGTCCGGGCGCTTGACAAGGCCGGGCTGAGCGTAGCACAGATGGAGCTAATCGAGGTCAACGAGGCTTTTGCCGCGGTGCCGCTGACCTGCATGCGGTTGGGGGGCTGGGACGCAGAGAAGGTCAATGTCAACGGCGGAGCCGTGGCCCTGGGGCACCCCATCGGGGCCAGCGGGGCCCGCATCTTGATGACCCTGGTAGCGGAGCTGCGCCGCCGGGGCGGCGGTTATGGCCTGGCCACGATCTGTAGCGGGGCGGCCCAGGGCGAGGCCACGATCGTGCGCGTAAATGCCTGAAGGAGATCTAAAGTGAACTTTTTATTATCGGACAAGCAGCGCCGCCGCCGGGATGAATATCGCTCTTTTGCCCAGGAGGAACTTGTCCCGTGCGGGGATGGTTTTGCCCGTGACAATGTCCGAAAAGCGGCCCGTCACGGTTACTTAGGCCTCCCCATTCCCCGGGAGTGGGGAGGCCTGGGGGAGGACTTCGTAACTTATATCCTGTTGATCGAAGAGATCTCGCGGGTCTGCGCCTCTACCGGGGTTATTCTGGCGGTCCATACCTCGGTGGGTAGCTTCCCGCTGCTCTATTACGGCACGGTCGGCCAGAAGAAGCGCTACCTGGCCGGGCTGGCTCGCGGCTCGCTGCTGGGCGCCTTTGCCTTAACCGAAGCCGGGGCCGGCTCCGATGCCGCTGCCTTGCAGATGACCGCCGTGCGCACTGCTGATGGCGGCTACCGCCTGAACGGCTCTAAGCTATTTATCACCAGCGGCGGCGAAGCCAATCTCTATACCGTCTTTGCCCGGACCGATCCAGAAAAAGAGACCAGGGGTATTACCGCTTTTCTGGTTGAAAAAGAAACCCCAGGGCTGGAGATTGGCCCGCCCGAAAGAAAGATGGGGTTACACGGCTCGGTAACCACCGAACTGCGCTTTAACGATGTTTTGCTTCCCGCTGAGAGCCGTCTCGGCGACGAGGGGCAGGGTTTTGCCATCGCCATGTCTCTTCTCGACGGCGGGCGCATCGGTATCGCTGCCCAGGGCCTGGGTCTGGTCCGCGCTGCCATCGAGGAGACTACGGCCCACTTTTGCTCCCCCGGTGTCAGAAGAAAAGGCGCCACGCCGGGGCAGAGTGCCAGCTTTACCCTGGCCGATCTTTATACTGGGCTGGAGGCGGCCCGCTTGCTGGTCTACCGCGCTGCCATCCTTAAAGAGGCCGGCGTTCCCTGCAGTAAAGAGGCTTCCATGGCCAAGCTTTTCGCTACAGATCTGGCGGTCACGGCCGCTACCCGCTGCCTTGACCTGTGGAACCTGGCCGGGGTGTGTACCGAAAACCCGGTCTCACGCTACTTTTGTGATGCCAAGGTCACCCAAATTTACGAGGGGAGCAACCAGATCCAGCGCCTTGTAATTGTTCGGGAACTATTAAAAAATAATCTATAAACAAGCCAGGAGGTAGGTACAATGAATTTTATCCTAACGGAAGAGCAAGAGATGACGCGGCAAATGGTGCGTGACTTTGCTGAAAAAGAGGTTCAACCCAGCGCCGGAGAGCGGGATGATAAAGAGCTTTTTTCGCGAGAGATCTTCAACAAGATGGGCGAGCTGGGGCTGACCGGGATTCCCTGGCCAGAAGAATACGGCGGGGCGGGCGGCGATTTTATCAGCTACGTTATTACCGTTGAAGAGCTCTCAAGGGTTGACGCTTCGACCGGGACGACGCTTTCTGCACATATCTCGCTGGCCAGCTGGCCAATCTTCAAGTATGGCAACGAAGAGCAGAAGAAAAAGTACCTGGAGCCGCTGGCCCTGGGCGAGAAGATGGGTGCCTTTGCCCTGACCGAGACTACCGCCGGTACCGATGCGGCCGCGGCCCAGGCTACGGCCAGGCTTGACGGGGACAGCTATATCCTTAACGGAACGAAGATCTTTATCACCAACGGCGGCGAAGCCGAAATCAACATAGTTTTCGCCATGACCGACCCGGAGAAGAAGTCCCGGGGGATGAGCGCCTTTATCGTAGAAAAAGGCACCCCCGGATTCTCGTTTGGTAAAAAGGAACAGAAGATGGGGCTGCGCTCTTCGCCGACGTTGGAGCTTATCTTTGAAGACTGTCGGGTTCCGAAGGAGAACCTGCTGGGGAAAGAAGGCGAAGGCCTTAAAATTGCCCTGAGCACCCTTGACGGCGGCCGCAACGGTATTGCCGCGCAGGCGGTGGGGATTGCCCAGGGGGCCCTGGAAGAGGCCGTGGCTTATGCCAAGAGCAGAGAGCAGTTCGGCCAGCCTATCGCTAACTTCCAGGCGATCTCTTTCATGCTTGCAGATATGGCTACCAAGATAGAGGCTGCGCGCCTGCTGACCTATCAGGCCGCTTTCCTCGAGAAAGAGGGCCTCTCCTACGGAAAGGCATCGGCCATGGCCAAGCTTTTTGCTTCGGAAGCAGCCATGGAGATTACCACCAACGCGGTGCAGATCTTCGGCGGTTACGGCTATACCCGTGATTATCCGGTAGAGCGCTTTATGCGCGATGCCAAGATCACCCAGATCTACGAGGGGACTAGCGAAGCGCAGCGCATGGTTATTTCCCGTTACCTGCTGCGGGAATAGGCCCGACGGATTCAGGCCAACCGAGAAAAAGGACGATCTCCCGCCGGTAGAAAGGAGCAAGAGACGAGATATGGGTGAAACGGCAGAAAAAGGGCTGGTCATGGTCTATACCGGTGAGGGTAAGGGAAAGACTACCGCGGCGGTAGGGCAGGCGCTGCGGGCGCTGGGGCACGGCTTTTCTGTTTACATGATTCATTTCATGAAGGGGCGCGATTACGGTGAATTCCTGGCCGCGGAGAAGATGCCCCGCCTGACTATTGACCGGGCCGGGCGGGATGTTTTTGTTAACCGCGATAATCCGGATCCAGTTGATATCGAGCTGGCCCGCGACGGATTTGTCCGGGCCGGCAAGGCCATTTACAGCGGCGAATATGACCTGGTCGTGCTCGATGAGATTAACGTGGCCGTTGATTACGGGTTAATCTCCGAAGAGGAGCTGTTCGAGCTGTTAGAAAATAGGCCGCCTGGGGTAGACTTGGTACTAACCGGAAGGGGTGCTTCGCCTGAGCTGGTTAAGCGGGCGGATATGGTCAGCGAAGTGCTGATGATTAAGCATCATTACAATGACGGGGTAGAGGCTCGTAAAGGGATCGAATATTAAGGGTTTCTTCGGGAACGCTTCCAGCGTTCCCTCTTCCCGCCGGGGGAGAGGACTTAGGTGACAGGAGAAACGTCCCCTTGTCACCTGGCGAGGGCAAATTCGGGTGACAGGAGAAACGTCCCCCTGTCACCTTTTAGAGAAGGCAGGTTGAGATACCGGTGAGCAAAGAGAACTTGGAAGAGGCGGCTGCCCGGGCTGCACAGCTGCGCCAGGAGATTGAAGAGCATAATTACCGCTATCATGTCCTCGATGACCCGGTAATCAACGATCAGCAGTTTGATGCGTTGATGCGCGAGCTGGTTGAGCTGGAGCGCCGTTTTCCCGAGCTGCAGAGAGACGATTCACCAACCAGGCGCGTGGGCGGGGCACCGCGGGCAGGTTTCTCCACCGTAGCCCACAAGCTGCCCATGCTCGGGCTGGACAATGCCTTCCAGCTGGAGGAGCTGCGCGATTTCGACAGCCGCGTGCGCCGCTTGGCGGGCCTTTCCAGCGTGGAATATTTTTGCGAGCTGAAGATAGACGGGCTGGCTGTTTCGCTGCAGTATGAAGAGGGCCGTTTTACCCGCGGTTCGACGCGTGGTGACGGTTTTACCGGGGAAGAGATCACTCATAACCTGCGGACGATCAGGCAGATCCCGCTTAACCTGCCCGATCCGGTTACTGCAGAGGTGCGCGGCGAGGTTTATATCAACAGGGCTGATTTTGAGGCGATGAACAGTCTTCGCCGGGAGCAGAATAAACCTCTTTTTGCTAACCCCCGCAACGCCGCCGCCGGTTCGTTGCGCCAGCTTGATCCCCGCATTACCGCGGCCCGCCCGCTGCGAATATTTTTTTACGGGTTAGGGGAGCACAACCTGCCGGTTTTTACGCATGGAGATCTGCTTGCCTACCTGGAGCGGCTCCGTCTACCGGTCAATCCTCACCGGGCGCTCTGCCGCAATATTGACGAGGCCTGGGAGTTTTGCTGCGAATGGGCGGAGCGGCGTAGCGAGCTGCCCTACGAGATCGACGGCGTCGTGGTTAAGGTTAACGATCTGGCGTTGCAGGAGCGAATGGGTAATACCGCCCGCAGCCCCCGCTGGGCCGTTGCTTTTAAATATCCCCCGGAAGAGAAGAGCACCCGGGTTCTGGATATTCTGGTCAACGTCGGGCGGACCGGGGCGATCACCCCGGTGGCCGTGCTCGAGCCGGTTTTGATCAGCGGTTCGACAGTGCAGCGGGCAAGTTTACATAACGAGGATATCCTTGCCGAGAAAGAGGTCATGATCGGCGACACCGTGGTTATTCGCAAGGCCGGGGAGATTATCCCCGAGGTGGTGCGGGTGCTGAAAGAGAAGCGCACCGGCGCAGAGAGGGCCTTTCAGATGCCTGAAAAGTGCCCTTCGTGTGGGGCGGCCGTGCACCGCCTTCCCGGAGAGGCGGTGCGGCGCTGCTTCAATCCATCCTGCCCCGCCCAGCTGGTCGAGCGGATTGTTCATTTTGCTTCGCGCCGGGCCATGGATATCGAGGGGCTGGGGCCGGCGGTAGTTAGGCTGCTCTGGAGAGAAGGGTTGGTTCGCGACCTGGCCGATCTCTACTACCTAAAAGCTTCGCAGCTTTCGAAGCTGGAGGGCCTGGCCGAAAAATCGGCGGCCAACCTGGTAGCGGCGATTGAAAAAAGTAAAGGCAACCCGCTGCACCGGCTTCTCTTTGGATTCGGCATCCGCCTTGTCGGGGAGAAGGCTTCCCGGCTGCTGGCAGAGCATTTTCTGACCTTGGATCGGCTCCGTGAGGCTGGACCGGAGGAGCTGACTGCGGTGCCGGGAATCGGGCCGAAGATTGCCGGCGCGGCCATCCGGTTCTTTCAGGCGCCGGAGACGGCGGAGCTGCTGGATAAGTTAGCGCAAGCCGGGGTAAACTTCAACGAACCGGTTGTTGAAGGTGACACAGCCGGGGAGCGGGTGCTGGAGGGAAAAACATTTGTATTCAGCGGGGCCCTGAAGCGCTTTACCCGCCATGAAGCTGCCGGGCTGGTTACCGAGCGCGGCGGGAGGGTCTCCCCGGCGGTCAGCCGGAAGACCGATTACCTGGTGACCGGTGCTGAGCCAGGAAGCAAGCTGGCCCGAGCCCACGAGCTGGGCGTGGCCGTTATTGATGAGTCTGCATTTCTGGAGCTGCTGCAGTTACAATAATGACAGCGCCCCATAGGCGGGATCGCCCTGCCTGGTGCAGCGGCTAAATCTCACTGCTTAAAGGGGGTAAGGCGGGTTGAATTGGCTAAACCAACTTGAACGCAAATACAGAAAGTATGCGATAAGCAACCTGATTGTTTATATCATCGCTTTAAATGCGCTGGTCTTTTTTGTGGATTTTGTCCTGCCTAGGGGCGCGGCGGTCGACTTGCTGGTCCTTTATCCCGACCGGGTCCTGCAAGGAGAGATCTGGCGCTTGGTAACATATATTTTCATCCCTCCCTCTTTTTCTCCCTTCTGGATTATCTTTGTCCTTTACTTCTATTACCTGGTCGGCACCGGGCTGGAGCAGGCTTGGGGCGCCTTCAGGTTCAACCTCTACTACCTTTTGGGGATGGTCGGCACGACCGTGGCCGCCTTTATTACCGGAGCCGGCTACACGGGGGTTTATCTCAACCTGTCACTCTTTCTGGCCTTTGCCCATCTCTACCCGGACTTTCAGCTCCTCTTATTTTTTATCCTGCCAGTGAAGATCAAATACCTGGCCTGGCTGAACTGGGCCCTGCTCGGTGGAACGGTGCTCCTGGGGGCGCTGCCGCATAAGATTGCCGCCGTGGCCGCGGTGATAAACTTCTTTATATTCTTCGGAAAGGATATTTACCGGGATATCAAGTTGAAAAGGCAGGTCCGGCGTAACCGGAAAAGATTTTTTTCGGAGGTCCAAAAAGCCCAAAGAAAGTCTGATCGCTGGGATGAATGAACTGCTCAAACGGTTTTCTTTTGGTCTAATATGAATGGCCTAAATAATAGTACAATTTAAAAAGGTAAACTGTTCAATTTCAACGAATAGATCTATAAGAAAGGGGGGATGGAGTGAGGATATCGCTTTTCGTTGATGGAGGAAACTTTTTTTATATGCAAAAAATGGATTTAGGATGGTGGATTGATCCCCGGAAGTTGTTAGAATATGTTCGGGGAAAAGGAGAATTAATTGATGCAAATTATTATGTCGGTAAAGATGCTCATCCTGAGGCCCGGCAGGATAAATACCTAAAAGCGCTTACCTATATGGGTTACTCTCTGGTAACCAAAGATCTAAAGCATGTCTTGCAAGATGACGGCACTTACAAGCAGAAGGCCAACCTCGATATTGAAATTGTTCTAGATATGTTTAATACCATAGATCATTATGATATGGCGGTACTGGTCAGTGGAGACGGGGATTTTGAACGTCCGATAAACTTATTGAAAGCCCGGGGGAAGAGATACCTGGTGATGGCTACCAGGACCTTTATCGCCAGGGAGCTGAGAGAGGCTGTAGGCATGCATTACGTAGATTTCCAGGATATCAGGGAGCTGGTAGAGAAAGATCATTAGCGATTGCCTCGATCACCCGGGAACCGGCACAAAGATAGCTTCTTTCGGCCGGTCCCCGGATTTCTTATTGCAAATTCAACTTTGCAAATTAGATCATTAAGCTTGTCCCAATTATCGGGTGATCCAGTCAAAAAAACACGGGAGCCGGATATTCCCGTGTTTATTCAAAAAACTGGCAGGGGAGACAGGACTCGAACCCGCAGCCCCTGGTTTTGGAGACCAGTGCTCTGCCACTTGAGCTACTCCCCTGCTACGATTATTTTAATCTACCGTAATAACTTTGTCAAACAGTTTAATGCTGCGTTTGCAGGGCTGGCGGCTCTTCAACGGCTGATTTTACCAGGCTTTAGGCCGGACCTGGCATGGTAAGATATGGAGAGATTGCTTGGGAGCAGAAATTACTGGTTTATTCCTGCTGCTGTATTGCACAGAAGGCGCGGTTATTATAAAATAAGGTGCGATCACTTCTGTTTATGTTATTTTTACAAGGAGGCACAGGGGCGTGGCTTTATTCGGTATCGGTATTATCGGCTGCGGGGCTATGGGGACGGCGCTGGCCCGGGGGATAGCCGCTTCTGGCGCAATTAGCCCTGCAGACCTCTGGATCTATGACCTGGATAAGCAGAAAGCCGATGCCGCCGCCGGAGAGATGGGGCTCCAGACGGCCGCTGGCCCGGAAGAGCTCTTTGGGCAGTGCCGCTATATCTTTGTGGCGGTCAAGCCGCAGGATGTGGCTGCCGCGGTTGACTCCTGGAAAGATCTTTACCGGCCTGGCGTTCACCTGCTTATCTCCTTGGCTGCCGGGGTGACGATTAAATTTTACGAGGAGCGGTTACCGGCCGGCAGCAAGGTTATCCGGCTGATGCCCAATACTCCCTGTCTCATCGGGGAGGGAGCTGTCGCCATGAGCGCCGGAAGCGCCGTGAGTCCAGAGGAGGCTGCCGCAGCCGGGCAACTGCTCTCTCACCTGGGCTTGACCGTCCCTGTTCCCGAAAGCCTCATGGATGCGGTTACCGGCTTGAGCGGCAGCGGCCCGGCCTATGTTTATCTTTTTGTAGAGGCCCTCATCGATGCCGGCGTTACCGCGGGGCTAAATCGCGAGATCGCTGCGAAGCTGGCCGTGCAGACGGTTCTCGGCGCGGCCCGCATGCTTCAGGAGAGCGGCCGCCACCCGGCGGAGCTGCGCAACGAGGTGACTTCACCGGCGGGAACGACTGCCGCCGCTTTAGCCGTCCTGGAGAAGGGCTCTTTCCGGGGAGATCTGATAGCGGCGGTGATGGCGGCTACTGAAAGAGCGGGAGAGTTGAAACGTGAGTAAAACAGGCAAGAACCCTGCCACGGCACAGCGGATCGTGGTCAAGATCGGTACCAGGCTGCTGACCCATGAAACCGGCCAGTTGAACCTTGTTTACATCGAGCGGTTGGTCCGCGAACTGGCTGATTTAAAAAACCAGGGGCGGCAGATCGTCCTGGTTTCATCGGGAGCCATCGGGGCCGGGATGGGGCGGCTGGGGTTGAAGCACCGCCCGGAGACCATACCCGAGCTGCAGGCTGCTGCCGCTGTGGGGCAGGGTGTGCTGATTCAACTATATGAAAAGTTTTTCCTGGAGTACGGCCAGGTGGTGGCCCAGATATTGCTCACCCGGGCTGACTTTGCTAGCCGCGGCCGTTACCTTAACGCCAGCAATACTATTCTCACCCTGCTACGCTGGGGCGTAGTGCCGGTAATCAATGAAAACGATACCGTTTCGGTCCAGGAGATTAAGCTGGGCGATAACGACCGTCTCTCTGCCCTGGTGGCCGGTCTTTGCGATGCCGACCTGCTGGTGATCTTGACAACAGCCGAAGGGCTTTACGAGGCCGATCCGGAGCTTTCGCCCGGGGCCCGCTTAATCCCGGAGGTGCAGGAGATCACGCCGGAGATAAAAGAATATGCGGCCGGAACCGGTGACCGCCTGGCGACCGGAGGGATGGTCACCAAGTTGCAGGCCGCCGAGATAGCCACCAATTCAGGCGTGGGGATGATTATCGCTGGAGGGAAGCAGGCCGGGGTGCTTCACCGGATTTTGAGCGGTGAGGCGGTGGGCACCTATTTTCATCCGCAGTCGAATTACCTGAACCGGCGCAAGCGCTGGATTGCCTATGGACGAGTAGTAAAGGGCAGCGTCATCGTGGACGACGGGGCCAAGCGTGCGCTCTGCCAGGCGGGGAAGAGCCTTCTGCCGGTGGGTGTGCTCGGGGTCGAAGGCTCCTTTGAAAAAGGGGCCCTTATCGCCGTCCGTGACCGGCACGGCCGGGAGATCGGCCGCGGTCTAACCGGTTTCTCTTCCGAAGAGTTGCTATTAATCAAGAAACATAGCAGCAGCGATATCGTCCGCCTGATCGGGAGAGAGGCCGGAGATGAAGTAATCCATCGTGATAATCTTATAGTTCATGACTGTGCTCAAGCTCGTTGCCGCCCTTGAATAAGTAAAGGAGAAGGAGGACTTAAAATGCACCCCGAAGTGGTTGCCAAAGCTGAAAGTGCGCGTAACGCCGCCGCGGTTCTGGCCGGCGTCTCCACCGGGGCTAAAAATAAGGCCCTGCGGCTGATTGCCGCTGCTTTAAAGGCGCAGCAGAAGAAAATTATCGAGGCTAATGCTCGGGATCTAGAGCGGTACCGGGGCAGCCCCGGTTACAGCGAGGCGCTTTACGACCGCCTTTTGCTGAACGAAGAGAGAATTACCGCCGCTGCAGACGGGTTAATCGAGATTGCTGCGTTAGAAGATCCCATCGGTGAGGTTACCGGAATGAAGCTCCGGCCGAACGGGCTGCAGGTCGGGCAGATGCGCGTACCCCTGGGAGTAGTGGGCATTATCTACGAGGCCCGTCCCAATGTCACTGTTGATGCGGCCGGGTTGACCCTGAAATCGGGCAATGCCGTGATCTTGCGCGGTGGTTCTGAAGCGGTTCACTCGAATATCTGCCTGGTTGGGATAATCCAGGAGCAGCTGCGCAAGGCCGATCTGCCCGCGGCTGCGGTTCAGTTGATCGAGGATACCGACCGCTCTGCTGCTCGCACCCTGATGCGCTTGAACGGCTCCGTGGACCTGCTGATCCCGCGGGGCGGCCCCTCGCTGATCAAAACGGTGGTGGAAAATGCCACTGTTCCGGTAATTCAAACCGGGGCAGGCAACTGCCACCTCTACATTGACGAAGGTGCGGTTCCCGAGATGGCCGTGGAGATTGCGGTTAATGCCAAGGTGCAGCGTCCGGGAGTCTGTAACGCCATCGAGACACTGCTGGTGCATGAGGCTGCGGCGAAGGAGATTCTACCCCCGGCACTTTCGAAGCTGGACCAGGCTGGGGTAGAGCTGCGCGGTTGCCCCCGCACCGTCTCTTACCACCGGGCAGTGAAGGAGGCCGGGGAGGATGACTGGGGGAATGAATACCTGGATCTGATCCTGGCGGTAAAAGTAGTCGATTCCATGGACGAAGCGATTACGCATATTAACCGTTACGGAACGATGCATTCGGAGGCCATTGTCACCGCCGATTACCATCGCGCCCGCCTCTTCTTAAGCCGGGTCGATGCGGCGGCAGTTTACGTAAATGCTTCGACCCGCTTTACTGACGGCGGCGAGTTCGGCCTTGGCGCCGAGATGGGTATCAGCACCCAGAAGCTGCATGTACGCGGGCCGATGGGGCTAAAGGCGTTAACCAGCTTGAAATATATCATCTATGGATCCGGCCAGGTTCGTTAGAAAGAACCGGCGTTTTATTATCTGGCCGGAAGGGAGGTTTTGCCATGAAACGATTTACCGAAGGATTAAAAAAAGGCTCAATCATGCTCGTGGATACAACTTTGCGTGACGGTGAGCAGACCGCCGGGGTGGTCTTCTCAAACCGGGAGAAGCTGCGTATTGCTAAGATGCTCGACAATGTCGGCGTCCACCAGATCGAGGCGGGCGTCCCGGTAATGGGCGGTGATGAGAAAGAAGCGATCAGGCAGATCGCCTCTTACGGCCTTCAGGCAAGCATCATGGCCTGGAACCGGGCCAATGTTAACGATGTCCGCCATTCGCTTGAATGCGGGGTCGATGCCATTGCCGTCTCCATCTCCACCTCTGATATTCATATTAAGCATAAACTGCGCACCTCGCGGGAATGGGTACTTGAAAATATGACCAAGGCGGTGGAATACGCCAAAAACGAAGGGGTTTATGTCTCCGTTAATGCCGAAGACGCTTCGCGGACCGATCTTGATTTTTTGATCCAGTTTACCAGGGAGGCCCAGGCTGCCGGGGCGGACCGGCTGCGTTACTGCGATACTGTCGGCGTGCTGGAGCCTTTCCGGACTTACGAGGAGATCAGCCGGATTATTGATGCTACCGGCATGGATGTTGAGATGCATACCCATAACGATTTCGGGATGGCCACGGCCAATGCGCTTGCCGGAATGAGGGCGGGGGCCCGCTTCATCGGTGTTACGGTGAACGGGCTTGGCGAGAGGGCAGGCAATGCCGCCCTCGAAGAGGTGGCCATGGCCTTGAAGTTTCTCTACGGGATGAATCTCGGGGTAAACACAAAAGATTTTTTAAACCTGTGCGAATACGTGGCCAGGGCTTCCGGGCGTCCCCTTTACCCGAATAAGCCGATTGTTGGCTCCAATACTTTTGCCCATGAATCGGGAATCCATGCCGACGGTGTTCTGAAGTATCCCGAAACCTACGAGGTTTTCAGCCCTGAAGAGGTGGGGCTGCAGCGCCAGATCATTATTGGCAAGCACTCCGGCAGAAAAGCGGTTAAGATGAAGTTTGTTGAATACGGTATCGCCCTTTCCGACGAAGAGGCGAGCGATATTCTTGAAGCGGTGAGAAGCGCTGCCGTAGAACTAAAGCGGCCGCTGTTTGACAAAGAGCTGATGTATATCTACGAGGACTATCTGTACGACACAAAAAGACCGAAGAAGAATAATGGTTTCGGCGAAGAGACGGTCTGATCGCCGCCTCCCGGTTTGCAAAGCGCCTGCTGACGCGGCAGTTGTAAGGCTCTTTTCCAGACAGGTTACAGATTTATGCTGAAATAAGGTAAAATAGAGTCAGGACAACTGAAAAGGAGTGGCTGCGATGTTGGAGGATTTTGTTTCGGCGTTCCTGGGTTTAATCGTCTTGAGCAAAGAGAAAGCCGAAGAGTTTATCGATTTGCTGGTAGAAAAAGGCGAGATGCAGCGCGATGAAGCACAAAAGCTGGTTAACCGGATGATCGACAAGGGTAAAGAAGAAAAAGACCGCCTTGCGGAGCAGTTGCAGCAGGTCAAGAGCAAGCTTGAGGACCGGGAGAAATATGTCAGCCAGGATGAGCTCGCCCGGGTCGAAAGAAAAATCGATGAGCTGGCGGCATTGTTAAAAGAAAAGTTGACATGAGGTTTAGCCTGGGCCGCCTGCGGCAGTTACGCTACCTGGGGCGCTACCGCGAGATCTTAAGGGTCTTGATCAAATATGGTTTCGCCCAGGTTTTGGACCAGCTGCATCTCTACGGGCTCTGGGAAAAGATCTTCGTGCGGCGGAAGAGGGACGCGGAGATGCCTCAGAACCTGGAGACCCGCCTGAGGATGGCCCTCGAGGAGCTGGGCCCGGCATTTATCAAGCTGGGTCAGCTCCTGAGTACGCGCTCCGACCTGCTGCCTCCCTCTTTTATTGAGGAGCTGAGCCGGCTGCAGGATCGGGTGCCCTCTTTTCCATCGGCACAGGCGCAGGAGATCCTGGTCGCCGAGCTGAATTCAGATCTGGAGAACTGGCTGGCTGAATTTCAAACCGAGCCGCTGGCGGCGGCCTCTATCGGGCAGGTCCACCGGGCGGTCCTGCTGAGCGGTGACCAGGTCGTCATCAAGATCAAGCGTCCCGGTGTGGACAAAATGGTCAAGCAGGACCTGGAAATTTTAAGCGAGATGGCTGCTTTTGTCGACCGCAGCACTGATTGGGGGTCTATTTACCAGTTCAGCCGGATTGCCGAAGAGCTGAAGCAGATCGTTTTGCGCGAGCTGGATTACGGCAACGAGGCGCGTAACGCGCAGCGTTTTCGCCATAACTTTGCCGGAGATCCGCAAGTTTATCTGCCCCGGGTCTACTGGGAGTATACCACTCGGAATGTGCTGACCTTGGAATACCGTGCGGGGATCACTCTTAACCGCTACCTGGAGAATCCGCCGGCCGTACCGGCTCCGCAAGAGGTGGCGGCAATACTGGCTGATGCCTTTTTTAAACAGTTTTTCGTGGATGGCTTTTTCCACGGCGATCCTCATCCCGGCAACATGGCCGTACTGCCGGACGGGCGTCTTTTTTTTATGGATTTCGGCTCCGCCGGGTTCATCAGCGAAACGATGCGCGGCAAACTCATAACCATCGTGCGCGCCCTGCAGGGTGTGGATACGGCTACGGTGGTTGATGAGCTGATGGGTTTTGCCTTTGTCCCCCCGGGAATCAACCGTCTCGAGCTGATCCGGGATATTGACGGGCTACAAGAGCAATATCTGGATACACCCCTTAAAAATATTGTCATTAGCGAAGCAATCCAGCAGTTAATGCAGATCGCGGCGAAACATCGCCTGCGCTTTCCTCACGAATTTTTACTTCTGTCCAAAGCATTGATCACCCTGGAAGGGACGGTGGCCCGCCTGGACCCGCAGTTTAACCTGGCTGGAGCAGCCGCCAAGTATGCCCCGGCGCTGCAGCGAAGACAGTTGAGACTGACCATGCGGCGGATGCGGGGCACTTTACGCGGATACCGGCGCCTGCTGGAGGAGCTGCCGGAGCGCACCGTGGAGCTGCTGCGGACTACCACGGCCGGCGAGCTCGGCTTTAAAATGGAGCTGCCCCAGGTTGATCCGGTCATGAAAACAGTGAAAAATCTGGCCAATCGCCTCAGCTTCAGCATTGTCTTGGCCAGCCTGATCATCGCCTTCTCCCAAAACTTAAAGCTCGGCTCAATCTCCTGGCTGGAGAATATTCCGCTCGCCGAAATTATTTTAGTCGGGGCGATCTGTGCAGGAATCTGGTGGCTTTTTTCGATTATTCGTTCTGGGAGAATCTAAGCAGGGACGGCGGAAGGAGGAGTGTGCGGTGGATAATAAAGTTTATGCCATTGCCGACGTAGGTGGAACGAAGATCTTGTTGCTCCTGGTGGGACCGGATCAGAATGTAATCCTACGGCAAAAGCTGCCCACCCCGCCGGAGGCCACTCCGGAACTGGTGGTTAAGGTGATCGAAGTAGCGCTCTCCCGGGCCCTGCAAGAGGTGGCAGTTTCTCCTCAATCCCTGGCCGGGCTGGGGGTCTGCATTGCTGCGCTGCTTGATTTTGAAGGGGGGGTTATTTACGAGGCCCCCAACTTAGACTGGCACGAGCCGATTCCCTTTCGCGACCTGCTGCAGCGCCGCTTCAGTTGCCCGGTTTACCTGGAAAACGATACCAACGCAGCGATTCTTGGCGAGGTTACATATGGTGCCGCCCGCGGACACCGCGATGCCGCCTATATTACCATCAGCACGGGGATCGGGGCGGGGCTTTATCTTGATGGTCGGATTTATCGTGGCAGCGGGGGCTTTGCTGGCGAAATCGGCCATTTCAAGCGTTTTGGCAAGGGCCGGCGCTGCGGCTGCGGCGGCTCTGACTGCCTGGAGTCCTGGGCCTCCGGAGAGGGAATCGCCCGCAGCGGCAGGATGCTCTGGGACGAGAGCGATCCCTCTATCGGGCCGCTGAACACTGCCGCTGTTTTCGACTGGGCCGAGGAGGGGGATATCCTGGCCGGTTCGATCATTAAGCAGGCGGTTGAAGATATCGGCATCAGCCTGGCCAACCTGGCCACCCTGCTCAACCCTTCCTGCATGGTCATTGGAGGGGGCGTCGCCCGGCACAGGCCCGCCCTGGTCGGACAGATCCGGGAAAAAATGAAACATTTTGCCGTGGCCCCGGTAATCAAAGTATCCCCGCTGGAAGTGGTTGCTGCGCAGCTGGAACCGGAAGCGGGGGCCTGGGGCATGCACGCGATGATGTGCAGGTGATTTCTTTGGGGATAGATCTACCGCAGTTAATAAGCACGATCCAGGCACTCAGTGGCGATCTTGTCAGTAAATACGGCGCTTGGGGTGTGGCCGCGGCGATGTTAATTGAAAGTGTCGGAGTCCCCTTTGCTTCGACGGTGGTTTTGCTTACCGCCGGCAGCATGATTTTAAGCGGTCGGGCCGGCTTCTGGTTGCTCCTACTTGCCTCTACCGCGGGCATTATCTTGGGCAGTGTAATCAGCTATATTCTTGGCTACCTCGGCGGTAGTATCGGCCGGGTCGTCGGAAACCGTTTCTTCAACCGCCGCCCCAAGGAGCCTGCCCCCGGGCGTTCGGCTGCCTTCTCCAAGGTTTATCCTTTTATCGAAAAGTACGGGACCTACTCTATCTTTGCTGGTCAGCTCTGGGGGGTCACCCGTACCTTTATCTCTTTTCCCGCCGGGGTCTTGCATATGAATCTGCTGCTCTTTATTGTCTATACCACCCTCGGGGGGGCCATCTTCAGCCTCTGGGTGATCGGCTGGAGCGTCATCTTTACCAGGGCAGCCGGACTTCTTTTCAGGCTCCTGGGCATCTTAAACTCCCTTTCCCCGTGGATCTGGCTGGCCCTTGTTTTCGCCGTCGCCGCCTTCATCTATCTCTTCCGCCGAATGGGCTGGAAACTTTCCCTCCCCTCATTCCTCAACCGCCTCAAAAGGTGACAGGGGGACGTTTCTCCTGTCACCTAAACTGGTTAAATTCTATTCAGAAAATGTTGGATTAAGAAATAATCGAGCAGCGAGATCATGATAAAGGCCACTGTATAGCCGCAGATAACCGCGTTGATGCCCCAGTGCGGCAGCGCGGTAAGGTGGTAGATGATCGCCAGGCTGACCGCGGTTCCAAGCAGATCACTGGCTACAGCATAAGCAGGCCGGCCCATACCGTGCAGGATGGCGGCGGTGGTAAACTGCAGGTAGGCAAAAGGAGCGAGCGGAGCCAGTTTGATCACCAGCCTGGCAGCATCGGCACTTCCATAGAGAATAACTGTGAAGGTGGGAGCGCCGAGGTAGAGCAGAGCCGCCGAGAGCGTCCCCAGTCCTAGCGTACCCCACAGCGAAAGGTTAACCAGCGTCTCTAATCGCCCCCGCTGACGCAGGGTTGTTGCGGCGGCGACGGCCGGAACCAGGGTTGTGGTTAAGGGGATAATCAAGACTGTGGGTAAAAAGAGAAGGGGGAGGGCCATTCCGGCCAGCTGCCCGAAAATGGTGGTAGCCCGGACGGCACTGAAGCCAGCAGCCTGAAGGCGCGCCGGAATCATCAGGGATTCAACGGTTTGTGTAATGGAGGTGCTCAGGCGGATCAGGAGAATCGGCAAGGCCAGGGAGAAGAGCTCTTTGATCATTTCGGCGGAAGTTTGCCCCAACTGCAAGGGTGGCGTTTTTCTCTTTGCAGGCAGCTGCATCAAAAAGAGCAATGTTAGGCAGGCGATCTCACCGGCAATGACGCCTCCGAATAGTCCCAGCAGGGCCTTCTCCAGGCCGTAGGGAAGCAGCAGGTAAGCGGCAACAAGTCCCACAGCGACCCGGATAACCTGCTCGGCAATCTGGGATAGAGCCGTGGGGAGCATCCAACCTTGTCCCTGGGTATAGCTGCGTAGAATTGAAGAGAGGGCGGCAAAAAGAAAAGCGGCCGGCATTAATCGCAAAGTGCTGAGAATACGCTGGTCGGGAATAAGTTGACGCCACAGGGCCGGAGCAGCCCAGAGGAGAATCGCGGTGGCGGCGCTGGCCGCCAGAACGAGACGAGTAGCGATGCGGCAGACTTGCAGCTGCCCGGCGGTATCACCGGTCGCACTGCGGTCGGCAACCATCTTGGTTACCGCGCCGGAGAGCCCCAAACCAGCTAATACCGCCAGTAGGGCATAAAGCGGCAGGATCATCTGGAAAAGGCCAAGCCCCTCGGCGCCGATCAGGCGGGAGAGGATCATCCGGTTAGCCAGGCCGATAATCCGGGTTAGTATACTTGCCGCTGCCAGCTGAACGGTCCCGCGAATTAGCGAAGATCTTAGTTTGCCGGGCTGCATAGCACTATATTCTATGTTTAGCCAGCTGCTTCTAGAAGGAAACAATCCGTAGAGTGGCCTTTAAACCAGTGGTCTTAAGAGGAAACTTGATGTAAAATACAGACCAGGTGAGCCATGTGCTCGTTGTATTTAAATTGAAGGGATTTAAGGTAAACATATTAGCACGGGAAAGGTAAACGCTGGCTACTCCCTGTTACCTTAAATCATTCAGATTAATGAGAAAAAGGCGCTGATCGATCCCCGGCGTTGTATCCGCTGCTACTGCTGTCACGAAGTTTGCCCCCATAGCGCGATTAAACTATTGCCCGGGTAAGCGCAAGATTCGGCAAATTATCACAATTAGGTGGAGAAGGGTGTCAAAGGACAGCTTTTAGGTTGCCTTGGAGCTAGGGGAGGAGACGCTGAACAGAAAAATCTTCTCTTCCTTGCGGGGAAAAGGGCCGGGGTAGGGTCTCCCTTGACAGAAACAGTTGGCCTGAAGTAAAAACCCCCCTCTCCCTTGCGGGGAGAGGGGGGTAACTGATTAATGAGGTGTCAGAAGGTACGTCCCCCTGTCACCTTTAGGGGCCGCCGGGGATGGCGGTGCGGGCGATGCTGGACATGGACCGGCTTACTTTCTTCGCCCATTGCGGGTCGGCGGCATAGTTTGGCCCGATGGCGGTGAGGTTGTCTCCCTGGCAGGCGCGGGAACCCCGGCTTAAGTAGCGCCGGCGCAGCATTTTGGCGGTGTAATAAATCGATTCGTTTTTTGTTGAAAAGGAGAGAGCGTTTTGGTATGGGTTGGCGCCGCCTGCGCCGAGCCCGAAGAGGTTGTGTTTTTCACGGGCGAGTTTCGATTTACCGCCGTCGCTTTCCAAGTAGGCAATTGCAGAAAGGACCAGGCTGTTTACGCCGTAAAGCTCTTCGGCTTGCACCAGGGCCTCCCCGGTGCCTTTTAACCCGTGGGCACCAAGCTTGCTCCAAGCTCTTTCATACTGTTCAGCTGTAAAGTTAGAGCGTGTCAGCACAGACATTGTGGCACCACGCATCGCTACGGCATTCTGGTAAGTTTGCCTTTGGTTAAAGAGGATGGATTCGAGCTTATTTTTTCGCTGCTCCATGGTTTCAATTTTACCCAGGGCTTCATCAAGTTCTTGGCTCAGCTTGCGGTTCTCATCATGGACATCGGTTAACTCCCGGGCCGTGTTCTCATAGGCCTCCTGCAGATCATTGATCCGGTGAGTTAAACGTTCGCACTTCTCCCGCTGTAGTTCGCTCTGTTGTTGAAAATAGATCAGGCCAGCCATGGCCAGTATCGTAACGACCAGAAAGGCTGCCCATCTAAAGCGGTACATTGGTTACAGCTCCTTTATGGCATTATTATCCAGAATCTTTGCCTACCAAGTCCCTAGGATTCGGTTTAAGTGTTAAAAATCCTTCTTTTAGAGAAATTTGTTCTGGTAAACAAAGGCAGGATAGTGCCGGATTATCCCGGCTATCCTAACTAGACAAATATGGCCCCAGGGGAGGTCGTTTGTCGTGACAAAAGTCAGGTGCACGGTTGAGAGCTGTGAATTCTGGGGGAGGGGTGATTACTGTACCGCCGATGAAATCCAGGTCAATAATAACTTTGCTGCCGACGAAGATGATGATCTGTTCTATCTGACCGGTTTTGAGGTTGCCGAGGAACCGGAGGCAGAGCCGGAAAGGGAAAGAGAGAAAGAAGGTGTCTCTACCTCAAGCCAGACCTGCTGCGAGACAATGCGGCCGAAATAAAAAAACAGCTACAGCGGCAGCCACCGCGGCAACTGGAGGTAGATCAGGTTACTTAGGGAAGTTTTTTAAAAAAAGGAACGGATAAATAAGGAGCAGGGCTTTTTGCTCCTTATTTATTTTACTCTTTCTCTATTAGGAAAGAAGGTCACCATTAGGAAAGAAGGTCACCGGTTCTCTCTTGAACCCGGCTCTTCTTCCTTTGATTCGATCAATATTTTGGTATAATAAACTAAGAAGGAGGCGGACGGGTGGAACGGGCTCATGTGGACGCTTCTCCCCGGCTGGAGCCGAGCGGAGAGGGGAAAAAATATCTGACCATTACTTTCGGTTGCCAGGCAAACGAGTTTGACACCGAAGTGCTTGCCGGGATGCTCGAAAGTATGGGCTACCGGGCTGCGGCTAGCCAGGATGAGGCTGACCTGGTTGTGATCAATACCTGCGCCGTCCGTCGAAAGCCCGAAGAGAAGGTCGCCGGCCTGCTGGGCCGGCTAAGGGCGTTCAAAGAGAAGAAGCAGGACCTGGTTATCGCCGTGGGCGGCTGCATGGTCCAGCGGCCCGCCGTGGCGGCGGAGCTGGCCCGGCGCTTTCCATTCGTCAACCTGATTTTTGGAACCCAGGCCCTGCCCCGCTTTATGCAGCTGCTGGAGCTGGCTCAAAAGAGCCGCAGGCCGCTGATCGATACCGCCGGCAACGGTGGTAGCCGCGAGGGGTTGCCGGTCCGCCGTTCCAGCCGTTTCCACGCCTGGCTACCGGTGATTTACGGATGTAACAATTTCTGCTCTTATTGCATTGTGCCCCATGTCCGCGGCCGGGAGCGGAGCCGCCCTTTCGAAGAGATTATCCGCGAGGCCCACGCGCTGGCCGCCGATGGTTACCTGGAGATTACCCTGCTCGGCCAGAACGTCAACTCTTATGGACACGATCTCGCAGAAGGCCACGATTTTGCCGATCTGCTAGCGGAGCTGGACCAGGTTGAAGGGCTGGCCCGGATCCGGTTTTTAACCTCGCATCCAAAAGATCTTTCACCCCGCCTGGTTGAAGTTATGCACAGGGGCAAGAAGATCTGCGAGCATCTACACCTGCCGGCGCAGGCGGGGAGTAATCGCATCCTGGAGCTGATGAACCGGCGCTATACCCGCGAAAAATACCTTGAGCTGGTCGCCACCCTGAAAAAAGAGATCCCTGGCATCGCCGTAACAACCGACTTGATGGTCGGCTTCCCCGGCGAGACCGAAGAGGATTTTCAAGAGACCCTGGACTTACTTGACGAGGCTCGCTTCGATCAGGCCTTCACCTTTATCTATTCGCCGCGCCCTGGTACCCGGGCCGCGGCGATGAACGAGGAGCTGCCTGCCCCTGTGAAAAGAGAGCGGTTGCAGCGCCTGGTCCGACGGCAGAATGAGATTAGCTTGAAAATTAACCGTGCCCTGGTCGGCCAAGCTATGGAGCTGCTGGTGGAGGGCCCGAGTAAAAATAACCCGGAGATGCTGAGCGGCCGCACGCGCACGAACAAGCTGGTTCACTTTGCGGCGCAGGAAGATCTGACCGGGAGGCTGGTTGAAGTAGAGATTACCGAAGCTTATACTTGGTATCTAATTGGCAAAAGAGTTTAACTAAAACCGCCATGAGATCGAGACGATAGATGATTAAGCGGGGGAGGAGTCTATGCTGAAAGAAAAGTTAGGGTTTAACGCCTCTATCCGGTTGCTGCTACCCGTGCTGTTAATACTGTTGCTTTTTAGCTCTGGCTGCAGCCGCATCCAACCCGAGGCGACGGCGGAGCAGTTTTACGCTCTCTGGGGAGAGCAGGATTACAAGGCCATGTATGAGCTGCTGGACAGCGCCTCCCGGAAGGCTTACTCCGCAGAAAGTTTTGTGGAGCGCTATACCAGTATTAGCCGGGGGATCGGCCTTCATGCTGTCGAGCTTAAAGAGGTAGAGAAAACTGGCTCAAGCGCCAAACGGGTGACGCTTTCCCTCTCGGCGGTCCTAAAGACATCCACTGTTGGTCCAATTCCGGTGAGCTATAGCCTCGAGCTAAGTCGCGAAAAAAGAGGAGCACCCTGGTTACTGCAGTGGCATCCCGGGCTCATCTTTCCGCAGTTAAGCGACGATTCGAGGGTGGATCTGGATCTCGAGAGGCCCCGGCGGGGGGGTATCCATGACCGCAATGGCAAGGTCCTGGCCGGTCCCCGTCTTTTTAAAGAGCTGGGAGCCGTCCCCGGGGTCTACGAGGACGAGAAGTCTTTTGCTGCGGCGGTTGAATCGCTGCTCGGCCTTTCCAGCGCGACAATTATAGAAAAGCTACATCAACCCTGGGTTCAAGAGGGGCACTATGTCCCCCTGGCTGTGCTCAGCCCGGAAGAGGAGAGCCTTGTGGACCGGCTCCTTCAGATTCCCGGGGCGATGATTAACGAGGTGGAGCGCCGCAGCTATCCGGCTGGATCCGTGACCGCGCACCTGGTCGGATATCTCGGGGAGATCACTTCGGAAGAGCTCCAAGAGAAGGAAGATGAAGGTTACCACGCCGGCGATCTGCTGGGTAAAGCCGGGCTGGAGGCGGCGCTGGAGCAAAAGCTCGCCGGAGATAACGGCTATACCCTACGCATTCTCGATCAAGACGGGAACGAGGAGGCGCTGATCGCCACGCGCGAGCTGCAGGATGGCGAGGATATCACCCTAACCATCGACCTGGAGCTGCAGAAATGTGTTGCCGAAGCGTTGGGGAAGAAAAAAGGAGCGGTGGTGGCGCTGGACCCGCATACCGGGGAGCTTCTAGCCCTTTATAGTAATCCGAGTTTTGACCCGAACCGCATTGTTGCCGGGCTGACCGCAAAAGAGTGGGAGAAGTTGAACAAAGATGAGGCTTTTTTAAACCGGGCTCTCTCCGGTATCTACCCGCCGGGTTCGGCCTTCAAACCCTTTACCGCCGCCGCCGCGATTGCCGAAAAAGCTATTGACCCTGCTGCAAAAGTTGAGATCAAGGGTGAGCGCTGGCAGCCTTCGAAGGCCTGGGGAGACTACCACGTCAGGCGGGTTCATCCCGAGGTGGAGAGCCTGGATCTAAACGAGGCCATGAAGTTCTCGGATAATATCTACTTCGCCCGGGCTGGGCTGGCCCTGGGGAAGAAGAAGTTTCTCGAATACGGAAAACGCTTCGGCTTCGATGAGCAGATCTCTTTTCCCCTTCCGGTGGCCCGCTCGCGCCTGGCACGTGAGGGGATTAAGTCTGAAGTCCAGCTCGCCGACAGCAGCTTTGGCCAGGGCGAGGTCATGATCACGCCACTGCAGATGGCCCTTCTCTACAGCGCTATTGCCACGAAAGGCTCAATTCCGCAGCCGCGTCTGCTGCTTTCGGATGAACCGGCATTATGGAAAGAGAACGTAATCAGCCCCGCGGTTGCGGAGACGGTCCACCGTTCCCTGGTGGAAACACTGCACGGAGCGCGTGCTCCGGCTGCCGCTGGTGTTATCCCTGGATTTAACGTCGCCGGCAAGACCGGCACCGCCGAGATCGATGCCGGCGAGGGGAATATCTGCTGGTATGTCACCTACGGGCCGGCTGAATCGCCGGGTATTGTTGTAGTTGCGGCGGTTGAGGGAAGCAGCGGTTGGGCCGTAACCGAGGCTCTTCCCGTAGGACGCGCCGTGTTGGAGCATTACTTGCGGACCGGCAAAGATTAAAGAGATTCCCGCTCAGGTGGCCAAATCGATTCTAGACCAAAGGAGGTGAGGGCACTTTTGAGCGAATTAACCCCGATGATGAAGCAGTATCTCTCGTTTAAAGAGCAGCATCCGGACAAGATTATCTTTTTCCAGGTCGGGGATTTTTACGAGATCTTTTTCGAAGATGCCGTAGTTGCCGCCAGGGCCATGGACGTTGTTTTGACCACCCGGGACAGCAATAAGGAGAACCCCATCCCCCTGGCGGGGGTGCCGATCCATGCCGCCGATACATACCTGAACAAGCTGCTTCACCAGGGATTTAAAGTGGCACTCTGTGAACAGGTGGAGGAGGCTACCACAGGGGGCGGACTGGTGCGCCGCGAGATCACTCAAATCCTTACCCCGGGCACCGTGACCGACCCGGAGATGCTTGAAGAGAGCAGGAACAACTACCTGGCTGCGATCAGCGCGCTTCCCGGCGGCGCCGGAGAATATTATGGATTAGCGGCGGTTGATGTCTCTACCGGTGATTTTCGGATCAACGAGTGGTCCGGTGAAGAGGCCGCTCCGGCGCTGGCTGACGAGCTGCTGCGGCTGCAGCCGGCGGAATGCATCTACAACTCACCTGCGGCAGCAGAGCGATTCCGCCCTTACCTGGAGCCCCAGGGGACTCCCGGCACTGTTTTTGATTTTTCAGCCGACCCCGAGCAGGTCAAAGAGGCCCTCACCAGGCAGTGGGGTGAAGAGCTTTGGGAGAAGCTCTCCCTGTCGCGCTTCCCGGCCGCTGCCACCGCGGCTGCGGTGGCGCTAGGCTACCTGAAGATGCTGCAGCATCCTGCCCGCGAAAAGCACTTTCGCAACCTCGAGCTCTCGTCAACCGGCGACCGGATGCCGGTTGACGGAATCACCGCTCGCAACCTGGAGCTGACCCAGACCATCCGGGAGGGTAAGCGAAAGGGGAGCCTGCTGGGGCTGCTGGATCACTGCCATACGGCAATGGGGCGGCGGCTTCTGCGTCGCTGGGTGGAGCAGCCGTTAACCGAGCAACAGTTGATTGAAGAGCGCCTGGAGGCGGTCGATGAGCTGCGGCAGAACCCGCTGACCAGGGGAGAGCTGCGTGCCGGTCTGCAGCAGCTCATCGATCTGGAGCGCTTCTGTAGCCGTCTCTGCAGCGGCCGGGTTAACGCCCGCGACCTGGTGGGCTTAAAAGAGACGCTTGAAAACTTAGAGCCGCTCACCCGTCTCTTGGAGAGCTGCCGGGCACCGCTGCTGCAATCTTTGCGGCAGCTACCTGACTTTGACGCGCTGATCGGGCGCATCGCCGGCGTTCTGGTCGATGATCCGCCGCTGCAGCTGCGCGAAGGCGGCCTTATCCGTGAGGGGTGCGATGAAGAGGTCGACCGGCTCCGGAGCATCACCCGTGACGGGCGTAGTTGGCTGCTTGATTTTGAGAAAAAAGAGCGCGAACGCACCGGGATTAAGTCTCTACGGGTTGGTTATAACCGCAATTTTGGCTACTATATCGAGGTGACCCGGCCTAACCTGGCGTTGGTCCCCCCGGAATATCACCGCCGGCAAACCCTGGTCAATGCTGAGCGTTTCATCACCGGGCCGCTGAAAGAGATGGAGGAGCAGATCACCGGCGCGCGGGAGCAGCTGGTCCGGCGCGAGTACGAGCTTTTTGAAGCGCTTCGCGAAGAGGTAGCCGCCGCGGTACCCCTGCTGCAGGCCGCGGCCGTGCGGCTGGCTCGCCTGGACTGTCTGCAGAGCTTCGCCGAGGCGGCGGAGCGCTACCGTTACTGCCGGCCCCGCTTCTCACCAGGGGGGCAGATCCGGATCAAACGCGGCCGCCACCCGGTGGTTGAGCAGAGCTCCGGGGAGCGCTTTGTGCCCAATGATCTGCAGATGGATGATCATGCCTCTATCCTGATCATTACCGGGCCGAATATGGCCGGAAAGAGCACCTATATCCGTAGTGCCGCCTTGATCTGCCTGATGGCGCAGATAGGTTCCTTTGTCCCGGCGGATGAAGCCGAGCTACCGGTTCTTGACCGGATCTTTGCCCGGGTCGGGGCCAGCGACGATCTCAGCCGCGGCCTGAGCACCTTCATGGTCGAGATGCAGGAGACGGCCTCGATTCTCAAAGAGGCCACCCCGCGCAGCCTCCTGGTGCTTGATGAGATCGGACGTGGCACGAGCACCTACGATGGAATGAGCATCGCTCGCAGCGTTCTCGAATATATCAGCCGCCGGATCAAGGCGAAGACACTTTTTTCGACCCACTATCACGAGCTAACCAACCTAAAAGATGAGCTGCCGGGAGTAAAAAATTACACCATGGCGGTGAGGGAGCAGGGGCAAGAGATTATCTTTCTGCGCCGGGTGGTGCCCGGACGCTCGGACAAGAGCTACGGGATTAACGTGGCCCGGCTGGCGGGGCTCCCCCTGGAGGTGCTCCTGCGGGCCGAAGCTATCCTGGCCGAGCTGGAGACAGCGGCGGCCCAGGCGCCGGAAAGGCAGCTTAGCCTGTTGCCGTTGGTCTCGGAGCAGCCCCGGGAGGATGGCAGGACCGGGAAGCTGCTCGACGAGCTGAAAGATCTGGATCTAAACCGGATCACCCCGCTGGAGGCGCTACAGCATCTTTACCGGCTGCAGCAGATGCTCTTTCAAGGCGATGAGGCAGAGGAAGAACTACCTGACTAAGCAACAAAGGGGCCTGAAAAATTGCCAATTAAGATTTTAGATTCGCAGACCGCGGAGAGGATTGCCGCCGGCGAGGTTATTGAAGATCCCGCCTCGGTGGTCAAAGAGCTGGTGGAGAACTCGCTTGACGCCGGGGCCAACCAGATTGAGATTAGCGTTACCCAGGGGGGCAAGCGGCAGATCAAGGTTACCGACAACGGCAGCGGCATCGCTCCTTCCGAGCTGGTGCCAGCCTTCTCCCGTTTTGCCACCAGCAAGTTGAGCTCGCTGGAGGACCTGGAGGATATTACCAGCCTGGGCTTTCGTGGCGAGGCGCTGCCGAGTATTGCAGCCGTATCCCGGGTGACCCTGACCAGCCGCCGAAAAGAGGATTTTTCGGCCATGCGCCTCCGGCTGGAGGGCGGGGCCGGCGGCCCGCCGTTTGAGGTCGGGGCCCCCGAAGGGACCGAGGTGGTAGTTGAAGATCTCTTCTACAACACCCCGGGCCGTTTAAAATTTTTGCGCGGGGCCGGGCGGGAGATGGCCCGGATTAGCAGCCTGATCACCAACTTGGCCCTGGCCCATCCCGAATGCGCCTTTACCCTGGTCAGTGAAAAAAGAACCGTTCTGCGCACCACCGGAGACGGCTCGCTGCTTCACGCTATCGGCGCTCTCTACGGGAATGAGGCCGCCGCAGCGATGCTTCCGCTGCGCCGCCGTGATCCCGCCGGCGAAATCTTGCTAAGCGGTTTTTTAAGCGCGCCGCATTTCAGCCGGGCTTCCCGGCGCTGGATTACCATCGTGGTCAACGGGCGTGTGATCCGAAGCCCCCTTCTTGCCGGGGCCCTGGAGCGGGCTTACGGAGGCATGCTCGGGCGGCAGCGCCATCCCGTGGCGGTGCTCCTGTTGCAGGTCCCGCCGGCCTTGCTCGATATCAATGTTCATCCGGCGAAGAGTGAAATTCGTTTTCACCGCCCCGAACTATTTAACGAACTGGTTTTTCGAGCGGCCCGCGCTGTTCTGCATAGCCCGCCGGGTTGGGAAGCCGGGCCTTCCTGGAACGAGGAGCAGCAAAGAGGCCGGAAGCAAGAAGGGCGGCTGCAGCAGGAGCTGCTGCTTAAGCCCGATCAATTGCCCGAAGCCATTCGGGGCGAGGGCCCGGTTCCGCCAGCCGGAGATCTGCCTTCACCGGGAGAAGGTTGGGAGGCGGGGAGGGCCTCTCGAGCAGCTTCCGAATCCGGTGCAAGCTATTCTGCGGCTGAGGCAAACCGGGGTTGCCGCCTGATCGGGCAGTTTCTGTACAGTTACCTGGTGGCGCAAAGGGGAGAAGAGCTGCTTCTGATCGACCAGCATGCCGCGCACGAGCGCGTTCTTTACCATGCCCTGCTCTCTTCGGAACCCGGTCAAAGGAGTTCACAGCTGACCGTGCCGCTTAACCTGGAGCTGCCTCCGGCCTGGCGCGAACGTTTCACGGAGATCCGACCTTTTCTCGATGAGGCCGGGTTTAAGTTGGAACCTTTTGGAGATAATAGTTATATTCTCCGGGGGGTCCCTTTTTCGGTCCGGGAGGTAGGGGAGGCCGGAATCTACGCTCTCCTGGAGGAGCTGCTCCAGGAGGAGCCTGCTCCCGGCGAAGAAGAGCGTGAGCAAGTTTTAAAAACAATCGCCTGCCACCGTGCGGTGAAGGCCCGGCAGCCCCTGGCCCGTGCCGAGGCCGAGCAGTTGCTGCAAGATTGGGAAAAGACCCCCGGCGCCGCCTTCTGCCCGCACGGGCGCCCGACGGTGCTCCGGTTTCACCGCCGTGAACTGGACAGGGGGTTTCAGCGCAAGGGAGGGCGCCGCTGATGGCCCGAAAAATACCCCTGCTGGCCCTGGTCGGACCTACCGCGGCTGGCAAGAGCGAACTGGCCATGCGTGTCGCCCAACGCCTGGAGACCGATATTATCAGTGCCGATTCGGCCCAGGTTTACCGCGGCCTCGATATTGGGACCGCAAAACCGACGGCGGATGAACAGAAGCTGGTCCGACATCACCTCATCGACCTGGTCGAGCCGGATGAAGAGTACAGTGTAGCCGATTACCAGCGCGATGCCCGGCAGCTGATCGACCGGTTATGGCGGCGAGGCCGGCTGCCCTTCATGGTCGGTGGAACCGGGCTTTACCTGCAGGCGGTGATTGAGAACTACGCTTTCGGAACGAGAGGGAAGGATGAAGCTTTACGGGCGCGGCTCAATGCTGAGGCCGACCGGGCAGGGCTCGAAGCGCTTTACCAGCGTTTGAAAAAGGTCGATCCGGCGGCGGCAGCGAAAATTCATCCCCGCGACCGGCGCCGGATTATCCGGGCGCTGGAGGTCTTCACATTAGAAGGCCGGCCTATCTCTGAGCAGGTGGAGCGGACGCGCAAAGGGGAGTCACCGTACCAGCTTCTGCTCTTTGGCCTGACGCTGCCGCGTCCGTTGCTCTACCGCAACATTGAGGAGCGGGTCGAGGAGATGCTGGCCCGGGGCTTCATTGAAGAGGTAGCCCGGCTGCTCGGGAGAGGCTATCCGCGTAACTGTCCCGGGTTGCAGATTCTCGGCTACCGCCAGATTGCCGCCTTTATCGCCGGAGAAATGGACCGGGAGGAGGCGGTGGCCGAGATCAAGAAGCAGACCAGGCGCCTGGCCAAGCGCCAGCTGACCTGGTTCCGGCGTGACCAACGCATTTCCTGGCTGGATCGTTCTGCAGAGGAAGGATTTGACCGCCTTGCTGATAAAATTAGCGACCAGGTAAAGGAAATCTTTGTTTAAGAAGCGAATAGTATAGCGTAAAGAAAAAATGGAGGGACACCGATGAAAGGACCGGTAAATTTACAGGATACATTTCTAAACCAGCTCCGCAAAGAGAATATGCCGACCACGGTATTTTTAGTTAACGGTTACCAGCTTAAAGGGGTGATCCGCAGTTTCGATCAATTCACGGTGCTGATCGAGGTTGAGGGGAAGCAGCAGCTGGTCTATAAGCATGCCATCTCCACGGCAATCCCCATGCGGAATATCAGCCTGCCGCAGCCTGACGAAAGCGATACGCCAGAGGTTTAACCAGGGGAGAAAAAATTATCAGTTTAAAAAAGACACTTTAAGGGCAGGTGTCTTTTTTTATTTCAGCCTCTTTTCCCATTTCATCCTCCCGGGGCGTATACTAGTACGGTTGCAAGAAAGGAGAGAGCAGGATGTTCTTGCTTGCCAAACCGCACTGTCCGCCTGCCGGGCCGCCGCTTTACCGGCAGATTGAACGCGGCGAAATGGGGACGCTGGAAGCGTTGCAGAAATTAAGCGAAGCCCGGCCTGATGCAGAAGAGAAAGGTAAACCCGGTAACAGCAGCGTCACGGCGGCGGCGCTCTGGGAGCTCAACCGGCTCGTCGGGCTGGCCGAGGTCAAGAATATTGTCGAGGAGATTAAGGCCTATATCGAGATCGGGCAGCAGCGCGCTGCGCATCATTTGAAATGTGAGCAGCTGGTTTTACATATGATCTTTAGCGGTAATCCTGGAACGGGCAAGACGACGGTAGCCCGGCTGCTAGGGAAGCTTTTTCGAGGGATGGGGGTGCTGACGCAGGGACACCTGGTCGAGGTAGAGCGGGCCGACCTGGTCGGTGAATATATTGGGCATACCGCTTTGAAGACAAGGGAGCAGGTACAGAAGGCGATGGGCGGGCTGCTTTTTGTCGACGAGGCCTATTCGCTGGGGCGTGGCGGCGGGAAAGACTTCGGTAAAGAGGCTATCGATGTGCTGGTCAAGGCGATGGAAGATTACCGCCACGATTTTATCCTCATCCTGGCCGGGTATCGCCGCGAGATGGCCTCATTTTTAAAGCTGAACCCGGGGTTAAGCTCGCGCTTTCCGATTCAGATTGACTATCCCGATTATAGCGTGACAGAGCTTTTGGAGATCGCCGAGATGATGGCCCGGCAGCGCCATTACTGCTTCTCAGGGGCGGCGAAAGAGAAGCTGCAGCTCTACCTGGCCGGGCGGCAGGGTGAGCTTAACTTCAGCAATGCCCGGCTGGTGCGTAATCTTCTCGAAAAGGCGGTCCGGCGGCAGGCGCTACGGTTAAGCAGGCAGGGGAGACCCGGCCGGGAAGAGCTGCTTACGATCGAAGATGTAGACCTGGTGGTGGAGGAAAGGTGAACTTAAGCGTAGCTGTGGTCGGCGCTTCCGGGGCGGGCAAAACCCTTTTCTGTATCAACTTTGCCGAGTATTTAGGGGCCCACAGCTTAAGCTATACCGAGGCTGGAAAGGCGGCGGGACGAAGAAGGGCCTTGCTCTCCCCGGCTGCCGCCCGCAGGCTGATGGTTGAGCACGGGAGGCGCAGCAACGGGGTGGTGCGCACTTTTGCTGTCCATCTACCGACGCAGCCGTACCGGCGTCTCGTTTTGATCGATACCGCTGCGCTGAAAGAGAAGAGCCCGCTGCCCCGTCCAGAGCGGTCCCGGCTAGTGTTGACCCTGCAGGCGATTGAGAGTGCCGACCTGGTCCTTCTACTGATCGATCTAAGCTGCAGCGATCCGGCCATCTTAGAATTCAATGACCGGGTTGGCCGTTACCTGGAAGATTATTGCCGGCAGCAAGGGAAGCCTTTTCTAATTGCTGGCAGTAAAGCCGACCTTTTGAGCGGTCCCTACAAAGAGAGCCACTTTGCCGCCCCCGGCTTCAGCCTGCTTCTCATCTCCTCGGTAACGCGGGCCGGCTTCGCCCGGTTGAAAAAGATGATTCTAGCGGCGCCCTTTTCGCAAAAAGCTTTATCCAATGACATGGTAGAGAAAGGCCATGGAGAGGATCCCTACGAACAGGGTCAAAAAGATACTTTTTGACTTTAATCCTACCGCCAGGGTGGGGATAAAGGCCCAGATGTAGAGGTTATCACTACTGAGATCGATTTTCCCCGCGGGGGTGAGGATACTTACGGCCGTAAGGGCGCCGAGGACTGCGGGGGCGACGAAAGAAAGCCACTTCTCCAGCAGAGGCGGCATCTCCCGGCGCGAAAAGAAGGCCACCGGCAGGATGCGCGGCGCCAGGCTGACCACCGCGACGCCGAATATCATGAGCCAGATCGAAAGGTCATTCATTAAGAAACACTCCCAGGGTTGCACCGATGAGCGTGGCGGCAACAATGTTGAAATTGGTGGCCATGGCGGCAGGGATAAAATGTCCCACCAGGAGGGCGATCAGCGCCGCGACAAGAGCAGCGTAGATATCGGTTTTTCGCCTGACCAGCATGATCAACAGCGAGATATACATGGCCGGCAGGGCAAAGTTCATCCCCAGCCGGTCGGTGTTGCTGATAAATTGGCCCAGCAGCGCCCCGGCAAAGGTGCTGCCGATCCAGGCCAGGTGAGCGGTGAAAACCAGCCCGGCCAGGTATGAAGCCGTGGCCTGGTGATTGCGGTAGCGGTTCATGGAGACAGCATAGACCTCATCGGTTAAGCCATAGGATAAAGCGGCGGCGGCGGTAGGAGAGAGCCTTCCTTTGAGATGGGGCACCGTGGAGGCGGCAAAGAGGGCATAGCGCAAATTTACCAGGATATTGGTCAGGATTATGGCGATGAGCGATCCGCCGCTTTTGCTCATCCCGATAGCGATAAACTGGCCGGCCCCGGTCAGGCAAAGAGCAGACATCGAGACGCACTGGATGATAGAAAGGCCGGCGTCCCTGGCCAGTACGCCGAAGGCAAACCCTAACGGGAGATATCCCAGGGCAATGGGAAAGGCCTCTCTTATTCCTTGGTGCAGCTCTTGCTTGTTCATCAGTGTTATGGTCTCTTTTACTCTCTAATAAAATGCGTCGCTTTCGCCTGAAAAGGCTGTCCTTCGTCTAACCATAGTTCTGCAGCAAGCTCGAAGAATCCTTTTTCGGGAGGGACGGCGGGAAGGCTTTCTCCTCTTCAGCACCACCGGGGATGGATAGGCTCTTCGAACCGGAAAATAACATCAAGGGCGAATTGTGGTAGAATAAAGATAAACAAGATTATAAAATCAGGAAGGTGGTCGATAATGCTTCTCGGAATCGACGTGGGGGGAACCTCTACTGATGGGGTGCTAATTAAAAACGGGGCTTTGGAGAAGAGCGTGAAAAAGCCCAGCAGGATAGACGCTCTGACGGCAACAATCCTGGAGGTGTTGGACGAGCTGCTGGAAGGGCGGGATCCAGGTGCCGTGCAGCGCCTGGTGATCAGCACCACCCTGGTAACGAACCTGCTGGCCACGCAAAGCGGGGCCAGGACGGCCCTGCTGCTTATCCCCGGCCGGGGGCTCCCTTTCAGCTTTTACCAGGTTGCCCCGGACACCTATCTTTTGCAGGGCAACATAGATTTCAGGGGCAATATCACCGAGAAGATCTCTGAAGAAGAGATCAACACCGTCCTTAAAGATATTCAAAAGAAGGAGATCCGTCATATTGCCGTGGCGGCTAAATTCTCTCACCGCAACCGCACCGTAGAGCAGGAGATCGCTCGGATTATCCGCCGACAATATCCCGCTGCAAAGGTGGTCTTGGGAAGCGAAACGGCGGACCGGCTGAACTTTCCCCGCCGGGCGGTGACAGCATACTACAGCGCGATGACCGCGCCGCAGTGGAACAAATTTGCCGAACAGGTTGAAGAGGCAGTGCAGCAGCGGGGGCTGGAGGCCCCGGTGGAGATCCTCAAGGCTGACGGGGGGACGATGCCGCTGGCGGTATCGCGGCAGAGACCGGTGGAGACGGCTTATTCGGGGCCGGCGGCCAGCACCATGGGCGCGGTAGCCATCAGTCCCCAGAAAGAGAATGCCGTGATGATCGATATCGGGGGGACCACCTCGGATATCGCCCTGCTAATTGAAGGTGAGCCCCTACACGCTTCGAAGGGAGCCTGCATCGACGGCCGCTTCACCCATATCCATGCCCTGGCCCTGCGCTCGCTGCCCTTAGGCGGCGACAGCGTCTTGAAGTATACTGCGGGCCAAATTGAGATCGCCACGGAAAGATTGGGCCCGGCAGCCTGCTTCGGCGGCCCCGCGGCGACGGTGACCGATGCCTTTAACTGCTACGGCGATTTTGAGATTGGCGAAGTAGCGCACAGTGAGATGAAGGTTGCGGAGCTCGCCGCCGCTGCGGGAACTTATCCGCGGGAGTTTGCCGCCGCGGTGGTGGAGCAGGTGGTGGCGCGTCTCCAGGCCCTCATTGAGGGGATGTTCCGCGAATGGGAAAATGAGCCGGCCTATAAGGTCTGGGAGATCGTTCACCGGCGCAGCTTTGAGCTGGACCGGCTTATCGGGATTGGCGCAGCGGCGGAGCTGGTCGTCCCGCTGCTGGCTGAGAAACTGGGGGTTGCCTTTACGGTGCATCGCGTGGCCCCGGTAGCAAATGCTCTCGGCGCCGCCGTGGCCCGGCCGACCCTGGCGGTAAATCTTTACGCTGATACGCAGCAGAAACGTTTTGTCATAGACCAGGAGGGAATTGAAGGGACTATTGAAAATCCGTCTACGTTCCAGCTTGCCGAAGCCGAAGAGATGGCCCTCGAATACCTCACTCGCCTGGCTGAAGAGAAGGGGGCCGGCAGCTACGCCCGGGAGGCACGCGTCGACCTGGCCGAGCAGTTTAACATGATCCGCGGCTGGAGCAGGGTCGGGAAAATTTTTCAGGTGAGGGTGCAGATTGCGCCGGGCCTGATCGATGAATTTAAGGGGGTGATTGATTGAAACCGACCGGGTTGCTTTTTTTCCCTGCTTTCGACTGGGCGATCTCCCCGACGCATCCAGAGCGCGAAGAGAGGCTGCTCTATACGCGGGACCAGATCTTCGAAGAGGGGATTATTGACCTGCCCCAGATCCGCGAATACCAGCCTCGCTTGGCGACGCCGCAAGATATCGCCCGGGTCCATTTCTGTGTTCCCAACGTGGAAAATATCGCCACCGAAGCTCACCTGGTTTCAGCGGGCGGGGCCCTCGTTATCGGTGACGCCTTCATCAAAGACGAGATAAAAAACGGTTTTGCCATTATCCGCCCGCCGGGGCATCACGCCATGACCGTGGCTCACGGCAACCGCGGCTTCTGCAATATTAACAACGAGGCGATCATGGTCGAATACCTGAGGCGCAAATACGGGATTCGGCGGATTGCCATTGTCGATACCGACGTCCATCACGGCGATGGCACCCAGGAGATCTACTACCACGATCCCGACGTCCTCTTTATCTCTTTTCACCAGGACGGGCGGACCCTTTACCCGGGCAGCGGCTTTGTCGAAGAGTTGGGCTGGCCGACGGCCTGGGGGACGACGATCAATATACCCCTGGCACCGTATACCACTGATGAGGGGATCCTCTATACAATCGACAGCCTGATTTTACCGCTGCTGGAGGAATTTAAACCCGAGCTGGTGGTTAACTCGGCGGGACAGGATAATCATTATAGCGATCCGCTGGCCAACATGCTCTTTACCGCCACCGGTTACGCCGAGCTGAACCGCAGGCTAGCTCCCGACATTGCCGTTCTTGAAGGCGGTTACTCTGTCGAGACGGCCTTGCCTTATATTAACCTGGCCCTGATCATGGCCATGGCCGGGATCGATTACTCTAACCTGCGCGAACCGGACTACGACCGCAGCCTTCTAAAAGAAAATCCTGACAACCTGGCCCGCCTGCAAAAGATCGTGGCCATTCAGCTGGAGAACTTTCGTCGCCGCGATGAGGAGCAAGCCGCCCAGAAGAAGAAATATGATGAGTTCTACAGTACCAGCCGGCGGATCTACTACGACACGGATAATATCAACGAGAATCAGCAGATCAGGTTACGTCTCTGCGATGACTGCTGCTCTTACCGGGTGATCGCCTCGGTGGGTTCACGTGCCGGTGGCCGACGCTACCGTGTGCTCTGCTTCAGCATTCCCATTTACAGCTGCCCGGATTGCCGGGAGGAGGCGCGTGCAGCTTACAGCGATTCGCTTAAAGAAGGTGGAGCCGAGTTTGATTATATCTATCTTCAGGATCGGGCCGCCGATGACTACCGCTGCTTTGATTGCCGCAGCGATGCCGAAGAAGCGATCTCGTAAGCGGAAGGTAGAAAGAAGAGAGGCAAAATATCCTTGAATGAAACTGGTGCTGTGGTAAGATATAAATAAGGACAACGACAATGAGGAAGGTGATCTTTTAAACTGGCTACGGAAAAAGCAATACTGGTCGGACTGGAGAGGGCAGGAGAGGAGCCGGAGGCAGCTACCGCCGCGCTCGAGGAGCTGGCGTTGCTGGCAGAGACAGCCGGGGCCGAGGTTCTGGCGACGATGGTTCAGCGGCGCAAGGCGCCGGATCCCGCCTGCTATATCGGCAGGGGGAAGGCACACGAGCTGGCCGGATTGGTCTCCCAGATGGGTGCCGGCTTGGTGATCTTTAACGATGAGCTTTCATCGTCACAGGTGAGCAACTTAGAGCGGATTACCGGGGTAAAGACCGTCGATCGGACCGCCCTGATTCTCGATATATTTGCCCGGAGGGCCCGATCCCGCGAGGGGAAGCTTCAGGTGGAGCTGGCCCAGCTGCAATACCTGCTGCCGCGGCTGGCCGGGCTGGGTCCCCAGCTATCCCGGCTCGGCGGTGGAATCGGCACACGCGGACCCGGCGAAACCCAGCTCGAGGTTGACCGTCGCACTATCAGGCGGCGGATCGGTGAGCTAAAGCGTGAGATCAGCGGTCTGCGCCGACACCGTGCGCTTCACCGCCAGCAGCGCCAGAGAAACCGCTGCCCGGTGGTCGGCCTGGTTGGATATACTAATGCCGGTAAATCCACCCTGCTCAATGCCCTTACCGGGGCCGATCTGTATACCGAAGATAAACTTTTTGCCACCTTAGACCCCTCGGTTAAGCGCGGCCGGCTAGATGACGGCCGGATGGTTCTGTTTACCGATACCGTCGGCTTTATCCAGCATCTGCCTCAACAGCTGGTTACCGCTTTCCAGGCTACTCTGGAAGAGATCGCCGCCGCCGATATACTGCTCCATGTAGTCGATATCAGCCACCCGCAATATCTCTCGCAGATCGAGATCGTCAGGCAGCACCTGGCCCGGCTGGTGCCGGAGCTTTACCAGAGGGAGCTGCTGGTTTTTAACAAGATTGACTCCCTGGACAGCTTTTCTGAAGAAGAAGCATTCTTTAAACGCGAATACCCGGAGGCCTGTTTTGTCTCGGCCCTGCGAGGGGACGGCCTGGACAGTCTCCAGGAGGCCCTGGCACAGGCTATCAACCGGTTTAGCGAGGTGGTGAGAGTCTACCTGCCCTACCGGCAGGGGGGGCTCTTGCAGCAGATCCGGCGTTTTGGAAGCATTAAAGATGTCGCCTACCGCCCCGGGTATATCGAGGTGGAGGCCCGGGTAGACCCGCCCCTCTCCCGGCAGCTGGCTGCTTACCAAAAACCGCCGGAGACAAAAAGCGCTGCTGAACCGCCCCGCGAGGCGGAGGCCGGAGATGCCTGAGCCAATAGATAACTTTAACCTGGATCTGCCGGCAGAGCTGCAGGATATGGTCGCCCGATCGCTGCAGCGGGTGAAAAAACAGTGGAGTAAAGTCGATCGACTTCAGTTTAATAACCAGCGCCGCGTCCTGAAGGCCCTTCAGAAGCAGCGAATTAGCGAGTCTGATTTTTTGGACAGCAGCGGCTACGGCTACGCAGACAGCGGCCGGGAGAAGCTGGAGCAAGCCTATGCCGATATTTTTAAGGGGGAGGCGGCCCTGGTCCGCCCGCAGATTGTCTCGGGGACACATGCCCTGGCGGTAACCCTCTTCGGATTGCTCCGCCCGGGAGAGCTACTGCTCTGCCTAACCGGGCCGCCTTATGACACCCTGCAGGCGGTCATCGGCAGCCGGGGTGAAGAGAGCGGGACCCTGGCCGAATGGGGGATTCGTCATCACTATGTTGCGCTTCGCGACGACGGCTACCCGGATTTGGCGGCCCTCGAACCGGGCTTGCAGCCGCGGGTGGCCTATATTCAGCGCTCGGCTGGCTATGACCTGCAGCGCAGCGGCTTGACCACCGGCGAGATCGCCCTTCTGGTTGAAGAGGTGCACGCGCGCTATCCTGAAGCCTGGGTGGTCGTCGACAACTGCTATGGTGAGTTTGCCGAGGAGAGAGAGCCGCTTGAAGTCGGTGCCGACCTGATCGCCGGTTCGCTAATTAAGAATCCGGGTGGGGGGCTGGCCCGCAGCGGTGGCTACGTGGTTGGAAGGCGCGAGCTGGTGCGCCGGATTGCCGGCCGGCTGACTGCGCCCGGCCTTTATGACAGCCTGGGATCGTTTACGGAAAAACGGAGTCTCTTTCAAGGTCTCTTCATGGCCCCGAGCCTGGTCGGAAACGCCCTGAAGAATGCTCTCTTTGCCGCGGCCCTTTTCGAGCAGATGGGTTACCAGGTCAAGCCCCGCTGCGGGGAACCGCGGACAGATATCGTCCAGGCGATCATTTTAGGAAGAGCCGAGAAGCTGCTCCGCTTTTGCCAAGCGGTGCAGAGCGCTTCACCGGTTGAATCATACCTCACCCTTGAACCCGGGCCGCTGCCGGGCTACGAGGACCCGGTGGTGATGGCTGCGGGGACCTTCTTCCAGGGGGCAACCAGCGAGATGACTGCCGATGGGCCCCTGCGTGAACCGTACGCCGTTTTTCTGCAGGGTGGCCTGACCCTGCCGCATGCCCTCTGGGCTACCTGCGCCGCCGCCAAAGCTCTCTATGAAGCTCGGGTATAATAAAGTCCGTTTTTACAGACGGCGGAAAAGGCCGGCAACCCGGCCCAGGACCTCCACTTCGCGCGTCAGGATGGGTTCAAACTGATCGTTAGCCGGCTGGAGCCGGATCATATTTTTTTCTCGGTAAAAATGCTTTACAGTGGCCTCATCGCCAAGCAGAAATGCGGCGACCTCACCGTTTTCTACGGTCTTCTGCCGGCGGACAATAACCAAGTCGCCATCGTGAATCCCGGCGCCGGACATGCTTTCCCCTTCTACGCGTAACATAAAATACTCTCCGCCAGCGGTAAATTTAGCGGGGAGAGGGAAGTAGCCTTCGAGGTTCTCTTCGGCGAAGAGGGGCTCCCCGGCCCGGATCCGGCCGAGCAGGGGAACATAGCGGCACTGCGGCAATCGGGAGACGCCATCCGGGTCCAGGACCCGGATGGCCCGTGGCCTGGCAGGGCTGCGCTCGATATAGCCCAGCTCTTCTAATTTATCTAGGTAGTGATGCGCCGTGGAGCTTGAGCGAAAGCCAAGCGCCTGGCAGATTTCGCGGACCGAGGGAGGATAGCCCTGTTCCGCCACCTGCCGGCAGATAAAATCGAGCACTCTTTGCTGCTGTAAGGTCAGCGGCTTCATCAAGACACCTCTTTTTCTCGCTACCAGCTAAAGTATCTTGCTTAAAACATCTTCGGGAGGGCTCCTCTTCGCAACTCTCCCTGCCCCTGGAGGGAGGAGGGAGGCCCGGGGTAAAGGTGTGTTATTCGGCCAGGGACGGCTTTTAAAAAAACTCCGGTCTTTCCAGCCCAATTATACCATATTCCGGTCTGCGGCTCTAAATTTGCGTTCAAGATTTAAGGAGGTTACCGAAGAAGAGATTATCTCGTTTTGCCGGAAAAACTTATCTCCTTACAAGGTTCCCAAAAATGTCCAGTTCGTAGGAGACTTTCCAAGAACTGCCACGGGCAAGATTCTTAAAGCCTTGAAATAAGTACGAAATAAATGCTGGTTTGTTCAATTAAGAACAAGTAAGAATAAGAGGTGTTTCAACAGAGTAGGAGTTATTGCAACAGCCTATTTTTATTACTTCAGCCTGGACCGCCCGTACTCGCATGAGAACGTAGCGGTCCTTTTTTCACAGGATGAATGGAAGTGTTTGCACTGAGCTAAAGAGAGAAGAGACGCTGGCGCCGGTTCAATTTAATTTAATTAAGCCAAGCTTTTTAGCGAGACGGTCAATATCTAGAGAAAATCTATGTAATTTAACTTCCGATAATGTATCTTATGTTAACTAAAGGGGGAAAGAAAAAAAGAAGATGATTGAGGGGCCTATCTTCTCCGGCTCATGAGGGTATTTTTCGTTCCTGAAAAAAGCCCGACTGCCGATAGTCCGAGTACCGTTCCGAAGAGGATCGCTTTTTTGGGGTCATCCGGTGCCAAGTAAAAAAAAGAAAAGAATAAACCCATGGCTAAAGCTGCTAACGGAATAAACCGGTTGGGCAGGCCAAATCGTTTTAAAAGTTCAGACAGGCCGATGATCACCGGAACCAGGGCGATGCCGTATGCGGTTAGCTGTTCCATCGCTCTCACCCACTCCAAAAGAGATCATTAACCAGTATGCTAGAAAAACAGATCTTAGAACCAAAGAGTAGAAATCTACAGAAGCGTCTCTGCTTCGGCGGTTCGGCGTGAAACAGCGTTAACCACGCCTTTTTCGGTCCATTTACCACTGCGATAGCGAAGATAGGAGACAAAAAAGCCGCAGCACCAGCCGATCGGTATCGACCACCAGATTCCGCGAAAGCCGATCGCCGGCTTGGAGGAGAGATAATAGGCTGCGGCCACTCTTACCACCAGGTTAACAATGGTCGAGGCCATCGAAACAGCCATATCACCACTGCCGCGCAGCACTCCGTTGGTGACAAAGAGCAGGCCCATGATGATATAGAAGAAGGAGACTACAGTGATATAATCGTTACCCTGGGCGATCACTTCGACCTCCCCGGCTTCGACAAAAAGCTGAATTAAATTCGGCCCGAACCGGAGGATGATAGTTGAAGTGACCACGCAGCAGGCAGCCACCATGACCAGGGTCTCCTTGTAACCGCGGCGCACACGGTTCAGTTTGCCGGCCCCGATATTTTGGGCCGTAAAAGTAGAGACGGCGAGACCAAGATTCATAATCGGCATCATCGCTATGGAATCAATCCGGCCGGCCGCGGTATAGGCGGCCATGGTCACGCTACCGAATGAATTAACCAGTCCCTGGACGGCGATCATACCGAGCGAGACAATGGTCTGTTGAATCGAGGCTGGAATGCCCAGCCTGACTGATTGGACAAAAAGCTCCCAATCGAAAACCAGATCCCGCGGATAAAACCGTAGTAGCTCTACCCGCTTGTATACATAGATGATACTTAAGACCGCCGAAACAGCCTGTGAGATGACTGTGGCCCAGGCCACGCCGGCGACCCCCAGGTTAAAACGGAGCACGAAAAGGAGATCTAGCCCGATATTGAGAAGCGAGGAGACAATTAAAAAGTAGAGCGGCGTCCGTGAATCGCCCAGGGCCCGTAAAATAGCGGCAACAGTATTATAGAGAAACATGAACAGTAAGCCGGCAAAGATAATCTGCAGGTAAACAGTGGCCCCATCGATCACCTCCGGCGGCGTCTTGAGCAGTAGTAGCAGGTTTCTGGCGATGAAAAGGCCCAGCACGGTCAGGCCAATCGCGCAGAGTATTAAAAAGATAAATGCTGTGGAGATAGCCCGGCGCATTTTTTTCAGCTCTCCGGCCCCGAAAAGCTGTGAGACCACTATCGAGGCGCCCGTGGTCAAGCCCATCACCAGGGCAACCAGTAGGAACATAGCTGGAAAACTGGTCCCCACGGCAGCCAGTGCGTTTTTACCGACAAAACGTCCGACCACAATAGCGTCGACCATGTTATAGAGCTGTTGAAAGATGTTGCCAATAAACAGGGGGATCGCGAATATAACAATCTGCCGGAGTACAGAACCCTTAGTCATATCTTGAATCATTTAGGTGCTCTCTCATTTCTAATGGCGAATTGTAAGTAAGTATAGCTACAATGATACGATAAATAGATAGTAAATAATTAATGCTATTTTAACATAAAAATGATCTTCGTGAATGCCATCCAAAGTTTTGGCTCAATTACTGCCAACAGCGGATATTCCCTTTTTGGAGGTAAGGATAAAAGTTAAATAAAGATCTCACCAGGGTGCGGTATGGCCGGATGGTCCATAAAATCCAGACCACCGGGGTTCACAAAGTCGTGAAGTCATACTCGCACCCTGGTTTTAAAGAAGATCGAGTTGCTAGATTGTTTAAGAGATTACCTTAAAACATTTTTTTAAGAAGACTCAGTTTATCCCGGTACGGGGGGTATCTTAATTTAATATCGATAAGATTGGATTTCTTCAATATACTCTTCTTATGACTAAAGGTATCAAAACTCCACCGTCCATGGTACCCTCCCATTCCGCTTTCGCCGACACCGCCGAATGGCATGTAGGAGGTGGCAAGATGTACAATGGTATCGTTTATACATCCTCCGCCAAAAGGAATATTTTCCAGGATCTTTTTTTCTGTTTGCTTGCTCGTCGTAAAAAGGTAGAGTGCCAATGGCTTGGGCCGCTTGTTAACAGTTTCGATTACTTGCGAAAGATCATCAAATTCAAGCACAGGCAGTACCGGTCCAAAAATCTCCTCTTGCATAACCGGTTCATCCCAACTTACGTCATCGAGAATTGTGGGGGAAATCTTAAGAGTTTTCTCGTCATACTGGCCGCCAACAACAGTTTTGCCGCAATTGAGTAGTCCCTTGACGCGATCAAAGTGCTTACGATTAATAATTTTGGGGAGATCTTCGCTTTTGTGCGGATGCTGTCCGTAAAATTCCGCAATATACTTTTTCATGGAATTGAGTAAATCATTTTTAACATCCTTATGTACTAAAAGATAATCCGGGGCAACACAGGTTTGACCGGCGTTTAAGCATTTACCCCAGACAATTCTGCGAGCTGTAATCTCAAGGTTAGTATTGCAATCTACTATGCAGGGACTTTTTCCCCCTAATTCCAGTGTCACAGGGGTCAGATTTTCGGCTGCTGCAGCCATGACAGTTTTACCAACTTCAACACTGCCGGTAAAGAAAATATAATCAAATTTTTCTTTTAGAAGCGCTTGATTGGCTTCTCTCCCCCCTTCAATAACAGCAACAAATCCCTCATCAAAGCATTCCCGAACTATTTTTGCAATAACTGCAGATGTTGCCGGTGAATAAGCTGACGGCTTTATCAGGGTACAGTTTCCTGCGGCTATTGATCCAATCAGGGGGGCAATGGAAAGCTGTAAAGGATAGTTCCATGGAGACATTATCAAAACCACCCCATAAGGTTCAGATAAAATGAAGCTGGTAGATTTAAAATGAAGCAAAGGGGTTTTGACACGTTTTGGTTTTGCCCATGACCGTACATGTTTAATTACATACTGCAGTTCCTGAAGTGTTATGCCCACTTCTGTTTCATACGCCTCAAACGGAGACTTGTTTAAATCTTTTTTAAGGGCATCAAAGATCTCACTTTCATGAGCAATAATTGATTTCTGAAGAGTTTTTAGCATTTCCAGCCGGAAGGAGACATCGTATGTTTGGCCCGTTGCAAAATAGCTCCTCTGCCTTTCCAGAGACTTTTTAATATGGGACAATATGCTACCTCCTTGTAAAAATAGGGTTTTCCTGATGCAATTATAACAATTTTCTGTTATAGATGTCAATCAGGTAGTTATATATTATATATTATATATGGATCGCGGTAGAACAGTGCAGGGGATATTGATCATCTCAAAATACTAGAGGGAAATATTTAGTCACGACCTCGTTACCTGCAAGGTCTTAATGAATTATTAGTGTTTTTTAATCCCGCTAAAGTCTCCCGGGTTAAGCTGAAAACCACTTTAAACATGGAAGGTGTTTACCGGAATCTTTATTTCCCCGTTTGCCAATGATATAATTGAGCTGGTGAAAGAAATATTTTGCCTTTTGCGGCTGCGGCCGATAGACCAAAATACTGTAACAGTAGCTGGTGAGATCACTATGAACAGATTACGCCTTCCAGCGGTGATTTTATTTGCAGCAGCCCTGGTCGCGCTGTCGGTCTTTGCGATCCACGCAGCAATTAACAACGGCACCCCGCCTGCTCCTTCCCTACCTGCAGAGCCCGGTCCGGATGAACCGGTGGCGGTTGAGCCGGAGAAACCGGAGTCTCTTGACTGTACCGTCGGTCTCTATACCGGCCAGGGTAGTTGGGACCCGGATCTAGTCGCGATGCGTAATTTTCTTGCGGAATATAATCTTACCTGTCTAGAGATTGACCAGGAGACGGTCAGCAACGATGATTTAAATACGCTCTGTGACATCCTTGTTTTAGTCGGCGGAGCCAGCCCTGAATATCTAAACTATATCAATAACCATGCTAACATCCGCTCGTTTGTGGAAAACGGCGGCAGCTTTGTCGGCTTCTGCGCCGGTGCCTACTATGCCTCCTCGACGATGCGCTGGGAGGGGAATCTTTATGACTACCCGCTGGGGCTCTTTCCCGGCGAAGCGGCGGGCCCATATTTTCAATGGGGCTCGCTGGCTACCATCGATTTGAACCCAAAGATCTCTTTCAACCAAGACTTTCCGGATACTCTGGAGATGTGGTATTTCGGCGGCCCCTGTTTTACCGGTTTTTCGGAGTCGGATGTTGATATCCTGGCTCGCTACCACGCCAACGGTGAGGCGGCGGTGATCGCTTTCAACCTGGGCAGCGGGCGGGTGCTGCTCTCTGGTCCCCATCCTGAGCTGGGATACAATCCGGCAGCAGAGCGGATCGAGACCGAAGGGAACAGCGGGGCGCAATGGCCCTGGCTTTATGCCGCCCTACAATGGCTGATCAATCGAAGCAAAATATGATCTACTAACTGGAGATTAAACTTTGCGGATAGGCTTTTTCACAGACAGTTATCATCCCTATACCAGCGGGGTAGTCCGTTCCATCGATCTCTTTACCAGCGAATTCAATGCCCGCGGCCACGAAGTCTATATCTTCGGGCCAGACTATCCGCTGATTCACTACCCCAAAGAAGAAAAAGTATTTCGCTTTGCCTCGATTCCAACTCCAACCATGCCTGATTTCTCCATCCCGATCCCCTTATCGGCACAACTAGGAACAACCATCCGCCGGATAGATCTCGAGATCATCCATGCTCATTCTCCCTTTCTTCTGGGAAGGTTGGGCGCCTATGCTGCTCGCCAGTATGGCCTGCCGCTCATCTTTACTTTTCACACCCTTTACGAACAGTATGTCCACTACCTGCCCGTAGCGCAGCAAGCTTCGAAACTTCTGGTCCAGGCCATCGGGAGAAACTTTTGCAATCGCTGCGACCTGGTCATCGCCCCCTCCCGCCTTGTCGAGAGCTACCTCAGGGAGATCGGTGTTAACGCAAAAATAGCGGTAATTCCAACGGGTGTTGATCTAGAAGAGTTCAAAAACGCCGATCCGCGTTGGCTACAGGCCAATTACCAGGTGAATCCTACCGAAAAGATCCTTCTTTTCGTTGGGCGGCTCGCCCAGGAGAAAAATATTGACTTCCTGTTGCAATCTTTTTGCCAAGTACAGCAGGTAATCCCTGGTTTACGTCTCGTGATCGCTGGCGGTGGGCCCCAGGAAGAGCAACTGCGCCGTCTTTGCCTCAAACTGGGGATCGACCGTAAAGTTATCTTTACCGGCCTTCTACCGCGCCACCAGCTGGTACATTGCTACGCCAGCGCCGATCTTTTTGTCTTTCCGTCGGTAACCGAGACCCAGGGCCTGGTTATTGCCGAAGCCAAGGCTGCCGGCTTACCGGTAGTGGCGATTAATGCCTTCGGCGCAGCCGAGATGGTCGAGCACGGTAAAGACGGTCTCCTTACAGGGCACTCCCAGGCCGAGTTTAGCGCGGGCATCATCAGGCTGCTGCAGGATCGGTCTCTTTATGAGCTGATGCGGCACCGTGCCCCCCTCAACGCGGCCAGCCTTTCTTCTGCCTCTTCTGCTGAAAAAATGTTAGCTAGTTATGCAGAACTACTTGAATCAAAGCCCTCCTCCCCCTCCCGCTACGAGCCCGTCCATTAGCAGGTAGCGGGCGGGCGAACCTGTTGGTCATCCGATGAGAATGTCCCTATCACAGAGCAGCAAGGCCCCAATTGCTTGCCGGGATGAAAGGGCGATAGAAGTAATTGAATCCTTCATGGAAATACCTTTGAGGTTGGTTGCATAAGATTGGTTGCACCATGGCTGTACAAAGGTGGTTGCTTTTTTACAATTTTCACCTAAGAGAAAACCCCTGAAGGTTTAGGCTTCAAGGGTTTTCTCTTGGCTGCGGGACTAGGGGTCGAACCTAGGCTTTGTGATCCAGAGTCACACGTGCTGCCACTACACCATCCCGCATCACGATAGTCATTATAACAGTAACTCCGGCTAGATTCAAGAAGAACTTACCGCGATTGTGATCGGCCTGTGATATTGTCACCCTGAGGTGACAGGAGAAACGTCCCTCCGTCACCTCCGTCACCTTTATAGCTCGACAACCGAGTATTCGTGCCCTAATTCTTCAATGAATTTAAACATGTCATCTGTTGAGATGAAGATGGTCTTCGTATTATCATTGGCATGAAAGCTCATGAATTTTTCAGTAAGCATTTCTTTATCTAGGTATACCTTAATATCGCGTTCAGGGTTGTTAAGTAAACCGAATAGTGATACCACACCAGGTGGTAATGACATTTTTTCCATCAACTTCTCCGGAGAGCAAAAACTGATCCCCTTTTCATTCAAAATCCTGCTTAGTTTTTTCATATCTAAACGCTTCTTGTCATCCATAATTACTAAGAAATATGCTGTCCGTTTACGATTGCATAAAAAAAGCGTTTTTGTTCGGACACCTTCTTTGCCAACAATATAACTGTCTGCCTCTTCTGTTGTTAGAGCCGGTGGATGTTCAACAAGATCATAACTGATACCCATCTTTTTTAGCGCTTCATAGACGATTTGATATTGTTCCATGGTGATCTCCATTTGAATATATTTAATGAGCCCGGCAGCAATGAATTGAGAACCTGCCACCAGACGTTTTACCGTGTCCAAGAAATAGTTTAGCATAAGCCGACGTGTGTTAGCAAGAATTTTCGGCGGTAAAACAATAGTTCCGGTAGCCCGCGCTTCCTTTAGTATAACCGGTATTATAGATTGGTTTGAGAAGTATTTATTGGTTACTTTCTTGATTAATAACCGATATACGGTTATTAATCAGCTGTCGATTAGAATACCGTGAGGACAACCGATGAAGATGACCAGAAAAAGGTGACAGGAGAAACGTCCCCCTGTCACCTCCCTAGTGTAATAAGAGGCGGTCGTTATCAAGCTGCTCGCCGCTGGCGTCGTGAAACAGCTCTACCAGCCTGGAGACGGTGAGACCGTCTCTTTCCAGATCGTTGACATCGAGGATGATTGATCCTTCGTGGAGCATGATCAGCCTCCGGCCTAGGTCGAGGGCTTGCTCCATGTTGTGAGTAATCATCAGGGTGGTAATTTTCTCATTTTCAAAGAGGGTTTTCGTCAGGTGCAGTACACGCAGGGCTGTTTTCGGATCCAGTGAAGCGGTATGTTCATCGAGCAGGGCCAGCTTCGGCCGGACCAGGGTGGCCATCAGCAGCGCCAGGGCCTGTCGCTGCCCTCCGGAAAGAAGCTTTACCTGTGTGGTCAGACGGTCCTCCAGGCCTAGCTCGAGCACGGCCAGCTTTTGGCGAAAGAGCTTGCGCTCGCTCCCGGTGATGGCCCGGTTCAAGCGTCTCCTTTGACCGCGGCGTAGGGCCAGGGCCAGGTTCTCTTCCACGGTTAGCGAGGCGGCTGTTCCGATCATGGGGTCCTGGAAGATACGGCAGATCGAGGCGGCTCGCTGATAATCAGCCAGGTGGGTAATCTCCCGCCCGTTTAAAAAGATCGAGCCTTCTTCCGGGAGATGGACACCGGCGATACAGTTTAGAAGGGTGCTTTTACCGGCCCCGTTGCCCCCGATAATGGTAACAAATTCGCCGGGTTGCAAGGTGAGATTAATATCCTGCAGGGCTACTTTTTGATTGATTTCTCCAAAATTAAATACTTTGTACAGATTATTAATTTGCAGCATTTTAATTGCCAACCCTTTCTGCGATTCCGGATTTCTGCTCCGCCAGCGATAACTTTGGTGCCGGCTTAAATTTTTTGCTGATTTCGGGCGAAATCAAGGCGATTGTGACCAGCAGGGCGGTGAAAAGCTTTAAATCGGTATACTCGATGAAGCCGATCTGCAAGACCAGGGCGATGGCCAGACGGTAGAGAATCGAACCGACCACCACTGCGCATAAACGCCCGAGAATCGATTTCACGCCGAGGACAACTTCACCGATGATCACCGACGCCAGGCCGATGACAATCATCCCGATACCCATATTGATATCGGCAAATCCTTGGTACTGGGCGATCAGGGCTCCGGAAAGGGCAACCAGGGCATTGGAGATGGCTAGCCCCATGATCTTCATCCGGTCCGTGTTCACTCCCAGGCTACGCAGCATGATCTCGTTGTCCCCGGTACCGCGCAGCGCCTGCCCCAGCTCAGTGTTAAGAAAGAGGTAGAGTCCGACTACGGCTACAACAATAACGGCGAGGGCAATCATGGTTTGGCTGACGCGTAAGGAGAGCCCCAGGCCGGTGAGCACATCGAAGATCGTTTCATGCCTGAGCAGGGGCACATTGGGACGGCCCATGATCCGCAGGTTGATTGAATAAAGGCCGATCATGGAGAGAATCCCCGATAGCAGCGGGGTGATCGCGAAGCGGGTATGGAGAACCCCGGTAACCAGCCCGGCCAAGGCTCCCAGCGGTATTGCGGCCAGGGTAGCCAGGAAAGGGTTAACCCCGTTAAAGATTAGCGTGGCGGTGATGGCCGCCCCCAGGGGTAAGCTGCCGTCAACGGTGAGATCGGCATAGTCGAGGATGCGGAAGGTTAAGAATACTCCCAGCACCAGGAGCCCGTAAAGCAGCCCCAGGATAATTGTGCTCCAAATAAGCGCGAGACTCATCTTCCTTCCGCTCCCCCCAGCTTTTCTCTTAAATCACTTGCTCACTAGACTTGATAAACATTTGGTTTACTTCACTGTAATAGCCGGTGCTCTTTTTGATAGATTACTCGATTACTTCAGCCCGCTCCAGCAAATCCTGGGGCAGGGTTATCTTCAGCTTCTTGGCAGTGGTCTTGTTGACTATGACATTGTATTCCGACTGCCCTTCGATAGGCATGGTCGCCGGTTCTGCTGCGCCGCGCAAGATTTTTACGGCCATTTTCCCGGTCTGGTAGCCCAGTTTAAAGTAGTCAATACCGATTGTGGCCAGGCCCCCTTGCTTGACGCAGTTCTCTTCGCCGGGGATAACCGGAATGAGGTGCTCTTCCGATACCTGAACCACCGAAGCGAACGCGCTGACCACCGTGTTGTCCGTGGGAACATAGATAGCGTCAACTTTACCGACCAGCGACTCGGCCGCGGTACTTACTTCTCCCGTGGCTGTAACCGGGGCCTTGATTACAGTCAGGCCAAATTGCGGAGCTTTTTTTTCCAAGATCTCCACCTGGACCTGCGAGTTCTCTTCACCGGAGTTGTAGATAACCCCAAGAGTGGCTGCTTCGGGGATGATCTCTTTCAGCAGCTCGAGCTGTTCAACAATCGGATTCATATCGTGCGTTCCGGTAACGTTAGTGCCGGGATGCTCCAGGCTCTCTGCCAGACCGGTGTTAACCGGGTCGGTCACCGCAGTGATCACGATGGGGATCTCTTTGGTGGCGTTATAAGCCGCTTCCGCAGCCCCCGTGGCAATAGCCAAAATTAAATCAACCTGATCAGCGACAAAACCTTCGGCGATAGTTGAAGCAGTAGCAATTTCACCGTGCGCATTCTGAATATTCAGGCTAATATTTTCACCGTCTACGAAACCCTCTTCCTGCAACGCTTCGATAAAACCATCGCGGGCCGCATTCAGGGCGGGGTGGTCTGCGAGCTGCATGATGCCGATCTCATACTCTACTTGCGGGCCGCAGCCGGCCAGAAGGAAAGAAACAAACAGCACCCCTAAGAGCAGCCACAACCAGACTTTTTTCATCTTTAACTCCCTCCATTTTACGGTGGGAACACTTTCGGAAAAGAAAAAAAGCCCGGGAGGGCTTTTCGTAAGCTCCCCTACCGTTCTGCCATCCTTCTCCGTTTCGTGATTCCCCTACCATGCTACTTTTTAGTCGTTATTTTATATCAAATTATTTGTTCTGTCAATACTAAGACGAATTCTTCTGCAAGATTTTACCGCTGCCAGCCATTGCAGCTTCGTCAGCCAGGCCCCCGCTGACAACCTTTTTCCCGTTGATGAAGAGATACTCGATACCCTTGGGGCGGACCGGTTCGTCACCAATGTTGGTCACCGTGGCTTCATTAAATACCGTGATATCCGCGGCGTAACCCTTCTTTAGATAGCCTCTCCCCTTCAGCGAAAATCTGTCGGCTACCGCGCCCGACATTTTGCGAACAGTCTCCTCAAGAGAGAGCCCTTGGCCCTCTCTTGAAAGCGCTAAGAACTTCGGGTAGGCCCCGTAGGCAGAGGCGTTCTGGACACCCTTCTCTTCAATCCAGGCATCGGTCATAAAAAGAGACGGTTGATGGCGGATTAATCGGTTAACGATTTCATCATGATAATATTTATACATATTTACCCGGCCCCGGGCCTGGCTTAGCTCGACCAGCTTGATATAGGTATCAACTTCAGAGCTCTTCCACTCGGCGGCAATCTCGGAGATGCGTTTACCGCATAGCTCCTCATAGCCCTCGCCAATCCAGGCAATCTGAATATCATCAAAACCGAAACCGAGAAGCTTTTTGGTCAGGCTTATCTCCGCCGCCAGGCGTAGCCTGGCCCATGGGCGAGAACGCTTTGCCGGGGGCATGGAGAGATACCAGGTTGGCAAGACTACCGTGATTACCGAAACACCGAAGGTCATGGGGTAAAGATCATAGGCAAAATCATACCCATCAGCGCGGATGCGGTCGATCAGCTCAAGGCTTTCATCGACCGTTTTCCACGAGGATTCGCCAACAAAGATCAGGTGCGAATACTGCATCTTAACCCCCGTACGCCTGGTCAGGGCGATCATCTCATCCAGCGCCCGGAGATTATGTGGCCGGCCGCCAAAGGGGGGGCTGTAAGAGGTAGAGGCGGCCGAGCAGGCGCGGGGATGTACGGTTAAAACTCCGTCATATTTGGCCACGATTCGTGCGGCTCCCTCCAGCTCATCTGCGGTAGCGTAACGATCTGGTTCATACATCAACCCGAAGGAGGCCCCGAAAAGACCCTGCTCCAGGGATTGCTCTAAAATAGCATCACGGCGGGCCAGTTCATCTTTGGTCAGAGGTCGGTTCTCATAACCACAGATCCCGGTTCTGATCGGACCGTGCCCCTGGAGTGGCGCCAGGTTGAGCGGGGTCTTTTTTCCCGCCGCCTCCCGCCAGCCAGCGTAAGTGCTAAAATCGCCCCTGGCATCCCCGGTATGAAAAAGCCCGCCTCCGAGAAGGGCCTGGTGAGGTGTCCCGGCCTCGTATCCAAATGGTGAAAACCCACAGTTGCCCACAACCTGTGTAGCAATCCCCTGCTCCGCAAACGGTTTAAAAAAAGGGATCGGATCTTGCCGCGCGGCAAACCAATCATTGTGCGAATGAGCATCAATGAACCCGGGAGCAACAGTCAGCCCGGTACAATCAATCACTTTTCCGTCAAAATCTATCGGAGCGGCACCCCTGATTATTTCAGCAATCTTCTCTCTTTCAACAATTACAGACCCTTCGAAAGAAGGCTGGCCGGTCCCGTCAACAATGTTGCTGTCTTTAAGTAAAATCTTCATCCCGGCATCCCCCTAAATATTTTTATTTGGCACTACCGGATTAAGCTTCTTACTGAAAAATTAACGCATCTTAGAACAAAGCAAGAGGAAGCGCGTCAAATCTGTGACCTAAAAAATAAGAAGGCCTATAATTCTTCGATCCAGAGGGCGGCTTTTTCGAGGCGGGAAACAGTTTTATCGCGGCCTAAAAGAATAATTATCTCAAAAAGGCCCGGCCCCATGGTTCGCCCGGAGATAGCCAGGCGCGTTGAATGGATCAAGCGTCCGGTGGATACTCCCAGCTCTTTACTTAAATCGCGATAAGCTGTTTCAACGGTATCGAGATCAAAGGGCTCCACGTTGCGCAGCAGTTCGGCCGCCCGGCGCAGCAGGTCAGCGCTTCCCTCTTTACAAAAGTGCTTTTCAACACCCTTGGGGTCGTACGAGCTGATCTCCTGGTAAAAATAGGTAGAGGCTTCGGCCAGCTCAACCAGGGTTTTCACCCGGTCGCGGACCGTAGCGATCACTTTTTTGAAGTAGTCCTCTTCCTCTTTCTTGAGAGGCGCCTTAAGCAGACCCCTGGCTTCAAAAAACGGCAGTGCTTCCGTCGCTATCCGGTCCAACGGTGCCTCGCGCAGGTAATAGCCGTTCATCCAGGTAAGCTTGGTGGTATCGTAGATCGCGGCAGTTTTACTGACGCGATCCAGTGAAAAAAGCGAGACCATTTTAGAAAGGGGGACGATCTCTTCTTCTCCCGGCGACCAGCCCAGGAGGGCTATGTAGTTGATTAGCGCCTCTGGCAGGTATCCCCGGGAGCGAAACTCTTCTACCGAAATGGCGCCGTGACGCTTGCTTAATTTGCTGCGATCCGGAGCGAGGATCATCGGGACATGGGCATAGCGTGGCTGCTCGTAACCCAGTGCCTCGATACAGAGCTGCTGGCGAGGCGTGTTTGATAGATGTTCTTCGGCCCTGATCACATCGGTGATCTGCATCTGGGTATCGTCAACTACGCTGGCGAAGTTATAGGTTGGCAACCCGTTTGATTTGATAATGATAAAGTCATCGAGATCGCTATTGTTGAAGCGGATCTCTCCCCGGATCAGATCACGGACTACCGTCTCCCCGTGATCCGGGGTACGTAGACGGATCACGGCGCTGCGCCCGGCAGCCAGGTGGGCTCTGGCCTTTTCGCGGGATAGATTACGGCAGGTGCCCGGATAAAGATACGGTTTCCCTGCTTTACGGGCCTGCTCCCGGCCAGCAGCCAGCTCTTCAGGTGTGCAATAGCAGTGATAAGCTTTTTTCTCTTCTAAAAGGCGGGCGGCTTCACGATTATATTCTTCAAGGCGGCGGGACTGGAAATAGGGCCCTTCGTCCCAATCCAGGCCCAGCCAGCGCATTGAGTTAAGAAGCCCCTCGGTATATTCGGGGCGTGAACGTTCTAGGTCGGTATCATCAATACGCAGAATAAAGGTGCCTTTTTGGGCACGGGCAAAAAGATAGTTAAACAGCGCCGTCCGGGCACCGCCGATATGCAACTCTCCAGTAGGACTGGGGGCAAACCTGACTCTGACCGATCTCAATTGTGCCACTCCTTAACCTGAATTTTCCTTCTGTAATATAACATAACCAGGTTCAAGAAGCAACAACAGGGCAATTTTGATTGCGGTGTGCGGCCTCATTCTGCGTGAAAACCTTGATCTTATAACAGAAAATTGCTATAATTTCATCAAATAAAGTTAGATCTCCCCCAGGTTCAGAAGGAGGCTTAAAATGTCTAATTTACCCTATTGGCAATATGACGGTATCGGTTTGGCGGAACTTGTTCAGAAAAAAGAAATTACCCCTGAAGAGATTGTTAGTGCCGCGATTGCCCGCCTGGAGCAGCTCAATCCGGAAATGAATGCGGTAATTCATAAAATGTATGAAAAAGCCAGGGCGGCGGCGAAAGAAGAGGCCGGTGAGAAACCCTTTTCAGGAGTTCCGGTTTTATTGAAGGATATCAGCCAGGAGATTAAAGGTGAACCGACCACCTCGGGCTCAAAAGCGCTCCAGGGCTACCGGGCGAAAACTGATTCTGAATATGTCAACAGGTTGAAGGCTACCGGGGTGATTTTCCTGGGGATAACCAACGTTCCTGAATTTGCGCTCATGGGAATTACCGAGCCCCAATTCTATGGCCCGACCCGTAATCCTTGGAATACAGATTATACCCCCGGGGGATCAAGCGGCGGTGCGGCCGCTGCAGTTGCCTCCGGGATTGTCCCTATTGCCGGGGCTAACGACGGCGGCGGGTCGATTCGCATACCGGCTGCTTATTGCGGACTGTTTGGTTTAAAGCCGAGCCGCGGCCGGACACCGGTCGGGCCCCGATTTGGGAGGCTCTGGCAGGGGGCTTCGGTCGAACACGTGCTGACCAGGTCGGTAAGAGACAGTGCGTACATGCTGGATCTAATCAAAGGTTATGAAGCGGGTGCCGCTTTCACCCCTCCCCCATTTGACGATAATTACCTGGAATGTGCTGCCCAGGGGATTGAAGATAAATTAAAAATTGCTTTTTCCACAAAATCTCCGATTGGTACAGAGGTTCACCCCGAATGCGTCGAAGCCGTTTCTAAAGCAGCCCGCTACCTGTCTTCGCTGGGGCACCTTGTGGAAGAAAAAGAGCCGCCCGTTGATGGAGATAAAATTGGCCAGAGCTACATGACCTTGTATTTTGGGGAGGTGGCTGCCGAAATTGCTTCCCTGGAACCGGTTCTGGGAAGAAAGGCCCGGCTTGGTGATGTCGAGATGGCGACCTGGATGCTGGGGCTGCTTGGGAGGGTGACCTCCAGTGAAGAATGGGTCTTAAGCATACGTGACTGGGATAGCGCTGCTTTCAGCATGGAGGCTTTTTTCCGGGACTATGATCTCTACATGACCCCGACCACCGCCGACCCCCCGTCTAAAATCGGTCAGCTCGACATGACCGCGGGTGAAGAAAAGTTGATGAAATGGGTCTCCCGTTTGAACCTGATCAATATCCTGAAAAAAAGCGGTTTTGTTGATGATCTGATAAAAAGAAGTTTAAAGCGGACTCCCTTTACGCAGCTGGCCAATTTAACCGGCCAGCCGGCTATGTCTGTTCCATTGCACCTGACCTCTCAGGGGTTACCCGTGGGGGTGCAGTTTATCGCGGCTAAAGGACGTGAAGATCTTCTCTATCGCCTTGCCGGACAACTTGAACATACAGAACACTGGATAAAGATTGAGGAGAATCCTCTGTTTCAGTACCCTCTGCCGGATCGGTAGGAAGACGGCCTGTTCCGATCTGGTATACGGAGGCGGTCGGCTGGTAGTAGTCATGGCTGAGCAGTTCACGCGAGATCTCTTCTTCGTTCCGGTAGACCACCCGCCAGGTCTTGACTGAATAACCGGGTTTGCCCTGCTGAACCAGTTTCCTTTTTCCCGCCGGCAGCAACTCGCTCTTTTCGTAACGGACCGGCGGCTCCACCCGGACGATATCTGAAGAAACTATCTCCACCTGCTCTTCCATGGGCGGACCGAAGAGGCGAAAGGTAAGCTGGCCTTCATGCAGCTCTGCGCCGATCAGGATATGGTGATCCCGGTTATTCTTAAATTTTAGATCGACCTCTCCGATCGAGATAGTGGCATCCCTGCCGATGGGCAGATAGTCGATAGCTATGCTATGGTTAGAGCGCTCGATAATGGTTAGGTTGGCTAGGAGAGCGGCGTTGTAGAGCGTGGAGGAAACCTGGCAGAGGCCTCCCCCAAGCCCGGGAAGCAGCTCTTCACCGACGATTACCGGCGCTTCGCGGTAGCCTTTTTCCCTGGTAGTTTCGCCGATGATTGCACTAAAAGAGAAGAGCTCGCCGGGAGCCAGCAGGTAACCGTTGATCGTGCTTGCCCCTAACCTGATATTGTGAACCCGGTCCGGGAGCGCCGGCGAGACAGTGGTCGAGAAGGAGACCATGACCCGGTCAACACCGTATCCAGCCAGCATGGTGGCGCTGCGTTTTGCCGGCCTGGTTTCGATCGGGAGGGCTACTTCGTCACGGCCCTGTATAACTGCAGCCAGAAGCCTTCTTCGCAGTTCCTCTACTCTTAGGAAACGCCCTTCCTGCTCTTTCTCGATAATGACCCGGGTACCCTTCACTGTAAAAGCAGCCTCCCGGGGGGGCTCTTCAATCTCTTCGGCCAGGGTGACCAGGGCCTGCTCCAGTATCTCTGTTTTGACTTTTAGTTTTCCTTTGAGCTGCAGCGGGGAATGCGTCCAGAGACGGCGCAGCCTTCCGGCATAGCCAGGGCCGCCCGCCCCGGCCTTGCGGATTGCGGCCATAGTCTTCTCCCGGTCCCAGGTTATCCCCAGGCTAGAAAGGGGGATTGTTTTAACACCATCATCCATCCCGGTAAGGGTGATCTCCTCTAGAGAGAAGAGCTCTGCGGCTAGTTTCGCCTCAGCTTCGGCAAATTTCAAACCGCCCACCGGGATCTCGTTCAGGTAGATCTCGGGATAGATCCGACCATGATAACAACAGAAATCAACGACGGCGGTGATAGCCGCAAGACCTAGAAGGATCAACGGGACCAGAAGACCCCAAGCCCATTTTATTTTCAGAGCTCCGGTCAGCCGCTCTTTTAAGGACAACCTTACCCTGCCTCCGGCGGATTGATCTTGCTAAAAGATATGATCCGGGTAGCAGCAGATATGCAAACATAAATCTATTTACCGGTATATTTTGTTGAACAGGAGCCAAAATAAGGATGGAGCCTCACAGAGCCGGGTGATATCAGTAACTGAGGTTACTAGAACCGGGTTTTTTGTGAGGCTTCGCTTTACCCTAAAATCGAGAGGAGAATCCCGGCGGCGACGGCAGAGCCGATCACCCCGGCCACGTTAGGCCCCATGGCATGCATCAGCAGGTAGTTGTTCGGGTTGGCCTCTTTACCCAGGGTCTGGGAAACCCGGGCGGCCATCGGTACGGCGGAGACCCCGGCGGAACCGATGAGGGGGTTAATTTTACCCCCGGTCAGCAGATAGAGCAGTTTGCCCATGAGGACTCCTCCGGCTGTCCCCAGGGCAAAGGCAGCCAGGCCGAGGATGATAATTAATATCGTATCCCAGGTTAAGAAGTATTCGGCTGTAGCCTTCGCCCCCACGGAGAGCCCCAGGAAGATAACAATAATATTATTTAATTCCATCTGCGCAGTTTTGCTTAAACGCTCTGTGACCCCGCTTTCACGCAGCAGATTGCCGAACATGAGCATCCCTAAAAGCGGTACTGCTGCTGGTAAGAGCAGGCCCGTCAGGATGATGACCACGATCGGGAAGATAACCTTCTCCGTTTTGGATACCGGCCGCAGCTGTTCCATAACCACTTCGCGTTCCCGCCTGGTTGTTAACAGCTTCATGATCGGCGGTTGAATGATCGGGACCAGGGCCATGTACGAGTAGGCCGCGATAGCAATGGAGCCTAAAAGCTCGGGGGCGAGCTGATTGGCAACAAAGATGGCCGTCGGCCCGTCGGCCCCGCCGATGATCCCGATGGCCCCCGACTGTGGGGCGGTAAATCCAAGAAAATAAGCCCCGGCAAACGTAGTAAAGATGCCGAACTGGGCCGCCGCTCCGAGTAACAGCGTCACCGGGTTGGCAATCAGGGGCCCGAAATCGGTCATTGCCCCGATCCCCAGAAAGATTAGCGGCGGGTAGATCCCCAGCTCCAGGCCGCGGGAGAGGTAATAGAGCAGGCCTCCGATCACCCCCGGCGTTTCCGGTTGAAGCAGTTCGTTTAGCGGGAGGTTTACCAGCAGGATACCGAAGCTGATCGGGACTAACAGCAGCGGCTCATATTTCTTGGCGATACCCAGATAGAGCAGCACACAGGCAATGGCGATCATGCCGATCTCAGCCAGGGTCAGGTGGTAAAAACCGGTACTTTGAATAAATTCGTTAATTAGCGGTCCCATCTTAATACCCCTTTCATCTACTGCGGTGCTCCGGCATATTTACGATATCTCCACGAGGAGATCCCCGCTGTCGACATTATCCCCGACCTTGACATGCACTGCACGAACCGTTCCCGAGCGGGGTGCAGTAATCTCGTTTTCCATTTTCATCGCTTCGAGAACTAAAAGGACATCACCCTCTTTGATCAGATCGCCCTGTTTAACCGAGATGTCTACAATCGAACCGGGCATCGGTGACTCGACGTTCACCGCGGCTGTGTTTTTCTGAGGCCTGTTTTGCGGTTTTGGCGCTTTCTTGAAAGGCGGAGGCTCCGGGTCGGCCTTAGCCGGTGCCGTTAGCCCGGTACGTGCAACCCTGGTTTCGGTTGGCGAATTCTCATGCGGGGCGAGCTCTTCCACGAGTACGGTAAAGGATTGTCCGTCGACAGTTACTTTATACTTCTTCAAGTTTCTTTTTCCTCCTTAATCTTTCCAGCTCACTGCTGTTTTCTAAAAGAGCTCTCCGGCCGGCGGCGGCCCAGAGGGATTGTGGCAGCTCAACCTGTATGCGCACGGGTCTACCAGAGCCGGACGCATCTGCCCGGTAGTGGTGAACCGCCGCGGTAATGGCGGCTATCAGCTCCGGTGGAAGGAGCTCCCAGTCATCGGGTAAGGGGGGCTCCTCCGGCCCGGCTTTTCCCAGCAGAGGGGATCTCAACCGGTTGAATAGGGAGATAAGCCCGTAGAGCAAAAATAGAACGAGCATGACCACGGAAAAGCCGAGGAAAAACACCTGCATGGTAAATGCAAACTTATCTGCCATCCCTAATTCTCCTTTAAATGGCCGATTATTGGCCATTTTATCATTTATAGCGTTTCCAGGGAAGGGTCTTTGATGTTAAAAACCGCGCGGCGCCTCTTTCAAGGCCGCAAGATAGCGGTAGGGTACGGTGATTCCTCCGAGACGGCCGGTGCGGTGATTCCGGTCACCATGGAAATCTGACCCCCCGGTTATGAGAAGATTCATTTGTAACGCCTGGTGGCGGTAGTGGCGGATCATTTCCGGCGAATGCTCCGGGTGGAAGACCTCAACTCCGCGAAGCCCCATGGCTACAAGTTTTCGGAGCAACGCCTTGCCGGATGCCCCCGGATGAGCGACTACCGGAACGGCGCCGGCCCGGTGCAGCATCCTGATTGCCGTTGCGGGATCCGGGATCTTACGGGGGACAAAAGCTGGCCGCCCCCGCTCCAGATAGTCGGAGAAGGCCTCGTCGATCTCGCTGCTGTAACCCTGTTTAACCATCAGGCGGGCCAGGTGCAGCCGGCCGGGTGCACCCGGCCCTGCTTCGGCGATGATCTCTTCGTCGGAGATGCTAAACCCCAGCCGGCGCAGTCGGGCGGTCATCTGCTGCATGCGCCGGTATCGTTCGCGCCGCATCTCTTCTAAAAAGGCGCTGATTTTTTCCGGGTAAAGAGGATCGTAGCCAAGCAGATGAATCTCCTGCTCACCTGCTTGGACACTGATTTCTACTCCGGGAAGAACCTCCAGGCCGCAGCGCCGGCCGGCCTCTAAGGCCTCTTTAACCCCGTCCAGTGTATCGTGATCGGTCAGCGCTACCGCGGCCAGTCCGGCAGCGGATGCTTTTTCAATCAGTCGTGCCGGGGAGAGGGAGCCGTCCGAGGCGGTGCTGTGCAGATGCAGGTCTACCGGCAGGTGACCACGGCTCATGGTGGCGCCCTCTTGCCGAGATTTTCCCGTAAAATTCTTTCAACATTGCTCCGGGCGATTAACTCTACCTCGTGGGAGTGAAAGCCCCGCTTGCAGAGAGCTTCGAGAAGGGCAGGATAGGCCGCCGCATCCGGGATCCCGGTAACGGTTTTCTCGATGCCGTCGAAGTCGGAGCCGAAGGCGAGATGTTCTACCCCGACCAGGGCGGCCACGTAGATAAAATGATCGATGAGCTGTTCCAGGCTGGCCTCCGCTTCTCCGGTAATAAAGTAAGGGCAGAAGCTCATCCCGATAACCCCACCGCGGGCAGCAAGCGCTTTAAGCTGCTTGTCGCTGAGGTTGCGGGGATGATCGCACAGCTCCCGGGCATTGGCATGTGAGACCAGGGGTGGGCGCTCTGTCAGTTCAAGAGCCTCAAAGAAGCAACGGGGGGCCAGGTGAGCTAGGTCCAGAATGATGCCCTTGCGGGAGAGCTCCTGAACCAGCTTTCGGCCGGCGCGGGTAAGTCCCCCGGCGGCTGACTTTTCTCCAACTCCATCGGCAAAGTGATTGCGGTGATTCCAGGTCAGGGAGAGAGCCCGGACCCCTAGAATATAAAAGATCTCCAGCAGTTCCAGGCTACCTTCAAGCGGTTCTGCACCTTCGAGGGCCAGCAAGGTACCGATCTTCCCCTTCTGCTCCGCGGCAGCCAGGTCCTCTTCGTGCTCCAGGTTATGCAGGTGATGGCTGTTTAAAGCAAGAGCGCGGTGATAATGACCGATCTGCTGCAGAGCGGCATGCAGGCAGCTGCGCTCTTTTAGCGGGGCTGTGCAGACGGCAAAAAATTGCAGCCCGACCCCTCCTTCGAGAAGACGGGGCAGATCGAGGTGGCCGGTGGAATTGCGCCGGCTAAAATCGTAATCATTTTTCCCCATCCGCCAGGTTGTATCACAGTGGCAATCGGTAATTCTTAAATCTGTAGCAAACATAATTCTATTTTACTCTACTTTTCCACAAAAAAACACCCCTTACCAAATCGGCACAAGGGTGTCTTTTCCCCCGAATAAGATCACTGGAATTACTAACGAGGCTCGATAATTAATTTGATTGCAGTTCGTTCCTCCCCGTCGATTTGAATATCCGTAAAGGCTGGAATACAGATTAGATCGATACCCCCCGGGGCTACAAACCCCCTTGCAATTGCTACTGCCTTTACGGCCTGGTTGAGGGCTCCGGCACCAATAGTCTGGATCTCAGCGCCACCCCGTTCACGCAACACTCCTGCTAGTGCACCGGCCACAGAGTTGGGATTGGACTTTGCTGAAACTTTTAATACCTCCATATAACCAGTAGATACCTCCTTCAACGGGATTTGCTTAAATATACTTCGCTGAATAATTTGAAATACCTGCCAGAATAATAAGAAAATTATAATTCTTTATCGTGAAAATTAAAAGTGCCGGCCTGGCTGGAAAAACAAACCTTATCTCTTATTCATTAGTATACGCATAAAGCGGCATTTGTGCAAGATATTTCGAAAAGTCTGTCAGGCACAGTTGATAGAATACTTTTACTTGTCAAAAATGTATACCCTGCCGGAATCACGAAAGGCAATGAGATGGTTGCTCCGGTGGTTAAGGGTAGCATCCGGGAGAAGTGTCAGCTCTTCTACAAAGGCATTTTCGCCGGGCCAAACAGCGTCGTTCTCCAGACGGTTTTCGGTAATTAGATCCTCCCGAAAGAGATCGCACATGATCTTTGTCAGCAGGCTGACGAGCTCGCCAAGTAGAAAATTGTGGCTTAAAATAACCTGGAGCCGGGTCAGGTTGTGGCACCTTTTTTGGAGCACTTTAACGTGGTAATCATCTTCATAACCATGTAAAAAATAAAAAGTTTCTATGTTTTCTTGAAGATACTGCCGCAATGCCAGATACTCTTTCTCGTCCAGTTTTCGTCTGATCATATATGAGAGGCGACATGAAGAAGAAGGCACATTTAAGGTAATCGTATAGATTTCCGGAAAAGAGAGCAGTAGTTTAATAAGCATATTGACATGGCCTGATTCATTTAATGAGTCCTGTGGCATTTTTCTACCCCCATATCTAAAGTTCCCTATTCCATAGCTTCCAGAAAAAATCCTGCTCTTAAATAAAAAAAGTGCCTTGCAAGGCACTTTTTTATCGGGAAGTTTTAGCTTACTTTGCATAGTCGACGGCCCTGGTTTCGCGAATGACATTTACCTTGATCTGACCGGGATATTCTAGTTCGCTTTCGATCTTCTTGACAATATCCCGGGCCAGCTGGATAGCCTTGAAATCGTCAATCCGCTCAGGCTTGACCATGATCCTGATTTCGCGTCCAGCATGGATGGCATAAGCTTTTTCGACTCCGTCAAATGAATCGGCAATCCCTTCGAGCTTTTCCAGCCGCCTGATATAGGCCTCCAGGGTTTCACGGCGGGCTCCCGGACGGGAGGCAGAGATAGCATCGGCAGCCTGGATCAAGACTGCCTCCAGGGTCTGAAAATCGACGTCGCCGTGGTGTGCAGCCACGGCGTTAACGACTGCTGGCGGCTCTTTGTATCTTTTTACCAGGTCGGCACCGGCGATGACATGCGAGCCTTCGGATTCATGATCTGTCGCCTTGCCAATATCGTGCAGTAAGCCCGCTCTTTTGGCCAAGGTAACATCAAGATCCAGCTCTCCAGCCATATTCCCGGCCAGGTGGGAAACCTCGATCGAATGCTGGAGCACATTTTGTCCGTATGAGGTCCGGTAGCGAAGTTTACCCAGGGTAAAGACCAGCTCAGGATGCAATCCGTGGACCCCTGTTTCAAAGGTGGCCCTCTCTCCTTCTTCCCGGATCTGGGTCTCCACCTCTTTACGCGTCTTCTCCACAACCTCTTCAATTCTGGCCGGGTGAATCCGACCGTCACTGACTAACTTTTCCAGGGAAATGCGGGCGATCTCCCGGCGGATGGGATCGAAACCGGAGAGGATCACCGCCTCCGGAGTATCGTCAATAATCAGATCTATCCCGGTCAGCGTCTCCAACGCCCTGATGTTACGTCCCTCGCGGCCGATGATCCTTCCTTTCATCTCATCGTTGGGTAGTGAAACTACCGAGACGGTGGCTTCAGAGGCATGATCTGCGGCACAGCGCTGAATGGCCATGGTGATAATTTCGCGAGATTTCTTGGCGGCATCATTTTTAGCCTGGTCTTCTATCTCTTTGACCATCATGGCCATCTCGTGTGAAACTTCATCACGAGCCCGCTGCAGGATCGTCTCCCTGGCTTCCTCCATGGACATGTTTGAGATCCGCTCCAGTTCGAGGCGTTGCTGTTGATGGAGCTGTGTAAGCTTATCCTCAATACGGCGGTTTTCTTCTTCTTTCCTTCTCAGCTCTTCTTCTTTTTTCTCCATGAAGTTGGTTTTCCGATCCAGCGAGTCTTCTTTTTGTGAAAGACGCCGCTCGATACGCTGCAGTTCGTTGCGGCGTTCCCGACTTTCGCGTTCTATTTCATTTCTTAATCTATGGGCTTCTTCTTTAGCTTCGAGAAACTTTTCCCTTTGGATCGCCTTTGCTTCCTGCTTGGCCTCTTCAACTATCTTCTGGGCGGCCGTCTCAGCAGAGGAGATCCTTGCTTCAGCGAGTAATTTACGCACAAAATAACCGGCGATTACGCCGAGGAGTAAGGCAATAACTGCGGTAAGGATGTAATACATTAAGTCCCACCTCCATTTCTAAAAATTATGGTTAAATAAAATAAGCTGTGTTCAGAACACAGCTTAAAAGAGAAATTCTGATATGGAGATACTTACACTTGTCCTGTGCATGCATCCTATATCTTTAAACAATCTATTTCAGCGCTATGGAAAGCACCAAAGCTTTCTCTTTTAAACCGGGACTGATAAATAAACTCTAAAGTATAACTTCTAAGACTATGGGAAGATCTTATCGGAAATATTGTACCCTTTAGCAAAATTTATGTCAAGTCATTGATCCGGCGCGGAAAACAACAAACCGGTTTCGGTTTCGACCAGGGCCGGCGAATTTATTCATCAAAGTGCGAACAGTGTTCCTGGATGGTTTTCACAATGACCCCTTCATGGAAACCGCGCCGTTGTAAATAGGCAACCTGCCGGCGAATCCAACGTTTTTCAGTCAGATCGCCCCCGGAGGACGCTCTTTTCATCAGGAGATTCCGGGCCAGGGAGCTTTCTATTTCCGGGCTGTAGAAGCGGGCTAGCTCCTCTTCAACGGTCTTCCGGTCGACCCCTCTGGAGAGTAAAGTATGCTGTGCACGTAGAGGCCCCAGGCCGCGGCGCAGGCAATTTTCAATATATTCAACGGCAAAACGGCGGTCATTGAGATAGTTCCACTGCTCCATCTCCGCCAGAACAGTGGTGATCAGCTTATCGTCAAAACCTTTTCGCCGGAGATACTCTTCCGCCTCCTGCCTGCTCCTCTGGCGATAGCTGAGCAACCGCAGCAGACCGGAGCGGGCATCTTTTAAAGCGGTTTCATTGGGCATAAAAACAGATCATTCCTCTAACTTTTTGCGTACCTCTTCTTTATTGGCTACGTCGACGGTAGCTGGTTCAAGCGGCGGCAGCTCACATGTTTCGCGTATTTTTTGCTCAATCTCCCTGGCCAGGTCGGGATTCTCCTTGAGGTAGAGACGGACATTCTCCCGCCCCTGTCCGAGGCGCTCTTCCTCGTACGAATACCAGGCGCCGCTCTTCTGCAATATCTTCAACTCGGTTCCGATATCGATGAGCACCCCCTCGGCGGAGATTCCGTAGCCGTAAAGAATATCAAAGTCGGCAGACTTGAAAGGCGGCGCAACCTTGTTTTTGACCACTTTGGCCCTGGTTCGGTTGCCGATAAACTGATCGCCTTGTTTCAGCGTCTCCACTCGCCGGACATCCAGCCGTACCGATGAATAAAATTTCAACGCTCTTCCCCCTGGGGTGACCTCGGGGTTACCGAAGATAACGCCGACCTTTTCACGAATCTGGTTGATAAAAATAGCCACGGTAAGAGATTTACTGATCGCGCCGGAGAGTTTCCGCAGCGCTTGTGACATCAAGCGGGCTTGCAAGCCAACGTGGGAGTCGCCCATATCGCCTTCGATTTCAGCCCGCGGTACCAGCGCGGCTACGGAATCGATCACCAAGACATCGATGGCTCCACTACGCACCAGCGCCTCGGCGATCTCGAGAGCCTGCTCGCCGGTGTCCGGCTGGGAAACCAACAGCTCATCAATATTCGCGCCCAGGTTGGCGGCATAGGTCGGATCGAGGGCGTGCTCGGCATCGACAAAGGCACAGTAGCCACCCCGCTTTTGGGCCTCGGCAATCACGTGCAGTGCTACTGTGGTCTTGCCGGACGATTCCGGGCCAAAGATTTCCACAACCCGTCCTCGCGGCAGCCCCCCGACACCCAGGGCCATGTCCAGGGAAAGGCAGCCGGTTGGAATCACGGGGATCGCTGTCTTGACATGCTGGCCCAACTTCATCACGGAGCCCTTCCCAAATTGTTTCTCAATATGCAGCAGAGCAGCCTCCAGGGCTTTCTCTTTTTCCATCTTCATAACCCCCTTTAACTGGGTCCAACCTTACTCTTTCTATTCTTGATTTCCCGTTATTTTCCTCTATCTTTTCAAAAGAATATTTCTTTTAAGGCCGTATAGTGTGCTCCCCGGGAAGAAAGATGGCTCTGGTAAAGGCGCATCGATTGCACCGGGGCTCCCTTCGTCGTGAAAGATGTTCTAGCTTTGAGCAGAGGCTGTAACTGCTGCCCTGGCAGAGGGCGGCGTATCCGGCCCAGGGTCAGATGGGCTTTAAAGGGTCGTCTTTCGGCAGGAAAACCTTTTCCGACGAGGGCCGCTTCAAGAGAGTGGGCCAGCGCGTCGATCTCGTCTGCGCCCGCGGTTACGCCGGTCCAGATAACGCGGGCCCGCTGCGGCGAGGGAAAAACACCAATCCGTCCGAACTGCAAGGTAAAGGGCGCTACCGCCGGAGCGGCTTCTTCCATGGCCTCCATAATTACCGGCAGAAGATCTTGCTCTTGCTCGCCTAAATATTTTAAGGTCAGGTGCAGCCCCGCGGGAGGAACCCACTTGACTCCATCAAGAGAGCCGCTCAGATCCCGCTGCAGCCGGTGAAGCTGCTCCTGCTGTTCGGCCGAAGGATCGATGGCCACAAACAGGCGCATATTTAAAACCTCCTTAAACAGGCGTCCGCTGAATAAGCAGTTCCGGTTACGCCCTATCTTTAATTTACACTTCAATCTTCGAGATCCTCTTTTAGAGAAATATTACCGGTGGCGGGCCGTTCAGGCAGGTGGTTATAGTAGCGCTGCAGGGTAAATGAATCCTGTAACTGCTCGATAACGATCAGGTCAGCGCAGGAGAGCCACGGGCGTTTTCCGGAAGCGGTGTTAAAGTAGAGTACCACCATGCTGTAGGGGTTTTCCCGCGGCGCGAGCAGGCCGCGCAATCCGGCGGCGCCGGTAGTCCCGGCATTGATTAGAATACTGCCGCTCTCTTCATCGAAGTTTAAGACAGCCTTATGGGTATGGCCGCTGAGAATGAGCGGCAGCTCTCCCCGAAAAGGCTCGGCCATGAGCGGGTTATGAACGGCGAAGATATCGGGGCTCTCTTCTTTTGGAAGCAGCTCCATTGCCCGGGAAGCCTCTTCCCGCAGGGTGCTTCTCGGGGCTACTTCAGCGGTCGAATTAGATGCGGCGGGATCGGGAAGCCCGGCAATGCGCAGGCCGCCAATAGCAACTGGTTCCGTGCCGATGATCACGGCACCCTCGCGGCGCAGTAGCTCAATACTCTGCCTAGTATCGTGGTTGCCGGGGAGAAAGAGGTAAGGCTGCGGCAAGCTGGCCAGGCGGGCGGCCACCTCTGTCTCGAGGTTTGAACCGTAATCGGTCAGGTCGCCGGTATCGATAATCAGATCTATCTGGAATATTTCGGCAACCTTTTCAATCAAGTCAAAGGCCGCCGGGTTGTTATGAATGTCGGAGATATGCAGGACCCGGATTTGGCCGGATTCGGGAGGCGGACGGAGCTGTTCCAGCCGGTTGGAGATCTCTTCCAGGTTAACGGCGACCACCTCTAGCTGTTCGGCTAGGGTGGTGACAGTACCCAGGAGCTGCTCGCCCAGGTCAACGATCCAGGGTGCCGCCGCCAGGGCCCCTTCGAAACGAGGATTGGCAAAAGAGTTGACCTGATAGGGGTAAAGCACAGTGGCTCCGAGCAGCAGCACCAGCAGCAGCATCGTTAACAGGCCAGCCTTAAGGGCTTCGCGAATGATCTGGCTCCAGGGCCGCCTGCTTCGCAGGTTGATTATGAGCAGCAGGGCCGCCCCACAAAAGAAAGAGATGAGCGCCTGGCGGATAAAGAAGTATAAGAGCTGTTCCCGGATTTCTGTTTGCCAAAAAGAGGGCAGGTCCGGTATCTCTTGAAGCGAGGACGAGAGCATCTCCAGGTCGACCGTGTTTAAAGTAACTTTTAACAGAAAGGGGCCCCAATGTGTCGCCGCACGCAGCTTTCCGAAGGGTGGGAATACGATCACCGTCTCGCCTCGCTGAAAGGGGACCAGCGCGGCGGTAAACTCAAATGCCTTTACCGTAAAGCGGGTCTCGCTGAAAAAAGCGGTGGCCAGGCAGATGCTGGCCAAGGCTGCCAGCAGAAGCAAAACGTGGTTTAGCCAAAGCTTTTTTCCCCGGTTAGCCACCATTTGAGCACTTCCCTCCGCTTAAAGGCCCCTCTCCCCACCGGGAGTGAGCTCGGGTGGGGTAGGGAGAAACGCAAATACCTGTTAAATCAATTAGTTTAGGTGACAGGAGAAACGTCCCCCTGTCACCTCCCGCCAGAGCATGGTCAGGAGAGTCTGTACCGCTCTTTCTTTGACAGCCCGGCGGGTTCCCGGTAGCATGGTCCGGCGGCAGTTTTCGCCATAAGGCCCGGTAACGGCGGTGTAGACCAGGCCGACCGGGCTGCCTGAAGAATCGCTGTCTGGCCCGGCGATGCCGGTAATAGCGGCACCGATGGAGGCGTCCAGGGCCTGCCTGGCTCCCCGGGCCATAGCCAGGGCTACCGCTTCACTGACCGCGCCTTCACTTTCCAGAAGTTGGGCCTCAACCCCGAGGAGCCTCTGCTTCGCCTCGCCACTGTAAGCAACCAGTGAGCCCTTGAAGAAGAGGGAAGAGCCCGGAATATCGGTAATGGTATCCGCCAGCAGGCCGCCACTGCAAGATTCGGCCAGGGCCAGTGTAAGCTGCTGTCCGGTGAAGAGGGCGGCCACGGTTCCGGCAAGGGTCTCTTCATCTTCGCCAAAAATATATTCGCCGATCTGCTCTCTAAGGCGCAGGGCCGCCTTTTCCAGCAGCGCTCCGGCCGTATCTTCTTCCGTGCGGGCTTTCAACTGCAGGATCACCTCGCCTCCCCTGGCTACGAAAGAAAGGAGCACCTCTTCGGGCAGGGCGGCCTGCTTAATCTTCTCTTCAAGAAAAGATTCGCCACAGCCGGCGGTCCGGATAATCTTTGTCCGCCACCCTGTCCGGAAGCCCTGGGCTTCGAGAAAGGGGAGAACCTCTTCTTCAAACAACGGTTTCATCTCTTCGGGGGGGCCAGGTAGGAGAATGATCCAGCACTCCCCGGCAGGGATAATTGCTCCCGGAGCCGTCCCGTGGGGATTATGCAGTAAGCGGCTTCCCTCAATAACCAGGGCCTGTTTACGGTTTCCCGGCGGCATGGGATAGCCCCGCCCGGCGAAGTGCCGCTCCAGCTGCTGCAACCACTGCCGGTGGAGAGATAAAGGGCGTTGTAACAGCTTTGAGACCGCCTCCCTGGTGAGATCATCGTCGGTTGGTCCCAGCCCCCCAACACAGATCACCGCCTCGCTGGAATCCAGGGATTCTTGTAGTGCCTTCATGATCGCCGGAACACTGTCAGGCACCACGCGTTGCTCTCGCACGGGGATGCCCCGCGACCAGAGCCGCCGCGAAATATAACCGGCGTTGGTGTTTTCCACCAGGCCGGTTAGAAGCTCAGTACCGATACAGATCAGGTCTACCTGCACCACTATCACCGCCGTTTTTACTTTAATTATAACATCTCTTTCAGCAGGCCCGGCTGTAAGATGAAATATGGCGGCGCAGGGTTTCCCCGCTGATCTTTTCCTTCTCCAGAACACAGTGGGCGATCTCTTTGATCAGCTCAATCTTTTTGCTCAGCAGGTTGGTGACCGACTGCTCCTGAGCGCCGATGAGCTGCTGGATGGTACGGTGGAGCAGCCCCTTGGGCAGCTCCTTGATGCTGACGACACCAAGGCTGGAGAGCCCGGAGGCAACAATCTTCTTGGCTACTTCAACGGCTTGGTTAAAATCGCTGAGCGATCCGGTGCTGCGGCTGCCTAAAACAAGCTTTTCGCTAACGGCCCCGCCGAGTAAAACCGCGATCTGCTCTTCGAGGTGATCCACGGTATAAATATAGTAGTCCCGTTCAGGTTGTTGCCGGACATAGCCCAGTGCTTTCCCGCGCGGAGTGATGGTCACTTTGGATACGGAACCCGGTTTAAGGGCTTCGCTGACCAGGGCGTGCCCGCTTTCATGGACGGCAATGCGCCATAGCTCCTCCGGGTCGGGCTTCCGCTCCAGCCTCTCCCCCATGATCACCTTATCGACAGCCTCGAAAAGGTGCTTCTCCTCGATCTCGCTCCGCCCTTCGCGCATGGCCAGGATCGCGGCTTCGTTGGCCAGGCTCTCCAGGTGCGCCCCGGAGAAGCCGAAGGTCTCGCGGGCGATCTTCTGCAGGGGAAGGCCCTCTTTAACCGGTTTATTATGCAGGTGCAGTTTCAGAATCTGTTCCCGCCCTTCCAGGTCAGGCAGATCGACCTGAACCACCCGGTCAAAACGGCCTGGCCGGAGCAGGGCCGGATCAAGGGCTTCGGGCCGGTTGGTGGCAGCGATCACCAGGATATGGAGATCGTCGTTCCCTCCAAGTCCGTCCATCTCGACCAGCAGTTGGTTCAGGGTCTGGTCGTATTCCAGATGGCTGCTGTGCTGACCGCGTTTTCCAGCGAGAATATCGATCTCATCAATAAAGAGGATCGCGTTTTTACGCTGTTCACTAGCCGCTTTGCTCCGGCACTTGTCGAAGAGCTGGCGGACCCGCTGCGCTCCTACGCCAGCATATACTTCGATAAATTCACTCCCGGCCACGCTGACAAAAGAGGAGCCGGTGTAACCGGCTGCTGCCCGCGCCAGCAGTGTCTTTCCGGTTCCCGGCGGCCCCACCAGCATGACCCCCTTAAGCGGGCGGATCCCCATATGCCTGATCTTGTGTGGCTTGGTCACAAAATCAAGCGCTTCTAGAAGCTCTTTCTTGGCTACCTCCTGGCCGCCGATCTGGTTAAAACTGATCTCTTTACCCTGGGGAACCTGGCCCACAGAGCTAAAACGAGCTGTTTTTACCCCGTTAAAACGCAACAACAACAGAAAGAAGGCCGCTAGGATGGCCAGCGGAATCAGGCTGCTCTGGTAATAGAGCAGAATGATCAGTCCAGCGGCGCCCAATCCGGCGAAAAGCTCACGCATTGGCAGTTTCTCCTTCCTGAAACGGTGGCAGCGGCACGACCTGGTAAAGAAAACCGGCGTCGTCACGTGCCTGCAGGTAAAGATTACATGAATCAACAGTGAGGACCGGTTCTGTAAGGCCGTAGGCGGCGGCAATTTCTGTGATCTCGGCCGCGGCTTCACGGTAACAACCAGACCGGGCTGCTTCGTAAAGGGCTGGACTGACGGCGACAGCAAATTGATCGAGCCTGGCGCTGCGCTTATCTTTAATCTCGATGTGCAGCGGTTTTCGATAATCATCCGCTATCTCTTTTTCGATACTAACGAAAAGCTCTTGCAGCGATCCCCGGTACGAGGGCTCCGGGGTGATGATCAGTAGCTCGCTCCCGTTTTCCGAGACAATCTCGGCGGCGGCCACCCCTTCCAGGCAGCAGATCTTATCGATAAACGGCTCTTTTTTGAAATGATGCTGGTAATAGTAATTAACCCCAAAAAATAGCCCCAGCGCCAGCACTGCTATGAGCAGCACCTTGGGCCAATCCAGCTCAGGCACCGGCAACCGCTCCCTTAGCGTAGTTTACATAATGTATTCTGATTATAACAAAGAAGCACCGCCGGGGCAACAGCTTCCGCCTTAAACGGTGCCTGCTTCTTTATGGAGGAGATGTGCTGTTCTGCCAGCTCTACTTCAGGGCTGTTCCGTAGAGATCGTAAGGCGAAGCGGCGGTAACCTGCACCTGGGCCCAGCTTCCCGGGCGGAGCGGGCGTGGGGAGCGAAAATAGAGCAGCCCGTCCACTTCAGGTGCCTGGAAAGATGTTCGGCCGCGGTAGAGTTTTTCGCCGGCCCCGGCCGGGCCTTCTACCAGCACGGTAAACTTTTGCCCGATGAGACGCCGGTTAAACTCGAGGGCGATACCTTGTTGTAAGCGAAGCAGTTCGCGGCGTCTTTTCTGCTTGACCCGGGACGGAACCTGGTCCGGAAGCAGCGCCGCCGCTGTTCCCGGCTGCTTTGAGTAGGCAAAGACGCCAACCCTCTCAAAAGGCTGCTCCTGTAAAAATGCATGCAGCTCCCGAAACTGGGCCCGGCTCTCCCCGGGAAAGCCAGCCAGGTAGGTGGTGCGCAGGACTATCCCGGGAATGCTGCGCCGCAGCTTTTGTACCAAAGCGACGACCTCTTCGCGGGTATAGCGCCGTCCCATCCGCCGCAGTACGGTGCTGTTAATGTGTTGCAGTGGTAGATCGAGGTATTTGCAGATCCGTTCCTCCCGGGCAATCAGGCTGATCAGCTTGGCGGTGACCCGGGCTGGATGCGCATAGAGGATTCGGATCCAAAAAAAAGAGGGGATCTCCTGCAGGATCTGCTGCAGCAACAGCGAGAGGCCGTCGGAGAAGCCGCGGTCGGCACCGTAAGCGGTGCTATCCTGGGCAATGAGGTTAATTTCACGGGTGCCGCCGGCGATAAGGTCCCTTACTTCGCTGATAATCTCGGCGGTGGGGCGGCTGCGCAGGGGGCCTCGCAGAGAGGGGATCAGGCAGTAGCGGCAGCGGTTGCCGCAACCCTCGGCAATTTTAACGTAAGCGCTGTGCGCTGCGGTAGTCAGCAAGCGCGGCCCCAGGTCGCGGTAGCGGTCCGGGGGAGCCAGAAGAAGCAGCTCTCTCTTGCCGGCGAAACAGCTTTCCAAAAAGGGGATGATCTCTGCATAGCTATGCACACCGATGACGCCATTTAGTTCGGGTATCTCCTGAAGAAGGCGTTCGCCAAAGTGCTGGGCCAGGCATCCGGCGGCGATGATCAGCGGGACTTTATCCCGGCGCTGCTTCACCAGGGCCAGGATGGCCTCGATTGATTCCTGCTGGGCCTCTTCGATAAATGCACAGGTATTGATAATAACCGCGTCCGCCAGCGCCGGATCGTCGGTGATCAGATAACCGTGGCGGCCCAGCAGGCCGAGGATCTCTTCGGTATCGATTCGGTTTTTGGCGCACCCTAAAGCTACAGCGGCAATTTTACGTCCTTCGTTCATCTTCTCTGCTGCTCCCTGTTGGTAAGTTCTTGGTCCGGCCGGCGCTTACTTTTACTCACGGATAAACAAAAAGTTGTGTGCAGTTTTCTGCCGGCTGACCTCGGCCACCGCTTCACCATTGATCTTTAGCTCTACTCCGCCGGGATGGCCTAAGCGGATCCAGATCCGGTCAACCGCAGTGGCAGTAACCTTCTCATCTTGCTGCAGGTTTCGCGGCGGAAACTCTTCTTTACCGTCAGCCTGTATTGCGATCCAGCATCTCTCGTGGCAGCTTAGCTCCATCTCCAGCTGCTCGACGTTGCGGACAGAGAAGACTGTCTCCCCGGCAGTAGATTCAGTAGTAGAGACAATTAATTCAACAGGCGGCTCCGGAGGTTTGGTTTCTCCGGGCGCCTCTTCGCCCGGCTCCCCGGGCTCCGCCGGTTCTAACGGTTCTGCCGGCCCGGAGGGATCTTCATGGTTAGCAGACGGATCCAGTACCGGTTTGGGCCAGTACTGCTCTACAAACCAGTAGCCACCTGCTACCAGCAGCAGGACCAAAACGATAAGGCCGTAGATGAAAGAAGGTCGCCTCTCTTTGCGTGCCGGCGGGGCTGCCGCCTCCTTCGGGGGTGCCGCTTCCGGCTCTTCGGGAGGGGCTTCATTCTTTAAGCTGCGGTAGAGAGAGAGCACCTCTTTCGGGTCCAGGCCGACCGTCTCGGCATAATTCCTCAGCGCCCCTTTCAGGTAGACCTCCCCGGGAAATTTGTCAAAATCTCCGGCTTCCAGCGATTCAAGATAATGGATCTGAATCTTGGTCTGTTCGCTGATTTCACGTAAAGAGATCTGTTTCTCCCGGCGGGCCTGCCTTAAAAGATCAAGCAGCTCTTTCACATTCATTCCCCCTTTACAATTCTTCCCAGATCGCAGGTTTCTGCTTAAAGACTTGTTTTCTGCTTAAACTCTTCGAAGAGTTTAGCTGCCTGTTCCGGAGTGATAATCACCTCGCGGGGCTTACTTCCTTCATGTTCGCCGACCACGCCCCGGCGTTCCAGATCATCGATCAGGCGAGCGGCCCTGGTGTAGCCGATCCGGAAACGCCTCTGGAGAAGTGAGATTGAAGCCTCTCCCATCCGGACAACCAGCTCCACCGCATCGGGGAAAAGCTCATCGGGCTCGAATTGTTTGTCGGTTTTCGTCTCCAGGTCATCCAGATCGACTTCGTATTCAGGCTTACCCTGCTCCTTGATGAAATCGGTAATCCTCTTGATCTCGCGTTCACTGATATAGGCTCCCTGGACGCGGGTTGGCTTGACTGAGCCCACGGGATAAAAGAGCATATCCCCCCGCCCAAGAAGCTTCTCAGCGCCAGCCATATCCAGAATAGTCCGTGAATCAACTTGTGAAGAGACGGTAAAGGCAATGCGCGAGGTAATATTGGCCTTGATCACGCCGGTGAGCACATCAACCGAAGGCCGCTGCGTGGCGATGACTAGGTGGATTCCGGCGGCCCTCGACATCTGGGCCAGGCGGCCAATAGAATCTTCAACTTCTCCCGGCGAGACCAGCATCAAGTCGGCCAGCTCGTCAATGATCACCACGTAATACGGCAGAGGCTCTCCGTCACAGTGTCCGCCTGCGACCAGCTCGTTATAGGTGTCAATATCCCGGACCTCTTCACGAGCAAAGATTTTATAGCGCCGCCCCATCTCTTGGACCATCTTTCTTAAAGCCAGCGATGCTTTTTTGGGCTCGGTAACCACCGGCATAAGCAGGTGGGCGATATTGTTGTACACGCTTAGCTCGACTACCTTGGGATCAATCATCAGAAAGCGGACCTGTTCCGGCCGGGCCTTGAACAGGATGCTGATAATCAGCGCGTTCAGGCAAACACTTTTCCCGGAACCGGTGGCCCCGGCAATCAAAAGATGCGGCATCCTGGTTAGATCGGCGATTACGGGCACCCCGGTAATATCTTTGCCCAGGCCGATGGTCAGGGGTGAGCTGTTTTCTAGGAAGGCCAGATCTTCAAGGACTTCACGCAGGTAGACCAGGGAGATAATTTTGTTCGGCACCTCGATTCCCAGGGCGGCTTTACCCGGAATCGGCGCTTCGATGCGCACCAGCGGGGCAGCCAGGTTCAAGGCGATATCATCAGAGAGGCTGACGATGCGGCTGACCTTTACTCCCGCTTCCGGCTGAACCTCGAAACGGGTTACCGTGGGTCCCGACTGAACATGGATCACCTTTGCTTTTACACCGAAGCTCTCCAGCGTATTCTCCAGCAACCTGGCCCGGGCCCGGATCCCCTTAACCTGTTGCTGCTCGCCAGGCCGGCTCGGACGGGCAAGCAGATCCAGGGAGGGAAGAGTATAATGGTTTTGTCGGCGAGAGACCTTTTGGGGGTGGAAACCGGGTTCATCCTGGTCCGCCGGTTCTACCAGGGCTAGGCGCCGCTCTTTTTGGTAATATGAGTCCGTGACGGTCTGCAGCTCCGCCGGTTCTTCCGCGGCACTCTTCGCCTCATCAAACAGATCTACCTGCGGCCCGGAAGCTGCCGCCGTGCTCTCAACGGCGGCTTCGGTAATTTTTTTTTCCGGCACGGAAGGTTCTTCCTCGGATCCGGTCATCAGAATTGTGTAGAGCTCCTTTAAGTAAACTCCGAAGCGGTTCATCAGGTGGCCCAGCCAGGAAATAAATTTTCCCAGGTAATCAAAGATCTGGGTCACCGTTACGTTGGTGATTAAAAGTGTAGCTACCAGGGCCAGGGCTGCTATGACAATGTAGCTGCCGATCTCCTTAAAGCAAAAAAAGAGAAACACGGCAATGGCGGCGCCGAGAAGACCCCCGCCCATCTTCTGCAGCCCCATCTGCAGGCTGGCCCGGTAAAAATCCTGCCCGGTGAAAGCATCGACCTGCTCGAGCATTAGCTTGAAATGAGCCCAGATGGTGAAGAGGAGCAGCAGGATGAGGATGCCGATAAGGCGGGATTTTAGATTGTAAGTCTGCTCTGGAAGCATGGTTCGCAAGCCTAGAATGCCGATTAGAAAAGGGATCACTACGGCGGTATCGCCGGCGATAGTTCGGAACAGGTTATGGACGAACAGTCCCAGCTCTCCAGCCTGATCGGCATAAACTACCCCGGCGTAACAAAACACCGCTACGGCGATAATTAAGATCCCTTTAATCTGTATCCCGATCTCTTCACGAAAACCGGTCTGGCGCCGCGCCATCTTCCGTTCACCATGCTTTCCCAGATATTGCCTCTGCAGTCCTATTATATCCGATTTTTTTCACCGGGGCAAACCTGGCCGGGCACAAGGAGTAGCGGGTGATCTTAATGCTTTCATTAACTTAATTAACCAGGCATTTAAAAGAATAATGAAGCGATGATCACCGCGGTCCCGACTGTCCAGCAGTAGTACGCAAAATAATGAAACTTCTGCTCCTGCAGAAGACGGATGAAAATCTTAATGGCCAGAATACCGGCGACAAAGGCGGCGGCGGTTCCGGCAGCGTAGCTCCAGAACAGCGCGCTCTCCAGGCCTCCGGTAATGAGCCCCTTAAGCTCGAGAAGGGTGGCTCCGAAAATTACCGGGGCGGCCAGCATAAACGAGTAGCGTACCGCGGTAGCCCGGTCCAGCCCCCGCCAGAGAGCGGCAGTAATGGTTGAACCGGAACGGGAAATCCCCGGGATGATAGCAATCCCCTGGAGCAGGCCGACCCAGAGGGCATCACCGGGCTGCATCGTCGAGATCTCTTTTCGCCCTTCGGGCAGGAGCGTTAGCAGTTTCAAGAAACCGCCGGTGATAAGCAGGGCTACCCCGGTTAGAGGCAGCGAGTGAAAAATAGACTCGATAACATCGCCGAGTAAAAAGCCGATGAGCGCCGTGGGGATACAACCTAAGATCAGCATTAGTAGAAAACGCCTCTGGACGGCATCCCGGGGGAACTTCAAGAGATTTACAAAATCAGGCCAGAAGACCCAGAGCACCGCCAGCAGGGTTCCAAAATGAAGTAGCACCTCGAAGGTGACACCGGCGGTTTCAATACCGAAGATGCGCTGAAAGATAACCAGGTGCCCCGAACTGCTTACCGGCAGAAACTCGGTTAGCCCCTGGACCATGCCCAATATAATTGCCTTGATTAAATTCATTGGTTCCTCTCCTGTTTTCTAAAAAGTTATGCTGTGATCATTTCTGGATAGCTGCGTATTATCCTGCAGGGTCTTAGAATAATCTCTAATATTATGTCAAGCTATTGCTGGTTTAAACACGGAGGTTCTCGCGCTCAACGAGGCGGGCCAGCGGTGGCGTCAGGGGCAGTAAGACGACTGCACCAAGAAGATTATAGAGAAAATGGGCATTGGCCAGGCGACGCGGAAGCGCCACGGCACTTTTAACTGCCGCCAGAAGTAGGTAGGGATAAAAAGCCAGGGCTAAAATAAGGCTAAACAAGTTAAAGAAAAAATGAAACCAGGCCGCCCGGCGGGCGGTGGGCTCCATTCCGATAGAGGCGAGCAGGGCCGTGGAGCAGGTCCCCAGATCGGCGCCGATAATCATGGTCACCCCGGCGGATAGGTTGATCATCCCCTCGCGAGCCAGTCCGAGGACTATCCCGATCACTGCGCTGCTGCTCTGCAGCATTACCGCGGCCATTATCCCGGTGAGCAGGCCCCGCCACGGTGCAGCTGCTGCAAATTGTAAAGCTCTACCGAATAGAGCCGAATTTTTCAGCGTAGAGAGGGCCGCGGTCATCCCCTCCAGCCCGAGTAATAGGAGGCCACAACCAAGGAGAGGGGCCGCCACCCGACGTGCATTCGGAAGCGGGATCAACCTTAGAAAAACAGCCAGGCCGAGCAGCGGCCAGGCTAGTCGACCAAGGTTAAACGAGAGTAGCTGCCCGGTAATCGTCGTGCCGACGTTAGCCCCGATGATTACCCCGCAACCCTGCGCCACTGTCATCACCCGGGCATTAATTAAGCTGACCACCATCACCGTGGTCAGGCTACTGCTTTGCAGCAGTGCTGTAACCAGGAAACCGGTGCCGAAACCGCGCCAGGGGTTGCCGGTCAGCCTGGAGAGCAACCGCTTAAACGCGGGTCCGGCGGTCCGGGCGAGCGCCCGGCTCATCTGGTGCAGCCCGCCAAGAAAAAGCAGCAAGAATAAGGCTGCCTGGAGCAGGCTGAGCCCCGGCAAAGCAGCCGCCCCCTCTCCCCTACCCCGCTCTCTGCTCTCATCTTTACGCCCTGGCCGGCAAAATATACCGGTTTTACCCGGATGAAGGGAACCGTTTATCCAGAGCTGTTCGAATATAAGTCAATTATCCGGCCCGGTTGAAATTGCGGCTGTAGGTAGTCCTGGATCTCGCTGCTGATAAGCCCGACTATCCGGAACGAGGTTGGTGAAAGAGCTTCCACAATAATGCAACCGCGTGCAAAAGGGAGGCCTCTATATTCTGGAGCAAAGGTCTCATACCCCTCAAAGGCAAGCTCCACAGGGAAGGCCGCATAGTAGATCATGAGGGCTTCACCTCGCAGCGCCGTTTCCCGATAAGATCATTTAAAACCACGACGGCTCGTCCCAGGCCAGCAACTTCATCGATTAGCCCTACTTCGACTGCATCTTTTCCGACCAGAACAGTGCCGATATCCCGGGCCAGCTGCCCGGTGCTGAACATCAGCTCCCGGAACTTCGCTTCGGTGATCTGGGAATGCCTGGTGATAAACTGGATCACCCGGTCCTGCATCTTGTCTAGATATTCAAATGTCTGGGGAACACCGATCACCAGTCCGGTCAGGCGAAGGGGGTGAATGGTCATCGTTGCCGTTTCGGAAATCAACGAGTAATTACCGGCTACCGCCAGGGTCACCCCGATACTGTGTCCCCCGCCGAGAACCAGGGTAACGGTGGGCTTGGAAAGAGTTTTGATCATTTCGGCGATAGCCAGTCCTGCTTCGACATCACCGCCGACGGTATTCAAGAGCACCAGCAGCCCCTCAATTTTTGGATTCTGCTCCACTGCAACCAGCTGGGGGATGACATGTTCATACTTGGTGGTCTTATTTTGCGGCGGCAGGGTCAGGTGACCTTCAATCTGGCCAATAATCGGCAGCGTATAGATATTGCTTTCCATTTGAGGTATTTTAACCTGCCCCAGTTGCTGAATGTTGGGCAAGACAGAAGCCTGCTGAGGCGGCGAAGCCGTAGGCTGTAGCCGGTTATCGTGCCGCCTTGGCGGCCGTCCACGCCGGTTAAAAAAGAGCAATCGATCGCCTCCCGGTTTTATTCAACATCTTAGTTTACAGCAGAGCAGGGAAGCTTATACCGGGATTGTTTGCGTAACATAATAATGTTTAATTCATCTCATACTATCCATGAAGCAGGGTCCACATAATAGGCGGGCTGGAGAATATAATGTTAAGCAAATTTGTACGCTGGTTGCAGCGGCGCCTGTTTAAGCAGGTTCCGGAGGAGCCGTTTAACCTGGCGGAGAAGGCCACTAAGCCGGGTCGGCTGAAGATCTCATCTAATTTAAACAACAACCTGGCCCGTCTGCAGGAGCTCTATTACCGCTGCGACGACACGGTCATGCGGCGCTTCGAGATCGGTTCCGGACGCCTAGGCGGGTTAATTGTTTACCTGGAAGGCTTTGTTGATCAAGACCGGGTCAGCGAGATTATGGACGGGCTGATGCTGCTGTCGCGCCTCACCGATCCCCAATGCAGCAAGATGAAAGCCGAGCAGTCCTTTGATCTTGTTGTTAACCAGTGCCTGGTCGTCGGCGAGACCAACCTGGTAGAGAATCTGCAGCAGGTGACGCAGGGTGTCTTCAGAGGTGAATTAGCCCTTTTTATCGACGGCGTAGCCCGCGCCGTGCTGATCGATCTTAAAGGTTATGAGCACCGGAACGTCTCCATGCCGGAAACTGAGGTAGTCATCCGCGGCCCCCGGGAAGGCTTTATCGAGGAGCTGGTGACCAACCTGATCTTGCTGCGCCGCCGGATCAAGGGGCCGCAGCTAAAGGTAGAAAAAATCTATCTCGGTGAGCAGAGCGCCACCGCGGTAGCCATCACTTACGTGAAGGGGATCGCCGATGAAAAGATCGTTGAAGAGGTGCGCCGCCGGCTGAAGCGGATTAAGATCGATGCCGTTTTGGATTCCGGCTACCTGGAGGAGTACATTGAAGACGCTCCTTATTCCCCCTTTCCCACGGTCGGCAATACTGAAAAGCCGGATGTGGTCGCGGCTAAGCTGCTGGAGGGACGGGTGGGGATCTTAGTCGACGGCTCCCCCTTCGCGCTGACCGTGCCGCACCTGCTGGTAGAGGCTTTTCAGGTAAGCGAAGATTACTATTCCCGTCCTTTTTACGCCTCTATGACCCGGTTGATTAGGATTGTCGCCTTCATGATCACGCTTCTTTTGCCGGCAATTTACGTGGCCGTGCAAGCTTATCACCCGGAGATGATCCCGACCATCCTGGTGGTCCGGATGGCGGGAGCGCGGGAAGGGATCCCTTTTCCGGCTTTATTGGAAGCCTTCCTAATGCTGGCCATCTATGAACTTCTTAAAGAAGCTGGTTTGCGTATGCCCCGGGCGGTGGGGCAGGCGGTGGCCATCGTGGGCACGCTTGTCCTCGGCGAAGCGGCCATCCGCAGCGGTATCGTCACCCCGGCCATGGTGATCGTGGTGGCGCTGACCGGGATCACCGGTTTTGTTATCCCCCCGGAGTCAGAATCGATTGCCGTTTTAAAATTTCCTCTTCTTTTCGCCGGCAGCTTTCTCGGCCTTTTTGGAGTGATGCTGCTGGTCTTTGTCCTGGTGGCCCATGCCGTCTCTCTGCGCTCCTGCGGCGTTCCCTATACCTCCCCGCTCGCTCCCGCCGCTTATGGCGAATGGAAAGATGTTTTTATCCGGGCGCCGTGGCCCTTGCTGCAGCGCCGGCCGGGAGTAATTGACCGGCAGAATCTCCGGCGGCAGCCTGCGGAGCAGACCCCACAGCCGTCAAAGGGTAAAAGCAGCCGGCTGCCAGAAAAAAACGAGGGGTCGCCTGATGAATTTTAAAGATGAGCAGATCTCCGGCCGGCAACTGGCTTTATTGCTTTTCTGTATTTTAATATCCACCACTATCTTAATCCTGCCGGCCCTCGTGGTTCGGGAAGCAAAGCAGGATGCCTGGATGTCGATACTCGTGGTTACCATCTTGGGGATCTTAAGCGGGCTTCTCCAGGTCCGGTTAGGCTGTCGCTTTCCCGGTAAGACCATTATTGAATACAGCAAGGAGATCACTGGCAGGTTTCTGGGCTCGCTGCTGGGGTTATCGTCTATCTTGCTCATGTTTTACATAAACGTGATTGTCATCCGTGAATTTATAGAACTGCTGAAAACTGAATATTTTCCTGAGACGCCGATGGAGGTTTTTGCTTTCACCATTGTCCTGGCGGCGGCCTATATTATTCGCCGGGGGCTGGAGGTGCTCTGCCGGACTAATGAAATCCTCTTGCCCTTTGAGATTTTCTTTATTCTGGGAGGTTTGCTCTTAATCTTCAAAGATCTCGAGTTTTCACGGCTCTTGCCAGTCTTCGCCGGGGGAGCGATCCCGGTATTAAAAGGGGTTTATCCGGCAACGGTTTTTTTTGCTGAAACATACCTGATCTTGGTAATACTGCCTGCTCTGAACAACCCCCGGGAGGCTACCCGACCGGTGGTTGCCGCCGTAGTCGCTGCCGGTATTTTCCATACCGTCCTCAGTATTGCAGTGCTGGCCTTGCTGGGGCTGGAAACAGCAGACCGTTATTTTTCAGTGATTGACCTTTTTCGCTATATCAGCGTGGCCGGTATTATTGAGAGGCAGGAAGCGCTCGTCATGGCCATCTGGGTGGGCACCGGCCTGGTAAAAATTGGGCTTTATTACTACTGCACCTGCCTGGCTACCGCCCGCTGGGCCGGCCTGCGAGACTGGCGGCCGCTGGTCTTCCCCACCGGGGTGCTTCTGGTGCTGGTTTCAATTGTTCACTTTCCTGATATCAGCGTTCTTCAAGAAACTATCATTAAGATTATTCCGATGGCGCTCTCGATCCAGATCGGGCTACCGCTTCTACTCTTGATCATCGCCGCCTTTCGAGGCAAGGGAGGTTCTGCCGGTGAAAAAGCAGCTTAGCCTGTTGCTTTGTGCCGCGATCATCTTAATAGTTACTGCCGGCTGCTGGGACTACCGGGAGCTGGAGCAACGCGGGCTGGTCTGTTGCCTGGGGCTTGACCGGGCGGCAGAGCCCGGAAAAATCAAGATGACGGTCTCGGTAATCCGCCCGGGTGAGGTCAGCTCCGACACCGGCGCGGGAGGCGTGGTCCGGTCCAAGGCGGCTTACTACACCGCTACCGGCGACACTGTCTTCGAGACGACCCGGAACTTTCTCATGCAATCGAGCCGGCGTCTTTTTTGGGGCCATAACCGTAACCTGATAATCGGCGAGGCGATGGCCCGGGAAGGAGTTTTCAATGTAATCGACCGCTTTGTCAGGGGGGTAGAACCGAGGCTGCGCAGTTGGGTCTTCGTGGCCGGGGGCACCGAGGCCAAGGAGATCGTGGAAACGGTATCCAAAATGGAGGACGGGCCGGGAGCAGAGCTGGATGCCCTGATCAAAAGCAGCACCTCGCTTTCGGTGGTTCCCCAGGTCGACCTGAAGCTCTTTATCGAACGTCTTAACAGTAAAACTGCCGCCGCGGTGGCGCCGCGCCTGGAGCTGATCCGGGCGGGCGAGAAGACCGATGCCGGTGATTACCCCGGCACCAGCGGGCCGGCGGGAGCAGCCGAGCCGAAGCGGCAGCGGTTAAAGCTGTCCGGAACGGCGGTCTTTAAGGGCGACCGGCTGGTCGGCTGGCTGAACAAGGCGGAGAGCCGTGGCTTGCTCTGGGCCTTGGGGAAGGCACAAAGCAGCATCGTTGTAGTAAAGTGTCCCGGTGACGAGAGCAGCCTGGCTTCGCTTGAACTGCTCGAGCTAATCTCTAAAATCAAGCCGGAAAAGAGAGGTAACCGGATCGTGATCACGGTAGAAGTTCAAACTGAAAGCAACCTGGTTGAGCAGCAGGGGACCGCGGATCTGGCTACCCCGGAAGCGCTCCGCTCCCTGGAGCGGCGCCACGCCACCGTGGTGAAAAACGAGATCCACGCTACCGTCAAGAAGGCGCGCGAGTATAACGCCGATATCTTCGGTTTTGGCGAGGCTATCGAACGGAAGTTCCCGCAAGAATGGAAAGAGCTGGAGAGCCGCTGGGATGAAGCATTTTCAGAGCTGGAGATCGAGCTGAAGGTAAAATCGCGGATTTTACGGGTTGGCCGGATCACCAGGCCGGTCGGGCCACGGTAACAGGCTGCCACTTAAATTATTCTTTAAGGGTGTTTCATCGTTGAGTAAGTTCCTTATTTTACTGGTTTTTACTGCCATCGGCTTAATTGAGATCCCCGGGCTGGTACGGCAGAGATACTGGAAGGAGCTGGCCGCTTTTCTGTTTCTTTTAGGAATCGGGCTGGTCCTGATCATATTAATTTGGCTTGGGGTAAAAATACCGTTTCTGATACGTAATTAAACGGGAAAGGGGCTTTAAAATTCCGCCCCTTCTGTTTGCCTATTTTACCTCGGTACCCGGGTCTGCTTCCTTTTCTGTAACCTCTGCGCCGGTTAGCTGCTCTAGAAATTTTGCCGAAGGTTTAATCCGCCAGAGATTGTTTTTCTGGAGCAGCTTCCACTTTTCGTTCGCCAGGGTGATCTCCTCTCCGGAGAGGTTCAACGTCACCGAAAGGGTGACCGTGGCCGCATCTTCTGAATTTTCAATACTGCCAATCCGCCACTCTTTAACTTTGCCGGCAGCGCTGTTAAGCCAGTCGCGGTAAGCGTTGCCGTCGTCCCGGAAGCCGTGCTGAAGGGCATAAGCTTCGCGCCAGTTAATCTTACGGAGCGCTTCGAGGTAAGTTTCTGCAGCCTGGCGCGGATTGCGCCCGAGAAAATCTTCTTCCTTTGCTTCACGTTCCTGGCGCAACTGTGCAACCCGGCGCTCTGCTTCCGCTGCAGTATAAAAAGCCTCCCGGGGATAGTTTTTATTTTGGGGATCCCAGAGCATATACTCTTCGATTCCCAGCGCCTGGGCGGCATCGATCTGCGCCCTGATCTGGGCAGGGCCATAGTGGATGTACCGTCCACTGCCAAGCCACCTGGCGGTAAATGCCTGCAGCCAGGGGCGGATGATCGCTGGTTTCTCGAGCGTTGCATTGCGCTTGAGCGCGTCGCTTAAAGCGCCGGTAACGGTAACGATGGGGTTGGTATCGGGAAAACGCAGGCCAAACCAGTTCTGATTAGGATAGTAGTGGCTCGGATAGATCATCGGGCAGATATAGTCGCTAGCAGTGGCGAAATCTTCCCAGATCTGGCCGATATCGTCGACGTCACCCCAGGAGCTGGCGATTACGCCGAAGACATCGTAAGCCACGTGAACCTGGTAAGGAGCCAGCTCCCGGCGAGCTTTCTCCATAAAGCCGCGAATCGCCTCTGCCTTAGTCCGTCCGTTGCTGCCCGGGAAGCCGGCCACCTGCTCTACAGAGGCGGCGCTGTCAGGAAAGCGGATATAGTCGAACTGGATCTCGCGGAAGCCGAGCAAGGCCGCCTCCTTGGCGATAGCGATATTGTAATCCCAAAGCTCCTCGATATAGGGATTGCCCCAGGCAAAGCCCCGGCTATCCCGGTAGAGGCCGCCGCTCTTTAACGGAATACACCATTCCGGTTTTTTGGCGGGAAGGGTTTTGCTGTCCCGGAAAGCAACAATCCGGGCAATGGTATAGATTCCCCGCTCGTGCAGATCCTCTAAGGTAGCCCTGATATCAGGGATCAGGTGCGGATCATAGTATGCTTCCAGTTCGTTCACGATAGGGAGATCGCTCTGGTAGGAGAGTTTCCCGTGATCATCCTTGATATCGATGACCACAGCGTTGAGCTCGGTCTCTTCAATCAACTTAAGTATCTGTTCATATCTAGCCGGATAGCCTACCGTATGGCCGGTGAGGTAGAGCCCCCGTACTTTTACCGGCGGGTTATCCGGCAGATCTAAAGGAGGCAGCGGCACGTAGAAAGATCCCTGTTTTTCTTTAAGCTCCTCATTGCGGCTCTGCCACTCTTCCTGGCGCTGCCTGGCCTCTTCTTCAGGATCAGGTTCATCCTGCCCGGGATTATCCGGCGGCGCAGTCTCCGAGCCGACCCAAAGACATCCGGAGAGAGTGGTCAGGAGAGCAATTAAAATTACAAGTAAGATCGAGAGACGGTATTTCGGTAGCTGTTTCAGTGCAATTACCTCCCTTGAATGCGCTTTTTTAATGGACTGACATGAAACTACTATATCGAAGTCTTATGTAAACTTCGAATACGGGAAAGCAGCTTCCTAAATCGAAAAGAAACTTTGGACCATCTTCTGAAGGGTTTTCGCCGGCCTGACGCTGAAATAAAGTGGCAATCTAATTTATGCCATCTCCACCCGGCCTGCTGCTTTAAAATAATTCGCTGTTATTTATTTATTTTCCTGCGCTAAAGTTTTTAAATTTCGCCCTATTTTTCGCCCAAATCATCTTAACTTTGCATAAAAAAACCGCCCTGGCAGGGCGGTTTAAACCATCCGGTTTACTTCTCAGATTTAAACCTGCGCTCAAGTTGTTTCATCTTCTCGACAATGCCGCCGTATTCCAGCTCTGAATAAGGGAGCATGGCTGCACCCGAGAAACCCTGCCGGCGTAGTTCGGTGGCCTTGCGGGCAACCTTTTTTCTAACATAATCCCAGTAGGGATGTTCAAAGCAGTCCACCGGCTCAGTAAACTTACCGTTTTTTACACAGAAAGCCGTCGCGGTGACGATGGGCGGACCGTCAAAGAAAGAGGTGCCGCAACCCGCCTGGACCGGCATCAGCGGGCCGGTATGACTGCCGCGCATAAAACCGGCGACATAGTGGCCGATACTGTAAGGTGAGAGGATTTCACCAGCCGCAGGAAACGAACCCTGAACCCGGATCAGCATAACCGGGTCGTCTTTTCCGATATATTTTCCGGCAATGTTGTGCAGCCGGGTGGTGCTGGCCGCTACCGCCTGTTCCCCAGTCTCCCGCGAATAGATCTTCGAGACAACAAAACGCTCGTTATCACGCAGCAGAGCGGCAATATCGTAGAGATCTTCCGGAGCATTCAGCTCGATAGAGCGATCTTTTTCAGTATGTTCTACATCCAGAATCACATACTTAAAGCCTTTACTCATCTTCGGCGAAAGAATTAGGCCGGAGCAGTGCATAGGGTCGGCAAAACTTAAGTAAAGCGGCAGGTTGTAAGCACCGGGATCGGTCTTATCCGCGGCGAAGAAGATAAACGGTTCATTCTCCCGCTCTTCGAATTCCATCTCAGCCACGGCCGGTCCCAGGCCCTTAATGTTGCCGGAAAAAGAGTCTTTCAGTAGATCCTGGCCGGCGCCATAGAGCCCCTCGTCCTTGGCCTTTGCCGTCCCTGCTACAAACGCATTCCAGGCCAGTTCGTGAATAGCACTGTTGCCAGTTCCTTCCCGGTGGGAAAAGAGAATGGCGATATCGTCACCGGTGCTGCTAATCCGGTAGTCGATGATTAGACTCCCTTTTTCACGTTCAATATGCTCTTCAACCGTCTTCATAAGTGTTTTGCTCGGCCTGAGATGGCCGCCAATACTGCCGATATCAGCCTTGATCACACTTAGTGTAATCTTCAAAGCAGTTCCTCCTTAATAATTCATCTAAATTTTTTCGGTGATGCAAGCATAAAATGGCTGCTTCCTCTCGATTATGCTACTATAATATATTAATTCAACTGACCTATAAGAAGATCCTTCTTAAAATAAAGTAGCACATTAAATTTTATTAATCTTCAACAGTATTTAAGCGTTCCGTTATCTTTTTCTATAAAGGAATTTCGCTCGAATATCGAGAATTTTATTGTGATGTCCAATTAATAAGGTGGTAGATTATGAGTAAGAATGTCACCACGCTATTGAGGGAGCTTTTTGCCGAGCACGAATTGGAAAAATTTGCTCTACAGATTGAGGAGCAGGAAGGCCGGATTCGCTTGTCGGGTTCCGTGGATTACTGGGAGCAGGTGGTGACGGCGGGACACCTGGCCGGAGGAATCCGGGGAGTGCGCAGCGTAGTCAACGAGATTACCGCTGCTTTGGAGCCGCCGCCGCCTTACCGGGCCCCGGTTGGGAATCCCACGGTCATCGGTGAAGCCGATGTGGTCATTATTGGCGCCGGCATCGTCGGAGCGGCGATCGCCCGGGAGCTCTCCCGTTATCAACTAAGTGTTATTGTCCTGGAAAAGGAGGCCGATGTAGCCTGCGGGGCAAGTAAGGCGAACAACGGGATGGTCCATTCCGGCATTGTCCAGGAACCGGACAGTCTGCGCAGCCGGCTGAACTTGCGCGGCAATGCCCTTTTCGAGGAGGTCTGCCGCGAACTTGATGTCCCCTTCCAGCGCTGTAACCTGGCCGTGAATGTGTTTAAGGAAGAGGAGCTTTTTCTTCTCGAGCTGCTGAAGGCGCGGGGAGAGATGAGCGGAATCCCCGTACAGCTAGTCGATCCGACCGAGCTAACCGCTCTCGAGCCTGCCCTCAGCCCCGAGATCAAGGGAGCCCTTCTCGCTCCCACCACCGCCATGACCTCCCCCTACCAGCTGACCATCGCCTATGCCGAAAATGCCATCACCAACGGAGCGCGCTTTTACTTAAATACCGAGGTTACCGCCCTCGAGCATAAAGAGGGCGCTCTCACCGGTGTCATTACGACCAGGGGGAGCTTTCGGACCCGCTGCTGTATCAACGCTGCCGGGGTCTATGCCGACCGGATTGCGGCGATGGCCGGGCCTCCTGAATTTACAATCCATCCTCGTAAAGGTGAATTTATCATTTTTGACCGTGAATCGGCGGTAGAACATGCCGCCATAGCCACCGGGATCCTCGAGCTGGCCCGTGATCCCTACACCAAGGGGGGCGGCACGATGCTGACCGTAGACGGCAACCCCGAATGGGGCCCGACCGCCGTAGAGGTCTGCGACCGTGAAGATACTTCGGTCACGGCGGAGGGATTAAACCGGCTTCTGGAGAAGTTCAGCCCGCTTCTGCCCGGCTACGAGGCCCGTCCGGCAATCATTACCTATTTTGCTGGTGTCAGGGCCGCCACTTATACCGAAGATTTTCATATCGCTCCGTCGAACTATCTGCAGGGGCTCATTCACGTGGCCGGAATCCAATCCCCGGGTCTTGCTGCAGCCCCGGCCATCGCTGAGCTGGTCTTAGAGATCTTGCAGGAAGAAGGAATGGTACTGCTAGAAAAAGAAAGCTTTAACCCGTGCCGCCGGGAGCCGCCGCCGTTTAGCGAACTTCCGTTAGCCGAACAAAACCGGCTCATCCGCGAAGATCCACGTTACGGGCATATTGTCTGCCGCTGTGAGCAGATCAGCGAGAAAGAGATTGTCGATGCCCTTCACCGCCCTCTTCCAACCCTGACCCTCGATGCGGTGAAGCGCCGGACCCGGGTCGGAATGGGACGCTGCCAGGGCGGTTTTTGCCTGCCGCGGGTGCCCCTGATCATCTCTCGGGAGTTGGGCCTCCCCCTGGAGAAGGTAACCAAAAGTGGCCCCGGTTCCCCTCTTTTCAGCCGGCGGACCAAGGAGCCTCTCCCCCGTAAGGAGGCGATCAGCCGGTGAACCACGAACAAATTGCAGTTATCGGCGGCGGCCCGGCGGGTTTAGCTGCCGCACTGGCCGCATCTGAAGCAGGGGCCGACGAAATTGTTTTAATCGAGCGTGATCGGGAGCTGGGCGGCATCCTTAACCAGTGCGTTCATGACGGCTTCGGCAATTTGATTTTTGGCTGCAGCCTGACCGGACCGGAATATGCGCATCGCTTTGTCGATCAGCTGCCGCAGCACCCCCCGATTAAAGTGCTCACCGACACGATGGTCTTACAGCTAAAGCAGGACCGCCGCCTGAAAGCGGTGAACAGAGAAGGAGCCTTTGAGATGAAACCGGGAGCCGTAATCCTGGCGATGGGCTGTCGGGAGCGCAGCCGTTTCCAGGTGATGATCCCCGGCTACCGTCCGGCCGGGGTCTATACCGCCGGGGCGGTGCAGCGGCTGATCAATATGGAAGGGCTTATGCCCGGTGAGCGGGTGGTCATTCTCGGCTCCGGTGATATCGGGCTGATCATGGCCCGCCGCCTCACTCTTGAAGGTGCAAAGGTCCTCGGAGTTTTTGAGATTCTTCCCCGCCCCGGCGGGCTTACCCGCAACGTCGTCCAGTGTCTCCATGATTTTGAAATTCCGCTCTACCTGTCCCACACGGTGACCTTCATTCATGGCAAAAAAAGACTCCAGGGGGTTTCGGTAGCCCCGGTCGACCACCTGGGAAAACCGCTCCAGGAGCAGGAACGCTTCATCCCCTGCGACACCCTGATTCTTTCCGTGGGCCTGATCCCGGAAAACGAGCTTTCGCGCAGCGCCGGCGTGATCATCGATCCGTCTACCGGGGGGCCACGGGTAGATCAGGATATGGCCACCAGCGTCGAGGGTATCTTTGCTGGTGGTAACGTAGTCCTGGTCTACGACCTGGTTGACGAGGTGACCCGGGCGGCCCGGATTGCTGGGCGTGCTGCCGCCCATTACGTTTCCGGCGTGAAACGCACCGCCGGCCGTCTGATCTTGCAGCCCGGTGAAAATGTGGCTGCGCTGGTGCCGCAGCAGCTCAGCCTGCCTTTAAAAGCAGGTGAAAAAATTAATCTCTACCTGCGCGTCAGCTCTGAAATACGCGACGCCGTGGTAACCCTGCTCCGGCAAGGTAAGGTTATTTTCCAGAAGAAGCTGCGCATTGTTCGTCCTCCAGAGATGGTCCATCTACAGATCGAAAGTTCTCTTTTTGAGGATTTACATGACGGTGAAGAGATTACCTGCCGGGTAACGGCACAAGAGGTGAACCAGAATTGAACGGGGAGCAGCAAATTACCTGCATCGTCTGTCCACTGGGCTGCACCATTACAGTCGCTAAAGAACGGGGCGGCCTTAAAGTAAGCGGGCATGAATGCCGGCGCGGCGAAAAGTATGCCCTTCAAGAGGCTACCGATCCCCGCCGGGTCTTAACCGGAACTGTCAAAGTAAGCGGCGGGTTTTTACCCCGCCTTCCGGTAAAAACCACGCAGCCGATTCCCAAGGAGAACATCTTGAAAGCCGCCCGCCTGCTGAACTCCATCAAGCTCTCCGCACCACTGCGCTGCGGAGAGCTGATCGTCGCCGACTTTGCCGGCAGCGGCGCCGATCTCATCGCCACCCGGGACCTCGGGACAGAAAGGTGACAGGGGGACGTTTCTTCTGTCACCCAGGTTCCCCCTCTCCGTGGCCTCCCCTCTTTTCTATTCCTCCTCCGGTTGGGAAAGGGGCACATCGATAATCACCGGCATGATCATCGGCCGGCGCCCGGTCTGCTCGTAGAAAAAGGTGGAGGCCTCGTCTCTTACGCTGGACTTGACGATATTCCAATCCTTCATTTGCTGAGGACTGAGGGCGGCCATGCGACGGGCTATCGCCGATCTGGCCTCTTCAAGCAGATCTTCGGATTCACGGACATAGACAAACCCACGGGTAATAATTTCCGGACCCGAGAGCAGCCGCCCCTGCTGCGGCTCCATGGCCATGACGATGATGACGATCCCTTCTTCGGCCAGAATGCGGCGGTCCCGCAGGACCACGTTGCCGACATCGCCGATTCCGAGCCCGTCCACCATAACCTTGCCAGCAGCTACTGTGCCGGCGACGGTGCCGCGTCCTTCGGTAAATTCGAGCACGGTCCCTGGCTCGATGAGAAAAATATCCTCTGCGGCAAGTCCCAGTCTTTGGGCAATCCTAGAGCAGGCGACCATGTGGCGGTATTCACCGTGCACCGGGACCAGGTAACGAGGTTGGAGAAAGTTTAACATAAGCTTGATCTCCTCTTCGCTGGCATGCCCGGAGACATGCACTCCCGAAATCGATTGATGAATCACCTCGGCCCCGCGCCGGAAAAGATTGTCCACTGTTCGAGCAACCAGCTTCTCGTTGCCGGGGATCGGGTTTGCCGCGATAATGACAGTGTCGCCGGGGATAATCTCAACCTGGCGGTGTTCGGAGGTAGCGATACGGGTTAGAGCGGACATCGGCTCTCCCTGGCTGCCGGTAGTCAGCAGAACAAGTTTTTCCAGGGGAACCTTGTTAATCTGATCCAGCTCTACCAGGATGGAATCCGGAAGGTCAAGATAGCCGAGCTCGGAGGCAATGCGAACTGAATTAACTAAGCTCCGCCCGGTGACACAGATTTTGCGCCCATGACGAGACGCTGCGGTAATCACCTGCTGAATCCGGTGAATATTCGAGGCAAAGGTGGCGAAGATGATCCGGCGCCGCGAGAGGCGTAAGATCTCATCGATGGTCTCGCCAACTTCGCTCTCCGAGGCGGTGAAACCAGGCCGGTCGGCATTAGTAGAGTCGATCAGGGCCAGGAGCACGCCTCGCCGGCCCAGCTCGGCCAGTTTATAGAAATCCGTCACCTTCCCGTCGACCGGAGTATGGTCAAACTTAAAATCGCCGGTATAGACTACTATCCCTACGGGGGTATCGAGGACCACGCCTACCGAATCGGGAATGCTGTGGTTTGTCCGGAAAAACTCGAGGCGGAAGTTTTTCGAAACGTTCAGCTCCTGCCCGGCCTTGATTTCTCGTAACTTCACCGGGGAAGGCTGCTCGTACTCTTCGAGCTTGGCCTTGAGCAGTCCGAGAGTGAGACGGGTCCCGTACACCGGTACCGGCAGATCGCCAACAATGTAGGGCAGGGCGCCGATATGATCTTCATGTCCGTGTGTTAAGATAATTGCCCGCAGTTTCTCCCTATTTTCAAGAAGATAGGTGATATCCGGCAGCACGATATCGATGCCGTGCATCTCTTCCTCTGGAAACTTAAGGCCTGCGTCGAGGAGAACGGAGTCGTCATCGTATTCGAAGAGAAACATATTTTTCCCGATCTCCCCGACACCACCCAGGGGGATTACCCGCAAGCTGCTGTTTGATTTTTTCAAGTTATGATTGCTCCTTCTGCAATAATATGGCACTAAGCACCTGCCAGGTCGCAAAGATGCAACAACCGGGTTAGACCGGCCAGATCCTTGCCTGTAAGCGGCAGGAGCGGCAGGCGGGGTCGACCGACATCGATTCCCACCAGGTTTAAAGCAGCCTTTACCGGAATCGGATTAGCCGCCACAAAGAGCCCTTTAAACAGCGGCAGTAAAGCCAGGTGTAAGCGGGTCGCTTCGACCACCCGCCCCTGTTTAAAGCATTCGATCATTGCAGCAATTTGCGCTCCGACCAGGTGCGAGGCCACACTGACTACCCCTACCGCTCCCAGGCTGAGTAGCGGCAAGGTTAGCGCATCATCACCCGAGTAGAGGCTAAATCCGGGCGGCGCCTGTGCACAGATCTCCGCTGCCTGCTCCAGGTTGCCGCTAGCCTCTTTCAGGGCGATAATATTTTCAATCTCCGCTAAACGAAGCACTGTCTCCACATGCAAATTCACCCCGGTGCGCCCCGGAACATTGTAGAGCATCACCGGTAAAGCTGTCGCTTCGGCAACAGCCCGAAAGTGCCGGTAGAGCCCCTCCTGAGTCGGCTTGTTGTAGTAAGGGGTTACCAGCAAGATCCCGTCTACCCCGGTTGAAGCCGCCTCCCTGGTCAGCCGCATAGAGGCAGCGGTACAGTTATCTCCGGTGCCCGCGATCACAGCCGCCCTGCCCCCGACCGCCTCCACAACCACGCGAAACAGCTTTAATTTTTCCGCTTTGGTCAGGGTGGGAGATTCTCCGGTAGTTCCGGAGACCACCAACCCGGTAGAGCCGTGATCCACCAGGTAGCGGGCCAGCTCCGCAGCGGTGCTATATTTCACTTCTCCTCCCTCGTCAAAGGGAGTAACCATTGCCGTAATCACAGTTCCCAGTGCTGTTGACAACAGAAGCACCTCCATAAGTATAGCATAACCCGGCAGCTTGTAAATTCCAGCCCGGCATTATTCAAGATTAATTAAACCGTATTCACCAGAAGCGGCTGCAGCTGCCGGCCGGTTAACGCCGCCTCTGCCGCCGGGATAATTAACTCCGGCCGGGCCACCAGGGAATTTGGCTTACTGGCGGGGTTATCCTGGCCGAAGGGCACCATATAGACATTTTTCGTATTCAGAAGCACAGCCAGGTTCCCGGCATTTAAGCCGAGGGCATCGTTGGTAGAGATGGCCAGAAGAAGCGGCCCCCCGTTGCGTAGCTGGGCCTTGGCCGCCATCAGGACTGCGCTGTCGCTAATCCCCCGGGCCAGCTTCGCCATGCTGTTTCCGGTGCAGGGGGCGATCAGGAGCAGATCCAGCAGCTCTTTCGGCCCGATGGGTTCAACATCGACAATGCTGAGCCAGGGTTGCCGGCCGGTAATTTGCTCAATTTTTTGCTGCACCGCTGCGGCCGTACCAAAACGGGTATCAGTTTGCCGCACTGTCGGGGAGAGTATCGGGAAAAGATCCGCACCGGCACGAACCATTTTCTCAAATTGTGGCAAGATTGCTTCAATGGTGCAGTGTGAACCGGTCAACGCCACCCCGATCCGTTTACCTCTCAGGATCGACATATCTTCTCTTCCTTTCTAAAGATTCTTCGATCTGCAAGCTTCCTTGATCAACCGTCGGTAAACTCGTTCCAGGATCTGCCCGGAGGTCCGCGGAGCGACCCGGCCGGGCAGGCCGGGCAGCAGCACTGCCTTCAGGCCAAGTTCGGTCGCGGCGGCAAAGTCGGTCCCGCCCGGGGGCGAGGCCAGGTCTAAGATAACCGTCTCCCCCTTAACCTGTTTCAAAAGCGTTGCTGTCAAGAGAGGCGCCGGGACGGTGTTAAAGATAAAGTCGGCCTCTGCCGCCGCCTCCGCTGCAGTGGCTAGATCAGATGAAGCCAGGCCGATGGAGTAAGCCATTGCCGCACTTTCGCGCCGCCGTACTACTGCCGTCACCCGGGCTCCCAGCCCCTGCAGGGTCCTGGACAGGGCCCTGCCGCAGCGTCCCAGGCCAAAAATAAGGGCGTTGCTGCCGTGCAAGGTCACCATTGAGAGCTCCATCGCCTTCTGGATAGCCCCCTCGGCGGTAGGGATAGCATTAAGTAAGGCTAGCTCCTCGTCGTCCCCGGTGATCACCAGCCTGGTTTTTTGCACCAGCTCCTCTTTAAGCGGAGCCGCAACACTACCAGCCAGCAAGATCACTTCGGGTGTACTGCTCTTCAGGCAAGCGATCAGATTTAAATCTTCCGCGGCAAAGACAGCCCTGACGCAGCCGTCGGCCTTGATTCCTGAAAGAGGGGCGATCAGGATGGCGGCATCTTTAAAATCTTCTTCAGCCGCATTCTCCATTCCAGGAATTCGTTCAAAACCAGCTGCTTTTACCGTAAGGCCAGTCTCTTTCCAGCAGCGGTAGAGCTCTATCTCCCGCCTGTCACCGCCGCAAATGATGATCTTCTGGTTAACTCCGGGCAAAGGTTCCGCCTCCTGAACTGTTACTTTAATATATGTCCGGCTGCACCATAGGGTTAAAAAAACCCGGGTTTTTTAACCCGGGTTACAGATTTACTATTTTTTAAGAACCGGCTAGGCGACCTGGTGCACCTCGACATCAGAAGCACCGTATTGCCGCAAAATCGAGGCGGTTTCTTCAACCTCTTTATCATCGGCCTTCATGCTTACGAGAATGCCGCCCTGCCGGACCTGCTCCTCGAAATATTCTCCTCTCTCTTCGGGGAGGCCGAAGTCAATCAAGCCACCGGCGATGCCTCCGGTAACCACGCCGGTCAAGGTGGCGGCGAGCGGGCCCGCGGCAATGATCGGTCCGACTCCCGGAATCAGGAGCGCTCCTACTCCGGCCAGAAGTCCAGCTAGACCTCCCAGGGCGCCACCGGTATAGGTACCTTCGCTTAAATCCTGCCCTCCCAGGCCACCCCGGCCGGCGCCTCCCTGCTGTTCATCCCTGGCTACGAGCGAGATATCCTCTCCAAAACCACGGCTTTTCAAATTCTCAAGAGCCTCTTCGGCCTGATTGCGGTCATGAAAAACCCCGACGACAACTTTGCTCATTGTTCTGCCTCCTTAAGCACAATTACACTCTAAAAGCTATTATCTCCGAACTGGGCATATTTATGCTTTGAGGGCAAAACGATCAGCTTTTTTCGATCTGAAGAATAATGGTGTCGCCGCCGACTTTAACCACGTTGGACCAGGGGATAGTCACCTCGTCGCGGTAACCTAAACCGAAGAGACCACTTTTCCCGGCCAGCAGCAGCACTTTGATCTCGCCGCTGTCCGGATCAATTAACAGGTCGGCCTTCCCGGCCGGACCCCAGAAATTACCTCCTTCCAGGTCAACCAGCTCCTTGCGGGCCAGTTCGCTTAACCGCATCACTTTCTCTCCCTTTTTACTTAGTGCCGGTATGGCCGAACCCACCCTCTCCCCTCACCGTTTGCGGCAACGTGTCAGTCGGGAGCAGTTTTATCCTGGGAATCGGGCAGAGGATCATCTGGGCGATCCGGTCCCCCCGCCGTACCGTAAACGCGGAGGGACCCAGGTTGATCAAAATTACTTTTATCTCACCACGGTAATCGGCATCTACCGTTCCCGGCGAGTTGAGCAGGCTGATCCCGTGGCGGATGGCCAGCCCGCTGCGGGGGCGGATCTGCAGTTCATATCCTGCCGGAACCGCTGCTTTCAGCCCGGTCGGAATCAGCTGCACCGCTCCCGGCTCTAGAATCACCGCCTCCTTTACTGCAGCATAGAGATCCATCCCTGCCGCGCCGGCGCTCATGTAGGCAGGGAGGGGCAGCCCGGCAGCATGGGGCAGTATCTCTACCGGCAGCTCCACCGTCTCCTGTTTCATCCGATCAGCATCCTTCATCTATTTTTTGCAGGAAATTAAGCATCCTGGCCTCCATTTAAACATACGGCGAAGGGAACACTTAATCCTGCCAGATTCGTATATCGACGCTTCCGTCCTGGTTTGAAGCCCGGATCATAACCAGGTGGTCGCTGTTGTTACGAAATTTAAAATCGAGGGTATCGGTAACGGTAGCATCCATGCCCGGGGGAACATAGTCAATCGGCCGGCTGTGCGGATAGCGTTCGACCACTTCAAGGTTTGCCTGCAGGACGGCATTATAAAGGGTCGTCGAGACCTGGCAAACTCCTCCGCCCAGGCCGGAAACAAGGGTATGGCCGGCTAGAACCGGGGCCGGGCGATAACCACGCTCCGCCGTGCGTGGGCCGTTGGCCGCATTAAATGAAAAAAGCTCGCCGGGCAGAAGAAGATAGTTGTTCAAAGAAGTAGTGGCCAGTATAATATTGGTAGCCCGGTTTCCTCCCCCTCCGATCCAGGTCCGGTAAGCGCCGATCTCCTGCCGGATCACGTTAAAATGGGCCGCCGTAATCTCCGGATCAAGTTGGATCAACTCCGGCAGCACTTTACTGTTGGCCGGAGCATTCATAACCCTTTCTACCGTCAACGGACCGTCCAGCTGCCACCCGGGTAGCTCCGGAACGATCTCGCCGCTTTGCGGGTCGATAAAAGCATTGCGGGGCGGTTGAGCCAGCCCAGCGGCCAGCTGCCGGACCAGCCCGGTTACTTCACGGCGTGAGAGCCCCTCCACCGGCTCCCCGTCCAGCTCGACCCCGCGGCGAACAAACTTTTGCTGATGCGGCTTTAGGTCGCAGCCTCCAGCCAAAAGATAAAGGCAGCAGCAGAGAAAGACCGGTAAGATGATTGCTGCAAGTCGTGGCCCGGGGGCTCCTTTCACTGCCACCAATCCGGGGCGAGCAGCTCGCTTACGGTGACTACCGAGAGCCCTTTTCCCTTAATCGAGGGCAAGATCTCCCGGAGCAGCTCCACCGTTTCGGCGGTAGGGTGCATCAGGATAATCTTTCCCGGTGCGAGATTGCGGATTATTTTTTCACGCATTACCTCCAATCCTGGCTTCTGCCAGTCGACGGTATCGAGGGACCAGAGAACAGTGCGCATCCCCTGGCGGGAAACGATCTCCAGGGTCAGCCGGTTATATTCTCCTTTATGCGGCGTAAAGTAAAGCGGATAGCAGCCTGCCGCATCAAAGATAATCTCATTGGTTTGCCTAATGGAACGGGCGATCGACCAGGCATCGAGTTCAGTAAAGGTCTCGTCATCCGAGTAGCCGTGGTTTCCCAGTTCATGTCCCCCGGCGGCAATCTGCCCGATGAGCGCTTCATTTTGTTCAGCCCACCTTCCGACCAGGAAAAAGGTAGCGCGGGCATCCTCTTTCTGCAATACGCGCAGCATCTCCGGAAGCTCTTCTTCACCCCAGGCTACGTTGATCATCAAGGAGACGCAGGGCTTTCGCGGATTACCCTGCTCTGCCGGCAGGGCCGGGTAATGATCCCAGCGGACTGGGGGGAGCAACTCGTAATAGAGGGGGTTGACCCTCACTCCGGGCGGCGCTTTCATGACCAGATCGACAGTGGCCTCTTGGTCCAGCTCCAGCCCGTTCAGCTCGGGGATAATCCGCTCTTTTTCCGGCTCGAGCTGCGCACTGACCGCTTCACGGCCCTGGTAGGCTGCCATCCGGGAGACAATCGCCGCTACTTCGGGCCGCAAGAGCCGCTCGACCGGTTTTCCCTGTAAGGTTACCCCGGCCTTAACCCCATGAAAATGACGCCGCAGAGGCTCGTCAAACTGAAAGTAGAGCACGGCCACCGCTGCGGTCAGAAGCAGGAAGAAAGCAGCCCATCTCCACACCCGTTTTTTACGATCTGCGCCGGACATTCCCCTCGCTCTCCTTTCGCCTGTTGCTCAGCCGGGATGATCTGTGTCTTCCAGCAGCTCGGATACCGTCACCGGAATATAGCCCTGCTCACGTAAATGAGCCAGGATCTTTGGCAGAGCTTCGGGCAACACCGGAGCCCCCACCCGGAACGTAATAATGGCCCCGTGATGCAGCCTGCTCTCAATCCGTGCGCTCACCTCGTCCGGATCCCGGCTGAGATAGTCGTACGAATCTATCGACCAGAGCACGGTCAGGCAGCGCTGCTGCAAGGCAGCCTGCAGGACAACCCCGTTGTAAAGCCCCTGGGGCGGCCGGAAAAACCGGGGCCGGTAGTTAAGAATCTCAAGAGCCGCTTCATTGAACCCGTCGAGTTCACGTTTAATCTCTTTCTCGGACAGGTGGAGCAGGAGAGCATGGTTCAGGGTGTGATTCCCAATCTCATGCCCCTGTTCGAGGATCCGGGCTGCCGCGGCCGGATGATTTTTCAGCCAGGTTCCAGTCAAAAAAAAGGTGGCCGAAACATCCTCGGTCTTTAAAATCTGCAGGAGCTCGGCCAGGCCTTCACTACTCCAGCGAGTTTCAAAAGTAAGGGCTACCCGGAAGGAGCGGCCCGGCACGAAATAGATCGCTTCGGGCGAAGCGGAGCGGAGCTGTTGCAGTGCGCTTGTTACCAGTAGCGCTCCCACGAGCATGATCAAGCCGAGAGCCACTTTTTCACTCCGACGCCAGGTCCTGAGCATTACTCTTTTCCACTTCCACGGTCTGTTTAAAGATTTAAGCTTACTAGAGTCTATGCTCAGCCAATTTTGCTTATGCAGGCATGAAAAAACCCTAGTGACTAGGGTTTTTGTTTGGAACGCTGCGGGGGTCGCTGCCGCCGGCCCTTCTCCTTGCCACGCGGCGGCGGTTGGGACGGTTTTGGCAGTAGTGCCTTGCGCGAGAGATTGATCCGTCCTTTTTCATCAATATCGAGCACTTTAACCTCGACTTCATCCCCGAGGTTAACTACATCTTCGGTCCGATCCACGTGGTGGTGATCCATGCGTGAAATATGAAGCAGCCCTTCCTTGCCGGGGAGCACTTCGATGAAGGCGCCGTATTTTTCAACCCGGGTCACCTTACCGGTATAAACCTGTCCCGGTTCTACATCGACAACCAGCTCTTCGATCATCTTCTGCGCCTTGCTGCCAGCATCGAGATCGACAGCCAGGATATACACCTTTCCATCAGGTTCGACATTGATCTCTACTCCCGTTTCGTCGGTGATCTTATTAATCACACGTCCCCCCGGACCGATGACATCACGAATCTTATCCACATCGATCTGCATAGTGATCATCCGCGGCGCATAAGGTGACAGCTCGGGACGCGGTCCCTCGATGGTCGCCTTCATGATCTCGAGAATATACCGGTAACCGCTGATCGCCTGCTCGAGAGCACGGGATAATATCTCCAGCGAGATCCCCCTGGTCTTGATATCCATCTGCAAAGCGGTAATGCCCTTCCCGGTCCCGGCGACTTTAAAGTCCATATCGCCGAGAAAATCCTCGATTCCCTGGATATCCGAGAGGATAGCCACGTTTTCGTCCTCTTTGATCAGCCCCATGGCAATGCCGGCGACCGCTTTCTCCACAGGAATCCCGGCATCCATTAACGAAAGGGAACCCGCGCAGATGCTGGCCATCGAGCTGGAGCCGTTTGATTCGAGAACTTCGGAAACCAGGCGGATGGTATAGGGGAACTCTTCTTCGCTGGGGATAACGCTCTCCAGGGCCCTCTCCGCGAGGGCGCCGTGGCCGATTTCACGCCGCCCCGGGCCGCGCATAAACCCGGCTTCGCCGACACTATACGGCGGAAAGTTGTAATGATGCATGAAGCGCTTTGATTCTTCAATGCCCAGTCCGTCCAGGATCTGGACATCTCGCGGCGCCCCGAGAGTGCAAACGTTCAGGACCTGGGTCTGCCCCCGGGTAAACAGGGCTGAACCGTGTGTCCGCGGCAGCACCGCCACTTCGCAGCTGACCGGCCGGATCTCGTCAGGCTTACGTCCGTCGGTGCGCACAGACTCCTGTAGAATCATCGTGCGCATAGTCTCTTTGAGCACATTTTCAAAGATCGTCTTGATCTCATCTTCATGCTCGGGGTATTCTTCGAGAAATTGCTCCATGGCCTCTTCTTTTACTGCGGCCAGCTTCTCTTCGCGCTCCAGCTTCTCGGTAGTACGCAGGGCCCGGTCAATCCGCTGGCGTAAGAAGGGCTCTAGCTGCTCTGCCAGTTCGGGAAGAGGCTCAAACAGGGGCACCTCGATTTTGGGGCGGCCCACTTTGGCCATCATCTCCTCTTGCAAGGAGACGATCTGCTTAATGACCTTATGACCCTCACCAAGACAGGCCAGCAGATCAGAGCGGCTGATCTCCTGCGCTCCGGCCTCGACCATGGTTACCGAGTCCTTTGTTCCGGCAACGGTCAGGTGAAGACTGCTTTGCAGCGACTGTTCCAGATCCGGATTAATCACCGGTTTCCCATCAATGAATCCGACCATAACTGCACCGATGGGCCCATTGAAGGGGATGTTTGAAATTGAGAGTGCCGCCGATGCCCCGATTATGGAGAGAATTTCAGGAGGGCAGTTCTGATCGACGGATAACACCGTGGCCACAATGTGGACCGAGTTACGCAGCTCCTCTGGAAAGAGCGGCCTCAGGGGGCGGTCGGTCAAACGGGCACTTAAGATCGCTTTCTCTGTCGGCCGCCCTTCGCGCTTGATGAACCCGCCGGGGATGCGACCCACGGCATAGAGCCGCTCTTCGTAATCAACGGTCAGCGGAAAAAAATCAACCCCTTCGCGGGGTTCGTCGGACATGGTTGCCGTCACCAGAAGCACTGTTCCCCCGTAACTAATTAAAACAGAACCGCCAGCCTGCCGGGCCAGCCTTCCTGTTTCTAGTTTCAGAGTACGGCCTTCCAATTCTAATGAAAATGTTTCCAAGCTGCTGAGAACCTCCTTTCATTCCTTTAGTTAATATTCCTTATTTCCGCAGGCCCAGCTGGCTGACTACTTCCTGGTAACGCTGCGGGTAGTTCTTGCGCAGGTAATTGAGCAGTCCGCGCCTTTTTCCGACCATCTTGAGCAGCCCTCGCTGCGAATTATAATCCTTCTTGTGCTCCTTTAGATGTTCGGTCAGGGTATTGATCTGTTCAGTCAGAAGGGCAATCTGCACCTCCGGCGAACCGGTATCGGTCTCATGAATCCGGTAGTGCTCAATAATCTCCTGCTTCTTCTCCTGGGCTAACATCACCATTGCCTCCCTCGTTATTATTATTACCGCCTGGCCAAGTAAAAGGTCGGGAGAGCCTTTAACCTAGCCCGCGGATCATATTAATAAAAATTTTAGCACAGTTAATAGCAAATGTAAAACAGATCTTGCGGCCGGATAAAGCGCACCGGCTCCACGAAGGCGTCGATACCTTCAAAGAGCGATTTAGCCAGTCTTCGGCCCCGGGTAATATCCTCCCCAATCTGCTCTCGCAAATGCGATGCGGAAGAAAAACTTTGGGTATCCCGGAGCCGCTCCAGAAAGTAAAGGGTGATCTCGCGGCCGTAGAGCTCACCGGTAAAGTCCAAGATATAGGTTTCGACTGAGAGAGCGTCGTCCTGGAAGGTCGGTTTAACCCCAACATTGGTTACTCCAAAATGGAGCTGCTTTCCCAGACCGCCTACCGCGGTTAAATAGACGCCGCTGCCTGGCCAAACCAGGTGGGAACTGGGATTTAAGTTGGCGGTGGGATAGAGCATCTTTTTTCCCCGGCCCCGGCCGGAGATGACCTTCCCTTTCCGAAAGAAATAGTAGTTCAACAGAAGGGCCGCCCGGTTAACCGCTCCCCCGGCCAGGAGCCGCTTTATTTCCGAGCTGCTGATCACGGTGCTCCCGGCTTTCTCCATGGGAGAGACGGTGACGGCAAAGCCCAGCTTCTTTCCGTACTCTTGCATCAACTCTTCGTTGCCGGCACCGCCGCAGCCGAAAGAATAATCTACCCCGATCGAGACGCCGCTGACCTTAAACCTATGGCACAAGATCTCAAGAATAAAGTTTTCAGGGGACAATGAGGCCATCCAGGTGGTAAAGGGGACGACAAAGAGGTAGTCCAGGCCCAGCTCCGCCATCAACGGCACCCGGTCGGCAATCTCGGTCAGCAGGCAGAACTGCTTTTGAGGATGCAGCAAGATCGATGGATGCGGATCAAAGAGCAGGGCAGCGGAAGATCCGCCTGCGGCGCGGGCCTGGCGGACTGCGCTCCGGATAACGGCCTGGTGCCCGCGATGAACCCCGTCAAAATTGCCCAGGGCCAGGTAAAGCGGCTTTTTTCCGGAAAAACTGTGTAGACCGTTAATGATCTCCATCCTGTATCCTCCTTACGGCGCTAAAAATTTTACTGTTTTCAAAAAAGTCCCGGATTCGACCTCTTCACAGCGGGCCAGGGCCTTGAACTGGCCTTGGAGATCGTAAACCCGCACTGGATAGCCGGTCGGCAGAACCGCGCCGGCCGGCCCCAGTTTACTCCGGCTAACCGCTCGCCCGGCGCGCAGGTCCTCTACGATTTCATCGGATACGGTGAGGGTTTCAAAATGAAGCAGGGCCCGATCCATTGGCAGTAGCATCTTTTTCAGCTCGCCCGCCGCGGCAGCGGCGGCAAGCTGTTCAGGCGGGATCGCCGTATCGATCTTAAAGGGGCCAACAAAGAGCCGCTCTAGTGTATGGAGATGCGCTCCGCAACCGAGAAGGTGCCCGATCTCCATAGCGAGGGCCCGGATATAGGTCCCCCGGGAACATTCCACCTCGCAGATAATCTGTGCCGCCGCTAAGGGGCAGAAGGAAAGAAGCTCGAGGCGGTAGATCTCGACCGTGCGCTTTTTTACCGGCACCTCTTCGCCGTGGCGGGCATAGTCATAAAGCGGACGCCCGCGGTGTTTTACTGCGGCATAAGCGGGGACCTTCTGCTGGTGCACTCCGGTCAAAGAGCGGAATATTTTTTTGATACTTTCCTGCTCCAGGCAGGGGATCTCGCTCCTGGAGATGACCGCCCCCTCGGCATCGCCGGTGGTAGTGCTCACGCCAAGAGTGATCGTGGCCCGGTAACCTTTACGCAGCTCAAACAGATACTCGGCAATGCGGGTAGCTCTGCCCAGGCAAAGCGGAAGCACTCCGGTAGCTGCCGGATCAAGGGTCCCGCCATGCCCCACTTTGACCCCGGGGACCAACCGCCTTACTGTAGCCACGGCCCCGTGCGAGCTGATCCCGGCCGGCTTATTTAAATTAATAATTCCATCCATCTGCTTCATCTTTTAATTTATCGTTCGGGCATCTGTTTACCGCCCGGAGCGGTCTCATCGCTAATTGCCAGCAGCGCTTTCCGGATAACCATATCCCTAACCCGGTCATAGGGGCCCTTTATCCGGCAACCAGCCGCGCGGGCATGTCCGCCCCCACCCAGTTCTCTGGCCAGCGCGCTGACATCAACACTTTTGGAGCGAAAGCCGACTTTAATCCCGGCGGCACTGTCAAGAAAGAACATGATCCCGATCTCCACCCCTTCGATATTGCGGGTATAGTTGATCATCCCGTCGAGATCTTCCATCGCGGCCCCGCTTTGTTCGAGCATCTCCCGGCTGGCTGTAATCACGGCCAGCTTTTGGCCACCATAAAGTTCAAGCGTGCCAAGGACTTTTTTCAGAAGAAGATAAAACGGAAGCGGCCGCAGATTAAAGAGCTGATCCGAGAGGATCCCAGGATTGAGATCGTGGGCGGCCAGCAGCGCCGCGGCGGTCCGGTGGGTGGCCGCAGTGGTATTTTCAAATTTGAAGGATCCGGTATCGGTGGAGAGGGCCACGTAAAGGGCCTCGGCCATAGACGCGCTCAGCGGTAAATGCATCGCCTCCAGCAGGCGAAAAATAATCTCGCCTGTCGCCGCCGCCTCCGGATCGACCAGGTTGGCCGTTCCGAAATAGCAGTTGGTGACATGGTGGTCGATATTGAGAATCACGCGGGTACGGGCAACCGCATCTTTAAAATCTCCGGTCCGCTCCAGGTCGCTGCAATCAAGAACTACCGCGGCGGCAGCTTCATTCCATTTTTCACCAGAAGCAAAGATCTTTTCACTACCTTTTAAGAAGGCATATTTCCGAGGAACCGTTGCCGCCATAAAGAGGCGTACCGTCTTGCCCATCTTCTCCAGCGCCTCCCCCAAGGCCAGCAACGAGCCGATGCTGTCACCGTCGGGCTGAACATGGGAAACCAGGTTAAAAGAACTCTGCTGCTGCAAGAGCGCTATCATAGCCTTCTGTGCCTTCTGGACCTTCTGTGTCATCATTCTTTCGAATTATCCTCGTGCAGAGATTTTAAAACACGGTCAATATGCGCGCCGTACTCCATAGAGCGATCTTCGGCAAAATTAATCTCCGGGGTATAGCGCAACCGGATACTTTTGCCGATCTCGCTGCGGATGAAACCGGTGGCTCGCTGCAAGGTCTGCATGGTCAGATTTTTCTCGGCTTCAGTACCGTAGATGCTCACATAGATAGTGGCATAGCGTAGATCGCGCGAAAGCTCCACCCCGGTGACACTGGTCAGTGAAGCAATCCGGGGATCTTTAATCTCCCTGGCGATAACCCGGCCAACCACTTTTTTAATCTCCCCGGCAACCCGCCGGGATCTGGTTACAGACATTGTCTCCCCCTCCCCCCGCGCGCAATTTGCGCAGTCAGTTGACCTGTTTCATCGTATAGGCTTCGATCAGATCACCTTCGGCAATATCATTAAACCCGTCAAGAAGGAGGCCGCATTCAAACCCGTTGGAGACCTCGCGGACATCATCTTCGAACCGCTTCAAGGAGGCCAGTTTTCCCTCGTAGAGCACTACCCCGTCGCGAATCAAGCGGACCAGGGAATTGCGGGTAATCCGACCCTCGGTGACATAACATCCCGCAATATTACCGAGGCGCGAGGCTTTAAACACCTGTCTGATTTCAGCCTGCCCCTGGATCTCCTCCCGGTAGACCGGTTTAAGCAATCCGTGGACCGCCAGTTCGATATCCTCGAGCGCTTCGTAAATAACACGGTAAAGGCGCAGATCAACCCGGTCTTGTTCGGCCAGCCGGCGGGCATTACTATCCGGGCGGACATTGAATCCGATGACGATTGCATTGGAGGCCGAGGCCAGCATAACATCGGACTCGCTAATCGCGCCGACGCCGGCATGGATTATTTTAACCTTAACCTCATCAAGGCTCAGTTTAAGAATCGCCTCCTGCAACGCTTCCACCGAACCCTGGACATCGCCTTTGATGATCAGGTTAAGCTCCTTGACCTCCCCCTCTTGAATCTGCTTAAACAGATCGTCCAGGGTGACCCGCTGGGTCCGCTGGGCGGCAGCTTTAATCTTCTGGGAACGTTTTTCAGCAACCTGCCGGGCCAGGCGGTCATCGGCAACTACCTGGAACCGATCACCGGCCAGAGGAACATCATTTAAGCCAAGTAGCTCCACGGGGGTAGCCGGTCCGGCCTCAGCAATCCGTTCTCCCTTATAATTCAGCATCGCCCTTACTTTACCGGTAGTCGTGCCGCAGATCAGCGGTTGGCCCACGCGAAGGGTGCCGTCCTGGACCAGAACCGTCGCCACCGGGCCCCGCCCCCGGTCGAGATGAGCCTCGATCACCGTTCCGCGGGCCGCGCGTTCGGGGTTGGCCTGCAGCTCGCTTAACTCAGCCACCAGGAGAATCATTTCCAGCAGCTCCTGAAGGCCTTCCCGCTGCAGTGCACTAACCTGGACGCAGATAGTATCGCCGCCCCATTCTTCGGGGACCAGCCCGTGTTCTGAAAGCTGCTGCTTGACTCGTTCGGGGTTGGCGCCGGCTTTGTCGATCTTGTTGATTGCAACGATAATGGGCACCTCCGCCGCCCGGGCGTGGTTAATTGCTTCGATAGTTTGCGGTTTAACCCCATCGTCAGCAGCGACGACCAGGATGGCAATATCGGTAACCTGGGCTCCCCGGGCCCGCATAGCCGTGAATGCTTCATGGCCGGGCGTATCGAGAAATACAATTTTTTTCCCGGAGACCTCTACCTCATAAGCTCCGATATGCTGGGTAATGCCCCCGGCTTCACCGGCGGTGACATTAGTCTGGCGAATAGCATCCAGGAGCGATGTTTTTCCGTGGTCAACATGACCGAGCACCGTGACCACAGGATGGCGTTCGATCAACTTTTTGTCGCTGACTTTCTCTTCGCCGAGCAGCTCCTGCTCGATCGGGTCGGCGACAAATTCAACATCCAGGTTATACTCATCGGCCACCAGCTCGATCACTTCGGAACTAAGGGCCTGGTTAATATTGGCAACAACACCCAGATCGAGGAGCCTGGTGATCAGTTCGGCCGGAGTGATCTCGAAATGAGCGGCTACCTCGCCGACAGTAGTGCGGCCCTCAATTCGTACCTTCCGCCGCTTTTTCTTCACCGCGGCCTTTTCCTCAGGTAACCGTCGTGTTTTTCGAGCAGCCACAGTTTTGTCCGGCATTTTTTCCCTGCTCTTCTTTTCTGCCGCGGTCGGGCTGTCCTTTTTATCTTCGTCCGGGCGGGGCGCTTTCTTTTTCTTGCTCTCGGCGCTCTCAGCCTGGCCGGTAAGAATGGCCATGACCCGCCGGGCCTCTTCATCATCCAGGGTGCTCATATGGTTCTTAACCTCGATATCCATACCTTCCATAACTTCAATTAACTTTTTGCTGGTCGTCCCCAGCTCCTTGGCCAGTTCATAGACTCTTACTTTAGCCATTTAACACACCTCCATTAAAAGCCCTCCTTATAAACCGTTAAGACGTGTGATCATCTTCTGATTCCAGCAACGCCGTAATCTCCGCGATGACCTCTTCGGAAAGAGGATGCTCTAAATTTTTTTCAAGCCTTTTACCTTTCAAGGCCTTTTCAAAACAGGTTTTTTGCCGGCAGATATAGGCGCCGCGGCCGGAGATTTTACCGCCCGGATCGAGGCGCAGTTCGCCCTGCGGCGTTCGTACCAGGCGAATTAGATCCTGCTTTGGTCTTTTTGTCCGGCAGCCGACACAGATGCGCAGAGGAATTTTTCGCTTTCTGGCCATCTCCTTGCCTCGCCTCCCCTGTAAACCTACTTCTCTTCCAGGCTATCTTCTGGAACCTCTTCCGCTTCATCCGCCTCTATCTCCGGTAAATTCTCATCTGCTTTATCTTCAATTTCAAGGGCTGGCTCACCCGGCATTGCATCCGGTTCTTCCGGTGGCGAAGCCTCATCGTCATCGTTAGCCAGCCCCAGTGAAAAAAGACGCTTCTGGGCGATCTGCGTCTCACTGCAGATATCGATCTTGAAGCCGGTGATCTTTGCCGCCAGGCGGGCATTTTGTCCCTCTTTTCCGATAGCCAGCGAGAGCTGGTTATCGGGGACAATAACCAGGGCTGATTTTTCATCAAGCTCTACCGAAACCACCTTGGCCGGGCTAAGCGCGTTGGCCAGGTACTGCTCCGGCTCTTCGCTCCACCGGATCACATCAATTCGTTCGCCCCGCAGCTCATTGCTGATCGCCTGGACCCGGTTACCCCGGGGGCCGACACAGGCACCGACCGGGTCAACATCCTTATGGTTGGAATGAACCGCCAGCTTGGCGCGGTAGCCAGGCTCCCGCGCAGCTGCCTTTATTTCAACGATCCCGTCGTAGATCTCCGGAACCTCCAGCTCAAAAAGTCGTTTCAGAAAGCCGGGATGGCTCCGCGACAGGATTACCTGGGGCCCCTTGCTGCTCTTTTTTACCTCCATGATAAAGGCCTTGATTCTTTCATTCATCCGGTAACGTTCACGGGGCAGCTGCTCCTCCTGGGGCAGAATTCCTTCTACTTTTCCCAGGTCTACGATGACATTGCGATGCTCAAAACGGCGGACCGTTCCGGTAGTAATATCCTCAACCCGTTCCAGAAACTCCTTGTAGATCAGCTCCCGCTCCGCTTCCCTGATTCTCTGAATAATCACCTGCTTGGCTGTCTGGGCGGCAATCCGGCCAAATTCCTGTTGGGCGACCTCCTTCTCGACCAGATCGCCTAGCTGGCAGCTGGAATCATAAACCCGGGCTTCGTAAAGCTCGATCTCCTGCTGGGGAAATTCGACCTCCTCGACCACTTTCAGCTGAGAAAAGACTTTAATCTCTCCGGTTTCCCGGTCCACGTTAACCCGGACATTGCCGGGAGCCTGGTAATTCCTCTTGTAAGCCGAAACCAGCGCTACTTCAAGGGCTTCAAAGAGAACCTCCAGTTCGATCCCCTTATCTCTTTCAATTGCCTTTAGAGCGGCAATAAGCTCTTTACTGTCTACCGAAATTTGAACCTGACCTCCTTTCTACGCACTCTTTACGGTCGAAACCATAAATGAGCCTTGTTAATCTTATCTAGCGGTATCCTGACCGGCTCCCCTTTTTCGGGGAGCAGCTCAATAAAGCCCTCTCCGGATGTAGTTAGCTTTCCTTCAAAACTTTTTCTTCCGGCAACCGGCTCCAGGGTATATACTTTCACCATTTCACCCTGAAAACGCTGAAAATCGCTTTCTCGGGTTAGAGGACGCTCTACTCCCGGTGAAGAGACCTCGAGAATATAGCTCTGGGGAATCGGATCGTAGGCGTCCAGAAGGTCGGATAGATCCCGGCTGAGCGCTTCACAATCGGAGATGGTCACCCCGCCGGGTTTGTCAATATAGAGGCAGAGGTGGCCCTTTCGACCCGCATGGTAATCCAACTGGACCAGCTCCAGGCCATGCTCTTCGATCAGAGGCTCAACCAGGCGGCGCAGTTTTACTTTCAGTTTATCCCTGGACATAGTCATGCTCCCTTCAAAAAGAGGCTCTTTTAACAGGAAAGAGTGGGAAAACCCACCCTTAATCAAAGAACCCGCTACACCGAGTTAAAGATTATCACAAGCGGCTCTAGAATGCAAGTAAAAGGAAACGATTAACCTTATTTCAAATGAAGATCAATACTGGCCGTATATTTAATGATCTCCCAGTACATTTTACCTCTTGCCGCAAGCCCTTTCCAGAGACCGAGCTTCTCTTCTTTCATTAAATGTGAGAGGTCCGGCAGGTTTACCAGGGCCACGGGAATCTTATTTTCCTCCATATAGCGGTGCAGGGCCACCTCGACACCGAAACGAGTCAGATCCAGGTCGGAAAGATCGCTAAGCAGATCCCGTTGCAGCGCTCTCTGGCCGCTCAGATACGGAGCCACCTTTTGTGCCAGGTCGGTGGCTATCCGTCCCTTTTCAAATACCCCCAGGCTCATCAGGGCCTGGTTCTCCAGGACCGGTTGAAGCAGTGCGTTGACATGATCTTCGGTTAATCCGATTAGATCGGCATCAAGAAAGAGAACGATCTCGGCAGCGGTCTGCTCCAGCCCGGCTTTCATAGCGCCCCCCTTCCCCCTGTTTTCTGGCAGCTCAACGACCTGCACGCCATCAAACTGCAACGCGATCTTCACTGTATCATCGGTAGAGCCGTCGCTGACGACAATAACTTCGTTAATCAGGCGGCACTTGGTCAACACCCCCAGCACGGCTCCGATAGTCTTTTCTTCGTTATAAGCAGGTACGATTGCAGCTACGTCCACGTTTCTACCTCCTCAGATTTACCGCTCCCGGAAAGGCTTTGCTTTACAGCGGTAAACTGTTTTAGCTCTTCTTGAAGTGCTTCCATAAGTTGATCTTGAGGCACCGTGCGGACAACCTCACCCCGGCGAAAAAGCAGGCCCTGTTTCCGTCCAGCGGTGATCCCGATATCGGCCTCCCTGGCCTCACCGGGCCCGTTGACGGCACATCCCATCACGGCCACCTTCACCGGGTGCGGATAATCATGAAGCAGCTTGGCAACCCGGTTGACCAGGGGAATCAGGTTAACTTCACAGCGGCCACAGGTCGGACAAGAGATCAGCTCTGGCTCGCGCCGTGGACGCAGATGCAAAATTTCAAGAATGTGCCGGGCCACCCGGACCTCGGCCAGGGGATCCGCCGTCAGCGAGATGCGCACGGTATCGCCGAGCCCTTCGGCGAGGAGGGTTCCGACCCCGATCGCTCCTTTAATCAGGCCGCTTTCCAGCGGGCCGGCGGCGGTAACCCCGAGATGCAAAGGATGGGGCACCTGCCCGGCAATTAGGCGATAGGCCTCGATGGTGGTGGGCACGTCGGAGGCCTTCAGCGAGATAACAGTCTGGTCAAAGCCGGTTTTCGCTGTGGTTTCAAGATAGCCCAGTGCCGATTCAACCAAAGCGGCAGCGGTGACGCCGCCGTACTTTTGCCGCAGCGGCCGCTCCAGGGAGCCGGCGTTAACCCCGATCCGCAGGGCGGCGCCGCAGTCAGCGGCCCGGCGGCAGAGTTCATCGAGCTTTGCTGTGCCACCGATATTGCCTGGATTGATCCTAATCTTCGCAGCACCCCGCTCCAGGGCCCGATAAGCGAGGTCGATATCAAAATGAATATCAGCGATCAGGGGAACGGGGCTGTCCCGGACCAGCTCGCCCAGGGCATCGGCAGCCCCGGCGTCGGGAACGGCCACCCGAACCAGCTCACAGCCGGCTGCCGCCAGGTCACAAATCTGTTGCAAGGTAGCAGCAGTATCGGAGGTCCGGGTATTAGTCATCGACTGGAGCACTACCGGCGCCCCGCCGCCGATGGTAATCGGGCCCACCTTTACGGCAAGCGAGCGGCGCCGTTTAACAGAGTTCATCAACAGTTCCCTCCCTGCAGATCTGCCCTCAACGGCCTGGTAGGATATCCCAGCGGATCAGATCATTATAAGTAACCAGCAAGATTAGTAAAATCAAGAGAAGAAAGCCGATAAAATGGATCAGGCCCTCTTTTTCCGGATCCAGGGGCTGGCCGCGCAGCGCCTCGATCAATAAAAAGAAGAGCCGGCCTCCATCAAGGGCCGGGATCGGTAAAATATTGATCAGGCCCAGGCTGATGCTGATTAGCCCGGTCAGCCAGAGCAGGTTAACGAAACCGGTCTCAGCCACCTCGCTGACAATTTTAATAATCCCCACCGGGCCGGTCACATCGAGGGGCGCCTGGCCGGTGAGCACTTGGAAAATGGAGGCGACAATCATGCCGAAGCGCTCAAAACTGGTCCCCAGCGCTCCCCAGAATTGATATTTCTGCATTAACGGGCCGATCCCGATCTTCCCATTACCGTCCAGATCGGCCTCGGCGGTGAGGTGAAACTCTTTAATCACCCCGTTGCGCTTTACCACCAGGCTGATCTCCTCACCGGGGTGCCCTTCAATAGCTCTGACAATCTCGTTCCAGTTTTCAACCGGCTCCCCGTTAATTGCGGTAATCTCATCCCCGCTCTGCAGCCCTGCTTTCTCGGCCGGCGTCTCGGGTATAACCAGGCCGATGATGGAGCGGTCGGGCTGCTGCACCCCAACAAAAAAGTAGAATATAATGAAGAAAAGTAACAAGGCCAGCAGCAGGTTCATTGCCGAGCCCGCAGCCAGAACGACGGCTCTTCTGGCCGGCGATTTCTGTGTAAAACTTCCCGGCTTACCTGCTTCTTCAGGGTTCTCGCCGAGCAGGCGGCAATATCCCCCCAGTGGAAAGAGGCGCAAGGAATAAGCGGTCCCCTTTTTCTTCCAGCCAAAAATTTTCGGGCCAAACCCGATAGCCAGCTCCAGTACCTGGATCCCGTTGGCCCGGGCGGCAAGGAAATGACCAAATTCATGAAAAAATATCAGGAGACCGAAGACGAATATTGAAGCAATCAACGTTTTCATCATTACCAACTCCCATCTGTCATCCCATCTATCAGCTGAGCGAGCAGCTCCCCGGCCCGGAGGCGGGCCCATTTATCCGCCTCCTGCAGCTCGGACGGTCCCGGCCGATAGACCACTTCATGTCCGTCCATAACCTGTGCAATGAGCCGCGGAATATCTGTAAACGCAAGAGCACCCGCTAAAAACTGCTCCACGGCCACTTCGTTGGCCGCGTTCAGGCAAGCGGGCATAGTTCCGCCAGCCTGCAGTGCCCGGCCGGCCAGGTCGAGGCAAGGAAATTTATCCCTGTCCGGCGCTGTAAAAGTTAACTCCTGCCCGAAAAAATTAAAGCGCGGCCAGGGGTTCTTCTTCCTTTCAGGGTAGCTTAACGCATATTGAATCGGCAAGCGCATATCTGGCGGACCCAGCTGGGCCATAACCGTGCCGTCAACAAATTCAACCGCCGAGTGAACGATGCTTTGCGGATGAATAACCACCTCGATCCGGTCAAGCGGCACGCCAAAAAGCCAGTGCGCCTCGATTATCTCGAAACCTTTATTCATTAACGTTGCCGAGTCAACGGTTATCTTTGGCCCCATCCGCCAGTTGGGATGGGCCAGCGCCTCGGCAGGCGTAGCCCGGGCCAGCTGTTCCGGTTCCCAATCACGGAATGGCCCCCCCGAGGCGGTCAGCCAGATCCGGTGGACCTGGGAGAGAGGAGAGCCGCCGAGAGACTGCCGGATAGCGGAATGCTCGCTGTCCAGGGGGAAAATTTGCTCCGGGTCCAGGAGCCCCCTTCGGGCCAGTAGCTCACCGCCGACAACCAGGGCTTCTTTGTTTGCCAAGGCGACGGTCTTTCCTTCTTCAAGGGCGGCCAGGGTAGGAAGAAATCCGCTGAAACCAACCAGGGCTACCACAACGAGGTCGGCCGCGGGCCACCGTGCCGCCAGGAGCTGCCCTTCGGGGCCGGCCTCAACCCGACAGTGCAGATCGTGCAAATTGCACTCCAGGGCGGCAGCCGCGTCCCGCTCGCTCAAGACAGCCAGTTCCGGTTTGAACCGGCGCACCTGGTGCTCGAGCAGCTCGCGGTTGCTTCCCGCGGTGAGGGCCACGATAGCGTAGCCTTCGCCCAGGTTTTCAACAACTTCGAGGGTCTGCCGTCCGATTGAACCGGTCGAACCCAGCAGCGCTATCTTTTTTAGCATCTTTTTTCCCATCCAGACACCAGGTACCCCTCCCTAGCCAATCAGTTGAGTATAATAATAGACCAGGGGGGCAGCAAAAAGAAGGCTGTCAAAACGATCCAGAATTCCCCCGTGTCCCGGAATCAATTTTCCCGTATCTTTAACTCCAAACTCGCGCTTCATCGCTGATTCAACAAGGTCCCCCAGCTGGGCAAAGATGGCGATAACTAGCCCCAGCAAAGCGGCCTCCCCCGGTGTTAAACGGATCCATGCGGGCAAAAGAGATGCCGCCAGGAGGGCCAGCAAGACGGTTCCGCCGATTCCACAGAGGGCGCCCTCCACCGATTTTTGAGGGCTGATCTTCGGAGCCAGACGCCGTTTACCCCATTTTATACCGGTAAAGTAGGCCAGAGTATCGTTTGACCAGACCCCGGCAAAAAGCAAATAGGTAAAAGTCAGCCCTTGCGGCAGCTGGCGTAGCAGGACCAGGTAACCACAGAGTCCGCCAAGATAGATTATACCCCATAAAATCAGCGCTGATTCCCTGAAGTCTGTCTTTTCAAAATAGAGCAGGACAAATAGAGAAAGGGCCATCAGGATAGCAAGAATTGCAGGGTAAATCAGCTCTTGCCGGATGAGTGGGCCGAGATAAAGCATGGCGATGAAGACGGTTACCCCCGCGTAACCGAGAAAAGCAGGAAGATGATAGCCCTTGTTTTTAAGCATGGCCGTATATTCATGCATCCCCAGGTTGGCTATCAACAAAACGAAACCGGCATAGTAAGGATCTCCTAAGTAGACTAGGCCCAGAATAACGGGGATGCCGACGAGGGCTGACAGAATACGCAAATGAAGCACCGGAAACTCACCTCTATTCCCCGGAGATCTTACCGTAACGGCGCTCTCTCTGTTGAAAATCACTGATGGCCTGGAGCAGGTGCTGCCTGCAGAAATCAGGCCAGTAGACCGGGGTAAACCAGAGCTCGCTGTAGGCCAGCTGCCAGAGTAAAAAATTGCTAATCCGGTGTTCACCGCCAGTCCGGATAAGCAGATCCGGGTCAGGTAAACCTGCCGTGTAGAGATAGGCGGCAAATGTAGCCTCGTTGACAGACGGCTCGATTTTACCCTGCTGCAGATCCCGGATCAGCGCCTGCACCGCCCGGACAATCTCCATCCGTGCACCGTAGTTTAAAGCAAAATTAAGAACCATACCGCTGTTCTTCGCGGTAGCCGCCAGCCCTTCGTTAATAGCCCTTCTGACCTGTCCCGGCAGTCCCTCCGGATCGCCGATCAGCTGCACCCGGACATTGTTATTAACCAGCTCCGGCAACTCCGTCTGCAGATACTGCTCCGGCAAACTCATTAAAAAGTTGATCTCCTGGGCCGGCCGGTGCCAGTTTTCAGTAGAAAAGGCGAAAAGAGTAAGCACTTTGATCCCCAGGTAATTACTAAAGCGAACCACGTCACGTACTGTCTCTACTCCCTGGCGGTGACCGGCCGAGCGGGGCAAGCCTCTTTCCCGGGCCCAGCGCCCGTTCCCGTCCATGATCATGGCTACATGCGCGGGGATTCGGCGGCGGTCGATCTTTCGCAATATCTCCTCTTCCCGTGGTTTTAGCTGCATCGGCTTTCTTTCTCACCTTTATCTTCAGTAATAGCGGCTCCCCGCACAGGAAGAGCCGCACGTAAAATCCCCCGACCTCCGGGTTTAGGGAATATCAGCCCGCAAGACCTATACTTCCAAAATCTCTTTTTCTTTCACCTGAAGAAGCTGATCAATTTCGGCAATTTTTTCGTCGGTCAAATCCTGGATCTCGTCCTGGGAACGCCGCCATTCATCCTCCGAAATATCGCCGGCTTTCTCGAGCTGTTTCAGATTTTCGTTAGCCTCGCGGCGGATATTCCGGATACTGATCCGACTCTCTTCAGCCTTCTTCCGGACATGCTTGACCAGCTCGCGACGCCTCTCTTCGGTCAGCTGGGGAACCGCCAGCCTGATAACATTGCCATCGTTGACCGGGGTCAACCCCAGGTCTGATTTTAAAATAGCTTTTTCAATATTTCCGATGGAGCTCTTATCCCACGGCTGGATGACAAGAAGCCGCGGTTCCGGGGCGGTGATTCCGGCCAGCTGGATCAACGGAGTAGGCGTATCATAGTAATTTACCTCGATCCGGTCAAGCAAGGCCGGTGTAGCCCGCCCGGCCCGCAAAGTTGCCAGTTCGCGTTGAAAGGCAGCGACCACCTTATCCATACGTTCACCGGTATCGATATAGATCTCCTCAACCATAGATTAACCACCTTTAATTAAGGTTCCTATTTGTTCCCCCATAATCGCTCTTCTGATATTCCCGGGATGCAGGCCGAAAACGACCAGCTGGATCTGGTTATCCATACAGAGCGAAGCCGCCGTAGCATCCATCACGCCAAGACCGCGCTTGATCACCTCGAGATAGCTTAACTCGGTAAAGCGGTTGGCATCCGGATAACGCAGCGGATCGGCATCGTAAACCGCGTCTACCTTTCCCTTGGCCAAAAGGATCACTTCAGCCTCTATCTCCGCCGCCCGCAGGGCAGCCGTAGTATCGGTTGAAAAATAAGGATTTCCGGTTCCCCCGGCAAAAATAACCACGCGCCCTTTTTCCAGGTGCCTTAAAGCACGGCGCCGTATATAAAGCTCGGCCACCTGTCGCATCTCCAGCGCCGATTGGACACGCGTATCGACACCGTTTCGCTCCAGGGCATCCTGCAGCGCCAGGGCATTGATGACCGTAGCCAGCATCCCCATGTAATCGGCCGTGGCCCGGTCCATCCCGGACTGCTCCGCCGGGGCACCCCGCCAGATATTGCCGCCACCGACCACGATGGCGATCTGCACTCCTAAAGGCACTAGCCCTTTAAGTTCTCTGGCAATGTTTACCATCACATTACCATCAATCCCGAACCCTTTTTCCCCGGCCAGGGCCTCACCGCTTAACTTCAAAACAACCCGTTTGTAGGCAGGTGTTTCCACTCTAGAACCCTCCAAATCTATTCGACAGCTTTAAACGGCAATCCTTTTTTTGATATTAAAAAAGAACACCGGCGGTGTTCTTTTTTTTAAGTTCTTACCCGGCGGTACAGTTATTGCTGCTGACCGCCTCTTCGCCAACGGCAAAGCGGCTAAACCGCCGGATGACAATATTTTCACCTATTTTGGCAATCAATTCGGAGAGCAGATCGCGGATGGTGCGATCCGGGTCTTTAATATAGGGCTGCTCAAGCAAGCAGTTTTCCTGGTAATATTTATTGATCCGGCCTTCGACAATGCGCTCGATTACCTTTTCCGGTTTTCCTTCGCGAAGAGCCTGGCCGCGTAAAATTTCCCGCTCTTTTTCCAGCTCGGAGGCAGGAATATCTTCTTTGTTAATATAGCGCGGGTTGGAAGCCGCCACTTGCAGGCAGATGTTACGTGTAAATTCGCGAAACTCATCATTACGGGCTACAAAATCGGTTTCACAGTTTACTTCGACGAGAACGCCGATCTTGCCGCCGAGATGAATATAAGAATCCACGATCCCCTGCGAAGCCACCCGGTCGGCCCGGCGAGCGGCGGCGGCAAGTCCCTTTTCCCGTAAAATAACCACGGCTTTATCTTCATCTCCGCCGGCTTCCTGGAGCGCTTTTTTACAGTCCATCATCCCGGCGCCTGTTTTTTCACGCAGGGCTTTCACTGCCTTCGCTTCAATTTGCATCCTGATCTCCTCCTGTTACCTGTTACCGTTTGCCTTGCCCGCAACATCTTGTGATGCTGCTTCAACCGGGGCGCTCTTCGCTGGCAGCTGCTCCTCTGGCTGTCCGCTATCGTCCGGTATGACCATCCCTGCTTCGCCTTCAGATTCAGCATCCTCTTCCGCTTCGGCCTGTTCCGCTTCCAAAAGATGCCGGCCTTCGATAACTGCATCGGCCAAGCACGAAGTGATCAGCTTGATCGCCCTGATGGCATCGTCGTTCCCCGGAATAATATAGTCTATCTCATCGGGATCACAGTTAGTGTCAACAATGGCGATGATGGGGATGCCGAGCTTACGCGCCTCGGCAACGGCGATTCTCTCTTTACGCGGATCCACTACGTAGATGGCATCGGGTAAAGTCTTTAAGTTCCGGATCCCACCAAGAAACTTAAGCAGCTTGGCGTGCTCATGCTTTAAAATAAGGACCTCTTTTTTAGGCAGCAGGTCGAAGGTGCCGTCTTCTTCCATCTTCTCGAGATCATGCAAACGTTTGATCCGCTTGCTGATGGTCTGAAAATTGGTCAGCATGCCCCCCAGCCAGCGCTGGTTCACATAATGCATGCCGCATCTTTCGGTCTCCAGCCTGATTGACTCCTGCGCCTGCTTTTTTGTCCCTACAAAAACAATTTGACCGCCCTGGGCAGCAAGATCGCGGACAAAATTGTACGCTACATCCATCAGCTTAACGGTCTGCTGTAGATCAATAATGTAGATGCCGTTACGCTCGGTAAAGATATACCTTTTCATTTTAGGGTTCCAGCGTCGTGTTTGGTGCCCGAAGTGAACCCCTGCTTCGAGCAGCTGTTTCATGGTTACAATAGCCAAGAAAATTCCCCCTTTTGGTTAAACCACCGCTCACCCTCATAGCCTTTCACGCAGCCGCAGGCGGCCGACCCGGTAAAGGCTCCGGGAGCGTGCGTATTTAAATTGTCCGTCGGTAGTATAGCATAGATACTGCCGGAAGGCAATTCCGAGGTGACAGGGGGACGTTTCTCCTGTCACCTTTTTTGACACCTAACTGATCGATAAAGGCAGACGGTCTGCTATCTGTACATTATTACTCTTCTTAACCAACCACCTACATCTCCAAGGCCTCCTCTCAAAAGACGGCGACCTTTTAAATACTTGGAAGCAAGGAATTCATATAAGCAAGCCCTGCCTCGCTTTAATCCGAACCGCAAAATAAAAACCGAGTTGCCTATTGGTATCTACGCCTGAGACGAGGATCAACCCGGAACATTGGAGGTAGATCTGGTCGAGCACAACGGTAGTTCATCGCTGGCCCATTTGCTTATACTTTAATCATGGTGGAGATCGGCACCGGCTACAGTCGTCGCCGGGCGGTATTGGACTGCGGTAGCAGAAAACAACTGTATGCCCGATTCAGAATTTTATTTAAAACATCTGGTAACGGTATCCTTTAAACTTTTTACCAGCACTTCTTGATATTTTAATTTATCATAATCTTTGTCATCAGAATCGCTATTTCTTGTAACATAACCAAAGCATATTTTGGAAGTCGCATCCTTGACCGGTATTGAAACAAGGTTGAATGGCTCATTATCATCATCAAAAAATTTATGAGCGACAGCATACGCTTCAGTAGTCGATAATGTTTTTAGCAAGGTATGTCTATCGCGTACATATATTAACCTTGCCGGTTTCTCTACACCTATTAACTCGCATTCTTTTTCAAGATTCAAAACAGAGTCCATAAAATCACTGTACGTTACACAGGGATAACTTTCCATTTGATGTCCGCTTAATAAATCATAATTGGCCAATTCATGATTTATTGAAACAGTAACGTAAACTGGAACAGAATCTATGTTAATAATCTCCAGATTTTTATCTTTTACATATTTTTTAACAAAATCTTCTTCGCCGGTTAAGTACACCACGATACCTATATCTGCGATATTATAATATACCTGGTCTATCACCTCTACTATGCCTGTCTCAAAAAATGACAATTGATAGTGTTTTTTTCTCATCATTTCCTGGCAGAATATTTCAAATGCCTTTAATGCAACCTGGGTTCTTGTACTGCAAATTACAAACTTGTTTGTCTGAATCTTTTTGCTGTATTTTTCTTTTATTGATTCTGCTTTTATAAGTAAAGGTTGGGCCATTTCAAGGAATTCTTTTCCTTCATCAGTTATTAGCGAACCCATTGACGTCCTATTAAATAATTTTATACCGAGGCTGTTTTCCAATTCTTTTATGCAATAACTCAGGTAAGGCTGGGTGATATATAAATCTTTAGCCGCTTTATTAATGGAACCATGTCTCATAACCGCTTGAGCATATTTAATATGTTGTAAGTTCACTTAATGCCACCCTCTAAAAAATACCGCTTCATATTCCATTTAGGGATTCTTGCGCAAACGGGCCAGATGCATCACTACCAGATTAACTATGACAATAGTGGTTCTCGCGGATTTTCCTTATGGTTTCCTTACCGGTCACCTCCGCTGTTTTCTTGATCAGTCGGCAGCTGTCGTTGTCATATTCTAAAGTGCTATCACCTGTATTTTGCTGGCTACCTGTGTTTCGGCACAGTTACCTCGACTTAATTGCAGTATTTTCTAGGAAAACTACATGAAACAACCCGAAGTTATTCTTACGCCACTAATTATATCATATAACCAGCGTTCAAGTATATATCTTAGGAAACCCTGGGTTAGTGATCTATCTGGCCCGTTTCTACAGTGGCCTTGTTTTCAAAGAACGTTTTTCGTCTTTTTTTATCGTATTAAGCCTATGCCCATATCACCTTATCTTTTTTCAGCTGCTCAATTTCCTCCCCGGTGTAGCCAAGCTTCTGCAACATGGCCGCAGAATGTTCACCGATCTGAGGATCAAGGGGGTTTTCACCCGGTTGAACTTCAGCTTTGATTTCAGAGAACTTAATCGGGTTATTAAAGGTTTTTACCGAACCAAGTTTTGGATGTTCAATGTCGACAACCATGTTACGGGCGAGCAACTGAGGGTCTGAGAGTAGTTCAACAACACTTTTTACTTCCCCACAGGGGACAGCCATCTCGTCACAGAACGCTGTTATCTCTTCTACAGTTTTGGATTTAGTCCATTTTGCAAACTCTTTGTTGAGATAAATTAGCTGTGATGAACGGCGTTCCATCGCCTCTTCATCATCACCCTTGTATTCTTCAGCCAGGTCCTTTCGACCAATACTTTCATAGATTTTGTAAAAAGTGTCCCCCCCTATAGCACAAACCATTACCCACTTGCCATCAGAGGTTGGAAAAGCATCCCAGGGGGCTCCTAGTGGATCTGTATTACCGCGGGCCGGTAGTGGATCCCCGGTCATGCTGGTCCGAATTACTGATTCTTCTAAAACGGCAAAGACACTGTCCATCATGGATATATCAATTCTCTGCCCTGAACCCGTTTTTTCACGGTACATGAGGGCAGATAAGATACCAAGCGCCATGTTCATTCCTGCCAGGCTATCGGCTATCGCAGGTCCCGTCTTCAGCGGAGGCATCTCCGGGTATCCGGTTAGACTCATCAATCCTCCCATGGCTTGCGCAACCGGGTCCACACTTCGCTTTTTGGCATATGGTCCATAAGTGCCAAAACCGCTAATTGAGGCATAGATAATACGCGGATTAACTTCTTTTAATTGTTCGTAACCAAGGCCCATTTTATCCATTGTTCCGGGTGTAAAATTCTCAGCAATCACATCTACTTCTTTAATTAATTTCAAAAATACTTCCCGGCCTTGATCACTTTTTAAATTAAGCGCAACTGATTTCTTGCCCCGGTTAAGCATATAAAAATAGCCACTCCAGCCATCTTTAAGAGGTGGAAGAACTCTAGTCCAGTCACCAAACGGTGGCCCCTCAACTTTAGTTACCTCCGCCCCCAGATCGGATAAGAGCAGGGTTCCGAAGGGGCCTGCATAAACCCAGGTTAAGTCCAGAATCTTTATGCCTTCAAGCGGTCTTTTTTGTTTCATCTACTTTTTTCTCCTATCTATTCTATTTTTCGTTGTCATTAAGTATAAATTCCCAACGACACATCACATTCTCAATACGCGGGTCGGGATGGGCATGAAGACAGGTTGCTTCAATAGCAGGGTTAATTGCCTTCGCAAGCGCAGCATAGAGATTAACCGCACCATGTTTGCAGGGTATCAGAGGTAGATTCTGAGCATCCCTGTATGTTCCCATGGGGCACTGATTGACCTGCATAACCAGCTTGTTATCGGATACTTCTAGAAATTCCCACGTGAATCCAGAGGGAACCCATTGTGCAGCACAAAACTTTAACACAACAGCCAGAGACTGAAGGTCATCATCTAAGTTTAACAATTTTTTTAATCTATGCGATTGGGCCCTGGCTGTATTTTCCCACACCTCACCGTCAAGACGGGCGGCAGCCTCAAAACCAAAATCTCTTTCGACATTAACCATCCAGTAGTTCTGGTTTGTCCAGTAGTTCTTTACCCACATGTTGACCATTTCAACTAAGGTTTCTTTCGGCAGCTCCATTAACTCACTCTTTAAAGACTCCCAGGTAACCGGACCCGGCGTTAGCTTAAAAGTTGCCATTTCCATCAACCTTTCTTAAGTTATTTACTGCGACTTCCTTGAATGTGCTGTTTGATGCCATTCCCGTAATGCTTTAGATTTCTTACCTGAATAGCCCGGTGGCCTTGCCTGTAAAGTAATGCATCTCAAATATTCTACGTTCCTACTTAAATACGTCACCGAATTTATTTGCCAACCTTTTGCTTGCCTTACCCCCTTCATATTTAATTGTTTGAGGCCGTGCCTTTAAGTCTCCTTTAGGCTACATATTGCCGAATTATTTACTTCCTATGTTAATTGTAGCAGTGTGAAAACTGGAAGAGAATTTGTTTTTATTTATACCGGTATACATGCTATTTGTTAGTACTTTTGATCTTGAGCCCCAAACCGATAACCCTGGTCAGTTACCGAACAGTTCTTTTAGTACAGCTCTCTCCTTAACCGGAAGACCTGGTCCGCAATGCAACGATATGAAAGTAAAGCAGCTTAAGCCAGTGTCTTTTTACCGGGGAAATTGGCAGAAACAATCAAGAACCCACCCTCTTGGGGTGGGTTTATAATCGATTGTTACTACCTGGAAGATGTTTTTATATATGATTATTCGGTTTCTTCCATAGGTATACCGGTTAGCCTCTGGCGAATCTCATCTGCAGTTAACTTTTCCTCGCGATTTCTATATATAACTATAGAGATAGCAATCAAAACAGCAATGACAAAAAAGACAATCCATTCACCAGGAGTTAAGCCTCCACTTGGGCTAATGGGTGTGTAAAGCAGCAGATACCCGATGCTATATATCAGTGCCAGTGCTCCAAAAAACTTATAAGCAGGCACCTTGTATGGTCTTTCAAGGTGAGGTTTCTCTTTTCTTAAGCGGAGGAAAGAAAGCGTTACTAGAATCCATGCAATTATCAGGAAACAAGATAAGACGTTAGTTACTCCCACAAAAAGAAACTGACTGGTCCCCAAAAAAGTCCATACAGTGCTCAGAGCAAATAGGAGCCAGATCACCTTAGAGGGAGTGCCATATTTCGGATGAATATAATCTAAATTCCCGGGTATAAACTTAGCCCTGCCTAAACTAAATAGAAGCCGGCTACCCGCAGCATAAGCGGCATTCAAGCTTGTTAACAAGCCAAACAGTGATGCAAAGGTGACGAAACTTCTGGCAGCAGCAGAGCCCCTGTAGAGAAGATTAAGCCCATCGATTACCACCAGCCCCTCACCGGAACGTAGACTGAGAGGAGCTGCAAAAGACAGTCCCAGTATGATTAAAATATAAAATATAACCGATCCCCATACTGTTAACACAACGGCCCGGCCTGTGTTTCGAGGCGGTATATTGGCTTCTTCGGCCAATTGCGGAATAGCATTAAAACCGCTCAAAAAACTGGGCACCATTAACATGATCAACGTTAATCCCGAGATATCCGTAAAAAATGGTTTTGCATTCTCTACGCTCCCAAGGGAAATACCGCTTACAAAAAAGAACACTGCAGCGCCGAATAAGATGAAAACAGATGCAGTTTGAACTCTGCCAGAAATCTCAGCCCCTCGATAGTTGATGTAGGCAAAAAGCAGATTTATCACCAACGATATTAAAATGTAGGAAAGATAAACCGTGTTCCCTCCAACATTCCATAGGGGGCCCCACTGAGGTACAAAAATACCCAGCCCGTCTAGAATCACCGGTATCATCATAACTTCTACGAATATTAGCCCTATCCACAGTACTGCTGTACACCAACCGGCAATAACAGACCATATTTCGCCTAGCCCTTCGAATACAAATACTGCGTCACCGCCGGCACGTGGATAGATTGAAGTCAATTCGGCATAAACTACCCCGATGAAACTGCATAAAATCCCGGCAATAATAAAGGCCAGTACCCCACCCAACGTTCCCGGCGTACTTCCCCAAAGGCCGGCATATATAATCCAGGACCACCCGACAACGCAGCCAAGCCCAATCGATAAGATGCTCAACCCGGATAATGACTTTTTAAAAGTAGGAGTTTGGTTTTCCAACTGGCTGACCTCCTTAAGCAAGTTTTAAGTAAGTTTTTAAAATTTCTTCGTTCGGTGAACTTATGAGAGAATATAGTGCTTGGCCTGATAATCAGTTGACAATTTTAAAATTTTAAAACTAAAGTTTATAGTTAAACCGTGGCTAATCACCCCCCTGCTAATTTGTATTTGGTCTACATCCATATCACCTTCTCCTTTTTCAACCTCTCGATGTCCTCCTTGGTGTAGCCAAGTTTCTCCAACATGGCCGCAGAATGTTCACCGATCTGAGGATCAAGGGGGTTTTCACCCGGTTGAACTTCAGCTTTGATTTCAGAGAACTTAATCGGGTTATTAAAGGTTTTTACCGAACCAAGTTTTGGATGTTCAATGTCGACAACCATGTTACGGGCGAGCAACTGAGGGTCTGAGAGTAGTTCAACAACACTTTTTACTTCCCCACAGGGGACAGCCATCTCGTCACAGAACGCTGTTATCTCTTCTACAGTTTTGGATTTAGTCCATTTTGCAAACTCTTTGTTGAGATAAATTAGCTGTGATGAACGGCGTTCCATCGCCTCTTCATCATCACCCTTGTATTCTTCAGCCAGGTCCTTTCGACCAATACTTTCATAGATTTTGTAAAAAGTGTCCCCCCCTATAGCACAAACCATTACCCACTTGCCATCAGAGGTTGGAAAAGCATCCCAGGGGGCTCCTAGTGGATCTGTATTACCGCGGGCCGGTAGTGGATCCCCGGTCATGCTGGTCCGAATTACTGATTCTTCTAAAACGGCAAAGACACTGTCCATCATGGATATATCAATTCTCTGCCCTGAACCCGTTTTTTCACGGTACATGAGGGCAGATAAGATACCAAGCGCCATGTTCATTCCTGCCAGGCTATCGGCTATCGCAGGTCCCGTCTTCAGCGGAGGCATCTCCGGGTATCCGGTTAGACTCATCAATCCTCCCATGGCTTGCGCAACCGGGTCCACACTTCGCTTTTTGGCATATGGTCCATAAGTGCCAAAACCGCTAATTGAGGCATAGATAATACGCGGATTAACTTCTTTTAATTGTTCGTAACCAAGGCCCATTTTATCCATTGTTCCGGGTGTAAAATTCTCAGCAATCACATCTACTTCTTTAATTAATTTCAAAAATACTTCCCGGCCTTGATCACTTTTTAAATTAAGCGCAACTGATTTCTTGCCCCGGTTAAGCATATAAAAATAGCCACTCCAGCCATCTTTAAGAGGTGGAAGAACTCTAGTCCAGTCACCAAACGGTGGCCCCTCAACTTTAGTTACCTCCGCCCCCAGATCGGATAAGAGCAGGGTTCCGAAGGGGCCTGCATAAACCCAGGTTAAGTCCAGAATCTTTATGCCTTCAAGCGGTCTTTTTTGTTTCATCTACTTTTTTCTCCTATCTATTCTATTTTTCGTTGTCATTAAGTATAAATTCCCAACGACACATCACATTCTCAATACGCGGGTCGGGATGGGCATGAAGACAGGTTGCTTCAATAGCAGGGTTAATTGCCTTCGCAAGCGCAGCATAGAGATTAACCGCACCATGTTTGCAGGGTATCAGAGGTAGATTCTGAGCATCCCTGTATGTTCCCATGGGGCACTGATTGACCTGCATAACCAGCTTGTTATCGGATACTTCTAGAAATTCCCACGTGAATCCAGAGGGAACCCATTGTGCAGCACAAAACTTTAACACAACAGCCAGAGACTGAAGGTCATCATCTAAGTTTAACAATTTTTTTAATCTATGCGATTGGGCCCTGGCTGTATTTTCCCACACCTCACCGTCAAGACGGGCGGCAGCCTCAAAACCAAAATCTCTTTCGACATTAACCATCCAGTAGTTCTGGTTTGTCCAGTAGTTCTTTACCCACATGTTGACCATTTCAACTAAGGTTTCTTTCGGCAGCTCCATTAACTCACTCTTTAAAGACTCCCAGGTAACCGGACCCGGCGTTAGCTTAAAAGTTGCCATTTCCATCAACCTTTCTTAAGTTATTTACTGCGACTTCCTTGAATGTGCTGTTTGATGCCATTCCCGTAATGCTTAAGATTTCTTACCTGAATAGCCCGGTGGCCTTGCCTGTAAAGTAATACCTGTCACAAGAACATCGGCCTTCCTACGTAAATACACTACCGGTTTGCCTTTTGCCTGATCTACCTCCCCCCCCTTTTTCCCTTGTTTTTTACCACTCCGGCTAGACATTATTTAATTCTTTGTCTCTTTGTTTTTAATTTAACATTTTGAAAAATGAATTGGAATTCGTTTTTATTTATACCGTTATATGTACTTTCTATAGGGCCCTATAAATCCGTGGGGTCTGGCGGGCACTGCACCAGAAGGTGACAGGAGAAACGTCCCCCTGTCACCTTTTTTGACACCTAACTGATCGATAAAGGCAGACGGTCTGCCACCTGGATCTTTGGCTAACGTATTTACCCCGGCACTCTTCCGGCAAGATCAGTTTCCCACTTACCACAGCGGCTACCCCAGCGGCTGGCAAGATTTTCAGCAATGTAGAGCTCGCTGATCTCACAGTTGTTGGCACAACCATCGCAGATAAAACCCTTGGGACGGTATTCGCTTTCTGCTATGGCGGGGGCCCCACGGAAGGCGCTTCTCTTAACAGAGCCCTCCAGGAAGCGCTGCCGGACCAGGAGGGCGGCGCCGTAAGCGCCCATCACCTTGAAGTGCTCCGGGATGGTTAGCTCCACTTTTAAAAGCTTCTCCAGGGCCCAGCGGATCCCGCTGTTGGCGGCTACTCCGCCCTGGAACAGAACCACCGGCTCAATTTTGCGGTTGCGAGCCACGTTGGTCAAATAATTCTTAGCCAAGGCCAGGCAGAGTCCAGCGACGAGATCTTCGCGGCGGTAGCCTAACTGCTGCTTGTGAATTAAATCAGATTCGGCAAAAACACCGCAGCGCCCGGCAATGGCCACCGGATTGGTGGCCCGGAGCGCATAATCGCCGAACTCTTCAATGGCGATATTGAGGCGGGCGGCCTGGTGATCTAAAAAAGAACCTGTGCCGGCGGCGCAGACTGTATTCATATTGAAACCGACAGAAACTCCGTTTTTTATATAGATAATTTTTGAATCCTGCCCCCCGATATCGATGACCGTGCGAACCTCCGGTTCAACTGTCCGCGCGGCCAGGGCATGAGCGGTAATCTCGTTGACCACCGTATCGGCTCCGATCATTACCGCCGCCAGGTGCCTCCCCGAGCCGGTAGTCCCGGCTGCCGCCGGGGAGCCGGGCGCTCCTTTAATTCCGGCGAAAGCCTGCTGCACCGCAGCGATGGGGCCATCATCGTTGCGGCGGTATGATGAAAAGAGCAGCTGACCATCCTGATCGATCAGCGCTACCTTGGTCGTAAGGCTGCCGACATCAGCTCCCAAGAAATACATTCTGCATCCCCTCTTTTCCGGCTCTTCTTTCTTGAAGAATGTGAGCAAAAGATTCGAGGCGCGTCTTTAGCCCAGCCTGGCCGGTCTGCTCATTGACAATCACGGTCAGCAGGGGGAGAGAGAGCTTCCGAGCCACGCTAGTGAGAATGCTCTGGGCCACAATCTCGGGCATGCAGGTAAAGGGCCACAGGTGGACGACGCCGTCGATGCCCTCGCGTGGGGCCAACGCGGCCAGGCCGACGCTTTCGCGGCCGTGCCCGCCGACAGATTCTTGCAGGTACGGCTTCGCTGCTGCGTTGATCCGGTGGTGGCGCAGGAGCAGGGCCGGGCTTTTTAAAATATTGTGCCGTAACCAGTTCATTACCGTGATCTCCCGCTGCACCTCGATACGGATATCCGGCAGCAAACCGAGAGTGCGGGCTAGCTCCTGGTTGACATACTCTTCTAAGACAGCATAGATCTCTCCGACCAGCCTTACTTTGAGCGGAAAACATTCTTGATCCAGGCTCAGCGCGGCGCAGCTGTTTTTAAAATCCCTGAAGCTTTCTTTCAATGAGCCAAAAGAAGCCGCTTTGGAGGCACGGCGCAGGAACTGCTGGAAGAGAAGATAGGCGCTGCCCCGGCGTTGTTCGCGCGCCTGCAGGTTAAAAAAGAACGATTCGGCCCGCTCGGTCAAAAGGGCCTTGTAAAAAGCAAGCAGGGCGCTTTGGATCAGCTTGCCGCGCATCCCAGGATCAAAAAAAGAGTTCAACGTCTGCAGGAAAGAATCGTAGTTTTCCCGGAGCGGTAAAGGAGAATCGATGACCAGCATCTTGAAATCGTAACCCGCCCGTTGCAGCATGATCTCCTGCAGCTCGGCATACCAGCCCAGGCGACAGCGCCCCTTGCCCCCGACCATGATAATCGTGTTGGCCCCTGCTTCGAGGCACTGGCGCATCTGGCCGATGGTCACGGTAAAGGGATAACAGATAAATTCGGGGGCCAGCTCTTCGCCCAGCTCCACTGTCTGCCGGGTTACCGGAAGCGGACCGACTGCCCTGACCAGCTCTTCATTGAAGACGGTAGCCAGGGCTACTCCGAGGTTTCCCAGGTTCGGAAAACCAAGGACCTGTTTTTCTTGATGCGGCGGGATAATCCGACGCTTTGCCGCTGCCGGGGGCGGATTTAAACCGGTCTGTGGAAGGCGATCTTCTACCGTATCTAAAAACGCCTCCAGCCTGGTGACCAGCCCTGCTTCTCCGGATTGTTCGTCGACGGTCAAGATTAAAAAGGGAACCCCGTATTTTTCAGCCTCTTTCTCCAGAAAGACCTCGATTACCGCTTCGGGGCCGCATTCGAACGGTCCCAGCAGAATGAGGCTGTCCACAAGGCGGTGGCGCAACCAATAGAGCGCACTACCCACAATGACCTGCTCAAAGCTCCACAGCGATCGGCCATAAGAGGTACCGTCCAGGCTTTCCCGGATTGCTTCCGGAGAGACCATCTCCGGAACATAAACGGCGGCGTGCTCCCGCAAGCGGTCAACGATATTGTGGGCAACATAATCATAGAGGATATAGCTGTGCCCGACTACTCCGACCCGCAAATCTTTATTCAAGCAGGCCGCGGGATGATAGGGACGATCCCTTTTAAAACGCTTCACCCCTACCGTCTTTTCTAGAGCCTCCGGCACGGTCAACTGCTGCTCCGCGGCAAAGCGGTTAAAGTGGCTCTGGAAACGCCAGGCCTCGGTAAAAGCCTTGCGGACTGCGCCCTTGTCCCGCCCTAACCGGCGACCGGTCTCCCGAAATGAAGCGAGGGAGGCCTGGAGATCCTCCCGCCAGTTAACCAGTGGTGAAAGCACTTGATCGGCCGGCAGATCAAATCCGTTACGCAGCATGGCCGGAACGCCAATATGTTTCGGGCAATAATAGCTGTGGCGATCCTTGCTGACCAGGGTGGGAATAAAAAGGAAATCCACGCCCTGATCAAGAAGCTCCCGGGTATGCGGAAAGGCCAGCTTAACGGAGATACAGGGTTCATCGGTGGGACAGACCGCCAGCTGCTCCAGGGTTTGGGCGGTGGTCGGGCTGGAGAGCAGAACTGTACAACTCAAGTTCTCTAAAAAAGATTTGTAAAAAGGCAGGTAGTAGTAACAGGAGAGCACCTGCGGAATACCGACGATCATCTTCTCACCTCTGGTCATAGATCAGAATAAAAAATCATAGCCTATTCTGACCAATTCTTAAGCCTACTATTCTACAGGAGTTTCAACCAGCGAAGTAAAAAGTAGGCGCGGTGGGTTGCAGAAGAGCTTACAATATAATAAGATCTCGGTATTCATGGGAAAAGGGGGAAATAGAGATGGCCATAATCGTTCCTTTCCGGGGAATACGTTACAACAGCGATAAAATCGGGGACTTGGCCGATGCGATTACCCCACCTTACGATGTCATTACTTCTGAAGAGCAGGAACAATTTTACCAGCGCAGCCCCTATAACTTAATCCGCCTTGAATACGGCAAAACCAGCCCCGATGATCGGGACGGGGAGAACCGTTATACCCGGGCGGCGGCCTACCTTAAAACCTGGCTGGCCGAAAAAGTGCTTCTTTTAGAGGAGCGGCACTCCTTTTATCTCTACCGCCAGGCCTTTACCTTCCAGGGAGTCGTCTACCGGCGCACCGGGCTGATCACCGCCCTGAAGCTGGAGCCTTACTCCAAAAAGGTGATCCTGCCCCACGAGGATACCCTGGCCTCTCCCAAAGCAGATCGCCTCGAGCTGTTACGGCTTTGCAAAGCTAACTTCAGCCCTATCTTCGGTCTCTTCTCTGACCCGGAGCAAAAATTCGCCGAGATCTACACTCCGCTACAGCAGAAGAGACCGCTCTATGACTTCACCGATCACTATGGCGAGCGGCACACCATCTGGCCGGTTGCCGAAATGCAGGCCTTGGAGGCGCTGAGCCGGTTGATCGCGCCGCGGCAGATCTTTATCGCCGACGGGCACCATCGCTACGATACCGCGCTGCGTTACTCACAAGAGGCTGCCCCGGAGAGCAGCCCCGGCAGCGGTTACGTTTTAGCCGTCCTGGTACCCCTGGAAGATCCCGGCCTCTTGATCTTACCGTTTCACCGCCTGCTTAAGGGGCTTTCAGCAGAGCAACTTGATCTTCTGCAGAGGAATGCGGAAAGATATTTTCAGATTACGGAGTGCGGCCGTCCCGAAGAGCTGGAGCCAGCCCAATTTAGATCCCGAATTGCAACAATGAGCACCCCGGCGATGGGGCTGCTTCTCCCCGGGCGGGCCCTTCTGCTAGCGGTGAAAGAAAAATATATCTCTGAAGAGCTGGACGTCTCTCTCCTGAAGCGCCTGCTCCTGGATCCCCTTTTTGACGGCGCCGAGGCGGAGCAACACCTCGATTTTGCCACCAGCGAAGAAGAGGCCTTCGAAGCTCTCTTCACCGGGCAGGCGCAGGCCACCTTCCTGTTAAACCCTACCCCGATGGAGGCTGTGACGTCACGAGCCCTGAAGGGAAAAAATATGCCTCAAAAGTCCACCTGCTTTTACCCGAAGCTGCCGGCCGGGCTGGTAATCCATCACCTTGAATTAAGCCACTGAAGCAGCTTCTTTAACCTGCCGGATCGTTCTCTAGGGCCCGGCTGAGCTTTCTCCATAAAAAAGGATTCTTCTTACGGAGGACCACGGGGCGGCCCTCTTCATTGACAAAAGCATGTTCGGTGCTTCCATGGGCAATAAGCTGCCCGGCGCAGCGGATTTCGTAACTAAAGGTAAGGCGAACGGGGCGTAAACTTTCGAGCCAGGTGATCACGGTCAGCTCATCGTCGTAATGGGCCGGTGTTTTGTAATCGCATGAAGCTTTGATTACCGGTAGAAAAAGCCCGCCTTTTTCAAGGTCACGGTAGGATAGCCCCAGGGAACGGATCCATTCGGTCCGTCCCACTTCAAACCAGACCAAGTAGTTGGCGTAATAGACTATTCCCATAGCGTCGGTATCCTTGTAGCGCACCCTGATATCTGTTTTATTGATCAGCATCGCGGGTTATCTCCTGCCTCTCAAAGATTGCCCGGGCATTAGAGCACACTGGCCTTCCCCCGGTAAACCAGTCCCCTGGTGCTGTCGACTGTAATCAGATCGCCGGAGTGGATCAACCGTGTGGCCCTCTCCGCTCCGACGATAGCCGGTTTGCCCAGGTGTAGGGCCAGGATAGCGCCGTGCGAGGTCAGCCCCCCCTCTTCGATAACCACGGCCGCCGCCTTCTCCAGGGCCGGAATGAAAGAGCTGTCCGTAGCCCCGGTGACGATGATCTGGCCCTTCTGTACCTTGGTCAGCTCCGCCGGCTCCGTAATTATGGCGGCACTTCCAAAAACTGCGCTCTTGCCGATACCGGTCCCCCGGACAATTATTTCGCCGACCGTCTCTACTCGTAACAGGTTGGTAGTCCCGGGCACGCCCACCGGCACACCTGCGGTAATAACTACGAGATCCCCGTCCCGAATCAACCCAGCCTGCTGTGACGCCCGGGTGGCGGTGACAAACATCTCATCGGTTGAGTCCGCCGGCGGGCAAAGCACCGGAATGACTCCCCAGGTCAGCTGCAGCCCGGCAGCGATCCCGTAACGCGGGGTTACGGCGATGATCGGCGCCCGCGGCCTATACTTCGAGACCATCCGGGCGGTATGCCCCGATTCGGTCGAGGTGATGATCGCCGCTGCACCCAGCTCCTGTGCGGCCTGGCAGGTAGCATAACTGATCGCGTCGGTGACATTTTTCTCCACGGACTGCTCTGAATCTGCCAGAATTTTATTAAAATCAAGTGCCTCTTCAGTGCGCTGGGCAATCCGGGACATCGTCTGTACCGCCTCCACGGGAAAACGTCCCACGGCAGTTTCTCCGGAGAGCATCACCGCATCGGTACCGTCAATGATGGCATTGGCCACATCGCTGGCTTCGGCCCTGGTCGGGCGGGGATGGTGGATCATGCTCTCGAGCATCTGGGTAGCGGTAATCACCGGCTTGCCAGCGCGGTTGCACTGGCGGATAATCTTCTTCTGGAGCAGGGGGACCTCTTCGGTGGGGAGCTCCACTCCCAGGTCCCCCCGCGCCACCATGATTCCGTCGGCAAGGTCTAAAATCTGCTCGAAATTGTCGAGCCCGCTGTCATTCTCAATCTTGGCGACAATTTTGGCCTCCCCGTGCTCCTCTTCAAGAAAACGGCGTAGCTCCAGGATATCGTTCCCGTCACGGCAAAAAGAGGCCGCGATAAAATGCACTCCCAGCTTCAGCGCCGTTTTCAAGTCGGTGCGATCGTCCTCGCCCAGGACCGGCAGGCAGATCCGGCTTCCGGGCAGGTTCAGGCCCTTGTTACTTTTCAAGAGGCCGCCTTGAAGCACCCGGCAACAGATCTCTTCTCCGGCGATCGCTTCTACCCGCAGGGTGATCAGGCCATCATCGATGAGGATTATTCTTCCCGGGGCCAGTTCATGGGGCAGTTCGGGATAGGTTACCGGGACTCTCTCCGGTTCACCGGCATCCGGGCTAGCGGTCAAAATTAAGGTGGACCCGTCTTCTAAAAAGAGCTCTTCTTGAGCCAGCTGACCGATCCGCACCTCCGGGCCGCGGGTATCCACTAGAATAGCTATAATTTTGTCTAACTGCTGGCTGATCTCACTGACCGTACAGAACCGTCTCCAGTGATCTTCACTCTTCCCGTGAGAGAGATTTAGCCGCGCGACATCCATACCCGCCTCAATCAATGCGGCCACCGCTTCCGGGGTTTCGGAGGCAGGCCCAATTGTACAGACAATTTTTGTGCGGCGCAACTCTACTTGTCCTCCTCCAGATTATGGTACTACAGGTGCAAGAACTAACGTGCTAAAACCAGGGACAGTTCATAGAGATTTTTCGGAAAAACCTTTTCGCCGGTAAAGCTCTCTACCAACGACACCGCAGCAATTTCGTCATCCCGAAGCGCAGTCATCATCCCGCTTGAATCCCGGCGCAGTAGCTCTACTGCCGCCGCCCCCATGCGGCTGCCCAGGAGCCGGTCTACGGCTGAAGGAGTACCGCCGCGTTGAACATGCCCCAAAACCGTGACCCGCGTCTCCAGGCCAGTCTTCTGGTGTACCGTTTCGCCAATAGCATAAGCGCTTGCCGCACCCTCGGCCACCAGGATCAGGCTATGCGTTTTTTTACGGTCGATCCCCTCAAGGAGACGGCGGCAGATCTGGTCCAGGTCGGGCTCGATTTCAGGAACAATAATCGCCTCGGCTCCGCCGGCGATGCCCGCGGCCAGGGCAATAAAGCCGCTCTTGCGGCCCATCACCTCAACAATAAAAATGCGTTCATGTGAAGTAGCGGTATCGCGAAGCCGGTTAATTGCATCGAGAATCGTATTTACCGCCGTGTCAAAACCGATCGAGCGGTCGGTGCCGGGAATATCCTGGTCAATCGTTGCCGGAATTCCAACGGTTTTTATCCCGAGATCTTGAAGCGCATGGGCCCCGCGGAAGGATCCGCCGCCGCCGATTACTACCAGCCCCTCGATTCCGGCCTCGCGCAGGTAGCGGACAGCCTTCTCCTGGACTGCTTTTTCTTTGAATTCGGGAGCACGCGCCGTGTGCAGGATTGTCCCCCCGCGATGGATGATCCCAGCTACCGAGCCGAGAGAGAAGGGCTTCATTTTACTTTCGCTGCTCAGCCCGGCAAACCCCCGCTCTATCCCGTAAACCTCCATCCGGTGATAAAGCCCGGTCCGGACTACCGCCCTGATGGCCGCGTTCATCCCCGGTGCATCCCCACCACTGGTCAGTACCGCTATCTTCTGCATGGCTGCTCACCTCTTCGCTATCGTGTGCCACAGCCCCGGTTTTAACTCTTCCACGCGGACAGAACCGGAGCCCAGCAGTTTTTCAATCTCTTCCAGAAAGGCCGGCTCTGCGGAGGCCCGGCAGCTTTCATCAAGCATGATCATCTTCTTCTCTCGTTCAAAGTAAAGGTAAACCGGCAGGTCACCTTTCACCGAACGCAGCATCTTCTTCAGCGTCGCCAGGGCCGTCCGGCTGGTAGCAGCGCCGACCTTGATAAAGAGCTGCCTGGTCACGCGCGGCAATGGGACAGCAGATTCAGCGATGATCTTCGGCTCTTCCTCCTCTTTTAGATCCACTTTCCCCTTCACCATCAAGGGGTTATCTTCCTGGAAAATCTCGCGGCGTCTCTCGTAGAGCTCGCTGAAGACAACAATCTCCACACTGCCCGTGAAATCTTCGAGCTTGACAAAAGCCATCGGCTTTCCTTTTTTTGTATAGATCGAGCGAACCTGGCTGACAATCCCCCCCACGCTGACCGCACTCCGGTCCCGGGCCTCTTTCAGCGCGGCACAGTCGGTCAGCCCGGTCATCCGCTCCAGCAAGGGACGGTACTGCTCCAGCGGATGCCCGGAGATATAGAGCCCCAGCATCTCTTTTTCTAGGGCCAGCCTCTCCCTATCTGAAAATTCTTCTATTTCAGGAAGCCGGTCCTTGATCAGCTCTTCTTTGCCCTGTTGATCCATTAGCGAAAACATAGTCATCTGCCCGTTTTGCCGCTCTCGCTGGATAACCTGGCCCTCGGCGATGGTCTCCTCCAGGCAGGCCAGGTACTGGGCCCGATGCCCCCCCAGGGTATCAAAAGCACCGCACTTAATCAAACTCTCCACAGTCTTGCGATTACAGAGACGCCCGTCAACCCGCGATGAAAAATCACGCAGCGAGCGGAAAGGCCTCTCCCGGCGGGCGGCCAGGATAGATTCAATCGCTCCGGTGCCGACATTCTTTACCGCGGCCAGGCCGAAACGGATGCGGTTCTCGTCCACGACGGTAAAATTAATCTCACTTTCATTGATATCAGGCGGCAAGACCTCGATACCCTGGCGCCGGCAATCGGCGATATAGAGGGCGACCTTCTCGCTATTGCTGCAGTAGCCGGTCATTAGCGCGGCCATGAATTCAACCGGGTAATTTGCTTTTAGATAAGCGGTCTGGTAAGCGATGAGGGCGTAAGCGGCGGCATGGGATTTGTTAAAGCCGTAAGAGGCAAATTTTAAGATTAGATCGTAGATCTCTTCGGCCAGGCGGCGTGAATAGCCGTTTTTCAGGCAGCCGTCGATAAACAGCTCCCGCTGTTGATCGAGAATCTCTTTCTTCTTTTTACCGATGGCCCGGCGCAGCAGGTCGGCCTGGCCCAGGGAAAAACCGGCCATGGTAGCGGCAATCTCCATGATCTGCTCCTGGTAAACGATGACGCCGTAAGTCTCTTTTAAAATCGGCTCCAGGACCGGGTGAGGATAATGGAAAGGCTCCCGGCCGTGCTTACTGTTGATAAAGACCGGGATCTGCTCCATCGGCCCGGGGCGGTAGAGGGCGACCACGGCGACGATATCGGCGAACTTGTTGGGGATCAGCTCGCGAAGAACGTTGCGCATGCCGGAGCTTTCCAGCTGAAAGATGCCGGTAGTTTCACCTTCTGAAAGCAGCCGGTAGGTCGCGGCATCGTCAAGCGGGATCTCGCTTAAAACAATCTCGCGACCGTGGCGGCGGCGAATATGGGCCAAGGCCTCTTCAATGATACTTAACGTCTTCAGGCCGAGAAAATCCATCTTCAGGAGACCGAGCTGCTCCAACGTTCCCATGGGAAACTGGGTTACCACAGTCTGATCATTTGTTTTTAACAGCGGAACATGGTTTACCAGCGGCTCCCGGGCAATGACCACCCCCGCGGCATGAGTAGAGGCATGGCGGGGCATCCCTTCTACCGCCATCGAAGTATCGAGAAGCTGCCGGTAGCGCTCTTCCTCCTGGTAGAGTGCCTGCAGCTCTCTACTCTGCTCCAGGGCCCGGCTAATGGTCATGCCGATCTCATTAGGGATCATCTTGGCCACCCGGTCGACTTCACCATAGGGAAAGGCCAGCGCTCTGCCGACATCGCGCACCGCCCCGCGCGCGGCCATGGTGCCGAAAGTGATAATCTGGGCCACCCTCTCGGTGCCATATTTTTCTGATACATAACTTAGAACCCGGTCGCGCTTGTCATCAGAGAAGTCGATATCGATATCGGGCATAGAAACACGCTCGGGGTTAAGAAAACGCTCAAAAAGAAGAGCGTTCCGGATGGGGTCGATATCGGTAATCCCGAGGCAATAAGCCACCAGGCTGCCGGCGGCCGAACCCCGCCCCGGACCGACCAGTATGCCAGCACTGCGCGCATACTCGATCAGATCCCAGACGATCAAAAAATAGTTCGCATATCCCATCTGGCTGATAATCTCAAGCTCGTAGTCAAGCCGCTGCTCCAACTGCTTGGTGATTTCCGGATAGCGTTTCTGCAGACCTTTGCGGCAGAGCTGACTTAAATAGGCAGCGGCATCTTCAATCCCCTCCGGAAGATCATATCCGGGCAGGTATAACCGGTCAAATTCAAAATCAACCGAACAGCGCTCCGCAATCTCTAAGGTGTTCTGCAGCGCCTCCGGACACTCTTTGAATAGGGCCGCCATCTCCGAAGCGCTCTTGAAATAGAACTCATCCGTCTCAAATTTCAAGCGATCGGTATCGTGGACTGTCTTGCCGGTCTGAATGCAGAGCAGGACATCGTGAACCGCGGCATCATCGCGAGAAATGTAATGCACATCATTGGTCGCCACCAGCCCGGCTCCAATCTCCCGGGCAATAGCACAGAGGCCTTGATTCACCGTTGCCTGTTCCGGGAGACGGTGATCCTGCAGTTCCAGATAAAAGTTCTCCGGACCGAATATCTCCCGGTAGCGGCCGGCCAGGTTGCAAGCCTTTTTATCCTCGCCCCGCGCTAGCAGGGTGGGGATCTCCCCAGCGAGACAACCGCTAAGAGCAATCAAGCCGGAACTATATTCCGCAAGCAGCTCGTGATCAACCCGCGGTTTATAATAAAATCCTTCGATATAGCCGGCAGAAACGATCTGCATAAGGTTGCGATAACCGGTCTGGTTTTCTGCCAGGAGAAGAAGGTGATATTGATAATCGTCCAGTTTCGGTTCTTTTTGTAAACGCGAGCGCGGTGCCACATAAACCTCGCAGCCGATCAACGGCTTCACTCCGACTTTTAGCGCCTCCTTGTAAAAATCGACAACACCGAACATGGCCCCGTGATCGGTAATGGCCACGGCAGGCATCTCCAGTTCTGCCGCCCGCCTGACCAGCTCCTTGATCCGGGCGGCTCCGTCCAGAAGACTGTATTCGGTGTGGCAATGCAGGTGGACAAAATTCTGTTTCGACAATTTTCACACTCCATTTAGCGATTCGACTTCACTGCTTATTTCTACTTCTCGGCAACTATTTCCTATCACCGGCATATTAATTTGCTGAAGAGATCTTTGCTGAAGGGATGAGTATATGGATAATGAGCGCTTTTTTGTCACCCTTTTGCTGACCTTCTGTGTGGCTCTCGGTGTAAACCTGGGAGGAAGCCTGATGGGCTCGCTAGGAGCAGCCCTGTTGCACCGTCCTCCGCTGAAGACTATGCTCGAGCTGGCCGATGAGCTAAAAATATGGGCACTGGTCGCGGCCCTGGGAGGAACCTTCGGGGTGATCAGAACCTTCGAGGCCGGCGTTCTGGGCAAACAGTTTATCAATCTGGGCAAGCAGCTGCTGATTATCGGCAGCGCCTTTCTCGGTGCCCATCTCGGATACCTGATCATCATCTCTCTAGGATCCGATCGTTAAGCATGCGCCGGAATTTGGGAGTATTGCTCCTGGGAGCACTTGCCGGCGGGCTGATCATCCATCTTTATCATGCAGAGCGCCTCGAGCAGCTCTACTGGGATAAGGAGAAACTCAAAGTAGAGCTCTTTGAAACCACGCAAAAATTGGCCCGCCTCGAAGCGCTGTGGGCGGATCAACAAGAAGGAGAGATCCGTTCCATCGATCTCACCATTACGGGCGAGTTGGATCACTTTGTCCAGTTGGAGCTACAGCGCCTAATCAGCGAGATCACTTCCGGGTTGATCGGCGCCACCACCAGGGACCTGGAGCCGGACCTGGTCGTAGCCCTGCTTCACCGGCGCCAGTTTACCGTTGAGGAAAAAGACTACCTGGTCACCGTTAATTGGGTCGTTATCGCCCCGGAAACTCTCTTTAATCTAAGCGTCTCTCCCGCTCCCGGAGGGGAGTAACGCGGGAGAGATCACCGGCAGGACGGCGCCGCGCCCTCTTAGCGGCTCGCATCCAACGGCTTCGAATTTGACTTAACCGCAACAGCATCGTGAGCTCTCTTAGAAAAGCGAGGGCCGATATTCCCGTGACCAGCAGCCAGAGAGCTGCAAAAATACCCCCGGTTGAAGATCCCTCCGGAGCGGGCAAAAATAAAAGCCCCGCCGCCAGTAGCCCCAGCGCCGCGAGGGTCCCGCCAAGAGCCCTCACCCCACCCCCTCCTTCCATCAACCGCAATCTCTAATATATAATCACCGCCCCATCTTTTCATGACAACAAAAAAGGTGACAACAGAAACGTCCCCCTGTCACCCCTGTCAGTATGAGTAAAATGTTAGCGGGGGGAAGAGGATCAAAATAACCTGCTTTATGCAGGAAAAGAGAGACCTCGTTCCAGAAGGTAATGTTTGGACAAACCAAAGGAGGAGGTCTCTCAAGAATGAACGATCAGATTAAGTTTAACATGGCAGAGCTGGAGCAGCTCCTATGGAAAACTCTATTAAAAACATTTCAACAGGCGTTGATAGAAATCCTTTCTACACTGGATATTTATTTGATGGCTAAAAGGGACAAGAACCGTTACGAATACGAGGAGAAGAAAGAACGAACCCTTGCAACCATGCTGGGCTCCATTAGGTTTAAGCGTCGTTATTACTGGGATAAGTATGAAAAGAAATGGGTCTTTCTTCTAGACCAGGCGCTAGAGCTGGACGCCAGGGGCCAGGTAAGCGCCTGTTTACAAGAGCTGGTGGTCCTTTGGGCCACCAAGGGTCCATCTTACCGTGATGCACGGGACCGTTTAAAAGATCTCTATGGCCACCAGGTGCTGAGTCACGAGCAGATCCGCCAGGTTCTGTTACGGGCTTCAGGAGCTTTGAAGAACACTTTTAGTGAGGAGTCAGGAAAGAGATCTGTAGACACTCTGTTTATTGAGGCCGATGGTTTCTGGACAGGGGTTCAACAAAAAGGGCGTAAAACTAGAAGAAAACGCGAGACTTATTTAGTTGTTGTTCACGAAGGGTGGGAAAAACGGCAGGGTCTGGGTGAGAATACTGATTACCAGTTGAAAAACCCCATGTACATAACCGTTGTTGCCGATAGCAAGGAAAGCATTTGGGAGCAGACCAAGCTTAGATTGGCTCAAAGATATAAAAATCTTAAGGAAACTCAGATTATCATCAATGGGGACCTGGCCCCCTGGATTAGAGCAGGCACTGAACATTTCAGGAATGCACTTTACCAGTATGACCGGTTTCATTTAAAGCGTGAGGTAAGAAGAGTGTTAAGAGGCAGCAAGAAGCATATCGGTCTGGCCTACGCCCAGATAGACCAAAACAATCCCGAGGGACTAATTGAGGTCATTGGCAAGGCTGCAGAGGAGACTGAGTGCCTGGAAAACAAGTTTGAGGTGCTTAGATTTAAAGCAAGTTTGCAAAAATACAAAGACGCTCTCATAGACTATCGGCAACGTCTTAAAATGCAAGGGGTAGAGGTGTCACCGGACTGGCGCGGAATGGGTGCTGCAGAATCTAACGTGGATCTGTTCAAATTGAGGACGGCCAAACGGGGCCGGTCCTGGTCGAAAAAAGGTCTGGAATCGATCTTACACATGCTGGGCTTGCTCTATGAAAACATCCTGCACAATTCCATAAAACAGCTGGACTTATCTTTAGAGGAAAAAGTTGATACTGAAGAGTTGGTTTCGATGAGCGCCAGCAAGGTAGCCAAAACTGTAGGAAAGAAAGCGATAGGTATTCGTCAGGCAGGGTTCCCGGCCATAGACAGGGGCACTCAGGGTTATGCCAAATTATTCCGAGGCATTTTGAACGATTGCCCTGTTGGATAAGAAATAAATATTGCAAAGTCCTAAATTGGTATCTCTGTGAATAGGTGTTTTTTCATGCTGCCTGCTGTAATTAAAAGGTACCAGGGTGCCGTTTCAAGCCACTTGCAAGCTAAAGCCAACAGTAGTTTAAGATTTGTTTTTCTGGAACGAGGATTTTTACCCGCTAAGTGTTGACACAGTCCCCCTGTCACCTGGCTTTCATTTTGCCAGCGCTCATGTTAGAATGCAATGGTAGATATTAAACAAGTTGCTTTTTTGCGAGAAAGGGGTCTGCCGGTGGTTGTCGACAAGGAGTGGCGCCTCGCCCTTAAGTTTGCCCTCTCTTTTGCTGCAATAGGTATTCTTATATTTGTAATCGCCAGGCTGGCTCCGGTTATCACTATCTTTATTATCGCTCTCTTCATTGTTTATTTGCTGATACCGCTGGTTAACTTTTTAATTAGTCATAAGTTTCCGCCCCTTTTGGCGGCTATCAGCGCCGTGTTGATTGTCCTTATCTGCATGTTTCTCTTTTTCTACTTTCTTATCCCTGGTCTTTACGGCGAACTTTCAGAGCTGACCAACTTTATCTCTACCGGGCTCTTCGATAACGCGGAACAGTTGCTTAACCGGCTCGACGAAATCGACCAGCGCTTCAACCTTAAGCTGGCCGATATGCTAACCGAGTATTATACTGCTTTTACAAAAGAGGCTCCTGCTCTTGTGCAGCAAATCCTGAAAAACCTGGCCAATTTTTCTATGTCCTTAGTCTCGAAAGCCTGGATCTCCGTGATGTTGATCTTCCTGGTCTTCTACCTGGTTCAAGACCTGGAGAAAGCCAAAGCCAACCTTACGCTGCTTGCTCCGCAGATCTATAAAGAAGATGTCGGCCATATTCTCGGGGTTATTGACCAGAAGGTGGGGGCATATATCCGGGGCACCCTGATAAAATCGCTCTTTGTGGGTCTGCTCACCGGAGGAGGGCTGGCCATTCTAGGGCTGCCTTTTGCGCTAATGCTTGGTGCCCTGGCCGGCATTTTAAATATTATACTCTATATCGGGCCGGTCGTGGCTGCGCTGCCGGCGCTTCTGCTCAGTTTTATCCCTGGCGCCCCTAACTTTTTCTTCGTGCTTGCCGTCTACCTGGTGGTCCAGGCTCTCGACGGCTTTGTGTTTACCCCGGTCTTCCTGGGTAAAGCGGTTGACCTCAGCCCTCTAACGGTGATCGCGGTGATCATGATCGGCGGGCAGCTGGGCGGGATTACCGGAATTATCCTGGCCGTACCCTTGAGCGCTGTCCTGAAAGTGCTGCTGGTAGATTACTACCTGGCCGAAAAAAGCGTTGAAAAAAAACCGCCTCGCTAACGCAGCTGCAGGTATCTCTTCCGCCGGATGAAGCTTGAACAGCATCACGGCCATAGGCAGTCCGGGGCATTAACAAGCATCAAGGACGCTTCTTCAGCTCTCCCGCCGGGCGACAAAAGTCAGCTTCTGCTCGCTGCCCCCAGCAGGATCCAGACGGTAGGTGGGCAACATTTTAAGCAGGGTAAACCCGGTCTCCTCTAAAAGCCTACTTACTGTCTCCGGCGGGTAGTCCTTCTCCCGGTGGCGCTCCTGGAATTTGCGATAGAGCCCCTCCCCTTCGGTGATAAAGACGGTCAAGAAGAGCTCCCAGGTTTCAGCCATCCTTTGGTAACGGCTCTCCCAGATCAGCGTATAGTCTTCCTCCTCGGCCCAGTAAACCGAAAGCTCCTCGCTTTGATTCCTCAACGAGGGGCGGGTCAGGTCAAAGATAAAAAGCCCCCCCGGGAGCAGCAGCTTGCGGACACCGGTAAAAGCCTGTCGAAGTTCTCTTTCGGCAAGAAGGTAGTTGAGCCCATCCTGGAAGAGGAGAGCCAGGTCATAGCGTTCCGGCAGGCGCAGCGCCCGCAGATCCATCCGGTAGAAATCAACCGCCAGCCCAGCCGCCACGGCCTTGGCCCGGGCTACCTGCAGCATCTCTTCTGACCGGTCCACGCCGCTGACCCGGTAACCACGCGCAGCAAAGGGCAGGGTCGAGCTGCCGGTACCGCAAGCAAGGTCGAGCAGGGAGTGCGGCCGCCGGCCGAGATGCTGCAGCAAAGACTCAACATAATCGACCCAGCCTTCGTAGTCGACACCGGCCATAATCTGGTCATAGACAGCCGCAAACCCGGCATAAGGCTCCATCCCGGTATCCCCGGTCGTCGGCGCTTTATTCCTGCTCTTGCTCATGGTTCTCCTCCAGCTCTTTTTGGCGGCGCAGCGTCTCTCCAAACTGCTGCAGCCGCTTGACCACCGCCTCGTTCACCGTACCCGGCGGAAAGCTACCGTCTTCCAGCTCCGCACCCGCCTCCCGGCCCGTGAGCAAGGTCAGCCCCTCATCCACGGTCGAGACGGTATAAAGATGAAACTTTCCGGCGGAAACAGCAGCAGCGATCTCGTCCCGCAGCATCAAGTTCTTTCGGTTGGTCTCTGGGATAATCACGCCCTGCTCTCCGGTTAGACCTTTAATCTTACAGGCATCAAAAAAGCCTTCAATCTTGCTGTTTACCCCGCCAACCGGCTGTATCTCGCCGTTTTGGTTGACCGACCCGGTCACGGCGAGCCCCTGTTTTAACGGAATCCCGGAGATGCTCGAGATGAGGGCAAAAAGCTCCGCGGCCGAGGCGCTGTCTCCCTCTACCCCGCTGTAAGATTGTTCAAAACAGAGGCTACCCGAAAGGGTGAGGGGAACTTTCCGGCCGTAGCGACGGCCAAGATAACCGCTTAAGATCAGTATCCCCTTATCATGAATCTTTCCACTAAGTTTGCTCTCCCGTTCAATATCGATAATCCCGCGGCGGCCGGGATAAACCGAGGCGGTCACCCTTGAGGGACGGCCAAACTGGTAATCCCCGAGGTCAATTACCGAAAGAGCATTCACCTGGCCGATCTTGGCCCCTTCAAGATCGAGGAGAAGGTGCCCTTCCTCAATAGCCTCCAGGATCTTCTGCTCGTACTTGTTGGAGCGTTGAATTTTTTCGGCCAGCGCTTTCTCAACATGAGCTGCTCCGACAATATCGGTTCCCTCAATTCCGGCCCAGGTATCAGCCTCGTAGAGCAGTTCGACGATATCATTGAAACGGGTACTTAATTTTTCCTGGTGCTCAGCCAGGCGAGCGCTATATTCAATCATCTTTGCTACCGCGGCACGATCAAAATGACGCAGCTTCTCCTGGTTGCAGTGATAGGCAATAAAGCCAGCCATCTTGGCTACGTTCCGGTCGTGTTTCTCCATCTCGACATCAAAATCTACCTTTACTTTAAAGAGCTTGCGAAAATCTTCATCGTAATAATAGAGCAGCTGGTAGAGCAGGGGATTACCGATCAGGATTACTTTCACCTGCAGCGGAATCGGCTGCGGCCGCAGGGTGGAGAACGCGGTCAGGGCGTACTGCTCACCCAGGGTCTCGATGCGGATCTCCTTAGTTTTGAGAGCCCGTTTCAGCACCTCCCACGATTGCATCCCTGCCAGCACATCATTGGCCTGTAAAATCAGGTAACCGCCGTTGGCCCGGTGTAGGGCACCGGCTTTCAGCATGGTAAAGTCGGTCACGACCGCTCCAAAACGATTTTCGTATTCCATTCTCCCAAGAAGATTGTAGTACGAAGGGTTGGTCTCATAAACTAGCGGCGCTCCCGTGGTCTCCCGGTGATCGACGAGCAGGTTAACCTTGTAGCGCAGTTCGGCTTGCTCCTGGCTCTGGCGGCGCAACCAGAACAGCGGAAAGGTCTGCTCCTCTTCTTCAGCACGGAATTCACCTAAGTTGGAGAGGACATCTTCCTGAAGTGCTTTCAGATAGCGCTGTACTTCAGGGAAGCCGCTATATATTTCCAGGATCTCGTTAAATAGATGGCCGGTCGCCGCAATGGCGATCTTCTGATCAAGCTGTTTAAATTTCTCTTTGAGTTCCCTCTCGGCAGACTGGATCCGGCGCATGATCTCCATAGCTTTCAATTGCACGGCGGTAGATTTTTTCTCCAGCTCATCCTTAACCGACTGATCGAGCTTGGCGTAATCCTCTTCACTGAGCGGCTCGCCGTCCAGCAGTGGGACGGTTACAAAACCGGAGCTGGTTCTCTTCAGAGTAAAGCCGTGCTCTAGTGCTGTCTTATTCAGCTCTTCAAGGTATGCATTGCGCTGCGCCTGGAACTCTTTGACGTAAACAGCTTTCTGCCGTTCGTAATCCTCGGTGTCAAAGGCTTTGGGGATGGCTTGCTTTAAATCTTCAAACAGCTCTTCAACATGGCGGCAGAAAAGCGCCCCCTTACCTGCTGGCAGGTTGAGGGCCAGCGGCTCACCGGGGTTATCAAAATTGTAAACATAGAGCCAGTCATCGGGAAGCGGTTCCCCGGCGGCAATTTTTTCGACAGCAGAAAGAGCATAACTTAGTTTTCCGGTCCCGGTAAAGCCGGTCATAAAAATATTATAGCCGGCACGTTTAATGCGCAGGCCAAACTCCATCGCTTTAACCGCACGTTCCTGTCCGATCATCCCCTCCAACAGCGGGATCTCGGCAGTAGTTTCGAAAGAAAGCTCCTGCGGATCACAGTAATACTTTAGCTCACCCGCTGATAACTTGTGAACAGCCATGTTACCTCTCCCCTAACTGGTTTAAGTATTCTGCCCGGAGGCAGTAATAATTTTAATAGCAAAATCTAGTTTATGCTTCAGCAGCAGCAGATTTTCCTTTAGCACAGTAATCTTTCAAGATACAGCCCGTGCATTTCGGACGCCGGGCCCGGCAGACGGCCCTTCCGTGGGCAATAAGGCGGTGATGCATAGCACCCCATTCTTCAGGAGGAAGCTTCTCCTTAAGCTCATCTTCGACCCCAGCGGTGCTCTTCGCCGAGGCCAGGCCCAGGCGGCGGGCCACCCGGAAAACATGGGTATCCACGGCCAGGGCGGGCTTTCCGAAGGCGACGTTTAAAATCACGTTGGCACTTTTCCTCCCGATTCCCGGAAGTGAGGTTAAACCAGTGAAGTTATCCGGTAATACGCCCCCGAAATCATCGACAATCATCCTGCTCGCCTCGACCAGGTAGCGGCTTTTGTTCCGGTAGAGGCCACATCCCTTAAGGTAAGGCTCCAGATCTTCGGGTTTCATCCGGGCCATTTTCTGCGGCGTAGGAACAGCCGCAAAGAGCGGCGCGGTAATCCGGTTAACCTGTTCATCGGTGGTCTGTGCCGAGAGAAGAACGGCCACGAATAGTTGGAAGGGATTGGCATACTCTAACCTGGTACGGGCATGCGGATAGTGCTGCTCCAGCAGTGAAAAGATCTGTCGGACCCGCTCCTTATCTGCTTCAACTTCTACTTGGCTTAACATGGTTCGATCTAGATTACCACAATTAATTGGTAGTGAGCCCTCCCTCAATTCAGCCGGTTTCCCGAACCACGCCTTCTTTCGATAATTTTTTTACCTCGGCCCGGGAATAACCAAGCGATTCTAAAATTTCCCCGGTATGCTCACCCAACCGCGGTGGCGGCAAGCGCACCTCTCCCTTGAAACCAGAAAAAAGCAGCGGAAAGCCGGGCTGCCTCTGAGAAGGGCCCTCCAGGCGGGCCACCTCGATCCAGAAATCCTGCTCCCGGGCCAGCGGGTGAGCTGCAGCAGCGTCCAGATCGAGCACCGGCTCACAGCAGGCCTCATGATGCACGAAAAATTTAACCCATTCATCCTGGGTCTTCTCCTGAAAGAGCGTTTTCAGCTCCTCGAAGAGCCCTTCCTGGGCAGACTGGTTAAACTGTTTCTCTACCCACTCCGGTCTCCCCACCGCATTGCAAAAGTTTTGCCAGAAGATCGGCTCCAGCGCCCCCAGGCTCATATATTTACCGTCCGCGGTTTCATAGATATTGTAGCAGCCGTAGCCCCCGGTAATATGGCCACAGCCGCGCCGCGGCAGGGGGTCGTCCCCGGGCGGGGCCGCAGCGGCATAAACCAGCCACGGCAGCAGCCCCCGGGTCATCGAAACGTCGATATGGCACCCCCGCCCGCTTTTTTCACGCGCATAGAGAGCCATGAAGATCCCGCCCAGCGCCCCCAGGCTCCCCGCACCGATATCGGCAATCTGCACCGCCGGCATCACCGGGGCTTCGCCCGGCGCGGCGCTTAGATCAAGCAGACCGGTCAGCGCGGTATAGTTCAGATCATGCCCGGCCCTCTCCCGGTAAGATCCCTCCTGGCCATAACCGGAGATAGAGGCGTAGACCAAGCCGGGATTAAGAGTGCTAAGATCGCGGTAGCCCAATCCCAGCCGTTCCAGCACCCCCGGGCGAAAACCTTCCACCAGGACATCGCATTTCGCCACTAGCTGCCGCATGATTTTTTTCCCGTGCTCGGCCTTTAGATTTAGCGCCAGGCTTTTTTTATTGCGATTCAGCTGCCAAAAAAAACTCCCCTCCCCATCAATAGTCTCGCCTATTGCCCGGGTAGGGTCTCCAGAGACAATATCTTCAATTTTCACCACCGTGGCACCGTAATCACCCATCAGCATGGTGCAGAGCGGACCCGGCAGCAGCCTGGTCAGGTCCAGCACCTGTAGGCCATCCAGAAGTCCCTCCTGGCGAAAAAACATTGATATCCCCTTTCTTATTCATCCGGCGGCGCTGGGATTATCCCATGCTCCATCAACAAACTGGTCTGTCTCCGGGCACGTTTAATGGCCACCTCCGCTTTTTGATAGATCTCATGGCGGCCGAGCTGCAGCCGCGCCTTTCCCTCGGCAATTGCCTGCATAGCTGTAGCCGTAGCCACCCGCGGAAAGATCTCTTCATCGTCCATCGACGGAAGGATCTTCTCAGGATTAAGCCCCCCCTCCGGAGCACAGGCGGCCAGCTCTTTCGCAGCGGCGATACAGATCCCGTCGGTGATTGCTGTGGCCCGGACATCGAGCACCCCTCTAAAAATTGCCGGGAAGCCAAGAGAGTTATTCACCTGGTTGGGGAAGTCGGAGCGCCCGGTGGCGACAATTTTTGCTCCCGCCTCCTTCGCCTCCCAAGGCCAGATTTCGGGGATAGGATTAGCGCAGGCGAAGAGAACCGCCCCCGGGGCCATCTGCTTAACCCACTCTTTTTTCACTGTCGCCGGCCCGGGTTGTGAAAGGCAGATGGCTACATCAGCATCCCGGAAAGCCTCGGCGGTCGCGCCAGCCAGGTTCTCACGATTGGTTACCTGGGCCATCTGCCACTTGTGAGGTTGCTCTTCGTCAAGATCTCCCCGTCCCTGGTGGAGCGTTCCCTTGCGGTCGCAGATAATTAACCGCCCCGGATCGGCCCCGGCGGCGATCAGCAAACGGGCCGTACAGAGATTCGCCGCCCCGGCTCCCACCAGGACAATCTTGACCCGGTCGATCTTCTTCCGGACAATTTTAAGGGCATTGATCAGGCCGGCCAGCGTGACCAGCGCCGTCCCCTGCTGGTCATCATGCCAGACCGGAATAGAGCATTCGCGGCGCAGCCTCTCGAGAACATCGAAGCATTTCGGGCTTTCGATATCCTCCAGGTTAATCCCTCCGAAGGAGGGCTGTAACATTTTTACAAAATTGACCAGGTCATCGGCCTCCCGGGCCTGCACACAGAGGGGGACCGCATCGACCCCGCCCAGGTATTTAAAGAGGAGGGCCTTTCCTTCCATAACCGGCAACCCTGCTTCGGGCCCGATATCACCCAGCCCCAGCACCCGGGTTCCGTCGGAAACAACCGCCACGCAATTACCCTTGTTCGTGTAGCGGTAAACCTGTTCCTTATCCCCGGCGATAGCCTCGCAGGGCCCGGCCACGCCCGGAGTATACCAGATGGCAAAATCGCTAGAATTACGGACCGGGCTCTTTAAAGAGATCTCTACTTTTCCCCGGTAAAAAGGGTGAAGCCGCATCGCCTCCGCGGTAGGCGCTTTTGCCCTGGCAAGAAGCTCTTTTTCTTGATCCATGGTTCAATCTCCCGTTCTTTAATTGGTAGCGGCGGTCATTACCGACCGGCTAGTAAAACTAGGTTGGCTTTACAGCAGATCTCTGCCGCCCCTGTATTTGTCGCCGCCTCGTTCTCGTGCAAGTACAGCTCTCCGCTAACATTTGCCCTTATTGTTAAAATTCTGTGCTTCTTCCTATAATCCCTGCCCTTGACCCGGGCGGTTACAATGAGATAATAATATCGATGTCGAGAGATAATATAACCAAGCAATCGATGGGGTGGAACAATAAACGATGGACTATCTCTGGCTGCTCTGGTTAGTAGTTATTATCTCCTTACTGGCCCCGGCTGTAAAACAGCAGCGGGTCAACTTGTCCCGGTTAAAAATACTGCGGCGGTTTCAAAAAAAGAGAGGTTCACGGCTGATTACCTTGATTCACCGCCAGGAATTCCTCAGCTTTCTGGGAATCCCACTCTCTCGTTTTATTAATATCGAAGACGCCGAACTGATCCTAAGGGCAATCCGCCTCACCCCGGATGATCTGCCTATTGATTTAATTCTGCATACCCCGGGGGGGCTGGTCCTGGCTACGGAGCAGATTGCCGCGGCCTTACAGAAACACCGCTCCAGAGTAACTGTCTTTGTCCCGCACTATGCCATGTCCGGGGGTACGATGATCGCCCTGGCGGCCGATGAGATCGTCATGGACGAAAACGCGGTTCTCGGGCCCGTCGATCCCCAGATCGGCAGCTACCCGGCCGCCTCCATCCTCAAAGTTCTCGCTGAAAAAAAGATCAATCGGATCGATGATCAGACTTTGATCCTGGCCGATATTGCCGCTAAGGCGCAACGGCAGATTGAAGATACTGTCTACCGTCTGCTGGGTAAACACCTGCCAGAGGAAGAGGCCCGCAAGCATGCCCGACTGCTCAGCGGCGGGCACTGGACCCATGATTTTCCATTGACCACGCAAACCTTGCAAGAGTTTGGTTTGCCTGTGAGCACAGAGATGCCCCTGGAAATCTATAACCTGATGGCCCTTTATCCCCAACCGGGCCAGCGCCGTCCTTCGGTACAGTATACCCCTCTCCCCACGGGAAACGAAGAAGGAAGAGGGAAGCCTGGAGAATAGCAGCCATTTTCATTCCGCCACCAGCTTAATAAAAATCTCTACAAGAACAGGATCAAACTGGGTGCCGGCACATCTCTGCAGTTCGGCCAGCGCCTCTTCTTTGCTTCGCACTGTTCCGTAATAGCGTGCGTTGGTCATATTATCGTAGGCATCGGCGATAGCGAGGATGCGACACTCAAGCGGGATCTCTTCGCCCTCAAGGCCGAGGGGATACCCGCTGCCGTCCCATCTCTCATGGTGCAGCAGGATCAGATCGGCGATCGGGGTCAGATCGGGGAAAGAGCTGGCAATACGATAGCCTTTCTCGGGATGGCGACGCATGAATTCCCACTCTTCCGCAGTAAGCGGTCCATCTTTAAACAAGATCTTCTTTGGAATGCCTATTTTCCCCAGATCGTGCACCAACGCAAGCAGGGACAGGTCCTTAACCTGCTGCCCGGAAAGACCGATCTGCTGGGCTAATTTAAGGCAGAGATCTTCCATCCGCTCGGCATGCCCGTCTTCAAGCTGATCCCGTTCAGCAAGAATCTCCAGCAAAGTTTGAGTGTTCTGTTCACGGTTTTTTATGGTCCGGTAAAGCTTGTTCCGGTACATCCGGTCATCCGCCTGCTCGAAGGTCTTCTTAATTGATGCAGAGCAGCCTCCGTTAACCGCATAGCCCAGCGATACCTTTAGCGGTAACCCGGGGTTACCGCGGTTATAGCGTATTATCTCATCGTGAATCCGGTCAATCAGTTCGGACGCCTCCGCATCGCCGGTGCGGAGCAGAACAAGGGCAAACTCATCGCCCCCAATCCGAAAGGTTTTGCCCTTAGGACCAACTCTTTTCCGTAAAATGTTGGCACAACGTTTTAACAATCTGTCGCCCCAAGTATGCCCCATCGTATCATTAACCAGGCTGAGGCCATCCATATCCGCGGCGATCACTGAAATCGGGTAATCTTCTTCTTTGTAAAACCGTTGCAGCTCGGCTTCAAAATACCTGCGGTTATAAAGACCGGTAACCGGATCATGCATAGTTAAGTAGATTAACTGTTCCATCGCCTCTTTACGCTCTTCAATATTGCGGACGACGATAACTACATGCTTAACCTGGTCGCGCTCATCAAAAAGAAGCTTGCCGTTTACCTCTACCCAGATAAATGAACTGTTACGGTGCCGGAGGCGAATTTCTTCTCTAATCTCCGGCTGCTCCGCAGTGATCTCCCGGTAAAGCTGCTGCAGTTTCGGTCTATCAGGCTCGTAGATAAAATCAAGGATATTCCGGCAAAAAAGCTCTTCCGGTTCGTAATCCAGAAAGCCCTTCACCGAAGGGCTGATAAACTGAATTCTAAAACTACTATCGATAATACAGATGATATCCCGCATATTATCGGTAATTAATCGTAATCGTGCTTCGCTTTCGAGCATCTTTGACCGGGCTGCCTCCAGCTCGTCGAGCAGTAAGTTGATCTCCCGGGCTAGATTGGCGAGCTCGTCATCCCGCGCTTGGGGGCTTACCTTCAGTTGCCGATTATGGTTACGGTTTTCTTCAATTTTGCAGACCTGCGCCGTAAAATCTTCCAGGCGCGAGAAAACAGTCTTCTCTAAAAAGATAAGCAGCATTACGGTAAAAATTAATCCGGTAACAAAAACAGATAAGGCCGGATTGCCAAAGGCAATCTTTGCTTGAGAAATAAACAAAAAGTAATTTATTAACGTGAAAACAACTAAAATTACCATGGTTGCTCTAAACACCTTCCGGCGTACTGTCATGGACTACCCTCCTTTGCCCAGGGTTTTGCCGGGATGTAGCATTATTTAAACGCTCAACCATCTATTCGCATCAACACGATGATTTCCCTCTTCGCGAAGGGGTCTATTTCCCTTTAAGGAATGCCGCCCTTAAAAACCGGCACAATAAAAGTAAGGAGGTGCCAGCAATTGAAAGAGGTCATCATTGTTGGCGGCGGCCCGGGCGAGAGAGCTACCCCCGTTTTTTTCGCCGCTGCCGGGGACTGGTGCTGCGCGAAAGCCTGAAACCGCTGCTGCCGACCGGCTAAAGTCGAACATTAACACTTGCCTGAGGAGACTTCTTGTTCTAAAGTAATAGTATCTCGAGGTACGTCAAGGGAGCGAACGGCAGTTGCATGCTTCTCTCACCGAAAAAGAGAAAAGACTTGATTGTTTGCTCGGTAACTGTGGAAAAGCGTTGGTCGCCTTCTCCGGCGGTGTGGATAGCACCTTTCTTCTTTACAAGGCGGCCACGCTGCTGGGGCCGGAAAATATCCTGGCTGTCACCGCCTTCTCGCCAATCCGCCCCGCCGCTGAAACCGGAGCCGCCTGCACCCTCGCCGCTCAACTTAAAGTCCCTCACCGCCTGATCCGCACCGCAGAGCTGTCCCGGGAGCCGGTTCTGGAAAACCGGCCAGATCGCTGTTACCACTGCAAACAAGAGCTCTGCAACAAGCTCGTTACACTCGCTGCAGAGCAATCCTACAGATGCATCATCGACGGGGCCAATTATGATGACCTTTCAGATTACCGTCCCGGCGCCGCGGCGACACGTGCCTGCGGTGTCCGCAGCCCGCTCCAGGAGGCCTCCCTGGGCAAGAAGGAGATCCGGCAGCTTTCCCGCCGTTACCGCCTGCCCACCTGGAACCGGCCGGCTGAATCCTGCCTGGCGACGCGCTTCTCTTACGGAGAGAAGCTGGAGCCGGAGAAGCTTAAACGGGTCGAGAAAGCCGAGCTGTTCCTGAGGTCACTGGGGCTGCAGCGCGAGATCAGGGTACGCAGCCGCGGTGACAGCGCCCGCATCGAGGTCCATCCCGGGGAGATCGCCCAGGTCTGGAACAAAAGAGCGCAAGTGGTCTCCTCTCTTCAGGAGATCGGATTTCTTCATGTTGCCCTCGACCTGGAAGGCTACTCTCCCGGCAGAATGAACCGCAGCCTGGCTCCTTTAAAAAATATAGTGGCCAGCCCGCTTAAATTTCCCGATTCATAAGACGCTCCCTTATTTTTTCTGGCGATCCGCCAACAGCTCCCCCCCGACCCCAACCTGGCCCGGGTCGGTCTCTTGCAGGTAGACCACAAAAGCCTGCTCCCGGATACCGGTTACTTCGCTGGCTGTTTTAGTAAAACCGCGGATTAACTCGATCTTTTTCTCACGCGTTAACCTGGGACCATAGAAGAAAATTGTCGGCATCTCGACACCTCCTTTCCTTAATCGACCTGTACATAGCTGCGGATACGGAGAATAGACTCTTCGATAAAGTCATCCTTCTCGATGGTAAGAGTGATCGCTTCAGCCGGGCAGGAGGTAACACAACGGCCGCAGCCCCGGCATTGCTCTCCGATGACGGCTTTTCCCTCTTCAATGCTGATAGCCCGGGCAAAGCAGGTTTCGACGCATCTGCCACAACCGCGGCAGGGCCCGTCCACCGAGACCTCAACCCCGTCCAGCTTCTGAATCGAGCGGCCGATAGGGGTGGCCAGGTAGGGCAAAAGATTAAAGAGGCAGCAGCATTCACAGCAGTGGCAGATGGTTAAAAGCCGTTCACCGGGGCTAACGGCAAGCAGAACCCGGTCCAGGCGCAGCTTTCCTACCATGTTGATCAAACCAAGCTCGTCTACCCTCTTCTGGATCGCCTTGGCCTCGGCCACGCTAACCTCACGTCCTAGGGCCGGGTTAATCCCGCGGGCTGCCTCGCCTAAAAAGAGGCAGCCAAGATCAGGCGGATAATTCTGGCACCGGTTGGTCTCGCGGCAGACACATCCATTCATCTGGAAACGAAACGAGGCCTGTTCAATAAAGTAGTTGACCACGGCATCGGGCAAGACTACCTTGACCTGTCCTTTTTGCGCTTTTTTATGCGGCAGGTAGACCGCAAAATCACCATCAAAAAAGAAATGTTTGACCAGCCGTCCCACCGGGGGAAATTTGGTCAGGCGAGCACCGATAAAGCGAAACGGCCACAATAAAGTAAGAATTTTTCTTTGCCATTTTTTCTTCAACCAGATCACCTTTTACCTTGCTGCGATAAAAAGAAAGTTTGTTTCTGCATTTAAATATTCTACCAGGCTTCGCGAAAGAGAGCCAGGACCTCGTCTGCTTCAAAGACAGGCCGGGGATTATAGATAATCGAACCGTCCGAGAGGGAAAGCTCGGCCGCTTCGGCCAGCCCTTCTTCCGGCACCCCGGCTTCACGCAAGCGCTGCGGCAGTCCAATCTTCCGGGTCAGCTCCTGGACCGCGTTAACCGCCAACCTGGCGGCACCTTCTTCATCCAAGCCGGCAGTCGCTAAGCCCATCGCCTCTGCTACCAGGAGATAGCGTTCGGCGCAGCTCTCCAGGTTGTAAAGCATCACGTGCGGCAAGAGGAGGCTATTGGCTAATCCGTGAGGCACATTAAAGAGAGCCCCGAGAGAGTGAGCCATCGCATGAACCAGTCCCAGCTGGGCATTGCTGAAGGCCACGCCAGCCATCAAGGCTGCAATCTGCTGCTGCCCCCGGGCAAAGAGATCGTCGCCATTTGCTACACAGCGCGGCAAGTAAGCTGTGATCAGGCGAATGGCCTGGAGAGCCATGGCATCGGCGATCGGTTCGGCCTGCAGGGCATGCAGTGCTTCGATAGCATGCGTCAGCGCGTCTATCCCCGTAGAAGCAGTTAACGGCGGCGGCAACCCTGCAGTGAGCAGCGGATCGAGGATGGCCACCCGGGGAATTATATGGTTATCGCAAAAAAGAATCTTTTCATTGTTCTCCCAATCCTTGACCACCGCGGCATAGGTTGCCTCGCTACCCGTTCCCGCCGTTGTCGGGACGGCAATATGGGGCGTCTGGGGACGCGAAAGCAGCTGGAACCCGGAATAGTCTTGCATCTGGCCTCCTTCTTTTAACAGGATACTGATCCCCTTGGCCGTATCGATCGAGCTGCCTCCGCCGACACTGACAATGGTATCGGCCCCAGCCTCGCGGGCAAATTTAGCCCCTTCATTAACGATATGAAAACCTGAATCTTGAACCGCCCCGTCAAAGGTGCCGACGTATTTACGGCCCAGCGCTTCTTCCACCTCTCCGGCCAGGCCCGCTTCGACCACGCCGCGGTCGGTAATCACCACCGCCCTGGTGCCGCCGAGCGCTTCGACCTCGATGCCAATTTCTTTAATGCTGCCTTCACCAAAAATGATTTTGGTAGGATTATAGTAGATAAACGAAAGATCGCGACTGTAAGACATCGTTTCCACCAGTTCCTTTCAAAGAGAATCTCCCTGTAGCCCCCGGTTACAGGCCGAACTGCGCTCCTATCTCGGCCAGCAGGTTTCTAAATGAATCGATCTCAGCACTGCTTAATTGAGAAATATACTTGGTCTCAACCTGTCCGGCCAGCTCAACAAGACGTGTTGCCGCCTTAACCGCACGGACAATTGTAGGCAGGTGCCCTTTCAGCTTGATCTTCCCTTGCATCATCGCTTTAATCACATTTAGCTCTCCGGAGATGACCGCTTCCCAGCGCTCCAGCTGCCCGGTAAGAACAAAATCAGCCTTTTGGCCGACTTCCGGAGGAACCAGCTGCACAAAACGGCAGTCACCATGCCATAGATCCATAAACAGGTAAAGATCTCTTTCCAGGCCGCTTTCCGGCCGGGCCAGGATATGGATGACCACCGAACCTTCCCAGGTTTTTGCAGCCTTCTTGTAGAGAGCATCCTCCTGGATCAACTTCTCGTATGCTGCTACCCATTCAGGCGTGCCTAAAGTATAGGGTTTTTCCGCTTCCGCCGTGCGCTGCTCCACCATCTCCCGATAAGCTTGCTCCCACTTCGTCGTTCCGTAAGTATAGGCCACCTTGGTGAAAACCTCCTTGGATATTGTTAATCACCTTTAGGAGAGGCAAGCTGTCCTTCGAAATAAGCTTTTCCCCTCCGCAACAGCGATCTTCAGAAATTTGCTCGAGACCTTACTTAAAAGTGTGATCATTTCTATATTATTAATATTATACCATTATTTAATCGATTCTGAAACCGGTGCTGTAATAAAATACCTGCCGTTGACAACAGCTACGGCAGGCTGTAAAAGGGCCCGCTGGTGCTAAAATCCCGGAGGGCTATTTTGATGAAAGTTTTCATTCCCGGTTCTCTTTCAGGATCGTGGCCCGAATGCGCCGTCGCAGCTTGCGTTCCAGATCGAATCTGTCGGCGTAGATAATAAAGTTAAAATCTTTTACGTCAAAATGAATATCCTGCGCTGAGTTGGCCAGGTGGATAACTTCTTTTTCCAGGGCATGTGCTACTCCGAGCTCGTAATAGCAATTAGGCCTGGCTTCAGTGACATCAGCAATGATAAAGCGGGCCTCCCGGATATTTCTAAGGATACGATCCCTGATGCTACCGTTGAATTCTTGCTCGTCAACCCGTTCGCAGCGGCAACCGAAATTTTCCACCAGGGGCTTGATAATCTGTTCGTAAAGATCCTGTAACAACGGGTTCCCCGACAGCGCCATAATTACAAAGCAGAAGCAGTCGCTATTAATCGCTATACTCCCCCCTGTGCGGTAATATGTACCATCATATGATTCATCATATCTAGATGTACTTCGCGATATAAAAAAAGCCCGTTACAGTAAAATATAACGGGTCGCGTGATCGGGATCAGTTTTCATTTTTTCTTACCAGTCAAAATAGTAGCTTCGTTCAATCTGCTCTCCGTCGTTACTGGTAAATTCAACCAGGATGCGCAGCTGCTTAAGATTTAAATCAGGCTCGGCGAGGGCTGCCCCCACGGTAACTTCAGAGATGCCGGTATAATCGATTTCGGGAAAGAGACGCTGCACAAATTGTTCCGGGCCGGAGACAGTAAAGTAAACAGTCTGGCAGGAGTTCTGGTCAAGGGTTATCTTCTCTCCCGCGAGCGCCCCGGGAAAACAATCTTTTTTACTTTGCAGCAGCTCCAGCGGGGTGATTAAAAAGCCGGATAAGCCCTGCAACCCGAGGGTGTCGGCCTCCGCCCATTCCGAGGCCTCTTCCTGCTTCAGGCGTAGCCGGCCCTCTTGGGATAAGACTTCTAAATTGTAATCGCGTAGTATCCCTCTCAATTGATTGCCATTTTCCACCCGGCCTTGAAAGAAAAGCTTGTACTGAGGTGCTTTTTCGGCAATCGCTAAATTATAATTTTGTTGCTGCTCCAGTTGAGCCAGTGCCTTTTCCATCATTTTCGCTCCGCTAGGCCGGGTGCCCTGTAGTATAAAGAAGAACGAGCAGAGAATTAGAGCCAGTAGAGCCACACCTGCAGCCAGCATCTGGGCTTGCTGTTTTACACGGGCTGTCCGACGCATAATCAAGCCGCCTCCTTCCATAATCAAAATCCCATCTATCTATATGCCTGGAAGAGGCTGCCTATGAAAGCTTTTTAACCCTGCCCTTTGATCACGGCTACGGGCAGAAGCTGGGCCACCCTACGGGTAAAACCGATTTCAGTAAAGGTGTCGATAACCGCTTCAATATCCTTGTATGCCTGCGGAGCCTCGTCGAGATAAGCCCGGTAGTTACGGCCAAGGAGCATAACCTCGCCAAGAGAGCTGCGCAGCTCTTCCACCTCGATCTCACGCCGGGCTGCTCCCCGCGAGAGCACGCGCCCGGCACCATGATTGACCGAATAGAAGGTGCGCTCCACTTTCGGCTCGGCCACGATTACGTAAGAAGCCGTGCCCATGCTTCCGGGAATCAAGACCGGGTGGCCGAGATCACGGTAAAGCGGCGGGTTTTGGGGATGCCCGGGAGGCAACGCCCTAGTGGCCCCTTTACGGTGAATAAGAAGCCGTTTACCCCTCACCTGTTCAAACTTGGCAATATTATGGGCCACATCATAGACCAGGCCCAGATCGTAGTCGCGCGCGTCCCCTCCGAGCACCTTACTAAAAGCCTGGCGGACATCGTGGGTAATCCACTGGCGATTGCAAAAAGCGAAATTAACGGCACAGGCCATCGCCGCCAGGTAGCGCTGCCCCTCTGAAGAGCTGATTGGAACAGCGGCCAGCCCCTTTGTGGGTATCTCCAGCTTCATTTTGGCTGCTGCTTTCAACATCAGATCTGTATAATCGTTGCAGATCTGGTGTCCGAAGCCACGGCTGCCGGTATGGATCATCACCGTTAACTGCCCTTCGTCCAGCCCCAGTTTTCCGGCCGCCGTAGGATCAAAGATCCGATTAACCCGGCCCAGCTCGATAAAATGGTTCCCCCCGCCGATGGTTGAAAGCTGCGCACCGCGTTTCACCGCACGTGAGCTGACCGCATTCGGATCGGCCCCGTCAAGAACGCCCCCTTCTTCAATACAATCCAGATCTTCGGGCCGGCCGAGGCCGCGCTCGATTAGGAAAGGGGCTCCTTCAACCAGGTAGCGAGAAAAATCTTTTTTCACCTGGGAGGCCTGGCGGCTCTCCTTTCCCACCCCGGTAGGCACACGCTCTACTATGGCATTGATCAGCTCGCGTAAGCGAGGCTTATCCAGGGATTTAGCCTCAATGTTGGTCCGTAAAAGCCGCACGCCGCAGTTAATATCCATGCCCACCGCTCCGGCAGAGACAACTCCTTCAACAGCATCCATCGCCATAACCCCACCGATGGGCAGCCCAAAACCGGTATGGATGTCAGGCATCCCCACCACCGGGTCCTGAACTCCCGGCAGGGCAGCGGCATCGCTCAGCTGCTGGATTGCTTCTTCTTCATCAAAAGAGCGTTTCAGTGCTTCGTTCAGGTAGACCACTGCGTCAACACGCATCTTCCCCCGGCGGCGGATCCGGTAGCAGTTGGCACTGTCTCGCTCCAACAAAGACATTCAATCACTCCTTTTTCTTCATTTTAAAATTGAAAACCTTGTTCCTGAATTTTTAGATTTTAAGTTAGGAAGGGGTAGATTCGGTCCCGGCATGCTCTCCGATCATCCCTTTTTGATCCGGGAGAGCATCTTCTGTAGATCCGGGATAATCGCCTCATTGGTTAGATTAAAGTGCACCGGTGTAATCGAGATATAACCATCACGGATTGCCTGTACATCGCTGTTTTCCTCTTCTTCACCCTCGATCAGCTCTCCGGCCAGCCAGTAGTAGATCATCCCCCGCGGGTCGATGCGCCGGTCGAAACTATTACGATAGCGGCGGGTGCCGAGACGGGTTGCCCGCGCCCCCTTGATCGCGCTGCTCCCGGGGGGAACGTTTATATTCAGCATAGTCCCTTCAGGAAGCCCTTCGGCAATGAGCTGGGGGATCAGATCGCAGATAAATTCAGCGGCATAGATAAAGTCCTGGCTTTCGTCTCCTTCGGTCAAGGAGACCGCCACCGCGGGGAGCCCGAGGATAATCCCCTCCACCGCGGCGGAGACCGTGCCTGAATAGAGCACATCGGTGCCCAAGTTGCTGCCGCGGTTGATTCCCGAAATGATTAGATCTGGTCTCTCGTCAAGCAGCGCCTCTACAGCAAGCTTAACACAATCAGAAGGAGTGCCGTTCACCGACCAGCCGGTCAGCTCCGGGTTATGCAGAAAACGAGCCTGCTCCACCCGGAGCGGCCGGTGCATGGTTATGGCATGTCCAACGGCGCTGCGCTCATGATCTGGAGCAACGATCTTCAGGCGATAACGGCCGCTCTCAAAAAGGACTTTGCTAAGCAGCTGAATCCCTTCGGCATAGATGCCGTCGTCGTTGGTAATTAAAAGTTTTACCGGCATGATCTACGTTCTCAGAACACTCCTTCCTGTAAGTCTCTCCGCCCGGCGTGAGCTCTCGGCAATGATTTTCTCTTCGTCGAGCTTGGTAAGGCAACCGTCCTCGACCAGAATTTCGCCGTCGACAATGACAAAGCGGATATCTGCCGCCGCGGCGGCATAGACCACGTGGGCCAGCGGATCAAAAAAGGGCGTCGCCTGGGGCGCCTTCAGATTAAAAGCAATCAGATCGGCCTTGAAGCCCTCTTTCAAAAGACCCACGTCTGAAAGCCCCAGCAGTTCCGCTCCGTTGACGGTGGCCATCTGCAACGCTCTCTTCGCCGGAACCAACGTCGGATCGCAGGCGCTTCCTTTTGCCAGCAGCGCCGCCAGGCGCATCTCCTCGAGCAGGTCAAGATTGTTATTGCTCGCCGCGCCGTCGGTGCCCAGCCCTACCGGAACCCCGGCCTCAAGCAGCCGGGCTACAGGAGCAATCCCGCTACCGAGCTTCAAGTTGCTGCCGGGGTTGTGAGCTACCCCCACCCTGTTAGCCCCCAGGATGGCGATATCTTCATCACTGAGGTGAACGCAGTGAGCGGCGATAACACGGTGCTCAAAAAGGCCCAGCTGCTGCAGATGTTCTACCGGGGTACAACCGTAGTCGCGCCGGCACTCTTCTACCTCGTGCGCGGTCTCGGCCAGATGAATCTGCAGCGGGCTTTTTGTCTTCGCCGCCTCCTCCATAACCCGGCGCAGGTAATCGGGCGGGCAGGTATAAGGGGCATGGGGACCGTAAGTGACGCTGATGCGCCCGTCAGCCGCGCCGTGCCATTCTTTCTGAAAGGAGGCCGCCTCCTGCAGCGCCTCCCCCCCGCTGTCACCGAGGCCGACCAGGCCGCGCGAGAGTACGGCACGGATCTTGCCATCGGCCGCCGCCTCCGCAGCCCGATCCATAAAGAAATACATATCGGTAAAGGTGGTCGTGCCGCCTTTTAGCATCTCGCAAATAGCCAGCAACGTCCCCCAGTAAATATCGTCTCCGTCAAGATTTTCTTCAACCGGCCAGATCTTCTCCTCGAGCCACTCCTTAAGCGGCAGGTCATCGGCATAGCCTCGCAGCAGGGTCATGGCAGCGTGACCGTGTGTATTGATCATCCCGGGCATCAGCAGCAGGTCGCGGCCTTCGATAACCCGATCGGCCCGCCGGTGCTCGATTAATCCCGCCTCTTCGCGGATAGCGGTAATCCGGTCGCCTTCAATGAGCAGGTCGCCGGTAAAGCAGTCCGGCCGCTCCGGATCCAGCGCCAGAATTTGGGCCCCGGTAAAGAGAAACTTCCCCATCTCACCTTTCCCCCTTTGTTAAAAGATTTTTTAACCCGGCCCGGTCGGGCCGTTGGAGCAGGCCACGCTCGGTAATGATCGCGCTGATCAGCTCCGCCGGGGTGACATCAAAGGCCGGGTTGAGGGCATCGATACCTGCGGGGGCAATCTTTTGCCCGTTGAACATGGTTACCTCTGCCGGATCGCGCTCTTCGATGACAATCCCCTGGCCGTCCTCCAAGGAGAGATCGATCGTCGAACAGGGCGCAGCAATGTAAAAAGGAATTTCATGCCGTTGGGCCAGCACAGCAAGGGTGTAGGTACCGATCTTGTTCGCGGTATCCCCATTCGCCGCAATACGGTCAGCGCCGACGATAACCAGGCTCACCTTGCCGGCGGAGATCAGGTAACCGGCACAGCTGTCGGTGACCAAGGTGGCCGGGATCTCCTCCCGAAGCAGCTCCAGGGCGGTAAGGCGTGCCCCCTGTAACAGTGGCCTGGTCTCGTCAACATAGATATGCAGCTGCTTTCCTTGCGCAACGGCGGCGCGAATTACCCCCAGGGCAGTACCGTATCCGGCGGTGGCCAGGGCTCCGGCGTTGCAGTGGGTCAAAATAGAAGCTCCATTAGGGATCAGCGCAGCCCCGTGAGCACCAATTTTACGGTTGGTCAAGATATCTTCGTCCAGGATCGCCTGGGCCTCTTCTGCAAGGGCATCGACAACCTCTTCACAGGTGCCCCCGGCAGCATGTTCCAGGCGTCGCTCCATCCGGCGCAGGGCCCAGTCCAAGTTTACCGCGGTAGGACGGGCACTGCGCAGGGCGGTGATAGCCTCCTGAAGCCCGGAGAGCCCGCCACCGGCTGCACCAGCCTCTTTTGCCGCTAAAACTACCCCGAAGGCGGCGCTAATACCGATGGCTGGCGCTCCGCGCACTACCATCTCCTTAATCGCGGTGACCACATCAGCAACGGTACGGCACTGAAGATAGCGGATCTCCCCCGGGAGAAGGCGCTGGTCAAGTAGAAAAAGGGAGTCATCTTCCCAATAGAGAGTTTGCAGAGGCTCAGGGCTCATCGTTACTTGCCTCCCAGTCCGGGTTCCAGGGCCCGGCGCCCAGAGAGCAGCCGCAATTTCTACCTGTAGAAATCTCCGTGGCGACCGCCATCAGCAGCCGATCCAGCGAATCCTTCCCCCGCGCCATCTCATCAAGAACCTCCTGGTGGCTTAAGGCTTGGGGCGAAATGCCAGCCGCAAAATTAGAGACCAGCGCAATAGTGGCATAGCAGAGCCCCGCCTCCCGTGCCAGAACTACCTCGGGAACATTGGTCATTCCGACGAGGTCGCCGCCCCAAAGAGCAAACATCCTGATCTCCGCCGGGGTCTCGAAGCGGGGGCCTTCTGTACAGAGATAACACCCTCCGTCGATAATCCTTTCGCCGAGAGTCTCCCCGGCCCGCAATATGGCCTGGCGCAGCTCCGGGCAGTAGGGCTCGGTCAGGTCAACGTGGATCACACCTTCTTCGCCCCCCTCGTAAAAAGTTGCCGGGCGGCCCTTCGTGAAATCGATAAACTGGTCGATAACCACCCGGCTGCCCGGGGGCATCCCTTGTCGTAGCGAACCGACCGCTGCAGTAGCGATCACCGCGCTGATGCCCAGCTTCTTGATGGCAGCAATATTGGCCCGGTAATTGACCAGATGCGGCGGGAGACCGTGGCCGGTGCCGTGACGGGCCAGGAAATAGATCTCTCTCTCCCGGTAATGCCCGCGGCAGAAAAGAGCCTGGCCAAACCCGGTTTCAACAATCATTTCTTGCGGATCTTCAAGATAAGCGTTCTCGTAGACCCCGGTCCCCCCGATTATGGCAACTTTTGCCGGTGCCATGGCGGCATTAACCTCCTTCCGCTGGCAACGTGTCCAGGATTTAGTACTGTCTGACTACTCTTTTCGTGAAAAAGGCCCTTAAATCCTGCACCTTGATATCCAGGGTTCGGCTTACTATTTCAGCTCCATCAGTTTCCGCGTGGTATAAAAATAGCACTGCGCCCGGTCATCCTGCCCCATCAGCCGGTAAATGCAGCCGAGCTCAAAAGCAATCAGCGGTTCCTTAGGGTTAATCCGGAAAGCTCTCTGGAGGGATTTAACCGCCTCCTGATGTTGACCGAGGTAGCTTTGCGCACGTCCCAGGTAAAGATCGATCTCCCAGTCCTCCCCGGCCAGCCCGCCTGCTTTTTCAAAGGCTTCGGCCGCCTCGCGGTAACGGCGCAAATTGTAAAAGGTCGCTCCCAAGTTGAACCAGGCTTCTTCCAGCTCCGGGTCCTCTTCGGTAGCCCGCTTGAAGTAATGCTCAGCCTGCCGGTAATCCTCTTTCTGCGTCAGGATAATTCCCAGGGTATTCAGAGCCAGAGCGCGAATAAACTTATTTTGGTCCAACGCTAGGACCAGCTTTAGCTCGCGAAAAGCCTCTTCAACCTTGCCCAGCTGCGCGCTGGAGAGGCCCAGGCAGATATGGCCGACCACCAGGTCGGGATCATCTTCCACTACCTTCTTGAACTCGTCTACCGCCTCCTTCAACATGGCTAGTTCCCAGAAACCGAGCCCGCGCCGGAATGCTTTGGCCGTAATTTCACTAATCGGTGGTTCATGTTCCTCTACCGGCGTCGACACGGATCCGACTTTGGGCGCGGGGGCGGCGCTTTGTAACTCAAAGCTGCCGCCCCCGCCGTCAAGTTCTTCAAGGAAGCCCGGCGGCAGGGTATCCGGCAGAGCCAGTTCAAAACGGTCTTCAATTTCATTAACCCTCTCTTCAAATTTAAGCCAGTACTGGACACATTGATCCATTGTTTTACGCAGTGATAGGAGTGTCTGGACCAGTAGTTCGCGTTTTTCCGGGGTGACTACCTCAGCCAGCTCCTCTTCAATGGCATCCAGAGCTTCAAATATTGCCGCAAACGTGGCGAACATGGATAACCCCCTCTGTCTGATCCGATCATCTCTCCGGGCGGCGCTAAAGCCGCCGCCCGGAGAGGCAAATCTATTCTGTAAAAGTTCCGGTGGCGATGGGTTGACGAAGATTTTAATTTAGTTTATACTATTAATTGCCCTGCGGGGCGGTGGTTATTCGGCCGACGTAGCTCAACGGCAGAGCAGCTGATTTGTAATCAGCAGGTTACCAGTTCAAATCTGGTCGTCGGCTCCATTAAGAAATGTGGAGAGGTACCCAAGCTGGCCAAAGGGGGCAGACTGTAAATCTGCTGGCGTTCGCCTTCACTGGTTCGAATCCAGTCCTCTCCACCAGATGAGCCATTAGCTCAGTCGGTAGAGCACCTGACTTTTAATCAGGGTGTCGCAGGTTCGATTCCTGCATGGCTCACCAAAGAGAACCCCGGAAAAAGCTTGATGCTCCGGGGTTTTTGCTTGTTTAATGTTATAATATATGGCATCTAATTACCGGATACAATGCCAATAACAGCCATAAAAAGTTGTGAAAAGCTACTAAAAGGTTGTAGGAAAGTTGTAAAATAATTATCTGTTAACCGGTTCCCTTATTCAATTTTTATTTGGTGTTGGGGTTATTTTGTCTGAATAAAGCTGCTCGATTTTTACCCCTGTTTGGACTTGTCTTTCTTTCTGGATGTGTGTATAGATCTCTCGCATGATTGTAACCGAGTGTCCCATGATTGCTGCTGCCGAAACCTCGTCGATATCCAGATCATACAATTCGGTGCAGTATGTATGGCGCAAAGTTTTAAAATGTAGCTTGAATCGGCGTTCTTCTTTTTCTGGGTGCTCGTCAAACCATTTTTGCAGTTTCTCGTTTGCCCGACGTTGCATATTTCTAAGTTCTGTTTGCCCCATCTGCCCGCCGTGATGGCCGGGGAAAACGTAGAGGCTTTTCTTTTTTTGCAGGTAATCGTTGAGCCAGTTAGCGTAAGCGGAAGGGATTGGAATCTCTCGGACACCGCGCCCTGTTTTTGTCTCCTTTATTTTAGGCTTACATCTCTCGAATTCTGTTGATTCTCTTACGTATATTTTTTTGTTTTCTAAGTCCAGGTCGCGTTGACGCATTAGCGCGATCGCCTCGGTAACACGCATACCGGTGTTTAAGATGGAAAGTGCCAGCGGAAAAACTTTGTGATCGTGCAGCACATCGATCAGGATTTCTCGCTGTTCTGGCGAATAGAATTGTCGCACTGGCGGCGGTGTTTCTACCGGGTCTACTCCGGTTACCGGATTGAAGGCAACCAGTCGGTCAGCTTGCGCCTTTTTAAAAATTTGGTTTAAGGTGATGCGGACTTTATGTTGTAGGCTTTTTGAAGAATCGGTGTCGTTGAGCAATTTCTGTATGTCGGACGTAGTAATATCTTTTATCTTTTTATCGCCCAATGCGGGGATGATGTGAACGTTTACTGCGTTTGCGTACATCTCTTGAGTTTTTAAGGCACCCTTGCCTTTTTTGTAAAGATTAAACCATCTTATAGTATATTCTTTCATGCTTGGGTTATCGCGAACATTATAGCCCTGGTTATGCAGATGCTTGGCCTCAATATATTTCTCTAGCACTTCCTCTTTAGTACTACCATAAAAGAACATTTTTTTACCTTCAATTATTAGCGTTGTATAAAATCTACCTGTAGCATGAATGCCTATTTTGGGTCCGGTTTTTGTAGGCATATTATTAATCCTTTCCCAAAATCGGTTATATTAGGTAATACATTAATTATATATTAACAGACACAACAAAATCAACAATCGCGTGAGATGTTTCAAAACGATATACCATCTATTATCATGTTGATGATTTTCGGGTGCGGGGGAAACTCATGCAGGCAAAAATAAAAAACGTAAAGAAGCTTTACAGCCGGGAAAACCAGTTCTATATGCCGCTTGTTCATATTCCGGGTGAAGCACAGGTGGACTTCGCGAGGCCGATTTTTTTGAAAACAACCCCCAATGTTGACTGTATTCACTGAGTGTGATATTTTAAAAACGAAATTATATCCGCACCCCTATTGAGACCATTGCTACCCACCACGAAGATGACAAATTTACCGAAGAAGAATTAGAGGACATCGAGAAGTTTAAAGAATTTGTGAAGATGAAACGGGAACAAAAGGGAAAGTGTAACTAAGTTAATAATCCATAAGGATGGCCTATGCTGTGCGGCACAACCTTTACTTTGACAATTTATCTGGAATCGAATTTGAGGAATATCTTTTAAGAGTATTTTAAAAGCTTGAGCTTCAAATAGGCTGCACTAAAGCAGCCAAACTTATTGATCAGATGGAGCTGCTCGGTATAATTGGGGAATATAAAGGACCAGAGCCCAGGAAAATATTATTAACAGAATCGGAAATTAACAATATTATCCCTAAACAATTTAATAAAAAAACACGTGGCTTAAAGTGGTGGATGAGATGGAAACATAAAAATAGATAGTAGTAGAAAGGCTATTTCCAAAGGAGATGAACTCTTCTTGACCGACCGGGAACTACTTGAGCTTATTGCAGCCCAGGTGAGCAAGCTTACAACCCAGGTAGAGGGCCTTACAACCCATGTAGAGGGCCTTGCAACCCAGGTAGATATCCTAACCAAAGATATGGCTGGAGTCAAGGATATTGTTATCAAAATCGAAAATGACCATGGCCAAAAGCTTGGGGCCTTGCTTAACGGGTATAAGCAAAATGCGGAAAGGCTGGACAGGATAGAGAAAGAAGTAGCCAAACACGAGGAGATCATATTGAGAAGAATTAATTAAAATATCATAGCAAGGGTTTCCAAGTGTACAAAAACCTACTTATTGAAGCGCACGAGGAACGAGTTAAAGTAGTATGACTACTGCCTAGGAGGTCACATTTGAGTCCTAATCAGGGTGTCGCAGGTTCGATTCGTGCATGGCTCACCATGAATAAGGCTTAAGCGGCGGGAGTTTACAGGCTCCTACCGCTTTGCTATCAGATGTAAGTCCGCGTTTCAAAAGAACAAATTACCCTACTCATAGATGAGCTCATCTTCGGCGAAGGCTTCTTCGGCATCGGCGGCAAAGTCGCGGGGCGAGCGGGCTGCTCTATTTCGCTGGTACTCCCGGTACCACTCATGGGCGATAATCATGGACATGACTTCGTTGCTGCCGGTCCAGATCGAGGCCAAGCGGATGTCACGATAGATCCGCTCGAGAGGCAGAATATTGGTATAACCGATGCCGCCGACCACCTGCATGGCATTGTGGACCACTTTCTGGCAGGATTCGGTGACAAACTTCTTTGTCCCTGAAACCATTCGTCTGATCTGGCGGTGATCCTGGTTTTCATCCACGGCTCGGGCGGTGGTATAGACCAGCGACCGCGCGGCATCGAGCAGCATCGCCGCCTCGGCGACCTGGAAGCTGACTCCCTGGAACTGGTTGATCACCTGACCGAAAGCTTTACGCCGCGAAGTATAGCCCGTGGCAATATCCAGGGCCGGCTTGGCCGCACCGATAGTCATCGCCGCGGTTCCGAGACGTTCAGGAATCATCATCGTGTTAAAAACCTCGTAAGCTCCGTTGACCTTGCCAATAACGTTCTCACGAGGGACCTTTACATCCCGAAAAACAAGGCGCGCAGTCCCCCCACCCCGGCAGCCCATCAACCCATAAAGATATTTTGTCTCCACACCCGGGCCGCGTTCAACAATAAATGCCGTAATCCCTTCCTGTGGCTTCACCTCGGGCTCGGTAACCGCGTAGACCAGAAAGAAATCAGCCCCTTCGCCACCGACGATGAAGCGCTTCTGGCCGTTGAGCAGAAAATAGTCTCCTTTATCTTCAGCCCGGCTTTTGGAGCCGAAAAAATCAGAACCGCCTGTCGGCTCGGTAAGGCACTCGGCGGCAAAAAGCTCGCCCCGGAGCAACGGCCGAACATATTTCTCTTTCTGCTCATCGGTGCCATGCAAAATGATTGCATCGCAGACCAGCTCGGCGCCGACGCCGAAGACGCAGGCAAATTCATAGCCAAGCGTGCCCACCTCTTCAAGAGCCATGCAAGTGGTCACCCAATCCATCTCCCGGCCGCCCCATTTCCGGGGATAGCGAATGCCAAAGAGGGAGCGCCGGGCGGCCTCTCTCAAAAATTCCCTGGGAAATTTAATCTCATCGCGGTCCATCTCCAGGATCATCTGCCGGGGCACCCATTTAACCAGTGCGCGCACTTCTTCTCTAAATTGAAGCTGTTCTTCGGTTAGCAGGTAATCAAACATAGTTCCACCTCTTCTTCATTGTCTGGTAAAACCATATTAACACAATTGATTTAATATTTCACCCTTTTCAGACGCTGTTGTACGTAGCCACCCCAGCATAAAACCAGGTATTAAATGCTTATAAAATGGCAAATTTTATATTTATGCTGCAATCACCAGTTCAGGGCTAGCCTCTATCTACCAAATTATGTTACCGTTAAAAGGGCCCCCGGAGAGAAAGAATATAACCGGGAGGTGCTGCAAATGAAAATGGTGATTGAAGATATGTTCCACAAAGGTAACCCGACCAGCTGGACCGTGGCCGGGCTGGGCCTGGTCGTTACCGGAGTTGGAAGAATGGTCGGTGGAAATTTAGGGGCCGGGATAATGGGTTTTGGCCTGGCCCATGTCGTTTTAGGGCTAGCGGATATGTTTAGACCGGTGGTCCGGGATTAAGCTGATCGGTCCAGAAACCGGGTATGGTTACTGGTGGCAGGAGAACTACGTCTTGCTATTCTTATCCAATCCCTGCTTCTATCCGGTAAGCTCAAAAAAATAAGGGGAATCTTCTTCCCCTTAACATTTATCGTTTAATATCCTTTAAATTTGCCCTTAACAGGTTTACTACTTTGTGCCTATCCTCTCCAGGGCGAGCCGCTCTTTCAAAGCATGATATTCATCGCGTATCCCTTGCGGGAGCCGGTCACCGAACTGTGCAAAAAAACTGCTGTGACCGGCCAGCTCCTTCTGCCAATCTTTAGGATCGATGGCAAAAAGTTGTTCAATCGTCTCCCCAGATATCTCCAGGTTCGTTAAATCAAGCTCGCCTTCCGCAGGGACAAATCCGATCGGTGTCCGCACGGCGCCGGCCTGGTTATGAGCCCGTCTGATGATCCAGTTCAACACTCTTAAATTTTCGCCGAACCCGGGCCAGATAAAGTCTCCCGCTTCATTTTTTCTAAACCAGTTTACGTGAAATATCTTCGGCGGCTTTTCTATCTTTTTCCCGAAATTAAGCCAGTGATGAAAATAATCGGCCATGTTGTAACCGCAAAAAGGCAGCATGGCCATGGGATCACGACGGACTTGCCCCTGTTTACCATACTGAGCCGCGGTAATCTCTGAAGCCATCGTTGCTCCAACATAAACCCCGTGTTGCCAGCTAAATGTTTCGTAAACTAGAGGGGCCAGTCTCGACCGGCGTCCGCCGAAAACAATCGCCGTCAGCGGAACGCCACGCGGGTTATCCCATTCCGGAGAGACCGAGGGGCACTGAACTATCGGGGCGGTAAATCGAGAGTTCGGATGAGCCCCGGGGATCGGTCTCCCTGAATCATCGGTCAAACCCGGTTTCCAGGGGCGGCCGTCCCAGGCGATTCCCGATGCCGGAGGCTCACCTTCACCGTCCTCCCACCAGATATCCCCATCTTCGGTTAAAAGAACATTGGTAAAGATAGTATTGCGCCGGATTGTGGCCAGAGCGTTGGGGTTGGATTGCGCATTCGTTCCCGGGGCCACCCCGAAAAAACCTGTTTCAGGATTTATGGCCCAGAGCCGACCATCCTCGCCAATACGGAGCCAGGCGATATCGTCACCGACAGTCCAGACCTTGTAGCCCTGTGCCCGGAAATGCTCCGGCGGGATGAGCATGGCCAGGTTGGTCTTACCGCAGGCGCTGGGAAAAGCAGCAGCAATATAATCGATCTTTCCGGTGGGATCTTCAATCCCCATGATCAGCATATGTTCGGCTAACCAGCCTTCACGGCGGCTTAGCCAGCTGGCGATGCGCAGGCTGAGGCATTTTTTCCCCAGTAAAACATTACCGCCGTATCCTGACCCAACGCTCCAGATAGTGTTATCTTCTGGAAAATGTAAGATCAGCCTTCTATTCGGATCTAAATCTGCCTTGCTGTGCAAGCCCCTGGTGAAGTTATCGCTCTCTCCAAGCTGCTCCAGAATCTCCCGGCCTGCGCGAGTCATAATCAGCATGTTCAAGACCACGTAGATACTGTCGGTCAGTTCAATGCCAATTTTACTGAACGGAGAGCCGAGCGGCCCCATCGAAAAGGGGATCACGTACATGGTCCTCCCCTTCATCGCTCCCCTGAAATATAATGCGGCCTGGCGATAGGCCTCGGCAGGCTTCATCCAGTTATTGGTAGGTCCAGCGTCTTCTTTCTTCGATGTACAGATATAGGTCAGCTGTTCGGTCCGGGCCACGTCGTTGGTTGCGGTGCGGTGATAGAAACAGCCCGGCCACTTCTGCTCATCTAACCTGATCATCTCGCCGGAGGCTACAGCCTCTTCTTCCAGCACTTTTTTTTGCTCCGCGGTACCGTCAATCCAAACGATCCGCTCGGGCTGGCAGAGTTGCGCCATCTCCGAAACCCATTGCTGTAGTGCTCTGTTCTGAGTCATCTTAACACGCCCTATCCATATTTTTAAATTACCAATATGGGCTAATAAATGCTTTTTTGCCGTTTCTACCTGTTTGATTTATATTTATATCATAATTCATTTAAAGGTTCCACAGATCAGCAAAATAATTTACCAGATAAATATATCTTTTTTAGGTTAAATTATACTCTAAAAGATAGAAAAATAAAAATCCCAGATCTGAGCTCCCCAGAAGACCACGATAACATAAGCTGCCGCGATAAAAGGCCCGAAGGGCAGCGCCGCCTTTACGGTTTTTTTCTGGACAATGATTAAGATTATTCCAGCAACTGCTCCGAGCAGCACCGCGATGAGAAAAATAAGGAGCAGATCAAACCACCCGGCCAGAAATCCAAGCGCGGCGAACAGCTTAATGTCGCCACCGCCCATCCCTCCCCGGCTGGCCAGGGCGATAAGAAGAGTGATCCCGCCTCCGACAAGCAAACCCAAAGCAGCGTCGATCCAAGAGAGGGCCGGACTGATCAGCTGCCAGAGCAGGGCCCAGGCGAAGATTATCCCCACAAAGATGTTTGGTATCTTCTGAATATCAAGATCGATCAGCGAAATGATCAGGAGAATAGAGAAGAGGGGAATATATTTCAGCAGATCCGGGGAGA
>FZPS01000088.1_pt200 | contig 254725 bp, 239 predicted proteins | sample 1817821 | NCBI WGS metagenome assembly FZPS01 (sample SAMEA104158645, study PRJEB21678) | metagenome | place: Germany | collected 2015-04-21
TTAGCCCACTCCTTATCATACGGTCATCTCCCATAAAAGTATTTGTCACACTTTATGGTAAACCGTTGGTTTGGTGTGGGTCAATTCTTGTCCGGCGCTATGGGTCAATTATATCCCGGCGGTGACATTTTTATGCAGACATATGTCTGATATCATTTTGAATCTGATATTTTTGCTTTATGAAGACATATATACGCATTGTTCATAAACATCAATTTCACTATATTTTAATTATATCATTATTTGATTCAGTATCAAAGAAATCATCATGGCTATATCCGGGAAACCATCGGGTGATATTAGTATTTTGGATGGATGTTTTCCGCTTTCCAGGTTATTCATACTCCCCAGGCGTTATTTTCTTTATATCTGAGATATTCCATGGTTTAGCCCGATATATCACCTATATTGATTTTATTGTGTTGTAATTTGGCTGAATATTACTCTTTACATTCCGGAGCGAACGGTATTATAATTAAAACAGAACATGTGTTCGGTATAGTGGCACTCCTCAATAACAGGGATTCCTTCGGGGCTGAGGAATGTCGCGCATCTGAAAGGTATGGCAGCTCTCCCCGGACCGGAGAATGTCATGGATTTGAAAGGTACGGCGATACTCAACATGACCAGGGTGATTTTGCACAGTGATCTGAATAATTTCTACGCCAGTGTCGAGTGTCTCTATAATCCGGAGATACGCTCGCATCCGGTGGCGGTATGCGGCTCCCAGTCGACCAGGCACGGTATCGTGCTGGCAAAAAACAATATTGCGAAGCAGTTCGGCGTAAAGACAGGAGAAGCCATATGGGAGGCCAGATCCAAATGCCCCGGGCTTGTGGTGGTAAGGCCCAATTATATGCAGTATCTACGGTTTTCCATGCTGGCCAGGAAAATATACGAAAACTACACGAATCTGATAGAAGCTTTCGGCATAGATGAAAACTGGCTTGATGTGACAGAAAGCACAAGACTGTTCGGTTCCGGCGAGAAAATCGCTGACGAGATCCGCAGGAGGATACGATATGAACTCGGGGTCACTGCTTCTGTAGGTGTCAGCTTCAACAAGGTCTTTGCCAAGCTGGGCTCTGATATGAAAAAGCCTGACGCCACTACGGTGATATCTCCTGACAACTACAAGGAAAAAGTGTGGGGTTTGCCGGCAAGCGATATGATATATGTGGGGCCATCCACACGCAGAAAGCTTGCCGCTGTCGGGATAAACACCATCGGGGATCTTGCCTGCGCACCGCCCGGTTTTCTTGAGAAGCACCTGGGCCAGTGGGGCCGGACGCTGTGGATATTTGCCAACGGATACGACGACTCCCCTGTCACCAGGCTCGACTTCCAGCCGTGCGTAAAGGGTGTGGGCAATTCGCTGACCACTCCCCGTGACCTCTGCACCGATGAAGATGTCAGGATCCTCACTTATGTACTGGCAGACAGCGTGGCCGAAAGGCTCAGACGTCATCACCTCAAAGGCAGGACCGTGCAGATCTGCATACGCTCAAGCGATCTGGCTTTTATCGAAAGGCAGGGGCAGCTTTCCCATTACACCTGCACATCTTCTGAAATAGCTGAAAAGGCTCTGGAGATATTCGCCAACTCCTGGGACTGGTCCAAAAACATCCGGATGCTGGGCATAAGGGTCACCAATGTGGTCGCAGAAAATGAGTGCGGACAGCTTTCCTTCTTTGACGATGAGAAGCGGCTGCGGAGGGAACAGCTTGAAAACAGCATAGATCGCATAAGATCACGTTTCGGGCATTATTCCGTTCAGCGTGCCGTGCTTTTGAAAAGCGGCGAACTCAATGCAAATCCCGTTGAAGAAAACGTGATCCATCCCGTATCGTTTTTTCGCTAGCTGACCGCGGTACGGCTATGATACCAAAACCATCGAAACATGACGGCACGTCATATCATGCAGTGAAGGAGGTGTTGAAATTTGGCCAAGGTATTCGTTGAAGTGATTGCAAAGTTTACAAAAGACGGAAAAAAAGTGCCCCTGATAATCAAATGGGAGGATGGCAGAAGTTTCGACATCGACAGGATAACCGACATTCGCCGGGCTGCTTCGTTGAAAGCCGGAGGCCAGGGGATCAGATACAGATGCAGGATAAACGGCAGGGAAACCTACCTCTGGCTGGAGGAGGACAAGTGGTTCGTCGAAAGCAAGACCTGAACAGACCCGATCATGAGCTCATTTCCATGCTTGTTTCCACACATGTCCTGTATGACGAGAGGTCTACATCCTTTGCCGGCTTAGGCTTGCTGAACAGATATCCCTGGGCAGTATCGCAGCGCTCTTTCAGCAGGAATCCCAGCTGGGCGCTGCTTTCCACTCCCTCTGCAGTCACAGTCAGGTCCATGCTGTGAGCCAGCGATATCAGTGCTTTTACTATCTTGGCCTGGTTGACGCTGTTTGATATGCCGTGTATGAATGTTTTGTCTATTTTCAGATTCGTTATGGGCAGTGCCTTCAGATAGTTGAGTGATGAATATCCCTTTCCGAAATCATCAAGGGATATGCCAAATCCTGCGTCCCTGATGCGGCTCAGGATGCTCGTGGTATGCTCGAGATCCTGCATGGCCAGGCTTTCGGTTATTTCAAGCTCAAGCCATTCAGGTTTTATCCCTGTCTTCTCAATGATGCCCATAATCTTTTCGAAAATATCGGGCTGCTGGAATTGCTTTGCCGACAGATTCACTGAAACCCTGAGGTCATCATGACCTTCTTCATGCCATTTGCGGAGCTGAGCACAGGCCGTGGCCATCACCCATTCCCCTATATTGCCTATCATCCCTGTCTCTTCTGCTATGTGTATGAAAGCTTCTGGCATGATCCAGCCCATATGAGGATCTGACCATCTTATAAGGGCTTCAACGCATTTGACCTTACCGGTGTTCAACTCTATCTGAGGCTGGTAATAAAGGACGAATTCTTTCTTTTGGGCTGCCTTTCTCAAATGGTTCTCGATCTCCATCCGTTCCATTATCTTCATATTAAGTTCCGGTGTGAAGATCTGGAAATTGTTCTTTCCTTTTTCTTTGGCACGGTACATTGCAGCATCAGCGTTTTTCATCAGCTCCCTGAGATCGGTCCCGTCATTCGGGTATATGGATATACCTATGCTTGCAGTGACATAGAACTCACGGTCATCGAGCTTCCAGGGTTTCTTGAACACATTGAGCATCCTTGCGGCAAGCTTGTATACGTCATCCATACTGTTTATGTTTGTCTGGAGCATTATAAATTCATCCCCGCCCAGTCTGGCTATCGTGTCGCTTTTTCTCAGTTTGAGTCTCAGTTGCTCACCTACTTTGAGAAGGAGCTTGTCTCCATAGGTATGACCCATCGTATCATTTATGGTCTTGAAATTGTCAAGGTCGAGGAAATACACAGCTATGCTCTTGTTTTTCCTGCGGGCATTCGCTTCAGCAATACTGAATCTGTCCATCAGCAGAGCCCTGTTTGGCAGTCCTGTAAGTGAATCGAAAAAAGCCAGACGGTGTATTTTTTCATCTGCAAGCTTTTGTTCCGTTATATCCGTGATCGATCCTGCCACCCTGACAGGATTGCCATCGTCATCCCATATAGCCATCCCTCTCGTCCTGACCCATCTTATTTCATCGTCATCGTCTTTTACTCTGTATTCGATCTGGAAGTGCTTTTTCTGCGGCTCGCTGATATATTTGTTCAGGCTTACCACAAACTTGTCCAGATCTTCCCTCAATATGACTTCAAACCACTTCTCTATGGTCAGGAACTCTTCATCCGTATCGATGCCCAGGATGTCCCGGCCTTTCTTTGACATGAAAAGCCTTCCGTCTCTTCCGTCCCAGTCCCAGACACCGTCGTTGACTCCTTCGACTGCCAGTCTGTATCGTTCTTCACTGCGTCTCAGGTCATTGTCCCTTGCATTCAGATCGTCAAACTGGAGCCTGAGTTCTATTTCTTTAGTCACCAGCTCCCGGTACAGAGATTCGAGTTCCTGGTAACTGTCGGCAAGCCTCGATTCGGTGTTCTTGCGGTCTGTTATGTCTATTCCCATCGCTGCCACATATACCGGTACATTCTCGGTATCACTGATCATGTCAATATTCCAGAGGGAGTAGATTTTCCTTCCGTTTTTTGCTGTGAAGCATATCTCTTTATTCCGTACGATCGTTTTTTCCGATACGGCCTCATGGATTATTTCCCCAAGCTCAGTATCCCTGTCCAGGAACGGTATCTCATCGATACTGCGTCCTGTCACATCTTTTCTGCTGTATCCCGTCATTTCCTGGGCGAACTTGTTGAACAGCAGTACTTTCCCATCCAGTGAAAAAATCAAAACTATTGTTTTGGCATTTTCGATTATCGCTTCAGAAACCTCACGCTGCAGATACAGCTTCCTGTCGCGCCTGGATATATAAGACCGTATTGCAAAAGCAAACAGCAGGACTAATAAAACCACAGAATAGATGATATAAAATATCACTTGCGTTTCAATATTCCCTATAAGCAATATTGATACTATCCGCATTTTTCCCCCTGAAAACAGACATACAGACTATTTTGCACTCCAGCCTATATTGATTATATAATTTTTTCGAGTTTTTTCCAATATCTTTCTGATTTTATTGCGGCTCAATCAGGCAGTTGCCTCTTATACTCTTCATTGGAGATCTGATCTATATCATCTGTTATCCCCTGTTTATCAGTTTCGTTGGTATAGTATTCCTTATAGTCATGGTATCCGCCCAGATCCTGCGGACTGTCAGAGGACCCGTATTTCATCAGGTCCCTTAACTGATCCATGCCTTCATGCTCATCGTCTTCCTGCTTATTGAGATATTTTCTGCCGAACGGCGCATCGATAACGAGCTCTTCGACGGGTCTGTCCTTACCCTGCCGGAGATTTGAACTTTCAACGGCTTCCTGGCATCTCAGGCACATTTTGGCATATGGGCGTACTTCAAGCCTTTCCGGGGATATCTCTTTGCCGCAGTGCACACATATGCCATAAACTCCCCTGTCTATCCTCTCCAGTGCCTCCTTTATATCCGACATTATGTTTTCCTCATGCACCTTGAGAGCATTGTTCATCTGTAAAAGATACAGTTCCGTTCCCAGGTCGGCAGGATGATTGTCGTAGTTCGACAGCTCGCCGGATGCATACCTGTCCTGTTCCGCTTCCCTGTTGCTTTTCATCATCCCCATCGTATTCCCGATGCCATTCAGTGCTTTCAGCAGCAACTGACGGTAGTGCTCAGTCTCTTGTCTGTTCATTTTTTACCTCCTCGAACCGCGAAGATTATTTTCGACTATATTAACAATCTCGCTTATAAAATCTCCTATGATCGGCAGATTCAATCGTACTATTTTCTGCAGGACATACAGCAGTAAAGCCGCAAGCAGCGTAAATCCGACAGAAGCACCGAAGCCTCTGGCCAAACCCGCGAGAAAATTGGGGAAAAACAACTTTCTGGGGTTTTCAAGATAGGTGATGTAATCCCTGATCCTTGATTTTTCCATATCCAGCACCAGTTTATCTATCTTTTCAGTGAGCATTTTGAAGCGTGCTTTTCTGATGAACACTGGAAAAATCACCTCTCCGGATCAAAGGTTCATCTGCCTGAGCTGTTTTCAAAAATGGCGAAAATAAAAAATCGCCTCGTATATTATGTTTTCATAAGAAGCGATTTTTATTATGTTAAATTTCAGGGAAAGAAAAAATGTCCTTATGTCAGCACACTCTATCCAACAAGCTCTTCCAGTACTTCCATCAAAAGCCGCCTGTCATCGATCGTATGGTTTATCACCTCGCCTATGCGTTTGGGGAGTATAAAGCTGAGCTTTCCTTCCTTTGCTTTCTTGTCGTGCAGCATTTCCGCATATATTTGCTGCGGTTCCATGTTGGCTGCTTTTACCGGAAGCCCGGCATCCCGGAGAGTACTTTCTGTCTCCTCCTCCACGGCTTTGCTTATCATTCCCATCCTCCGCGCCAGTCTGAATGCTCCTGCTATCCCGATGGCCACACATTCTCCGTGGAGCAGTTCGAAACCTGACACACTCTCAACAGCATGACCGATAGTGTGTCCCAGATTGAGGATGGCCCTGAGCCCGCTTTCTTTTTCGTCCTGTTCAACGATGCTTTTTTTGATACTGCAATTGGTTCTCGTTATATATTGAAGAGTACTTTCATCGAATTCGAATATTTTCTGCATTTTCAGGCGGACAAAATCATAAAAGCCGGCATCCTTTATCAAGCCATGCTTTATGACTTCAGCAAGCCCGGACCTGAGCTCACGCAATGGCAGTGTGCGCAGGGTGTTGATATTGATATATACAAAGCGGGGCTGGTAAAATGCTCCTACCATGTTTTTAAAACCTTCGAAGTCTACACCGGTCTTCCCGCCTATGCTGCTGTCCGCCTGAGCCAGGAGGCTCGTTGGTATCTGAACATAGTGGATACCGCGCATATATGTGGCGGCGGCAAAACCGGCGATATCACCGGTCACACCTCCGCCAAGCGCGACTATCGCAGAATTACGGTCGAAACGCTGATCTGTCAGCTGCCTGTATATATCCTTGACCGTATCGAGATTCTTGCTTTTTTCTCCGGCTTCTATCACATGGCTGCATGTCTGTACGCCTGTCGAAGTGATCTCTTCCATGCATGCTTTGAGATACAGGTTGCTGACATTGCTGTCGGTAACGACCATTACTTTTCCTCTGAGTCCTGCTTTGCTGAACGCACTTCCCAGGCCGGAAAAATCAGTCATTATATATATGGGGTAGCTTCTTTCACCCAACTCCACATTAATTCTTTCCATGCATTTGCCTCCTTTGGACAGCGTATCTGTCGAAAAACCTGTCCACGTACGGAAGTGTCCCCAAAATCACCTTTTTACACTGAACCGCACATTTTCTCCATTGATGTTCCACTCTTTCGAATAGCCATCGCCTGTGGACGGGAGCAGCCTGTCTGCAAGCACTTCTTCGCTGATCAGCCCGCTGTTGCGCTCGATTATTCCACTGATCCGCTCATTATCCCCATAGTACACCGTGATACGGTCCTGCACCTCAAATCCGGCCTCTTTCCTCATCGTCTGCAGCTTGCTGATTATCTCGCGGACGAAGCCCTCTTCTATCAATTCCTCTGTCAGGTTTGTATCGAGGACGACAGTTATATCACGCTCACTTTCGGATACAAAGCCTTCCTTCTGGGCGGTTTCCACCAGTACATCGGAAAGTTCAAGGGTTATATCTTCATCGTCCAGTTTGAAGGTCACCTTTCCCTCCCTGTTGAAGAGTTCCATCAACTCGTTGCCATCTGCTTCCGCCAGGTATTCGCCTATTTTCGGCACCAGTTTCCCGTACCTGGGACCCACTGTCCTGAGCTGAGGCTTGAACTTATATGTGGTGAAACCTGAAGCGTCCTTCGTGAAAATTATCTGCTTGACATTCAGTTCATCTTTGACGAGATCTTCATACATGGCAGACAATTCCTCGCTGTCCTTGATGAACATCCTTCCAATGGGCTGACGGTTCTTTATATTGGCAGTATTCCTGCAGGCACGTCCCAACACTACATATTTCAGGACCTTATCCATATTCTTTTCAAGTTCTTCATCGATGAATCCATCGGGCACCGTCGGGAAATCGCACAGGTGGACGCTCTCCGGCGCGGATTGATCGACGCTCCTGACCAGGTTCAGGTATATTTGCTCACTGATAAATGGAACGAACGGAGCTATGGTCTTTGAAAGCTCTGTAAGTGCCGTATAAAGAGTCATATAAGCATTGATCTTGTCCTGGTTCATTTCCTTCTGCCAGAAGCGCTCCCTGCATCTCCTGACATACCAGTTGCTCAGCTCGTCGGTGAAATCCTGTATATCCCGCGCAGATTCGGTGACTTTGTAATTCTCCAGATTCCTGTCCACATTCCTTATCAGCGTGTAAAGTCTTGAAAGCAGCCATTTGTCCATCACCGACAGCTTGTCATATTCGAGCTTGTGCTTCGCAGGATCGAATTTATCTATATTGGCATACAGTACGTAGAATGCATACGTATTCCAGAGAGTACCCATAAACTTCCTCTGGCTCTCGCTCACTGCTTCCTCATAGAACCTGCTGGGAAGCCACGGAGCACTGTTCGTGTAGAAATACCAGCGGACTGCATCAGCCCCCTGTTTGTCCAGTACGATCCACGGATCGATGACATTCCCCTTGTGTTTGCTCATTTTCTGTCCGTCTTTGTCATTTACGTGTCCGAGAACGATGACATTTTTGAAGGCAGGCTCGTCGAACAGCAGTGACGATATCGCAAGCAGTGTGTAGAACCAGCCTCTTGTCTGATCTATCGCCTCGCTGATGAAATCAGCAGGATAATGGGCATCGAATTTCTCCTTGTTTTCAAACGGGTAATGCCATTGTGCAAAAGGCATAGCTCCGGAATCGAACCAGCAGTCTATTACCTCAGGGACCCTCTTCATCTGCCCTGAGCATTTCGGACATTTGAGATATACCGCATCTATGAAGGGTTTATGCAGTTCTATGTCGTCAGGTACATCTTCTCCCATTTCCTTCAGTTCAGATATGCTCCCCACAAGATGATTGAATCCGCATCCGCACTCCCATATGGGCAGTGGAGTGCCCCAGTATCTCGAGCGGCTCAGTCCCCAGTCCACGACATTTTCAAGGAAATTGCCCATACGGCCGTCCCTTATATTTTCAGGCAGCCAGTTTATGCTGTTGTTGTTGCTGAGCAGTTTGTCCTTTATCGCCGTCATTTTTATGAACCAGGTGTCTGTTGCATAATAGAGCAGGGGTGTGTCGCATCTCCAGCAGAAAGGATAGGAATGCTCATAATCCATGACCTTATATATCAGGCCTCTTGATCCAAGATCCTCTATGATCAGGGGATCAGCCTTCTTAACAAACATACCCTTCCAGGGCTCAACTGAATCTATGAACTCGCCCTGTTCATTTACAAGCTGTACGAACGGCAGATCATATTCCCTTCCGACCTTTGCATCGTCTTCTCCGAATGCCGGAGCAGTGTGCACGATGCCGGTACCGTCATTGAGTGTTACGAAATCATCACACACCACATAATATGCCTTTTTATCAGGAACGACAAAATCAAACAGCGGCTCGTATTCCATACCCTGGAGTTCGGAGCCTGTGCAGCTCCCTGCCACTGTATAGTCGTCCCCGATGACTTCCGATGCCAGGGATTCTGCCAGTATATATGTCTCATCGCCGCATTTCGCCCTGATGTATGTTTCATTCGGATTGACCGTCAGCGCAACATTTGACGGCAGTGTCCAGGGTGTGGTGGTCCATGCCATCAGATATACACCGGGTTCATCCTTCACCCTGAACTTGACATAGATCGATGCTTCTTTGACATCCTTATAGCCCTGGGCCACCTCATGGCTTGAAAGCGACGTCCCGCACCGCGGGCAGTAGGGCACGATCTTATGACCCTTGTAAAGCAGACCCTTGTCCCATATCTGCTTCAGCGCCCACCAGACAGACTCGATATATGTGTTGTGATATGTGATATAGGGGTCATCCATGTCTGCCCAGAAGCCGACACGCTCGCTCATCTCTTCCCACTCGCGTTTGTATTTCCAGACGCTTTCCTTGCACTTCTGTATGAACGGCTCAACGCCGTATTTCTCAATCTGCGGCTTTCCGTTTATCCCGAGAAGCTTCTCCACCTCAAGTTCGACAGGCAGCCCGTGTGTGTCCCAGCCTGCCTTGCGGAGCACGTTGTAGCCTTTCATGCTTTTATACCTCGGGAAAAGGTCCTTCATTGTACGGGTTATTATGTGACCTATATGAGGTTTCCCATTTGCTGTGGGCGGACCATCATAAAATGTGAAGGTTTCATTACCTTCTCTGAATTTAAGACTTTTTTCAAAAATTTTGTTTTCCTTCCAATATCCCAGCACCTCTTTTTCTCTTTCGACAAAGCTGAGATCTGTTGATACCTTCTTATACATGACTTCCTCCTTATTACCCGTTCCGATATTGATTTCCGGTAAACCAAAAAGCTCCCGACCCTGTACAAAGGGACGAGAGCTTATATCTCACGCGTTACCACCCAATTTACTGCTGCTTTGTCCAGGCATTCAAAAACCCTCACATCACAACAGTCACTCATTGCCACATTTAACGGTGTGAACCGGCTTATCATACTTGCAGTCTGACTGATCGGGCCGCGGTCCATTCTGCACACAATCTCAGAAACGTATTCCGGTAAAACCACGCTGGTTCCGGTAATGCGAACCAGGATCTCAAACATGCTTTCCGACAGCTACTCCCGGATGATTTTCAAGAACCGTTGCTGCGGACTCCCACCAGCCGTCCGCTCTCTGAAAGCCTTCGAGCTCTTTACTCGTTCCGTTCATAGTATTTGAAATATTGTAAAGCATTATACAATAATGGGTACCCGGCTGTCAACAAATCACTCTTCTTCGTCGTCATCTTCTTCGAACATCTGTCTGAGAAGCTCCAGTTGTGACATCAGCAGCATCTCACACTTGGATTTGAATATGTGGAGCTTTTTCCTCGATTCCTCATATTCGAATCTGATTTTGACTACTTCCTGGTTAGCATCATTGATCAGCTTTTGTGCTCTTACCTCCGCTTCCCTGATGATGTTTTCCGCCTTTTCATAGGCATTCTTCTTTATGTCTTCTCCGGTTTGCTGTGCCACGAGCAAACTGTTCTGCAGCGATTCTTCTATCGTCTTGTAATGCTGAAGGCCTTCATTGAGCAAAGCAAGCTTGTCCTTCAGTTCAACATTCTCTCTGATGTACGCGGTATAGTCTTCGATTATTTTGTCCAGTACATCGTTGACCATATCCTCACTGTAGCCCATGAAAGACTTTTTGAATGTCAGATTCTGCAAGTCATTTGGTGTATAATTCATACAGCGGTTACCCCCCTACCTACATAAATCATCATATGATCCATAAAACTATCCTTCTTAAAATGGCAAGCAGTAAAAATGCTATCAGTGGTGAAAAGTCAAAAATCAGCCGATGCCCGACAGATGATCTTCTGATCATCGATCTTATTGGTGCCAGAACCGGCTCTGTGACCTTATATAATAAAATTATCAGCTTGTTGTCCCTGTTTACAGGCAACCAGGACACAACTACTCTGATAAGCAGGACCAGCTCCGCTGCATCAAAAAGTAATCTGGCCAGCCTGTATAGAAATATTCTCATTATCTGCCTCCGTACCGAAGAAATAACAGGAAGCTCATTTCACCCACGGAAAGGCTACCTTGCTTCTGATCTCATCTCTGAAATTACTCATGATATCAACATTGCTTGGGGCTATCATGTAGATTCCCGTCGATACCTTCTGTATGTCACCATCCAGTGCATACACGGATCCGCTGAGGAAATCGATGACTCTCTGTGCCGTTTCCTTGGTCAGACATTCAAGATTGACAACAACAGGTTTTTTGTTTTTCAGCTGGTCACATATTTCCCTGGCATCATCAAATGTCTCAGGCTGCATGATAACAACCTTGAACTGGTTGTTCGTATGGATATTCACCACTTTGTTGGTCTGTGGCTTTCTGGTAAAGGTTTGAAGGTATTGGGGAGGCTGATATTGCTCTTCTATTGTCTCTTCCTGAAAGTCCTCTTCTTCCTCTTCTGTTTCCCAGCCCACCAGATTGAGCATCTTGTTAAGCAGCTTTGCCATTGGTATATCCCTCCGTTTTTCTTTCGTTATCCGGTCTGTATCAACATGACCGGCTCTCAGTTTACGTCAGCTTGTATATCTGAAATTCAGCGTTTTCCGAAAATCACCGTCCCTGGTCTGATTATATTGGCTCCTTCTTCTATGGCAACCTCAAAATCATTGCTCATACCCATTGAAAGGTAATCCATACTTACATTATCAATATTTTCCTTTCTGATGTCAATAAGCAATTGCCTTAAACCTGCAAATACCCACCTGACATCCTCCGGGTCAGACACCAGTGGCGCTATCGTCATCAGACCTCTCACCCTGACATTTCCCATCCTGCTGACATCTTTTACAAACTGGAGAGCAGACGAGGGCTCTATGCCGAATTTGGTACTTTCGCCGGCCACATTGACCTGCACCAGGACCTCCATCACTCTGCCGGCTTTTTCAGCTCTCCTGTTTATCTCCTTCGCCAGTTCGATCCTGTCCAGCGAATGTATCATGGAAACTTTATCAACAATGTATTTCACCTTATTTGTCTGAAGGTGACCGATCATATGCCAATTGTACCCTTTATCCAATATATCGGCCTTTTGCACCAATTCCTGAACTCTGTTTTCTCCAAAATCAGTTATCCCACACTGAAAAGCAGTTTTGATACGTTCCGGGTCTACGGTTTTTGTGACAGCCACTATATTGATGCTTCCAGGGTCTCTTCCCGCCCGGGCAGCTGCTGCCGCTATCCTGGAACGCAAAACACACAGGTTGTCTTTTATCAGGTCATGGTTCTCTGTCATTTGCTTACTATATCTCCTTCTTCAATATTATCCGGATTGATCAGATAAATATTATAAAGACTTACTGTCCTTTCGTATTCGTTTTCAGGTGTCCTGATGATGGCATACTCATCATCACTGCATACGATATCGACCAGCCTGCTGACGGCGACATTGTTACGCACCAGCATGATCCTGCCCCTGGTACCGTCAGCAGTGATGTCCCTCAGGCATTTCAGCGGCACCTTCAATCCCTCTTCGGTCTTTATAATGAAGTCAACATCCACCACTCTCTTACTTGATAAGACGTCAATACCTCTGCTCATCTTAACTACAATCACGACCCTGTCATTCTCAGCATTGCCCATGCTCACTATCGATGCCGGTGTCTCAAAGCCGATGCTGTTGATGCGCAGCCTGATGCTGTCTCGCGTCCGCAGCTTCTTCGCTTTGTCCGCAGGGATATCAGCCGCCATATACATATCGATCCCCTTTATTATCTTGGCAAAAGGCTCTCCCTTTTGAACACTTCGTGAATCCGCATGGATCGATGCATACCTTTCTCTTATCCTGTCCAACTCATCCACTGTCAGGTCGTTGGCCCTGTCAGGTGTCAGCACGTCTTCATAGCCGTCGATGCAATAAGATACAATACCGGAAATGTTTGATCTGACCTGGATCGTATTTTGTTCTATCATATCCTGGATAGCTCTCTTTTTGTTCTGAAGAGATGTAATATACTCGTCTGTCGAACCCCCGGCCGCAATTTCAGCTTTTTTCTCTACTATGTTGCGGATTTCTGCCCTTTGTCTTCCCATTTCCTCAAAGCTTCTCGAGTTGCATGCATCGATCAGCTTCCTTACTCTTTTGCCTATCTCTTCATCGAGCTTCGCCAGATCCGCTGAAAAGAAATCAGCCTTTTCAGCCTGTTCCATACGGGTCTTTACAATCTTCGCATTTATGTCCTCTATCTCCCTGAGCAGGTCATCAGATTCTCTGCCCATCACCATGGCTATGCAACTGTATGCAGCCGTTTTTTCACCTTCGTGTATTTCCGGGATAAATATCCCGTCGAAGGATGAGGGTTTCAGCAACGCCTCATCTCTGATCAGTACTGCCCGGGCCTGGATATATTCCTCTATGATACCGTTCCTTATCACATCCTGAGCCGTGTGAGTACCTGAGACCCAGTTGAGGAGCGAAGGCACATAGAGGATAATGAACAGGATAAGAAATGTCCCCACAGTAATGCCTTTGAATGCTTTCTTCCTGTCAGTTTCTGTTTCTTCCCGGCTGATTTTCTTTCCTGTCGGAAATTCTATTGTCTTTTTTGTTTTTTCCCCGGTATCGATCTTTCTCATATCCGATCAAAACCCTGCAAGATTTTTTCCTTCATAAATTTAAGGGCCGTCATTACACCGAGCTTCACATGCTCGTAGACCAGTCCCCCCTGCATATATGCAATATATGGATGCTTGAGCGGTGCATCGGCACTCAGTTCTATTGAAGATCCCTGTATGAATGCTCCTGCAGCCATTATGACCTTGCTGTCGTATCCGGGCATTTCCCAGGGTTCGGGAGTCACGAATGAATCGACCGGTGAGCCTTTCTGGATGCCCTGGCAGAATGCTATCATGCTCTCCGGATCATTGAAGCGTATGGCTTGTATGATATCGCTCCTCTTTTCGGAAGGTCCCGGAGACGTTTCAAAGCCCAGTCTCTGCATAAGTGCAGCGGTGAATACGGCTCCCTTGAGGCTCTCTGCTACTGTATGCGGAGCCATGAACAATCCCTGGAACATGAGCCTGTTGTTTCCCAGTGTGGCCCCCAGCTCCTTGCCAAGCCCTGGGGATGTCAGCCTGAATGCGGCATTCTCCACCAGTTCCTTTTTACCTGCTATGTACCCGCCTGCAGGTACAAGTCCGCCTCCGGGATTTTTTATGAGCGAGCCCGCCATTATATCAGCGCCAGCCTGAGTGGGTTCCTCTGTTTCTGTAAACTCACCGTAGCAATTGTCCACCATGACTATTGCATCCCTGTTTATCGCTTTGACCGCCTCAACAGCCTTCCTTATATCTTCGACTTTTACAGGATCTCTCCATTCATAGCCCCTGGAACGCTGGATAAAGACCATTTTCGTTTGAGGACCAACAACAGACTTTATATTGTCGATATCTATACTGCCGTCATCCGTCAGATCCAACTGCCGGTAAGCTATCCCAAATTCTTTCAGTGATCCGGCTCCCTCTCCCCTGAGCCCGATCACTTCCTCCAATGTGTCATATGGCTTTCCTGTAACAGAAACCAACTCATCCCCTGGCCTCAGGTTCCCAAAAAGGCAGATCGCTATCGCCTGGGTACCCGACACGATCTGGTGCCTCACTAATGCGTCTTCAGCACCAAAAACAGAGGCATATACGCTGTCAAGCACTTCCCTGCCCCTGTCATTATAGCCATAGCCGGTGGTTCCGCCAAAATGCGAATCGCTAAGATGGTGCTCCTGCATAGCGGATATCACCTTATACTGGTTTATTTCTCTGATGGATTCAATACCTTTGACAATGTCTTTTATTTCATTTTCGACACTTTGAGTCAATTTGATGATAGCTTCATCGATACCAAAGTTTCTTTCCAGAAAGTTCTGACAAAGTGTATCCATACTTGCCCCTCTTTTGTAGTTTATTCATAGTGCTGTTCAATGAAATTTTCATTTGTTGAAACAATTTCCTGGTCACATATCCATTTTATCGCACACGCAAGTGCAATTCAAGCTGTAAAGCCCATTTGATAAGCGCATCCGGCCACTTTTCAGGCGACTGAAAATCAAAGAAGCCCGGACTCAGCAAGCATAGCGGTTGGCCAACCGTGCAATCTCAAATGGTCTGGTGGTTATCTGCACGGCCTTACAGTTCTATACCTTTCAGGACTTATTTGTTACACAGCTCCGTCGCATACCCGAAAAAGCCGTGCGGATAGCCAGCCAAGACATCGTTGGGCTGCAAGTGCTACAGATGCGACCGGGGCATGCTGCTCGAATGAGGCAACAGGCACCACAACCGGCAGCAGGGATGCTGCCGGCGCTGGTCCCGAGCCATGGACGGCGAGTGACCTGCGCCCTCATTGGAGCAAATGAGCCAGTCAGCAGATGTTCACGAAGCAGCCCCAAATGGCTTGATGGTTATCTGCACGGCCTTACAGTTCTATACCTTTCAGGACTTATTTGTTACACAGCTCCGTCGCATACCCGAAAAAGCCGTGCGGATAGCCAGCCAAGACATCGTTGGGCTGCAAGTGCTACAGATGCGACCGGGGCATGCTGCTCGAATGAGGCAACAGGCACCACAACCGGCAGCAGGGATGCTGCCGGCGCTGGTCCCGAGCCATGGACGGCGAGTGACCTGCGCCCTCATTGGAGCAAATGAGCCAGTCAGCAGATGTTCACGAAGCAGCCCCAAATGGCTTGATGGTTATCTGCACGGCCTTACAGTTCTATACCTTTCAGGACTTATTTGTTACACAGCTCCGTCGCATACCCGAAAAAGCCGTGCGGATAGCCAGCCAGATGAACGATCATACACCCGACCGCCTTCACAATAATCGCATACCCGTTGATTTGTGCTTCATACTGGGCTAACATTGATGTATTATAGTTTTGGTGATAAAAATGAAACTTGTATTGAAAATATCCGCTGAAGACAGCGCAAAAACAGTCAAACATCTTCTGAAAACCAGATTGCACATATCGGAAAGGCTGATAAAAAAGCTGAAACGTTCAGGCAGGATAATGTTAAACTCGGTTCCGGTCCATGTCAATGCAAGGGTATCCGAAGGTGACATACTCGAGGCACTGATAGAATTCGAAGAAGAAAACGAAGACATAGTACCTGAAAAAATGGATCTGGATATCATCTGCGAAGATGACTGCCTGATTGCCATAAATAAGCCGCCGGACACAGTTGTACACCCAACTGTCCGCCACTTTACCGGCACTGTGGCCAACGGTCTCAGGCATCATCTCCTGTCGAAAGGCGTCAAGACCCTGATACGCCCTGTCAGCAGACTGGACAGAGACACTTCAGGTGTAATTGTATTCGCACTGAACCCATATGTCCAGAATGAACTCATACGCCAAATGCACGACAATTCATACCAGAAAGAATACCTGGGCATCGTCCACGGCACTTTCACCTCTGCTAGCGGAATCATCGACCTGCCCATCGAAAGACTTCCTGGCAGCATCATGCTCCGGCACACCTCGCCAGAAGGAGCACCATCCGTCACCCGGTACGAAGTTATCGAACAATTTGCCGACTGCGCCCTTTTGAAGTTCAGGCTCATTACCGGCAGGACCCACCAGATCAGAGTCCATTGCCAGGCGGCAGGACATCCGCTTGTAGGCGATACCCTATATTCTCTGCCCGAATTCAAAAACAAACACATCGGCCTTATCCGCAGACAGGCTCTCCATTCTGCCCTGGTCTCCTTCAACCACCCTCTTTCAGGCTCTCCTGTAAAATTGAAAGCCCCTTTACCGAATGATATGCTCCATGCTTTGGAAATATTGAGAAAATAAGCTCGCATGATTTACTGTAACTTCCATACATGGTATTATTATGTTAGTTTTACTATCCGGGAGGAATACATATGGAAGTACTAAAGGAAAGATACTCGATCACTGAACTGAGTGAAATGCTGCAGTTATCCGATCATACTCTGAGATTCTATGAAAAGGAATGTGAGCTGAACATCCCGAAAGATGAAAGGGGCAGGCGTTACTATACCACCGACCTTGCCAATACCATGTACAGGATCAAGCTGATGCGCAGTGAAGGACTTGAACTAAAAGCTATAAAAAAGATACTCCAGCAGGATCGGGTATTCTGTGTGCCACAGCCTGTTCCGGACAACACTCCTGCATCCACGGTACCGGCAGCAGGCAATGAACTTCAGGCAATCAGGGCAATACTGGGTGAGCTTGGGAAGCAACTGGCGAAAGAAATAAGCTATGAACTGGACAATACTCGCGAGCACCTCTCAAGAGAAATCTCGAAGAGTAAGCTTGAATTGGGAGCTTGCGTGGAAAACAGCATGCGGCGGCTGGAAAATAAAATGGAAAAGCATTACGAAGAAGTGGACAGGGCTTTGGGAGACTGGCGGAAAAAACACACCAGAAGTCGTGTCAAAAGAATTATTTACCGTGTTTTTGGCAACTGATCGGATCGATCTCATGTGCATCTGAGTCAAATAGATCATTGGGCCTGTTCATACAGAATAAATTACTCAAGCGAAAACACCACCGTTTATATCAAGTGGTGTTTTTGGGTCAGAACTTGTACACATTGTGCAGATGGTGCTTCAGCCGACTTTCATGTCAAGCCGCAGTTTGTCGGCCACCATTGCAATGAACTCGGAATTCGTGGGCTTTCCTTTCCCATGACTGACCGTATAGCCGAACAGAGCATCGATGGTTTCGACCTGGCCTCTGCTCCATGCAACTTCTATGGCATGTCTGATGGCTCTTTCTACCCTGCTGGGAGTAGTATTGTATGTACGGGCAATCGAAGGATACAGTTGTTTGGTTATGGAGTTGATGATGTCAAGGTCCTTAACGACCATCATGATAGCGTCACGCAGATATTGATAGCCCTTTATGTGTGCAGGTACTCCAATCTCATGCATCACATTGGTGACTTCTACCTCAAGATTGCGCTGGACAGGGGCTCTGTAGGTTGACTTGACATCGGAAACATAATCGGACCGGATGATAGGGCTGTGATTTGTGCTTTTAAGCTGTCTTATCCGCGAAACAAGTACGTCCATGTCGAATGGCTTCACTATGTAGTACTCCGCTCCCAGTGCCAATGCTCTCTGCGTTATCTTGTCCTGTCCAACTGCAGAAAGGATAATGAACAAGGGGCGCTTTTTCAACTGCATCGATCTTATCTTTTCCAGAACACCCAGCCCGTCCAGATGCGGCATGATTATATCCAGGATCGCTATATCGGGCATTTTTTCGGCAATCAGCTCACAGGCTTCATTGCCATCCTTTGCTGTACCTATGACTTCAATATCGCCCTGGTTGTTCAGATATTCGGACAGGATTTCACTGAATTCTTTGTTGTCGTCTGCTATGATGACCTGTATTTTTTTATCCGGCAAGTGCATACACCCTCCATTCCATAATATGTTTTTTACTGTTGTTTCCATTATATTTTTCTTTTGTTATTTTATCAAGTATTAATTTTCATCAATTCCATTTTTTAATCGTATATCCGGTTTTTTGTTATTGAAAACCCTTATTTCAAGCTGTTTCGCCGACATATAACCTCTGCCGGACTTCAAACACTATTGATTTATTTCCTTATTTTACCATTTTATTTCCTGCTGACAGATTCTGGCTCGCGTTCATCAGCATAGTTTCTATAAATATCCCGTACCCTCTCGTTGGATCATTTACAAGTACGTGCGTTACTGCTCCGACTATTTTGCCATCCTGTATGACAGGGCTTCCCGACATTCCCTGGACTATACCTCCCGTAGTGCTCAGCAGTCTTTCATCCGTTATTTTGATTATCATCCCTTTAGAACCATTGAGATTCTGTCTGGACACCTTCTGAATGACTATATCGTATTCCTCTGTTTTTTTTCCGTCTATATTTGATAATATGACAGCCGGACCTTCCTTTATATTTGCCCTTACGCCTACCGGGTACATCTTTCCCTTCATTCTTTGCATGGCGTGCTTCTCAAGCTTGCCGTATATCCCCACTTCTGTATTGGATTCTATTGTCCCAAGCTGCCTTCCTTCTGAAAATACTCCCTTCAGTTCACCGGGAACTCCTGATCTGCTCATTTTTACACCTAATATGTCAGATTCCAGTATTTCCCCTGATTTCACAGACATCAATGTCCCCGTGTCAATATCTGTGATGCCATGGCCCAATGCGCCGAATTTTCCAGTGTCCGCATCATAAAATGTAAGTGTTCCTATCCCCGCAGTGCTGTCCCGTACCCACAGACCAATATGATATTTGCCGTCTTCAGAAGATTTGACAGGTGTCACTGTCGCCTCCTGCACTTCATCTCCGGATCTGTATCTGATCTTCAATGGATTACCGCCGCTTTCTTCTATTTCATCAACAAGATCATCAATGCTCCCGATCTCTCTGCCATTGATGCCTATTATCATATTTCCTGGCTTTATCCCGCTATTTCTGACAGGGAGGATCTTCTGACCGTCAGAAATAACACTGGATATGCCTATAACGAGTATGCCGTCGAGTTTGATTTTCACTCCTATTGTGTTGCCGCAGGCTACAAGGCTTTTATTTGAAACAACATCAACATTTATTGTTTTGACCGGAATGATGCCAAAAAACCGCAGGTTCAGTTTAAGGCTCCCACCTTTGTCAGAGCTCAGAGAAACCGGTTTTGATATCCCAATATGATTGTACGGTCTTTCAACACTTTTTCCGTTGATTTTGAGCATCCCCTGGGTATCAGCTTTGATACTGATGGGAAAAAGGCTGTCGATATCGTATGAATATTCTTCTCCTTCTATGAGCACCATCTCGCCGGGAACGGTAAGGATGACCTTCAGATAAGAAACCCCGATAACTGTGATTGCAGATATTAAAAAAACCAATAGTGCCTTTATAATGAATGTGGATTTTTTCATTGTTCAACCTCCTGCAAGTAAGTTAACCTTTTGCAAAATCAATTATGCAAACAATTAAATGAACAGGAGGTAAAAATGAATAATAAAGCTAAAAATCCGGCGTTTAAGCCGGATTTTATTGCTTATTATTTGTTTGTCATACTGTTTGCGGCTTTTTTAGCGGTTTTGATCATTTCCTCTGCGTATTTCAGCGATGCTTCACTTGTTTCTCCGCCTACCAGCCGGGCGATTTCCTTTATTTTGTCATCATCGTTGAGTCTGGTGACTTTGGTCCTGGTCTTGCCTTTTTCTACTATTTTTTCAATCAGAAAATTGTGATCTGCTATGCATGCTATCTGTGCCTGATGTGTCACACACAGCACCTGGTGTGTACGGGATACATATGACAGTTTTTCGCCGACCTTCTGAGCTGCCTTGCCGCTTATCCCGGTATCTATTTCATCGAATATCATCACCGGAATACTGTCCACTTCTGCCAGGATGCTCTTCACTGCAAGCATAACTCTCGACATTTCACCGCCGGAAGCAATACGTGCCAGAGGCTTGAGAGGTTCTCCCACATTGGGAGATATCAGAAACTCGACTCTGTCCAGGCCATTATTGCCAAATTTTCTGCCGGAAGCACTGCCTGAAGAAGTATCGAATTGGATATCCACTTTGAACTTCGACTTTTTCATCTCCAGGTCATCCAGTTGCTGAGTTATTCTGTTTTCAAGCAGAGATGCGGCCTTTACCCGCTCAGCATTCAATTTGCCGGCCACCTGGTAAAGCCGGTTCTCGAGTTCTGTGAGCTCTTCTGACAGAGACCTGACAGTTTCTTCACTCTTCTCGAGTTCCTCCAGCTGCTTTTCTGCATCCTGGCAAAATCCAAGTATATCCGTGATCGTAGATCCATATTTTCTTTTCAGTCTGTATATGAGGTCCAGTCTTTCTTCGATCTCGTCAAGCACTGCAGGATCGTACTCTGTGCTTTCATAGCTTTGCCTGACATCACGTGCCAGATCCTCCATCTGATATATCAGATCCTGGAGCCGCCTGTTCATTTCTTCATAGCTTTCGTCCAGCCCCGCAACTGAGCTGAGCCAGGACAGGGATTCATTCATTGTATCGAGGGCAGAACTGCCGCCTGAACCTACTGATAAAAGGTCATATACAGAAGCCAGCGTGTTTGATATTCTTTCTGCGTTGACCAGCAGAGTCTTCTGCCTGCTCAGCTCTTCATCTTCCGCTGCCTTCAGCCTGGCTTTCCGGATCTCATCGATCTGGAACTTCAACAGGTCCATTTTTCTTTCACGCTCTCCGGGGTCTCCTGACAGCGCCTTCAACTTCGCCTTTATATCTCTGTACCGTCCGAGCAAAGCGGCATATTCATCCTTTACCCTGTGAAGGCTCTCCCCTGCAAACAGATCAAGAAGCTCGATATGACGCTCTGTTCTCAACAGCGACTGATTATCATGCTGTCCGTGGATGTCAATAAGTCTTTCCCCGATCTCTTTCAGGAATGATGCCGAAACCATCTTCCCATTTATTCTGCATGTATTTCTACCTGTCTGAGTGATCTCCCTGGACAAAATAAGTGTTCCGTCTTCCTCAGGCTCCATACCCATATCGTTCATTATATCTCTTATCCTTACGGCATCGACCTGGAATACAGCTTCAATCAGAGCATTTTGTGAACCTGTCCGGATAATATCCTTCGATACCCTGTCGCCAAGCACAGCTTTTATGGAGTCGATTATTATCGACTTCCCTGCTCCCGTTTCTCCTGTGAGCACGTTCAGGCCTTCCCCGGGTTCGATCCTTATCTCATCTATGAGAGCAACATTATGGATATCCAATTGCAAAAGCATACCGGCCGTATTCACCCCCCAGTTCGCTTCCGACCATTTTCCTTCGCGTTTGTGTCCTGATTCTGCCCTGATCAGGCCATAATCATCTGATCATCCTGTTGAACCTGCCGACAAGTTCTTCGGCAATTTTCTCAGTTCTGCAGACGATCATTATGGTATCGTCACCGGCAATGGTGCCAACGATATCGGCCCACTTGAGCGAATCGACAGCAGACGCTGCAGCCTGGGCCATACCGGGCAGCGTCTTTACAACAAGCAGATTATTGGCATAGTCACAGCTTACGAAGGATTCTGCAAATACCCTGAGCAACTTGTTGGAGATATTGCTTTCATTGGGTGAGATAGAAGCATACCTGTAAGACCCGTTGTCAGACATGACCTTTATGAGCCTCAGTTCCTTGATATCTCTCGAAACTGTAGCCTGGGTCACATCCATCCCATGCTCCTTCAGCTTTTCCGCCAGCTCTTCCTGGGTCTCGATATGATATTTCTCGATCAGTTCCAATATTTTTGCATGTCTACTGTATTTCATCTCTTTTCAGGCTCTCTCCTCTGAAATAAATTTTAGTTCTAAGTATATTGAAGAAGTTCAATTTCCCCATCTTTATCAGGTTTATCGAATGCCTGGATTTCATCACCCGTACAGAATCACCATTCGATAACTCATATCCCTTCCGACCGTCAAGAGAAACCATCGCGCAATGGTCAAACTCTTCTGCAACTACTGCTTTGACCACACTGTCCGATTTTGTTATGAAGGATCTGGAATACAGTATATGAGGACAAATAGGCGTGATGATCATAACCTCCGTATCCGGTTCCACAATGGGACCTCCCGCTGACAGCGAGTATGCTGTTGAGCCGGTGGGGCTGGCTATTATCAGTCCGTCCCCGGGGAAAGTGTCCACAAACACATCATTTATGTACGCTTTTACATGTAATATCCTCGAAACAGCACCCCTTGTGACGACAACATCATTGAGAGCTACATCTGTTACAGTGTCTCTTCCGTTTCTCGTGACAACAGCCTCAAGCATCATTCTTTTCTCTGTTTCGTAATTGCCCTCCAGCAACTGTGCCACGGCTGTATCTATATTGTTTCTGTCCACTTCCGTCAGATATCCCAGATTTCCAAGATTTATTCCCAATATCGGGATCTCTTTCGTATAGATTTTCCTTGCGGCCTTAAGAAATGTCCCATCCCCGCCAAGACATATGAGATAATCACATGAGTCGATCATATCCTGTTCGCTGCCACATGCCACACCGGCAGAAGATGCCTCAGAAAGCGTATCTGCCATCATCGGGCTGCCTCCATGCCTTTTGATGCTTTCGGCGAGAAGTTTTGTATATGTAAAATCCTTATCCTTGTCCGCGTTTGTGATAATGCCGATTCTCTTCATAAGAACCTCCGAAGGCCAGCTACCGGATCCGTGCTTCAAAAGGCAACGTTTATCGCAACTTTGCTGGAATTCCCTTTCATTATACCCAATAGGCTATCCCAATTCAACATGGGACCTCTGTACTGCTTTTTGCAATGCGGGCAATATTTGCTTCATATCTGACGAACCGTTTTTCAGAGAGAGATAACAAAGATACTCTATGTTACCTTCAGGGCCCTTTATCGGAGAAAATGAAATGCCTTTGAAAAATAAGCCGTTCTCAACTGCAAACGATACCAAATCACTGACCACCTGCTCATGGACTTCGATATCTCTAACAACGCCACGCTTACCTACCTGGTTCCGTTCTGCTTCGAACTGAGGCTTTATAAGACAAATGATTTCGCCATGCCCCGGCTTCAGCAGCTCCCTGACCGGCGGTATTACCTTTTTCAATGAAATGAAGGACACGTCGATGGCTGCAAAATCTACTGCAATTCCTATATCTTCAGGCTTTAAATATCGTATATTAGTCCGCTCGAGATTTATGACCCGTTCATCGTTCCTGAGCACCCATGCCAACTGACCGTATCCCACATCTATGGCAATGACCTTTGAAGCTCCGTTTTGCAGCATACAGTCAGTAAATCCGCCTGTGGACGCTCCTACATCAAGTGCTGTCTTGCCGTTGAGCCGGATGTCGAAATATCGCAGTGCTTTTTCCAGCTTCAGTCCTCCCCTGCTCACATAGGGTATCTGGTTTTCCTTCAGTGTGATTTCCACATCTGATGGATACATCGCACCTGCTTTATCGGACTTTTCCCCATTGACAAACACAAGACCGGCCATTATGGAACTTCTGGCCTTTTCTGCGCTTTCAGACAGACCTTTTTTAACCATCAGATTGTCCAGTCTTTCCTTTTTCAAGCAAATCCTCCTGTATAAAATGCAGTGAGATCAAAACACGATACAGCAGTCCGAACATGTATTGCTCATCTTCAACAGCCGCCATATACCAACTTTACAGCTGATCCTTCAAATCAGCTGCTTCTGAGAAATCTTACCGTTTCTTCGGCTATCGTATCCGGGGTGAGACCATATTCTTTATAGAGTTCATCTCTCGATCCGTGGGGTATCGGCCTGTCCGGGAAGCCGAACACTTTCGTTTTTATCAAAAGACTATTTGCATTGAGCAGTTCAAGGATACTGCTCCCGAATCCGCCCCGGATGCAATTGTCCTCCAGAGTCACCAAAGCACGGGTTTTTGCTGCACTGTCCAAAATGAGTTGTTCATCCAGCGGCTTTGCAAACCTGGCATTGATTACCTCAGCATGTATCCCTTTTTCAGCCAAAAGCTCTGCTGCCTGCATTGCTGTCTCCACCATTTTTCCGATGGCTGCTATGGTGACATCTTCACCTTCCAGTATCCTGACACCCCTCCCATGCTCAACATCGACCGGCTGCCCAAGTATTTCCTTCCCTGTACCGCGCGGATATCGTATTGCAAAGGGTCCTTTATGATGCAGGATCCCATAATCCAGCATCTGTATGAATTCATGATAGTCTGCAGGTGCTGCTATCGTCATGTTCGGTATATGGTTCAGATATGACAGATCATACAATCCCTGATGAGTTTCTCCGTCTTCCCCTACAAGCCCCGCCCTGTCAATGGCAAAAACCACGTGCAGATCCTGAAGCGCAGTATCGTGCATTATCTGATCATAGGAACGTTGCAGGAAAGTCGAGTATACTGCAACCACAGGCTTGAGCCCAGCCCGTGCCAAACCTGCCGCAAAGGTGACTGCATGCTGTTCTGCGATCCCCACATCGAAAAACCTGTCAGGATAAAGCTGTGAAAATTTATCCAGACCAGTCCCGAGAGGCATGGCAGCAGTGATGGCCACCAGTCCGGGGTCAATGGCAGCCAGCTCCGCAAGCCTTTGACCGAAGATATCAGAATAAGATGGACCGTTGTTGACCTTGACCTCTCCGGTCTCTATTTCAAAGGGCGAAATACTGTGGAACTCCTGCGGCTTATTCTCTGCAACTCCGTAGCCCTTGCCCTTCTGCGTCATGATATGAATCAATACAGGTCCTCGCATCCCTTTTGCATTCGACAGCACCTTTGTCAGTTCTGCGATATTATGCCCGTCAATAGGGCCCAGATACTTAATTCCCAACTCCTCGAAAATCATCCCGGGCATAACCATGTATTTTATCGTACCCTTGGCTCTGTCCAGCATGCGAGCAGCTTTTTCGCCTATGGCAGGCAGCCTCTGCAGGAAAGTATCCAGGTCTTCTCTTGCTTTATAGTAGAGTGGTTGGGTCCTGATCTTGCTGAGATATTTGGAAAATCCGCCCACATTTTTGCTTATGGACATACCGTTGTCATTCAGGATAATGATCATATTATTGGGTGAACGCCCTACATCGTTCAGGGCTTCAAAGGCCATGCCTCCTGTCATTGCCCCGTCACCTATGACAGCGACGACAGAATAGTCCTCGTTCAGGATATCCCTGGCTCTTGCATAACCCAGCGCAGCTGAAACTGATGTGCTGCTGTGTCCTGTATCGAAACTGTCATATTCGCTCTCGGCGCTTTTGGGGAATCCTGATATGCCGCCAAACTGCCGCAATGTTTCAAATCGGTCTCTGCGGCCTGTTATTATCTTGTGGACATATGACTGATGACCCACATCCCAGATTATTTTGTCCCGTGGAGTCCTGAAAACCTTGTGAAGTGCCAGTGTCAGCTCTACAACGCCCAGGTTTGACGCAAGATGCCCTCCGGTCACGGAAACCCGTTCGATAAGAAACTCCCTGATTTCTTCAGCGAGCTTCTCCAGGCTGGGGATGTCAAGCTTGCGTATATCTTCAGGTGATTTTATGTTGTAAAGGATATATGTTTTATCTCTTTTTTCTGCCATTCTTCGCATTTCCTTTTTGCCTGAAAACTAATACTTTGTTTTGCAGGAAACAAATGATGGTACCTACCCTGTATATTATATAATTACTGTTCTGCAATGCAATTATTTTACCCAATGCTTTTCCTCCGACCGTCAATGCTGTTATCAGGCCAGTCACTATCAGCTCCACTGCCGATACTTTCACAGAATCTCCTATGAGCCTGAAAATCAAATAAGCACCAGCTGCTCCGCTGATGATGCCGCAGATGTCTCCGATAACATCATTACATACATTGGACACCTTGTCTGCATTCCTGATCAGTTTGATTGCATGCTTTGCCCCATACATTTTCCTGGATGCCATCGAATGAAAAGGTGCTTCCTCTGCAGCAGTCACAGCCGTACCAATGGTATCGAATATGATGTTTATCAGAATGATTATCAGGATAACAAGAAATGCCGTAAAAATCCTGGCTTCCTTCAGCACATCGGATGAAGCAGCCGTAAGTATCACTGATATAAAAAAAGACACAATAGTTATTGTCAGGATCCAAACAATATTATTGCCATTCAAACTGGCAGCCGGCGACGACTTGAGCCTGCTTTTCCTTCCGCCGCCAGGACGCCTGTAATTATCCTCCAAAAATATTCCTCCGTAATCCTATGTAATGGGAAGCTTCAGCAAAAATCCTTTTGCAGACCTTCCTCTGTAATTAAAGTTTATTAAAAGGTGGCAATATGCTGAGTTAATTTTGCGGCTTAGGTCAGGCAGGATTTCCCCGGCAGGTACTGAAATGTCGCCAAATCAGCGGTTTCCCTTTGAACCTGCAGCTGCAGCGTTACCGCTGGCAGAGCCTGATCACCACTTAGTCCACACTGCAATCCTCAGCATATCTCTTTCAGGAACAGTCTAGGGGTTTTCCCCGGCAGTCTGTCCGCTTCCTAGCCTCTTTTGCAAGCATGGTTTCAAACAGCAATAATGCACTCATACCGGCCAGTAATCATGCATCTGATCCATTATCCACCATACCCACTCAAGGCAGGCTACACTGTTCGCAGCACCCGAAGTACCGCATAACAGGTTTAATCCCTGATCGTAGTCGAATGCAGTCTCGTCCCGTCCGAAGTCAGCAGGTCGTGCCCGCAGACCTGAACGGCTGAGTCCGGCAGTTCTTCCACAAGTCAGGGTCTCCACGGTAAAGGGGTCAACGCCTGCATGCCATTGCAGATCGCCCCTGAACCTTAACTCCCAGCACCGACCCACCGCTGGGCGCAGCGAGCCGGCACAAGGAACTTCATCGATATGCCCTTTAACGGATTTTTAGGCCCGTCCTGAGAAGCGGCAGTACTGACTAGAATACTGCGCCACCCTGTTTTCGCATCTCCATTATAACATATATGCCCCAACTGATAAAGAATCACCAAAGCAAGATTTGAAACAGCCATCTGCGTATTGGCTCGTTATATCACTCTATCTGGCTTATACTCATCCGCAATCATGCCAGTATCACTATCGTTCTTTTTACAGCCTGTCGATGCCGTCCGGATGAAAAATGCATACTCCGGTGTTTTGCTGTAACCTTCAGTTATTCCTGTCTCTTATATAGAAGGCAATATCCCGTAAAAAACCAGCTTTGTCACCGAAACAGGCAAGGGCATCAACAGCAGCCGCCACAGAACCTTCCAGTAATCGGGTCGCCTGTTCCAGTCCATACACTGTCACATACGTGTTTTTACCGGAGATGGCGTCGCTCCCTGATGGTTTCCCCATCTGATCGGTGCTTCCCTTCACATCCATGATATCGTCCTTTATCTGAAATGCAAGGCCGATATTTGCGGCATATTCCGCCAGAGCTTCGTATTCAGAATCTGCAGCTCCGCCAATGCAAGCGCCTGCCAGTACCGCCGCATTGATAAGTGCTCCTGTCTTGCATCTGTGCATATATTCAAGAATGTCTTCCGAAAGCTCGCAACATTCAGAGTTGATATCCAGGGTCTGCCCGCGGATCATGCCTTCGGCGCCGGCATTGGAGGCTATCACTTCCATCGCCTTCACACATGCTGTCAGATCTCCTTCCTTTTTTCGCATATGGGATGCGATGAGTTCAAAAGCCCTGTTGAGCAGCGCATCTCCTGCCAGGATCGCCATCGCTTCGCCGAATACCTTGTGATTCGACGGCATGCCGCGTCTGTAATCATCATTGTCCATTGCCGGAAGGTCATCATGTATGAGGGAGTATGTATGTATCATTTCGATGGCACATGCAAAGGGCAATATATCATTTTTACTGCCGCCAAGCATTTCACACACAGCAAGTGACAATACCGGTCTGAGTCGTTTTCCCCCGGCCGCCAGACTGTATTTCATCGCATTATATATTTCTGCTCCAGGCCTGTCATCTGTTGCAAGACTGCTGTCGAGCGCGTTATTCACGATATTGAGATATTCTTCGTATTTTTTTCTGAAATCTGAAGTTCCGTCCATGTGCACCTTCCGTTCTGATATCAACTCATCGCCCCTGTTCCAACTCGGGCAACTCCTTTTCCGTCACACCGTTTTCTCCCTCGATAAGCATCGTGATGCTGCGCTCTGCTTCATCGAGCTTCTTGCTGCAGTATTTTGTCAATTCGACACCTCTGCGGAAAAAACTTATTGACTCATCCAGCGTCAATTCGCCTTTTTCAAGCTTCTTGACTATCTCCTCAAGCTCTGCCATTGCCTGTTCGAATGTAACTTCTTTATTATCCATTGTTATCCCCCTCGATACTGTCGACAGTGCAGCCAAGTCTGCCGTCGGTCAGACTGATCTCCAGCCTGTCACCCACGCTGACAGCATGTATGGATTTTATCAGACTGCCGTCTTTTTTGGATTTTGTTATACTGTAGCCTCTGGCCAGTGATTTCAGCGGACTCAGTGTATCAAGTGTAGCAGCCAGCAGCGAGAGTCTGTTTCTGTATTCTGTGTTCAGTGCAGATAATGCCTTCTGCATGTATTTTTTCTGCACATCCAGCAGCATTCTGTCCTGATAGATTTTGTTCAATGGCTGCCTGAATGCAACACTGCCTTCTATCCTCTTAAGTAAGAGTCTTTCCATGGATGTTTTTTTCATTACTGCATTTCTGAGGCGGAGTCTCAATCCATCAAGGCGGTTCTCCACCACTGCCCGCTCAGGCATGACAAGCTCTGCCGCTGCTGAAGGAGTGGGAGCCCGAACATCGGCAACGAAATCAGCGATGGTGAAATCAGTTTCGTGTCCGACAGCTGAAATCACAGGTATCCGTGACTCATATATGCTTCTGGCTACGATCTCTTCATTGAAGGGCCAAAGCTCTTCAAGCGACCCTCCTCCTCTTGCCACTATAATTACATCTACATTGTCAAGTTCATTGAATCTGCGTACGGCAGCCGCTATCTGACCGGCAGCCTGCTCTCCCTGGACCTGGACAGGATAGAGCTTCAAATTGACATTGTAGAATCTTCTGCTCAACACATTAATGATGTCTCTGATCACGGCTCCGGTGGATGAGGTGACAACACCGATAGCCCCAGGCAAAAACGGCAGCCTTCTTTTTCTTGATGCATCGAACAATCCCTCTGCTTCGAGCTTCTTCTTCAGCTTTTCAAAAGCTATGTAAAGGGCCCCGATGCCGTCAGGCTGCATCTCCTCAGCATAAAGCTGGTACTGACCGTCTCGTTCGAATACCGAAATGTATCCTCTGATAATGACCTTCATGCCGTTCTCCGGCATAAAAGGCAGCAACGATGCATTTGATCTGAACATAACACATTTCAGCAACGACTTTTCATCCTTGAGTGTGAAATAGAAATGACCGGAATAATGGTTTTTGAAATTGGATATTTCACCTTTCACCCATAATCCGGACAAAACAACATCTTTCGATATCAGGTCCTTTATGTATTTATTCAGTTGGGAAACAGTCAAAACATTCATTGCGGACATCATGTTCAATAACCGTCTTCACTTTCTGTATCTGATTTTTCGTCTCCAGCACCTGACTTGATATCTGATAACCTGCTCAGTATGCCGTTTATGAATGAACCGGCATCCTCGCTGCTGTACTTCTTCGCCAGCTCAACCGCTTCATTGACAGACACACTGAAAGGTATGTCATCCCTGAAACAGATTTCATATATACTGAGTCTCAGTATCGACAGGTCTATTTTGGATATTCTTGAAATCTTCCAGCCCCTGGAATGTTTCTCTATGGTATCGGTAATAAACTTCGAATTACCATACACACCATATACGATATCTTTTATATAAGCTGAATCATTTTCTGAAAAACTGTTTTGTTCAAAGAAAAGACCGAGCTGACCCTCTATATCATCCTTTTGTATCTCCATCTGGTATAAGAGCTTCATTGCCATTTCCCTGGCTGCTCTTCTTCCCATCTTTCATCCTCCTTCTGACTGCTGTAAAAACTCTGCTCCTCAACGATAGGTGCCAGGCGGCAGGACTCTGTCAAGGAGGTTCTTTATGTAATTTTTGTCCTCATGCATCCTTTTCCCGATATAATATCCTACACCAGTCAAAATTGCAATAAAAAGTACCCTGAAAAAACCAAGCACCAGTATGAGTACCGCCAGCAGGAGTCCGGCGGCTGCCCCTTTTATTGCACCACGGTGTTCGTTATAGTATGCCAGGATCTTTTCTGTATCCATGGTCCCTGCCTCCTTATTCCACCCTTGGTCTGTGTGTGATGCCGGAATATATGCTGTCCACTACTACCCTTACAGCTTTTACAATGACACCGGCTGTATCTTCAACAGATTTTTTCACACGCTGCTGCACATCCTCAGTTATGACGGGGATGCTCATGTCCGGCATCACCACCAGTCTGATCTCTATCTCCACTCCATCATCAGATTTCCTGACCAAAGTCTTGGTTTCCCGGACTCCATTTGTCTTTTTCGATGCGTTTATTGCTATATTCTCGATGGAATTGAGTGAAATACTTATTTCTCCGATGTTAGTATGTTTGCTGACAGCTTTTTTATCCTTGCTGCTCCTGACACCTGAAAGCAGGAACATTATACTCAGAGCGAAAAAGACCAGTGCAACAGCAAAGACAGCTATCCTGAGCGCTGTGGCATTATCAGTCGAAATTGCCTGTATAATATGTTCTGAGATGTCCACATAAGCATCCGGAAAGATCGCCACATACATGGCGAATGCGGAAAACACAGCCAGACAGAATGCATATATTGCTAAAAGTATCCTGAAAAATATCTTCACCCGTCATACCACCCTTCATGTTCGAGCGTCACAACACATATGAATGGACTATCCCTCAGCTATGGTGACACCTCCCTGCCATAATCGGGCACTTTCTTCAGAGGAATATCCCCGTGTTTTTTCCTTCCTTACTGAAGAGTGTCACCATACTTATTATAGTTTATTTACCAAAAAAAATAAACCCTGACGGGTTTATTTGCGAATATATGTCTATTTTGTTTTTGTCTGCTCCTCCAGCAGTTCTTTCCTGTGTTCGCGTTCAATATTGACACCCTGTATATGTATGTTCACTTCGACCACTCGCAGACCTGTCATATCTTCCACTGCGTTTTTCACTTTTTCCTGTATAGTCCAGGCAACTTCAGGTATCCTGTAGCCATACTCGACGATTATATACAGATCGATGGCTGCTTCCCTTTCTCCTACCTCGACCTTTACTCCCTTTGACAGGTTTTTCCTTCCCAGAGCCTCTGCTATGCCTCCCGCGATGCCTCCGCTCATGGATGTGACTCCCGGAACCTCCATAGCAGCGATACCTGCTATTATGGCCACAACTTCGTCAGTGATCTTGATGGTCCCTATTTCATTGCTTACGCTCTGCACGTTTTCTTCCATTGCTTGCCTCCACAGGTTTATTTAATTATTGATTATAGCATGTTTGACGTCCAAAGTAAATCAATAGGGGACATTCCTGCTTTTTCGCACCCGACCGGCCTCATGCCGAAGGAGTGTCCCTCAGCATCAGAACATCGTGCTTATGTGGATGTCCTCGACATCGACATCTGCCTGCCGCATAACAATATCGGTTATCTGAGCTGCCTGCGAGCTTGTAAGGCTCGGAGTCTTCACTATTATATCGACGCTTCCGTTATCGGCAAACAGTATGAAGCTGTCTTCAAAGCCCATTTTGTTGATAAGGATCTCTATCCTCGATTCTCTCTCGAGATTCTCCGCAAGAGCCATCATCTTATTGTGGGCTTCTTCCCTTATCTCCGTGCTCACTGTGGCATCTTCGACTATGGCCTTCAGTGAATCGGCAGCCTCGCTCCTGCTCTGTTCTTTATCCATTTTGGCCTGTATGAAATAGTCATTTGCCATTTTGGATGCCGTTATATTGACCTGATCACCAAATCCTTCATCAGCCAGATCGGAATCTGATCCAAACATCTCATCATTATAAATATCACTGTCGACATATAATGCTTCACCTAACCTGCCCTCCGAATCAGCCGACGTGCTCCCCTGTCTGTAGCTGTACTGCAGGTAGCCTGCCACGACGATCAACAGTATCAGCGCCAGAATGACTATCTGCTTTCTTTTCAAAACCATCATCACACTGCCCCCTTTATGTTACTTGCGACATTTGAACACTATTTCTGTCCATCTCAGTTAATAATATATTCAGCTCATTTTAAGTTTATAACGCATCTGTACAAAGAAAACTTTCTGATCCCGTCACTTTTTTCTCTGGACAACCTGGACCTTGTGGGCTGATATGTCCAGGACCACTGTCACGGCTTTACAGATCCTGTCTCTTACCTCGACATTTTCGGCACCCTCGGCAACCACCAGCACGCCCCGTATTTCAGGCTCCAGCTTTTTCAGGATGACAGGAGTTTTCCCTCCTGTTGACGAATCCTCGTAAACCAGATTACTTTCGTATTCCTCAGCCCTCATTTTTCTGGTTCCGCCTTCACTGTCCTTCTCATCTGTTTCATCCTGGCTTCTCTTTATATCATAAGCCGGTACTTTTTCACTTGTGGCAGAATAGGTGACCATCACATCCACCTTTCCGACTCCCTGGATCTGTGAGAGTATCGTTTGCAGCCTGGTTTCAATGTCTTCCGCATCTGTCCGTATCTCAGTGCCGCCGGTCCGGAACGTCCTGTTATCTGTAGCCGCTGTCTCCGGAACTGAATTATCCTTCCTGTTGTCTTTATGCCCAAACAAGGTCGATCCGGCTATAATGATTATCACTCCGATTATTATCACGACGGCTGTATTTTCTATCAGCTTTTTTCTGTCCTGCCGTGCTACCCATTCCCTGATTTTTTCTGTCATTTTTTTGGCAATTTCCATAGTATCACCTCGCAACCTGTGTGATGATTATATGCTCACGGCTTACGCCAAACACATTCGTGATCCGTTCCGACAGCTTTTCCTCCAGCTTCTTGTCAATTGTAGTTCCTTCTGGCATACTTCTCCGGTCTCCGATCTTTACAGGGTCGATCTTCCGGATACCAGGAGTTTTTATGAGATTCAGATCTTCTGTATCTGATGAACTTTTGCCGGCAGGTATTTCTCTGCTGTCCCGATCGCCTGCATCTCTGTGGTCGGCAGCATCAGTCTCCGCTTCGATATATATGCGCTTGATCTCTCCGAATGAGGCTGAATTGTAATCTTCATTTATGATCACATCAGCTTTTGCCTTTTCCACCCCATCCACTTCCTGCGCCTGATGCTCTATCTGTTCTATGATCCTTTTGCGATACAGTCTTACGGTCTGTTTTATCTGCTCCTCTTCGAACAGCATGCCCGCCTTTTCTATTTCCTTCCTGTCGATGGCGCTGGCTGCCATTGTCTGAGAGGATGAAAAATCAAACGGTTTGCCGAACAAGCCGGTGACAGGCTCTATTATGGCAATGACAAGTATCGTACCTGTCATCAGATTTGCGTATTTTCTCATTTTGCCTTTTGGCAAAAGCATTTCAGTGATCACGATAAACAGGACAAGAATTACGATATTGACAGTCCAGTTTTTAACGAACTCGAGCATTACTGCCTCATCCCCTATGTCTTGTATCCCTATCTAAGCATGGCGCTTATATTTCCGGCACTTATCAGTGCGGCAACGCTGACCATGAACATGAATGACACCGATGCAGATAAAGCAAAAATATGCAGCATCGAACCGGCTATTTCATTTATGCAGTTGGTAATACGGCTGTCCGATATGGGCTCGAGCAATGCACCGGCTACCTTGAAGAGTCCTGCCAGTGCAATGATTTTTATAAGCGGCAGCACGCAAATCAGCAATATGCCGATCATCACTGCAAAACCGGCGGCATTCCTGATCATCAATGTACAGCCTATGACTGTATCTGCTGCATCTGAAAGAGTCTTGCCGACTATTGGTATAAATGTGCTTATGGCAAATTTGGCCGCCTTTTGAGTCGCGCCGTCTATTACAGCTCCCAGCGAACCCTGCAGGGAAACTGCTATGATAAATATAGTAAGTATGATGCCCAGGGACCATGACACTATTTGTCTGATCAGGCTCACCAGCCTCGTGAGCTGGATTTTTTCCGATATGTTGTTTACTATGGTCAATATCGCAGAAATAAAGACCAGGGGTACAAATACGTTCCTGATTATGGTGGCGGAAGCCTCTACGATCAAAAGCATCACCGGATGTAGTATACCCCCGGCGGTAATGTTTCCACCTGAGATGAGCAGTGCCATCATAACCGGTATGATCGCATACATGAAACCCACCATACGGTCGATGATGCCGATGCCCATTTTCATCACCGTACCGAAGCTGACAAGCAGTATGGATATCATTACTATATAGCAGACATAAAAAGCTATTTGTCCTGCTCCCTCACTCATGAACCCTGTCTGGAGATTTTTCAGCAGTGCACATATTACAACCAGAACTGTGATTTTTGCAAGGATACCTATGTTCTGGTAAAGCTCCCTGAAAAAAATTTTTAGCGTCCTTGCACCTATTCCCTTCAAATCCATGTCTACCGTTCCTCTGACCAGATCATCGATGAGCCTGCCCGCATCATATCCTCCAAACAGTTCCATGCTTTCTCCGTCAGTGTGCCTTTCGAGCTCTTGCCTTATCCTGTCTATCCCACCTGCCTCATACTGGTTTTCTATAATTTCGGCAATTTCCTCTGCGCCGGCTTCAATGACCTTGCTTCCCTTTGAGCTTCTCTCTGCCCGACAGTCGGCTGATATGAACAGTATCATTGCCGATACTGATATAAGCCAGACCAGCACCACATTGGGCCCCCTTCTGCAAATCATGCTTTTGTCCTCCGTTACGGCATTATTTTGAGTACAAGATCGATCAGTGACGTTATCACCGGTATTGCCAGTGCAATAATTATTACTTTACCTGCCATTTCTATCTTAGATGCGATGGCTCCTTCGCCGGCATCTCTGCATATTTCAGCACCAAATTCAGATATATAGGCTATTCCTGTTATCTTCAGCACGGAAGTGAAATACATCGGCCTGATATCAGCCCTGGCAGCGTATTCCTCAAGCATGTCTACCACTGCTGACAATTTTGCTGCAATGAGCAGGAATATAAGTGCTCCCGCTGCTGTCCCGGCCAGAACAGCTATCTCCGGTTTCTGCCTGCGCAATATGATTATGATGACAGTTGAAACAAGGCCGATGCCAACAATCTGAACTATTTCCATACATTGTCTCCTTAGTGCTCCCGGCATCCCCGGATGTTGTTTTCGCTCAGTCGAGTTTGAATATGGTTTTTACAGTGTCAAATAAAACCGCTATCTCTTTGACTATTATTAAAAGTACAACAATCAGTCCCGCCAGCGTAGTCATCATTGCCTGCTCTTCTCTCCCTGATCTGATCAGCAGTTGATTAAGTACCGCCACCAGGATCCCGATTGCAGCTATCCTGAAAATCAAGTCGATACCCATAGCTCTGTACAACCCCTTTTCGAAGTGATCTTTTGTCCATCCAGTCCTTACTGCTGCAGTTAAATCATGAATATCCGCCGAGCATACGCTGCAGCGGCAGCACCTACACAAGAACGATCACTGCAGCCAGCCCGCAAAGTATCCCGAGGCTACTGTACATGGATTCGTTCTTTTTTCTGCTTTCCTCCGCCTTTTCCTCCTGAATGGCAAGCTGCGCGAGGGTAAGGCGTATATTTTTTATCTGTCCTTCAAGATCCGTATTCCCCAGTGATTTGCCAAAAGACAGAAGTATTTGCTCATCTTCCCTGTTCAATGCAGTCATCCCGATGCTTTTTTTCACAGCTTTTTCCCACGCCTCTGGCGCATTTGCCGCACCGCCTTCTCTTAACAATTCCGCTGCAGTTCTGAAAAATATGCCTGCCTCAGCATCAGCCCTGCTTATGCGGTCGAAAGACGTGACCAGCACATCAGACAAATAGGATATCTGGTTTTCAAACATCTGCAAAAGAGCCTGCAGGCCCCGAAGCTGCTGTGGTCTCTTGTAGTAGTCTCTTGAGAGGATGTACCCGAGAAAACTGCAGGACAGTAAAACTATAATGCTTCCGATTACCTTAAGTAACATACCGGCCTGCCCCCCATATCACCTTCATATCCGTTCCATCAACGACCTCCGACAATGTACCGGGGCCTTCTGAATCATCAAGCACGATATACCTCTCAAATACCTTGTCTTCCATAAGCCTGAGGACTTCTTTCCTGCTCTTGAGTTCAGATATGTTATAGCCGTGAGCTGTGGTGACGATCCTGATACCCGCATTCAATACACTGTGAACAGCCTCCCTGTCTCCGTCATTCCCTATCTCATCTGTGATGATCACTTTGGGAGACATGGACCGGATCATCATTTTCATACCGATGCTCTTGGGACAGCCATCGAGCACATCCGTCCTCAGACCCACATCGTTTTGCGCCATGCCTCTGAATGTCGCCGCTATCTCAGACCGTTCATCGACTATGGCCACCTTGACTCCTCTGAATCCCAGTTCAGGGATACCATTGCTTATGTTTCTTGCGATATCCCGCAGGATCGTGGTTTTCCCGCATTGAGGAGGCGAAACTATGAGAGTGTTGTATATATCCGTGCTGTTTTTCACCAAATACCGCATCACTTTTGAGGAGCAGCCGAAAATCTGATTGGAAAGACGAATGTTCAACCCAGAGATATCCTTTATGTTTCTGACAAAGTCGCCGTCCAGGACAGCTCTCCCTGCAAGACCGACCCTATGTCCGCCTCTTATCGTTATAAATCCGTTTTTGATCTCATCCTGGTAAGCATATATCGAATTTTCACTCATAAGCTCCAAAGTGTCCCTGATATCCTCCTGAGTAACAATAAAACTCCCCGATGCTTTAGGTGAAGGAAGCCCATCGCTGCCAATGAACCATTCCCTGGACCAGTTTTGCAGCACAAGAGGTTTTTCTGCCCTGAGCCGTATCTCCTCCAGCGGCTCCAGTCCACAGATCAAAGCCTTTGATATGGCCACTGCCACTCTTTTGGAAATCAAAGGCAGTATGTCATTCCTAAGACTGCTGGTACTTCTCAGAGGTGATTTGCCCCCGGCATTCACTTTCATCGATGGACTCTCCTCATCAGTAATTTCTGCTCCAAACAGGTGCCCTGCTTCTTCCGTTATTTATAATTATTAAGCTTTGTCCACTTTTATGACTTAAACACGCATATAAAAAACAGGCTTGTTTCAAGCCTGTTTTCGCTTTCTGATACAATGTGTCTGTTCACCTGTCTATCCAACTTGTCCCGCCCCGCCGGCCGGATCCGTTACATTGCCTGGGTTATGAATAATTGCCTGGCCGTATTATTTCAGAGGTCCAAATTCGGATAAAGGCCAGAACCTGAATACAGCCTTGCCTTCGATCTGGCTGCGGTCTATGGCACCGAATGTCCTGCTGTCCTTGCTGACTTCCCTGTTATCACCCAGTACGAAGTATTCATTTTCCTTAAGCCTGACCGGCAACGGCTGTTCCCTCTGAAAAGTCACTCCCCTGGCATACTCTTCCGCCAACTCTTTGCCATTTACATATACTTTTCCGTCTCGTATATCGACTTCATCACCGGGGGTCCCTATAACTCTTTTTACCATCCTTACATTCGTCTTTCTTTCAGCAGGTTTGAAGATGTCTCTCACGTCTGTGAAAAATACACTGATCCTGTCGAAATAGTTCTCAGGGTATTTATTCTCTATGAATACTATTATATCGCCTCTGGAAGGATTTCCAAAAGTATAGCCTAGCTTTTCTATGAACAGATGCTGACCTTCCACAAGAGTATCCTTCATCGAGGTCTGTCTCACCTGTGTGGTTGAGAACACTGCAGTGTTCAGCAGAGCTACAAGTATGAAAGCTGCTCCGAATATGATGATCCATTCCGATATCTCTCTTATCAACGCCTTACCGCTCATATAGCCACCCCATAAAACCAAAAAGGCGGGCTACTGTCTCCAGGTCCCGCCTGTAATATCAATAATACAAGAGAGCCTCAGTCCATAGTATCTTCTTTGTCATCCTCACAGTCTTCACAATCACAGCCGAATTCGATTTCAATACCTTTGCCGCAATGAGGACAGAGGATCGTATTCCCTTTCATGAATGCATCTTCCAGGTTGACTGTTTCGTCACAGTGAGGACAATCCAGTTCGGCAACTATTTCCTCTTCGTCATCATCGTAATACCCGTCGTCATCATCATCCAGGTCATACAAAAGACTTTCTATCTCAGCCAGATCTTCATCTATTTCATCCACCTGCTCGCTGAGCTGTGTCTGGACTTCTACTATATCATCGACAGCCAGTGCAATATCATCCACTACATCCAGTATGGCTTTGAGGAGTTTGCCTTCATTGGTCGAAGTGTCCAGCTGCATCCCGTCTGCAAGCCCTTTCAGATATGCTGCTCTTTCCCTCAGATAATTCATAAGCACCTCCATATTTCTTACAATAATAATGATCGGATTCGCAATAATCGTACTGAATATAATATCTCCGTTGGCAGGAAATTTATTCAAATATTAAACTCTTTCAAGGTATTCTCCTGTTCTTGTGTCGATCCTGATTACATCGCCCTGATTGATGAACAGCGGTACCTTCACAGAAGCACCCGTCTCGACCACTGCAGGCTTTGTTGCGCCGGTAGCTGTATCACCCTTGAACCCGGGCTCCGTTTCTGTTACCTCAAGTTCCACAAAGGTAGGCGGTTCAATGCCAAAAACATTCCCTTTGTATGACAGGATCTTTACCGTCATGTTTTCTTTTATGAATTTCAGTGCATCACCTATTGCGTCTGCTCCCAGCGGCGTTTGCTCGTAGGTTTCCACATCCATGAAGTAATACAGGTCTCCGTCATTGTACAGGTACTGCATGTCCTTTCTTTCGATATGGGCCCTCGGCATTTTATCTGTGGGACTGAATGTCTTTTCGACAGTAGCGCCTGTAATGATGTTTTTGAGTCTTGTCCTTACAAAAGCGGCGCCTTTTCCCGGTTTTACATGCTGGAACTCCACTACCTGGAATATCTGCCCGTCCAGTTCAAAAGTTATGCCATTTTTGAAATCGCCTGCTGTTATCATAAATAAATACCTCCGTTATCTTATTGACAGTCATTTGGTTTTTTGGAGCAAATCAGCCGCATATCCTGTATCGCCCATATAATATTAAAATAAAAAGCCATGTATTTCAAGGTAAAAATTAAAATCAGCAGTGCTACAGGATGATAAGCTCCTTTGATGATCTGGTCAGCACCTGCGGAGTATCACCGGCTACCACTGCCACATCCTCTATCCGCACACCACCGATATCCGATATATATATCCCCGGCTCCACTGTAACAACCATTCCATCCTTCAGCACCATATCGCCTTTGAAAGAAAGAGTCGGGTCTTCATGTATTTCCAGACCTACACCGTGTCCGAGGCCATGTCCGAAATAATCGCCGTACCCGGCTTCCTTTATGAAGTTTCTTGCCGCCAGATCGGTTTCTTTCGCCGGCATGCCGCTTCTTACTGCCTCCAGGCCCTTTTTGTTTGCAGCAAGGACGATTCCGTATATATTTTCAAGCTCAGGATCGGGTTTTCCAATGAAAACCGTCCTGGTGATATCAGAGCAATATCCTTTATATATGGCTCCAAAATCGAGAGTTATCACATCACCATGCTCTATTTTCTTGTCAGAGGCCACTCCATGGGGCATGGATGCACGCTTTCCCGATGCCACGATGGTTTCGAAAGATTTGCCCTCAGCTCCCAGACGTTTCATATGGTATTCCAGTTCATCCGCCACTTCGGTCTCCGTAATGCCAGGCCTGATAAAACCAAGGATATGTGTAAAAGCATCATCTGCTATTTCCACTGCTTTTTCGATCAGTCCGATCTCCGTTGGATCCTTGATGCAGCGAAGCTCCTCTATCATCGCGCCAAGAGGGACAAATTCCTTTACATCCAGCTTCTCAGAATACTTTATATACTGTGAATAGGAAAGGTGATTGTCCTCAAATGCCAGCCTGTTTACTCCCTCATCCTTCACCAGCCTGTTTATATCTTCGAACTGATCCCTCTCATACCGGACAATCTCATAATCAGGAGCCTGGTGTGCCGCTTGTTCCTCATATCTGAAGTCAGTCAGCAGTACTGCGCGGTCCCTGCTTATGAAAAGGATCGCCGCGGTTCCCGTAAAACCGGACAAATACATGTAATTTACACGCTTTGTCACCAGTATGGCATCAATTTCCCCGGATATCATTTTACTGCGGATATTTTTCAGTCTGCTAGTGTATATGTCTGTCAATTCTGATTCTCCTTTGCCTTTGCCTTCAACTCAACATCATAGCTGCCGCCTTCAGTGCGATAATGTAGCTGTTTGCGCCAAATCCGCTGATCTGGCCGGTGCACACGGGAGCAATCACTGATTTGCTCCTGAACTCCTCTCTTGCATGGATATTGGACAGATGTACTTCAATACATGGCAGTTCCACTGCCTTTACAGCATCCCGTATCGCAATGCTGTAATGAGTATATGCACCGGGATTGAGGATGATAAGATCATATTTCCTGCGGGCCTCATGGATTTTATCTATGATTTCACCTTCGTGGTTGGTCTGGATAAAATCTGCTTCCATGCCAAGCCGCTGTGCCTCCTCAATGACAGCTGCAGCTATCTCAGCCAGGGTGACAGTCCCATACACCTCAGGTTCCCGTGAACCAATCAAATTCAGATTAGGACCATTTATCACAATGATTTTTTTCTGCATATCGATATATTTCCCCTTTATCGCTACGTTATCCGATCCACCGCGATCCCGATACCGGCTCAGAGATGCCGGGGTCTTCTTTTCACCAGCACCGCAGCCTTCGTTATGGCCGACACCACATCCACCTCGAACTGCTGTCCGAGCGTGTTTATTTTTGAGTAGAGTTCACCTTTTTTAGTCACCACATACTTGGGCGGAAGATCATTGAGTGCTATGGCTGCGATGTCAAGAAGACATTTCTCACAGGTGCACACATTGATGTCCGCGAGTACTTCCTTCATTTGTCCGAATACGATCTCTTCCATATAATTTTTGATCTGTACCATGATTATTTCCTCCCTGAACGTTGAATTGGCTTATATCATCTGCTGATATAATTGAAGAACCATTGTGTCAGCTCCCAGCCCCAGATCATCGTCACAAACGCACCGGTAACTATGAACGGACCGAATGCCACAGTGTCCTTTCGTTTTTTTATACGAAGAAGCATCAGTGCCATCGAAATCAGACCTCCCAGAAGCACTGACACTGCCAATGCAGTTATGCAAAGCCTCCAGCCCAGGAACAGTCCTATCGGTGCCATCAGCTTCACATCCCCCATTCCCATTGCATCTTCGGTCTTGTATATCAATGAGCCTGTTATGGCAACAAACAGTAAAAAGCCTGATCCCGGGAACAGACCCAGCAACGGAGTCCACCATTTCTCATCTCCGAAAATCTGAGGATTCGGGTAAATGCAGTTCCAGACGAAAAACACAAGGCCTCCAGCCAAAGCTGCAAGCACCAGTCCGTTTGGTATTATCCTGTGGTCGATATCTATGAAGAAGACTGCTGTCAGTATTGTCATGAGATATGCAAAAGCAAAGAAGGGAGCTGTAAATCCGTATCTGTTGAACAAAATAACGAATATCACAGCCGTCAGCAGTTCTACCAGCGGATATCTGAGAGAAATACGTTCGCCGCAGTGCCTGCACCTGCCTCTGAGGAAAACGAAACTTAAGACCGGAAACAGATCCGGTGCAGACAGCCTTTTCCCGCAAGCGGTACATGACGACGGAGGCTTGATTATAGACTTGCGTTCAGGGATTCGGTATATGAGGACATTCACGAATGACCCCACAACAAGCCCGAGAATGAAAACATATACATAAAAAGCTCCCATTGTCTCACCCGTCTCAGAAAAATCAGTATTTAATTCGCCGTAGAGGCTAAAAAACCCTTTAATCCTCCAGATGTTTTAAAAATGATGTCGATAATTTCTGCAAAACATCATCAGAGATCCGGGTATCCATCCAGATCTCGAATGCTCTGATCCCCTGGTAAAACAGCATACCGGCTCCGTTGTATGTGCTGCATCCCTTTTCATGTGCCATGGACAGGAGTCGGGTTCGGGCAGGATTGTATATGACATCGTAAACTATCGGTCGGGATGCAAAATCCACACCATCACCCACAGGACTTGCACCGATATCAGGATACATACCGACTGATGTCGTATTAATGATGATATCAGACTCATTGAGTGCCTCAATTGTCCTTTTCGTGTCAGGTGCCAGCGATAATACAGGCTCTCTGAGACCACTGCCTGCGCGCAGTGTGTCGTTGATATATCCAGCTATTTCCACGGCTTTCGATACTGTCCTGTTTATTATGCAGACCTGGCCGGCTCCCTCCTGAACGACTTTTATCGCCAGTGTCCTTGCTGTTCCGCCGGCCCCCAGGATACAGACTTTTTTCCCTGCAAAATCTGCACCTGTCTGTTTTCTGAATGCCGTTACAAAGCCTTTGCCATCAGTGTTATAGCCATACAGCCTGCCATCCAGGATCTTAACTGTGTTTGCAGTACCCAGCAGTCTGACCTCCTCATCCACTTCATCCAAAAGACTGCAAATTGCTTCCTTGTATGGTATGGTCACATTGAATCCGACAAAACCAAGTGCTGCAAGGCCTTTTACTGCTGCCTCCAGTCCGGTCTCCTCTGTCTTTAGCGGCAGGTATACCCCATTAATACCCATAAGCAAAAAAAGACTGTTGTGGATGACAGGCGAAACCGTATGTTCCACCGGATTTCCAATCAGTCCTGTAAGCACTGTCCGGCCGTCTATCCTCTTATCAAGTACCATCTGTATGCTCCTCACTGCTGTTTGCTCTGAGATAACCTCTGAGTATCCGTCTTTCAAATATCCTCTTCAGTTTCACAAACTTCCCCTCGCGCTGGTCTATTGGCTTAACCAGGATCGTAAACATGCCAGCCCGGTTACCTCCGTAAATGTCGGTAAATATCTGATCCCCGACGACAGCGATCTGTCGGTTCTCAAGCTCCAACAGCCTGGCAGCTTCCAAAAATGCTTTTCTGGCAGGTTTCATCGCTCTGTGGATAGCGTACAGCTTCAGTTTCTCATTGAATTTTATTACGCGCTTTCTGGCCCCATTGGATACGATGCACAGTCTGACTCCTGAAGCCTTCATCGATTCTATCCAGCTCACCACATTTTCATCAGCTTCAGCCACGTGATTCGGGACCAGCGTATTGTCCACATCCAGTATCAGCCCTTTGATATCCTTTTCTTTCAGAATGTCCGCAGTTATTTTGCTTATATTTTCAACATAAAGACCAGGCAGAAATATTTCCTTCATTGCTCCTCCGTCATATCCTCTGTCATATTGCTTGTCAGTTCTGATACTTGCTCATCTGCATCGAAGTCTCGATCAGCTCTTCCACATATACGCCAGCTTCTCTCGCTTTTTCGATATTCTGGGTTGAAAGTGCGCAGGCTTCCTGAGCACTTGCGGTTACCTGTTCACTGACCGCAGAAATCTCATTTATGCTTTCGACCATTTTGTTGTTTGCTTCGAGTATCTTACTGACTTTGTCATTGACCCTGTTGACATTTTCCCTTACCTCATTCATTTTCTGACTGATGCCCGTAAAGATGTCCATAGTTCTGGAAACAAGGGCATTTTGCTCCTCATTTGCTTCCTTCAGCTTCAGCACTGCCTCGACAGATCTGTCTGTCTGATCGTACAATTCGTTTATTATCCTGATTATACCATCGGTGGACTCTTTACTCTGAGCTGCCAGCTTTCTGATCTCGTCGGCAACCACTGCAAAGCCTTTTCCGGTCTCTCCTGCCCTTGCACTTTCGATGGCAGCATTGAGCGACAGGAGGTTGGTCTGCTCGGATATACTTGAAATCAGGTCTGTTATTGTACGTATCTCATCTGTTTTCTGCTTCAGATCCAACATTATATTGTATGCGCTGTCACTGTTTTGACTGACATCGTCCGATTTCTCATTCAGGACCTCGATTATCTCCATACCTTCGGCCACTGCTTCTGCTGTATTCACTGATATCTGCTCCATGACTTCAGAATCCTTCGATGTGTCACTGATGAGTCCGTGTATATCATGGGTGAGTCCGGATTGGACCTGGATATTGGATGCGGTGTCGGCTGCACCCTTTTCGATTTCCATAACGGCATTCGAGGCTGTATTCGTGAATTCTTCCAGTTCTTTGACTATACGGTGCACTTCCTTCGAATTTTTGTCCAGTACTGCCGCTATCTCCAGCACATCCGTGAGTATGTTTTCCTGCTTGGACTGTTCCTCCATTATATCCCTTATTTTCTCCTCGCTGAACGTGTTGGAGATTTTCGTAGAGTACATAAGAGATACGGCGAACATAAGTACACAACCAAACTGTATCAGATAATTCGTAGTATCGTAGCTGCTGTTGTATCCCAGAAAGAACATAAGATACACGATCCTTGCGACATTGACTGACGTGAATGCAACGCTGGCAGCCAATACGAGCTTCAGATCGAAATACAGGAAATAGCTGAGCACTATGGGGAACATATACGCAAATACATGCAGTCTCTCAGGTGGTGCAGTGAACATCGCAAATCCATAAAGCACGAAATACCCTGACAGTGTAATGTATTTCATTATGTTTGACCGGTTGTTCTTCAGAAAAATGAATGTGGCCGTAACCATGGGAATAACTATTATCGCCATCATCACAAGTAAATAGGACAGCGTTTTTGCACCTTTAAAGTACTCTATGATATATCCTGCGATCAGAAACAAATCGATCCCCCAGTTGAGAATCAACACAAACCTGTTTACCCTCCTGGAAGCGACCTTGTAGTCAGTGAGCTTTCTCGAAGCAACCCTATAGTCCATACCTGACCCTCCTCGACAGAATTCTGCTCCATCTATTTCATTATATACTATTTAGTAAAGATAATAAAAATTATTTTGCTTCAAACCAACAAGTTTTTGTGCAGGTATGGATTTTTCATTGAAAAAGTTGCATAATAGAAAAAAGTGTTCTGGTAAATCATTAATAGGAGGTTGGTGTAAAGTGACACAGAAAATAAATGTCCAGAAAACGCAGAACCCCAAACCAAAGCCGGATGAGAAAAATCTCGGATTTGGCCGGTATTTTACGGATCATATGTTTATCATGGATTATGACCCTGAAAAAGGGTGGCATGATCCGCGTATAGTTCCATATGGACCGTTGACTCTGGAGCCTTCGACGATGGTGTTCCACTACGGACAGGCGATCTTCGAAGGCCTGAAGGCCTACAAATCTGCTGACGGCAGGATATTCCTTTTCAGGCCCGATATGAATATGAAAAGAATAAACTTGTCAAATGACAGGATGTCCATACCACCTATAGACGACAAGTTTGCAGTAGAAGCAACCAAGGCTCTCGTCAGCATAGACAGGGACTGGATACCTTCGGAACCAGGGACCTCGCTTTATATCAGGCCGTTCATTATTTCCACCGATCCTTTCGTTGGTGTAAGGCCGTCATATACATATAAATTCATAATAATACTGTCCCCCAGTGGTGCATATTATCCTTCCGGCATAAATCCGGTGAAGATAATGGTCGAAAACGAATATGTACGCGCAGTAAGGGGCGGTACCGGTTTTGCGAAGACAGCTGCCAACTACGCTGCCAGTCTCAAGGCACAGGAGATAGCTGCTGAGCAGGGGTATGTACAGGTGCTTTGGCTCGACGGTATAGAAAGGAAATACATCGAAGAAGTCGGGTCGATGAATGTTTTCTTCAAGATCGGAGATGAAATCGTAACTCCGTCTCTGGATGGCAGCATCCTCCCCGGTATCACCAGAGACTCCTCCATACAACTGCTGAAGAAATGGGGCTACAAGGTCATCGAAAGAAAGATAAGCGTACAGGAATTGTACGATGCACATGCAAAAGGAAAACTGGCTGAGGCCTTTGGCACCGGCACTGCTGCCGTGATCTCTCCCATAGGCGAACTCAACTGGGACGGAAATATCATTACGGTAAACGACGGCAAGATAGGTGAAGTTTCAGCCAGATTGTACGATGCGATAACAGGCATACAGAATGGTACAGTAAAAGATGAATTCGGCTGGATAACCGTGGTCGAATAGATTTGTGACCTGAAGAAGGACAGTCATCTGCCCGCAAAGCACTTTACACTTGCGGCAAATGACTGTCCTTTCTTTTTTATAAACGGGTCCATTAACTGAATCCCAAACAACGCCTTTCGGATCAGGAATATTTTCCCGGACTGATAATAAGATTTTAAATAGCTCAGTAAGAGGTAGTATGATGATGGTGTATACGCTGTTTATCCTGATCCCCGTATCCGTATTGCTATTGTTGATCGTGCAGCCCTCCGGGACCATATATATCCGGCTGCTGTCCATCCCTGTTTTATGTATCATTTTTACAGCATGCCTCATCCTTTTTACTGATACGGCTGCCAAATCCGCTTTGAATGGTCTGAACCTCTGGGCGGCAGTAGTCGTACCATCATTGTTTCCTTTTTTCGTTGCTTCGGAAATGTTAAGCCGCTCAGGCTTCGCACGCTTGACAGGAAAACTGCTGGAGCCTGTCATGAGGCCAGTTTTCAATGTGCCCGGGTGCTCTTCCCTGGCACTTGCACTCGGTATAACATCCGGCTATCCTGTAGGAGCCAAAATCACATCAGATCTCAGAAAAAGCAATGCTCTGACCAGAACTGAGGCAGAACGGCTGCTGGCATTCACCAACAACTCTGGTCCGCTGTTCATAACAGGTGCAGTAGGAACAGGTATGCTAGGTTCAGCTTCAGCCGGCATGTTCCTGTACATATGCCATATTCTGGCATGCATCGCCGTCGGCATCGTTTTCAGTTTTTACAAAAGATCGGAAAAAATGTCTTCCAAACCCTCTGATAGATTTCTTTCAAGACTTGCCACACGAGAGCCCGGCAGACACACCTTCCAGAAAACATGCAGTGATGCCCGGGAAAAATGCAAGAATCCTTTTGCTGATCTGAAAGGAAAGCTGTTCCTGCACGGCAATACCAGGCAGGACCTGGGAACATTGCTGGGTGAAGCTGTCAGGAACTCTGTTTCCACGATCTTGTCCATAGGCGGCTTCATTGCCCTTTTCTCTGTCATTATCAGCTTCCTCGAAGAAACAGGTATTATCAGGATGGCAACTGCGGCGGTTTTGAGCTTTTTACCTCCCGGAGGGCTGCAGTGGGATATCGAAAGCGTGATCTCCGGGGTTTTGAGTGGGATACTTGAAATAACCAACGGCACCGGAACAGTCAGCAGCAGCGCTCCCGTTCCCCTTTGCGTAAAGCTGCCGGCCATCAGCTTCATCATCGGCTGGGCCGGGTTTTCTGTCCACCTTCAGGTTATGAGCATCGTTTCCGAAACGGATATAGGCGTAAAACCATATCTTGCAGGGAAACTCCTGCAAGGCATTGCAGGTGCAGCATTTACCTGGGCGGGCCTGAAGCTTTTCACCATCGATGGCATGTTCAGGCAACCGGTTCTTAGCCTGCCCGGATTTAACATGTTGAGTTTTTTTCAAACGATGGGGCGGTCGGTATATGCCCTCATTATGATCATGGCAATGTGGTACGGTATCATTAAGTTGATGCGGCTTGGACTGGCAATGAAAAAAAAGAGCTCTATTTGAGCTCTTCCCTGTTCGTTTTGATGACAGCGAGGGTATCGCTTAAGATCTCTTCGACTTTATTAAGTATGTTGTCAGCGTATTCCTTTGTACCCAGCCTGATTTCACGGGCATTCTTCTGTGCTGCGGCTACGATCTCATTGGCCTGTTCATATGCTTTTTTGGTTATCTCATGCTCATTCACCATGGATGCGATCTTTCCTTCTGCATCTTTAAGCATATTGTTTGCTTCTTTCTGGGCATCCAGCAGGATCCTCTGGCGTTCTTCCTTCACCCACTTTGCCTGCTTGATATCGTCAGGAAGCTTCAGCCTGAGTTCCTTTACGATTTCGAGAATCTCTTCCTTATCTACAAGGCATTTACCCGTAAAAGGTACACTGACAGTCTTTTCGACCAAGTCCTCCAATGTCTCCAGTATCGAAAGAATCTCCATACTTTTACCCCCTATGATCTATCTGCAGGTCAGCTTTTCAACGATCCTGTCCTTGATGCACTCAGGTACGAGCCCATCTATGTTCCCGCCGTTTCTGGCGATTTCCTTCACAGCACTTGAACTGAGATAGGAATAGTGCACACTGGTCATCATGAACAGCGTTTCCAGATCCGGCTCAAGAGTTTTGTTCAGAAGCGCCATCTGAAACTCATATTCAAAATCCGACATGGCTCTTAAGCCTTTGATAACGGCACGGGCCCCTTCCCTTTTGGCAAAATCAGCCAACAGCCCCGTGAAGCCTGTGACCTTTATATCTTCTCTGTTACCGACAGATGCCTTTATCAGGTCTATTCGCTCTTCTACTGTGAATGCGGGCTTTTTGTTCTCGTTGTTGCCTACTGCCACTATAAGCTTGTCACAGATACATGCAGCCCTCGTTATGATATCGAGATGCCCGTTTGTGATCGGGTCGAAGCTTCCCGGATATACCAGTATCATAGATCGTCTCTACCATCCTTGCTGTATATAGTAATCATTGTATCACCGTATTCTCTGCAGTCAACCGTCCTGTACCTGCCGCAGATCTCAGGCAGAACGTCTGAAGAACTGTGTTCGGCGATAATTATTCCATCGTCCTTCATTATATCATTATTTGTCAATAGTTTTAATGCCTCTTGAACAAATTTTTTATTATAAGGCGGATCCATAAAAATAATGTCAAATCTGTGTTGCTCCCTGTGCAGCTTTTTGACAGCATCTGAATAATCCATACAATATACCGCCGCCATATCTGAAAGCCTCGTATGTGCGAGGTTTTCCTTTATTATACCGCAACATATCGGATTTCGGTCAATGAATACCGCAAATCCGGCCCCTCTGCTCAATGCTTCGATGCCAAGACTCCCTGACCCTGCGAACAGATCCAGCACATGGCTTCCACCTGTCTTAGGTACAATAATGCTGAAAAGTGCTTCCCTAACGATTCCCGGAGTTGGCCTCGTGAGTGTGCCTTTAAGTGTTTTTAGTTTATGCCCTTTTGCAGAGCCCGAAATAACCCTCAGAATAGTATTCTTCCTCCTTGATGCCGTTTTGATTCAGATTTCAGTTCATGCTTATGGTATTCATTACCCCGCTGAACTTCTCGCTGACAGCTTGCCCCAGCAACCGGTTTTCCTCCGCTTCCAGCAGTCTGTCATCCCGGATGAGTATTTCTGCCGCTTCCTGCGCTTTCTTGAGTACTTCCATATCCTTATAAAGATTTGCAATTTTGAGCTCCGGTATACCATGCTGTCTCGTCCCGAAGAAATCGCCAGGCCCTCTCAGTTCCAGGTCCTTTTCCGAAATGACGAAGCCGTCGATAGTTTCAGTCATGACCTTCATTCTTTCTCTGGCCAACTCAGACTTGCTGTCATTGAACAATATGCAGTATGACTGATATCCGCTTCTGCCCACTCTGCCTCTCAACTGATGAAGCTGGGAAAGCCCGAATCTTTCAGCGTTCTCTATTACCATGAGTGCTGCATTCGGAACATTGACACCTACTTCAATGACAGTGGTGGAAACCAGGATATCAGTTTCTCCGGATATGAAGCGCTTCATAACGTCATCCTTTTCAGATGGTCTCATTTTGCCATGTACCAGCCCCACCTTCAGGTCGCTGAATGTCTTATGAGCAAGCTGATATGCAAGTTCAGAGGCCGAAACGGCTTCGACAGCATCAGATTCCTCCACCAGGGGACAGACTATATATACCTGCCTTCCTTCCGCCACCTGCTTTCTGATAAAATTGTAAACCCTCTCGCGCATTGAAGAGTCTACTGCATATGTAAGTACCTTCTTTCTTCCCGGAGGCAGCTCATCTATGATCGAAATGTCCAGATCGCCGTATAATATCAGCGCCAGGGTCCTTGGAATGGGTGTAGCTGTCATGACCAGCATGTCCGGCCGCACCCCCTTCTTCCCCAAAGCCGCTCTCTGCCTTACACCGAATCTGTGCTGTTCGTCGGTGATGACAAGACCGAGGTTTTCAAACACCACCTTATCCTCGATCAAAGCATGGGTGCCAACGATTATATCTATTTCACCCGTTGATATGCCCTCAAGTATCCGCCTGGCATCTTTTGCACCGGTGCTTCCTGTCAGCAGTGCTATATTCAGCCCCAATGGCTCCAGCAACTCCCTGAGCGATGAGTAATGCTGGGCAGCCAGTATTTCAGTGGGAACCATGAAAGCCCCCTGGTATCCACTTTTGGCAGCTTTAACCAGTGCTGCCACTGCCACGATTGTCTTTCCTGAGCCCACATCCCCTTGTACAAGGCGATTCATGACCTTGCTGCTTTCCATGTCCTGCTCTATCTCCTCAAGCACTCTCAACTGAGCATTGGTCAACCTGAACGGCAATCCTTCGATAAATCTTCGGACTTCTTCCCGCGCACCAAACACTATGCCTGACTCAGTGCTTTCCGGCGCGGTCCTTACAGTCATGAGAGCCAGCTGGAGTATCAGCAGTTCTTCAAATACAAGTCGTTCGCGGGCTTTCAGGAAAGCCTCATCGCTTTCCGGAAAATGGATATTGCTGACAGAATACCGGACATCAGCCAAATCATACCGTTCTCTGATCCAGCCAGGCAGGATATCTTCGATGCTGCCGCCGGCATAGCTCAAAGCATTCCTGATGACGGAACGGATGACATTCTGAGTAAGTTTGCCTGTCGATGGGTATATCGGTATTATCCGGCATGTGTTAACCGGTCCTGATCCGTCTATTCTTTCGTATACCGGATTCAAGACTTCAAATGTCCTCCGTTTGGTTACTTTTCCAAAAAATAAATATCTCTCTCCGGGCTTGAGCTGATCCTTGAGATACGGCTTGTTGAACCATACTGCATTTATCAGTCCTGTATCATCTCTGATGCTCACCCTGCTCACTGTAAGACCCCTTCTGGGTCTGGATACGACCACTCCTGATGCGATGATCCCCTCAAAAGAACACTGGTCGCCATCCTGCAGTTCTACCAGCTTTTTCAGCCTGCTGCGGTCTTCATAGTCCCTTGGATAGTGGGAGATCACATCTCCTATCACATGTATGCCGAGCCTTCTGAACAGAGCGGCTCTCGCTTCGCCTACACCTTTCAGATACCGCAGCGGTTTTTTCAACAGCTCTGACCCTTCGTGCATTATACTTCTCCAGTCCGTAGAATAATTCACATATCTAATTTTAATATATCGGGAACTGTTTTTCTATACCCTGATGCGGTTCCCTGCCTGCTTACGCCTGAAGACGGCAGGATGACATAAGGTACATTGGGAAAACTGAATAAATAACACCCTGGACCGAAGGATGAAAAACAGGGTGAACGGTCAGGCAGCTTCTCCATTGTCCACTACGATATTCTGCCTCCATCCGAAAAAAGCCCTTGCAGTATCCGGAACTGTTGTGTTAAAATAGTTATTGTTTTGTGCGATCATAAGCTCCGGCTTTAAGGAGGTGGATATAGATGGCAAGATGTGTGATATGCGATAAAGGTACCGTATTCGGTAATAATGTGAGTCACTCCGTAAGAAAGACAAACAGATCCTGGAAGCCTAATATCAGAAAGGTCAGAGTGATAGAGAACGGCACACCGAAGACCATCAGGGTTTGCTCCAGATGTCTGCGTTCCAACAAGGTCACAAGAGCTGTCTGAGTAAATGTCAGACGGTATCATAAGATCATGCGTTATATCGAAGCGACATAAAAGTCAGGTGAGTTGCTTTTATGTCGCTTTGATTCATAATGTCAGTTCATTCTGAGCACTTTCCTGATCAGATTACCAAAAAACCTGGGCATCTTTACGACCATAATCCTCATAAACGTACTCCCCCCTGAAAGGTCTGTTATTACCAGAATACTCCGCAACCGTGATTTTGTGCGTGTCCGCAGCTGAATGCAACGAAAATCCGCAAATGGAGGCATCGGTCAGTGCTTTGGTTCATACAGCCTGCGGGCAGTCATGACACAATTGCGCCCTGCCGCCTTGGCTTCATACAATGCATCATCCGCCGTGCGGACCAGGTCATTCTCAGTGAGTGCACATTCATCAAAGGTCGATACACCGAAACTCGCGGTCACGGATACGCTTATGAGGTTATCTTCTATGACATGCCTTGATATCATCTTCCTGAGCGTCTCTACTTTCTCATATGCTTCATCAAGACTTGTGCGCGGCAATAGTATGGTAAATTCCTCTCCTCCGTATCTGGCTATCATATCTTCTTTTCTCAGGGTCGAAGCTACGACTTCTGCAACGGATTTGAGTACTTTGTCTCCAAAGAGATGCCCGTACATGTCATTGAATTTTTTGAAATGGTCGATGTCATATATGACAAGAGACAGCGGCCATCCATTCTTTTGCGCTTCTTTGAATTCGAACTGGAGTCTTTCCTGAAAATACTGGCGGTTGTATATCCCGGTAAGCCCGTCCTTCCGCGCCATTTCCTTCATTTTCACATAAAGCTCCGCATTCTCCATTACAATACCCACCTGCTGTGCAATTATCCTGAGGAATCTTACATTTTCGCTGTCGAATGCATTGCTCAGGGTATGCTCGACAAGTATCATCCCGTATTTCCTTGCACTGGTCGTAAGAGGTATGCACATCAGTGAATTTATGTTCCTGCCGCATGCGAAAAGATACTGGTAATAGTCAACATTATTCTCAAGTATGTATTTCCCCTCCATGAGCGCATCCAACAGAATACCGGAGTTGATATTGTCCTTTATCACGGCGAGGTCATCAGGGTCATTGATATTCGTTGTATGGACCTTCAGACGTTCAGATTCCTCATCGTATAAAATTATAGTGGAATAACTGCCTCCGACAACGCCAAGTATGATGTCATTGAGGCGTTTCAACAGTTCCCTGGTGTCCAGGATCGAGCCGATGGCCTGACTGATCTGGTTCAATGTATAAAACTCGGCAATGCTTTTCGAAAGAGTCTTGTTGGATTCCTCCAGCTTATCCGAACTGGAGATGAGCCTGACATATTTCTGCACGATATCATCTCTTTCGTTTTCAAGCATCTTATAGCGTTCATCGAACTGTTCGGTAGTATAAGTGCTTTGAAACTCATCTTCCAGTCTGTGTTTATACAATTCCCCAAAAAAGTATACACATATGAAGGATATGACATACAGTGAGGCAGCCATGCCGATGGTCCTTCTTATATCAGACGGGAATCCGCCGGCTTCCCTTACAAGCGCTGAAAGTTTGCCGTACAGCATAGACATGTGTATTATTGAAGATACGAACACAAGGCAGTTACCATATCTTTTTCCTTTTATGTATGTAGTCATGCACACCGGCAGTAGAAAACCGATATAAAACCACACACCTATGTCTGAATAAATTGCAATGGCGGAAACCAGCGAACTGAACAGTATTTTTTCAAGACAATATACCAGTATATTATCAAGCAGGAAGCTTCTGAACACCTTATATCTTGCCCATTGCAGTGCGAAAACAAGTACGCATATGACCCCGCTCCAGATCATCTTTGCCCTGTGGGCAGGATCAGCAATAAGGGATTTATCCTTCAGGAAGATGTTATCCACAAAATAGATAACAGCTGAAGCAATCAGAAAAATCACCGATGTCCTCAAATATGTAAGCTCATAGGTTTCACACTTGCTCAGGCGTCTGCCTTTCAAACTATCCAGCGAGAATCACCTCAAATACTATTTCCCCCAATATATCTCTATATTGTCTCCCTCGTTGATCACATCGGTAAATGCCGCAGGCCTGCCGTTCAATCTGAGTTCGATCGTCCCCTGCGGTTTTGACAGGTCAAATTCTATGTAATTGAAAATATCTACGAACATATGCCTGGTCTGGCTTTTCTTCAATGAAACGGTTCTGCCGTTCACTGTCACATCAAACCATTCATCTGTTGATGGAAGAAGATCTGTATCTTCCACCGCTTCAATGCCGGGAACCGTTGAGCTGCTTGTGATATCCTGATATTCATCACTCTTTCTTTCGACACATGTGATAATGTCTCCGTTCATCAGCAGGTAATCATAACCGTGATTCTTACTGCCATTGACTGCGATATCGCAATCCACTCCCATGAAGCCTGCCGCCTCCAAAAGTTCACCGAGTGTTCTGATCCTCGAAAACTGCACGACATCTCCATCCTTTATATCGGTTTCGCCGCTGGCCTGCACCCCGTTGACCAGTATCACGGCACTCGTGTCCACGGGATTGCCGTTCAGGATGACTGAACTGTTGCTGTGATCAGGCACAAGTTCACTGGCCTTAACAGATGCATTCCTGCCGTTCTGAGCCGGGATGACAGTGATGTTGTCACCGAATGACAGAGCAGTATCCAGGCTTGCCGGCTTCCCGTTCAGCCAGATCTCAGCGGCTTTCCCGAGCTCACCGCGAAATCTGCGCACTTCACCATTGACAGTACATGTGATGCCTTTACCTGACCGCCCTATCAGGTCTTCAGCATCAAACCCGTACAGGACCAGTGCATCAGAGATAGTAAGCTTTTTGGCATTGAAAAGTTTAACCTTTTTGTCATTCACAGTAACAGACAAAAAATCCTTCCCTGCATTCATCTGCGCAGTGACAGCTATCCCGAACGGTGTAACCGATTCAGGTCCGTAAAGCTTTCTGTCACTGAACCTGACACCTTTTATCACATCCCGGCCCCTTACAGCTACCCTGTCCTCAGGCAGACCGAGCTGCTCCGCCAGGATCTGCGGCAGCAACGGGATACGGCTTCCTCCGCCGACGAGGAATACGGCATTGGGAGACTTGCGGTTGAACTCCAGTATTTTGCCGGATATCGTCGATGCGAGCTGCCTGATCGTATCCTCTATATCCCGCAGTATCTCGGAAGCCGCTATTTCATGCTTCTTCTTAAGTATATCAGTGAACCGTATCCTGTCCTTTCCTGTCGCCAGTGAAGTCTTGATCTTTTCACCGGTCGCAAAATCGACAAGATATTGCTGTGATATCCTTTCAGTTATTTCATCCCCGGCAATGGAAGCCATTGCATATGCAAACACACTGCCATCTTTTGTAAGAGCAATATCCGACGTACCGGCTCCTATGTCGACAAGGGCCAGATTCAACAGCCTCAGATCCTGAGGTATCGTCGCATTGATGGCAGCTATCGGCTCAAGGGTCAGGCTTGAAACTTCAAGACCTATCCTGTTGACCACTGAGTACAGGCTATCCACTACGGTCAACGGCAGGAATGTCGCAAGCAGCTCAACTCCTGCAGACTTACCCTTATGCCCTGTCAGCTTCGTCATCACGTACCCGTTAAGATAATAATTGATAACACTGTATCCGACGCAGTAATACTGAGTTTTATCTTCTTTCTCCGAACCCTCGTCAAGGGTCATCTGAGCACGCTGTATACCTTCTATCTCCAGACTGCTCACAAAATCAGCATCGATCTCAATGTCCTGTTCAAGACTTTTCTCCACTTTGACCTGACATGTCCTGAGCACTCGTCCGGCAGCCGCAATGGCCACTCTTTTGAGCTTGATGCCAAGCCTGGATTCGAGCTTCTGCTTGACTTCAAGAGCTGTGGCGGCAGCCTGATCTATGTCATGTATCTGTCCGTCCACCATTGCCCTGCTCTTATGCTCGCTGATCTCTGTGGCGATCACATGGAAAACATCGCCTTCCTGCATTCCGATCACACCGGCGATGTTGCGGGTACCTATATCCATGGCAAATACTATGTCATCCGGCACCAGATCCTGCATACTGACAGCAGCTTCTGCGTTTTTGTCTGCCAGCCTGATCACTCTGGCATTGCTTCTTCGTGTTTTCCCGCTGCTTTTTCTCTCTGCTGCCTTTTTCCCGGCATTTGCGTTATTCACATTTCTTTTATTGCTTTTCTTTTCCGGGCTGGCACCACGATAATTATCCGCCACAGGGAAATCACCTCTCATTTCTGGACATTGCGGACTCTGCGCTGATTTTGCCGTTTTGCACAATTGTTTGTTATTGCAACTTATATTAATTCGACAACTAAAACATAAATCCTTCTCTCATTTCACCAATTAATTGCTGCTGTACTCCCTCTGCGGATATAAATGCGTCAAAAGTCCCATTTTGTATGGGACTGTAGTCTGTAGGCATATTTTGTACTTTTCAACATTAGTTCATAATAGTATACTGTACTTGGCATTCACAAATTATGTAAATGATAACCATGTTTTAGCTCCAACGGGGAAGGAGAAGCAAAAAGTGCTGTCCATAGCAATTCTCGACGACAATATAAAGGTACTTGAGCAATACGAGGAACTGATCCCCCGCTGGTTTGCCAGGAACGGGATCAGAGGCCGCATCGTTACGGCTACTTCTGATTACAATGAATTTCTTGAAGCTGTAAGGGAACATTCAGTCAATGTGTGCATCATTGATATAAACCTCCGGTCTGAGATAACGGGTCTTTATGTGGCGAAAAAGATAAGACATGAAAACCTGAACACAGAGATCATTTTTTGTACAGGCATGCTGGAGTACATGCACAAAGCTTTTGACGTAAATGCATATCATTACATAATTAAACCGGTAGGAGCAAATCTTGAAAAATGCCTCGTGAAACTTGACAAAGAAATAGAAGCAAGGCAGAATAGAAAACATATACTTGAGTTGAAAACCAAGTCGAACATATATTATGTTGCCCACGATTCGATATCCCATATCATAAGGCAGGGCAGCAAATCGATAATATATTCATCAGGCAATGTTTATGAAGTGTATGAGAGTCTGGATTCACTGGTTGTCAGGCTTGATGCGGACAAATTCATAAGATGCTGCAGGTCTCAGATCATCAACAGAGATTATATAAAGCAGATAGACAGAATAAACAGGAAAATCATTCTGACAAACGGATATGAAGGAAAGCTCAGTCGATTGAAAACATATCGTCTTTTGAAAGGAGCTTCAGATAATGAGGGTTGACACATTGCTGATAAATATAATGTCCGCTTTTCTGGCAAGCCTGTATATTATCTATTTCCAAAGCATCATACGTGGACTGAAGCTGTCAAAAAACGTCAATGCCAGGTTTTCAATCATATTTGCCCTGCTCAATGGCATAGTCTCTTCTTTGTTGCACATGTCTGTGTACAAGCCTGTTGTACTGCTTTTACTGAGCACTGTTATGATCATGGTCCTGTTGAAAACAGGGTTCATCCAGGCATTTTTGTCCTTTTCACTCTATATAATAGGCTTAGCCATCGGCAATGCCTTCATTCCGCTCATAATAAGCGTATTATCTCCCGGCACGTCAGTGGAACAGGTTGTAGCTGATCCCCTGATGGCACTGGCAGGGAATCTTTTCACCAATCTCATCGTGTTTTTGCTGTTTGTTCTGATAAAACCTATTAAGGATTATATCAAAATGCTGACCCGGGATAAATTCCTCCTTATACTGACAGCTGTTACCATAGTCGTTATAACCTCTACATTTGCAATGTACCTGTACACCATGACCCTTGACATTGTAGCCTGTCTCATAATTTCATCCATCAGCATTTCCTACTGTGTATTCATAATACTGATGTGGATCGCATCCCTCAGAAGAGTGATCCGGGATGAAGATCTGAAACACCAGAAATTCTACAATGAATCACTCCGCTCCACTTTGTTCGAGCTGAGAAGGTTCAAGCATGACTGGATCAATAATCTGACAGTTATTGATTCGATGCTCAAGATGAACAAAATAGCCGAGCTTAAGCAATATGTATCTGAACTCATCGGACACTGCTGGTCCCATACAAATACACAGATCTATTCCATCAAAAATGCGGCTTTGTTCGGTATACTGTCATCCAAAGTCAATCTTGCGCATGAAAAGGGCATTTCTGTAAATATGTCCGTTGCCGGCGAGATGGAAAATATATCCGGGATAAAGATATCTGATTTTTGTGAAATAATCGGGATTTTCATGGACAATGCCATCGAGGAAGCATCTGTTTCTGACAGTGTGATAAATATAGACATGAGAGAAGGGGACAATTTCATAGAGATATCCATCTCAAATACCTGTACGACTACTCCGGATATGCAGAAACTAACAGTGGACGGCTACTCTACCAAAGGCGAAGGCCGAGGGATGGGGCTGGCAATAGCAGAAAAAATCATCTCCAGGTACAGGAATATCCTTCACATCACCACATATGAAAACAACATGTTCACACAAACAATAGAAATATTGAAAACAGAAAAAAAGGGGGAATGACCCCCTTGTCAGTTGTCGCCCTTCAGTTGTCTTCTCTGATAAGTGCTTTCGGGCACTCCTTCTGGTAAAAGGTCCAGAACCAGCATCCGTATGCAGAAACGGCAGATGCCACAAAAACTCCTGCCATAGCCAGCAAACATACGAGGACCTTGAAATAATTCTTTTTCATGTCGTCACCTCCTCTCTTCCATATTTATTTTTCGACATCCTGTATGCCAGAGGAGTCATAAACGAAGCCTGTACAAGACATGAAAACAGAATGATATTCGACCATACGACAGGAAGAAAGCAGGATGATGCAAACAATCCTGTCAGCAGCACAAAGCCTCCGATCCGCAGCTGCTTTCTCTGCTTTTCGGATTTGACAGGCTTTTGCGGCAGATCTGCCGGCGCATACAGATATGCGGTCAGATACGAAAAAGGAGCTATGATAACCAATAAGTATATGCGATCGATATTAATGAAGAGCGATGCTGCAACAACACCGAAAACGATCGCAGAATGAGCAATCATGCATCCGAGTTGAGTTTTCGCATGGATACCTCCCAGCAATGTCCTCTGGATGCCGTAAATAACCACAACTGCAGCTACATAAGGCAGGATCCGCAGGATAATGGAAACCGTAAGAATGATACTTATTTTGACTATCTCTGAAACTGTCATGTAAACGCCGTATTCTATGATTTCGCGTCTTTCCTCTGCAATGCCATGCAAAGTAGCGTATATCATATCCGTCACGTATTTGCTGATTTTGTCAAACATCACCATCACCCATTTATATTATACAGGCTGATTCGACACTTCTCCAAAAAACTTATCGAACAGCACTTATCCTTTGTCGAAAGCTTTTTTTTGGCATTTTAATGAATAAATATACCCTCCTGTCTCAGCCAACTTCACACTTTCCTGCTGTTTTTTGTGCTTTTTAATAAATTTCCGGGCAATATCAGGGAAATTATTATATATATTGACAAATAATACACGAAGTGATATTTTATACTTGTTGCGTCATATTTATAAGTTGAAATGATGAAATGAAGTAAAGAGGTTATGACATGTTATCCGAATTAACTGAATGCACTCTACTGATGCTGAAAGTCATCCATGGGATGTACAGTACACAGAGGATAACCTATGAAGAATTTGTAACCCACACAGAGAAAAAGCTTCAGTTCTTATCTGAAAATGTATCACACTTTACATCTGAAGCCGAGAGAAAAAACGCATATGACATAATATGCAAATGCAGTTCCATACTGTCTGCTAACAAGACGGCTGTCTTGCAGTGAAGCAGTCAGATGCCTGTTACATTTCCATGCAGTTTCAGTCTTATGAGCTGTTCATTCAGTATGCCTGCATTTACCTTTTATCCGCATACCTCATGATAGTCGATATTACAGCCTGCACACCGCTGTCGCCGGTACCTTTTTTCATTGATGCGGTATAGCGTTCAGCATTGTTCCACAAATCATATATGGCATGTATCAGTGATCCACTGTCCAAATTTTCTTCAGTCAGGACTTTACTGTAGCCCTGCTTTTCAAAAGAAGCGGCATTTAATATCTGGTCTCCCCGACTGGCAGCTCTGGATAAGGGAATAAGCAAATTTGGCTTTTTCAATGCAAGCAGTTCGAACAGAACAGTGGCACCTGCTCTTGATAAAACCAGATCAGCCAGGGCAAATAAATGAGGCTGTTCCTCATTCACATACTCGAATTGCTTATATCCGTTTATTCCATTCAGCTCTTTCTTTATATTGCCTTTCCCGCAAATGTGACAGACGTTGAAATCCTTCAGCAGTCTGTCGAGTACGCTCCTTACCGCATTATTGATATTCTCTGAGCCAAGGCTGCCTCCGATTACCATGAGGACAGGCTTGGCATCCCTGAACCCGCATATGCTTCTCCCTGTTCGCCTGTCTCCTTCCAGGAGACATTGTCTTATGGGGATCCCTGTCTTTATTCCTTTGCCTTCAGGTATGTATCGCTCTGTTTCAGGGAATGTGTAGCATACAGCTTTGGCAAACGGCATTGAAAGCTTGTTGGTAAGACCCGGCGTTATATCGGATTCATGTATGATGACAGGGATCCTTCTCATCCAGGCAGCCCAAACCACAGGACAGGATACAAAACCTCCCTTGCTGAAAACAACGCAGGGCTTCAGCCTGCCGAGCAGTGTGTATGCCTGAAGAAATCCCGTTACGACTCTGAAAACATCTGTAAAGTTTTTTACGTCAAAGTACCTGCGAAGCTTGCCCGCGCTGATTTCATAATAAGGTATCCCCTCTTTAAGAATCAGTTCCTTCTCGATCCCATTGCGCGAGCCTATGTAACAAATACTGAAGCCTTCCCGTTCCAGATAAGGCTTCAGTGCGATATTGGGCGTCACATGTCCGGACGTGCCGCCTCCTGTCAGGACTATAACCTTTTCTTCATCCATTCGACTCAATCAGATCCCCCGTTTTTCCGCAAAGCCAGTATATCGTGTCCTGCCGGCTCCTGGAATGATCTCAGTCCGAAATGGGGCAGTACCGCGAAAAGGTGATCGAATATATCGGACTGTATATTTTCATATTCTATCCATTCAGTGGTGGAGGTAAACGCATATATCTCAAGCGGAAGACCGTTTGCTCCCGGCGAAAGCTGCCGAACCATCAATGTCATGCCTTTATGTATGCCCGGATGATTTTTGAGATAATTATACACATAAAAGCGGAACGTTCCAATGTTGGTCATCCTTCTTCCGTTTACCGGCACCGATATATCTATATTCCGCTCTTTATTATATATTTCTATTTCATTCTTTTTATTTTCTATGTATTCCTTCAGATACTCTATCTTCGATAGTTTTTCAAGCATTTCATCAGTACAGAATCCGATACTCGTCACATCTATGTTCATACTGCGCTTTATCCTGCGTCCGCCCGAAGCCTTCATTCCTCTCCAGTTCCTGAAAGAATCAGACACCATGGCATTTGCAGGTATCGTGGTTATTGTGTTGTCAAAATTCCGGACCTTCACTGTTGTCAGTGTGAGATCAATAACAGTACCGTCAGCATTATATTTCGGCATCTCGATCCAGTCGCCTATGCGGACCATATCATTCGATGTAAGCTGCAGTCCTGCTACAAACCCCAGGATAGAGCTCTGGAAAACAAGCATTATCACTGCAGACAGCGCTCCGAGACCTCCGAGCAGTATAAGCGGACTTTGACCGATCAGCGCTGATATGATGACTATACCACCGATAATAAATGCAATTATCTTGACTACCTGCAGAATCCCCTTGATAGGTCTGGTTTTTGAGATTTCGAAGGTCCTGTATATGTCATCCGCTGCATTCAGTATCGAATCGATAACAAGGAGCAGCACAATCGCTATATATGCAGACAGGATCCTTTTTATCCAGATTTCGTGATTCGGGAAAAAACCTGTGAAAAAACCAATGATCAACGGAGGCACCAGATGTGCCAGCCGGTGGAACACTCTCCGCTCATACAGCTTGTCGTCCCAGGTATATTTGTTCTGCTTGATCAGCTTTGAAACCAGTTTTAGCAGCACTCTCCTGGCAATAAAGTCGCCCAGCAGACACAACAATACTATTGCCAGCACGACAACTGCTGTGGTAAGGATTTTTGATGCTCCCTCTGTTACGCCCAGATTGTTGAAACTTTCTTCAAGCCAAACCTGCAATGTGATCCCCCCTGTAAAAAATAATATGATTACTGAATCGAAACAGGCTGTCAGCTGTTTTTCATGATAACACTTTCTATCGCATTGGCGACATCTTCGCATGAGTCACAGCATTTTTCGAGATAATGGTAAGTCGTATCCCATGCGGCCAGTTCCCTGTAGTCCTTACATTCCACATAAAGCTTCCTGGTCGCTTCCATAAACAATACATCGCCTTCTTCTTCAAGCCTGTTGACCTCGACAACCAGTTCATGCAGCTTTGTTGATTTGCGGAAATTGCTGAATTCGTTCAATGCTGTCTTTAAAGTATTGCAGCATTTAACTATGACATCCGTCATTTTCAGAGCATGTTCGGTGACCTGGCTGATATTGTACATATACATCCGCATCAGCACATCTTCTATCGTATCGGTAACGGTATCGATAGAATCAGCCATCGCCATGATGTCCTCACGTTCGATGGGAGTTATGAACTCCTTCGCCAGTCTCCTTATCATCCTGTGACGGGCTTCATCACCGCTGTGCTCTATTTCGTGCATTTCCTTCATTTTTTGAGGCAGCATTTCTGAATCGAAATCATTCAATATCTCTTTCAGCAATTCTGCTGCTTTACAGGAATAACCGACCAGTTCCACAAATGTGTCAAAATAGGTTTCACCTTTTTTTCTAGCCATTTTCCGGACCTTCCTCATTAATTATTCTTAAATGCTAAAATATTTTCATAAACAATGCGGCCATCAAAAATCCTATAAGGCCACAACCCGGGAATGTCAGTATCCAGGCCGTCAACATCTCCTTTACCACTCCCCAGTTGACAGAAGTTATCCTTTTGGCCGCACCCACACCCATGATAGCTGTCGTCTTCGTATGCGTCGTGCTGACAGGCAGCCCGAGGAAATTTGCTGTCAACAGGCTCAATGCCCCCACCATGTCTGCGGAAAAACCCTGGTACGTCTCAAGCTTGACCATATCCATCCCGACTGACTTTATTATCCTCATGCCCCCTATCGACGTACCAAGGGCCATAACTGCAGAGCACAGTACTATCAACCACAACGGGATGGTGAAGCTTGTCACATTGGCCTGTCCCTGGGCAAGGAACATACCCAGCATGAACACACCCATGAATTTCTGCCCGTCCTGTGCCCCATGCATGAATGCCATACCTGCAGCACCGGCGATCTGAGCATATTTGAACAAGGAATATGTCTTCCTCCTGTTGGCACCTCTGAAAATGAGTTCAACCAGCTTTACTGTCAGCATTCCTCCGGCAAAGCCCATCACGACTGAAAGGACAAGCCCATAGATCACCTTGATCCACTCGCCGGGATTGATGCCACTTATGCCCCGCTGTAGAGCTATGGCGGCTCCGGAAATACCGGCGATCAGTGCATGACTTTCGCTGGTCGGGATACCAAACCACCATGCCGCCGTTGCCCACGTGACAATGGCCACAAGTGCAGCACAAAGCGCGACAAGCGCCTCATGACTGTCTCCCCTGAAGTCGACCATCTTATAAATCGTCTCGGCAACTTTTGAATTTATCAGTGTCATTACAAGAACTCCAAGAAAATTGAAAACAGAGGCCAGAACAATGGCGGGCCTGGGACCCATCGCCCGTGTTGAGATACAGGTCGCGATCGCATTGGGGGCATCAGTCCATCCATTTACAAGAATAACTCCCAACGTCAGCAATACGATCACCAGCAAAGCCGGGTTTGTAACCAGATTGCCTAAAAACTCAGTTAGTGTAACAGTCATCATCCATCAACTTTCCTGAAAAGATTATGTATTTATATTATGTACCTTACCAAACGACTTTAGCATACCATGTTTTTGATGAGTGGACAATATCATCAGCCACTAATTGTACATTTATCGATAATTTACTATATATAAATGCAAAACCCGACGATTATTTCAGCTATTTTAACCAATGGTCGAGAACCCGGACAGATCTGCATATTCTTTCGAGGCATTGTCAACCCGGCCGATATTTGTGGTTGACAATAGATCCGTTAACATTTAAAATTACATTCAGATATTCGATTATACAAATATCAGGATTCTATTTATCCGATAATGAAAGGGACAAGCAACATGAAGATATCTGTCAGGGAACTGATAATTACATCGCTTTTTACAGCTCTTATGGCTGCAGGTGCTTTCATAAGGATACCTTTCCCGCTGCTGCCTGTGACTCTGCAAACCTTTGTATGCGCTCTTTCCGCGCTGATCCTCGGAACGAGGCTGGGAGCCCTGTCCATGACTGTTTATATGTGCCTTGGCCTGGTGGGGTTGCCGATATTTGCCAGCGGCGGCGGGCCTGCATCGATATTCGATAAAGGCTTTGGTTTTATCATCGGCTTCATAGCAGGTGCCTTTGTTATTGGTACGATATCAGCAAAACACGAAAAACCGACTGTTGCAAATAACCTTAAGGCTTTGCTGCCTGGTCTGGCAGCGATATATGTGCCGGGCATCGTCCATATGCTTCTGATAATGCGCATTTACCTGGGAAATGATCAGGCAGGTATCCTGATGATCCTTTCAGGAAACCTGCCATATCTGATAAAGGATGTTGTCCTTTTCACCACAATCGCATTTGCCGGTGCCTCGCTGCTGCCAGTCGTCAGAAAAGCATTGCCTGGTAGAGGCGCTTGACCATATCTTCAAAATTGAACAGGATCCTCTTTGCGTCAAGACTCCTGTCCTGTATATACCTGAACACATCCTGTGTTTCCTTTGATAAAAAGGTCTCCTTGCAATGAGCGCAATAGTAGACCGGGGCATTGGTCAACGTTACGATTTTTCCCTTTATCCTCTTTTGTGCGTTGATATGATGGACTGTAGTTGTTCGGTCACAAAACAAACATCTTATTGCTTTCATTTTATTACTCCTTTGTTCTTTCTCTTACTTTTTGTATATCAGTACATCATTTTCAATAACCGGTTCAGTTCCAAGCTTACGGCTGAGTTCAACCTGTCTCGTGAGTATTTCTGAAGCATCACTGCCGGTCTGGATCTCTACATATGATTTTTTCAGTATCCTTACGGGTACAGCCGACAGGCCGACCAATTCAGTACCCTTGTATCTCATGTCGACAATGAACGACTCCATGTTTTCAGATTCATTCTGATCGAAGAGGATATTCCCCATACTGTACAGGATCGGCTTCCCCTTGTATAATTCGATCCCCTGGAACTGATGGGGATGATGCCCCAGTATGATATCAGCACCGTCGTCTATCAGTCTGTGGGCGAAATCCACCTGTTCATCCGTTACCCTGAAGCTCTCTTCGATCCCCCAATGGAGTGAAACAGCCAGAAGATCGACCTGATCCCGGTTCTTTTGTATATCTTCTTTTATCGTTTCATATTTCCTCGGCACAACTCCTGATTTTTCCGGCCCCGCTGCGAATGACAGGTAAGGATCTCCGGCGAAAACCAGTTCTGCCATATCGGTATATGCCAGCAAACCGATCCTGATGCCGTTTTTCTCTATGACAGCCATTTGCCTGGCCTCTTCTATATTCCTGCCGCCGCCGGCATGTACTATGCCATTCTGGTCCAGTGATTCCATTGTATCGAACAGGCCTTTTTCATAGTAATCCATGATATGGTTATTGGACAGGCTCAGAAGATTGAAACCCGCACTTGTCAATGCCGTGATCGATTCGGGTTCTGCTTTCAGCACAATTTTCCCGGTCTTATAAAGTCCCTTGCTGCTTGACGTGATCGGAGACTCAAGATTCCCAAAAACGACATCGCCCTGCTCGAACAGATGCCTTACCTTCCCGAAAGCTATCTCGTAGCCTCCGTTCTGCTTTATCCAGTACTCTACTCCCCTGCCAAGCATAATATCGCCTACTGCAAAGAATCTGAGCTCAGGCTCCTCAGGTTCTTCTGCTCCGCTGTCTGCTTCGTTTTCCTGTGTGATACCACCAGTTGAAGCATTCCCCGGATCTCCGCCTGCTTCCTGCGTGCTGTCTTCCCGGGTTCCCGGATCTACATCCTGCTTCCCGTCAAATACATCGCCCTCGCCATGTTCGCTGTCCGAATCTCCGTCAGACAACTGCTCCTTAAGCACCTGTCTGTCTCTGTATGTATTGCTGTGATACAGGATGCCTATGACTGCCCCCGCAACTATGAGTATCGCCAGCGCAAAAAAAGTAAAAACCCTGACCCTTTTCATGACCCTCTCCTGAACTGTTTTTGTAATTTTAATGTGCGGCTGAAAATTACCTTTGAATCTAAGTGTTATAATAACACTAATTTTACAGTCTGTCACGCCCGGGACACCGCCGCTGCCTGTAAGAAAACGGATATGCTCAGCAATAGCCTGTCTCACCCTTCCGGGCAACAAAAAAACTGTATGCCCGAAGCATACAGGAGGCAATAAGGGGTCGTATATCGGTCTGATCAGGACAGCTCTGCCGCCTGGTCATTGCTCTGAGTTTTTGTTTCTGTGCTGTATTGCAACAAGTCCCCGATTTGGATTATAATGACTATTGCAGATTATTAAATGTTTACCACTCCGACTGACAGATAAACAAAAAATTAGCAGAATATTCAACTAATATTTGAGCTTGAAGTCCACATCATAACAACAGGACATGATATGGAGGCTTGTATGAGATCACATATGCACAAGTTCAAATTTGACTGCAGGCTTGCAAATGGCCATGATCACAGATTGCTTGGATATGCAGGCGGAATGGTGGGTATAGGCAGCTTCCATTTCCATTTCTATTACGGCGTGTCTTCCTATCGAAACCATACCCACTATTTCTGCGGTGTGACCGGGATGCCTCAAAAGACTGAAAACGGACACATACACAAGATGGAGGGCATATTGGAATTCAATGACATGCATGAACATGTGTACAAAGGGTATACCTTTGAAGAGATCTCCTATATCCCTTCCGCCCGAGTCATCGGCTTTGTCCGCTGAACCACCGTTCTGTGGTTCTGTCCTTTGTCCGCATCATGCAGATAACTGCCGCGGATATGAAAAAAGACCCGCTGGATGTATATTAGCTTACGGGCCTTTTCCTTGATCTTTCATCGATCCAGACAATCAGTTGCTCAGTAATCCATCCCTGTCTTCAGTGCCTTCATTTCATCCGGGATCAGGTAGTGTTTCCTCTCAGGCAGAACTTTTTTCAGTGCCCTTTCAAAATTCTCCGTCGAAACCACTCCTGTTTCCTTTATAAGCTTCCCGAGCATGACTATGTTTGCAAATGCCAGGTTCCCCATATCAGAAGCTATCTGTGTGGCCGGTATGGCAAATACCTTGATATCCTTGCGGACAGGTTCCCTGTTTATCAGCGAACTGTCGATGAGCAATATGCCGCCTGGCTCCAGATAACTCTCGAATTTGTCCATTGACGGTCTGTTCATGGCCATCACCACAGTTGCGCTGTTCAGTATCGGTGAGCCTACAGGCTCGTCAGAGACAATGACATGACAGTTGGATGTCCCGCCCCGCATTTCCGGACCATAGGATGGAAGGAAGGAAACATGCTTATCTTCAAGCATCCCTGCATATGCTATCAATCTTCCGGCAGACTGTATCCCCTGTCCACCAAAGCCTGAAAAAATCATATCTGTCTGAGCCATGCGTTACACCTCCAAATCCTTTCCCCTGAAGTTGCCCAGCGGATACTGCGGTATCATCTTCTCCTCGACCCATTTCAGTGCCTTTACAGGATCTATGCCCCAATTTGTGGGACATGTTGAAAGGACCTCGACTATGGAAAAGCCAAGACCAGCCATCTGTACCTGAAAAGCTTTTTTTATGGCCTTTTTCGCATTACGTATATTTTTTATATCATGTGTGGAAACGCGCTCCACATAAGCTGCACCTTTGAGCGTAGACAACATTTCGCATACATTCAGCGGATAGCCCTCTATTTCAGGTTTCCTTCCAAAAGGTGAAGTTGTTGTCACCTGCCCGATAAGAGTCGTTGGTGCCATCTGACCCGAAGTCATTCCGTAAATCGCATTGTTTATAAATATCGTTGTGATCTTTTCTCCTCTGTTGGCTGCATGTACGATCTCTGCCGTGCCTATGGCAGCAAGATCGCCGTCTCCCTGGTATGTGAAAACCACATTGTCAGGGTGGACGCGCTTGATACCCGTTGCCACCGCCGGCGCTCTGCCATGGGCAGCCTGGACCATATCGCAGTTGAAATACAGGTAATTGTTATATGCACATCCCACAGGGGATACTCCTATCGTTGTCCCCTCGATGCCAAGCTCATCTATCACTTCTGCCACCATACGGTGTACGATACCATGTGTACAGCCGGGACAGTAGTGCATCTCTGTGTCTCTCAAGGCGTGTGGCCTCTGGAATACTATAGCCATTTTCATTCCCCTTTACTTCAAAATTTCTCTGATTTTCTCCAGTATTTCCTTCTGGGTCGGTATCATACCGCCCGTCCTTCCAAGGAAATGTACCGGTCTTTTGCCGTTGACAGCGAGTCTTACGTCCTCGACCATCTGACCCGCACTCATTTCTACGGACAGAAATGCCTGCGGGACCTGTGCATATTTTTCAAAGGCTGCCGTCGGGAAAGGCCATAATGTGACAGGCCTGATCAGCCCCACCCTGATCCCTTCTTTTTCAGCAGTTTTTATTACATTCTTGATGATCCTTGCCACCGTGCCGTATGCCGCAACGATGATATCAGCATCATCACAGTTGTAGACCTCGACTCTTGTCTCATTCTCGGCTATTTTCCTGTATTTCTCCTGCAACTTCTGATTGTGCTTTTCCAGGACTTCCGGATCTATATATATGGAGGTGATTATATTGTGATCCCTCTTCATGCCTGTTCCTGTCACAGCCCAGCTTTTGTCTGCCTCACATATGTCTTCACTGTCCCTGAACTCGACAGCCTCCATCATCTGTCCAAGCATACCGTCACCCATGATCATGCAAAGGGTACGGTATCTGTCAGCAATGTTGAAGGCCTCTACCACCAGTTCATACAGTTCCTGGACACTGCTGGGCGCAAGCACTACCATCCTGTAATCGCCGTGTCCTCCTCCTTTGGTGGCCTGAAAATAATCGCACTGGGAGGCCAGGATGCCGCCAAGGCCCGGGCCCGCTCTTACTATATTGACAATAACAGCCGGCAGCTCAGCACAGGCTGAGTAGGATATGGCTTCCTGTTTCAGACTTATCCCGGGACTTGAGGATGATGTCATCACTCTTGCTCCGGCACTGGCTGCGCCGTATACCATATTCATTGCAGCTACTTCGCTCTCTGCCTGTATGAAAGTGCCTCCGTACTGGGGCATTTTTTTGGCGAAATAATGAGCTATCTCTGTCTGAGGTGTTATAGGGTAGCCGAAATAATGCCTGCAGCCTGCTCTCAGTGCAGCCTCAGCAATAACCTCGTTGCCCTTCATAAGTATCTTTTCTCCCATCGAACCTTCCCCCTATCACTTCTCTACTACTATGACGCAGTCAGGACAAATCATTGCGCAAAAAGCGCATCCGATGCACTTTTCCATCTCTTTCACCGTTGCCGGGTGAAAACCTTTGAGATTAAGCCTCTCTTCATCCATCAAAACTATTTTCTTCGGGCAGACAGATACACATAGCCTGCAGCCCTTGCAACGATCTTCATCGAAAGTAACTTTTGCCATGTTGCACCTCACTATCTATAAACGATCTTACATATTATAAACCTCATTTTGTTCAATTGCAAGTTGAACGCCCCCGGACTGCTCCCTCACTTCTGACATGAACTTATTGTCAGCCCGCAGCGGCGGGAGTCACTGCCGCTCCCAGGGAAGCCGTATATTCTTTTTCAGATAAAGTTTTTCAATGCCTTTATCTCCCTCATACCCGGACAAAACCTCCTCCATGCCGCTGACAAAACCGACAGGTATGGACAATTCAGCACTGACAGCCTCAAGTATCCGTGCAGCCTCCGCCAGTAGTTCAGGAGTACTGGCATCAAGTATGTTGGCATTGTTCACCAGCTTGTCCACTTTCAGATTCGCACTGCTCTGTATTTCCAGGATCATTTTTACGATTTCTTCTTTTGTTCTTGTCATCGGACGCCGGGTATTTACTACAAAATAATGTATATAGTCTTCGCGGACTATCTGGTCCCTGTATCTGGATACCGCTCTCGCTCCCAGATCATCCCCACCGACATCGATTATCACATTGTAGCTTCTGTCCTCAAACATACCGCTGATTTCTGCAGGCAGTGAAGGCACATCCACATTGGTATTCGCATATATGGGTGTGATTACTTTTATGCCCTCAGCTTCAAGTGTATTTCTGGCATCGGCCGTCCTGAAAAACGGGTTCACGATATCCAAATCTATTATGGCAGTCTTTTTGCCCTTCCCGGCAGCCTGCAGGGCATAATTGACGGCCACCTCGGTTTTCCCGCTGCCAAAGTGGCCGGTGAAAATAACTATCCTTTTGCTGAACATCCGATTCCCCTCGATTCTTCCAAGTATATATTGCAAAGTGTTTTTCAGCTCATTTGCCTGGCTTGATCCCTGCCAGATCGCGTATCACTTCCCCGGCGATCATGAGTCCTGCCACAGGTGGTACGAAAGAAGTGCTTCCTGGTATTCTCTTTTTGGTTTCAGGCTTTACTCCGCTGCATTTCGGACATGTGCAGCAGTCATCCCCATTAGACTGGTCTGTCTTCAGTGGCTCTGCCGGCACTTCATCCGAAAAAACCACCTTGAGGGATGTGATGCCTCTGGCTCTGAGCTCTCTTCGCATCACTCTTGCCAGCGGGTCTGTGGTGGTTTTGCTGATATCTGTTATCACTATCCTGGAAGGATCCAGCTTATTGCCCATCCCCATACTGCTTATGACAGGTATGCCTTTTTCTTTTGCCCTGACCACGATGTCGAGCTTGGCAGCAACGGTGTCAACAGCATCCACTATATAGTCGATCCTGCCTTCCAGCAATCCGCCGGCAGTCTCAGGCAAATAAAAAAGTTGATGTATCTCAACCTCAGCTCCGGGATTGATATCCAGTATCCTTTCCTTCATGACTTCGACCTTGGGCTTCCCAATGGTCTTTCTGGTCGCATGTATCTGCCTGTTGAGATTGGTCAGGCATATATAATCATCGTCCACCAGGATGAATTTCCCCACGCCGCCGCGAACCAATCCTTCAATGACAAAGCTCCCAACTCCGCCTGCTCCAAATACAGCCACTCTTGACCCGGCCAGTTTCCCCAATGCTTCCGGTCCGACCAGCATCTCAAATCTTGAAAACGCATGCTGCATTACTGATTACCGTCCTCTATCAATGTTATGACCCAACTTGTACCCCGTCTTTCCATCCTGGCCTTCATCAACTGACTGAACTGCGATTCAGCAGTCAGTCCAATGGCATGCTGATAACTGATTACAGCCGTGTTTTCATCAGGCATCTGAACATCTGCCAGACTGTCGAACCTGGCCGCTCTGAGCAGCTCAGCGTACATGGAAGCATCGCCCTGCGCATCTATATCTGACTTATGTATCTCACTTACACCAAACTGCGTCAGGATACCCATCCTCAGCACAAAATCATCACCGAGCATGAGCATGGCTTTGTGATAATCGGCATCGGATCCGAGATATCTGTAGAACGACATGAGCTGCTCAACGGGATCACCTGCCTCCGTCAGGTCTTCGTCCCCCGGGACAGATCCTGTATCATCGGGACCGCCAGGATCCATACCCTGACTGTCCCCCCCCTTGTCACTGTCCCCTTCGGAGAGCTCAGTGCCGTCAAGGTTCAGCAGCAGATCCGCTGCAATATCATAAAGAACTTCCATCTGCACGGGTTCCGCACCCGTATCGTCTTCCGGGCGTTTCTCCCGTATCAGTTTGATAATGCCTGATGTATGCCATCCCTCGAATGCGTAATCATATATAAAGCCCTCAGCACTGTTCCTCCCGATTATTGAATTGTCAGGCTTCCTGCTTCCTCTGATCAGGAATTCCAGGTTGGCACAGTCGAGCACCTCAACGATGCTCTCTTCCTGATATACGTTCATGTTCGGAGGATCAGAAAAACTATATGCAAGAAGGCTGAAATCCCTGTTGAAATACATCTTTCCATACTTTGCAGGATATGAAAAAAGCTTTTTCACCGACATGTCGCCCAGGTCTATCACATAGAAAGAAGACTGTACGTACTGGCCCATCCCTGCCCCATTCACCATAAGGTACAACTGTCCATGTACCGGATTGAGCAGTGCCTGCCCTATGGAATATGGGGTGTCTCCTGCCTGAAATGCTACATCTTTTTGCTGTGTACCGTCACTCTGACCGTTGCCGCCCCTGCTGCCAAAAATATCAGCAAGCTCAGGTATCTGACCCTCATCAAGCTCATTTTCGACAGTGGCACCATCCTTATAGTACCTGAGCTTTAAAAAAGCTCTCTTATCTTTATTTTCACATAGCTGTACCGAAATGTCATATTCAGGGCTGTTATAGCTCACAGGAACATTTTCACTGAAGTTCAGCTGATCCTCCTCGCTGTCTGTATCAGATGCAACGGACCCGTCGTCGTCCTTTTGCTCTTCCCCGTCTTCTCCATCCCCTTCATCAGACAGACCCTGTTCCGTAACCGCTGTACTGTCGCCGCCTGCTTCTTCTTCCTGATTTTCCTGTTGCTGTGAGGTTTGCTTCACATGGTCCAGCAGCTTTGTATCGAAATATATGATTGCCCCTGCCAGCATCAGGATGGATACCAAAAATACGATCAATGACTTTCTTCTTTTCACATCGACCACCTGAGTCTTCCCGGCTGCAGCAGCCGTTATTGTCATTCAGGACAAAAAATCCATCCGTTCTATATTATGTTTATATTATACAGAAAGATTTATTCATGTGCAATTCATCACTTTCTGTGATTTTCTTGGCTAGCTCCGAATGGTTTGCTATAATAGGTAAAGTGATAAGCGGACAGACCCGCTAGCTTTTACAGAATGGAGATATGACAGTATGAAATATGTCGTGGTTCTTGGTGACGGAATGGCAGATTACCGAATGTCCCAACTGGGAAACAGGACACCGCTGCAATATGCACGCAAGCCCAATATCGATTTTCTTGCCGCAAATGGCGAAACAGGCATTGTCAGAACGATACCTGAGGGAGCATCCCCGGGGAGCGATACTGCCAACCTGTCTGTAATGGGCTACGATCCCATGAAATACTATACCGGCAGGTCTCCGCTTGAGGCTGTGAGCATGGGAGTCCAGCTTGCAGATACCGATCTCGCATTCAGATGCAACCTGGTGACACTTGACATCGATGGCGATTACGAATCCGCAGTGATGATCGACTATAGTTCAGATGAAATATCCACTTCTGAATCAACTGAGCTCATAAATGAGATCAATAAACAGCTTTCCACCAGCGACATCAGCTTCCATGCCGGTATAAGCTACAGACATTGCATGGTCTGGCATGCCGGATCCGGCTCCAGGAACCTGACGCCTCCGCACGATATACTGGAGAAAAGGATAACACCTTATCTGCCGTCAGGCGATAACAGTGACATGTTTGTCAGATTGCAGAAAAAAAGCAATGAGATCCTGACTAATCATCCGGTCAACAAATCGAGGATCTCCCGCGGGCTTCGTCCCGCCAACTCGATATGGCTCTGGGGCGAAGGCAGGAAACCCGGACTACCGGACTTTACAGCTAAATACGGGCTAAGCGGCTCTGTAGTATCAGCCGTGGATCTCATAAAAGGCATAGGTATCTGTGCCGGGCTGGACACCGTCGATGTTGCCGGTGCTACAGGCAATATAAATACTAATTTCAGAGGAAAAGCCGAAGCGGCCCTGAAGGAGCTTCAAAACGGGAAAGATTTCGTCTATATCCATATTGAAGCCCCGGACGAGTGCGGACACAGGTTCGAAATCGAAAACAAGGTCAGGTCCATCGAATTGATAGATGAACTTGTCGTAGGTGTATTGCTGGAAGGACTTGCTGCATATGATGACTTCAGCCTGATGGTGCTCCCTGATCATCCGACTCCGCTTTCGCTGAGGACCCACACATCAGATCCGGTTCCTTATGTGATCTACAGAAAGCGCAGCGAAAAGCCGTCAGGCGTCGCCGGTTATGATGAATTCCAGGCACAGGAAACAGGTGTATACGTCGAAGAAGGCCACAAACTGATGGAGCGGTTCCTGCAGCTTTGATGGGCCTGCATCTCATGAAAGCCACCGTACCGGCCCCCATGGTCTGATGCTGCCGCATGCTATCCGTTTGCCTGAATTCCCCGAAGGCTGGGTTCTGTAATCATCCGGGTTCTCATGTATTATGACGGTCCTGCCAAGAACATCTTCGACAGTGAACCTGTCTGTCGCGAAGCACATCCTTGCTCTGCCGTTGCTTGCCACTAATACCGGAAAATCTCCTGCATGATTACCGTGAGGCTGATTTGTCGGGTTCCAGTGGCCTCCACAACCTTCAAATGGTTTTTCCGGATCTCCGATACAGCACTGACTGCCTTCATGTATGTGGAACCCAAAAGGCCCTACAGGGCTTTGGGCTCCAATGGCAGGTCTGTACGGGGGCAATCCTCTCACGTCGGCACAGACCACAGTGCCGTCAGGAGTATCAGCAAAGGTTATCAAACCTGTTATGGACGGGTAGTCAGGACCGGCAATGAGCATGGCATAAGCTGAAATGATTTTTGGCAGGCATGAGGCATTGCAGCTTTCGCGGTACAACCCGCTGAAACCTTCAGGACAAGCTGTACCTGCACCCATGGAGCACACTTTTTCCTGACTTTTTGGATACATCATGCACGGCAGCCGGGCAAAGGACATCCCGGCAGTTGGATAACAAAAATACATGGCAGACCCTCCGGACCCTTTTTGCTGTTCTCCAACGAGAAATCAGCAAGGCTTCATCTCACTGTACTATATTATGTTAATAAGTTTGAGACAGTTCCTGATCAGACAGGTTCTCTGATCAGCATTTCGAGTCCGGCACCGGATTACTTCCAAATATCATCAAGGTCTTCCGCTTCATGTTCACATGTCCGGTTCCTGCTCATCAGCGAAGATACGGCACTGGCAGGATCCTTGCCTTCAAACAGGATTGCATGGGCCTCAGCAGTGATAGGCATCGAAATCCCCAGTTCTCTTGAAAGCTTATATACAGGTTCAGTCGTGTATACCCCTTCCACGACCATTTTGACCTCTTCCAGGGTCTGCTCAACTGTCAGTCCCTGGCCGATGAGTATCCCGGCGCGTCTGTTCCTGCTGTGCATGCTGGTACATGTTACTATCAGGTCACCGATACCTGCAAGCCCTGAGAAGGTTTGCCTTTTGGCCCCCATTGCACATCCGAGCCTGGATATCTCGGCTATGCCCCTGGTCATCAGTGCCGCTTTTGTGTTGTCCCCGTAGCCGAGTCCGTCAGATATCCCAGCACACAGTGCTATTATGTTCTTTATCGCCCCTCCGAGCTCTACACCGACTATGTCCGGATTGGTATAAACCCTGAATCTCGGAGACATGAACAGATCCTGTATCATTTCGGCCGCTTTCCTGCTTTCAGAAGCAGCGACATATGCAGTGGGTATGCCCTTTGAGAGTTCCTCAGCGTGACATGGCCCGGACATTGCCACAACTGTGATCCCGGGCAGTTCTTCATTAATGACCTCGGACATCCTGAGTCCGGACCCTTTTTCCAGACCTTTTGAAAAACAACTGATCAGCGACGGCTTTTGCTTTAGCGAAGCAATGGCACTCATATTCTCTCTGACCTTCTGAGCCGGTATGACAATGATGCAGATATCCGAGAACTGCATCGCTTCTTCGAGATCATCAGTACAGCTTACACTCTGTGGTACGACCACTCCTGGAAGCTTGTCCTTCTGTTCCCTCAGATTGTTGATCATATCCACTTCGTCCCTGTATATTGACCACATCATCACATTATGCCCGTTATCAGCGAGCAGCACGGAAACTGCTGTACCCATGCTTCCCGCTCCAAGAACAGAAACATTCCTCCCCATGCAGATCTCTCCTTTATCTCTTTTTGCCGAAAGAAAATTTCGATTCTGTACCGCTCAGCAGCCGTCTGATATTTTCATGATGCTTCAGAATTATGACCAATGCTATCAGACCTGAAAAAATAAGAGTGGGAGCTTCCCTGCCCAAAACAGCAGCAGCTATCGGAAAAAGAAGGGCTGCCGTCATCGATCCCAGCGAAACATACCCTGTGAGCAGCACTATTACAATAAAAATCAGCAGAAGACCAAGCGCCACCACCCAGTCGAACATGAGCAGTACCGCAAAGGTTGTCAGGACTCCTTTACCTCCCCTGAAACGGAAAAAGACAGGCCATATATGTCCTGTTATGCATGCAGTACCACCAAGCATCCCACCAATGGGAGCACCGTATATGTAATAGCCTGCCAGCCAGGCCAGAATGCCTTTACCTATGTCTCCAAGTATCACCAGCAATGCAGCTTTTTTCCCCAGAGTTCTCAGAGTATTGGTCATACCTGCATTCCCGCTGCCGTGCTTGCGCACATCGACTTTATAGAATCTGCCTACTATCAGCGATGTGTTCAGGCTTCCCAGCAGGTATCCCGCTGCTATGGCAAGTACTGTCCTGATATACATATGTGGATCCTCCATAGTATTTATTTTATCGCTGTATCTTCTCTTTCAGACCATACAGGGTCCTGCGCGGTTCAATCCTTATTGTCCCGTTCCCTGAGTATGAACCTTATGGGGGTACCTTCGAACCCGTAACTCTTCCTGAGCTGATTCTCAAGATATCGCTCATAGGAATAGTGGAAAAGTTCCCTGTCATTCATAAATATCACAAATGTAGGAGGCCTGACTGCCGCCTGCACAGCATAATACAGTTTTAGCCTCCTGCCTTTATCGGACGGCGGCTGTACCATCGCCGTCGCTTCATTGAGCAGGTCATTGAGCATTCCGGTTGAAATCCTGAGAGATGCCTGTTCATATATGAATTTCACCAGTTCCAGCAATCTGTGTACTCTTTGTCCGGTTCTGACAGAAATGAACAACACAGGTGCGTACTGCATGAAGCCCAGCTTCTCGTTTACTTTCCTGCGGTATTCATCCATCGTGCCGGTTCCTTTTTCAACAAGATCCCATTTGTTTATGACGATCACTGATGCCTTCCCCTGCTCGTGGGCGTACCCGGCTATCCTTGTATCCTGTTCAGTCACACCCTCCAGGGCATCAATCATGATCACACAGACATCAGACCTTTCTATTGCCGTCCAGGATCTGAGCACACTGTATCTTTCGATGCTTTCGGTTATCCTGCTTTTTCTGCGTATGCCAGCAGTATCTATGAGCACGAATTTACCTCCATCCTGCTCCACATACGTGTCTACTGCATCCCTTGTGGTCCCCGGTATATCACTGACTATGACCCTTTCCTCGCCGATCAGCCTGTTGACCAGTGAAGACTTTCCGGAGTTGGGTTTTCCGACCACAGCTACTTTTATGACATTATCCTCTGAATCTTCCAGGTTTTCGTCGGGGAAAAAGCTGTATATCTTATCGAGCAGATCTCCCATCCCGAGACCATGTACGGAAGACACCGTTTCCACATCTCCCAGTGCAAGATTGTAAAACTCATATATTTCCGGCGGTGGTTCCCCAATATTGTCGACCTTGTTGGCCACCAGAACCACAGGTTTGCTGGTCTTGCGCAGCATCGTTGCTATTTCTTTGTCCGAAGCCGTCATGCCCTCCTTGCCATCCACCATAAAAACAATGACATCAGCCAGTTCCACAGCCACTTCAGCTTGTCTGCGTATCTGCTGCATGATTTTATCTTCTGAATACGGCTCGATGCCTCCCGTGTCTATGAGCGTGAATGTCCTGTTTCTCCACTCCGCTTCTGCATAGACCCTGTCTCTGGTCACGCCAGGTGTATCTTCAACGATCGAGATCCGTTTTCCGCATATATAATTGAAAAAGGTAGACTTGCCGACATTAGGCCTGCCAACAATCGCTACTATCGGTTTTGCCAAATGATTCACCCTCTTTGTACGTTGTCCCCAAAATCCTGTCTGCAAAATCCGCACCATCATTGTCAACAACAGTGATTTTTTTGCCCAGGACCTCACTCAGCCTGTCAACTGTGAAATCGTCAAGGAACAGTTCTTCATCTGACTTCAGCATGCTCTTTGATATGAGCAGCTCGCTGCCCAGCGGCATGCCCCTGAGCTGGCGTACTATGTCAGTGCCGGTCAGAAGGCCCGTCACCGTGACATTTTCTCCAAAAAATTCGTTTTCTATCGCATAAACGATTATCTGCAATCCATTATACCGCTTTTCCAGAGTCCGGGCCATTTGCCTGATATAGCCCGATGCACATTTGCCCGTTGCTATGCTCACAGTCCTGGCCGGCTGACCCTTCCATTGCCTGTCCAGCATCTCTCCGTTCGTATCCAGGTATCTGTAGAATTCATATATAAATTGGGTCATAAGCCCCACACCATTCTCTATCTGAGGAAAATCTTCGTATTCTTCATATGCCGGCAGTTCGACCCCGGCTTTGATATAAAATTCATCAGCAGGATAAACCAATCTTGTCCCATGCTCTTCAAGGCATTTCCTCTGCCATTTTCCGACTTGTTCCAGTACTTTTCCGGCATCATCGGCATTAAAAGGCTCAAGAGGATACAAGCCTTCTCTCCATTTTGTCAGACCTACCGGCACGACTGATATGCTGGCAATACCCGGACGCAAAGCAGTCAGATCCTTCAGTGTACTGTCCAGCTCAGCTCCGTCATTGAGCCCTTTGCACAATACTATCTGTGCATTCACATCTATACCGCCTTCGGCGAAGATCCCGATCTTCTCAAGCACATCGCCGGCAAACCGGTTGCCCAGCATTTTTACCCTGAGATCCGGATCAGTGGTGTGGACAGATACATTCACAGGAGTCATCCTGTACCTGACTATTCTGTCCAGCTCTTCTCTATTCATATTGGTCAGCGTGACATAGTTGCCTGTGAGGAAAGACAGCCTCGAATCATCATCCTTGAAATACAGGGTATCCCGCATCCCTTTCGGAAGCTGATCGATAAAGCAAAACAGACATTTATTCGTACAGTGTCTGGCCCCGGAAATCAAAGGGTCTTCAAATTCAAGACCCAGATCTTCATATTCATCTTTCTCGATTTCTATTTCCCAGACCTCACCATTCTTTTTCTCGACTTCCACGAGAAGACTCGAGTCTGCTGTGATAAACCGGTAATCGAATATATCTGTTATCTGTTGACCGTTCACAGCCAGCAGCAGATCTCCCGGCTCGATACCTGCATCCATTGCTGCACTGTTTGGTTGGACCTTGTCGATGATGATGCTTCTTTTCATCTGCGCTCACACCTTAAAAAGGCTGTCTTTTGAAGACAGCCTTTTTCGTCGTTAGAATCCGGTCTGTTCAAACCGGACTGTTATGCCTCAACTTCCTTCAGAACTTCCCTGCCGCCATAATATCCACATTCCTTGCAGACTATATGAGGAGCTTTCAGCGTATGACACTGCGGACAGCTGACCAGGTTGGGCTGGGACAGCTTCCAGTGGGATCTCCTGTTATCTCTTCTGGCTTTAGATGTTCTGCGTTTTGGGTTTGCCATATTCTAACACCTCCCTGATAAGCGTATGTCACGATCTTTCAAAAAATTTGTTCAGACCTTCCATGCGCGGATCGATACCATCATCGATACAGTCGCACTGAACCTCGTTTAGGTTTCCACCGCATTTGCTGCATAATCCCCTGCACTGGTCGGAACACAAATGCTTCATCGGAAGGTTCAGAATAATATTATCATTGAGTGCCCTGCTGATGTCAAGCATTTTTCCTTCAAAAGGATACATATCCTTCTTATCGGCATCGCTGTTGCTCGTAAAGTTTTCACTTATTTTCAGTCTCAACCTGCTGCTGACTTCACCAAGGCATCTGTAGCACGCACTTTTATAAACGGCTTCCAGCCATCCTGCAAGATGCAGGATACCGTTATTGTTGGTCAAAGTGCCGCAGAAAGACATGTCACCTTCGATGATATATCCGTCTGCAGGTTCCTGCTGTAGCGGTACTCCGGTCAAATCGACCTTCATATCCGCACCATCAGACACTAAAATATCTGAAATATCGATCTTCATAAGCGATACCCCTCAAATCAGCAACAAAAGAAATTATACTAACTAATACCTGCAATGTCAAGGTAATTATTTCGCTATCAGCTTCAGTGTCTCTCTGGCTATTGCAAGCTCCTCGTTGGTGGGGATCACAAGTGTCCTGACTTTTGCGTCTTCTGTGCTTATATCCATTTCCTGACCTCTGACCTTGTTCTTCTCAGGGTCGATGCCAAGCCCCAGAAAATCCAGGTTCTCCATGATTATCTCACGCACCAGCGGGTTGTTCTCACCGATCCCCGCTGTGAAGACAACGGCATCCAGTCCGTTCATAACGGCTGCGTAACTGCCGATATACTGTTTTACCCTGTAGCAGAATATTTTGATAGCCAGCCTGGCCCTTCCGTTACCGTTGTCAAATGCTTCCTCCAGATCCCTGAAATCACTGCTGACACCAGAAATCCCCAGGACACCCGACTTTTTATTGAGATACTCGTCGATTTCCCTGGGTGTCATCTTCTCATTTTCCATCAGGAATTTTACCACCGCCGGGTCAACTGTACCACTCCTGGTACCCATTGCAAGACCGTCAAGCGGAGTAAAGCCCATGCTGGTTTCAACAGATTTGCCGTACTCGACGGCACATACACTGGCTCCATTGCCAAGATGGCAGGTTATGAGCTTCAGCTCTTCCAGTGGCTTCCCCAGCATGGCTGCAGCCCTTTGAGCAACATATTTATGAGATGTCCCATGGAATCCGTATTTCCTTATCCCGTGCTTTTCATACATTTCGTACGGCAGTGCATATAGATACGCATACTGGGGAAGTGTCTGGTGGAATGCAGTATCGAACACAGCCACCATCGGAGTGTCGGGCATTATATGCTGACATGCTTCGATGCCGATGATATTCGGCGGGTTGTGGAGCGGAGCCAGTTCTATACACTCTCTTATGGCACCCATCACATCTTCATCTATTATTACTGAATCATGGAATCTTTCTCCTCCATGGACTATGCGGTGCCCTACTGCTGCTATTTCTGACATATCACTGATAACACCGTTCTTTTCATCAGTCAGTACACCCATGACCTGCTTTATCGCAGCCCTGTGATTCGTCATATCGATATCGACGACGATAGTATCACTTCCTGTTTTGGTGTGCTTTATGAACGAATTGTCTATACCGATCCTGTCGCAAAGACCTTTTGCCAGCACAGCTTCATTTTCCATGTCTATAAGCTGATACTTCAAAGAAGAACTGCCTGTGTTTATAACCAAAATTTTCATCTATAACAGCTCCTTTAAATTATTTGTGCCTGGACTGCAGTTATGGCAACAACACCCACGATATCTTCAGCCGAACAGCCCCTGGAAAGATCATTCACCGGTTTTGCTATCCCCTGTGTGATAGGTCCGTAAGCCTCAGCCTTGGCAAGCCTCTGTGTCAGCTTGTATGCGATATTGCCACAGTTGAGATCGGGGAAAACCAGCACATTGGCCTTACCTGCCACCGGGCTGCCCTTCGCCTTGAATTGTCCTACTGACGGTACAAGTGCAGCATCCGCCTGCAGTTCACCGTCGATCAGCAGTTCCGGAGCCTTCTGCTTTGCCAGCTTTGTTGCTTCCACAACTTTATTGGTCAGCTCGCTTTCAGCACTGCCATAAGTGGAATAAGAAAGCATGGCTACGACCGGTTCTGCCTGGATCAGATTTTTAAATGTTTTGGCAGATGAAATCGCTATTTCGGATAGCTGATCCGCATCGGGATTCTCGACCAGACCGCTGTCAGCATATATAAAGGTGCCATTGCAGCCGTATTCACAGTCAGGCACCACCATTACGAAAAATGCCGAGACCAGTTTAGTACCCGGTGCTGTCTTCAGTATCTGCAAAGCAGGCCTGAGAGTTTCAGCTGTGGAATGTATCGCTCCTGCGACCATTCCGTCTGCATCGCCCATCTTTACCATCATAACGCCCCAGTAAAGTTCATCCTTCACAAGCTCGCGCGCCTGCTCAGGCGTCATCCCCTTTGACTTCCTCAGCTCATAAAGCTCTTGTGCATACCTGTCGAAATCAGGCGAAGTCTCAGGATCAACTATGACTGCCCCTGAAATATCCAGATCACCGGCAAGCCTTTTGATCTCAGCTTCTTTGCCCACCAGAACGATCCTGGCGATACCTTTTTCCTGCACCATCGCTGCAGCCTTTATCGTTCTGATGTCTGAGCTTTCAGGCAGCACGATGGTTTTGATGTCTTTTTTTGCGCGTTCACTGATCTGTTCAAGAAATTTCAATTAAAAGACCCCTTTCAAGTAGAAATATATCTGCTGTTATTTTGTCCTGATCTGATATGTTTAGTCCGATACAAACCTGAGTGTTTGATTATCACCTGGTTCTAACATCAGCTTATATCAGGCATTTCAGCCATGTTTATTATATACAAAACGTTTATTGTATACAAGATACAATTTGAAAGAATAACGACTTGTTTTCGCATTCAATTAAAACAACTTATTTCGGGATGTAAACAAAGCAACCCTTCCTTCGGATGCCAGCAGAACCATACCTGTTCCGGACACTGGCAAAACAACCCCTGTTGTGCAAAATGGCAGCCAAAGTCACTGGTTTGAAATCTGTCATTTACCATAATGCTGAAAACGTATTATTATGTTACCTCCTATTGAGGTCTTTCAATAATAATACCGAAAAACGCTGACTTTATTCGAAATTTCGAACATACTAGCTGATAAAATTCTACTAAAGTCCTTGTTTGATTTTTTGTGCTAAAATTCTATGAGAGCCAGTCACCTGATATAGAATGAAAGCAGGGTCAGACGCCAGCTGTCGAATAAAGCCGGAGTAAGTACCGGATATCTGATGAATGCCAGGGCCAGTATTCGCCGAGACCGGTACAGGACTGGCCAGGTGTTTGTCTGCACTGCATAAGACTGATCAGACAATTGTCGTATCAACACTTATCTTGCCGAATGACATTATAAAAAATGTCTTGTATTTGGTGATATCGATATCAAAATCGGAACGGGATTCCCGGGCGTCCTGCGGCTTGCTCTGTATAAGTGGTCCATAACCGTCGGCCAGCTTCAGAGTTCCCCCATGCTTTTCCACTATCTTTCCGGCAATGGCAAGACCCAGCCCGGTCCCGCCACTGCTCCTTGATCCATCAGCCTTTACAAAAGGATCGAATACAGTCTGGCGGATATCTTCCGGGATCCCGATACCGTCGTCCGCAATCACAATGTCGGTGCGGTCATACATATTATACAGCCCCAGAAACACAGATGTCCCGGGAGGATTGTGCCTGATGGCATTGACCAGGATATTGGAAACAGCCCTGGTCATCTCTTTCCTGTCAAGCATGTACATTACCCTGTCCTGCGGAATTTGCAGTTCCAATTCAAGCCCTTTGTCTTCCATTTGCTCATAGTGTTCTGCAGCCATATCCCTGAGGAACTCTGCCAGATCGATTTTTTCCAGATCCGGATCTGTTTCCCTGAAGTCCAGCTTTGCCAGCTCGAATAAGTCCTCGATCATGTTGGAAACATGAACGGATTTATTGTAGATGGCCTCGATGTATCTCTTCTTTTTGTCTTCATCCCTGACCATGTCTTCGGCCAGTGCTTTGCTGTATCCGCTGATTATCGTCATCGGCGTTTTGAGGTCATGTGATATATCAATGAACATGCGGTTTCTGGCTTTCTCCAGTCTGGCCTTTTCTTTTTCAGCAGACTCAAGCTTTTCAGCCATTTCATTAAAAGCATCCCGTATCTGCAAAAACTCATTTTCCGCCCGGAAGTCCATGCGCGTATCCAGCTTTCCAGATCTGAATTCGTGTATCGCAGTGGTTATCCGGGACAGCGGCCTGCTTATCTTTGCAGCAGACCATTTGCTGTACAGGAATATATTAAGCAGGAAAAGTAGAAGAAACAGAAACAACGATACGAAAACAATGGCCAGGATTTTTTTTGTTACAGGAAGTGGTGCATTTATCAAGTTCAACTGCAGCTCTATATTCTCCTCCGGAAGCAGTATCAGGCATGTATAATCATGTCCGCCTGCCGAAGTGAAATTGCTGGCCGTACAAAACCACCCGGTACTTCCCCCGGGATAGCTCAGCATTTCATACAGCTGTTTGCTGTCGTACCTGTAATCTGCCGTCTTTTTGTCACCTTTTACAAAGATGACCCTGTTGTCTTCATCAAGTATTTCAACCCAACCGCCCATCAAAGTTATTTCTGTGATATCCATCTGTTCATAGTCCGGTCCTGCCATCTGCTCAGCCGTCAAGGGAGGAAGGTCCTCGTCTGACATACTCCCGGTCAGCAAAGCCGCAAGGAACAAGATTGAAAGGGCTGCTGCCACCAGCAGGATAATGACGAAAACCACATAATTCTTTATAAGCGTTCCGTGAAGGGTCCTTTTTTTCACAGTTACTTCTCCTTTTCAAATCGGTAACCAAGTCCTCTGATGGTTTTCAGGTATTTGGGGGCTCGCGAATCGTCCTCAATCTTATCCCGAAGCTTGCTTATATGTACCATTATCGTGTTGTCATCGCTCTCGTAAAAATCTTCTCCCCAAACATGCTCATAAATGCGGCTTTTGGTAAACACTCTGCCCCGGTTTTCCATCAGCAGGCACAATATCTTATACTCTATCGCGGTAAGCAGTATTTCACGGCCATTTTTTGTAAGTGTGCAGCTTTCCCTGTCAAGCACCAGTTCGCCCGCTGTTATGCGGTCCACCGCTTCCGATGCAGGCGCATTCAGCTTGTAATACCTTCGAAGCTGTGCCTGGATTCTTGCCGTGATTTCCAGTGGATTGAACGGCTTTGTTATGTAGTCGTCGGCACCTAGATCAAGCCCCAGTATCTTCCCGCTGTCGTCGCTTCTTGCTGAAAGTATCAGAATCGGTATATTGCTGGTCTCTCGGATCTTTCTGACCAATGTATAGCCGTCCATCCCCGGCATCATGATATCCAGCACAGCTGCATCTATCTTTGCCTCTTTGCTGCTAAGCACATCAAAAGCTTCTGTGCCGTTGAAAACTCCAATCACATCAAAACCAGCATTCTCAAGATAAAGGCTCAGCAGGTCCACTATTTCCTTTTCATCATCAGCCAGCAGGATCGTAAATTTCTCCTCTCCCATTATCAAGAATCCTCCACCACATTCTCCAGCAATTCCGCCAGTGACAGACTTCCTTCGGACAGGTACTGCTTCCAGTTCGGCTCCAGCCTGTCCAGCAGCATGCATATTCCCATGCCGCTTCTGTAATACTTCTCTCTACCATAGACTGTTTCCTTCAAGGACAGCAAATATTGTCCGTATAACTCCTCATCCGAAAGCGCCAGCGCAGTCCTTGCCTCGACATACCTTGCCGTTCCCTCCAGCAGTTCATACAGATCGATGTAACTTTTTATCGCGTTGGCATCGATGCCTGCCTTTGTACTCAGCATATCCTGTATATCAGTCCTGATCCTGAAGTACTCTCTGACGGCTCCGGCATCTGGTATACTGTCCTCCGGAACCACCAGATCATAAAGCAGTTCAACCTGTTCTTCGTACATGGCCTGTATTTCCAGATCGGATTCAGCCTCCGCCATCTTTGCTTCGACCTCAGCATCCGCAATGCCTTCAGCCAAAGCAGTTATTTTTTCTTCCCACCAGCTTAACTGGAGAGCATGCATTGCCTCATGGTAAAGTACCGATATATACTGGTTGTCCGTAATCTTTTTGTTGTTTATCGAGAACTGGCTGATAAGCGCATCTTCAAAACTGCCGGAAAATCCCTCTATTATCTGTCCCAGCGAATCCATCACTGATTTGGCCGGTACCAGGATATATACCCCGTCTTCTGAAGGATATGCCGTACACGCCACGACAGGAAGAATTGGCTTCCTTTTTTTGATTTCTCCATTGAAAATCACATACTCCGCATTTCCTTTCCGTATTGCGACCGGATAATGGCTTATGTACAGGCCGGGCCATATCTGTTCCAGTCTCCCGTTCTCCAGCATACAGGCCTTTTCATATAACTCCCGGTCTTCCTCAGGCAACCCCCGCATGGAGGTCATCAGTGCACTGGCTGCAAGAAGCACACCGATGAGCAGGTACACAAACTTAAACGCCTTCATGTCATACCTCCTTCCTGAAAAGGACAAACGTTAGCGACATGGCCAGATACAACAGTATCAGCGAACTCAGTATCGGTTCCGGATCTATGGGAGCGCCCGTCAGTACGTTTGACGCCTGCTGCTGCACCGCTGAAAAATCCGGTATCAAAAACAGCGTGGCACGGGCAAGGACCGTACCGACACCCTGTGCAGTGTTTGCCAGAGTGTCCAGCACACCATGGAGTATCCCGGCTGCATAAATGAAAATGCCAGTGATTCCTGCAATGTATACCGGCGCTTTGATGCTCACGACGCTTACGGCCGCACTCAGGAACATCGAATTGATGCCCATAATGGCTACACTCAGGAATGCAGGTATTATTAGCCCGAGTCTGCCGTAAGCAATGCAGAATATAACCAGTGAAGCATTAAGCGAAAACATACAGAAAAGGCTTGCCAGTATATTCCCGACAGTTAGCGAAAACATGTATTGCCACGGCTTTATACCTCTTATCAGCACAAGGTGTGTCGTCTTCCTTTCAAACTCATCCGGGATAGTCCGCAGTGATACCATGACTGCAAGAAGGTTTGACACAAAGCCAGCTATCGAAAGTGCAACAGGCACCATCTGTTCGAATCCTGTAACCTTTTTCCCGTTTATCGTAAGATTGCTGTCTCCGGTAGTGATAAACAGCATAATCACCATACCGATGAATCCCACGATATAAAATGTCTTCCCGCGTATCCGTTCCCTGAATGTGTTATGTATCAGTGCCAACATGTGCAACACCTCCTACGGCTTTTACAAACAGTTCCTCAAGGCTGTTGCAGGCCAGGTCGTTTTTGCCCGTCATACCGGCCAGTCTTCCATTTGCAATGATTATTGTCCTGTCCGCTGTTTTTTCGATATCACTTAAGATATGAGAATTGATAATGATTGTTTTGCCCTCATATTTCAGCCGCTCAATCAGTCCAAGCATTTCTATCCTGCCGACGGCATCAAGACCTGAAGTTGGTTCATCAAGTATGAGGAGCTCCGGTTCTCCCAACAGCGCCTGCGCAAATGCAAGCCTCTGCAGCATGCCCTTTGAATAGTTTTTAACTTTTTTCCCGGCTGCGCCTGACAATCCGGTAAGTTCGAGCAGTCTGCCGATTTGCCGGTCCGCGGTCCGCCTATCCAGCTTCTGCAGCTGTGAGTAGAACCGCATTACTTCATAACCGGTCAGAAACAGATGGAAATATGGAGTTTCAGGGGAATAACCGATTTTTATGTCCCTGTCGATGATAACTTTCCCGCCGGACAGGCTGGTAAGCCCAAGTATCATCTTTATCGTAGTCGTCTTGCCGGCTCCGTTTGGGCCGAGAAGTCCCAGCAACTCACCCTTTTCCACGCTGAAGGAAAGGCCGTCGACAGCCTTAACTTTGCCATACATTTTAACCAGTCCACTGCATTCCAATATTTTCAAAGTTTCACCTCCACACTTCGATCATAGAGGAAAAAGCTTTAAATATACTTCACACAGTCTTAAAATTACCTTAAAATTTCAGAATTGAAATACGAGGCAGTGGATTTAAAGAGGATGCGCCATGTCGGATATTATGTGGAAGGGATACCAGACTTCATTTGCTTATCTGCATTTTTTGAGAAGCTCGAGAACCGCATCGCCCAGCTCAGCACTGTCTGTATTCGGCGGCAGGCATATTTCCGGGGTTCTTGAAATGTAAACATATGCACCTTCAGGTGTTCTTACAGTAGAGTTTAGCATTATGCCTTTGCTATCTTTACAATATACAGATATGCTCAGCCTGCCCGTTGTGAACTCCTTCCAGCCGCTTGAACCCAGTAATCTCATCAATACTCTGTTGTCAGCCGGTTTGCCGTTCCTGCAGGATGCCATGGCGGTTTTGACAGCATGACCGAGCTCATCGGATCTGTAGGGCATATCCAGCCGTATTATATCGACAGTTGCCTTCCCGGATCCGAATATATCCGGAACATATGGGATCAGCACGGCATTGCGGTGCTTGTCAAAGAATACGCTGACATTGCCGTTTTCAATGATATCACTTGCTGCATTTCTTGCTTTTGCATTATCAGCGATCCCGCTGCTGTGCTTTTTACGCCTTCTGCCCCTGATGGCTATAAATAAGAGTGTCCCAAGCACAGCAGTGCCTGCAGCCACAATTGCCACCAGCAGCAGATACCGTGCATAAGCTGTGTCCATCGTTGAGCCATCTCCGTTCTGTTGCTGATTTTCAGATATCTTCTGATCTATATTATCATGCGGATCAGGTACTTCACAACCTGCCTGTTTTGGTATAAACTATTAAAAGGCTTGTATACATAAATTTACATGGGGGTCACCATCTATGCGGAAAAACCTGTTCATTTATCTGACTTCTTTTCTTTGCGGAATGGCGGTCATGGGAGTGGAGCTCTCCGCTACAAGACTGCTTGCACCTTATTTCGGGACATCTTCGATAGTCTATACTGTAGTCATAGGTCTGATCATGATATCTATGAGCATCGGCAATGTGCTCGGCGGCCGTTCAGCCGACAAGCACAACGATCTGGGCAGGCTTTTCGCCATGCTGTGGGTCGCAGCCCTGTGGGTCGCTGTTATCCCGCTTGTCGGCAAGTACGTCATAGCATTGTCTGCTTTGGTCATGGCATGGATACTGCCTTCCAATCTTATACTGGCTGGCTCTGTAATGTCCTGTCTGCTGGTGTTTTCAGCCCCACTGCTGATACTTGGCATGGTGTCTCCCTATCTGGTCAAGCTAGGTATAAAAGATATGGAAAAAAGCGGCCGTACAGCCGGTGAAATCTATGCTGCATCTACGATAGGAAGTATAATCGGCACATTTATCCCCACATTCCTGACAATACCCTACATTGGCACGATGAAATCATTTCTCGTATTTGCCCTTGCTCTGAACCTGATTTGCCTGTACTATTTCATAACGAGCAAAAAAGGATATGTGAAGAGTATCATAACGACTGTACTTACTGCCGTCCTTCTGTTCATGCCGCTTAGAAGCTCTTACGCCTTCTGGACCGATGTGGTACTGGAGGATGAATCACCGTACAACTATCTCCAGGTAGCAGAAAGGGGAAATTCAGTGATTTTATCCACAAATGTAGCCTTCGGTGTACAGTCCATTTACACGAGAGATCAGATACTTTCAGGATATTATTATGACTACGCATTGATGTCTCCCCTTTTTCTCAGGGACGGCAGTACGGAAAAATCATTTGACGTACTGGTTCTGGGTATGGGTACAGGTACCTTTGCGAAGGAATGCAAGTATTTTTACCCGAACAGCAATATCATAGGAGTGGAAATAGATGAAAAAATCGTAGACCTGTCCAAAAAATACTTTGAACTGACAGACGAGGAAGCTACAGTATATATCAATGACGGACGCACATTCATGTCAGGACCTGAGGCGGGCATGTATGATATCATCCTTGTGGATGCCTATCACGACATAACGATACCCTTCCACATGGCCACCACAGAGTTTTTCGCTGAACTGAAAGAGCATCTCAGGCCCGGCGGTGTCCTCATGGTCAACATAAACATGCGCAGCGAAAACAGCACTGAAATAACCGACTATCTGACCCATACTCTTAAAAACAATATGAAAAAGGTCTATAAATATGACATTCCCGGTATAACCAACACCCTGGTCTACTCCTCAGATGATGAAAACTGTCTCCAATATCTGAAGGACAATTCATCAGCACTTGGACAGGACAGCCTGTTGCTGCCGCTGTCGGAAAGAGTGATCAGAGACTGTGTTGAAGTGACTGAATCCAGGTATGTACTGACTGATGACCTCGCCCCCGTAGAAGTATTGGGTCAGAAGCTTCTCAATGATGTTGTGACCGAAACCCTCGATTACTTCAAAAACGAACTTGACAAATCAGGCGGCAGCATCATGGATGTATTTAATATGCTCTCCTGACTATTGCTGCGTATTACAGCTCTGATGCAGCAGATCCCTGTTGCAGAAAAGCAGGAATATATCCCTGATAATTTCATTATGGTTGGCCTCTGTCACTTGATACAATTTGCCGTCACTTAACTGGATGCATATAGCTATCTGGAATCTGTCAATATTGTCCATGACGGCACTGATGATATCCACTGCCTCTACCGGTCTTACATACTCATAGAACCATATCTCCGTATCATCATCCATATCTACCTCACATTCATAAAAACGCTCGAGGAACCTTTTAAGTTCCCCTTCCTTTCTTGACAACAGATTAACTGTAAGACTCATCTCGATCCCCTTTGAAATTTGTTTGGTGACACTCGCCAGAAAGCGGTATGGGGCTGTACTCTGCCAGCAAGTATGCTATTGGGTCAAGAAGTGTACCCAATCCATCTCCGTGTTCTTCTTTCAGTATACAACACTGCTCAGCAAATTTGGCGGATCTTTCGAAAAAAGCTGCATGTAAATTTTTCAACGTATGTAATACATTAGGCAAATGCTTTGCTTCCGTATGAATATCTGGCTTTTTACTTATAATAAAACAGCCGTTGTATACTGGTTTTGGAGGTAATAAAATTGTTCGGACATTATTCCGTCACAAGCATCTTACTGGCATTTACGATACTCTTAATGCCGGCTGTGATGTCGGGCTGCTCCGGTAATAAGAGCGGACAGCAGCAGGATGTGCAGCTCCAGGCTGCCCGAAAGAAAATAAAAGAAGAAAAGGAATCAGAAAAACTCAGTAAGCTGGAGGATAATATCGAAACCCTCTTTGAAGCGCTGGGCGGGCCTGCCATGAAAACCGAAGGCAAAGATAATAAGCCCGGACAGCAGGATAAAGATAATAAGGAAAACGATCAGCAGGATGGAACGCAACAGGAAGATGGACAGGAGCAGGACAAACAGCAGGAAAAAGGACAGCAGCAAGGTAATGGGCAGAAGAGCGGGCAGCAGGAAGACAACCGCCAGGAGAGCAAACAGCAGAAGGATGAGCAAAAAGAAAAAGATGCCTGGATGAAAGCAGATAAAGCAATCAATGACCTCCACTATAAATGGAATGACCTGCTGCCCGAAGTTACAAAAAAAGGCGCTGATTTGAAGCTTGTCGATGCCTTTGACAATTCACTGAACAACCTGACTACCGAAGCGGAGTCCAGGAATAAGGATAAAGTCCTTGCTTTGGCAAATAAGCTGTACTCGCATATACCAGACCTCTATTCTCTCTATCATTCAAAAATACCCCCTGAAGTAAAAAGAATGATATATTTTACGAGAAATGTCATGCTTGAATCAGAAAAAGACAACTGGGAGCAGGTGGAGCGGGATACAGAGTCTCTCGAAAAAACCTGGACGCTGTTTAGAAACACAGTGGAGGATGAGCAGAAAAAAACAGGTGACAAACTCAATTTCTCAATCTATGAACTGAAAAAGGTGGTATCTGAAAAAAACAGGCAGCTTGCGGACATTAAAGGCAGGATCGTATTGAACAATATAGGAGAACTCTCGAAATTATACGAAGAGAAATAAAGGCCAGCCATATCCAATGCAGATGCGCTTTGATACAGCTGGCTCCAACGGTCTGACACGATCAGTGCAGATTATCCTTCATGATCCCCAGCATCGTCACCAGATGCTCCCGGTCTTTTGACAGGATCTTGCCAATAAGTTCTGCACTTTCAGGATCAAGATCTCCCTTAATTATTTCTTCGGCCATTTTTACACCTTTGTCCTCGCCGAAAAAAGCTCTTTTGAGAATTTCATCCGAATCCTTGCCTTTGGTCTCAAATTCCAGCTTGATTTGTGAAAACATACCCGGTAAACCAGTCCCCTTGTCCGGAACTGAACCAAGACTGCGGATCCTTCTGCTCAATAACTCCGCATGCTCTTTATGATCTTCTCTGAACCGCTCGAATTGCTGCCTGATCCTTTCATCGTCAGTATTGTAAATAAACATATCGTATGACTCGACCGCCATCAGTTCACCCTTGAGCACAGTGTTGAGTTCATTTATCACTGTGTCCTTATCCACAGACATCACCTCGGTTGATGAAATGATAAAGATATCACTCCATAGTGTGCCCATGTCTACTCGATATATTGCTTAAGAAAATCAGGCGTTTTATCCGCCGGTCCGTTGAGAGTAATGAAAAACAGAGTATCGTTCTTCTCTGCAAGCGCCTTCAGCTTTTCGAAAAATGTTTCGTACTCCTCGATACTTTCTCTGGTGATGAAATTGATCCTGTCTATGAAAATCCCTTCTATATCGTAATTCTGCGAAAGGATGCCGCATATGAATCCGAAAAAGCTTTCGTGATCAAGCGGCGGATATTCTGATACATTCACGAACCTGATCTTGTGCGAAAGGTCGTACATGAGTTTCGTGCTGTCATCAATGAACACCACCGTACCTTTCGCCTGCTGTGCCATTTTGTTGGCTGAATCGACAAGCAATCTCGTTTTGCCGGTCCCCTTCGGGCCGTATATTACCTTTATCATGTCGCACGCCTTCCTTTGTTTTGAATGTAAATAAAAAGCCGGATTTTCACCGGCCCATTTGTCTATGTGTTTGGGCTGTTATCGTCATCGGAGCTTTCATTCTCCCCATCCCGCTCTACTACTTCCATTTTGGAAATCGATACTTCATATGCCACTTTTGTCACTACTTCGCCGGAATCGTATTTCTTCTGATATTCTCTGCTCTGTATCCTTCCCCAGATCTTTATGTTGTCTCCAACAGAAAGTTTTTCTGAAAACCTGGCATTCCTTCCCCATGCAATGCATGGTATGTAATCAGACTTGTTGTAAGGGCGGTTGACTGCCAGCAGTATATCCGTTATTTCTCTGCCGAATGGAGTTGTCCTGTAGATCGGTTTCTTGCAAATAAAGCCGTTAAGGAATATCTGATTGGGATTTTTCATCTTCTTCTCGTCATCAAGAAATGTGATCTCTCTTGCAAATACAGTCAACAGGAGTCTGTTTCCTTCACTGCTGTAACTATTATAAGAGCGGAACTGACCTTCCACCTCGACGATCGTCCCTGGTGTGAGTTTTTCTTTGTTTGTAAGCCTTTCCGAAACGGTAACAGGTATAACATCACAACTTTCACTCAGTCTCGGCACCTCAAGCATGAAACTGTAAAACCCTTCACCGTATACGGCATGACTGAACTCGACATTGGACACAACTTTACCGGAAATAGTCGCCACATTGTTCTCTATTATATTTCCGACCATCCGCCCCCACTCTCCTCTCAAGGTTCATCTGTATATCGCTGAATTTATCTAATGTATGTTTATTCGAGAATGGCATGTTTTAGAATTAAAATAAATAATCCATACATCAGCGTCCCACATATATAATTAATGCTGAAAAATATCAGCTGTTCAGCCTCCGTCGACTGCTATGTTATATTATATTACATATTTTGCGTGTTGCAAATCCCTTAAATCAAATTATTGCTAATTTGCTTCACTTCTCTGTCCTTGTCCTCCGGGTTGGGATCGATGCCGTTGACGATGGCAAAAGCCGCCGCCGCCAGCAGATTATGGCAGTCAAATCCGCCTGTTTCCAGTCGTATCTTATATTCCTGCGGTTCCATTACTTTGCCGTCCCTTGTCGATACAGACCTTTGCAGGCAGCATATGAAGCCCTCTTTATAGACTGTGTCACCGATACTTGACGCGGTAACACATGCTTTGGAATTGAATCCATATGTAATGAACCTGTGTTTCATGCCTTCGAGAAGCTTTATCAGATCACTGTCATCCACATTCACTATGGCAATGCCTTTATCAGCCATTTTGGAAAAAACTTTTTTCAAATTGTCTGAATATGCTCTTTTGTTGTTTTTGCATGAACCTGCCCTGTCGCATACCAGGATGTCGAACCTGATATCATCAGGCAGGAACTTGTCGATCTCAGGGGTATTCATCTTCAATATCAGTATGCCTATGTTGTTTTTCTCAAGCTCGCTGACATAGGCACTGATCCTTTCACTATTTATACCTGGCATGCCTGCCGGGTCGATGACGCTTACCTTCTTCCCCTTTGATGCAAGTATGGAACTGATAATGCCGGCAGTCTGCCATTTACCTTCACTGCCAAGGATACCCGCAATAAGCATTTTTTCAACCCCATCGGACAGAATCGGGAACATTCCTAGGATATGCTGTTTCAGCATTTTTATGTGTTCTTTTTCTGCCGTCCCTCATGATCGATTATGTAATCCTCCCTCAGAATGAGCTGCGAAACTGGTACCAGTTTGTAGCCGCCGGATTGCAGTTCTTCTATTATTTCAGGCAGCAGCTTCGCTGTGTGCGGAGTATCATTATGGAACAATATTATTGACCCCTTCCTGACCTTGGACCGTATCCTCTGCTTGATTTCATCCCTGCTTATGCCGGGCTTCCAGTCCAGTGAATCAACATCCCACTGGATGGTGTAATAACCGAGTTTTCGCGCTTCCTGAAGAAGGGAGTTGTTGTAGTCACCATAAGGCGCTCTGAAAAGGTCGCATTTCCTGCCTGAAAGTTTCTCTATCACATCCCCGCATTTTTTTATCTCACTGCTCTGCATTTCCCTGTCCAGGCTTCCCATCCTGAAATGCGAATACGAATGGTTGGCAGTGTCATGCCCTTCCATGGCCATCGCCCTGACCATTTCAGGATTCTTTTCAGCCCATTGGCCTACCATGAAAAATGTAGCTTTCACATCTGCTTCTTTCAAAGTATCAAGGATCTGCGGTATATCATCAGCCCCCCAGGCACAGTCGAATGTCAATGCAGTCAGGTTCTCTTCTGTATCCACGGAATACACGGGGATCTCCCGTTTCGCTGCAAAGACCGCGGCCAGTTCTTCCCGGTATACCGGCAAAAATATGAGCAGACAGGCTGCTGCCAGTAAAAGCAGGCAGACAAGCAGCTTTCTGCCGTTGAAAACGTAGAGCTTCATTACATACATCCTCCGCAAAGACAGGTAATATTCCTTAATATATTATTTTGTCTTTGCCGGGCTTATGCCGAAAAAACAAGGGAGCGGCTGCCACCGTCTGCCTGGCACCAGAACGCCAGGGCTCACAGGCAATCGCTCCCCTTTCACATGATGGAGGGTCTGTCTGTATTCTGACCGCTCAATCGATTTTTTTCTCTTCCCCTAGTATCACCTTCAAAGACAGTATCTCGCCGTCCCTGTATACTTCAACTATTACCTCGTCACCAGGCTTGTGCAGGTTTTTCTGGTCCTCCAGCTCCTTAAAAGTCGTTGTCTCCTTGCCATCAAATTTTACGATGATATCGCCGATATGGATACCAGCCTTATATGCTGCTGTCAGCGGCTGCACATCGTATACCAGCAGTCCGACAGGCACCTTCAGCCTCTCAGCGTCCTCTTTTGTGAAGCTGTTGTCGATCACGACACCAAGATAAGGTCTGTCTTTCACATATCTGTAGTTGATCAGGCTCTCGGCGATCTCATTGGCTTCGTTTATCGGTATCGCGAAGCCGAGTCCTTCCACATCGGTGGCCGAGATCTTTATAGTATTGATCCCTATGACCTGCCCCTGTGAATTGACAAGAGCTCCACCGCTGTTGCCCGGATTGATGGCAGCATCCGTCTGTATAAGCTTGAACTCCTGTCCGTTATCCATGACGATTGTCCTGTTTATGCCGCTTATTACTCCGGCAGTTACCGATCCCATGTAGTTCATGCCGCCGGGATTGCCTATCGCTACAGCCAGCTGTCCGGTTCTGACCTTATCTGAGTCTCCCATTTCTGCTGCCGGCAGACCTGTTGCATCAATTTTCAATACTGCTATGTCCGTCTTCTCGTCTCTGCCTATTATTTCTGCTTTATAGGCCTTATCCCTGTTGTTCGGCAGAATGACTTCTATTTTGGCACCGTCTATCAGCCTGTTGGACATCTGACTTGCCATAGCTGCTTCGATAACATGGTTGTTCGTAAGGATATAACCGTCATCCCTGATTATTATGCCTGAACCATAGCCGATCCCGCTGCGTCCGATATCAAAAAAGAAATTGAAATTGCTCCTGGTCGGAACAGTGATCTGGATACCTACTATCGATGGTCCTACTTTTTCAGCTATAGCCTCGACAGGCGACGTGGTCTCGGCTATCTCGATCTTCTTGATTATCCCGGTATCAGTGTTTGACACACCTGCTGTCCTCACAGGCAGACCCAGCATTTCAACCGCTTTTGTACTGAGCATCGGAGCAATATACACAACTGCTGCGAACATGATGGCCGCTCCAAGCAATGAACTCAATACCGATACGAGGATCAGGTGGCCTGCTCCTATCCTTTTTTGTCTGGTCTTTTTAATGCTTTCTGAATAGTATGGCGGCCTGACCCCGTCACCAGCGGCCATTCCTGTAGCCTGCCCGCCAAATGACTCCGGTCCCTGGCCGGGATTCCCGGTTATTTTATAATCTTCTCCGGCAGAAGCAGATCCGTTAGCAGCATCACTCACCACGCCTGCTTCAGGGCTGCTGTCGTGTACTGAGCTGCCGGCAGCGTCCGCTTCAACTCCATCTGCCTGATGAACCGTATTGACAGCGCCGTCATCCGGATTATTTTTCGCTTCATCGATATTATTGAATTGATCGTTATCATTTCTGAACTCATCCATATGCTAAACCTCCTAACAGTCGATCATCCGTTTCCCGGTACACCTGCTCAAGTATATTGTAATTCCGCTATTTGAAGAATCTATGAATAAATTGTTAACTTTACAGGTTTGTATCCCTCAATTTTTCCGACTTCTCAGCAGTATTGCCGACAGCCTTCGCGATAGTGAATGTAAACGCAGCACCTTCACCCAGCTTGCTCTCTGCACGGATGCTCTGCCCATGTTCATTTATCAGATTTCTGACTATGGCCAGCCCCAGTCCTGTACCGGTTTTATCCCTGCTTCTTGATTTGTCGGATTTGTAGAACCTGTCCCATATCATCTCCAGTTCACTTTTTTCGATCCCGATACCCGTGTCTTTGACCGTCACTTCTGCCGTGTCCCTTGAGCATCTTGTAATAATGCTTATTTTGCCACCTGCCGGAGTGAATTTGATAGCATTGTGCATCAGGTTATAAAGCACTCTTTCGATAGCATCCGGGTCACCGTTGACCATCAGATCCTCTTCTTCAAAATCCGCATCTACGGTCAGATTCTTTTCCAGCAGCAAAGTTTCAAGTTTAATCACACATTTTCTTATAAGTTCGTTGATATCAAAATCAGTAAAACTGAGTTTCATTTCACCTGATTCCATCTTTGCCAGATCCAGCAGGTCATTGACAAGACGGTTGAGGCGATTCGTTTCTTCCCTGACTATTGCAAGGTAATGGTCATGTTTTTCAGCAGGTATTGTCCCGTCAAGGATCCCTTCGATGAATCCCCGTATTGAAGTCATAGGTGTGCGCAGTTCATGGGATACATTGGCAACAAAAGCCCGGCGCATATTCTCGATGTTTTCCAGAGCGGAAGCCATGTGGTTGAATGCTCTGGCCAACTCCCCTATTTCATCGCGGGACTTTATGCTGACTCTTTTTTCAAATTCACCATTCGATATTCTGGCTGCTGCATTTTTTATTTGCTTGAGAGGACGTGACAGCCTCAGTGAAAAAATGTATATCATCAGTACTGCAACAGCAATAGCAATGCCTCCTGATATGAGAAAATACTTGAGCACTTTTGCGCGGGCTGCACTCACTTCCTGGACCGGCGTATGCATATATACCACGATCATTGTGCTCCTTCCGCCGGCGATCTCATACCTGAATGAGCGTGCCACTGTCAGCCAGACATCGCCTAATTCGCTGAAATAGGGATCCTTGAAGAAGCCATTGAAATCTCCGACTTCCCTTATGGTGGTCTGAGATTGTATGAGCTTGGGGAAATTTCTGGGATCATCGATTTTTATATAGCCGGTATCATCCGTGTATTTCGCAGCAACAGACGCCGGCATGTCCCAGTTCGAACGGTACAGATATCCGTCCTGGTTCACGATCCAGATATAAGATGATGTGTATTTCCCGTAATTGATAAGTGTGTCCCTCAGAAGTATCTCCGCTGCTGCCAGACTGGCATAGTCATCCAGATCGATAATGCTCAGATAATAATTGAAAACATTGTTTACCCAGGTGCCGGCTTCCTCAAGAGTAATTGCCTTTTCTTCCGTGACATAGTCATAAAGGAAAATATTCAGCATCACACCTGTGACTGCAAAAGCCACTGTTAAAATCAACAGGAATATGGCTATCAGCTTTCTGAAAATACTCTTGAACATTATCTGACCTCAAACTTGTAGCCTACGCCCCATACGGTTTTAAGCTGCCAAACCTGACCGGGCTGGTCTATCTTCTCCCTGAGTCTTTTGATGTGCACATCCACGGTCCTGCTGTCACCATAATAATCATATCCCCATACGCGTTCCAGCAGCTGCTCTCTGGTGAACACCTTGTTGGGGTTGGACGCAAGGAAATACAGCAGTTCCAGTTCCTTTGGCGGAAGATCGATCTCTTTGCCGTTCAGCTTGACGACATAAGTCGATTTGTTGATAACAAGATTCGGGAATACTACTTCCCGGTCATCAAAATCACTGCGTTCGTATCTCCTCAGCACTGCTTTTACTCTTGCCACCAGTTCTTTCGGTTCAAAAGGCTTGACGATGTAATCATCCGCACCCAGTTCCAGCCCCAGCACTTTATCAAAGGTTTCGCCTTTAGCTGTCAGCATTATTATCGGGATATTGCTGATTTTCCTTATTTCCCTGCAAACCTGCCATCCATCCATTCCCGGCAGCATAATATCAAGAATCACAATACCCGGGGCGGAGTCAACAAAGGCCTCCAATCCGCTCTTTCCGTTATATACGGTCTGGACTTCACAGCCCTCTTTTTCAAGGTAAAGCCTGATCAGTTCACAGATATTCACATCATCATCGACGACCAGTACTTTTGTCCTTCTTTCCATAAACATCACCAAGCTTATTCTATCACAAAAAGCAAAAAAGGTGCCAGACAAAACACTCAGACACTTTTCAACGGGTTCAGGACCAAAAAGTATCTGAGTGTCATGCCTGGCACCTTCTGTGCGTCATTACTCTGATGATTACACAGCACAAACGAGCTTTATGGTTTCATTGTTGCAGACATGGTCAATGGCAGGAATCGTTTCTTTATACTCAACATTTACCAGGGTGTAGCCGTCTACGATGAGCCCTTCCCAATAATGACTGACTTCAGACATACGCTTCCCGTTTTCCCTGGCAAATTTCCTGATCTGCTTCAGATTATCTGTTTTCGAGCTCTGACTTTCGATCATTTCCAGATAGGTCTCTCTCGGATACGGGAGAGTGATACCGCCGTTCTTCAGTTTCTCGACAGTTGCTTCATAATCCTTTACTGCGATGATGTACCTGTCCTTGAACACCTTCTTCTTGCCAAACATAAAAACGACCTCCAATATTATGTAGAATTAAAAAACACTATATAATATAATGGTACAAGTTTTTGCAAATTTCAATACTTTTTTTGTTAATAATCTATGATCCTTTCCATTCGTTCCATGAAGACATCCTGGAAGTTATTCCCTATCTCCTCCACGATTTCCTCAAGTTCGTACATATCCATCTCCGTAATATCTTTTGCCTTCTTCTTGTTGAATTCCAGCTTCGACTTGTCCTTCAGATCCTTTACGACAGCGCTCAAGGAACCTATCCTTGCGTCGTCCACGAAGAGACGCAGTTTGATCACATCCGTATTTTTATCCTTTTTTGCCGAAATGTCGACGTCGAGTTCGCTGTAGCCGACATACGTCTTAATTCTGTAAGTACCGTAGCCGAAGCCGAGATCGCTTTTCCCTTCGCCGCTGCTCGTATATGAGATCTCGTTGATCCCGTCTCCTGAGTTCCACTTAAAGCCCTTGCCTTTTTTACCGTCGTACAGGTACAGCATTACCCTGTCATCATCGGTCACATCTTCGGCAAAGTTCAGTTCTGCTACCTTGAAGCCTTCTTCGTCGGTATAGGTGCTCAGTGTGATAACCCCATTATCCATGATTATCATCCTGCTGATGATATTGTTGTCACTGTCAGCGATGACCCTGACTTCCATTACCGTTTCGTCGCTGTCGGGATCGATCAGGTCGTCCAGGTTCTCCCTTGCTTCTGTAAGGCCGGCTTTTATTATGCTCTTCGCATCGATCTTTTCATCACCGGGAGCACCGAAAGTGCTTCTTCCGTATGCGCCCATTACCAGTAGCTGGCCCAACCCGTATTTCGACATCATGTCGATGAGCTTGCCGTCCTTTTCCATATCAGCCAGGATCCTGTCAACCATCACATAAAGGTCATTTTCAGCAACAGAAAATTCTACGATCCTGCAGTTTTTGAATTCAGCGGCCTTTTTCCTGCTGCCGCCCGCCCATGTGTATAAAGTTACATCGCCCGCACTCTCTTTTTGGAAATTCTTCCCCGGGATGCTGTCCAGTGCGGTCTTGAAGTATTTCGCCAGCCGCTTGTCGAGCAGCCTGGTGTCAGCGTCCAGTTCTTTTTTAAGCTGCTCCGGTGACTTTTCCAGGATATCGTTTTCCATGATCCCGTTTTCCACTCCATAGATCTCCTGCATCGTGTTCAGCTTATCTATCATTTTTTTCGGGTTGAACATGAAATTATCCTTGTGCAGAAGCGGCACCCTGAATCCCAGTGTGTCCTTATCCTGATAGACCAACGCATCCAGCAGCTTGTTATCCATATAGTCAAGGGAGACATAGCTTGCCGTTTTATTCTTGTTATGATCGACCTTTATATTCAGGCTGAAGTCTTTCAGGTCAAGTCCCGGAGGCATTTCCTCTTCCGCTTCTTTTGCGATGCTGTCGATGGTCAATACTATGTCTTTACTGAAAGGCTTGACCTCGCCGGCTTTTATTGCATCTTTGTACAGCTTGTTCAGAGAAACTTTTACACTTCTGGCTTCCAGGTAACCGTAATATGCTTTGGCAGACATGAATCTCCAGATGTTTGCTTTGACGATAACCCCGGCAATGATGGCAAACGCGATCACGGCTCCTAGTATTATCAGGCCTTTGCGTTTTTTGCCGCCCACCGGATCAGTACTCTTAAGAGCGGCTGATGCTTCGGCTGCCGTCCTGCCAGACTGCTGCGTCAACTGCCCGCATTTAGCGCAAAACTTTGCCCCGTCAGGGATATTGCTGCCGCATTTTGAACAGAACATTGAAGTACCCCCCACTTTTGATTACTTGATGTGTTTACATAAAATATAGCAGTTACTTTATATTTTACATGATTTATAGAAGGCAGTCAATCGAACTGCCTGCTTCCAAATAAAAAAACGGCTACCTGGCAACTGATAATTGGTGTAATATATAAGGCAGGTGGTTTTATGGTTTTTGCAACACACGCATTCTTTGTGCTGATGACAGCAATTAAAGCTTTTATATATTATTACCTGGTCGGTATCGAAAATTACCGGCCTGTTATCGTGCTGATGACAGTTGCCTATTTGGCTGCAATATATTTCATATGCGGTTCGAAAAAGTTTGCATATTGCGTCATTAGCCTTCTGATCTCAGTATTGATGCTGACCAATGTGCTATACAACAGATACTTCCATATGTTTTTCTCACTGGACACCATCTCACAGGCGGGCAAACTCAGGGAGGTCGGAGGAATAGCTCTTGATCTGCTCAAGCCGCCGGATATGCTCCTGTTCATTGATATTATCCTTATTATCATTATAATGGCAGCTTTCAAGAACCCGGAACAGTTTCAAAATCTCGATAAAGAATGGATTTCACCTGTATCAAAGACATCGATTCTTCTGTTGATGGCAGGATCATTGCTGTTTTTTGCGGTGAATCCACTGGACAGCAAGCTGGTCACTGCAATCAGCCATCAGGAGATATTCAGCTGGTATTTCAGCGACTCCCTTTACAGATCAGGATCAGAGACTGGTCATACAGCAGAAGCAGAAGAAATGGAGATAGAAACAGCCGGTGAAAATCAGTTGAGTGACAAGGGCTATTTGCACGGGACAGCGTATGGAAGGAATCTTATTGTGATACAGATAGAGGCGTTCCAGAATTTTCTGATCAATGCGGAATACAATGGTCAGGAAGTCACACCAAACCTCAACAGACTTGTAGCCGGAGAGTCCATATATTTCAGCAACTATTATCAGCAACTGGGCAAAGGCAATACATCAGATGCTGAGTTCGTGACGAACAATTCACTGTATCCGGTCATATTCGGACCAGTATATGAGCTTTATCAGAACAACCGCTTCTACGGTCTGCCCTGGGTCCTGAGGGAAAATGGCTATCAGACGATGGTACTTCACGGATATAAGAAATCTTTCTGGAACAGAGAAAATGCTTATCCGGGACAGGGCTTTGACAAATTCATCGGCGAAGAAGACCTGGTCATTGACGAAAAGATTGGCTTAGGCCTGTCGGATAAATCCTTTTTCAGGCAATCACTGGACTATCTTAAAGAAATGGAACAGCCGTTTTACAGCTTTATCATCACTCTGTCCTCACACGTTCCTTACAAGATACCTGAAACTCACCAGAAGCTTGAACTGCTGCCGGAGGACAAAAACACATTATTCGGAGATTATCTCCAGGCAGCCTGCTATACAGATGAGGCCATAGGAGAATTCCTGGATGATCTGAATAATCTGGGGCTATATGACAATTCAATGATAGTATTGTATGGCGACCATTTCGGCATAGACTGCAGGAATGATGCCGCCGAACGTGTAAAAGCATTCCTGGGGCATGATTATACCTACAATGAAATGTTGAATATCCCGCTGATCATACATCTCCCGGGGTCAGGCATACATGAGACAGTTGATACGACAGGTGGTCAGGTGGATTTCATGCCGACTGTACTCAATCTGCTGGGTATCCCCGGTGACCATCTGGTTATGTTCGGACAGGATCTTCTGCAGGCGAAATCAGGTTTTGCAGCTTCCCAGACTTACATGCTGAAAGGATCCTTTATCGATGACAATATAGTTTTCGAAATGGCGAGGACAGGTGTATTCGAAGACAGCAAAGCCTGGGACAAAAAGACCGGAGAGCCCGTCAGTCTTGATTCCTGCCGCGAAGGATATAAAAGGGCTGTAATGGAAATCACAAAATGCACGAATCTGCTGGAAAAAAACCTGCTCAAAGATATGCAGCTGAGCGGCGGGACTGCTTCGGCAGATGCAAAAGGCCATGTCCCTGACCTCCCGCAGGCTGATGATGAGATGCTTCTGCACCATGAGACTGTCATTGACATCACCATGCTTACCGATATCGCCGATGACCCCGATATTCTTGATTCTTTCTTTGATAAAGGTTTCAGGCTTTACCTCACCGAACTGGAAACAGAAGGACCCGAGTCGGTCACTGTCCCCGGCGGTTATAGTTTTGACATGCTTTCAGCATGGCTGACCTCACATCCGGACTCGCTGCTGGTACTGCCTGTAAATGACGGTGATATCAGCATCCTGAAACTTCTGAACAAACTGTACCCCGACATATGTCCACAAATAGTGCCTAAGATAAAAAACCTGAGTGACTATGTAACAGTAGAATATCAGGGCTTTCGAAGGATAATCCTGGACCTGAGCGCCTTACCCGGCATCGATACGGATAAACTTTCCGTATTCCTTGACAGGAATACAATCTCCGGTGCTGTGTTGTCCGAAGAGCAAGCTGAGGATATGCAATTGTCCGGGATGCTGGAGCTGAGAAAAATAGCCGTATTGAAGGTAGAGTAAGGTGACTGACATCAGAACATCTTTTTCTTGACAGTTTTAATATTAAATATATAATGGGTTTTAATTGATTTTTGTATGAGCAGTTCCGGCAGCAATGCCGGTGATTTTAGTCTGATAAAAAGAAGGAAGGTCGATCACACTTGAAGCTTGGCATAGTTGGACTGCCCAATGTAGGCAAAAGTACACTTTTCAACGCTATCACAAAGGCCGGTGCAGAAATAGCCAATTATCCCTTTTGCACCATAGAGCCGAATGTGGGTATTGTCCCCGTTCCCGACAAAAGGCTGGACAGACTGGCTGAAATGTATAATCCTGCCAAAGTGACGCCGGCGACAGTAGAATTCGTCGACATAGCAGGACTTGTCAAGGGAGCGAGCAGAGGTGAAGGGCTGGGCAACAAATTTCTGTCGAATATCCGTGAAGTAGACGCAATAGTACATGTTGTCCGCTGCTTCGATGACAGCAATATAGTCCACGTGGACGGCTCCGTTTCCCCGTCAAGGGATGCTGAGACAATAAACCTGGAGCTTATTTTTGCAGACCTGGAGATGCTGGAAAGGCGCATCGAAAAAACCAGAAAGATGTTGAAGGGCGATAAAAAATACTTATCAGAGATCGAATTGTATGAGAGGATAAAAGAATCTCTGGAGGCCGGGACTCCGGTCAGAGCGATGACTTTTTCCGAAGATGAGAAGCAGCTGGTGGACCATCTCTTCCTGCTCACCTCAAAACCCGTACTGTATGCTGCAAATATTTCCGAAGGTGATCTGCAGAGCAGTAAGAACGCTTATGTTGAAGAACTGAGGAGGATTGCAGATAAAGAAGGCGCAGAAATAATGGTGATTTGTGCAAAGATCGAAGAAGAGATCGCCCAACTGGAGGATGATGAAAAAAAACTGTTCCTTGCAGAGCTGGGGCTGGAGGAGTCAGGTCTGGACAAAATGATACAGGCAGGCTACAGGATCCTCGGCCTTATAAGTTTCCTGACTGCAGGTCAGCCTGAGGTCAGGGCCTGGACCATAAAAAGAGGCACAAAAGCACCACAGGCTGCAGGCAAAATACACAGTGACATGGAGAGAGGCTTTATAAGAGCCGAAGTCATATCCTATGATGACCTGACAGAATGCGGATCATATGCAGCAGCACGCGAAAAAGGCCTCGTACGCTCCGAGGGAAAGGACTATATCATGCAGGACGGAGATGTGGTCCTGTTCAGATTCAATGTATGAGCGATATACAATCAGGCTTTCTGCCCCGAAGCCGGGAGTCTTTTTCTCTCGGCTTCGTTCAATATGTTTTCAAGGTCGATTATGGAATACAGACGATCCCCTTTTTTGCCGATCTTCCTGAGATAGGATGCAGTTCCGACATTCACCGCCGACGGAGCCATTTCCACCTCATCCTCTTCGAACCGCATGATCTCCATCACATCGCTGACAATGAACCCGGCATATTTTTCACCAAGCTTTGTGACAAGGATCTTGGTCTTCTTGGTTATGTCCATATCTCCCAGGTCGAACCTTTTCGCGAGATTTATTACCGGGAGAACAGTATCCCTGTAATTGATGATGCCTTCTATGAAACGGGGCATTTTCGGCATCTTCGAAGGTTCCTGATATCTTATTATCTGGAATACCTGTGATGCTTCAGCCCCAAACAACTGATCATTGAGGTTGAAAATGACAGCATTCATTTCGCTCATAAGACAGCCTCCCTGCTATTTTTCCTGGTCTGCAAATGTCGGAACACCGTTGATAAATATATTATAGCACAGAATTTCGACACAATGTCATTAAAAAACACTCTTGACACTGAAGTGACTCCATGCTAATATGGTATAAATTTACCCATATGTTCAAAGGCAATGACTAAGGGAAAGTAAGCCGCATAATGCCTGCAGATAAGGGGTCATTACAGGACAGTGAAAACTGCGATGATTCCCGCAGCAGCGAGCCGGAGATGGTGGAAGCCCGGTCGGGTATAACGGTTGAAGTTCCCCTTTGAGCCGCAGGCTGAAAGAAGCAGTAGGCTGAGCCGGTTTTCCCCCGTTACAGGGAAGACGCATGATAGTGCGTTGCAGAGTGGGCTTTGCCAATTTGAGTGGTACCGCGTAGAGGATAACTCTTCGTCTCATAGAGATGAAGAGTTTTTTGTATATTATGCGAAAATCATTATATAGCCTGAAGGAGGACTGAAGTCATGATCATAGTAATGAGCAGGAATGCCACGAAGCAGGAAATCGACAATGTTGAAAAAAAACTACAGGGATTGGGGTTCAAAACACATCCTATCATCGGGGAAGTAAAAACCGTTATTGGCGCCATAGGAGACAAACGAATCCTGAACAGTGTGAATATCACGACGATGCCGGGGGTCGAGAGCCTCGTCCCTATCATGAAACCCTTCAAGCTGGCTGGCAGGGAACTGAAACAAACTCCAAGCATCATCGACATCGACGGGATAAGCATAGGAGGAAAAGAACTGACTATTATCGCCGGACCATGTGCCATAGAAAGCGAGGACTCTTTTATAGAAACGGCCCTTAAGGTCAGGGATGCCGGAGCACAAATTCTGAGAGGCGGCGCTTTCAAGCCCCGCTCTTCCCCGTATTCATTCCAGGGGCTTCATGAGGAAGGTCTGAAGATCATGGCAAAAGCGCGTGAGATCACAGGCATGAAAATCGTGACTGAGGTAGTCGATACACGGGATGTCGAACTGGTAGCTTCATATGCTGACATAATCCAGATAGGTGCCAGAAACATGCAGAATTTCAGATTGCTGCATGAAGTTGGTCTCACTTCGAAGCCTATATTGCTCAAACGCGGTCTTGCAGCCACCATCGAGGAATGGCTCATGGCTGCCGAATATATAATGGATGCCGGAAATGAAAACATCATTCTATGTGAGAGAGGGATACGCACGTATGAGACCTCGACCAGAAATACCGTCGACATCAGTGCCATACCTGTAGTAAAAGAACTTTCACATCTTCCGATAATAGTGGATCCGAGCCATGCAGCCGGCAACTGGAAATACGTGGGCGCTCTTTCAAAGGCTGCTATCGCTGCCGGTGCCGACGGGCTTATCATAGAAGTCCATATAGATCCGCCCAATGCACTGAGCGATGGTCCCCAGTCTCTCAGGCCAGCCAAATTCAATCAATTGATGGGCGAGTTCCGAACGGTAGCTGCTGCTGTCGGGAGAACTATCGTGGAAAATGAAGGAGATCATATATCAGGGTGATGGGAACGCCCCGGGAATACTCCCCGGGCACGGCAGTTTCGTAGCTGACAGATGTCTCCCTGTCCGGCAGGCATCTGTCAGCTCAAAGCCTGTTTACTTTCGAGTTCTTCTCTGGTCATGCCGATTTCATCATAGCAGACCACAATATTCTTGCCGATCTCCTTGGCATGATAAAGCGCCTGATCGGCCATATCGATGACACACTTTATATTCCGGGAATGTGCAGGATACTGAGCGATGCCGCAACTTGCAGTCACCACCTGCCTTCCGAACTTATGTCCAAGACGGATGCACTGCTTCTCCAACTGCTTTCTGATTCTGTCTCCGACGCTTTTGGCTATGATGATGTCCATATCTCTGATCATCACCAGGAACTCCTCTCCGCCATATCTCACAGGGATATCGGATTTCCGGATGCACTGTTTTACTATATCAGAAAAGAGTTTCAGCAGCTTGTCCCCTGCTGCGTGTCCGTACGAATCATTGTAACCCTTGAAGTTGTCCAGATCGAACATCAGTATGTTTATCACCGAATTCCAGTTGTCTGCATATGCCACTTCTTCCTTTATCTTCTGATCGAAATAGTGTCGGTTGGCAAGGCCGGTCAGCTTATCTGTACGGGCAAGTCTGAATTCTTTCTTCCTGAGTTCATCGTATTTTTTTACTTCGAAACTCAGTCTCGATATGCCAAAGGCAGCCAGGATGAACAAAATATCGTATATTATCATTCTGGACCAGTTGAGCCGATAATTGAACAGCTTATCAGAATAGAAACAGGCTGCTGTATAGATCGCGATCGTAAAAACAGTTATCCTGATGGTACCCTGCATATCATTCCTGATGCCGTAAAGGCACAATGGCAAAAAGTAGAATATGTACAGATCGGAATGTATCCCGCCTGAGAAGAAAATAAGCAGTGAGATCGCTATTATATCGATATAAAGGAGAGCTCCGGCATACTTCTTTCCGTTATTGAGACAATATGCAGTCACTGCACCGTTGTAGACGGCAATAACAGCGAGCGTCTCCAGAATCGAATATCCCTGCGTATGAAAGCTGCTTCCTGTGATGCATAAAACCGCAGTAAACAGAAAAACAAGCCACCGGTAAACCAGCATTATTATAATGCCCTGGTTGCCATATCTGCTTCCTTTCAGATCCTTTCGAGTATTGATCCGGTCCGGTTTTCCATCCACCATATCTCACCCAGTATCTTTTTAATGTTGGAAATCAGGTATATTTGGGCGTTGTTCCCTGAACCTGGAATTCAACTTCTTCTCCGATTATCTCGTTGTCCCTGAAGCTGACCTTGATATAAGAGTTTTTATTCTGACCTTCAGGCTGCTGTTTTTCCTGAACGTATATTTCTACGTTTTTCTTTATATCAATGAATATCCTGTCAAAAATGTCTGTCTGCATTAGCCTGATAATGGAATCGATATGCTTCATGGGCGAATGGTTCGATTTGGCCTGTATCAGCACCGGAATCCTGGATTTGTTGTCCGGGCTCAATATCCTGATATGTATACAACCTGGTTCGATACTGTTGTCTGTAGGATATAGCATGTCCTTTTCAAAAAGCACTTCTGTATTCATTACCGGGCCTCCATATGTCTTTATTTGCTTTCTTCTTTATAAAATACCATTAAAACATATTTCCGTAAAGCTTTTTATATATCAGGTAGTTGTTTCTTACTTTTTTCAAATATTTTTCCGTCTCTCTGAAGGGAATCTTGTCAAGGGTCTCTCCGGAAGGGCTCAGCTCTTTGTTCTTCAACCACCTGGAAACATTCCCGCTGCCTGCATTGTAAGCGGCAAGGACCAGGTCAGTATCTCCAAATTCGTAATAAAGCCTGGCCAGATACCAGCAGCCAATATTAATATTGGTCTCAGGATCAAAAAGCATATCTGCCGTGTAATCTTTCAGCCCGATACTGTCAGCACTCCATTTTCCTGTCCCCTCTGTGATCTGCATCAAACCTCGTGCATTCTTACGGGAAACTGCTGTATGTCTGAAACTGCTTTCTGCTTTTATGATCGCAAATATAAGATAAGGGTCAAGATCATACTGTTCAGAATACTTTTGGACAAGCTCACTGTATTTCAGCGGATATAGAGTCCTGACTGCACTATCAGCCAGCAGGACTGCCGAAATGAGCACTGCCGCCAATATTATAAAAACTGAAAATTTTCTTCGCCTTTTCCCGGTCAATCAAACACACCTCTTGCTTCGTGATTACTGCTGCCATTGCTGCTTTTTTGCCAGAAACAGCCTGACTACAGTCTGCTCCAGTTCCTCTATACTGTCATCGTTCCTGATCACTTCGTCAGCCAGCTTCAGGTATTCGTCATCTTTCATCTGCGAGTCTATCCTGGCAGAAATCTCTTCATATGTGTATCCGCTTCTTTCCATAACGCGCCTGATCCGTGTTTCCCTTTCCGCTGAAACGACCCATATTTCATCAGCAAGGTCGATGAAACCTTTTTCGATCGGTATCGGTACGTCAAGGACGATGGTGTCCCACTTTCCTGTGTTTTTTAAAACCTCTACGGTGTCGTATATTTTTTCTGCTATATACTTATGAGTGATGGCGTTGAGCATTGCCAATTTGTCAGCGTCTGAAAATACTATATCTGCCAGCTTCTTTCTGTCCAACTCCCCGTCATCACCTATTATTCCCCTTCCAAAATGACCGACCAGTTCATCCAATGCTTTTGTCCCTGCAGATGTCACACTTTTCGCCAGTACATCAGCATCGATAACAGCAGCACCCAGATCTTTCAATATCCTTGCCACCGAGCTTTTTCCGCTGCCGATTCCGCCGGTTACTCCGATTATTTTCACCATTATCATCCTTTCCAGCCAATGCTCTGTTCTATTTCGTGTCATACCAGCTGGATCCTGTTTTGACCTCAGCAATGAGTGGTACATCGATCTTTGCTGCATTTTCCATGCACTGCTTCAGTATCATTTCCACCTCCTCCTTTTCATCTGCACTCGTTTCGACGATCAGTTCATCGTGGACCTGAAGTATCAGCGCCGATATCATTTTACGTGCACGAAGTTCCTTATATACGTTGACCATCGCGATTTTGATGATGTCGGCAGCAGTTCCCTGGATCGGCATGTTCATCGCAACCCGCTCCCCAAAAGACCGGACGTTGAAGTTGGAGGATTTCAGCTCCGGCAGGTATCTTCTTCTGCCGAATATCGTTTCCACATAGCCCTTTTGTTTTCCAAAGTCGACTATGTTTTTCATATAAGCCCTGACACCGGGGTATCTCTCCAGGTAGTCATCTATATATTTGCGTGCCTGCTTCCTGGTTATCCCCAGATCCCTGGACAGACTGAAATCACCTATCCCGTACACTATCCCGAAGTTGACGGCCTTGGCGCGGGTACGCATCAATGGCGTAACCTCTTCCTTCGGGACCTTGAAAACACCCGCGGCCGTAGCAGTGTGGATGTCTTCATCGTTCAGGAAGGCCGCTCGCATGTTCTCATCCCCGGCTATATGTGCCAGTACTCTCAGCTCGATCTGAGAATAGTCAGCATCGGCCAGCAGAAAATCGTCATTCTCCGGCACGAACACCTTCCTTATTTCTCTGCCCATTTCCAGCTTCACAGGAATGTTCTGCAAATTGGGCTCTGTGCTGCTGATCCGCCCTGTGGCTGTGACGGCCTGATTGAAGCTGGAATGTATACGTCCTGTGTCAGGATTGATCATGTTGAGAAGCCCTTCTGCATACGTGGATTTCAACTTGATGAGTTGTCTGTACTCAAGGATCCTTGAAATGATCTCATGCTCATCTGCCAGTTGGTCAAGGACCTCTGCATCAGTCGAATAGCCGGTCTTGGTCCTCTTTATCACCGGAAGCCCCAGCTTCTCGAACAGTATCTTACCAAGCTGTTTAGGTGAGTTGATATTGAATTGCTCACCTGCCAGCCGGTGTATGTCGCTTTCTGCAGTCTTTATCCTGTCGTCCAGTCGGGCTGAGTATTCTTCCAGCTCTTTTCTGTTTACCTTGAATCCCCTGTATTCCATGTCAGCCAGTACTTCTATCAGCGGCATCTCAATTTCATAGCACAGTTTTTCCTGACCGTTTTCAGATATTTTGGCTTTGATCACATCCACAAGTTCGATAATCGTCCTGCTGTGCATTACGGCAACCGGAGCCACCTGGTCTGTCGCCAGCTGATGATAAGGAGTAAAGTTTTTCCCTTTCCCGCGGAGCTCTTCCACGGATTGGAACGAATAACCCATATAAAGCTGCGACAATTCGGATAGTGTATATGTGCTCCGGGAGGGATCAAGTATATAAGCTCCTATCATGGTATCGAAACCCAGTCCGTCAAAACTGACTCCGTTGCGTTTCAGATAAACGATGAAATTCTTGAGGTCGTGTCCGTATTTTATTATGCCGGCATCCGAAAACAAATCCCCGAAAATCTCCAGAAATTGCTCGTCACTGATCCTCTCTCCGATTTTTACATAGGCATTCTGTTCTCCCCAGGAAAAAGCAATCCCTGACAATCTGGTCACAAACCGGTTTGTATTATCCAGCAGATGGCACATCGAAAGCCTGTCTTCTCCTGCTATGGATGCTGCCAGACCAGCCAGCGCAATAGGGTCGTCAACGACAGTGAATTCAGGATGATCAGCTCCGCCTGTGTTCGTGCTGTTTTCACCCTGAAGACCGTATTTCTCTATGAGGCTTTTGAATTCAAGCCGACTGAAAAGTTTATATAATCTGTCCCTGTCAAATTCCTGCCTCTTCAGTTCATCCAGTGCGCAAAGCGTCGGCATATTCCTCTCGATGGCAGCCAGACGCCTGCTCAGTAGTGCCAGGTCCTTGTTGGCCTCAAGCTTTTCCCTCACGGATTTTCTGTCGATCCTGTCAATATTCTCATATACCCCCTCAAGAGTCCCATAAGCCTTTATGAGTTCAAGAGCCGTTTTCTCACCAATTCCCGGGATCCCGGGAATATTGTCAGATTTGTCGCCCATCAGTGCTTTCACATCTATGAGCTGTGCCGGTGTCACCCCATAACGCTCAAACACTGCCTTTTCGTCATAGTATTCGGTTTGCGTTCTGCCATATCTCGTCACGGGGATAATGACCCTGGTATTTTCTGAGGCAAGCTGCAGTGAATCCCTGTCGCCTGTAATAATTACGACCTCCATTTTTGCTTCCTCCGCACATTTTGAAACGGAGCCGATTATGTCGTCCGCCTCGAATCCTTCCATTTCAAGGCGCTTAATGTTCATCGCATCCAGTATTTCCTTCATATAGGGGACCTGCTCGGCCAGTTCGGGAGGCATCCCTTTCCTGTGCGCTTTATAGTCAGCGTATTCACGATGTCTGAAAGTTGGTGCTCTGAGGTCGAAAGCCACACAGATATATTGGGGTTCCTCCTCGGTCAGAAATTTATTCAATATATTCAGAAATCCGTATATCGCATTGGTGTGCAGCCCGTCTGCAGCAGATAACAACTGCGGACCCTGCAGTCCGTAAAAAGCCCTGTTGAGTATGCTGTTGCCGTCGATCAGCATCAGTTTTTCCATTTGGTACCTCCATCCGCCTGGGCGCTTCTTCATATAATATGTTTTGCCATCGGCACTGTTTTTCATCCAGTATATTCTACACAAAAAAACGGCCGCCGTAAATGGCTGCCGTTTTCTGCAGTGTTCGGTTTTTATTTTTTGTTGATATAGATAGTGACCGTAATAAAGTCTGTATTCAATCTGAGCGACTCGATCCGGCTGTCGATCTCTTCCTTTTCCCTTATCAGTTCATTTATTTCTCCGGCACTGCTCTCTCCGTCTCTTTCCTGCAGTTCTCTCAGGGTCTGATCGATCGTATTGGTTTGATCTATCAGCATGTTCAATTCGTCAGTCCGGTCCTCGATGACAAAAGCACCTGTCTGTATATTTGCAGCTCCGAAGGTATCATTGAGTGCGGCCACGAACATCCTGTAGTCAGCCTCGGCAAAGACGATCTGCAGTTCCAGCCTTGCTTCTTCGTCTTCCTTCAGATCACCGTAACCCGTTATATCTGAAATGCCTTCCTGTCCATATGCTGCGGCCTTGTTTACAGGCCAGGTGCCATTGTTCCCGGTGGCCAGGGCAGTGATGGTTTCCATTGCTGTTGCCGGATCTTCTGCAGTAACAGACAGCTCTGACGTCTTCAGGCTTACCGTTTCAGCTTCAGCCATTCCCAAAATGATGCCATTTTCACGTACCTCCTCACAGGATGAGCGATTTATATCCAAACCCCGCGGTACCGCCATCAATTCGTCAGATCCTTTTGGTTCAGCAACAGCATCCGTCGTTTCCGGCATATCGTCAGTTTTCTCTGAGAACTGGATACCGAAAGAGTCATTATACTCATCAATGGAGCCTTCATCCCTGATGCCCGCACCATCTGCTGCCGAATATCCGTATGGACTTTCAGCTGCAGAAGACACTTTATCCGTTTCGGGTGCATGCTTTGCGAGTTTGCCTGAAAGCAATCCGAATCTCACGATGCTGCCCCCCAGGAAGATCAGGAGTATGCCTGCTGCTATTGATGCAAAGGTCCTCGCAGTCAGTTTTCTCTTTGCTTTATCAGCGCCTGTGACCGCATTATCATTCCTTGAAGCTACTGCAGCCAGTTTTTCATGCAGTTCGCCCCTGAAGCTCTCCGGCAGATCATACATGGGCATGTTGCGGCATAGCTTTATGATCCTGATCATATCGTCAAGCTCTTTTTTACATCCGGCACAACTGCTTATATGTTCCTCGAATGCTTTTCTTTCATTGACACTCAGTTCGTTGTCCGCATATGCGCTGATATTTTCCCTTACATCCGCACAGTTCATCATCTCCAACCCTCCTTTCACGTTATTTGACGTATTCATCGAGTAAAAGTTCCGTTTTGGAAGACAAAATATTGCGCAGTGCCTGCCTGGCCCTGTTGATCCTCGATTTGACCGTACCTCCGGGGCAATCGAGGATCTGAGCTATCTCATCATAGGTCAGACCGTGAAGGTCCCTCAGAGTCAATACAACCTTCTGGTCCTCGGGCAGACTTTCTATCGCTTCATTTACGACCCTTCGCAGCTCTTCCCGTTCTGCCAGTTCCTCGGGGAGCGGATCTTCGCTGACGACCTGCCGCTTCATTTCACCGTCTTCCATTTGTATTTCTTCATCTAGTGAAATCACTTTTTTATTCTTTCGTTTCCTTATCTCATCCAGGCATACATTTGTAGTTATCCTGTAAACCCATGTGGAAAAAGACGATTGCTCCCTGAAACCGGAGATCGCCTTGAACACCCTGATAAATGCTTCCTGTGCCAGGTCAGCCGCATCTTCATGATTGCCTGTCATCCTCAGGGCGAGGTTGAACACTTTTTTCTGATATGCTTCTACCAGTTGCTCAAAAGCCGCTACATCGCCAGCTTTGGCCTGCCTGAGCAAAAGCTTCTCATTTGGGTCCATAGGTTTTTGTGTCCTCCTGCGCGAGATAAGTTTACAAAACAAATATACATGTTAGATTATACATTAATTATTCTATCTTTGTAACCTGTACAGAAAAAATCAGCACTGCACTTTCGTCCAAGCCCAATTGCAGCCGTACAGCCGGCCTGGTTCCATCGGGACAGCACCTGTGTCCGGCTGCCGCTGCGCAGGTGCCCGAAAAGTTATGCATCCACCCGGATAGCTAATAGTCACACAGCCACACCTGGCAAGCATCGGACCCATGAATATGATCGATGAACGCATCTCTGCCGCAAGTTCAACAGGTATACTGGTCTCGCACAAGCCCGCCGAATCCACGATTATTACATCGCCTTCGACTTTCACGCTGCAGCCTATCCTTCTGAGTATTCCGATCATGACATCGACATCTCTGAGTCTGGGACAATTTTTGATAATGCTCTCCCTGCCATTGAGCAGGGATGCGGCCAAAATAGGCAAAACGGCATTTTTGGAGCCTTCGACCTCGATCTCGCCCTGGAGTCTGGCGCCTCCTGAAATAACTAATTTGCTCATAAAAACACCTCGCACACATTCCATCTTATGCGGTGAAAATGCAATGTGTTCAGATTCTCTCGTACCTGGAATAGCGCGAAATGTTGAGCAGTATTCCTGCCTCAGTCATAAAAAGGATAAGAGCTGTGCCGCCGGAACTGAAAAAAGGCAATGAAACACCTGTAGGCGGTACAGAATTGGTGACGACTGCCACATTGAAAAGACTCTGGACGGCGATCAGTGCAGTAATGCCTGTTGCGATCAGGCATCCGTATACATCGGGGGCGTGGACTGCAATCTTTATCCCCCTCCAGATGAATATGAGAAATAGCAGCATAACTGCAAGCACACCGACAAAACCCAGTTCCTCGGCAAGTATAGGGAAGATATAGTCGTTATGAGGTTCGGGCACATAGAGGAATTTCTGCATACTCTGTCCAAGCCCTCTCCCGAACAGCCCTCCGGAACCGATGGCGTACAAAGCCTGTATCGTCTGATAACCGCTGCCACGCGGATCGCTCCATGGATCCAGCCATGAATTGATTCGCGGAGTCATATAATCAGTAAACGATATAACAGCGACTATCGTCAACAGGACGGGTACTGTCAGCACAGCAAAGTGCCTTATCTTTGCACCTGCGACAAACAGAATTATCATAGTGATCGCGATCATGATTATAGTTGCGCTCAGATGTGTTTCCAGCAGCAATAGAACAGAGATCACACCCAATACGAAAAGGTACGGCATCAGGTCGCCGAAGAACGTTTCAAGGGGTCTTCTCCTTCTGGACAAATTAAATGAAAGAAACAATATCAATGCCAGTTTGGCCAGCTCAGACGGCTGGAACCGGAAACCGGCTATCACGATCCATCTCCAGGAATCATTTGCCTGACTGCCAATACCCGGTATCAGCACAAGTACAAGAAGGACCACGCTGACAATGAGCATCGCCCATACTGTCTTCCTCCCTATCTTGTGGTAATCGTAGTTGGCTGCAAGCAGCATGGATATCATTCCGATGGCAGCAAATATCAACTGCCTGTTAATATAATAATATATATTGCCGGACTCTTTTTCAGCCAAAGGTGCGCTTGCGCTGAAAAGCATGATAAGACCCAGCGAGAGTAATATCAGCACCGTCATGAACAAAAGGAAATCAAATGGTTTCTTGCTTTTCATAAATATCCTCCAGGATATGGCGCATCAAATCGGCAGCGCTGATGAAAACCATATCTGTGCTGCCGATTAAAAAATACTGAACCTCAGGGTGGCAAATCCGATCAGGCAGAGTACTATAGTTATCAGCCAGAAAACTCTGACCACCTTTGTTTCCTTCCACCCCGACAGCTCAAAATGGTGATGTATAGGAGCCATTTTGAATACTCTCTTGCCTCTGAGTTTGAAGGACACCACCTGTATGAAAACCGAAAGGCTTTCCACTGCATAGATTGCACCTGCAACTAACAGCATCCATGGCATTTTCATCAATACAGCTGCAGCCCCGACCACACCTCCAAGAGCAAGTGAACCAGTATCCCCCATTATCACCTTTGCCGGATGTATATTGAAAACAAGGAAACCGAGACAGCCGCCTGCGGTAATCGCACATATCATCTTCACATTGTCCCATTCCGGCTTCATCATCGCCACAATCGTGAAAAAAACTGCAACGATCAGCGTGACTCCTGCTGCAAGTCCATCGACACCATCGGTCATATTCACCGAATTCGTGATAAGGTACATGACAATGATGACCAGCGGTATGAATAACCATACCGGAAGCTCCACCACCGCATCGATGCCAAGGAAAGGCAGGATCATACCTGTCCCCAGTTCAGGATGGTATGCGGTATAAAACGCAAAAGCAGATGATACCAGAAGCAATCCGAATGACTTTTGCTTCGGATTCAGACCATCCTTGTTCTTTTTGACGACTTTTATCATGTCATCGATAAAACCTATCGCCGCATATCCCAATGTGACCAGCAGCACCGGTAATATGCCCGGGTAACCGGGAACCAGTATCAGTGATGTTATTATCATCGGGATTATGAAAATGAGACCACCAACAGTAGGTATCCCCATCTTCTTCAAATGTGTCGCAGGACCGTCATCCCTTATTGTCTGTCCAAATTTCAGACGCCTCAGCATCGGTATCACAACAGGTCCTGCAATCAGCGTCAATATAAATGTCCCGGCAAATACTGCCACTTCTGTTGAGGTTAATACGAACTCCAAATCCATTCCCCCGTATTTCAAAAAAATGAGTCTTATCCCGAATCGTAATCAAAACACTATGCTACTCAGAAATCAATGAATCCACGATCTCCTCCATCATCATCCCTCTTGAGCCTTTGACCAGTATGGCATCTCCCTGACGTATGATATTTCGCAGATAGCGTACAGCCTCGTCATTATTTGCAAGTACAGCGATCCCGGACCGTGGAAAACCTGCCTCAATGGCGCCATCTGCTATATGTGCGGCTGCTTCCCCCACCGTGATTATCAGATCTGTACTGCTTCCTGCTGCATATTCACCTGTCTCCTTATGTGCATCTGTGCTCCAACTGCCAAGCTCAAGCATATCACCCAGAACAGCTATCCGTCTGTTTGCTTCGATCTCGTTCAGCACATCGATTGCTGCCTTTACTGATTGTGGACTGGCATTGTAAGCATCATTAATAATAGTGAGCCCGCTGGATTTAATGATATTCAAACGCATATTCCCGGGGCTGTAACCGGCTATGCCCCCTATCAGCGTCTCTGCAGGGATATGAAGCTCACGGCCTGCTGCCAGTGCCGCCAGTGCGTTGTAAACATTGTGTACACCGGGTGCCGGTACATGTACAGTGTGTTCCTTCCCATCCAGAACTATGTTGAAGTCGATGCCCTTTTCACCTCTTGACCTGATATTGTACGCCTGATAATCGGCGCTTTCTTCAAGACCATATGACACAGTCCTTACGTCCAGCAGTCCCTTCACTCCGCTGAGCAGCACATCATCACCATTGAGGATCAGCAATCCGTCGGGCTGAAGTCCTTCGAGAAGTTCCAGTTTTGCCCTGAGGATGTCCTGCCGCGAACCCAGTTTTTCTATGTGAGACATGCCAATATTGGTTATTATTCCCACTTGGGGTCTGACAATACGTGTCAGTGCCCTGATCTCTCCGAAACCGCTCATCCCCATCTCGATAACGGCGGCTTCATGCCCGGGCTCCAGTCGGAATATCGTCAGCGGGACACCAATCTCATTATTGTAATTCCCTTCATTTTTAAGTACATTGTACTTTGCCCCCAGCGCACACGCAATCATTTCCTTTGTGCTGGTTTTTCCGACACTGCCGGTAATACCGATGAAGGGGATAGCGAATCTGTCCCTGATATATGACGCGATATCATGGAGTGCTTTAAGAGTATCGCCGACCTTTACCAGTGATTTGCCGGGAATATTTCCCGGATCTCTGTCGGTCAGGACTGCTACAGCTCCATTTTCAAAAGCATCGGCAATGAAATCATTCCCGTCGAACCTTTCGCCCTTCAAAGCTAAAAAAAGACAGTCATTGCTGATTTTGCGCGAGTTTGTCGATATCTCCGCGACAGTGATGCTGCTGTCTCCGCTAAGGAGCTTGCCGCCTGTCGCCTCGATTATTTCGCTTAGTTTTAATCTGATCATATATGCTCCTTTATCAGAAGTCTTTGTCAATTATTTCCCTTACGACTTCCCTCTCATCAAAATGGACCGTTCTGTCACTGAATACCTGCCAGGTTTCGTGCCCCTTTCCCGCCAGTACCACCACATCTCCTGCAGCCGCAGCGGTCAGGGCATGCCGTATGGCTTCCCTGCGGTCAGTGATGCATATATATCTGCCTGAGGTAGTTTTTATGCCTTCCTCTATCTCCTTAATAATGACATCCGGGTCTTCAGTCCTTGGATTGTCCGATGTAATCACGGTGTAATCCGCATACTGTCCCGAAACGATGCCCATCATGGAGCGTTTTGTCCTGTCCCTGTCTCCGCCGCATCCGAAAACACATATGACTTTGCCCGCAGTATAGCCTCTGACTGCTTCAAGTATGTTTTGAAGGCTGTCGGGCGTATGTGCATAATCTATTATAACACTAAAGTTACGTCCCGTGTCCACGGTTTCCGCCCTGCCTGGCACCTGCACCTTTTCAAGTCCCCCGGCAACCGCATCTGCCGGTATGCCTGACACACCACTCACGCTCGCCGCGGCAAGTGCATTGTAGACACTGAACCTGCCAGGGATCATCACGCTGAAGCTTCTGTGATACCATGGGGACACCATCTCGAATCTGACTGCTCCCGGCAGATATACAGGATTTACAGCCTTTATATCCGCTTCACTTTCCATGCCATATGTCAGGATCCTGCAGCATGCTTTCCCGATCACCCTTTCCGAATAACTGCAATCCTTGTTCACGAGGCCGGTTTTGCAGCTTCTGAACAGCATGCTCTTGGCCTCCAGGTATTCCTCCATGCTTCCGTGTTCAGACGGACTGATATGATCTCTTGCCAGATTCGTGAACACTCCCGTATCGAATTCACAATACCTGACTCTGTGCAATGCGAGCCCCTGGGAGGATACTTCCATGACCACATCCTCCACTCCTTCATCAGCCATTTGAGAAAAAAGCTGCTGCAGATCCAATGATTCAGGTGTGGTTCTTTCCGAATGCAGCATACGGTCACCGATCCTGACTCCGAGAGTCCCTATCATACCCGTCTTTCTTCCTGCTGTTTCAAGTATGGATCTGATCATGAAACAGGTGGTCGTTTTACCTTTTGTGCCAGTGATGCCGATCAGATTGAACCTGCCCGACGGGTGTCCGTAAAACCTGTCTGAAACATATGCCAGTGCGATCCTTGTGTTCCTGATTATTATGACGGGCGCTTCTGTTTCCTGCATCAGGGGTTTTTGTGCGATAAATGCTGCGGCCCCGTTTTTCAGAGCCTGCTGTACGTATTTATGACCGTCGGCTTTCAAACCGTCGATACAGACAAACAAATACCCATTTCTTACCTTTCTGGAATCATAAGCTATACCCTCTATATCAACATTCAGGTTTCCTCTTATGTAAAGGATATCCAATCCATCGATCAGATCAGCCAATCTCATGGCAGTTCTCCTTTACTTACAGATTAATTCACATATCGATCATCTCCATTTCCACCGTCCGCTCCACTCTGTAAGGAGAGCAAGCGTCCGTTTTTACCCGTGTATCGTATTATAGCTGAGTGTACATTTATTCAACATTGTCCAGGTTTCTGAACTCAACTTCAACAACTGTGCCTTTCTCGATCATGGTACCCGGTCCATGCTGTTGTCTGAAGACTGTTCCTCTGCCCGATACTTTTATGTTCAGACCTATACGGTTCATGGCATAGATCGCCTCAGACAGTGTTTTTCCTGACAGATCCGGCATCGATACAGTTTTGGGTTCATCAGGCCTGTATGTGTACAATATCACTACGGAATCCTCAGGGACAGCCGCATTTGGCTTTGGCATCTGCTCCATTACGATGCTGTCTGTGTTTCCTTCTCCTTCGATATCAAATTTCAGACCAACGGCCCGCAATTCTTTCACTGCTTCCTCCACTGTCTTTTTCTTTATATCGGGGACAAGGACCATTTCAGCCAGGGACTTAAGATCTTCTTCTGTGTACTGCCTTTCCACCTGCATATAATTGAGCGTATCTTCGATGATCTTCCCTACCACCGGGGCTGCAATGACACCACCCATGTGAGATTCACCCCTCGGGTCAAACAGTGCGACGAGTACTACTACCTTCGGATCATTTGCCGGTGCAAATCCGCAGAAAGACGCTATATAGACACCTTCTCTGGTCGTTTCGGACGTGCCGGTCTTGCCGCCGACCCTGTAGCCCCTGACATATGCATTGCTTCCAGTTCCCCTGGGGTCTGCGACAACTCCTTCGAGTATATCCTTCATGATGTCCGAAGTCTGTTTTGAAATCACGGTTCTTACCACTTCAGGTTCAAACCTGGTAACGACATTGCCCTCCGAATCAGTCAATTCTTTCACCAGGCGCGGTTTCATAAGTTTGCCCCCGTTCACGACCGCAGTATATGCAGTTGCCAGTTGGAGCGGGGTTATGGTGAATCTCTGTCCGAATGAAGCCACAGCCATATCTATTTCCTTGGGCTTTTCCTGGAATTGCGGTTTGGCTTCCCCTTTCAGTTCTATCCCTGTTTTGTCCATAGTTCCGAAGGCCCTGAGATAACTGTAGAAACGGTCGATGCCAAGGCTCTGTGCCACCTTGACAAATGCAGGATTACAAGATCTGTAAATAGCTTCACGGAATGTTTCTGTTCCGTGGGGTCTTCCGACGCGCCAGCAGTTTATGGGCTTGGGCCAGCCTGCTACTTTTATCGGAAAGTCATCGGTTATGGTGTCGGCTGTTACGACACCTTCCTCTATACCGGCAGATGCAGTAATGCTTTTGAAGGTGGATCCGGGCTCATATGTATCCGAGACAGCTTTATTCCTCCACACTGTCTTACTGAGTATGTTGACGGTTTCCCGGCTCCTTTCGATCCACTCTTCAGGATCCATACCCTCCAGTTCGATATTTCCGGGGTATGCAAAGGGAGTGTTGAGGTCGTAATCCGGCTTTGATACCATAGCCAGCACATCTCCTGTATTGGGATCGATTACGATGCCGACAGCCCCGCCCTCAACCTTATTGTCTGCAATTGCTTTGTCCAGAGATTTTGAGACCAGGTACTGGATAGTTTCATCGATGGTGAGAACAACATTCAGACCATCCTGAGCATCTATACGCTTTTCCCGCTCCGATGGGACAGCACTCCCCCTTGCATCTACTTCGCTAAGGATTTTCCCGGGTACGCCTCTCAGGTATTTGTCCATGACTTCCTCGATGCCGCCCATCAGTCCCTGATTATCATCTCCTGTGAACCCGAGTATGTGTGACATCAGGTTTCCACCGGGATAGTATCTTTTGGCATCCTCATCGATATTTATCCCTCTTATGCTGTTTTCGCTCATCCATGTCCTTATCTGTATCTCTGTGTCCCTGTCCACCTTCCTCTTGATTATGGCACTGTTGACTTTCTTCGTGATAATGCTGTATACTTCATCCTCTTCCATGGATAAAAATTGCGCCAGACCTTCAGCCACCTCTCTTACCGTCAGTTTTTTATTCTTCGCTATTTCATTTGGATTGCAGCTTATGGTGGCAGCCTGTACGCTGATGGCCAGCTTTTTGCCATTCCTGTCATATATGGTCCCTCTTATGGGACTTATCACCCTGCCGGTATTTTGCTGTGCAAATGCTTTTTTCTGCAGTTCATAACCCTGAACAAACTGTATATGTGCCAGTCTTCCGATAAGAGCAAAAACCGATATCGTGAAAACCGAGAGCAAGACTATCAAACGTTTTTTTGTTGCCATTCCCGGTGCTGCCATAAAATCTCTCCTTTAATGCCTCGTAAATAAAAAAGACTATAGACCGTGCAAAAAACAATTTTACACTATCCACAGTCTATGCTCACTTTTGACCACCGGACAAGTCAACCTGCTTCGCTGCCCGGTCCGCTATTCAAAAAGCCTCAGAAAACCGGCTGCCCTGTTGATAAATTTCGATACAGTATTCCCGTTTTTTTCGTTTTCCACGTCCGGGGATATCAACACAGTATAGTCATTCCTGGGAACCCTGATGTATACTATCTGGCTTTTGTCCGGCATTTGCATCCCCAGTCTGCTTTCAGCGATTTCCTTTATTTCGTTCAGATCGGTTTTTGTTTCTATCTGAACCCTGAGCAGCGAGTTTTCGTTCCTGATCTCTTCATAGACTTTTTCTCTTTGATTTATCTGATAACTGACCTTTGTAATTATGGCATACCTGCACATCACAGCAAGACCAGCAGCAAACACTGCAAGGATCGCCACGACCATCCTGAGCTTTATCTTCCTGTTGCTTTTATATCTTTTTTTTGCCCTCAGTACCTGGTTTTCTTCATAGACATCATATACAAGCTGTCTAGCGGCAGAACCATGTACATATTCATAGCCCTTTTGATTCAATTGTATTCACCTCTGAAGCAATATATGCCTTGTCTTGTATCTGTGATGTCCGGCCTTGCTGTTTTGCATCTGGTGCCGTCCGAGCAGAAATCGGGGTTCGGGGATCGGCCGGCGGGCCGATCCCCTGCAATTCCCATATCTTTCGTATATCCTGTGCTCGTCATTTGCTTCCTTACAGCTTGTCCTTCTCATCAGCTCCGCATGTCCGGGATCTTACTGTTTTTTCCTTTGTGTTTCGTCCAGCTCTTCATTTGTGTTTTCATTGTTTTTCTTCTGTAAATCAGGGTTTTATCTTTTGTCTGCCGTTCAGCCTTTGGTGACGCTCTCTTTTTCAGGTGCTTTCGCGCCATATGTCCTTTCAGAAGTTCCTTGTGTTTCTGAACCTTTAGTACAGCCTCAGAACTTTTATCTTTTGTATATCATCGCAGATGGCCGTAGCCGGTATCACTGCGATTTGTCTTTGGTCCATATGATTATTGTCTTTGGTACATCGATTGGATTGTCTTTTGCATAAAATCTTATCAACTGAAGCGTTTCCTGATATCCACTGCCATCCGTCAGATACTGCCGCCAGGAGCCCGGGACCTTAACCTTTCACAACTTCTCAGCAGTTCTCAGCTTGGCACTTCTGGCCCTGGGATTCTGTTCGACCTCCTGATCTGAAGGGAGCACAGGTTTTTTTGTCAATACCCTTAGCTCCGGCTTCTTCCCGCAAATACAGGCCGGAAATGACGGCGGGCATTCACAGGGTTTTTCACGCTTCTGGAATTCAGTTTTCACTATCCTGTCCTCCAGCGAATGGAAGGTTATGATGCTCAATCTCCCTCCTGGCTTCAGCAGTGAGACCGCACCACCCACAGCATCCTTCAACGCTTCCAGTTCATCATTCACGGCGATCCTCAATGCCTGAAATGTCCTTTTCGCCGGATGAGGGCCATTTCTTCTAGCCCTGGCCGGTATGGCGGCTTTCACGATTTCCGCCAGCCGGCCCGTGGTCTCTATCCTGCTTCTGCTTCTTTCCATTACGATGAATGAAGCGATCCGGGCCGCCCATTTCTCCTCGCCGTAGTCACGTATGATCTTCTTTATTTCTTCCTCATCATATGTATTCACTATCGTGGCAGCGTCAAGTTCATTGCCTCTGTCCATCCGCATGTCCAGCGGTGCATCCTTTTGATAGCTGAATCCGCGCTCAGCTTCATCCAGCTGATGTGAGGAGACTCCTATATCCAGGAGTATGCCGTCCACCTTGTCGAATCCGTGCTGTCTGACCAGATCCGCCATAAACCTGAAATTTCCGCAAATCAGAACCAAACCTGCATTTTTCCGGATCTTCGACAGCCTCTCTCCCGATACTTCGATGGCAGTGGCATCCTGATCGATCCCGATCAGCGTGCCTCTGTCCAGTCTCCTGATAATCTCCGCAGAGTGTCCTGCACCGCCCAGCGTACCATCAATATAAATACCATCTTTGTCTATGTTCAGGCTGGATATGCATTCATCCAGCATAACAGGCTTGTGCTCGTATCGCATCTTTTTCCTCCCTGCGGTTTTCTTTGCCGAAGCCCTGCTGCAGAAGGAGGGTCCTGGCCATTAGTTCCATGACCGCCCGACACAGTCCGACGTTTGTCAGATACCCAACATCGCAAATGTCTCCGACAGGCTTTCCGGACTGAGGCTGTCGCCACCCATGTATTCTTCCCACCTGTCTCTGCTCCATACTTCCACTCTGTTGCCAACGCCAACAATGGTGACCTCTTTTTCGAGTCCGGCATGCGACCGCAGATCCGGGGGGATCAGTATGCGATAATGACTGTCGATCTTGCATTGTGCCGCGCTTGAGAAGAAAAACCTGCTGAATTCACGGGCTTTTGTGTTCGAAAGCGGTAGTGTTTCGAGTTTTTCTACGAGACTGTTCCATTTGGGCATGGAAAAGATAAAAAGACATCCTTCCAGCCCCTTCGCAATCATGAATTTCATATCCAACTCTTCTCTGAAGGCTGCCGGAATGATTATCCTGCCCTTTTGGTCTATAGTGTGCTGGAATTCACCATAGAACAACCATTTCACCTCACACTACCATTTTCAGACCACTTTCCCCCACTTCGTACCACTTTATATACATTTTAAATCAAAATCGAGGAATAATCAAGCTATATTTGGAATATTTTTTAAGATAGGCATTTAGTCCCGGGCATTTAAGACCAGTTTAAGGAGCAAAAACCATAAAAAGGATCAGTCGATATCGCCGACTGATCCTTCTGGAGAGCTGCATTATCATCTCATTAATGGCCGACTGATCCGAAGTCTGGCCCGAATCTGCATGTGCAGCTGATATAAGAGTGCAGGTTTTCAGCTTGCCGGATAATTATCAGGAAGAGCTTCGATAAAAAGATCTTTTTCTTCTCATTGAAACGCTGAGAAGAATACCCACATTGAGATAATTCGCTATAAGTGAGCTGTTTCCCTGGCTCACGAAAGGCAGTGGTATCCCTGTAACGGGGAGTACACCTACGCACATGCCTATGTTCTCTATGAAGTGGAATGCAAACATCGCTGTGATGCATATGACCATGAAAGACCCGTACGGATCTCTTGCGTTCATCGAAACATAAACGCATCTGAACAAAAAGAAGAATACTATCAGTATGAATATAACAGATCCTATGAATCCCATTTCTTCCCCGATAACAGTGAAAATAAAATCCGTCTCCTGTTCAGGCACATAATACATGCTGCTGCTCTGTCCCTGAAGTCCGTGAAATATACCTTTCCCGAAAAGCTGGCCGGACCCGATGGTCATTTTGGAGCGGTATACCTGGAGGCCTGAGCCCAGCAGGTCTGATTCAGGAAAAATAAACGATATTATCCTGTTTCGTATATGATCGAATTTTTTCATAGGAAGTACGTAAAACCAGAGAACAGGTGCCGCTGCCAGAAAGAGTCCTGCTGCTATCAGAAAAAACCTGTATGGTATCCCGTATATGAATAGCAGGACAATAAAAGCAAAGACGAATACCATCGCCGTTCCGACATCCGGCTGCATCAAGACCAGCACAATGGGCAGCATTGCATATATCAGCAGCTTTATTACATTCTTGCCGATGTCCTTGCCTTCTTTCAATCTCTCGAAAAAAATCGGCACGACTACTGCAAATGCGACCTTCGACAGCTCAGAAGGCTGGAATTCACCTATAACAGGTACTTTCAGCCAGCTCTGGCTTCCATAATGCCTTTCCCCGATCAGCAGGACCAGGACAAGAAGCACTATACTGCCCAGATAGAGGACTATCCCAAGTGTCCGGAAATCCTTGTAATCAATGGCGCTGATGACAATAGCTGCCACTATGCCTATGCACAAACAGATGATCTGTTTAAGCCATACATTCGAAACACCCTGTACACCTAAAGCACTCCTGAGTGCAACGACACCGAACATTGACATAAGGATGACAGAAAAAAACAGCATATAGTCAAACTGTTTTAGATAATCGGTGCCTTTTGTCTTCTCTACGTAATACATTCAATCCACCCTGTCGATCCATCAGGCCATGTCAGCGCCTTCCAAATCAGTAATCATTTCTTATTCTCCTGTTTTGCTGCCATCAGCCGCCTCACTCCCGGTATCATCGTCTCCGCTGGCAGCCGCCTTTTCTCCTGTCTCCGTATCACTGTCCTCAATCGCCTCACTGTCGGATTCTGCAACACTTTCCAAAGCCTCTTCCTCTTCCTTCATCTTCATAAGCAATGCACCATACCGGCTCTGGCCGAGCGCGACTGGCTCCTCTTCAGCTTTCTTCCTGCTGATGATCCTCCTGTAAAGGAACAGCGCCAAACCGACTATGACCAGGATCACGGAAAGCAGTTGTGATGCCCTGAAGCCGCCCAGCCACAGGCTGTCTGTCCTGAGACTTTCTATCAGCGCCCTGCCCGTACCGTAAAGGATGAAGTACATAAAAAGGACTTCGCCGTCCACCTTTTTTTTCTTTCTGTAGAACAGCAGGAAAAGAAAAACTGCGATATCCCAGGCCGACTCATACAGGAAAGTAGGATGCACTCCGAATACAGAAGGATCAGCGCCTTCATTTACAATATACCTGTCAATGATATTCCCGTTCATTCTCCATGGAAGGTCAGTTATCGTACCGAAGGACTCCTGATTTGTGAAGTTGCCCCAGCGACCTACCCCCTGACCGAACACGAGGTACGGTATTCCGAAATCAGCCAGGTGCAGGAACGGTATTTTCTTCTTCTTTGTATACAGCCATGCCACAAGCAATCCACCGATAACACCGCCGTAAATAGCCAGACCTCCGTCCCTGATCCTGAAAATCGCTGTCAGGTCATTCTTGTACTGATCCCAGCTGAAAACCACATAATAGAGCCGCGCAAAAATGATGGCTACAGGCGCTGCAAAAAGAACGAGATCCAGGATGTTGTCCGGTGTCAGATCATACTTCCTGCAGCTTCTTGAGGCCATTATGACCGCGGCAAGAAATCCCAGTGTTATTATTATGCCATACCAGTATATCTCGATGCCGAAAACGATGAATGCATATTTTCTCAGCTCAAATTCCAGTCCCAGCCCGGGAAAACTGACAAGATTCAAGTCCATAGTATTGTCCCCCTTATATCCCCTGCAATCCTCCCACAGTTGATTGATGGCAGGAGCGGAATCTCATTGTATGGAAACACGCAAAATCCTTCATGCCAGACTATGTTCAAACAGGCCTGATTACTGACATGGCGAGGCTTTCCGTCTTAAAATGATCATGCAGGACCTCATTGATATATTCAAAAGATATTTTATCATAAACATCTAAATAGTCAAACATGTTAACACCCTTGAAATGCGCTGTTATGAACGAATGCGAGATCCTTTCCACAGAGTTGAACTGCCTCATGAACCGACCGCGGAACGACCTGACAAGCCTTTCGCATGCGGATTTATCCAGCCCGTGATTTCTGGCACCTTCCAATGTCCGGCAGAATCTCTCTCTCACCTGCATCGGGTCAGGCGACTCGCCTCCCATTACCGAAAATGCATACTGTTTTTCAAAACTGACATCAATGCCAAAGGATGAGTTCAGTAGACCTTCTTTGTACAACTGTTCGAACAGCTCTGAACTCCTGCCGATCAGGAGCTCGAGCAACAGCCTGACAGCAGTTTCATACATCAACAGCCCGATGCCCGTTTCACCATGACAACTGCCTTTGAAACCCAGCCGGAACATGGGTATTGAAACAGCCAGATGCTCCTCCACATAATCGCTGCTGATTGCAGCCGTTTCCTCAGGATAGATCCTGTTGACCGGCGGCCGCGGCTCCTTATGCAGTATAGCAGCTTCCACTTTGCTGAATACGCTTTCCGGCTCAACATCACCTACCGCAACAACGATCATGTTAGAAGGGTGATAGAATGTGTTGTAGCATTTATACAATGTATCCCTGTCTATCCTGCTGATACTGTCGATGGTCCCCGCGATATCAATCCTTACCGGATGCTTCTCATACAGTGCTCTGAGCAGGTTGAAATACACCTTCCATCCCGGATTGTCCTGGTACATCATTATCTCCTGACCGATGATGCCCTTTTCATTCTCGACACTTTCCTGCGTGATATACGGATTCTGCACATAGTCCAGCAACAGGCTGAAGCTCTCATCAAATCTGTCTGTGCAGGAAAACAGGTATACTGTCTTATTGAAGCTGGTATAGGCATTTGGGCTCGAACCAAGCCTGGAATACTTCTCCATGACACTCTCGTCTTTCTGCTCAAACAATTTATGCTCCAGGAAATGCGCAATGCCGTCCGGCACACTGGTAACTTCGTCCTCGCCGGGTATAATGAACTCATTGTCTATTGAACCATAGTTGGCAGCAAAGGCAGCATATTTTTTCGTATACCCTTTCTTCGGTATCACAAAAGCCTTCAATCCGCTGCTGTGATCATATGTGTAAAGTGATTCGCCTGCTTTATCATATTGCTTCCTGTCAATATCCATCAGAACATCTCCTCGTAATATTCTTTTCGAACGGCTTACCGACCCCGGGCCGCACTGTCGTCAGCCGTAAGGAAATAGACCGTATCCGGGACGATACGCCGTGCTGCAGATATCACATCATCCTTCGTGACTTTTTTAACCTTTTCAATGATTGTGGTGAAATCGTCACTGGTACCAGCTATCGTCTGGCTGAGATAGAAATCGACGACATTTATCTGGCTGTCCGTCAATGATTTGATGCCTGTTTCAATGCTCTTTACTGCCGCATCCATCTCCTGATCTGATATGTTGCCCTTTGCCATATCATCGAGCTGCTGTTCTATGATATCCAAAGCCTTTTGCTTGTTACCGATGTCAATACCGCTGCTGATTATCATCAGCCCCTTGAACTTCTCGAGCATAGAATAGGCATAGTAAGCCAGACCTGCCTTTTCCCGCACATTCCTGAACAACTTTGAGTGTATACCGCCGCCCAATATCCCGTTACAGACCATGAGCGCCGGATAATCATCACTGTCGGGTGGCGTGTTTGTCCTGCAGCCAAGACAGAGCTTCCCCTGTGTCACATTCATCGTCTCGGTCACATGTCTGGTTCCTGTTTTTTCCTTCTTCACAAAACCATTCCTCAGCGTTGTGCTCCCGGTACGTTCTATCCCGGACAGCAGCTCCGCCACTCTTTCCGTCTCTTCGTCGCCAATGCTTCCGGCCAGGTATACCTGCATCGGGCAATTACCGATCATGTTCCTGTAGTGTTCTGTCAGCTCTTCGGCAGTTATTCCCTCAAGGTCTTCCACAAAACCATAGTCATATATCTCATAGGGTTCATTTCGGCAGACCTCCTCAAGACACCTGTCGACACTGTACTGCATCTTGTCGTTGACTCTGCCCTCTATCCTTATCTTCAGATTTTCTTTCTCCTGGGCAAGATATTCCTCATTGAATCTGCCATTTACCAGTCCCGGCCTTGCGACTATGTCAAAAAGCAGTGACAATCCGGCGGCAAAAGTGTCCGTAGAGTCAGGTACAAACTGTTCGGAAAGGAACTCCGTATAAAAATGGATGATATGCCTCTCGCCTTTTTTAGTCACACCACAATCAAAGGTTGCTCCATAAAGGCTTTCAAGCTCCATCGATATATCCCGGAGGGTCGGGTATGCCATACTCCCGCGCCGCATCACTGCAGGCAGCAAGGCATTTTTTGTCGCATTCTCTCTGGTGAGATTGTCCTGAAAAAAGAAATGTATGCTGCTGGTCTTGAATTTATCCGTATCGATCCTGTAAATATCTATCCCATTGAATGAGGATACCCTGACCGCCTTGCCTGCTTCGAATCCGTTATTCATCTGTCCCTTCCTTTCATGGTACAGTGTTTGTATGCATGTAAGACTACATTACTATATTATAATAAATAAGCCGGATTGTATTCAATAACTGGAAGCAATATTGTGTTTTCAGCTCTACAGCAGCTATCGGCTCTCATCCACCTTACGGCTCAGAAAATCTCAGCCATTCTCCCTGATATTTCGTGCGTTTTTGGCAATAATACACTAAAAAGCTTTCGACGGGAGGTTCAAATGAGATATTCAACCATCAGAAAATATCCGATCACCCAAATGAAAAAGAGAAGTGTGCCGGCAGACACCGAATCGGTAATTGACATAAGTATAGGCGCCGCGGCCGGGTTGCTTGCCCTCATGTTTTTTCAAGGTCTGCTCCTGGGATATGTGATCAGAAGGCGCCGATACTGACAGCAACTGACCGGACTTTATAAAAACGAGAGCAGAATAAAGCCTGTCCACTCCGGATGAACCATATAAAACAGTTATGTGAATGGCATCAACACCCGATATTATATATACATACAATACGGGAGGTCACAGATGCCGGCACAGTTCAGTGAAACTGTACAACATGTCTGTTCCATTGCATCAGTCTGCTTTTCATTCTGTATACTGGTGCTTTCCGTTTTTTTCAAAAATGCTGAAAAAAAGCCGCGGCTCTTTGCATTGGCATTTCTGCCCGTATTCGTACTGAGCCTGACATCTGTCATATCTCATGGCACAGAGATATCCGCCATTGCGGCATTATATGCAGATGTCCTGCTGCTGCCCGGCATATTGGCCGCCATATTATTCCGCTCTGGCCACGTTTCGGCAGCTTTATCCATAACAACTCCGCCTGCGGTGATAACGGCGATCTGTCTTTCAAGCCCGTTCAGGGATTTCCTGTACCGGCATCAGCTCGGCTCTGCATTAATGATACTCGCCGCCATAGCAATATTGTACCTGCTCAAAAACGAAAAAGGAAATGAAAGCCTGGTTTACTGGGCTGTCGTTTTGCTCGCTGCATCCGCTCCCGCAGGCCTGTTCCTTCGGACAGGAACGGCAATACTGGCGGCTCCGCTGCTTAAGATCTCTTCATATATCGTTATGCTCTCTTATTTTTACAGGGCATTCCTCAAGCACCTTATCGATGAGTATGAAGCATCCAGGAAAAAACTCAGTGCCATAGACAGGTCCATCGAAGCAGAAGTAAGAAAGAGACTCCATGAAGTGGAAAGAGTGAACAGAAAGCTGCTCGACAAATCAAAAACCGACCCGCTGACAGGACTTCTGAATAAGGCGGCAATACTGGCTGCGGCTGAAAGATTGCTGACGGACAGGCCTGAAAAGGCACACTCGATCCTGATGTTCGATATCGATGATTTTAAGGATATCAATGATACCCATGGCCATATCACAGGCGACAAGTGCATAAGGATGCTGGCTGCAGTGATAAGAAACAATTTCAGAGGTGTCGACATGGCAGGAAGATACGGCGGCGATGAATTCATCGCCATACTGCCAGACACTAACGCCAGACAGGCTGTTGCCATTGCCGAGCGCTTCAGGAAAACCATCGACGAAACATCTCTGCCCCACTTCACCATATCCACAGGCATTTCCTCATACCCGGAAGACGGTCAGAATGTCAGGGCTCTCATAGAAGAAGCAGACAGAAACCTGTACAGATCGAAGAAAAAAGGCAAAAACGCCGTATCCCGCAGCAGTGTTTACTGAACCACAGGGCGGCTGCTTTTTCGGTCCGGAGTTCTTCCTGAATGTATACTCCCGATCGCAGCAAATATAAGCAAAAAGGCGCTGCAGAAAACAAACACCCCGATACAGGAAAATCTTACAGCAATACATGATGTGACCCCCATCCCCATCAGTTTGCCAATGCCATTGGTCATATCGCTCAAAGCCACGACTCTTGCCATGTACTCCCTGTCGGACGTTATCTGGCAACGTGCGGCAAGTATTATGCCGCAGATTGCCATGAAAGTCCCTTCGGCAAATTGAAGCAGCAAAACCACAGCATATCCCTTCACAAATGCATAAATCAACCATATGGATGCTGTTGCGGCAATTGATCCGTAAAATACCGCACTGCTGTGTTTTCCCGATCCTGCCTCCATTTGTCCCGCGATAAACATGGCAAACAAATCAGCCCCATAGTATACAGTAATCAGCAGACCCCAACCCTTTGGTGTGACATTCAGCATATCAAAAGCAAACGGGTAAAAAGCCAGATTGACTGACAGAGTACAGAAGCCAAGCACAAAGCCTGCTGCCAGCAGCTCCCGGATCGCCGGCACAGCTCTGCAGTATCTGATTCCTTCCCTCAGGCATGACATCGCTGCCTCATGTGAATCAGGCTTTCTGATTGTACTACTTTTCATGCTCACAGCTGCTATTGAGGAACCCGTCAATAATGCAGAAATAAGACAGCAAGCCGATGCTAAGAATATCAAAGGTACCGGGCCATATTCTTCCGTGAGAAACCCCGCCAGCACAGGACCCGCCAGATAAGCCGCACCTCCGGCTCCTGTCAGCATTGAATTGGCCCGGAACGCCCCTTTTTTTCCGGTTATTTCCTGCACATATTTCCGTCTGGACGGATTGTAAAAAACGTCAGAAACAGAAATCAGTATAAGGAGCAAATAGATATGTGTGATATTTTCTGCAAAGATAAACAGCAAAGCAGCCAGAGATCTGAATCCATCCATGAGCACGAGCCGTTTCGCCCCTCCGGACCTGTCACCGGCAACGCCTGCAAAAGGCGATATCAGGATGCCAGGAAGCGTCGACAGCGCTATTCCCGCCGCTGTTGATACCCCGGATCCGGTAATATCATACATAAGCACAGTCACAGCTATGAACCTTACGGCTTCGCCGAAGCTCAAAATACCCTGGCCAGCCAGAAATAAGCTGAAGGGCCTGCCTATAAAAATATCGCGTTTATTTTTCATATGGCTTCCCGGAATACGGAATCATATTGAATGGTATTCAGGATCATGGGGTTTATGCATCCTTCATCACTGCCTGACAGGTCCTTTTTCGATCAGATGCGGCATTGGCTGATATCTGCTCAGTCCCATATATTTCATTTCCGCTTCGTTGCCTTCACCGATCCTGATCCATGACTTGACCACAGCACCATCCATCCCTTCCATCAGTAGCCTTTTTTCATCCTCCGCCAGGCTTGTATTTATTCTGTATACAACAGGTGCCTCTGTGGTCTCCAGCACCTCATGGACCCATTCAACTGCAGGAGCTGGTCTGCTTCCGTAAAATGCCATATAGAGGACATTGTCCACTCCCTTTGCCCAGATAAGTATGTCCGAGTCCGTGGTGTTCATAAACTTGAAATCCTTATTGCCGTATGACACTGTGGCGTCCTGACCATATGGGACATACGGCACCGGCATCGTATGGTTGTGACGCTCTGTTATCTTCACACCGGACAGTACTGCAACATTATACAGAGCGGATGCGATCTTGCACACTCCGCCGCCCACCGTGGTCGTCACCATGGTTCCAATATATGTGGGACCTTTCCTGAATCCCCTGCTTTCAATATAGGGGCCGATGGCATCATTTTGCGAAAAAATAGCTCCCGGTTTTACAACGATACCTGCCAGCATGTCAGCTGCCAGATGCACATTATACTCTTCGCCTGGCAGCGGGTCTTTCAGAACAGTCTTATAACCGCCAAGCATCACATATGTTTTGTTCCTTGCCACAGCTTCAATGAATTCACTGTCGTTGATCCATGGCATATTGCGTTCCGGTCCTGATGCCATTTCCGCATCAATGCCTTCCCCTCTAAACTCAGACGACTCGTCCTCACCAAGGGGCTGGGTCCCGCTGCATGGAGCTGTCATGACAAATTGTGCATTTATAAGATATACTGCGGCAAGTATTGCTGTTATAAGCCTGAGCAATTTCAGATACCTTTCCTTGTTAGTTTACGTTAGTTTTTTCAATAATCAGTCGATTTAGTACAATAAATAAATACCAGTAATATTGCTGCCTTTATCGACATATTGTCTTTTGAGAAAGGGATATCACTGAGATGATCAAAAACAACTGGAGCAGAATAAACATGGTGGTGTTGCTTGCGCTTTTTGGCATGATCTGCTGGGGTATTGCACCTGTATTTGCCAAGGCGGCTCTAAAAGACATCGATCCAACAGCTGGGCTGGTCCTTCGCACAATTTTCGCAGCCAGCGTAGTCTCCGGATGGGTCATAATAAGCGGGAACTTTTCAAAAGTGAGCAGCATACCTGCGGGTACATGGTGGCTCATCGGCATAGAAGCGCTTCTGGCAACGCTGGTGGGAGATCTGGCATATTATGCGGCATTGAAAAAGGGAGATGTGTCACTTGTCACAATAGTTATGTCTAGCTCGCCGCTGATAACTATACTGTGCTCAGCCCTGTTCCTCGGGGAACATATTACATTGATGCGTCTGATCGGTGCCGTCCTTGTGATCGCCGGCATTATTCTGATCGTCTGAATGCTCATGCGGTACTGCTTCCCAGTACTCTTATATAGTCTGCTGCAGGATCATATGTGCCCTGGAGTGCACACTTCTCCTGTTTCAGCAGCATTATATAGTCGATCACGTCTCTGGTGATCCTTTCACCAAGGCATATAACAGGTATTCCGGGAGGATATGCCATCACCATCTCTCCTGCGATCTCACCTGCCGACTCCTCAAGTCTCACGGTTTTTTTGCTGTTGTAGAAGGCATCTCTCGGGGTCACGATCATCTCCGGACTCTCAGGTATCTCAAAGTCTTTGGGCGCCTTGCTGCCGGTTCTGCCGGGTGAAAGCTGCCGGAGTGCATTTACAAGGGCAGTGACGTCCTCCTCTCTGTCTCCTATGGAAACTATGGCCAGTATATTGTAGAGATCCGACATCTCCACCTGTATGTTGAACCTGTCACGCAGCAGAGCTTCGACCTGATAACCTGTATAACCGGTTTGCTTTACATTTATGCCGAGCTTCGTCTCATCAAAATCAAAACACCCGTCCTGTCCTGCCAGTTCACGTCCAAAGGCGTAAAACCCGGGTATCCTGTTGATTTCATCTCTGGCCCATCTGGCAAGTCCAAGCGCTTTCCCCAGCAATTCTGCTCCTTTTGTGGCAAGCTGTTTCCTGGCTATATCCAGTGAACACATGAGAAGGTATGAGGCACTGGAGGTGAATGTGAGACTCAGCGATTGTCTGATCCTTTCCTTCGGGATCAGAGCGCCCCCTGAAAGCAGCACTGAGCTCTGCGTCAGTGAACCTGCTGTTTTATGCACACTGACGGCACTCATGTCAGCTCCTGCTTCCATGGCAGTGAGGGGAAAGTCATCGCGGAACATCATATGGGCACCATGTGCCTCATCTGCGATAACAGGTATATCATGCATATGTGCTGTCCTTATTATGGACTTTATATCAGAAGCCATTCCGTAATATGTTGGATTAATAATGAATACAGCCCTGGCATGAGGGTTTTTTCTGATCGCCTCTCTGACTTTTTCTGCTGAAATGCCCATGGTGATCCCCAGATCGCGGTTTATCTCAGGAGTCACATATACAGGCATGGCACCGCTGAGTATTATCCCCCCGACAGTCGACCTGTGTGCATTCCTCGGGATGATTATCCTGCTTCCGGGATCGCATGCACTCAGTATCATGGTCTGCACGCCGGATGTGGTTCCGTTCACCAGAAAATACGCATCTTCAGCCCCGTAAGCATCCGCCATAAGCTTCTGTGCTTCCAGGATCACCCCGGCAGGATTGTTGGCAAAGTCCAGGTCTTCCATGCCGTTGACATCCATCCTGAGCGCTTTTTCTCCAATATACCCGACCAGTTCCTGAAGCCCTCTCCCCTGCTTGTGGCCAGGCACATGGAAAGGGATCACATCGTCATCGATATATTTTCTGACTGCATCAAAAAGCGGAGTCCTGTTCTGGTTCATCCGCACAAAATCACCTGTAAATCGCCAAATGTCACTCGTCTATTATATGGCGCATTTATCAGGGCTGTGCATGACCGGATGTTCAGGTTGTACGACAGGCTGTCACCAGAAAATCTTCCACGTCCTACTCATATCTCAGTGATTCTATGGGATCAAGGTCTGCTGCCCGCTTCGCCGGGTAGACACCAAATATTATGCCCAGCGCCACAGATCCCAGAAATGCCATTATTATGACTTTCAAATCCACCACCGGTGGTATCTTGATAAGGGCTGAAATGATCCCGCCGGCAACTACTCCCAGCAATATACCCACGAGGCCTGCGATCCCGGTCATCAGCATGGATTCGGTCAGAAACTGCAGTACTATATCCTTCTTCTGGGCTCCCAGGGCCTTCCTGATGCCTATCTCTCTTATCCTCTCCGTCACTGATACCAGCAGGATATTCACTATGCCGATACCTCCGACTATCAGTGTGATGACAGCTATCACAAGAAGTATCGATGAAACGACACCCAATACATCACTGAACGCTTTCTGGATATCAGCAGAATTCTGGGCCATATAGACATCTTCGCTGCCGTGTTTCATCTCCAGATATTGCACGATCCTTCTGCCTACTTCGCGCAGTTTATCCTTCTCCACCAGCGACACATCTATAGATGAAAGCCTTTCACTGTTGGGATATAATTGCTGTACAGTCGTGATCGGCATATAAATGACTGCAGGTATCAGGTCACTCTCCATGATGCCTTCGAACATGTTCTCGCCGCTGCTCATGACACCAATTATTTTAAGAGAAACAGAGGTACCCGAGCTGGTCTTGAGCGTAATGGTCTCCCCGGTGACATCCTGGCCTTCCTTGAAAAACTTTTTGACGAAGAGCTCGTCAACCACGACGAACTTCGATCTTTTCGTTACATCGAAATCGTTTATGAATCGGCCATACTTCATTTCGATGATGCCAAAATTCTTGAACTGTGAGGAAACACCCAACACCAGGGCATCCTTTGTTTTGTCATCGATACGGATGGTACCCCTTTTCTGGATATTGGTCGAAATATTCTTGATCTCAGGTGCCGCTTCCTTTACATATTCCATATCCTTAAGTGTAAGCCAGTCCTTTTTGTCCACATTCATGTTTTTGTACGTGATACTTATGGTATTCGCACCAATTTTCTCAAACTGCGCATTCATGTAGCTTTCGGTGGCACTGCCAAGGGCCATGATCGTAATGATGGAAAATACCCCCATCACAATGCCGAGCATTGTAAGGAACGACCGGAGTTTATTTGATTTGAGGCTGTCTAAAGCCTGTATAAAGCTTTCGGAAAAATTCATCTGCATACCTCATTTCTTTCCTGTCAACTGTCCGGGTGGTCCTGTCTCCGATGCGGATGATCCGCCGGCACATCGGCGGAATCTGTCGCCGGACCCTGCTGGTGTCACTGTTTGATTCTGACCCTCATACCGTCACTGTAGCTGGGCTGAGGGTCGATGACCACCAGTTCACCTTCTTCCAGGCCTTCAAGTATCTCGACGCTCATATCGGAATTTATCCCGGCCTCTATCCTGCGCTGCTCTATCCTGTTTGATTCGGTATCGATCACGAACACCATAAGATTATCGTCTCTGTCAGGCTTGATAGCCTCCATCGGTGCCAGCAGGACTCCGCTCTTGTCTACAGTGGCTATCTCACAGGTGACGTTCAGACCCGGCTTCAGGATGCCTTTGGTGTCATCCACGCCAATGATCACTTCGACCACTGTTTCGTTCCCATTGGCTGTCATGGTCGTAGTGGCCACAGGAGATACACTCTCGACGACTCCTGATATCTCAGTCCTCTTATCGATGGCATCGCCTGTCACCCTGACCTTTTGACCTGCTGATACACTCTTGATGTCATATTCGTTTACCTTTGCCCTTATCCTGAGCTTATCCGGGTTTATTATCCTGTAAGCCGGCTGCATGCTGCTGGTGAATGCCCCCTCCTGCACGCCCACATATGCTGCGACACCGTCAATGGCAGCCCTGCACAGTCCATTTATATCTTCGATCTTCTTCTCCAGATCAGATATCTGGATATCAGTTATCTTCATGTTTTCTTCAGTAGTTTTCCTGGATTTATCTCTGGCTTCGACAGCAGCCTCATAAGCCAGTTTAGCATTTTTCAGACCACTCATGCCCGAATCGGCTTCCCTGAATGCTTTTTCCGACATGTCAAGCTCAGCCTTTGAAATGGCATTGGCTTCATACAGTGCCTTGTTGTCTTCATATGTCTTTTTTGCATCATTATAATTTCTTTCAGCCGCTTTCAGATTATTGAGAGCTCTTTCGACCTCGGCATCCGCCGCCTTCGAATCCAGTGCTATCTCCTGCGTCCTCCTGTTGATCTTCAAAGTCTCAAGCTGGGAGTACATCCCGCTCATATCGACTTCGATCAGCTGCTGGCCGCTCTTCACCTGCTGCCCTTCTTCGATCATTACCTTGGTCACCTTCAGCGGTGTGTCAAAAAAGACTTCTGATTTCTCTACTTCTTCAATGACACCGTCGGCATATATCCATGAAGAGATGTCTCCTGTCATCACAGCTGCGGCCTGTACGCTTACCGCACCTGAACCCGGCGAATCAGCAGCCCGTATTGCTCCAATCGCGACCAGGGCGACAGTTATTATCACCAATATGCTTCCGATGATCAGCTTTCTGTTCATTGTGTTACCTCCATAAATGTCTGTAATCCGGTTGCGGGACCGCAGTTACATTAACTGCAGTTTAGCCGGCATACCGTATATGCCGATGACCAGACCAATGATAAATATTATAGCCGTTACTATATAGACATGTTTCTTTTTCAGTTTGCTGACAGCAGTAAAACCTATAGCCATTAAAACATATCTCCATATGGTGAAAACGTCGATACCTGCAAGAAAACCATAGACATACGGATCCACATCCTCCGGAGAAACCAGTGAAGCCAGGCTGGTAAGGGCTGCTGTCTGGTGCAGACTTCCTGTGTAATATGAAATGGCTGTGAGCATAAGGGTATACAGGACAGATATGATGCCTGCATGTACCACGACAGACAGGTATGCTTTGAACTTGCCTTCACCACCCATGATCCTCATGATGATATAATACAGCAGAGCCGTAAGAAGAAACACTACTGCCGCCTGGAAAGGCATAGTCACAAGGCCTGTGACAAGACCGCTGGACAGCCCGGCTTCAATCATCTCCGGTGTCATCTCCAGTCCGAAGGATTCCAGATACTCGGACTGAGCCGCAATTGATTTTCTCACCATTTCTTCATACAATGGCATCCTGACCGCAAAAGGAACAGCAGTCATTACCGAACCGAGAATCAACCAGAACAGCACCCTCGGCTTTTCAGCCAACTCCTCCATCAGCCTGCCCGGAGAAGCAAACAGCCATATAAGTCTTCTGAAAAAGCCCGGCCGTGAGCCGGGCAACTCATGATCCATATTCTTTATCTGGGTATCAGACAAAATATCATCCTCTTTCCTTTATCATGTTTATATCTGTGGACAGTTCCCTGACCGGGAACCTGCCTGTATATCCGACTTCCAGCATAAGATAATGCTGTCATCGGGCAACCTGTGCCTTCATTTCCCTGATCATATCCCTGGCATCGATGGGATTCTCCACCTTCTCATCACTTATGAGAAAGCCGTCTCTGAACCTGACGATACGTTTGGTGTGTCTGGCTATATCATGTTCGTGCGTCACAAGGACGATAGTGACACCCTCCCTGTTCAGTTCCTGGAATATTGCCATTATATCCTCTCCTGATACAGTATCCAGGTTCCCGGTAGGCTCGTCAGCAAGTATGATAGCCGGATCGTTAACAAGAGCCCTTGCTATCGCTACTCTTTGCTTCTGACCACCGGACAGCTCATTTGGCTTATGATCTATCCTGTCCAGGAGCCCTACCTTGTCGAGTGCCTCAAGAGCCTTTTCTCTGCGCTCCTTTTTGCCGGCACCGGCATATACCATTGGCAGTTCCACATTTTGAAGTGCATTCATTTTCGGAAGCAGGTTGAATGACTGGAATACAAATCCTATTTTCCTGTTCCGTATATTTGCGAGCTCGGCATCATCAAGTTCCGATATGCTGACGCCGTCCAGTTCATAGTATCCGCCGGTGGCTCTGTCAAGGCATCCCAATATATTCATGAGGGTCGATTTCCCTGAACCCGATGGTCCCATAACAGCAACGAACTCACCTTTGTCGATGGAAAGGTCTACATCCTTCAGAGCTTCAACCTGTACCTTGCCCGTATCGTATATTTTTCCTATTCCTTCCATTTTTATGATCATGATCGTACCTGCCTTTGCGGATATATATCTGCTGTATAGTCACCTATCGTTAATACGGTTTTTTTCACGGATTTGTCTCATAAACCACGGATTTTACAGGGATGATATACCGAAATACTCCGTGGCAGCCTTTATGTCACGGCATATCTGGGCTGACAGTTCACCTGCATCTTTGAATTTTCTCTCATCCCTGAGCTTTTTGAGAAAGAATACCTCTATATCGTTCTTATATATATTCTGCTCAAAACCAAGTATGTGCGTTTCAACACTGATGACCGGTGATTCTCCGAAGGTCGGGTTGAATCCCACATTTGTTATGCTGTTGTATAACTCCCCGCAGTAAAGGGTCTTCGTCAGGTAAACCCCGTTGCGGGGCATTATCAGATATTCCTCCGGATGCAGATTGGCTGTCGGAAAGCCTATCCTTCTTCCCATCCGCTTTCCGTCCAGAACCTCCCCCATTATCGAGTAATGCCTGCCAAGGAGTACCGAAGCCTTTTCCATGTCACCCTGTAAAATGCATTCACGGATAATTGTACTGCTGACCACTTCTTCACCCAGTTTCACGGCAGGGATGATTATGGCCCTGATATCATACTTCTTACAGAGCTCTCCGAGCAGCTCGCTGTTGCCCCTGCCCATATAGCCGAACCTGTAGTTGAAGCCGGCGACCACAACCCGGGCCCCGAGCCTGTCCACCAGGATATCCCTGACAAATCTTTCAGGCTCCATCCTTGAGTATTCCTCATCAAACTCGTCAAACCAGACATGGTCCAGCCGGGTCTCTCCGAGGATCTGTATGCGTTTTCCGACTGTAGTGAGCAGTGGTGTGAAAAGGCTTTTTCTGATTATATTCTCCGGATGCTTTGTAAACGTGTATATTACCGATTCCAGTCCACTTATTCCGGCTTCATTGATAAGAGCATTGACAAGTACCATGTGTCCCACATGCAATCCGTCGAAGTTCCCAAGTCCCACTGCAGTTGAGCGTTTTTTGAATTTTATGCCTTCATGACCGTATATCGTTTTCAATTCAGCAGACCCCATTCAGTAATCAGAAAAATTTCCTTACTTTTAAATAATTCCCGCTTTCTCTATGTATAATCGTACCAAGAGCGACAAAATCCCCACCGCTCCCATATACACGTATCAGGTTTGTCTCATTTCTGTCTGTACAGTCCGGCTGCATTGTCCGTATGCCGGAAAGAGGTATCTGCATCCCGTTCATGAATTTCCTCTCGGATGCCTCATCCAATATACAGCTGCCGAGGTTGCCAAAAACCCTGTCCGGACTGATCATAACATCCGCCAGAGTCCCTCTCTCTTTTCTCTCGGACAGCTCTTCAAGAGTGACGGACTCGGATATGTGGAAAGGTCCTGCCCCGAGTCTCAGCAAAAACGACATGCATCCGCCGCACTTAAGTGCATCTCCTATATCTGCACACAATGTCCTGATATATGTCCCCTTTGAGCAATGGATATCAAACAGGACTCTTATAACATCATCTCTTCTGATATCCAGCACCTTCGCAGAATATATCTCGACTTCCCTTTTGCTCCTCCTGATTTCGACACCCTCACGTGCCAGCTGATACAGTTTTTTGCCCTTGACCCTCACAGCAGAATGCATCGGCGGGAGCTGCATATATTTGCCCTGGAACGAAGCAACAGCTTCAATTATATCAGAATCCGACAGGTCCGGTTTTTGTCTGGCAAGTACCACGCCAGTGGTATCCTGTGTGTCCGTGGTTATGCCCAGGGTCAGCTCTGCCCTGTAAAGCTTGTCCTTTTCCATCAGGAATTCCACCGCTTTTGCAGCCCTGCCGACACAGACCGGCAAAACACCCGCAGCCATAGGATCCAGTGTCCCGGCATGTCCTGTCCTCCTGATGCCAGTCAGACCGCGGACCAGTGCTACCACGTCAAAGGATGTCATCCCGGGAGGCTTTAATATATTGAGTATACCGTCCATATCAAAGCATCCCTCTCAAATCATCAAGAAGCATTTCCCTGACCCTTCTGAGATCCGCGTTGCTGACTGTGAACCCTGCTGCTTTCATGTGTCCGCCCCCCGAATATTTTGCTGCTATCGCTGAGACATCGACATAACTGTTTGACCGGAGATTTACCCTGATATCGCCGTTTTCCATCTCCCTTAGCATGGCAGCAGCTTCGACACCGCTGATGTTCCTTGCCATATTTATGATACCATCGCTATCTTCATCCGCTGCTCCGGATCTCTGCATGGCCGCATTGGAAACGCACATGACGGCGATCCTGCCGTCTTCATGCAATTCCAGCGTATTTATCGCCTCACCCGTCAATCTCACCTTTCCCAGCGAAACAGTGTCAAATATATGCCTGGATATTTCATCTGCACGGACACCTTTTTTAAGCAACTCGGAGGCGATGATGTGAGTTGCAGATGTGGTATTGCTGTATCTGAAGCCTCCGGTATCCGATGCGATGGCCGTGTACATACATGTCGCCGCTTCGTTGCCGGGATCGATGCCCATCCTTCCAAACAATTCGAATACTATCTCTGCTGCAGCTGCGCAGGTCGCATCCACATGATCCAGCATTGCAAATCCCGGATTCGTAGTGTGGTGATCAATATTCACTGTTACAGGGCATCTGTCAAAGACTGCCCTTCTGCTGCCCAGTCTGTCCAAATCGCCGCAGTCCAGAGCTATTGCCAGATCATATCTCCTGTCATCAGAATCATATATCTCACACAGCTCCAGACCCGGGAGGAATTTATAGATTTGCGGTATTTTTTCCTCAAGAAGCACCAGGACATCCTTACCTGCTCCGGTCAGCCCAACGGCCAGTGCAAGGGAAGAGCCTATGGCATCTCCGTCTGCAGCTACGTGAGGCAATATTACTATGCTGCCGGCTTCAGCTATCGTTTCCGCTATCTTTTTCAGCATCTGTTTCTCTCCTGTCGCCCTGAAGAGTTTCATTTATGAGCTTGTTTATATATACTCCGTGTTCTATGGAATCATCCAATTCGAATATGATCTCCGGCGTATAACGCAGTTGTATCCGTCTCCCTATCTCGCGCCTTATGAAACCGGCAGCACTCCTGAGCCCTTCGATGGCGTCCCTTTTCTCATTCTCATCTCCAAGGACGCTTACGTATACCCTTGCATATCTCAGATCCCTTGTAACATCTGCTGCCGTAACACTGATCATTTTAGCGATCCGCGGATCCTTCAGTTCGTTTTGTATGATGAAACTGACCTCTCTTTTGACCTCTTCGGAAATCCTGTCTGTCCTGTCCATAAAACCTCCCCTTTCGGAACATATTGTCCGTCACAGCGAACAATCACTTTGCAAAAAGGCCGGGCAGAAATCATGGCCCGGTCCTTCAGCCCTGCTGCAGTACTTATGTTATTATCAGCGTTCAACCTCTTCCATTATGAACGACTCGATAATATCATTTTCTTTGATATCATTGAATCTTTCTATCGAAAGCCCGCATTCAAAGCCCTGCAGTACCTCTTTGACATCATCCTTGAACCGCTTGAGTGATGCGAGAGTCCCTTCATGTATCACTATGCCGTCCCTGACGACTCTTACTCCGCTGTTCCTGGTTATCTTTCCATCCAGAACATAGCCGCCTGCGATGGTTCCGATGCCGGATATCCTGAATATCTGCCTTACCTCGACGTGGCCCTGTACAACCTCCCTGTAAGTCGGCTCAAGCATGCCCTTCATAGCCGCTTCCATGTCCTCTATGGCATTGTATATAACATTATACAGGCGGATGTCGACACCTGCTCTCTTCGCAGCCTCGCCAACATTGAGGACGGGTCTGACATTGAAGCCAATGATGATGGCATTGGAAACATCCGCAAATGTCACATCAGATTCGGTGATGGCACCGACGGCGCCATGGATAACATTGACTCTCACCTCATCATTGGACAGCTTCTCGAGCGACTGTTTGAGAGCCTCTACCGTTCCCTGCACATCGGCCTTGACAATCAGGTTGAGATCCTTGACCTTGCCTTCCTGTATCTGCTTGTACAGATCGTCCAGCGATATCTTGGAAGTAGTGCTCTGCTGCTCCTGCTGCTGCTTCAGCTTGCGTTTCTCCGCCAGCTGTCTTGCGGTCTTTTCATCAGTAATAGCATAGAATGTCTCACCGGCTTCAGGCACTTCAGGCATTCCGAGTATTTCCACCGGAGTCGACGGACCTGCGCTCTTTATAGCCTTACCCTTGTCATCGGACATGGCTCTGATTCTGCCGACAACTGTTCCGGCGATTATGGAATCCCCGACATTCAGTGTGCCTCGCTGTACCAGCAGTGTAGCCACAGCACCCCTGTTCTTGTCAAGCTTTGCTTCGATGACGGTTCCCTTGGCCTGTCTCGTCGGATCTGCCTTCAGTTCCAGCACATCGGCCGTCAATAGCACCATTTCCAGCAACTGGTCGATGTTCTGACGCTTTTTGGCTGATATTTCGACACAGATTATATCTCCGCCCCATTCTTCAGGCACAAGGCCGTGCTGAGTCAGTTCCTGCTTAACTCTTTCGGGATTCGCACCCGGTTTGTCTATTTTGTTCACAGCAACAATAATCGATACATTTGCCGACCTGGCATGGTTTATGGCTTCCACTGTCTGCGGCATGACACCGTCGTCTGCTGCAACTACAAGTATAGCGACGTCAGTGACCTGGGCACCTCTTGCTCTCATGGCAGTAAAGGCTTCATGGCCCGGAGTATCGAGGAAGGTGATATTCCTGCCATTGACCTGCACCGTATATGCACCGATATGCTGTGTAATGCCGCCAGCTTCACTTTCTATCACATGTGTGGACCTTATCGCATCAAGCAATGAAGTTTTACCATGGTCGACATGTCCCATGACAACTACCACCGGTGGTCTTGGCACCAGTTTCTCCGGATCATCCTGCTCATCGTCGAACAGAATATCTTCTTCTGTGAGAACGATTTCCTTTTCTGCCTTGACACCAAATTCATCTGCTACGATCGCTGCAGTGTCGAAATCCACCTCCTGGTTGAGTGTAGCCATCACACCATATCCCATCAGCTTCTTTATGACTTCAGATGAAGTTTTCTTCAGAGCTTCTGCCAGTTCCTTCACCGTTAAGCTCTCAGGGATCCTGATGTGTGTCAGTACTGCTTTTGGCGGAATGTGCTTGCCCTGATCCTTGCTTCTCTTCTGTCTGCTCTGCTTCCTTTTCCTTACTCCCCTGTCATCATAAAAATCACCGAACAGGAAGTCCTCGGAAAGAACCTCAGAAACGCCTTTCTTTTCATGCAGACCGATGTTTGCAGGTTTGATTTTCTTACTTGATTTACCTGCAGCCATCCTGGGAGATTCTTTCCTCTGTTCTCTCCTTACGCCCTTATCAGCATCTCTGCCCGAAAACTCGCGTCTGCTCTCACTTCTCTGTGGAACAGACTCTTCCTTGAACTCAGGCATGGGGATATCGAGTTGTCTTACAGGCTGACTGTATCCGCTGCCAGATTTCTGCCCTTTTACGCCCTGTGATCCGGGTGTCTGTTTCTGGGTTTTTGCTGTCTGTGCCTTTGTGTCCTGACGTTTCGGCCTGTCTGCCTTAGCCTTTTCTGCTGACGCAGCGTCTTTGCCTGTCTTTTTATCTGCAGTCTTCCTGCTGACTGCAGATTGACTGTCCTGTCCGGTTTTTTCCGGTGATGCAGGCTTTTCAGCTGCTGCTGTGGCACCGGCACTCTGGTGCTGCTTGTCAGCAGTCTTAGTGTCAGCCACAGCCTCGCTGCTTTTTATTTCTGAGGCCTGTTTTACATCCGACCTGGCTTTTTTCTCCTTAGCCGCATCGACTGTCTCTGCCGATGTCTTCTTTTCCTTTCTGACATCCTTTTCTTTATCGGATTTCCGGACCTGCTCCCGGTCTTTTTTCACATCTTTCTTCTCCGCCTGTGCTTCAGTCTTTGCCTCTGGTTTCAATGGTTCCTTGCCGGTCATTTCAGAAGCGCCCCTGGCTTCAGTTTCCTGTTCGTTCCTGACCGGGTCCTGCTTCTGGGTAGCGATCATCGTATTGATATAATCGGTCCTGCTTCTTCTTACGAAGCCCGACAGCAGACCGGTGTTGGCATCGGCCGTTCTGACATAAGAGCTCCTGCCTCCCTTTGAACCGCCTTTTCCGGAAGCATTGCTGTCATCTTTGCTGTCTATTATTATCTCCGTCGTTCTGATGATACGGGGTGCATTTCTCCTTCTCATATCAGGCTTAGGCTGCACAGGCACTACCGGAGGAGTCTTGGGTTCTTCCGGTTCGTTCTTTTTCTCGTCATGCCTGATCACACCGATATGCTTATAAAGTGCCTCAAGCTCTTCCTTATCGAGAAGACTCATATGGTTTTTTACTTTGATATCGATTTCTGCAAGCTTCTCCATCAATCTCTTGCTGGTAGTATTCAATTCCTTTGCCAGTTCATATACTCTGACTTTTTCCATATCTACACACCCCCATGTTCTTTACCGTGATCGTCGATCATTTCCAAAAGACGTTGTGCAAAGTTCCTGTCAATCACGGCAATGACTGTACGCATACCTTTGCCGATATGCCTGCCAAGCTTCTCCTTCTTCCCGAAAAATCTTATGGCAACTTTTCTGTAATTGCACATATCCAAAAATTTTTTTCTGGTATTTTCGGAGGCTTCCTCCGATACAATGACCAGCCGCGCCTTTCCGGACTTCAAAGCTCTCTCACAGGTCTCATCGCCAGATAACAGCTTTCCTGCTTTAGCACAAAGCCCTAAAAAGGAGTATACCCTATCATGCATTATTTTCCCCCATTTGCTCTTCAAGCACTGTATATACTGCCTCATCCACAGCTGTTTCAAGTGCCTTATCAAGCTTTCTCCCCTTCCGGGCCTTGCTGAGGCAATCGCTGCTCCTGCATATATACGCGCCTCTTCCGGACTTTTTGCCTGTGAGATCGACACTTATCGTACCTTCTTTGTCCCTGACTATCCTGACAAGCTCCTTTTTGGGCTTCATCTCATGGCATCCGATGCACATGCGCAAGGGTATCCTTTTCTTTTTCAAACACGTCACTCCTGTTCCGCTTCGCTGTCCTGCTCCGGATCGACATCATCCTGTCCTGCTTCAATGTCGTATCCGGATTCAGCTTCAATATCATCCGTCTCAGGCTCATAAGCCTCCTGGTTATTGTCATCATCACTGTCATACACAGCTTCATAGTCTTCTTCGGTCTCTTCGTCAAACTCATCATCATAGCTGTTGTCCATGTTGAACATCTGCTGTTCAATAGCTGCTCTGAGCTGCGACTCGCTTTTTATGTCTATCTTCCATCCGGTCAGTCTGGCTGCCAGCCTGGCATTCTGGCCTTCTTTCCCGATCGCCAGTGAAAGCTGGAAGTCAGGCACAATGACCCTTGCAGTCCTGGCCTCTTCGTCGACATCGACTCTGACGACCTTTGCCGGACTGAGGCTGCTGGAGATAAATTCCTCGGGATCGCTGCTCCACTTGATTATATCTATCTTTTCCCCTCTGAGCTCATCAACGATAGCCTGCACCCTTGTTCCCCTTTGTCCGACACAGGCCCCGATGGGATCGACATTCGGGTCTCTGGAATATACAGCGATCTTCGTTCTGGACCCGGCTTCCCGGGAAATGCTTTTTATCTCGACAGTTCCGTCATGTATCTCGGGAACTTCCAGTTCGAAAAGCCTTTTGACAAGACCGGGATGTGTCCTTGACACAAATATCTGAGGCCCCTTGGTAGTCTTTTTGACCTCCACTATATATATCTTTATCCTGTCATTGAACCTGTATTCCTCACCAATGGTCTGCTCCGACGGCAGCATGATAGCTTCGGCTTTACCGAGGTCGATCACTACATTCCTCCGTTCAGCACGCTGTATAATGCCAGTGACGATGTCGCCTTCCTTGTTGAAGAACTCTTCATAAATGATGTTGCGTTCTGCTTCCCGTATTCTCTGCATCACAACGTTCTTAGCTGTCTGTGCGGCTATCCTCCCGAACTTTCTCGGTGTCACCTCTATTTCAGCTATGTCTTCCTCTTCATATCTGGGATCCAGCTTCATAGCCTCTTCCAGTGAGATCTCACTGTTGTCGTCCTCAGGCTCTGCTGTGACCCTTTTAAGTGCAAACACCTTAACTTCACCTGTCTCACGGTCTATAGAAACCCTTACGTCCTGTGAAGTACCAAAATTCTTTTTGTACGCTGAAACAAGAGCAGCTTCTATTGCTTCAACCAAAACATCTTTTTCTATTCCTCTTTCTTTTTCCAGTTGATCCAATGCCCGAATCAATTCCGCACTCATATCTTTACCTCCTGCAATACCTCTGTATACGGGATTCTCATTCACATATGCGTGATCCCGCCCGTCGGGACACCATTTTTACTTAAATCCGTATGATCCGTCTGACAAGGGCAGTTTCCTTCCGTTCGAAGCCCATGGTGACACCATCATCGGTCCTGATTTCTATAACGTCTCCGTTAAGGCCGAGCAACTCACCCTCATAGATCTTCTTGCCGTTGAGAGGCTGGTAAAGCTTGACCTCTACGAACTCACCCCTGAAGCGTTCAAAATCTCTGTCCTTTTTCAGCGGCCTTTCACCCGGGGATGAGACCTCCAGCATATAGCTCTGCTTTATGGGATCCTCCCTGTCGAGTATGCTGCTCATCTGCTCGCTCACGGCCTGACAGTCGTCGATGGTAATGCCGCCCGGTTTATCTATGTATATCCTCAGATACCAGTTAGCCCCCTCTTTGAGGTATTCCACATCCACCAGTTCAAAGGACAGTTCGTCAACTATCGGCTTTGCAAGCTCCTCTACGATATCTTCGACTTTTTTCCTTGCCATCGTGCATCTCCGTTCCTTCCGGCCGGCTCGCGGCCTGTCGCTAAACACAAAGAGTGGGTTCTGCCCACTCTTTGCCTGAAAAAACGATATACTTAGTCCAGGAAGTATTATAACACTATTATTTACATTTATCAATCCTTTTATTTCGGTTTTGTGTTTATTCTGCCCAATCCCTGCTCCATTTCAGAAAAAGCTCATCTGGCTGCTTTCTGGAATGCCGTCCAGACAGCCGCTTTGCTGAAGTATCTCGATAACACTTTTGCTGACCTTTGCCCTGAGTTTCAGATCCTCTACGGAAATGAATTCACCCTGTTCACGGGCATTGGCAATAGCTTTTGCAGCGTTGGTACCGAGTCCGGGCAATGAATTGAGCGGTGGCCTTATGGCGCTGCCCTGGATCCTGAATGTGGTCGCATCCGATTCATAGAGGTCCACAGGTAAAAATTCAATGCCTCTTGCATACATTTCATTTGCGACCTCAAGTATGGTAAGTACGTTCCTTTCCCTTGCCGAAAGGGCATTACCCTGCTTTTCCAGTTCCTCTATCATCCTTTCTGCTTTCTGCTTGCCGGCGGCCATGGTGATGGCATCGAACTCATCACCCCTGACTGTGAAATAGGTGGCGTAAAAAGCTATGGGATGATATACCTTAAACCATCCGATCCTCATCGCCATCAGCACATAGGCAGCTGCATGGGCTTTGGGGAACATGTACTTTATTTTTTTGCACGACTCTATATACCACCCGGGAACATCATGGGCTTTCATTTCTTCTTCGTATTCCGGCTTCAGGCCTCTTCCCTTCCTGACATCCTCCATGATCTTGAAGGCGGACTTGGGCTGGAGTCCTTTGTACATAAGGTATACCATGATATTGTCCCTGGTGCCGATGACTTCGGATATGCTGCATACACCATTTCTAACCAGATCCTGCGCATTGTTCAGCCACACATCTGTCCCGTGCGATAGTCCGCTTATCTGCAGCAGGTCTGAAAACGTCTTCGGTTTGGTATCGAGAAGCATCTGCCTGACGAACCTTGTCCCGAATTCAGGGAGAGCAAATGTGCCGACCTCACTGTTGATATCTTCAGGCTTTATCCCAAGAGGCTCAGTAGACACAAACAACTGCATGACCTTCTCATCATTCACCGGCACATCGTTTATATCCACTCCTGTCAGATCACAGAGCATCTTGAGCATGGTCGGGTCATCATGCCCCAGGATATCCAGTTTCAGTATGGTATCGTGCAGTGAATGGAAGTCAAAATGCGTAGTGATGACACCTGATGAAGCATCATCAGCAGGTCGCTGTATGGGAGTGAAATCATGGACATCCATATTTGCCGGTATGACTATAATACCACCGGGATGCTGACCTGTAGTCCTCTTTATTCCCGTGCAGCCTTTTACGAGCCTGTTTATCTCAGCATTTGTCGCCACGATCCCCTTTTCATCCAGATATTTCCTTACAAATCCATAGGCTGTCTTATCTGCAACGGAAGCTATGGTGCCTGCTCTGTAAACATTCCCCTTGCCGAAAATCACCTCTGTATATTTATGTGCTCTGGCCTGATACTCACCGGAGAAATTCAAGTCGATATCAGGTGCCTTGTCCCCGTCGAAGCCCAGGAAAGTCTCGAAGGGTATATCATGCCCGTCACCTTTCATAGGCTCGCCGCACCCGGGGCACTTCTTCCCGGGCAAGTCGAATCCCGAACCGACGGAACCGTCCGTTATAAACTCCGAATGTCTGCATTTTTTACAGACATAGTGGGGCGGCAGCGGATTTACTTCTGTTATCCCTGTCATCGCCGCAACCAGCGATGAGCCCACTGATCCCCTAGAACCTACTATATATCCGTCCTGATTGGATTTTGCCACAAGCTTCTGTGCTATCAGATACATGACAGCAAAGCCGTTCTTAATAATCGAGTTCAGTTCTTTCCTGAGCCTTTCTGATACTATTTCAGGGAGAGGATCTCCGTAGATATCATGTGCCCTGGCATATGTCAGTCTTTCTATTTCCTGTTCAGCACCTTCAATCTCGGGCGGGTATGTCCCGAGTGGTATCGGCGTCACTTCCTCTGCCATATCCGATATCAGATTCGTATTTGTGACAACTACCTCATATGCTTTTTCACTGCCCAGATAAGAAAACTCCTCCAGCATCTCCTCCGTCGTCCTGAAATACAAAGGCGCCTGTCTGTCCGCATCTGTGTAGCCCTGACCGTGCATCAGTATACGCCTGAATACCTCATCCTGCGGGTCAATAAAATGCACATCACATGTGGCCACAACAGGCTTTTTCAGTTTTTCACCCAATTGTACGATCCTTTTGTTCAATTCCTTCAGTTTCTCGCGATCCTGTACCTTTCCGCTTTCAACCAGGAATTCATTGTTCCCCAGCGGCTGTATCTCAAGGTAATCATAGAAACCTGCAATCTTTTCTGCTTCCTGGCTTCCTGCACCGTCAACCAGTGCCCTGTACAGTTCTCCAGCCTCACATGCGCTGCCGAGTATGAGACCTTCTCTGTACTTCATAAGAACGCTTCTGGGCACTCTGGGCCTTTTGTAGAAATACTTCAGATGCGATTCGGATATGATCCTGTACAGGTTTTTCAGTCCTGTGCTGTTCCTGACCAGCAGGATCGCATGGTATGAAGGCATGCTCCTGGGGTCGGCATTCCCGGACAATACCCTGTCGATATCGCTTACCGTCACAGCACCCTTCTCAGTCACATATCCGATACACTTTATAAATATCTCAGCTGTAGCCTGCGCATCGTCCACCGCCCTGTGATGATTTTTCAGACTGATCCCCAGGTGTTTGGCCACCACATCAAGTTTGTGCCTGTTCAGTTCCGGGAAAAGCTTCCTGCTGAATTGCAGTGTGTCAAGTATCATATTGTTGAATTCTCTCCCGCTCTGACGTGCGCTGTACTTTATAAAACCCGTATCGAATGAAGCATTATGCGCAACCACCGGCAGCCCGCCAACAAAATCCAGGAATTCACCTATGGCCTGGTCGATCCCCGGTGCTCCGGCAACCATTGCATCCGTAATACCGGTGAGCTTTGTAATGGATTCAGGTATTGGCATACCAGGATTGACAAAAGTACTGAAATTATCGATGACCTTTCCATTTTCGACTTTGACAGCACCTATTTCAGTTATCCCATCCCTGGAAGCGATGAGACCCGTAGTCTCTATATCGAACACCACGAAACGGCCGGTCAGCTCATACCCGGCATCACCATCACCGAAGTAAACGACTGGAGCTTCATCATTGACAAGATAACATTCCACTCCGTATATGATTTTTATATCGTGCTTCTTGCCTGCACTGTACGCTTCCGGATATGCCTGGACGACACCATGGTCAGTAATTGCGATGGCTTTGTGTCCCCATTGTGCCGCCCTTTCAATCAGCTTCCCCACAGGTGTTACAGCATCCATCGCACTCATCTGTGTGTGGAGATGCAGTTCGACTCTTTTGGTTTCAGCATTGTCTGCCCTGGTATGTTTCTTCAGTTCAACTATATCCGAAGCCATAACAGTAAGGTCCTTTGTAAACCTGTCAAACTGTGCTTCCCCTCTGACCTTGAAATAACAGCCCTCTTTTATCTGTTCTTCTCTGAGATCACGGTCATCTTTCTGAACGAACAGCTTTACGGTAATGGAACTGGTATAGTCAGTCATATCAAAAGAGCAAAGATATTGGTTTCCGCGGACCTCTCTGAACTCCACCTGCAACACTTCCCCGCAGATGGCAACCCTGCCGGAATCCTGTGTTACATCACACATCTTCATCCAGCTGTCGGTAAAGTTTTTGCCTAAGATTATGTCCAGCACTTCGGGATCGTCCGTATCCGCTTTTCTCCTTTTTCTCTGTTTGACCGTCTGCGTCGCCTCTTCAGCCGTCAGGATGGTCCTGATCCTTGCCTGCTCATTTTCCTTGAATTCATTATATTTTTCCTTGAACTCCTCATCCAACTCACGATCATGGAAATCCACGGTGATTTTTTTCCCGAAGGAATTCTCCACAATTTCCTCTATCAGCTTGTCACAACCCTGCGATTTCAATATATCCCGGCCTTTAGTCGACAGCTCTATCCCGAGGCGCTCACCCTCGAGCCTCCATTCGCATCCGTTCAGTATGCCCCTGCTCAGTGCGATCCTGGAATTTACAACATACTGTATACTGTCCCGGTATTGACTGATCATCTCTGAAAGTGGGGCATCCATTACAAAGCGAACCCTTATCTCAACAGACATCGAAAAAGCTTCCGACAGCGCCTGCTCCGCCTGTTCCGCCACCTGAACAGGTATGAGTCTGTCCGCAGAAGCTTTTATAACCAGTTTCCTTGCTTTTTTATGTATCTCAAGATTTAAAACCTTTACTCCTCTGAAATGATCCGATACCGTGGCGTCAAATGCCACTTCAGAAAAAACCTCAATAAATCTTTTGTTTATTGCCGTCTCCGACATCTGACAGATCCCCTTTTGCAGATAATATAAGTAAATTTTTCAGTTTACGCTGCCTTTGCCGGCAATGACTCAAAGAATACTGTCATCCGCCGATCCGGGCTGCATTCTTTCTATTTCCTCCATGAGCTCATCCACAATCCGCTCCATGGGTATCTTTTTTATTATTTCACCCCGTTTGAACAGCAATGCTTCTCCGGCTCCGCCCGCTATACCGATATCAGCCTCCCTGGCTTCACCGGGGCCATTCACCGCACACCCCATGACTGCTACTTTGATATTTTTACTGCAGCCTGCAAGCCTCTTTTCGACTTCATTCGCTATCCCTATGAGATCTATCCTGGTGCGTCCGCACGTGGGACAGGATATGAGTTCCACACCCTTCTTCCTGAATCCCATTGCTTTCAGCAGCTCGATCCCCGCTCTCACCTCCTCTGCCGGATCACCTGTCAGCGATATCCTGAGTGTATCCCCGATGCCTTCCGCCAGAAGGCAACCAAGTCCTGCTGCTGATTTGACCAGGCCCGAAAAAAGTGTGCCTGCTTCGGTAACGCCTATGTGCAAAGGGTAATCGACCCTGGATGACATGAGCCTGTATGATTCTATCGTCACAGGTACGCTTGAAGCTTTCAGTGAGACAATGATATCATCAAACCCAAGTTCCTCAAGTATCCTGATATGTCCCAGGGCGCTTTCTGCCAATGCCTCAGGCACAACCCCACCATACCTGGCCAGTATCGTCTTTTCCAGCGACCCTGAATTCACACCTATTCTGATAGGTATGCCCCTGGCTCTGGCAGCTTCCACGACTTTCTTCACCCTGTCTGTCCCGCCAATGTTACCAGGATTGATGCGTATCTTGTCTGCGCCGTTTTCGATACTTGCCAGTGCCAGTCTGTAATCGAAGTGTATATCGGCAACCAGTGGTATCCCGATGGCTTTCTTTATTTGCTTCAGTGCCACGGCAGCTTCATTATCGGGAACAGCCACCCTGATGATGTCACAGCCGGCTTCCTCCAGGTGTTTTATCTGCTCGATCGTGGAGACAGTATCCCTGGTATCAGTGTTGGTCATCGACTGTACCGTAACTGGTGCATCACCACCGATATGGATATTTCCAATGCGTATTTTCTTAGTGAGTCTTCTCTTCATATATTACATCTCCCTGTCTGATCAGGGTCTCAGGCCTGTATCCGCTATCTGACCACAAGTCGCAATATATCATTATATGCGATATAGATGCCAAGCAGGATGATTATGATAAATCCGGCTATCGATATCACAGTTTCTTTCTCCGGGCTCAAAGGTTTGCCCCTGACTGCCTCTATCCCTATCAGCAGAAGCCTGCCCCCATCGAGCATCGGGAACGGCAGCAGGTTCGTAGCTCCTATGGCCACACTCAGCAGACCGGTGATATACATCAGATAAGTCAGCATCTGACCGACATTCGGAGCCTGGCTGACAGTGGTGGTTATGGTGCTCACCATGCCGATGGGACCCATCATATCTGAAACATTGGCCTTGCCTGTAATGAGCCATTCCGGACTGTAGAATACACTCCTTATGATCGAGTAGGTAAAGGCGGCTGAATGTACAAATGAATCCAGAACATTCCCTTTTGCATAGGTAAACTCCAGTCCGATCTCATACCATTCATCGGTTTTTACCTCGATCGGCGTGAGGGATGTGTTTATCTGGCCCCCGTTCCTCTCAGCACTCAGCTCGAGTTCGCTGATACCATTGTTTTTTACAAGTTCGACCAGCTTTTCATAAGAATCCACCTCAATGCCATTTATAGCCACGATCCTGTCACCTGCCTGGAGTCCTGCCTTCTCAGCAGGAGAGCCAGGTGAGACCTCCTTCAGAACATTCGACCCCTTCGGATCTGTCAGATCGAGGACAACGCCTATCATCGGAGTCGTTGTTTCCGGATGATATATGGGGTTCAATTCACCTTCATACAGGCTTCCGTCCCTTTCAAATTCCACAGTTACCGGCTCACCCTTTGAAACATAGAGAAACTGTATCACATCTACCGGGATATATGTCCTCTTGCCTCCGTATGACACTATCCTGTCTCCGCTTCGCATCCCGGCTGCAGCAGCTGGTGAGCCCTCAGCTATCCGCCCTATCTCCATGGTCTGGTATCCCTGCAAAGCAAAATACCCTGTCAGCAGGACAGCGGCCAGCAGCAGGTTTGCCAGCGGCCCGGCTATTATAGTGAGGGCGCGGGCATACTTCGGTCTGTTGTTGAATGCGGTCTCACTGTCCGAAGCTTCTTCTTCCCCCTCCATCTTCACATAAGCCATTATCGGGAACAATCTGACGGAATACTGAGTGCCTCCCCGTGTTATACTGAACAGCTTCGGCCCTATAAAAAGCGAGAACTCCAACACCCTGATGCCCATTCTCCTGGCGGCCAGAAAGTGGCCCAGTTCATGTACTATAACGATTATATTGAAAGCCAGTATGGCAAGGATCAGATGCATACACTATCACCAACCATTCTTTTCGCCCATTTGTCTACTTCTATTATATCATCAAGCTCCGGCGATGTATTCACCTCATGTGCAAGCATCGTTTTTTCTATCAGCTGTGGTATGGCACAGAATCCGATCCTTCCCTCCAGGAATAACTTCACAGCTGCCTCATTTGCGCCGTTCAGCACAGCCGGCATCGTACCTCCTTCTTCAAGAGCATCATAGGCCAGCCTGAGACATCTGAACTTTTCCATATCAGGCTCTTCAAAGGTCAGGACACCGCTTTTTATCAGATCCAGTCTCGGGAATTCGTTGGCGCATCTCTCAGGCCATGTCAGGGACAGCTGGATCGGTATCCTCATATCAGGCTGTCCGAGCTGCGCTATGACAGAACCATCTTTGTACTCAACCATTGAATGTATGATGCTCTGCGGATGGACCAGCACGCTGATCTTTTCCGGTGAAAATCCAAACAGCCATCGGGCCTCGATGACTTCGAGCCCTTTGTTCATCATCGTGGCGGAGTCGATGGTTATTTTGCTGCCCATACTCCAGTTGGGATGTTTCAGAGCCTGTTCAGCAGTCACATTCCGGAGCTCATCGTATCCCATGCCTCTGAACGGTCCGCCGGATGCTGTCAGCAGAAGTCTCTCCACATCCTGCTTCCTGTTTCCTGCCAGGCATTGATAAACAGCAGAATGCTCGCTGTCCACAGGGAATACCGTCACACCTCGGCTCTCGGCCTCTGCCATGACGATATGGCCTGCTGTTACAAGGGTCTCTTTGTTTGCAAGTGCCACATCCCTGCCATTCCGTATAGCCTCGATGGTCGGAAGCAGACCGGCTATGCCTACTATGGCAACCACGACTTTGTCGACACCGTCAACGGCTGCCGCAGCCCTGATGCCTTCAGGCCCGCTCAAAACCTGGATCCCCAGCCCCTTCAACCTGTTTTCCAGCTCGGGTGCGAGGGTATCATCTCCTATTGCCACCATCGGAGGCCGGAATTCCCTCGCCTGCTTCTCCAGCAGATCTATATCAGAATATGCAGTCAGGGCACTTACCTTTATACCCAGGTTCCTGGCGACATCAAGAGTCTGCACTCCTATGGAACCTGTTGATCCAAGCAACGCTATACTATCTGCCATTGTCTGCTCCTTCCTCGAATTTTGAAGCGTCAGAAAAAAATATTTATGTAAAAATACACGGCAGGAGCCGTAAAAAGTATACTGTCTATCCTGTCGAGTACTCCTCCGTGACCGGGCATTATATTTCCGAAATCTTTTATCCCCACCGCTCTTTTGATTACTGATGCGGACCAGTCGCCCAACTGAGATATTATACCACATATCAGACCCAGTACTGCAAAGTGCAGGTACGGGACATCGAGCGAGTTTTTGAAAACAGCGCCGAAAGCGACCACTGCAATGATACACCCGATAACACCACCAATACATCCTTCCAGCGTCTTATTGGGGCTGATTTTCGGCACGATCTTTCTCTTTCCGATGGTGATACCTGTGAAAAAGGCAAATGTATCCGTTGCGCTGGCTCCGATGAAAATAAGCCATATATACAGATGGCCCGCCTCTATCTGCCGGGTGAGCGTAACGAAGGAAAACAGGAACGGTATATATATCATGCCGAGCAATGTAGCCGATACATCCCTGATACCATATTTCCCGTCTGAAAACATCATGAAGCAAAAAAGCGACACCAGCAGGACAAAAGCAAAAACTGCTGCTGCAAGAAGAGCGCTGCTGCCGCTGACCACTGCCGCAGAAGGCAGTATACCGGACACGGCTATATACAGAAGCGGGACACATGAAGCAAAGCTGACCACTTCCACAGGCCTGAACCCGCCTTTTTCCAGCGCGCTGTTGAATTCACGGACTGCGAGGGTCGCCAGCAAACAAACTGTCAAGCCTATGGCGACCTCACCCAGACATATCACTGCTATTAGCAGCAGGATAGCGGCAATTGCACTTATGACCCTGGTCTTCATCCTCATAACCCTCCAAAACGTCTGTTTCTGTTCTGATAATCACTTATGGCCTGGTACAGATGTTCTTTTGAAAAATCAGGCCACAATATATCCGAATACCAAAATTCCGAATATGATGACTGCCATAGCAGAAAATTACTCAGTCTGTATTCTCCGCTCGGTCTGATCACAAGATCCGGGTCGGGTATCCCGCTGGTGTAAAGATAATTCGAGAACAGTTCCTCGTCCACATCCTCAGGCTCTATCCTGCCTTCTCTGACATCCCTTGCAATTCGTGCTGCTGCGGCGGCAATCTCACATCTGCTGCCGTAGTTGAGGGCAATCACCAAATTAAGCCCGGTATTTGCAGCAGTATTTGCCACTACCCTGTCAATCTCATTCCTGATCTCCTCCGACAGCTTATCCGTATCCCCGATCACAGTTATTCTGATGTTCGTTCCTGCCAGTTCCTTTTCGGCATTCTGCAGGAACTCCAGCAGCAACTGCATTAGAGCATTGACCTCTTGCCGCGGCCGGTTCCAGTTCTCAGTGGAAAATGCAAATGCTGTCAGATATTTTATGCCGATGGCATTGCATTCCTTTACTACCCTTTTGAGTGTATTGGCACCCTCCCTGTGTCCGGCATTACGGGGCAGGCCTCTTCTGGCAGCCCAGCGGCCGTTGCCGTCCATAATCACGGCTATATGGACAGGCAGATCCCGGCTGGTATCCAAACCGTGTTTTTTGGTTTTGCGCCTTAACAATCGCATCTGATACCTCCAGACAATATGCGGATAACAAACAAGGCTGTATCAACAGCCTTGCAAATCAGCTATTTATATTGCATACCAGCAATTCAACTGTTTTCCCGCTCAACAGCTTTTGTCTGACAACTCTCGAATCATTGTCGTATCCTCTGTCTCTCAGCCTTGGAGGGGCCGTCAGACAGACGGTTGTCTCATAGCCCTGAGCTTTCAGTTGCTCTACTGCATCCTCCAGCCTGAAGCCGGAGACATCTTTCATATGGACTATACCTCCATTATTTCCTTTTCTTTGTTTTCAACCACCTTGTCGACCTCAGCTATGTACTTGTCAGTCAACTTCTGAACATCGTTCTCAGCAACCTTCAGATCATCTTCTGTGATCTCGCTGTTCTTCTTCTGTGTCTTGAAATCATCTATAGCCTCTCTCCTGACAGCGCGGATCGCTATCTTGGCATTCTCCCCATACTTTTTCACCTGCTTTGTAAGCTCTTTTCTTCTTTCTTCGGTGAGCACCGGGAAAATGAGCCGCAGCACATTGCCGTCATTGTTGGGATTTATGCCGATGTCCGACTTCTGTATCGCTTTTTCGATATCCTTGAGCATCTTTGCTTCCCAGGGTTGTATGACTATTACCCTTGCCTCAGGTACTGAAATACTGCTGAGCTGGTTTATTGGCGTAGGCACTCCGTAATAATCCACGGTTATCTTGTCCAAAATAGCCGGATTGGCCCTTCCCGCACGAATACCAGCCAATTCCTCCTTCAATGCGCTTATCGCCCTGGCCATTTTGTTTTCGATATCTTTGTATTCCGACATATGAAACCCTCCTTTTTTATGGATCAGAATAATGTTGTTCCGATTTTCTTACCTTCCAGGACCCTTATTATGTTTTCCGGATCGCTCAGATCGAAAACTATCAGCGGCAGTTGGTTGTCCATACACAACGAAATAGCAGTCGAGTCCATCACGCCTAACCTCATGGTCAGTGCTTCTGCAAACGATAACGACTCAAAACGGACAGCATTGGGATTCTCTTTCGGATCGCAATCATATACGCCGTCCACCATGGTCGCCTTCAGTATGACCTCTGCATCTATCTCGGCTGCTCTCAGCGCTGCTGTCGTATCAGTAGAAAAATAAGGGTTGCCGGTCCCACATGCAAATATCACGATTCTCTTTTTTTCCAGATGCCTGACAGCCTTCCTCCTGATATATGGTTCGGCTATCTGCCTCATTTCGATAGCGGTCTGTACTCTTGTAGGAACACCCTTTGACTCCAGTGCATCCTGAAGTGCCAGGGCATTTATGACTGTCGCCAGCATCCCCATATGATCAGCAGTTGTCCTGTCCATGCCGATGCCGCTTCTGCCCCTCCAGAAGTTGCCGCCTCCAACTACTATCGAAATCTCGACGCCCATCTCATAGGCCTGTCGTATCTTTTCAGAGACTTCACTCAATATAGCCGGATCGATACCGGTTTTCTTGTCCCCGGCAAGTGCTTCACCGCTGAGCTTGAGAAGCACTCGCTTGTATTTTAGTGCCATATTGCAGCTACCCCCGCTCTGAATATTTGTTCTTCAATGAACACTAAAAATCCTGCTGCTGTACTAAAAAGGGAACATATTTTGTATGCTCCCTTTTTATCGATCATTATCAACCGCCAATCTGCTTTGCAACTTCCTCTGCAAAGTTCTCTTCTTTCTTCTCAAGCCCTTCCCCTCTCTCGAAACGGGCGAATCTCCTTACGTTGATGTTTTCACCTATCGTTGCGATCTTCTCGGTGACGAGCTGTTTGATTGTCTTATCCGGATCCTTAATCCAGGGCTGTTCGAGCAGGCATACTTCCTTGTAGAATTTCTCCATCCTGCCTTCGACCATCTTCTCAATAACTTTCTCAGGCTTACCTTCGTTCCTGGCCTGAGCCTTGAGGATGTTCATTTCTTTCTCAATGACCTCTGCAGGAACATCTTCCCTGCTGACATATTCGGGCCTGGCAGCAGCCACCTGCATAGCTATATCTCTTACCAGCTGCTTGAACTCTTCGTTTGCAGCGGCAAAGTCAGTTTCAATGTTTACTTCTACAAGGACTCCTATCCTGCCGTTACCGTGTATGTATGCATCCACGAGTCCTTCAGCAGCGACCCTGCCTGCTTTTTTTGCAGCAGCAGCCAATCCTCTTTCCCTCAGTATCTCGATTGCCTTATCAATATTGCCATCCGCCTCCGTCAGGGCCTTTTTACAGTCCATCATCCCCGAACCGGTCCTTTCGCGGAGTTGTTTTACCATTTCAGCTGTAATCATCAGTATTCCTCCAAACAATAATATTCATATTATTGACCGCGAACACGGTCATTATTCCCAAACGAACCAGGCTTATCCGCCCGGCTCCGGGACCGGAACCGGGCGACCCTTTTACAGTTTTACTCTGCAGACGCTTCCTCTGCAGCCTCTTCTGCAGGCTCAGCTTCAACCTTTGCAGGCTCTGCAACAGACTCTGCCGCCATCTCTGCAGCAGGTTCTTCTGCAGTCTCTGCCACAGTTTCTGCCGCGGTTTCAGCAGTCGGTTCTGCTCCGTCTGCTCCGTCTGTTCCATCTGTCTCATCGATTACATCTTCAACGTCTGCTTCTTCCGTAGAGAGTTGCTCGCCCTGATTGGCTTCAATAACAGCATCTGCCATTTTTGAAGCAATCAGTCTGACCGCTCTGATGGCGTCATCGTTACCAGGAATAACATAATCGACCTCGTCAGGATCACAATTCGTATCAACTATCGCCACTACCGGGATGCCGAGTTTCCTTGCTTCAAGGATCGCATTTCTCTCTTTCCTGGGGTCAACGACGAACATAGCACCCGGCAGCTTTCTCATATCCTTTATGCCGCCCAGGTATTTTTCCAGCTTTTCCATCTCTGCTCTGAGCTTGATTACTTCTTTTTTCGGAAGCACATCGAACAAACCGCCCTGCTCCATGGCTTCGAGCTGTTTGAGCCTTTCGATCCTCTGCTGGATGGTTTTGAAGTTGGTGAGCATGCCGCCGAGCCACCTGGCGTTCACGTAGAACTGACCGCATCTCAGAGCTTCTTCTCTGATGGAATCCTGTGCTTGTTTCTTCGTACCAACAAAAAGAATGTCGTCACCATTCATTACGACTTCTCTGACAAAGAAATAAGCTTCTTCGATTTTTCTGACGGTCTTCTGAAGATCGATGATGTAGATGCCGTTCCTCTCTGTGAAGATGTATTCGGCCATCTTGGGGTTCCATCTCCTGGTCTGGTGCCCGAAGTGGACTCCTGCTTCCAAGAGCTGTTTCATTGAAATAACAGACATAAATATCCTCCCTTAAGTTAATACCACCACAGCCATCATCCGGGCAGAATACCGAAAACGGCACTTATCTGCGCGTCCTGCCGTGTGTGTGATTTTTTACTTTGATAGTATAACACACAGTTAATAAATTATCAATCAAAAAATTGGGCAGAAAAACACAATAGTATGATACACCTGCTCACCCAGTCAGCAAGAAACCGTGAGGCCAGCTGCAGCCTGCCCGAACCAGGAAGAAGCCGTGTGACCAGCTGCCATCTTCCCCGAACCAGGAAGAAGCCGTGAGGTTGGTCGGCAGGCATCAATGGATTGCGAGTGTTACAAATGCGACCGGGTCATGCCGCACGAATGAGGAACCAGGCACCTCAACCGGCAGCATGGACGCTGCCGGCGCTGGTCCCGAGCCATGGACGGCGAGTGACCTGCGCCCTCATTGGTGCAAGTGAACCGGCCATCAGTTGTACACGAAGCAAGCCTTATGCATGACCGACCGACCTCATGATTTTCCATGGTCAGAATTTTCTTATCCGGAAATTACGGCCGAAGGTATGGATAAAAATCAGGAATGCCTGGCGACCTCGTTCATGAATTCTCTGACTTTGCTTTCATCCTTGAGACCGGACCGTTTTTCGACTCCCGACAGCACATCGACAGCGAAAGGCCGTACTGTCCGGATGATGCCGCCGATATTCCCCGGATTGAGCCCGCCGGCAAGTATCACCGGTACAGAACTGCTGTCCCTGACTGACAGAAACGAAGCAAGGTCGACGGCCATACCAGTCCCGCCAGGCATGTCTTCTGTGAAAGAATCCACCAGTATGCCGGACACACCCGCTGCTGAAAGAATACGGGCAGCCTCCGTCGGGTCTCCTGTCCCAAAATCACAAGCACCGTCATATTTGATACGCAGTGCCTTGATGACTTTGATCCCTTCTGTCTTCAGACGCATCACGATACGGTTTATGTCGTCCGGTGTTTCCCTGTAATGCAACTGCACCAAAGACGGCCTGGTATTGAGAGCGGTTTCGATAACTTTGTCCGGTGAGCCCCCGGTTACCACACAAGTGCATACATATGGCGGCACTTTGGATATAAGCTGATATGCTTCGTTCTGCGTGAGGTTCCACGGTACAGGCTCAGGGTAATCCACGACAAAACCCATTGTATGTACTCCTGCATCTGCACACACACTTATATCTCTTTCATTCATCAGGCCACAGATCTTGACCCGGACCATCACTCACCGCTCCTTCACATAAATGCTTTATCGCCAGCAAGCTTGCAGCATTGACTGAGCTACTGGTATCGTTTGATCGCATCGGCAAGGGACCTGTACATTTCCGCAGGATCAGATGCCTTCAGGATAGCAGTACCCACCAGCACTGCCCCGGCTCCTGCAGAAGCTGCTCTTCTGACATCTTCAGGACACTGGATGGAACTCTCACTGATGACCAGAGAGTCTGCCGGCAGAAACCGGATGAGCTGTTCCGTGGTGGCAACTGTGCCGCCATCCATCTCTAATTCCAGTATATTCCTGTTGTTGATCCCTATGAGAAGAAGATCCAGATGCTGTACCTTTTTTATATCCTCGAGGCTGTGGACCTCGACCAGAGGTTCCAGTCCAAGCTTCAGTGCCTCACATGCCAGTGTGGTCAGCGTATCCTGCTCCAGCATCGAGGCAATCAGCAGGACAGCGGACGCGCCTGCATCAACGCTTTCTGTCAACTGATCCCGACAGTTGATAAAATCTTTTCTCAGTACAGGCACCGCTGTCCTCTGTGAGATCCGCTCCAGCAGTCTTATCGATCCGCCATAGTGTCTGTTTTCTGTAACCACAGATATCACAGGAGCTCCTGCATCCACAAGCTCAGCGGCCAAATCCGCAGCATCAGCTTCTGATACCATCTGTCCTTCTGCCGGCGACTTGCATTTGATATCGGGTATTACCGCTATCCCTTCAGCTTCAGATCTCTTCCTCAGTATATCCGTGACCCTGCCATATGCAAATTTGCTCTCAGCTGTAGATCCGTCTGTATTCATGAGAAGCCTCCACCAACCTTCTGAGCTTTTTTTGCGCCTCTCCGCTGTCTATCAATTCGCCCGCAAGCTCGATCCCTTCCCTGAAACAATCCGCTCTGCCGCCGACCATCAGGGCACCTGCAGCGTTCAGGACAACTGCTGTTCTTCTGGGCCCCCTGTCCTTTCCTGAAAAAACATCACTGATCATGGCAGCATTCTCCTGCGGTGTGCCAGTTGCAATATCTTCAAGGCTGCAACGCTCAAGTCCGAAATCCTCCGGCTCGATCTCATAGCTTGTGATACTGCCGTCCTTCAGTTCATTTATCCTCGTTTTCCCCAGAAGTGAAATTTCATCAAGACCGTCCAGACCATGGACAAAGAGTGCTCTTTTGTAACCGATGGAAGCGGCGACCTGTGAGACAGTATCCACAAGCTCAGGCCTGTAGACGCCCAGCACATGTCTGGATGCTTTTGACGGATTGATAAGCGGACCTATCACGGTATAGAAGATCGTCTTGATACCCAGATCCTTTTCAGGAGGCAGGACTTTGCACATGACAGGATGAAACAGCGGGGCATACAGGAATGCAATCCCCACATCTTCTATAAGCTTTTCGACACCCCTGGGGCTTTGATTGATTTCTACATTCAGTGCTTCCAGTACATCGGCGCTGCCGGACAGGCTGGATATGGATCGACTTCCGTGTTTTGCCACCGGAATACCTGCTGCGGCTGCAACAAATGCAACTGCTGTAGAAATATTGAATGTACTCAGTCCTCCGCCTGTACCGCAGGTATCCATCATTTCCTCATCTACAGCGGGATCGATCCTGATACAGTTGTCCCGCATTGCTGCAGCTATGGCGGTTATTTCCGCCAGGGTTGGCCCCTTCATCAGCAGAGCCACCTGGAAACCGGCTATCTGCGTATCACTGAGTTCATCATTTCTTATGGCCTCTATCAGTCCATATACCTCTTCCGATGTCAGATCCTCCTTTGCTGTCAGCTTTGCAAGCACAGTTTTGGTTATGCTCATCTCTGAACTCTCCTCTCCTCTTCTCGTCTGTTCTGTTCTATATTATCTTTTTTATATTTCATTTCATATCTATACATTTCTGTAATATATAACACCATACAGCCTCGATTGATAATTACCGTTCCGCCGTTACTGAATCCTCTTCAGCATCAACGGACACACAGGCTTTCCGGCGGTTGCCACAGGCATATGACTCTCAGCTACTGACAGCCTCTTTCATCCTGCGGACATATTCCGCCACGTGTTCGACACATTCTTCACCATACTGCTCCACTATTTTTACCACGGCACTGCCCACAATTATCCCGTCACCGAAACAGGACAGTTCCGCAGCCTGCTCAGGTGTCGATATGCCAAAGCCTACAGCACATGGTATATCCTTTACAGCCTTTATCGCCCTTATCATTTCCCTGGCTTCATCTCCGATGGAATCCCTGACACCGGTCACGCCAAATGACGAAACACAGTATACAAAACCTTCAGCCTCAGCTGCGATCATCCTGATGCGCTCCCCGGATGTGGGAGCTACCATTGAAATAAGTGTGATGCCGTGTTTTTTGCAATAGGGCAGAAGTTCATCTCTCTCTTCAAAAGGAACATCAGGTACGATTACTGCATCTATCCCTGACATGCTGCAATTCTTCATGAACCTTTCGGTACCGTATACAGCCACGGGATTGACATAAGTCATCAATGCCACCGGTACATCACAGCTTTTTCTGACCCTCTGCATCATCGAGAACACATCGTCCACAGTAACGCCCGCAGCCAACGCCCGCTCATCTGCAGCCTGTATCACAGGCCCCTCGGCAACAGGATCCGAAAAGGGTATACCTATCTCTATCAGGTCAGCACCAGCTTCATACATCCTGTATATCAGCTGTTCCGTAACAGCTGCAGAAGGATCTCCCGCTGTTATGAAGGGTATGAATGCCTTCCCCCGGGAAAAAACTCTGTCAAGCCTGTTCATATATCTGCACCCCCCTGTATCGTGCTATTGAAGCCACATCTTTATCTCCTCTTCCGGAAAGACAGATAACCAGTATCTTGTCTGACCCCATTTCCGGAGCAATTTTCATTGCATGGGCAACTGCATGGGAGCTTTCGATGGCAGGGATGATCCCTTCGATGCGGGAAAGGTATTCAAAAGCTTCCACCGCTTCATCGTCGGTGACCGGAACATATTCTGCCCTTCCTGCGTCCCGCAGCCCTGAATGCTCAGGACCGACACCAGGGTAATCCAGACCTGCTGAAATCGAATAAACCGGCGCTATCTGCCCGTATTCATCCTGGCAGAAGTATGATTTCATGCCATGGAATATCCCCACGCTGCCGATGGTCATGGATGCCGCCGTCTTGTCCGTATCTGTCCCGTGACCTGCTGCTTCACAGCCGATCAGGCGCACTTCCGGCTCATCTATGAAATCATGGAAGATACCAATGGCATTGCTGCCTCCTCCTACGCAGGCCATCACTACATCCGGGAGCCTGCCTTCCATCTCTGCCAGTTGCCGTTTCACTTCTTTTCCTATTATTTTCTGAAAATCTCTCACCATTACAGGAAACGGATGCGGGCCAACGGCTGACCCCAGCACATAATGTGTGTCGCTTATCCTCCGGGTCCATTCACGCATTGCTTCATTCACAGCATCCTTCAGCGTCTGCGTTCCCGTGGTCACTGCATGTACCTTCGCTCCCAGGAGCTCCATACGGTAAACATTCAGCGCCTGCCTTTCTATATCGTCCTTCCCCATGTATATTTCACATTCCATTTCCATTAGCGCTGCAGCAGTCGCTGTAGCGACACCATGCTGTCCCGCACCTGTCTCTGCTATGAGCCTGGTCTTTCCCATGCGTTTTGCCAGAAGCGCCTGCCCCAGTACATTGTTGATCTTATGCGAACCGGTATGGTTTAGGTCTTCACGCTTGAGATATATCCTGGCCCCGCCCAGGTCCTTCGTCATTTTTTCTGCATAATACAGCATGGACGGACGCCCGGCGTAGTTTTTCAGCAGATCCTCAAGCTCCGCTGTAAAGTCCGGGTCATTTTTATGCTTCTCATAAGCCTGCTCCAGTTCGATGAGAGCATTCATCAATATTTCGGGAACATATTGCCCTCCATGGACGCCAAATCTTCCCTTAGACAATCCGATCCTCTCCTTTTTTCAAAATAAAAAGCCTTTATCCCGTACATAGGGACAAAAGCTTCAACTTCTGCGGTACCACCCAAATTGACGATAAAATCGTCCACTCATTTTTGCATACTTACATATGCAACCTTGCTGATAACGGGCAGGTCCCCCGTAAGCGCCTACTATTGCTTTGAATTTCGGGCTTCCCTCACAAGTCCATTCAGAACGGCCTTGCAACCGCATTCCCACCAGTTCCGCTAATGGTGCCGGCATACGGACCGGCCTCCCGCGGGCGGCTCTCTTTGTACAAGCAACCGTTCGTACTTCTCTTGCTCATCGGTGTGTTCCATATTTATTTATTTTGTTGATTGTAACACTATAATGTCTGAGTTGTCAATGCCCGTTCATGATCATTTTATTTCGAAGTACAGGCAACATATGGCAGGATGCCTCATATACTTATACGGTGACTAATTTTCCGGGAGGTGCCTCATTTGCTGCACTTCTTGTATACGCTCGTCAGCGAAGTGCCAGGCAACATAATATTCCAGCTGGGATATGTATCCAATACCAACTCATTTCCACAGCCTCTCACTCCCGAAGAAGAACAAAAATACATCACCGCATACAAAGAAGGCAGCGAAGATGCCAGGAACATACTGATCGAAAGGAACCTTCGGCTTGTAGCTCATATAGTGAAAAAGTACAGCAACTTCAGCAGCGACAGTGATGACCTCATCTCCATCGGCACCATAGGGCTGATCAAAGCCATCTCAACATTCGATCAGTCCAAGGGTACCAGACTCGCAACATATGCAGCCCGTTGCATAGAGAATGAAATATTGATGCAGATCAGGTCCGCGAAAAAAATACAGAGCGAGGTATCTCTCCATGATCCCATCGGAATAGATAAGGAGGGCAACGAAATTACACTGATTGATGTTATCGGCAACGAGACCGAATCTGTTATCGATGAAGTGGAATTGAAGCTCCAGGTCAAGCGGCTTTATAATAAAATGAAATCCGTTCTCAAGAAACGGGAAAAAACAGTATTGGAACTTCGTTACGGACTTCTGAACGGCACCAGCAAAACACAGCGTGAAATAGCCGGAATGCTTGGTATCTCGAGATCCTATGTGTCCCGTATCGAAAAGAAAGCCATCAGGAAACTCAGCAAGGAACTCGAACCGGAAAGCGGTCACTGATATGGGGGCGTCGTGCCCCCATAGCTGGTACAGACTCATAGCTGCCGAAGGACGACGAATATTATTGATAGTATTTTGAAATCCTTATATCCCGGAAATCAAAATCATTCAGCCACCGATAATTGTGTTACTGATACGACCCTGCTTCTTCAGTCCGTCACTTTATATCATCAGCAGGTTTTCTGACCTTCCCTGTACCGGTCTATCATATCGAGCGCCTCATCGATAAACTGGATAAGAGTCATATCCTTGATCCCTGTCACCTGAATGCTGCATTTGTTCAGAGGTATGAGGATCTTAAGAGCGGGGCTTCCGGCAATGGCTTCCGCCATGGCAGCCGAAAGCTCTCCAAGCATGGAATTGGCAGCAAGTATCCCCACGACACCGATAATTATGTCCACCTTGTCTGCATTGTATATGACAGCGTTCTCGCCGGTGGCTCCTTCATCGGCACCTGCCTTGAGCATGGCTGATGTGGCCAGCGCATTGGTTCCCAGCGCTGTGATGTTAATGGTATCGGCATAGCGACTCCTCAGTCTCTCAACTACTGCTTTCCCTATTCCGCCCCCCTGTCCGTCCACAACTGCGATTTTCATAATTGACTCAGACCTCCCGACACCTGACTTTCAAATATCCTCAAAAACACAATCTGTAGCGACCCGGACCAGAAGTCCAAACCTGCAAAGATTTATTACTACTATGCATTGATTTCTCCGGCCTTCTTCAACGTAGTCTTTGTGATCGCCGGACCTGTCAGTTCATATATAAAGGTCGCCGCAAGTATCACTGCACGTATGGTCTGCCCATATTCAGGCAGCATTTGCGCAGCCATCAGTGATAGTCCGATCGCCACTCCCGCCTGGGGTACAAGCGAGAAGCCGATGTACTTTCTGACTGCTTCGGGAGCTTTCATTATAATGGCGCCCAGTGACGCTCCGGCCACTTTCCCGATGACGCGGAAAACCACATAGAGTATACCGATCAGTCCGATTTTGGGCAACACAGTGATATCCAGCTCCATACCCGATACCACGAAAAACATCAGGAATATTGGCGGTGTTATAGCGTCTGTCAGCTTCAGTACAGATCCTGCTGAGTCACTCACATTCACGAACATGGCACCCATAGCCATGCACAGCAGCAACGGTGACAAACCCAGCATAGTCGCCAGTGAACTGCCCAGAAATACAAATCCGGCAGTTATGATCAGGCGATTGGACTCCTTCCTGAACCAGCGCAGAGGGATCTTGAACAGGAACCCCAGTAAAAAACCCAGCAGGAGTGATCCCAGTATCTCACCCACCGGCTTGAGGATCGACAGGATCACAGAAGTTTCTCCAGGGTACTGCATCATATTAACTATGGCAACGGAGAACCCGAAGGCTATAAGTGCAACGGCATCGTCGAGTGCAACTACACTGAGCAGCGTTTCCGTAAGAGGACCCCTGGCCTTGTATTGCCTCACTACCATAATGGTGGCAGCCGGTGCAGTCGCAGCAGCGATAGCTCCAAGTAGCAGCGCGATCTGCGTTTCATAACCGAACAATATGAGGATCAGCATGACCAGCAAAGTTGCGCCCAATCCTTCGAATATCGCTATGACTATGGGCCTTGAACCAACTTTTTTCAAGTACTTGATCCTGAATTCCGAGCCTATGGAAAACGCTATGAATGCCAAAGCCATCTCAGAAACCAGTCCCAATCCGCCGACCATATCTGCCGGCACCAGCTTCAATACAAAAGGCCCGATCAGCAAACCAGCTATCAGATATCCTGTAACATTCGGCAACTTTGCCAGTTTTGCGGCACGACCGAATAAAAGCCCTGCAAACAATATCAGCGCCAGATAAAAAAGTGTATTTATCTGCATATTCAGAACTCAACTCCTTCTGTACTCAAGACAGGCAACGTGAATATTACGGCAGTATCTGGTTTTGAGAGGTCTCCTACTACTTCCCGGATGATCTTCTTAGCTTCTTTCGCTTTTTCATCCGTCAGCACCATGAAAATGGTCTTGCTTTCTTTCCGTTCGGGATCTATAAGCATACGCAGTGTCCCGAATATGGGCAGATCTTCACCGCTTTTTGCCAGTTCCCGGACCATCCCGGTGCTGTTCAATATGGTTGCTCCGCAGATCCCGTTTTCCATCAGCCTTTCAAGCAGAGCGTCAAGCACTTCCACCTTGTTCAGTACCATCACCATGAACTGCATCTATACATCACCTCAAATATAAAAGGTCATACTTAAGATAACAACATCTTTAAGTATAACCGCTAAATGTATCAAGTGCAACTTGCAGCACCGCGTTTGCGTCCCAGGCCATGTGTCAGCCGGCATATCATCTCCCGGTACCTGAACCTGGTCACGGTGAGCTTTGCTCATGATGCGTTCTTCTAGTATCCCTTTTCAAGCATACTTCCGGCTATGGCAGCAAATACCGGCGCCGCAGCTCTGCCACCCAGACGGCCGTCCTCTGCGAATACAGCAACGGAGTATCTGGGCTCGGCTGCCGGGAAATAGCCAGTGAACCAGGCATGTACGACATCCTTCGAACCTGTCTCCGCACTGCCGGTCTTACCCCCGGCACCTCCCCAGTAACCAGTGACGGCTTCGGTACCTGTCCCGTTGAGCGTTACGGCCTCCATCATTTCCTTTATCCTGTCGGAGGTTTCCTTCGATATTATGCGGCGGCCTTCACTCACCTTTATTTTCTCAACTATCCTGCCTTTCTCGTCAACAATGGAATCCACTATATTGACTTTGTTCCTGATGCCTCCATTGGCCACTGTAGCAGTAAGGTCGGCTACCTGCACCGGTGTTGCAAGGATCGCACCCTGACCGATGGCGATATTGGCTATATCTGCCCTGCTATGATATGCATTTATGTCGGGGAGATTACCTGCCGCCTCTGCTATGCCCTGCTCCGATATCCCCGTCCTGCACCCCAGTCCGAATCTCTGCGCCATTTCCAGCAGCCTCCTGTAGCCGATCCTCTGCCCCAGTTCGATAAAATATGAATTGCAGGAGAGGGCAAAGGCCCTCTCCAGGTCGATTTCCCCGTGACCACCCTCATAATATGAATAGCATTTGAATGTGAGCCCGTTTATATCGACAGCACCACTGCAGTAATAGTGATCCGGATCATGAAACTCATGTCTTCCGATGACAGTTCCAATGTCGAAAAGGTCATCGAAGGGAAACAGTCTGTATGAAAACCCGTCGAAAAACCTGTACTCGTCAGCCTGCCCGCCAGCCTCACCCTGGACAGCATCCTCGCCTGCTCTGTTTTTGTCATCGTCTCCGAACAGGATATCTTCCTCGTTTTCGAAAAAAGCTGCCAGATCGATTATCTTGAATATGGAACCCAGGTTGTAGGCGGCGGTCGCTTTATTGAACAGTTCCTTACTGCTGCTGTCCAGATACTTCTCCACAGCATTCTGATCGAAATGAGGTCTGCTTGCCATAGCGAGTATGTCACCGGTTACTACATCCTCCACAACAACAGCGCCTGACAATCCATTCTTGTCCATGGCCTCCTCGACGATCTTCTGGACATGATAATCCAATGTCAGCCTTATACCGAGTCTGCTGTCGCTGCTCCATTCCTTCACTCTGTAACCAAAACCTTTTATAGGATCATTCGCTGCGTCCGTGATGGTGCCGATCCCGAAGACTGCATTATCTCTGAGCACACGTTCATATGCCTTTTCAATACCTGACTGGCCTACCTGATCCCTCCGGTTCAAATAGCCTATCACATGTCTTGCCAGAGAATCCCCGCCATATCGCTCCAGTGAACTGATGACTGAGATCCAGTCCGCGTCTGAGCTTTTAAGTGCATCCCTGCCGTCTTCGCTGATTTCCAGCAACACAGGCATGCTTTTTGATGACAGGCCGTCAGGCACCTCGACGTTCATCGCTTCAAAAATCTTCTTCCTTTCTTCCGCCTCAGGCATACAGGCTGTTTTTATCAGTGCCGTGTACTTGATTTCCCTGTTTGTGAACGGGATGTTGTTTCGATCCAGTATGTTTCCCCTGCGCCTTTCGACATCCATGCCGGACACTCTTTGCCTGAATGCAGCTTCCTTCAGGGTGCTGTCCGGAATCAGCTGAAGCATGGCTATCCTTGCCGCAAGAAGCAGGAACAGCAGTGTTATGACTCCGCCGAGTATGCAGACTCTTTTTACAGGCAAGAAAAAACCCCTTTCAACAGTGATATCAGGATTCTTACCGTTAAAAGGGAGTTATATTCATCATATCGGTATCATGCCGTCATGCATTTCTGGCAGCTTTTCTCCTCAACATCGCATAAGGTACTACAGGTTGATCCATGTGCATATATACTGTCATCTGCGGATGAGGTGCAGCTTCAATTTCTTCTCCGTCTTCATTCCTCATCCCTGAGATCTTGTGTACCCGATAAGGCCCTTTGGGAAATACTATCTCAAGCTCATCGCCTACAGCGAACCTGTTGCGCTGCTCGATGGCGGCCAGTCCCGTCCTTTCGTCGTATGCTTTCACAAGACCCACGAAATCATAATCCCTTATATATGAGCTGGTCCCGTACACCTGATCAATGCCGGCGGATCTGCCGGTAAAAAATCCGGTGGTATATTCCCGGTGGCTGGCTTTCGATAACTCATCGAGCCATGTCTTGTCGAATCTGTATCCTTCCGGATCTGAAATATAGGCATCCAGGGCTTCTCTGTACGCTTTTACGACTGTAGCCACATAATAGGAACTTTTCATCCTTCCTTCGATTTTAAGGCTCGAGACCCCGCACTCCACTATGTCAGGTATATGTTCTATCAGACACAAATCTTTTGAATTGAAGATATATGTGCCCCTGTCATTTTCAAATACAGGATAGTACTCGCCCGGCCGCTTTTCCTCCACCAGGTGGTATTTCCATCTGCATGGATGGGCACACATCCCTCTGTTGGAATCCCGGTCAGCCATATAGCTGCTGAGCAGGCAGCGCCCTGAATAGGATATGCACATGGCACCATGGACAAACATTTCAAGTTCCAGGTCTTCGGGCACATTCTCCCTTATTTCCTTTATCTCATCAAGAGAGAGCTCTCTTGCCAGTATTATCCTTCTGACTCCCTGCCTGTGCCAGAAAGCTGCACTCCTCCAGTTGGTATTATTGGCCTGTGTGCTCAGGTGGAGTTCCATATCGGGTACCTGCTGACGTATCAGATCATAGACTCCCGGATCCGAGAATATGATCGCATCCACTCCCATATCCCTCACCAGTGTAACGTATTCGGCCATGCCCTCAAAATCCTCATCATGAGGGATGATATTCATCGTGAGATATACTCTCCTGCCATTGGCATGGGCAAAAGCTATTCCCTCCCTCATTTCCTCAGCGGAAAAATTGCCGGCAGAAGCCCGCAGGCCAAATTCTTCTCCTCCAAGGTATACAGCGTCAGCTCCATAAATGACGGCCATTTTCAGCTTTTCGAGATTACCGGCAGGAGCCAGCAGTTCAGGTTTTTTCATGATCTTGTTGCTGTTCATGGATCCATCTCCGTTTCCAACCGCTTATAAGACAGGGCCACTCCATCCCCAACTGTCAGGATGCTGGTGTCCAATGACGGGTCATTGCGCAGGGTGTCCAGGTATTCGCGCATATTGTTTACTATCGTCCTTTTCTTTCTGCCCACAGGCTCCCCGCTGGCCACCATCCCCTTGTACAGCACATTGTCGCTTATGAGAAGGCCTCCGTTTCTGAGCATTCTCAGACATTCGGGCAAAAACCCGATGTACTGGCCCTTTGCAGCGTCCATAAAAATCATATCATACGACTTGTCCAGACACGGGAGTACATCAGATGCATCTCCGGCTATCACGGCTATAGTGTCCTCCAGCCCTGCCCTTTTTATGTTTTCATGGGCTTTGGCCAGCATATCCTCATCGCGTTCAATGGTATCGATCCTGCCTCCCTTTGCCAGTATGCCCGAAAGCAGTATGGCAGAATACCCTATGGCAGTACCTATCTCGAGTATACGCGCCGGCCTGACCAGTCTGCCCAATACAATGAGCAGCTCGGCTGTTTCCCTGTTTATTATTGGCACATGATGCCGGCAGGCATACTGTTCCATCTCCTTCAACAGCCCTTTTCCCGGCTTCATCATTTTTCCTCCGCAAGTATCGGCGTCATTGCCGGATCTTTCGGTTTGCTCGCTTTCAAACATATCCGGCTCCTTTCAGAAATGTTCACATATCAGATAAAGAGGCTGCAGTTGCAGCCTTTTTTATCTGTTCTGCACATATTTCTTCTCATTGGCCTTATGCTCCTGGTATGTCCGTGCAAAAGCATGACCTCCTGAACCGTCACCCTTTGCCACATAGAACAGATAAGGCGTATCATCCGGATTGACCGCCGCTCTTATGGATGCTTCACCGGGACAGCATATGGGTCCGGGCGGAAGTCCTTCATGCAGATAAGTATTGTAAATATCCTCTATCTCATAATCTTCATACAGCAGTCTGTCCTTGTACGAGCCAGTCCTCTTCAGGTAGATGTACTGGATCGTGGCATCGACCTGAAGCCTTCTCAGTGAAGGATCCTTATTCCCCAGCCTGTTGTAAAGTACTCCTGCGATTATATGGCGGTCGTCCGGATTTTTGGCCTCTCTCTCTATTATGGAAGCCAATATGACTACATCGTCCATGGTCATCTCCACCGGGAGATCTGCTATCATTTCCCTGTATTGTTCCTTGAATTTCCTGTCAAAATTGTCCAGCATTTTGGTTATGATCTCGCGGTCACTGGCATTGTAGTCATACTCATATGTGTCCGGAAACAGATATCCCTCAAGCCTGTATTCCCTTTCCGGCAGGTTTTTGAGAAAATCATAATCAAACTCATCCGTATTGGCACATTTGATGAAGCTTTCCTTATCCTTTATGATTTTGTTGTTATACAGTATATCCACAATTTGCGTAAATGTCTTACCTTCCGGTATCATGACCTTTCTGGTCACAGGATTCGAGGAAAGGACCCTCATCATCTCGTCATATGTCAGCTTGTCATTGACGATATGTGTGCCGGAACGGTATGTTCCGTCAAATCCGTTTATCTTGGAAAGCAGCTTGAATACCGTCTCATTTTTGATCAATCCCTGTTCCGCCAGTTTTTTTGCTATTTGTGAAGTGGTGGCACCTCTTTCTATGACAAATTCAACGCCTTCGCTCTCATCGATCACTATTTCGGACTTTGAACCGGCATCGATGTGATTTTTCATGACATAGTCATATGAAATGGTGGCACTGATAATGATGATCGAAATCATCACTGAAAAAATCAGCAGAAAGGCCATTATTCTCCTTATCTTTTTATAATTACGGCTCTTTACGGCCTTCTTTTTGCGTACTTTACCATTCTTATCGGTGCCAGACGTATTACCGGTTCTGCCTGTGTTATTGCCTGCATGCGTTTTGCCTGATTTTTTCACACTTTTGCCTGCGGTACCACTGGGTTTTCTCACGTCTTCCCAGCTCATCCACTCACCTCCTGCACTCAACTCTTCTCTTTTCCTTTTATCATTGTCTGCTTTTTGCTTTGGCTCTTCGCTCTGTATCCAGGATTTTCTTTCTCAGCCTGATATTTTTTGGCGTAATTTCCACCAGTTCATCATCAGCAATGAATTCCAGCGCCTGCTCCAGGCTCAGGACTCGTGGCGGTGTGAGCCTCAGCGCCTCATCCGACCCTGCCGCCCTCATGTTGGTGACATGCTTTTTCCTGCATACATTCACCACTATATCTTCATTCCGGGAATTTTCTCCAACGATCATCCCCTCATACACCCTGGTCCCGGGTGTTATAAAAAGGCTTCCTCTCTCCTGGGCATTGTACAGTCCGTAGGTCACTGCTTCACCCTCCTCCCAGGCCACCAGCGCACCTCTCTGTCTGCCTGAGATCTCGCCCTTGTACGGCTCATAACCATAGAATATGTGATTCATTATACCATTGCCCTTAGTGTCGGTCAAAAACTCCGATCTGTAGCCGATCAATCCTCTGGCAGGTATCTTGAATTCGAGCCTCATATAGCCTTCTGATGCCGGATTCATCTTCATCAGCTCTGCCTTCCGGCTGCCAAGCTTCTCCATCACTGTGCCCATGAAATCTTCAGGCACATCTATCATCAGCAGCTCAAATGGCTCATAAACCACACCGTCGATCTCCTTAGTAATGACCCTGGGTTTTGAGACCTGGAATTCATACCCCTGCCTTCTCATCGTTTCAATAAGTATCGAAAGGTGGAGTTCACCCCTTCCTGAAACTGTGAATGAATCCGGGCTGTCAGTTTCCTCGACCCGAAGGCTCACATTGGTCTCCAGTTCTTTGAAAAGACGGTCCCTCAGATGCCGTGATGTGATATATGTCCCATCCGTCCCTGCGAAAGGACTGTCATTCACTCCAAATGTCATGCTGACGGTGGGCTCTTCGATTTCAACAAACGGCAGCGGTTCCGGCACATCAGAGTCACAGATGGTTTCGCCTATATTGATACCCTCGATGCCGGATATCGCGGCCACATCTCCCGTGTTCACTTCGCCGCTTTCGATCCGCTTCAGTCCATCGAATACATATATCCGGCTGATCTTTGAACGGTATACCGTCCCGTCTCTTTTACACACTGACACCTGCTGACCGGCGCTGATACTGCCTCTGTCGACCCTGCCGACAGCGATCCTGCCCACATAGTCGTCGTAATCCACATTTGAAACAAGGAACTGCAGTGGCTTGTCCTCATCTCCCCCCGGTGCAGGAACATGTTCTGTGATCGTTTTGAACAACGGCTCCAGGTCCCTCTTCTCATCTCCGTTATCAAGAACAGCATAGCCCTCTCTTGCAGATGCATACACAACTGGAAACTCGAGCTGCTCATCATCAGCCCCCAGTTCTATGAACAGATCCAGCACCTCATCTATTACCTCTTCAGGCCTTGCCTCCGGCCTGTCTATCTTATTGACGACAACAATGGGCTTCAGGTTCAATTGAAGTGCCTTCCTGAGCACAAATCTGGTTTGAGGCATTGGCCCTTCGAAGGCATCGACCAGTAGCAGGACACCATCCACCATTTTCAGCACCCGCTCCACTTCTCCTCCGAAGTCTGCATGACCGGGCGTATCCACTATATTTATTTTTATCCCCTTATATCTGACAGATGTATTCTTCGCCAATATGGTAATCCCGCGTTCCCGCTCCAGATCATTGGAATCCATCACCCGTTCATGTACCTGCTCGTTTTCCCTGAATATCCCGCTTTGGCGCAGCATTCCGTCTACCAGGGTCGTCTTTCCATGATCGACATGCGCTATTATCGCTATATTCCTTATATTCTCTCTCTTTTTTGTCACATTATCCGTCCCTTTCAGTCCTTTGCCCCTGAAGCATGGATCTTGAGTTTGGTTGGCCGCATCCATTCAAATATTCCATATAAAAACGTTTCTCCGATGCAGCAAAATAAATTTTAAAATATCACAACAGCAATGTCAACAAAATCGAAACTCCCGGCACCGATTCTGCCGGGAGTATGAAATCCGCATTTTCCGAGTACCTTCAGATCACCGTTGCACTCACTCGAAGCTGGCTGCTGTTAAGGTTTGAATAAAATATGTGATCTACTTCAGTGTAACTATGGTGACTCCGGACTCACCCTCGCCATATTGCCCGAGACGATAGCTTTTGACATGAGGATTCGTCTTCAGATACTGATGGACGCCACTCCTGAGTGCACCAGTACCCTTCCCGTGAACGATCGTCACTTCGGAAAGGCCTGCTATCGCTGCATCGTCGAGAAATTTGCCCAGTATCATCACAGCTTCTTCCACATTCATACCTCTTATATCTGTCCTGGACGAAACGCTCATAGCCTTGGACATGCCGATCTTCCCAGAGCCGCTTCTTTGTATCTCGAGAGATTGCTCGTCCACCAGCTTCAGATTTGAAACATGCACATTTATTTTCATAATGCCTGCCTGGACAAGAGTTTCCCCATCCTTATCCGGTGGTGTTATCACGGTACCCTTCTGGTTCAGATTCAATATCAGCACGCTGTCACCGGGCTTAAGATTTTCCGGCGGCCTGACGAAGCCCTTTCGCTGGAAAAGGCTTTCTGCCAGTGATCCTTCGATCTCTCCGATACTGTTCCGCAACCTTGCCCTTACTTCTTCTGCTGCTTTTCTTCTCTCTTTTTCATCCTGCTGCTTTGCAGCCCGCTTCATATCATCCAGGATATCCTCAGCGTCTTTTCTGGCGTCGAGCAGTATTCTTCTTGCTTCTTCCCTGGCCTCACGCAGAAGTTTCTCTTTCTGTGACCTGAGCTTCTGCTTTTGCTCATCCAGTTCATCCTTCAGTTTCTCTATTTCAAGCCTCAGGCTCTCGGCAAGCAGCCTTTCCTGCTCAGACTCTCTGCGGTTCTGCTCAATTGTCATCAGAACATCCTCGAACTGTATCTCCTCACCCGTCAAAAAATCCTTTGCCCTTTCCAGTATATCATCCGAGAGCCCAAGCCTCCTGGAGATGGCGAACGCATTGCTCTTTCCCGGCACACCGATCAGAAGCCGGTATGTCGGCTGCAATGTATCCACATCGAATTCACAGCATGCATTCTCGATGCCTTCTGTGGTCAGAGCGTATACTTTCAGTTCACTGTAGTGGGTCGTGGCGACAGTGACAGCTCCCATTTTGTGGAGATTTTCGAGTATGGACATGGCAAGGGCAGCACCCTCGGCAGGATCGGTTCCGGCACCGAGTTCATCGAAAAGGACCAGGGACATTTCATCAGCCTGGGACAATATCTTTACAATGTTTTTCATGTGAGATGAAAAAGTGCTCAAGCTCTGTTCAATACTCTGCTCATCGCCTATATCCGCAAAAATATTGTCAAAAATGCCCATCTCAGTACCTTCCGCAGCCGGGATATGCAATCCCGCCTGTGCCATGAGTGTGAACAATCCCACGGTTTTGAGGCTGACTGTCTTGCCTCCCGTGTTCGGTCCTGTGATGACCAATGTCGTGAACTCATCACCCACCCACAGATCGATGGGTACTACGGTTTTGCTGTCCAGGAGCGGATGCCTTCCTTTTTTGATGAAGATCCTTCTTTCCCTGTTCAGCTTCGGCTGTACGCAATTGAGATCAAGGCTCAGCTTTGCCTTGGCAAATGCGAAGTCCAGCTGTGCGAACAGCGTCATGTTGGTTGTGAGCTGTTCGGCAATCCCGGCAACTTTGCCGGAAAGCTCCATCAGTATCCTCTCTGTTTCGAGCTGTTCCTTGATTTTCAACTGCTTTATGCTGTTGTTGGCTTCAACCACTGCCATCGGCTCTATATAGACAGTTGCACCACTGGCTGATGAGTCATGGACGAGCCCGGGGAATTCGTTCCTGTATTCAGCTTTTACAGGAACCACATAACGGTCCTGCCTTATCGTGACGATGGATTCCTGCATAAACTTCTGGTATTTGGCAGAATGCAGCATCGAGTTGAGTTTTTCCTTTATGGAGTTCTGTTGCTCCCTGATTTTACGCCTGATGCCTGCAAGGGTGCTGCTGGCATTGTCGGATATCTCCTCGTCACTGATGATCGCAGCGTTTATATCGTTCTCTATACGTTTATTTGTTGCGAGGGATGCAATGAGTATCCTGATGTGATTATCGCTCTCTTCTGCCCGCGGATCAGCTTCAGCGGCATAATTCTTCAGGTTGCGGGCAGCCCGCAGTGTATCTGCTACCAGAAGGAGTTCGCCAGGATTCAGGGCAATCCCTGTCCTGACCCTCCTGAGGGTGTCCCTGATATCATGGATGCCGCCAAGTGGAGGACTGCCTCTCCTTAAAATGAAATCCACTGCATCAGTGGTTTCACTGAGCATCCTTTCCACTTCTTCAGCCTCTTTCCGGGGCAGGAGCTCAGATGCAAGCTCTTTCCCCAATCCGGAGCTGCACAGAGATACCAGTTTGTCTTTTATTTTATCGAATTCCAGGATCCGAAGCGTTCTCTCTTCCATAGCTGCCAATTCCATTATTTTTCGAAATTCTCCCTCATCTTCTCAGTTTGGTTCTGAGCTTATCCCTGTAGTAGTTGATGAACAAAGTGTACACAAAATCATAAATAAAAAAAACTATCTCGCCTGCGATTATCAACAGCCACCATGAAAATGCAACAATGGGCTCAGCTTTGAACAAGCTGCCGGCTGCTAAAAGAACGATACAGGCACAGGCATTGAAAAACAGGAACTTCAGGATATATTCCAATATAATGCGGTCCAGCTTTTCAATGTAGTATTTGATTATACCATAACCTCCAAAGAAGAGTGCATACGGCACTATACTTATCTTGTCCGGCACGATCATGAAACCGAGCAGGGTAGTGGCTGCGTAGAATATCCAGCCCGCCCTGATGCTGTTTTCGATTATTATGACAGAAATAAAAAAGGAGCTCAGTGCATACAGGGATATTTTATTGGTAGGCAATATATTCGCCAGGAGCAGGCATATCACGGCAAGTGCTCCCAGGACTCCGTTCAGCGCAATGCCTTTAGCGTTAAGCGGCTTCCTCATCCGTCCTTCCTCCCAACCATCAGCAGCAGCCGATCAGATCGCCGCCCATGCATTCGCAGCAGCAATCAGAACACCAGAGGCACTGACAGATCGTACACAGATCCGGCTCTCTCCTGTAATGAACGCTGTTGAACGGATTTGTCCTATATGCATTATATGAGGCATTCATCCTGTTCAGTGCACTTCTGTATTCATAGTTGGATGGGTCCATATTCACAGCTCTCTGGATATGGTTGTATGCTTCATCATACCATCCCTTGCGCATGAATATAAGGCCCTTGAGATAATACCAGTCGGCAGGGCGGTTGCGCGTACTGTCCAGCATATCCTCGGCTACTCTGATATTCCCGCTGTTTATGTGGGATTTCACCTGGTTGAAAAAATCACTTCCGCTGCTGCTCCATCCACCAGCACTGCCGTGACCGTGCGGGCCTCCTCTGCTGTACGAACCGCCGGCGCCGGAAGAGAAGTTTTTCATAAGATGATCATATGCTTCATTGACCTCTCTGAGTTTCTCTTCAGCCAATTTTGATAAGGGATTGTCCCGATACTGATCAGGATGATATTTTTTGACCAGTTCCCTGTATGCTTTTTTTATTTCATCCTCGCTGGCACCTTCTCTTATCCCGAGGACTTCATACGGATTCTTCAATTTCGCCGCATCTCCTTATTCCCAGAATGTTTTCTGTTTTTCTGAGCATTCCGATATATATTATATTCTCAAGTATACCCTTATTTATTTTGACCTCCAGCAACTCATAAGCCCTTGATATCTCATTGAGCGTATAGAACAGAGTGAAGCCGGCTTTCTCCCGTATCTGCTGCCTGAAGGTCTCCACATCCTGATCCTTGTAGCCGTAATGATAAATCAAAGGATTATAGCTACCGTTCCCGATGTCTTTTTCAAGGTCGTCAAATGCATCCATCAGGTATATCCACTTGCCTAAGTTGTAACCGATCCATCTTAGTATCTTCTCTGTATCTTCATCAGCACACAGAGGCTCATAGGCAGTGATTTCCTCCATCAGCTTTGCAAACGGCTCTGCAGCCATGTCCATCGAAGCACATTTTTGCTTTTCCAGCTGAACAAGCTCATCCAATCGCTTTTCCATTATGTCGCATTTATCAGGATACTTCTTCCTGAGCCGTTTAAAAGCTCCTTTCAGCGCGAACAGTGCAGAAGCCGAAACTAATGACTCTTCATCCCGTTTTTTGTCTTCCAGATTATAATACGCCAGTATGATATTTATGTCTGAGGCATAATCGACAACAGGACTGTCGACGATAACATGCCTCTTTTCAAGAGGATGCAAGACACACCGCTTTTTTCTGACACTCAGCCTTTCACCGGCTGCTGCTGACAGCAAAACCGCCAGAAACGCGGTATCATAACTCAATGTCAGCCGTCTTAGCTGGCCGTGGTGCTTCCCTATCGATCTGCATACGCCACAGTAATAAGCCCTGAACAGCTCGTACTCTTTTATTTTCATTTCCGGCTTTTCCGGAACTATATATCCGAACATAGGATCCCTTTAATGTTTCTCTTGTTTGATTCTCAGATAAGACCTGAAATACATGAAAAAAGCGAATAACGCCGCCGCCACCGCAATCAGGAATACAAACTGGTTCACAGCAATGCCCAGAAGTCTCCATCTTCCGAAAGGCTCATCAAAAATCAGCATTATTATGGCAAGATAAAAAATCACTGTGGTCATTTTTCCATACCAGTTGGCGGAAACCACATACTTTTTCTGCCTGTACAGCACAAGCGCTCCCAGACCCATAAGCGCTTCTTTTGCAAGGATCACCAACACAAGCTCTATCGGGATTATCTTCAATACCAGCGAAAGTATCACGACCGCTGTTATTTGCATCAGTTTGTCAGCCAGCGGATCTGCTATTTTCCCCCATGAAGTTATCAGGTTATATTTTCTGGCGACATAGCCATCCAGAACGTCAGTCAGGCCTCCTGCAAGGAACAGCAGCACTGCAACAAGGTAGTTGCGGGAGCTGAGAAAATAAGCAAATACAGGTATAAGCAAAAACCGCAGTATTGTCAGTATATTCGGTATATTCATAACTCACCGCCCATGTCGTTTATACAAAATAGTTTACCATATAAAACCGGTGTTGTACAATTATACGGCTTTTGAAGCTCAGTTGTCTTTTGCAGCTTTTTCTAACAGATCATAGATTTCAGGCATGTGTTTTTTTATGTTTACAGGTCTCAGATCCCTTCTGGTCCAGCAGTGCATTGTCTCACCTTCAGCAAGCACCCTGTCTTCTCCGGCTCTGACGATAGTGTAGCTGAAGCTCAGCCTGGTGCCGGTGTATTCCCTGATACAAGTCCTAACTATGATGTTGTCCTCATATCTGGCAAATCCCCTGAACCGGCATCTCATCTCAAGCAGCGGCAGCATCGCGCCTTTCTGCTCTATAAGGGAGTATGGCATGCCCATTTTTTTAATGAAATCTGTCCTCCCCGCTTCGAACCATATCGGGTAGTTTGAATGATGCACCACACCCATCTGGTCTGTCTCTGCATATCTTACTGTCAACGGGGTTTCTGATACGAACACGATCCATCACTGTCCTTGTCTGTACTTAATCATCTCTAATTAAAAAATTAAGCCCGTGTCATGGTATACACGGGATCAAACTTGAGCTATCCATAATAAAACACTTCAATAACCCTTTTCAATAATGACACTGTGCGCTTCCTCAATCTCGGATTCCGGAACAAGCACCTCAAAATAATTGTCGTTATTCTCATGGTTTTTACTTATCGGCCTTAGTTTAACGAGAATCCCTTCATTAGTGAGCAGTTCCTGCAGTGCTGTCGCTATTTCTTTACTCTGAGCCATGTATACTACTGTCCACATAAAAACACGCCCCTTTATTCACCGGAAATGATCTCACCGTGGCGGCATAGAATTCTGGATTTCCCTCTCACCTTTATAGCGGAAGTATTCTCTGTGAACTGCGCTAACAGAACTTCTCCCTTATCAAGTTTTTCTGTATGATGGAATTTGGTGTCTCTGCCTCTGGTAAGCCCTATGACGTTGACTCCGTCTTCCTCTGCCCTGACTACTATATATTCTCCCAGCAGCCTGTCCAATTCCCATTCCAAAAAAACCACCTCGAGATAACTATATATTATTTCACCTGAAAAATCAACACAATATTTTGATGACACAAGCGGCAAAAGCCTATATTAAAGCACTTTGGCGCATTATTACCGTTTTTGTGCCAGCTTCCGGACCAGTTTTACATTATCCTCTCCGAATCTCTCCATAAGCTCTCTTTCCAGTGTCTCACACCATTCAACATGATATTCCCTGAGATTCGATCTGGTAATATTTCCTGTGCTGTCAGTGTGGCAAAAAACCACCGGTATTTTGCCATTGAAATATTTCAACAACGAAATCGTCGATTTCATCACATCGCTGTCTTGCGGTATGTCACTCTTTATATAAAGTATTTTATACCACTCTGCTTCAGATGGTGCTCCATTTCCGCCGTTATTACCGCCCATATCCGGCGCGTCTTTTTTCTTGAGCATCCTGACATTTTCGCATATAATTTTGGGCAACTCCTCTTCCTTTATACTGATATGGCCTTCAATAATAACTGCATTCTCACCACTCAGCAAAGACCTGTATTTTTTCAGTACGGTCGGGAACACGATTATCTCCATGCTGCCATAAAGATCCTCCAGTGTTATGAAAGCCATCAGATTGTTGCTCCTGGTTGTTTTCGTCTTTACTTCGGTTATGATGCCGCCTACTGTGACCAGCATCCCGTCGATGAGGCCAACTGCACCGGAACTGCCGTTTTCGCCTTCTGTGCCAAATGAGCTGATGTCTGTGCTGTCGATGGTTATCTGCTCCATCAGTTCATCTTTGAATTCATCAAGAGGATGCCCCGAGATGTAAAGCCCCAGCATCTCCTTCTCCATGGAAAGCAGCATTTTTCTGGAAAACTCTTTAAGGTCAGGATAGTTTTCCTCTGGTTTCACCGCCTGCATCTGCCCGGGCATTTCAAACAGCGAAAGCTGTCCCTCCACTCGGTTTCTTTTGTTTTGCTGCGCACTGTCGATCAACTTTTCATATACAGCCATCATACTGGATCTGTACACTCCGAAGGAGTCAAACGCTCCACATTTTATAAGGCTTTCGACGCACCTTTTATTGAAGTCTCTCTCGCCGATGCGCTCGCAAAAATCATAAAAGCTTTTGAAGGGTCCTCCTTTGCTCCTCTCGTCGATCAGCTCCCTCACAGCATTTTCTCCGACATTCTTGACTGCCGCCATGCCAAATCTTATTTTGCCGTTGACTACCGTGAATTTTACATCGCTTTCATTTACATCCGGCGGCAACACATCGATGCCCTCCTGCTTGCATTCATGGACATAGTAGGATATCTTGCTGCTGTTGCCCATGTAACTGTTGAGCGTTGCAGCCATGAATTCCACAGGATAATAGTACTTCAGCCAGGCTGTCTGATATGCCACGACAGCATATGCAGCAGCATGAGATTTGTTGAAGGCGTAGCTGGCGAAATCAACCATCTGATCGAATATACGATCTGCTGTTTTTTCATCTACACCATTCCTGACCGCGCCTTCCACCAGTACATTGCCATCATCGTCCACAATGCCGTAGATAAAGTTCTCTCGCTCCTTCAGCATGACATCATGCTTTTTCTTGGACATGGCCCTGCGCACCAGGTCTGACCTGCCATAGGAGTATCCGGCCAGGTCGCGGACTATCTGCATCACCTGTTCCTGATATACAATACAGCCATATGTCACATCCAGTATGTCTTCCAGCAGCGGATGCTCGTATGTGATCTGATCAGGATTGTTCTTGTTTCTGAGATATTTGGGTATCGAATCCATCGGACCGGGTCTGTACAGTGAAATACCGGCTATCACATCTTCAAGTGAGGTCGGCTGAAGCTCCTTCATGAACTGGGTCATGCCTGCACTTTCAAGCTGGAATATGCCCGCTGTCCTGCCTTCTCCAATGAGCTTGTAAACATTGGGGTCGTTCATGTCCAGGTTGTCCGTATCCACCTTTATGCCATGGTTCTTATATATCAGGTCCACTGCATCCCTTATGACCGTCAGGGTCCTGAGGCCGAGAAAATCCATTTTCAGCAGTCCCAGTTCTTCCAGATGCCCCATCGGGAACTGGGTCGTAATGCTCTCATCGTTCTTCTGCAGCGGCACATACTCTGTGATTGGCTCCTTTGAAATAACGACACCTGCTGCATGGGTGCTGGCATGCCGCGGCATACCTTCCAGCAGCTTTGCTGTGTTTATGAGTTCAGCTGTCTTTTCGTCATCTTCGTATTTCAATCTAAGATCCGGATTCAATTCCAGCGCCTTGTCAATAGTCATGCCCAACTGGTACGGTATCATCTTCGCCGTCTGATCGACCTCGGCATAAGGGATGTCCAGAGCTCTTCCCACATCCCGTATAACAGCCCTGGCTGCCATGGTTCCGAATGTAATGATCTGTGCCACCTTGTCCTCACCGTATTTGTTTATGACATAATCGATGACTTCAGACCGGCGCTCATAGCAGAAATCGATGTCGATATCGGGCATCGTCACTCTTTCAGGATTGAGGAACCGTTCAAAAAGCAGATTGTATCTGATGGGATCTATGCTGGTTATACCAAGTGTGTATGCCACAAGACTGCCTGCAGCCGAGCCTCTGCCAGGTCCGACACGTATGCCGTTTTCCCTTGCATACCTGATAAAATCCCAGACGATGAGGAAGTAATCCACATATCCCATCTGCCTGATGACCTGCAGTTCATATTCAAGCCTCTGACGGTATTCCGGTATTGACTCCGCATCGACGCAGCGCCATTTGAGTCCTTCCTCACAAAGACTGCAAAGGTATTCATACGGATCCCTGTTGTCAGGTACAACGAATCCGGGAAGATGGAGTTTGTTGAATTCCAGCTCTACATTGCAGCTTTCAGCTATCCTGACAGTGTTCGCGATGGCTTCCGGAATATTTCTGAATGCCTCCTCCATTTCTTCAGGAGACTTTAAATAAAGCTGGTCAGAATCGAATCTCATACGGTCTTCATCTGTGATTTTTTTACCTGTCTGGATACAGAGCAGCACTTCGTGAGCCAATGCATCCCCGCGCCTCAAATAATGGGCATCATTGGTGGCAACCAGCGGGATCCCTGTCTCCTCCGACAGCCTGATAAGACCCTGATTGACCAGGTTCTGTTCTTTTATCCCATTGTTCTGCAGTTCAAGATAGAAGTTGCCCTGACCGAAAATCCTGTTGAGTGCCAGAGCCTTTTCACGTGCTTTTTCATAGTTCCCGTCCAGGATAGCAGAAGGTATATCACCTGACATGCAGGCACTCAGGGCGATTATACCGTCGGAGTACTTCTCAAGCACCTCCATGTCGATCCTGGGCTTATAGTAGAAGCCTTCAACAAAGCCAATAGATACTATCTTCATCAGATTCCTGTAACCTTCATTGTCTTTTGCAAGCAACACGAGATGGCCCTGATCCGAATCGAGACCCGGCTGTTTATCAAAACGGGTACGCCTTGCCGTATAAACTTCACAGCCGATAATAGGCTTGATGCCGTTTTTGACGGCTTCCTTATAGAAATCCACCACTCCGTACATAACACCATGGTCTGTGATGGCTATTGAATCCATGCCAAGCTCAGCCGTCCTGGCTATCAGATCCCGTATCCTGTTGGCCCCGTCAAGAAGACTGTATTCAGTATGGACATGTAAATGAACGAAGCTCATTTTATACCTCGCTTCAGGAAACTTTCCTCTGCAATATCCTGGCTTTGCGACAATAGAAATGTCCCGGTCTCAAATCCCAGGGGGACGGTCCTTTACAGGGATCGATCACTGCCGGATGAGAATCTTCCCCGTTTCAGACCTCCCAGGCGTCGACGACGAAGATGCTCTTGTCCTGCGACAAGTCTATCTCCTTTGACCTGCGTTTCATGTTCTCATCATAGACGATACGTACCACCGGTCTCGTGGGCATTTTCCTGTTGTGCTTCACGACTATGGCACGCTCTCTGGTGTTGAGCAGTACTCCTGACCCCACCGGATACACGGTGACGAATTTTACAAAACTGTCGACCACCTGGGGATCAAAATGGTGGAACCCCAGGGAAGTGATGTATTCATAGACCTCATGGGGCTTAAGTCTCTTCCTGTAAACACGGTCTGAAGTAAGTGCATCGTATACGTCCGCCACCGCCACTATCCTGGCATATAGCTGTATCTCTTTATTTTTCAGCCGGAGCGGATACCCGCTCCCGTCGTACCTTTCATGATGTCCCAATGCGATGTATGACGATACCATATACAATTGCCCGCTATTTTTCAGTAGTTCATAACCAAGTACTGTATGCCTCTTTATTTCCTCGAATTCCTCCACTGTCAGCTGGCAAGGTTTCTTCAGGATCTCCCTGGGTATGCAGAGCTTGCCTATATCATGGAGTATCGCACCGATCCCGAGCTCGCGAAGCTGTGTGGTATCAAACCCGAGACCGATGCCTGTTATAAGAGACAGGATACAGACATTGACAGAGTGCTCAAAAGTATAGTCATCCACCGTTTTTATCTCTGTAAGATTATATAATATATCATCGTTGGCAAGCAACTCATCCACGATTTTGCTGACCATCAGTTTTACTTTTTCCACATCGATGGCATCAGAAAAACTGTATCCGGTCATGATTCTTTTGACCAGAGTCACTGCTTCATTACGGGTGTTTTCGTTTATGACATCGTGGACCTCGATACCCGCAGACAGGTCATCATCCAGATATATCTCCGTTATGCCGCGGTTTTTCAGCAGCTCCAGGTAGCTTTCTCTCAGTTCGACACCCTGCATCAGCAAAACCCCGCCATCGGAGCTGAATACCGTGCGGGCAAGCTTTGCACCGGGAGGCACTGTGTCAATGTTTACTCTGCGCATCCGTTCCTCCGGTCTTATTCTTTAGTATGCTAGTAACTTATTCGACATTACAGGATAAAATCCTTCCATTTTTCTTTTGTTTTGATATTTAAATTTTCCGGGCAATAATTAATATAACAACCCATTTATGGTAAAATATGTTTAAATATCCGCCAAGGAGTTATACCATGATAAAATCAGTCCGTGGACACTTTGTAAAACAGGAATTCTTATCGACCCAATTGGTCATAACAGTCAGGAATATACTGCGGAGGATCCAGTCCCTCAAACTCAGTGATATGCTTTCAGAGGATATGAAATACAGGCTGTACTTTTTCAGGAGTTATCTGCCCGAACTGTACCGCAGACATATCAAAAAAAACTACAGGAACTGTCTTTTTTGTTCCAGACTTGTAAAGACAGGATGCCACAAATACTGTCTCAAATGCAGCGCCGGGACATATATAAAATGCTGTCCTCCCCTGCCAGGCTTTTTATATGATGTCGCAATACATGCAGAAGATGATTATACCCTGCCCGTTCCGTGGTACTACCAAAAACCCTGCCCTTATTTCAAAAGGCTTCCATTGCATCTGTATTGGCGCAATATATACTCTGTGTCCCCCTCAATTGCCATGAACAACTATGAAGTGCTGGAAGGCCTGGAAAGAGGACTGGTGTCCGGAACCAGACCATGCCACATATGCGCTTCAGTCGACTACGACTTCTACAAACAATGCAGGAGCCAGCCGGGTTTCGATTCATCGACCCCCTGCCCTGGAATCAGGAAAAGCTTGAAAAGGATATACGAGGACCAGCCTGAAATTACAAGACATGCTGTATAAAAGCCGCAGCATCTGACTTGTCCGTCGGATGCTGCGTTCCTTATCAACTGTATGTCATAGCCATATGGTCTGATCAGACTTCAGACAGTCATTTCAGTATCAGTCCTGGTACAGAAGTTTTTTGATCATTCCCGTTACACTGTCCTCTATATGTTCCAGTCTGTTCCGGGCTTTTTCCAGTGACCCTTCAGAGACGCCATAATATATCTTTATCTTTGGCTCTGTTCCGGAAGGTCTGATACAGAACCAGGCACCGTCCTCCAGTTCATAATATAGTACGTTGGAAACCGGAAGATCAAGTGCTTTGCTGCTCCCATCAGCCATATCAGTCTTTCTGCGGGTCAGGTAATCCCTCACGGCTTTTATTTCGCAGCCATCGAGGTCATATGCCTTCATGGCCCGCAGTGTATCCATCGCTGCACTGATCCTCTCAAGGCCTTCCTTTCCTTCCAGTGTGAAGGAGGTGATGCCTTCGATGAAATATCCGTATTTGCCGAACATCTCCTGCAGGCCTTCATACAAAGACATGCCCCTGTTTCTGTAATATGCGGCCATCTCACTTATAAGCATACTCGCCACTACTGCATCCTTGTCTCTGGCAAATGTTCCGGCCAGATATCCATAGCTTTCCTCAAATCCGAAAATGAACTTCTTTATCCCCGGTTCGTCCAGTTCCTTTATTTTCTCTCCTATGAATTTGAAGCCTGTGAGCACTTCTATCAGCTCGACGCCATAGTGGTCCGCAATCCGCCTGGACAGCTCGCTCGTCACGATGGTTTTCACTACAAAGCCGTTTTCCGGCAGATTTCCCGCAGCCTTTTTCTGCGACAGGATATATTCCATAAGCAGGCATCCTATCTGGTTGCCTGTGAGTACCACATACTCACCGGCAGAATTCCTGACGACCACTCCTACTCTGTCACAGTCAGGGTCCGTGCCGATTATCAGATCCACATCTTCTTTCATGGCCAACTCTATAGCCAGCTTGAAGGCATCCTTTTCCTCAGGATTCGGATACCTGACGGTACTGAAATCAGGGTCAGGGCTCTCCTGCTCCCTTACCACCAGCACATTCCTGAAGCCAGCTTCAGACAGGATCCTCCTGACCGGCTTGTTGCCGGAACCATGCAGTGGCGTATAGACGATCTTCATCGAATCTGCAGCTTTTTTAATCTCTTCAGGATTCACCAGAAGAGTCTTCAGATTGCTTATGTATATATCATCCACGTCTTTTCCGATCATCTTGATAAGCCCTTGTTCCAATGCCTCTTTTTTATCGGCAGGTTTGACAGATGTGATATCGGTTATCGCATTTATCTCACCAAGTACCGCCTCAGAGCCTTCGGGCGGGAGCTGTCCGCCGTCTTCGCCGTATACCTTGTAGCCATTGTACTGTTTCGGATTGTGACTCGCAGTGATCACTATACCGGCAGCGGCATTCAGGTGTCTTACAGCAAATGAGAGCTCGGGCGTCGGGCGGAGTTCATCGAAGAGATATGAGATGATGCCATTGGCCGCGAAAACCCTGGCAGCTTCCATGGCAAATTCAGGCGACATACGCCTGGAATCATATGCTATTGCTACTCCGCGTGAAGCTGCGTCTTTGACATTCTTGACAAGATAATTTGCGAGTCCCTGAGAAGCCTTCCGCACAGTATATATATTCATCCTGTTCGTACCTGCTCCGATAACACCTCTCAGACCCCCTGTGCCAAATTCCAGATCCCTGTAAAACCTTTCTTCTATCTCAGCCGGGTCATTGCTGATTTTTTCGAGTTCTTTCTTCGTATCCTCATCAAAGTAATCGCTCTTCATCCAAAACTCAAATGCTTCCCTGCTTTTCATTTTTCCCTCCAGATGCATCACTGTACTATGGTATTTACTTTGACTATTTTACCACAAAAATAAGGAAATAGAAGAAGAATAATTAAATAAAAAATATACCGTTCATTTTGGCAAATGTGCAAATAAAAAAAGGGCTTCCGCCCTTTTTTACAGTATGATGCATATCAGACCACCGCTGCCCTCGTTGATGATCCTCTGCAGCGTCTCCTGAAGCTTTTGCTGGGCGTCCTCCGGCATCCTCAGAAGCTTGTTGTGCAGTCCTTCGCTCACCAGCTCATGCAGGGATTTCCCGAATATATTCGATTCCCAGATCTTGCCCGGTTCGTTCTCGAACTCTTTGAGCAAATAGTTGACCAGTTCCTCTGACTGCTTTTCCGTGCCCACCAGGGGAGCTATCTCTGTTTCGATATCGGCTCTTATCATATGTATGGACGGAGCGCTGGCTTTCAGCTTGACACCGAACCTGTTGCCCTGCTTTATGATCTCAGGCTCATCCAGCGTCATCTCCTCCATCTGCGGGGTCACGACCCCGTAGCCCTTCACTTTTACTTCATGCAGTGCATATTCGACCCTTTCATATTCTCTCCGGACCCTTGCAAGCTCCTTCATCATTCCCATCAGCATATGCTCGCCATCGATCCTCAGGCCGGTGATGTCGCTGAGGACACTGTAAAACAGGTCCTCCGGGGTCTGTATATCCAGGAGTATATTGCCCGATCCCGCATCTATTTCCACCAGATCGGCCCTTCCGATGAATTCATATTCTAAAAATCTTTCCAGAGAGTCTCTTGCCTCGCGAATCTTTTGGACTCCGTCAAATACACTCCTTATAGCCTGGAGCATATCGATCCGCAGCCAGTGATCCTGCTCCAGAGCCTCTACCCATCCCGGTATGTTGATCCCGATCTCACGTACGGGGAACTCATAAAGGATCCGCTCCATTATCGCAGCTATATCTTCATTTTGCATCTGGGCGCAATTCACACTGATAACCGGCACCTCATATTTTTCCGCCAGCTCAAGCCTCAGCTCCTCAGTTTCCGGATCATCAGGCCTCACTGAATTGAGCACGATCACGAAAGGCTTGTTTATTTCTTTCAACTCATTTACGACGCGCTTTTCTGCCTCGACATAATCTTCCCTGTCGATATCGGTTATAGTCCCGTCACAGGTCACTAAAAGTCCGATTGTCGAGTGATCATTTATGACTTTTTTAGTCCCCAGTTCTGCCGCCTGCTCAAAAGGTATCTGATAATCGAACCAGGGGGTCGAAACCATCCTGGGTGCGTTATTCTCCAGATAACCCAATGCCCCTTTTACCAGGTAGCCTACGCAGTCCACCATCCTGACCTTCAGCTTCAATGCTTCATCCAGCGTTATTTCCACTGCCTCATTGGGCACGAATTTGGGCTCCGTGGTCATGATCGTGCGTCCGGTGGCACTTTGCGGCAGTTCATCCTTGGCTCTTTCACGGCTGTACACATTTTCTATGTTCGGTATGACAAGCAAATCCATGAACCTCTTGATCAAGGTGGATTTCCCTGTCCTGACAGGACCAACGACACCTATATAAATATCTCCCTGAGTCCTTTCAGCAATCTGCTGGTATATATCATATCTTTCCACCCGACAACCCCCCTAATTTATGGATATAAAAGCACGGGATTCACAATTAATATATGTCCGTAAAATCCTATTATTACTAAAAGAAGGGGTTTGTTCCGTTTATTTCGGGCGGTCAGCCTATATTTTCATGATCATGAGAAAATATGCAGGATGCTGGCGGCCATGGAGGTTTTCATTTATTTGACGGGTGCAAATACCTTGAGCCTTCGATGCAGAAATTCTATATCTATCGGCAATCCTTTCCATTCCTCGCCATCAATGCTCAGATTGAAGTCGCTGTCACCCTCGATCCGGCATTTGCTCGTCCTTAGCCACATCACATTCCTGTCATTTACGAAATCATTGTGCAGTACCTTGAAAAAGAGGGCCGCCATCTCGACATGCAGGCAGTTTCTGACCAGCAATATATCCATGCATCCGTCTGACAGATCCGCTTCCTCCACGAGATTCCAAAATCCTGCTGCATGTCTTCCGTTCAGGATCAGAAACAGCAGAAATTCGCCCTCCACCACTTCTTCATCAGTGGTCAGCTTCAGTCTGACAGGCTTCAGATTTGCCAGCTCTCCCAGTGCTGTCAGATAGTATGCCAGCGGACCGAATCTCTTTTTCAGTTCACTGTCGGTGCTGTAGGACACGTCAACGAAATTGCCTCCCGCACAGGTATTGAGGCAGTACTTCTCCCCATTGATCAGACCTGTGTCGATTACCATTACATTGCCGGAAAAAACTATATCAAGACACTTTTTCATATCGGTCGGTATGTTCAGACTCCGTGCGAAATCATTGCATGTCCCCGCCGGTATGACCCCGACAGGGATATCGATATTGTTGTCGAGAAGAATGGAAGCGATCGAATTGACCGTTCCATCCCCTCCGGACACGACAACATAATCAAAATCCTCTTCCTTCAAAATCATTTCCAGTTCAGGGGAGTTATCCCTGTCCAATCTGAAAGGGACAGGCAGGGTACCGTTCCCTATGAAACGACTGACGATATAATCCAGTTCCTTCGGTACATTTCTGTTCCCGGACAGCGGGTTGTATACGAACAGTGCCTTTTTCATAGTGCAGCCTCCGTTACAGTACTTTGAATCACATTTATCTTACGTTATTTTATATCTCAAATCAATCGTCACGGTCTTATCATGCACGACAACGGATCTGACAGCCACCAATGCCATCTCATTTGTCAGTTCGTTCCTTTCAAGTCTGCCTCTGATGTTTTCCATCAACAGGCTGACATCAGATGACCGAGTATATTCTTGTCTCAGCTTCTCCTGTTCACTTTCCAGTGCCTCCATATGCTTTTCCAGTTGCCGGTTCATCCTGTCAAACAGGTCGCCGGAGATCCGTCCAACCAGCCTGTCCTTGTAAAGCAGTTCCTGCCGCCGGCGCAAGCTCTCGATCTGATCGCTTATATCACGGAGCACATGGCTATGTTCATCAGCCAGAGGATCATAAAGGCCTTCACCCGCTTCCGCCGACTCATACTCCTGCCCGAACAGGACCATCAGCTCACTGCAGATATGTTCGATGATCTCCTTCTCATATATGAAATGGCTGGTACAGGCGTCCCTTCCGTTTCTGCAGTAATTTCCGCAAATATACGCGATCCCCCGGCTCCGTTTGCGGGCATACATGGCGCTTCCACAGTCACCACAGAATATGATGCTGCTGAGTATATGCCGCTTCCGCCCCTGCACTTTCCTGCCCCCGGCCCTGCTTTGCCTCAACGCCTGTACTTCATCGAACATCTTTCTGGGTATCAGTGCATCATGAGTGCCCTCCGTGATGACCCATCTGCTCTCAGGAAGCCGCCTGGTCTTTTTGCTTTTGAAACTCACCTTTTCGCTTACTCCCTGGACGGTATCACCTATATATACGCGGGAACACAGTATACGTCTGACGGTTATCCTGTTCCAGCCTTTATTCCTGGGTGAGCTGTATCCCTTCTCTTCAAGATATTTTGATATGGCGGTGTAGCCCATACCTGAAAGATACAGTTTATATATAAGTCTGACGATATGAGCCTCTGACTCATCAATGACCAGTCTGTTTTTTTCGATGCCGGATTTCCTGTAACCAAAGGGAGCCTTCCCCAGGTATTCACCTCTTTGGATCTTGAATCTGAGACTGGAGCGGATTTTTCTTGATATGTCCCTTATATACCTCTCATTCACCCAGGTTTCAATGCCGACCATATCATTGTCCACCAGACTGTCAAACCGGCCATCGGCAGTCAGGACCCTGACACCGTACTCCTCAAAAAAATCTATGAGCTGCAGAGTCCCAGCATTATTCCTGCCAAGCCGGGACAGATCTTTTATCAATATTACGTCGATCATACCTCTGAGTATATCTTCCTTCATCCTGTCCAGTCCCGGCCTTTGGATCGCAGAACCTGAAACATTGTCATCCATGTAGACCGCGAACACTTTCCCGAGCTTGTTTGCCGCCACATGGTCCACCAGCATGTCACGCTGGTTTTCAATGGATTCGAAATTCTCTCCGTTGTCATCCCTGCTTACCCTGACATAAATCGCTACCCTGTTCATTTTCACAGACTGCCTCATCTCCCTGACACCCCTCAGTCCTGCTCCCCTCCATTGGCTGCTTTCCACTGTCGCTTGCCGCGAGCTTAAGCAGCCTGCGGATGATCCCGCCTGCGCTGACTTCTCCGGAATACCTGATGATGACTTCCCTTCCCCCTGTATATCTTTTCCCCAACGGCTCCTCCGACATACCACGATCGTTGCCCTGGTATATATATATTTCAGGTGTTTTGTCCTTTATCAGGATTATTTCATCACAGGCATGTGCTGATATACAGAAAAAAGGAGCGTGCCGAAAAAGACAGCTCCTGTTGTCGGTGTACCGTTCATGCCTCTTTGAAAAAACTCCTCAGCTCATACAGTCCCCACCTGCACTGAAGATATTTGCCCGAAAGCGCTTTGTCCAGTATTGCTTCATGCAAACACACACGGGATGCAAATGTGCTTTTGTCAATATGCCTGAATGCTCCGGATCCTTTTCTGAAAAATTCTCTCCTCAGTTCACAGATTTCCCTGGCAATGTTGAATATGATATCTTCACGCTGCTCCAAACACTTTATCAGCCATATCGCTTTGTTCAGCCATTCGCTGACATATTCGCCCTTCGGAGCACCATTGCGGGACAGCCCGGAAAGATACTTTTCGGATATACAGATATTCGGGAATGCATCTGTGTTAAAAATAACCATGAGCTCCTCATTCAAATCCCGGATTATAACATCCGGCAATGTCCGGCTGATTATATCATTGCATCGATAATTCCGGCCGGGTTTAGGCTCAAGGCTCCTTATTTTCAGGAAGAGCTCTTCTGTCCGGTCAACGGTCATACCCGTGGCATTGGCAACAAATTCGGCATCATTTTTTGCAACAGCATCAAGAAACCATTCGACGATCAGCTCCGCTTCGGCATCGCGTCTGTCAAGCTGCCGCAGTTGTATCAGCAGACACTCTTTAAGATTCCTGGCGAAAATTCCCGGCGGTTCGAAGGACTGAAGTCTTTCCAGCACCTCCAGCACCCTGCTTTCAGGAACACCGAGACAAGCTGCTGCTTCAGCAGTGTCTGCCTTCATGTAGCCATTTCTGTCTGTGTTGTCAATGAGATATTCACCTATCATATGGCTTGTTTTATCTGTACAGAGAGCCTCCAGCTGGATCAGAAGATGCTGCTTCAGTGTAAGGATCATTTCCGGCTTTTCGGCCACAGGATCGACAGTATCGGTATATTGGTAAAAATCGGCGGGATCATTTGTTTCAATACCGGCTGCTGTGCATTGCAATGTCTCAGCCGATGCTTCTTCCAGTACAGGATTTGTATCCAGTTGATTATCCACGTATTGAAAGAGTTCCTGTGAATCCATTTCAAGTATTTCGATCGCCTGTTTCAGCTGTGGTGTCAGTAAAAGCTTTTGTGAACGTATGAGATCGAGATCGATGGCGAATTCCATGCAGGCCACCTCAAAAAAAAGGTTATATAGTATTATATAACCTCAGAAGTACCTTTAGTAATGCAGCCAGGCTATAAAAGCAAAATACGGGAAGTCCTACTGCAGTGTAAAAAACTTCATTAACATCATCAAGACCAGATTCAATATCGCCATTATGATGTACAGAACCATCACTGCTGCAATCGGCCAGTGTGACAACACTGTCTTCACATCTTTTCCCGGCCTCGAGACAGGCTGGACGATCCGGGTCTTGCCTTCAGTAATCTGCTTAAATAAAAACAACAGCACTGCGGCAACAGCAAGTGCAGGAACGCCAATGGTAATAATCCCGAGCAACTCCTGCCAGCTCAATGACAGACTTTCAACTGAAGACGGATCGCCCCACAGGTACTGGATTACAACAACGATCGCATTATTGAGAAAATGAGCCAGTATACCGGCAAAAATCGAATCAGTCCTTATCACATAATAGCCAAATACCGCACCCAGAAAGATCGGTCCCAGAAGATTCATGATATCGAAATGGAACAGCCCGAAAAGTATAGCAACGATTACTACTGCTCTGTATGAACCGCGCCTTTCATAAGCTGTCAAAAGAAAACCACGGTGCATCAATTCCTCGCATACCCCCGGCATCACTCCTGTGATCAGTACAGCTACAGCCAGTTCCCCGGGAGTTTTGGGTACAGGCAGGGATTGCGGCGGCAGGTCAGCTATGAACTGCAAACCATACACAACGAAGTTGTTCAGCATAGTCGCTGCCAGAAACAACGGCACAGACAGCAAAGTTATGAATAATGCGGGAGCGAGTCCCAGTTTTTTGATCCTGAAGGTCTCCCTGATGTCGATTTTCCTGGCGAAACAGTAAATCAGAACAAAAGAAGCGACAAGCACTTCATTTATTATGATAATGGTATATATGTTATCATACAATACCTCTCCAAGAAAGAACGCTGCGATAAACTGATATGCCAGAAATACGACTGTAAAAGCAAAAAAAAGTTTGTTTGCACCTGTCAATGTCAGTTTGTTTTTCATCAGTTCAGACCTCTCTTAACAATGATTGATGTTATTCTGTGTTACCGCATGTCTCTGCCATGTTGACAGAAGCACGTCATTTGCTTTGCCCGGAACATTTTGGGCAATATATAGTTCTTTCCTCCGTAACTATCATATCCAGCCTGAAATCATGCTGTTCCGCCGGCAACATGTCTGCGATCTGCATCTCAAAAGCAGCACCGACTTTCAGGCAATCCGTCCGCAACAACGGAAGCAGTCTGTCATAATATCCGGCACCATAACCGATCCTGTTCCCAGATGTATCAAACGCAATACCGGGTACCACAGCGAGGTCTGGTTCATGGGGTTCCAGCAACCGTGTTTTCAAAGGATCGGGTTCGAGTATCCCCTTGAAACCCGGCACTGTATCCTCCACAGGATCCTTTACTGTATATACTCCCAGTCTGCGGCCGCCTCCTTCTGTTTTTTCCACCCGGGGAAGCGCCACTGTTTTACCGTCTTCGATGCATCCATATACGAACGCCCCGGTATCCGCTTCATTTCCTGCAGACATATATGCCAGTATAATATCTGCTTTTTTATACTGTTCCAGCGAACATACCCGCTCAAACAGCAAGGCACTTTTCTCTCTAACCTCTTCTCTGCTGAGACGGCTGCGTCTCTCCAGATAAAATTCGCGAAACTCCTTTTTTGTTTTCATGCTGCCTCCAGCGTTATAAAACCGGAAATCTCTCTTCCGGCGGCGTGGATGTCTTCGCCGGTCAGATCTGCGTCATCGTGCAAAGAGCACATCCTTCAGCGGCTGCAGTATATATGCAGAGAGGAGATACAAAAACACCAGCGTTGATGCACTCCCCAAAGCAGTCAGGGCGCGGAGCCTCCGTCTGCTTCCGGTGATCGTCCTGCATACCAGTGTATAGATGATCCTTGATATCAGAGCCAAAAGCCCCGCCACATATATGAAGCCTGCAGCAAAATAGGGCACAAGCCCATGCAAAAGCAATACGCAGATCAGTATCCCTGTCGTGTACACGATCATCAATTCCGACCATTTCTTCAGCACCGGCACATTATTCGGCCCACTGGAACTGAAATTGGCCGCCGGCACAAGCAGAATGGGGATCGGAAGGCCAAAAAACAAGCCCGTAAACAGTCTTGCTATGTTATTTGTCTCTATCAGACCTGCATATGACAATGCCCCATCGATCATCATAGGGACCATCATCACAGTCATGGCAACTGCCGCTGCAATCCGGGGAGGTCTTTGCGCATTAAGCCTGCGGGTTATGATAAGGTATGCGAACGAAGTGAAGATCCCCGCATAAATCCCCGTATCACGCGCACAAACGGGCAATACCAGGTTTCCTGCCGTCAGCGACCTCTCCGGGAGCTGATGGCATATGAGCGAACCTGCCAGATCGAATATTCCCTTGATAAGGCTGTTCATCTCAATAATATGGAAGACTCTGACCGATAAGTCCCAATATAAAACAGCCCAGACACGACAAAACGAACATAACGATATTTGCAACCAGCAATGCCGAACCGAAGGATCGTCTGTCGCTGTCATCATTGGAGCTCATCAGGACGATAGCCGTTATGATGCCTGCAAGCTGGCCTATGCCCGGCAGTAAAGTGAAAATCATTGTAAGGAACACCTTCATCCCATTTCCCATGGGAGCTTTGCTGCCGCTCTGCATTACAGGCTGATGATTTCTTGGATAGTATGGCCTCTTAACAGCATTGGGATCCTGATACCCTGACTGCCATCTGCCGGGTTCCTGCTGATTTTGTCCTGTCCCCGCATCGTTCTGTTGCATTTGTCCCCGGTCCTGTCCATTGACTTGGTCAGCGCCGGTCTCATCCGTGCCTGCATCATTTTCATGAAAAAGGCTTTGCTGCTCGGTACCGGAAGGGTCAAAAGTGTTGTCGACAGTCACCTCCAGTATGCTGGCGCAGTACGGACAGCGATTTGCGCTTACGGGTATGCTCTCACCGCAGAAATCGCATTTTTTCTGTGCATTATAATTCAAATGTCTGCCTCCTCACCTTGGATTGTTTTAATACCGTTCCTTTACTATTCTCTCAACTATCGGAAAAATCCTTTTTTTTCACGACAGACAGCTTCTAGCCGAACAACATGTTTTCAACATACTTTTCGGTAAAAATCCTCGAAGCTGACAACTCTATATATCTGATCCTGCCTGCGATCTCCTCTGCAATGACTTGCACTTTCCGGGAAAGCAGGCATTCAGAAGCGCCTGAACCAGACGCGTTGCCAATGGCCTCCACTCTGTCTGCCAGTTGTCGCGGCAACAGACCTATCCTTGCTGCACTTTGGATATGTATCGTGCTGCCGAAGCCACCTGCCAGATAAACCTTTTCTATGTCGCCATAGCTGATGCCCGCTGTGCTGATGAGAGTTTCAATTCCGGCAGCAACAGCGGCTTTTGCATTCTGGATCTCTCGAATATCTTTTTGTGTTATGGTTATCGGCTCGTCACCAACGGTTTCCTGTGCCGGAACCAGCACAAACGACTTCATGCCGTCTGTCTCAGTGAACCTGGATCTGATTTCATACGGCAGTCCGGCAGCCCCGCTGTTTTCAGCAAGGGCTCCTGTTTCATCGATGGCTCCGGCATCAAGAAGCGCAGCGATGGCGTCGACTGTTCCGGAACCGCAAATGCCTTTTGCCGCTGTGCCCCCTATCACGGTGTATTTAAATCCCGGCAATGTGAATGAATCGACAGCACCGGTCACTCCGCCCATACCAAACCGAATGTTTGCTCCTTCAAAGGCTGGGCCTGCTGCCGTTGAACAAGCCATGAGCCCATCCCTTCCTCCCAGCACGATCTCGCCATTGGTACCGATGTCCACCAGCAGTGAAATCCCGCTGCTGTCATGCATACCGCTGGCTATTACGGCTGAGACCGTATCAGCCCCGATATATGCAGATACACAGGGAAGTATCAGGCAATAACCGTTGTCATTGACAGTGATACCCAGTTCTGCAGCACTCATATGGACGGCTCTGCATGTGACTGGTATGAAAGGAGACACAGCGATGCCCGATGCATCAAAACCGGCCAGGAAATGCAGCATGGTCGTGTTGCCGCTGAACACGGCGGCATATATGTCTCCCTGATCAATTCCTGCTTCATCAGCAAGCTGTTTTATCAGATCATTGATGCCTTCAGCTATAATCTTCCTCATTTCATCAGCAGCCTGCTGAGATTTTTTTGCATAGTCTATCCGTGAAATGACGTCCGCGCCGAATTTGCGCTGAGGATTCATCATCGACCTGACATTAAGCAGTTCCCCGCTGCTCAGGTCATACAGGTAAGCGGCTACAGTAGTCGTACCTATATCAAGTGCCGTACCGTACAGCGCCGGTGTGGTATCTTCCGCTTCCACAGAAATAAGATTGTTTCCGGCTTCAACCAAAGTGATCCTGTATCCCGAACGCCTGAGCACATCTGGCAGCCCTTTCAGCAACCTGGTCCCAACTCCCCTGCCAGCCAGATCCATGATGGCTGTACCGTTATCTGTGCCGGACATACCGGCAACTGCCAGGACTCTTTCCAGGTCAGGTCTCTGATCCTCCAGTGACGGAGGTGACAGTTCAACGAATCTTTTCCTGACCAGCGGGTCCAGAACGACTCTCTTCCTGGTGCCGGCTGTTATTATCGATGCCTGCTCCCGTAAGTCGTCAACATAGACCCTCATATCAGAATCAATATTTAATCTGCAGGCTAATCTGAAGCCATTCCCGGCCTTTACTCCCAAAAGCCGTCTCTCCTCTTCAGAAGGCCCTGCAATATCACTATCGACCCTGACACTGCATTTCCCGCAGGTGCCTTTACCACCACACGGCGTATAAAGCAGTATGCCCATATCCTTCAGCACATCCAGCAGATTGGTTCCACTGGCTGCCATAATGGTGTGGACATCTCCATTCGTATGTACCTCGATCCTGTATTCCATCGTAGCCTCCAAAACAGACCGTATCAGACCTGAACGTCTTTTCCGTCCTCAGCCTCCTTTTGGGCTTCATCCTGTTTTCTGCCGCATTTATAACAGTACTCCATTTCCATGTCCAGCACAGTAAAACAATTGGGGCAAGCCTTCGCATTCCTCAGTTCAAGTATTTTTTCCTTCATCTCAGCTATGGACGCGATTATTTCATCTATCGCTATACATTTTCTCAGCAGTTCTTCGCTGACGGGTTTACCCTCTGCATAATCCTCGTAAAGCTGTTTGCCTATCTCTGTGTATATTTTTTTGATCTTTTCCTCTTCGACATTGATGCTCAGATTGAGCTTCGTGACTTCTACCACACTGCCTGATATCTTTGCAGCAGCTTTGGCCGTATCAGTCACTTTCCTGGTGATACTGTCGAGTACCGACAATTCCATCTCTCCTTTCAGAGCTTACTGATACGCGGTTTTCTGCACGGACAAAGGTGGGATTTTACCGCCTCGCTATACTAACTATAATATTCCAATAAGCTTACAAATACAATAACAATATTGCATCCCTGCCGCTGGCAGATACGCATACGGCCCTGTATCATGTTCCTTGACTAATATATAAGTAAATAATATAATCTAAGAAAAAATCAGCGCGAACCTTTTGTTTCCGCTGTGCGAGAGGAGACTGGCAAAATGGCGGGAGTCGTCAGGACGCGATTTGCACCAAGTCCGACAGGTTATATGCATATAGGGAATCTGCGCACTGCTTTGTATGAATACCTTATAGCCAGAAGGCACGGCGGCAGATTCATTCTGAGGATAGAAGATACTGATCAGGAAAGGTATGTGGAGGGCTCCACCGAAGTTATCTACAAGACGCTCAAAATCGCGGGGCTTGAACACGACGAAGGCCCTGACAAGGGCGGTCCGTATGGTCCGTACATACAGAGCGAGCGCAAAGACCTGTATATGGAGTACGCAAAAAAACTCACAGACCTGGGCCATGCCTATTACTGCTTCTGTTCTAAAGAAAGACTGGCCGGACTGAAGTCAGACTGCGAGCAACAGGGCAAACCATATAAATATGACAGGCACTGTCTGGGGCTCACCGCTGAAGAAATAAACAATAAGCTGGCTGCGGGCATACCCTTTGTGATACGTCAGAAGATGCCCGACACCGGAAGCACCAGCTTCGAGGATGCAGTATACGGGACCATCACAGTCGACAACAAAGAACTGGAGGACCAGATCCTCATAAAATCAGACGGACTTCCCACATACAATTTTGCAAATGTTATAGATGACCATCTGATGGGGATCACCCATGTAGTGAGAGGCAATGAGTACCTTTCCTCAACTCCCAAATACAATCTTCTGTACAAGGCGTTCGGGTGGGATATCCCCGTTTATGTGCATGTATCCACCATCGTTACTCCTGAAGGCCGAAAGATGTCAAAACGGCATGGAGATCCTTCCTTCGAGGATCTGATAAGCCAGGGCTTTCTGGTTGAAGCGGTGATAAACTTCGTAGCACTGCTCGGATGGAGTCCGGGTACGGAACAGGAGATCTTCTCTCTGAAGGAACTGGAGCAGGTATTTGACATACGCGGCATCAGCAAATCCCCGGCCGTTTTCGATATAGCCAAGCTGAGATGGATGAATGGTGAGTACATCAGGAAAATGACTCCCGAGCAATTCCACCAGGCAGCAAGCCCCTATTACAGCAAAACCCTGTCGGAAAAAGGGATCGACACTTTCAGGCTGAGCAGGCTGCTGCAGCCACGGACCGAAGTGTTGACTGAGATCCCCTCAATGATAGATTTCCTTGAGGAGCTTCCTGAATATGATGTCTCACTCTATGTGCACAAAAAGATGAAGACTGACACCGTCAATTCACTGACAAATCTGAAAGCTGTGCTGGCGATCCTTGAAAAAACAGATGCATGGAAAAATGATGTTCTGTATGGTTCACTCACCGAGCTGGCAAAGGAAATGGGCGTAAAAAACAGCCAGATCCTCTGGCCGGTACGAACAGCGCTTTCAGGCAAGGCTGCAACGCCCGGAGGAGCAACGGAACTGGCAGAACTGCTCGGGAAGGATGAATCGATAAAAAGGATCAGGAAGGGCATAGAAAAACTGAGCTGATATATGAACCTGAACGGGAGGTAATAATGATGTCTGAAGACAAGATACGCGATGAATCTAAAATCAACGGCAAAGACAATACACCATCCAACTTCATTTATGATCTGATAGATGAAGATATAAGAAGCGGCAGAGTCAGTAAGGATGACATAATCACACGGTTCCCTCCGGAGCCCAATGGTTATCTGCATATTGGACATGCCAAGGCACTGCTGATCGATTACCTGACTGCCAAAAAGTATAACGGTCGTTTCAATCTGAGGTATGATGATACGAACCCTGTGAAGGAAAGCATAGAATACGCGGAGTCCATACAGGAAGACATCAGATGGCTTGGGATAGGTTGGGATGCACTTTATTACGCTTCGGACTATTTCGACATAATGTATGAATGCGCGGTGAAACTGATCAGGAAAGGTCTTGCATATGTATGTGACCTGAGTGCAGATGAGATCAGAGAATACAGGGGCACGCTGACAACACCGGGGAAGGAAAGCCCGTACAGGAACCGTTCGCCCGAGGAGAATCTTGACTTGTTTGAGCGGATGAAGGCCGGAGAATTCCCCGAAGGCTCCAGAGTGCTCCGCGCAAAAATCGACATGGCTTCACCCAATATGAACATGCGAGATCCTGTTATATACCGCATCATGAAGGTCGAGCATTACCGCGCAGGTAATAAATGGTGCATATATCCCATGTATGATTTCGCGCATCCCATCGAAGATGCCATAGAAAACATAACCCATTCCCTGTGTTCACTGGAATATGAGGACCACAGACCACTTTACGACTGGGTCGTCGACAATGTGGATCTCGGTTCCAAACCGCGCCAGATAGAATTTGCGCGACTGAACCTGTCCTATACGGTGATGAGCAAGAGAAAGCTGCTTCAACTGGTGAACAATGATCTCGTCACTGGCTGGGATGATCCGAGGATGCCCACACTGTCGGGTCTGAGAAGAAGAGGCTTCACACCTGCATCCATATGGGACTTCTGCGAGAGGATCGGCGTCGCCAAGACCAACAGCATGGTTGACTACGCACTGCTGGAGCACTGTGTCCGCGAAGACCTGAATGCTTCTGCGCCCAGGGTGATGGCAGTCCTCAGGCCGCTGAAAATCGTAATAGATAATTATCCCGAAGACCAGGTGGAATGGTTCGATGTGGAAATAAACCCTGAGAACCCTGATATGGGTACAAGGAAAGTGCCATTCTGCAGGGAAATATATATAGAGCAGGATGACTTTATGGAGGTTCCGCCCAGGAAGTATTTCAGGCTCTATCCTGGCAATGAGGTAAGATTGAAAAATGCATACTATATTACATGCAAAGAGATCGTAAAGGATGCCGACGGCAATATCACAGAACTCCACTGTACTTACGATCCTGAATCCAGAGGCGGCAGTTCACCGGACGGACGAAGGGTCAAAGGTACGCTGCACTGGGTATCGGCAAGGCATGCTCTGGATGCGGAGGTCCGACTGTACGATCATCTTTTCACTGTGCCTGACCCGGGAGCCGTCGATGATATGGACAGCATTATAAATCCTGATTCCCTTATCGTATTGAAGAATTGCAAGCTGGAGCCTAACCTGTCCGATACAAAGCCAGGTGATCATTACCAGTTCTTCCGCCTGGGTTATTTCTGCACAGACAGGGATTCTGCGCCTGGAAAACTCATATTCAACAGGACTGTGGGACTCAAGGATTCATGGAGTAAGGAAATGAAAAAGCAATAATGATCGCTGGAGAATTCAGACATTTATAAGGCGCATTTGTTGTGGAAATGCAACTGCATCGGACCGCAAAGCCAGTTTTGCGGTCCGATGTTTATAATCACACTTATGGTCTGTTTCCGTTTTCGATCCAGTCAAGGAGCTGTGCCTCTGTGATCACAGCGACACCAAGCTCCCTGGCTTTTCTGTTTTTTGTTGAGTTGGATGTGCTGTCATTATTGATAAGATAGTTTGTCCTTGATGACACTGATCCGGATACTTTCCCGCCCATATTTTCTATGAACTCCACAAGCTCCTTCCTGTTTCCAAAGTGCTCAAGAGAACCTGTGATCACGAAAACAACGTCTTCAAGCAACCGTTCACTTGCGGAAATTTCCGGTGCTTCCAGTTCTATCTCTCCGAGTATCCTGTTCACAGCCTTCCTGTTAGCCTCATCGCCGAAAAAGCGTACGAATGCATCTGCCATCACCTCTCCAATGCCATTTATTTCTGTCAGCTCTTCAAATGCCGCATTTTCGATTCTGGTCCAGTCATAACCGAACTTTTGGCATATCAGCCTGGCATTGGACAGGCCTATATTGGGGATCCCGAGCCCGTAAAGGAGCCTTGCCGCATTGCTCTTTCTCGATCTGTCCACTGATTCGATAAGCCTTGCATAAGATTTTTCCCCGAATCCCTCCAGTTCGATGATCCTGTCCCTGTGCTCAGCAAGACGGTAAAGGTCAGCATATTCCCTGATAAGGCCTGCAGAAACGAACTTCTCGATGGTAGCTTCAGAAAGGCCTTCCATATTCATTGCGTCCCTGCTGGTAAAATGGACAAATTTCTTGATTTGTTTTGCTGCACAGCCCTCATTGGTACAGTAGAGATACTTAACATCATTATTCTGTCGTATCACTGCATCACCGCTGCACACCGGGCACTTGTCCGGCACCGTGACATTCGCACTCCTTGTCAGGTTTTCATATATCTGCGGTATAATCATATTGGCTTTGTATACACTTACCGTATCTCCAATGCCTATCTGCAGATCCTCCATGATACTGATATTGTGAAGACTGGCCCGGCTAACAGTGGTGCCTTCAAGCTCTACAGGCTCGAATATCGCTATGGGGTTGATGAGTCCCGTCCGCGATGCACTCCACTCTATTTCCCTGACCACAGTCTCCTTCATCTCATCACGCCACTTAAAGGCAATCGAGTCCCTCGGAAACCTGGATGTCGCTCCCAGAGATTCGCTGTACCCGATCTCATCGAAAGCCAGAACCAGCCCGTCAGTCGGCATATCATTCCCCTCGACCTGGTCGGCAAACCACCTGACTGCTTCCTCGATGCTTTCCTCATCGACCATACGGTATTCAACGATATCGAACCCCTGAGACCTGAGCCATTCAAGCTGTGCAGCCCTGGAATCACCAAAGTCATCGTAATTGGCTTTCACCAGTGAAAAAGCGTAAAAACTCACATTTCTTTCTGAAGTCACCTTGTTGTTCAACTGGCGCACCGAACCACTGCAAAGATTTCTCGGGTTTTTATACTTTATGCTTGCATCAATAATCTCATCATTGATCCTTTTGAAATCAGAATAGCTTATAACAGCCTCGCCCCTCAGGATCAGGTCTCCCTTAAACGGGATGACAAGGGGGATGTTTTTAAAAACCTTCACATTGTTCGTCACCACTTCGCCGACTTCACCATTTCCTCTCGTAACTGCCTTTTCAAGATGGCCACCCCTGTATGTCAATACAAGGGTAAGACCGTCCAGCTTCCACGAGAGCAGCCCCTTCCGGCCTCCGAGCCATGCTCTCAATGCTGTGATATCCTTGGTTTTGTCAAGGGAAAGCATGGGTTTTTCATGCCTTTCCTTGGGCAAGGCTGACAGAAGCTCGTAACCGACCCGGACACTAGGACTGTTGGAAAGCACCGTACCTGTCTCTTTTTCCAGTTCCACCAGTTCATCATAGAGCCTGTCATATTCATAATTGGACATTATCTCTCGGTTTTCCTGATAATACGCTTTTGCTGCCTTGTTCAGCAGTTCTATCTTCTCTTTCATCAGCTGTATCTTATCCATAAAAACCTCCAAAGCTCAAATTCTCAGGCATGACAGGTATTATGCAGCCTTTCGTTTCCCCCTGACTGATGTTGTCCTCCTCTTTCCCAACATAGTGAAATATATGGCACAACACGCGATAATGAACCACAGTATGCCCCATACTACAGCCGGGACGCCTGTCATGTGTTCCAGCTGCACAGCGTCAGTAAGAGGCCGCACCGCTCCCCAGCCAGATATCAGGCCGAGCTTCCTGTTGATCTCCAGCAGTATCGTGTCTACGAAAGTGTCATATACGGCATAAGCGGCACAAACTACTCCGATTATGTCCACTACCCAGTCATTGAGCTTGTCATTTCTCATCATATAGATAATAAGTACGATCCCTGCAAAAATAGCAGCATATATGATCGTAAATACTGATTTTCCATATGCGATGGCCATGCCCAGCAACAGTATGGCAGAAACACCAAGTATATATTTTCTGACAAAGGTCTTTTTCAGCTTCAGAATGAGCAGGGCAAAAAAAACGCTGCCCAGGTAACCTCCATTTGCGATCATGAATGCTGAGAATCTATCTTTCGGAAGCGTCAGTGCATAGCCGCTCTCGTTGAAATTGATCCTGAACCCGGTTATACCGTGCCCGAAAATGACTGCCATAAGTGAATGGCCCAATTCATGCAGAAAAACCGAGAGTATCTTCAATGGTTTTATTATGATGGTATTCCATAGCGCCATTGCAGCAATAAGTATGACTGTATATCTTCCGCTCTGCCTCATCCCGACCCCCATAACAAAATAGTGCATATTTACTGCATCTGAATACGCAACTATTATTATACTTCTTTCAGATGCCAAAATAAAGACCGGGACAAATAGCAGCGGCTATTTCCCCCAACAGGTCTAATTGATATACCTGTCTACATCATCAAGACCGATCCCCTGATGGAGGGCTATGTTCAGTCCATTTGCCACGACCTTCGAAACCCTTCTTATCACATCGTCGATCTCCTTCGGAGTAACAATAAGATTTCCCGCATAGGGCTCGAGGACCTCGCGTATAAGACTGTACTTCTCATTTCTGTCTATATTCTTCATCATATTGTAGAAATCTGTTCCCTGCTGAGCCTGTTCTATCAAGCTGTCCAGCACCATATCGATGGTATCGTTGGCCATCGTGGCAGCATCCACGACTGTAGGGATGCCTATTGCCAGCACCGGCACTCCAAGCGTATCTTCAGACAACTCCATCCTCTTGTTTCCGACACCGGAGCCGGGTGCAATACCAGTATCCGCAATCTGTATGGTCGTGTTGACCCTTTCCAGTTTCCTGGCAGCAAGCGCATCGATGGCTATTACATAATCAGGACGTATCCTGTCCACTATCCCCTTCACTATTTCTCCAGTCTCTATCCCTGTGATACCCAGGACTCCCGGCGCTACGGCACAGACCGGCCTGACGCCTTCATCGACCTGATCAGGCAGATACTCCAGCAGATGTCTGGTCACCATCATATTGGACACCACCTTCGGCCCAAGAGCATCGGGAGTGACATTCCAGTTCCCCAGTCCCACCACCAGTGTCAGTGTTTTGTCATCCAGCTTCATAATACCTGTCAGCTCTCTGGCCAATGCCCTGCAGGTATCTTCATAAAGATCCCTGTCATTTTCCTTCAGACCTGGCACCTCAAGCGTGATATAGTTGCCCATTGGCTTCCCTATGGCTATCTCACCGGTGCGCGATGTGACCCGGACCCTGGTGATTTTTATCCGTTCATCGCCGTCATTCTCCACTTCGACACCTGGTATATCCTGTTGTGCTTCCTGCTCCTTCACCGCTCTCTCACGCAGAAGCTCATGGGCTTCAAGGGTCAGATCCGTTCTTACATTTCGCGATCCTGTCATTTTTCAAATTCTCTCCTTAGCATTATGCTGACGATATTTTAGATCGTGCCATGGTATAGTTTTTCACAAAGTCCACGGAAAAATAAGCAGAAATAGTTATCATACTGTTTATTAACCTTGCTTTTTGAAAATGTTCGTGGTAGAATATCTGATGTTGAAAAAAACAGATCGCAGGAGGTGAAAGGTTTGGCGAATTCAAGATCTGCTGCTAAAAGAGTGGAAATCATAAGAAAAAAGACTCTCAGGAACACAATGAGAAAATCTGCGCTCAGGACTTCCATCAAAAAGTGCAAAGAAGCCATAGCAGCAAACGACGAGTCGGCACAGGACATATTGAGGGCTACTATAAAAGCTATTGACAGGGCAGTAGCCAAGAACGTACTCCACAGGAACACCGCTGCGAGAAGAAAATCACAGCTTGTCAGGGCATTCAATGCTGCAAGCAAGTAATCCCCGCAGCCAGGCTGTATCATAAACAAACAAAAAAGCACGAGCATCAAATGGACAACTCCAGGCGGCCGGGCTTTTTTATTTTGCACAGATGATGGCTGCGGCGAACTCATGTCAGGCAAATCATCAGCGATTTCATTTTTGTTGGGTCGTGGAATTTATACTCTGTTGTGCTGTGCGATCTTTATTTAGCTGAAAGGCTTGTGATCAGAAGCTCTACCGCTGCTCTATCCTTCAGCCTGCCGCTCTTAACAGCCACATCCAGTTCAAGTCCCGTTGCAACAGCTTTTTCAAGACTGCTCATGTCAAAGCTGGCTGCCTGCCTCATCACTTTCTCTGCTATGAAAGGCGGTACTTTGAGAAAAGAAGCTATTTCGCTCCTTCCAGCGCCATCCCGCACCATCAACTTTGTCTGTATGAGCTGCCTGAACTGTCTGGCTATCATAAATGTGATCCTGGGCATAGGCTCTCTCAGTGCAACCATGTCATTGAGGATAGCAAGCGCGGTGCGGCTCCGCTTTGCTGCCAAAGCATCTGTTAAGTCGAAGACTCTGCTTTTAATGGATCTTGTACAGACCTTTGCAACATCCTCCTCCTTTATCATCCTGCGGTCCCCTGCATAGGCACACAGCTTATTGAGCTCATTGAGTATGTCATCCATGGAAGGCTCACAGTAATCCACTATCATCGCCGCTGTCCTGGGAGACGTGTCATGCTGCATCTCTCTCAGCCTCTTTATCACCCATTCCGTCAGCTCAGCGGGTTTCCTATAGTCAAACTGCACCACAAGTCCGTGTTCCGCTACTATGCTCACATATTTCAGCCTTTTATCGATTTCCTTCTCTATAAAAACGAGACAGATATGCTCAGGCAGATCCTGCAAAAATTCAGCAAGTTCATCGCCGCCTTTTCCTCTGCCTTTCGTTCCCTTTGACTTTTCTACCGGATCCGCAGCTCCATCATCTTTCTTTTTCCCTGACTTAAAAAGCCCCGAATCCCTGACTATTACCATCCTTCTGTCACTGAAAACCGGCGATGTACGGCAATTCTCGATGATTTGCGCCGGTGTCACCTTACCGTTGAGGACCGTCTTGTTCAGAACCTTGAACTCTTCATCCAGAATAGTCTTTTCAATATGCTCACAGTAGTTTCTGATAAGGTATTCTTCAGCACCGAAAAAAAGATAGAGTTTGCCTATCCTGTTTTCCTTGATAGATTTCCAGAGTATTTTGTCATTCCCCGCATATGGGTTTTTAGGTGCCATACATCTCAACTCTCTTCCGGTACTTTCCTTGATTTTATCAGTACAGCAGCCCTTTTTCAAGATGAGCAGACACGCCAGAGCATTGTGATACAGTGCAATGTAGTAAACATCAGCGTAACGCGGCTCTGTTTACGCAATTGCACAGCATCAACGTAATAGCAGGACAGCACCACCCAAAGAACTGTGAGACTGTGCAGTGTAGTAAACCTCAGCGCAATGAAGCCTGTTTACGGAATTGCACAGTATCATATGATAATAAGGCAGCGCTGACTCGAAAACTACGATGCTGTGCAATGTAAGTAAACATCAGCGTAATGAAGCCCTGTTTGCGGAATTGCACAGCATCAACAGAATAGCAGGACAGCACCACCCGAATAACATGAGACTGTGCAATGTAGTAAACATCAGCGTAATGCGGCTTAGAGATGTATTGTCAGAGCGAGGAAAAGCAAGCCGACTGTCTGAGCAAAAATGCAACAAACATGAGTCTTTCCCTTAGCATTTTTGCGAGTTTCGGCTCTGCCCGAGCTGAACTATACAGCTCTTGCAAATGAAGCGTCCGTTTACGAAATTGCACAGTATCATGCAATACTTAGCAGCGCTGCCGGAACAACCACGATACTGTGCAGTGTAGTAAACATCAGCGCAATGCAGCCTGTTTACGGAATTGCACAGTATCACGGCTTTCTTGCAGTGCTGACAGTCCCCCTGATCCTTATTCTCGCCCCATCACTCTGCAAAACCACAGCACCTGACTCATCAGTACGGAAATACTCTATCCCCTTATCCTCCAGCAATCCAAGCACCTCCTCCGAAGGATGGCCGAAATTATTCCTGCCTGCGCTAATCACCGCTGCTGCCGGACTGACCATCTCTATAAACGCTTCACTGGTCGATGTATTGGAGCCATGGTGGCCGATCTTGATCACATCAGCATCCAGCCACTGCGCAAATGCAGAGTTTATCATTCTTTCCTCGGCTGGCTTCTCTGCATCTCCCATCAGCAGGACAGAAGTATTCTTATAGCACAGCCTCAGCACCAGCGATGTATCGTTGAGTGAATCTCTGTCAGCCCTGCACATGGCTTCAGGATTAAGCACATACACGGTCGTATGCCTGTCCAGGTTTATCACCATTCCGCATGAGCACCTTGTCACGGGTATGCCTTTTTCCGCTGCGGCCTCCAACAACTCAGCAAAACACGTTTCATCGTCAAGCGACGGTATAAAAAGCCGCCTGACGTTGAGCGTCCTCAGCACATCCAAAAGACCCTGTATATGATCAGAATGTGCATGGGTAGCAATTACAGCATCAAGACCAGCCACACCGCTATCCAGTAAAAACGGTACCACCGTCAGCTCACCCACCCCTGAGACCACGGCAGGGTTGTTGCTTCCTCCCCCGTCGACAAGGACCGTCCTGCCGCTTCCTGTCCTGATAAATATGCTGTCTCCCTGCCCCACATCCAAAAACACCATCTCAAGCCGGGCGGGTCTTATAACGTACATAAGAAAAACCGCTGCTGTAAGCACCAGCACCATCGATATTTGCTTAGGTTTAAGACGGATGCCCTTCATCGGGGCATACCAGAGCAGGTATAAAACCACCAAATAGTAAACAACAACTGCAGCCAGTGGCGGGGTAACCATCCGGACAGATGCGAAAGGCAGCGAAGCCGACCACTTGGTTATGTACAGCACAATGCTCAGAAAGATGTTGTTCGCATATCCTAATAGCACTGACAGCTTGAGGCTCAATTGACCCAATATCGCCATCAAAGCCCCCAGAACAGTTATGATGCCAAGCAGCGGCGCTGTCAGTATATTGGGTATCAGCGAAATCACAGAAACCTTGTTGAAATGCAGGAGTGTTATTGGAAACACACCTGTCTGAGCAGCCAGGGTCGCTGCGATTACATCAGCGGTCTTTTTGGGGATGAACCGGCAGCATATGGCTTTGCTGATATTCCTGTACAGCATCACGATGCCCAATGTTGCAGCATATGACAGCTGGAATCCGATATTGAACAGCATGTACGGACTTATCAGCAGCATTATGATGCACGAAACAGCTATCGTCGAATAAACATCCGGTTCACGGTAAAGAACGGCTGACATCAGAAGTATGCAGGCCATACACACAGCTCTCTGGACCGACGGCTCAAATCCGGTGACACAGGCGAAAAGATTCAGGAACCCAATGATTATAAGATTTGCCGCCCTTTTGCGTATACGCATAAGCTTCAGCAAAAATGCAAGCGGCGCTGCCAGGAAGGCGACATTGGCGCCTGAAACCGCCATAATATGCAAAAGACCTGCATCGCTGAAAGCCTTCTGCATTTCATCTGAAAGCCCTCCCCGATAACCGATAAGCATACCATTCATCAAACCGGCCTGCTGACGCGGGAGGCTTTTGTCAATGACATATATGATCTTTTTTTTAATAAAAAGCCCCAGCCTGACGAAAAAACTGCCGCCGGTCCTTTCCCCTGCCGATATGGTATGCGGATATGAAAACACAGAAGCACCTGCACCCTTCTGCGCCAGATACAGGTCATAATCAAAACCGCCGGGATTCCTTGCTCCGCCCGGCGTTGTCAATCGCCCTTCGAAGGTGATCTCATTTCCATAATCAAATAACAGTTCCTCTCCACTATAAAGCGTACTTACCATCACATTGCCGTTCACATCGGCAAAATCGCTTTCTCCACACCTTTTGACGGCATTTGTCCGAACTAAGCATGACACTTTCTGCCCCTTTATCTCAGGAGCAGATATGACGATACCCCTTATTACAACATCCTCACTATTGTACCCCTCAAAGCTTGCAAGCCGTTTGTGATCCACCGCCAGAAATTCCAGGGACCCCAGCAGAAAAAATGCCAGCATAACACAAGGCACTGTCCGTCCCTTTCCGCGTACCACGCGTGAAGTGAAAAAGACAACTGTGAATAACACGAAAAGCGCAGTGATCACCGCAATGGAGTGTGACAAAAAAGCGGCGATCACGCCTGTGATCATCATAATGCAAAAAGATACGACCGGTCGTCTGTAAATGACCTCCATAACGACACCTTTTTGCAATTATTATATGACATGTCGGATGATATGTTAAATATTTCCAGGCTGTTCCATAAAAAAACCTGCTCAGCTCTTGCTGCAATGCAGGTCCTGTTCATTCGGTGTTGCTTTATTTCCCGTTTACTTCGTGATATAATCCCTGGCGCGCATATACCTCTTGCTGTAGTATGAACTGCTCATGCTTTCGATGGTTATCGCTTTCTTGAGATATGTGGATGCGTGTATGAACTTGCCGTCTCCGATATATATACCAACATGGCTGATATCGTTCAGCTTGCCGTTACTGTCATTTGTGTCAAAGAACACCAGGTCGCCCGGTTTCAGTTCCGATTTCTTTATTGCTTTGCCGCCTTTGGCCTGATCCCTGGAGGTCCTTTCAATGCTGATCCCAAAATGATTGTAAACATATTTGACAAATCCGGAGCAGTCAAATCCTTTAGTTGTCTCGCCTCCCCACTTGTATTTGATTCCGATAAGTGTTTTGGCATAATCGACAAGCTCCTGCCTGTCAACTATATCTGAACCGGTGCGTTGCGTCTCTTGTGTTTCCGCTTCCTCTTTCGATTTTGACCCGTCCTGCGTCACATCTTCATCCTGGATTTCCGGATCATTGCTGTCTGCTGCCAACCTGCCTGCCTGAGTACCTCCTCTGGAAACCTGCTCCTCCCTGACTGATACCCAGTCGCTGTGCATCCAGCCGTACCGTTCTTCTCCTATGGCCACGCGGTACCATTTGCCTGCGTGTTCGAATATTTCGACCTTTGTTCCTTTTTTGAATTGTGTCAGTACTTCAGCCTTTGTATCTGGTTTGCTTCTGACATTTACCACTGATCCGGTGACAATACCCGATGCGATGCTCTTATCCCTTACCAGCAGCCAATCCTGGTGCATCCAGCCATAAGCATCATTGTAACAGACATGATACCAGTCTTCTTTGCTGTCGATGACTGTGACTTTTGTGCCCTTTTTCAGTTGGAGCAGGACTTTTGAAGAAAGACTCGGTTCTTTCCTGAAATTGACGACAGTGCCGGTTACGACACCAGTCTTCTCAGAAGCTGCCGAAATCGTATTGCTCATTGCGAAAACTGTAATCACTGCTGCTGCCAGGGACAGCATCAGTTTTTTCGATACATTCATCAGTTATCTCCTGTTTACGGTCTCCGAATTCAACTACGGAACCGGATACTGCTGTCTGCTCAGCCATAATGTCTTGTGCCGACTCCCGCCACACCCTCTTAATAAGGAAGTTACAGCTTTATTCCGGCACATAATACCTCGACATGAATATTATACCTTACACGTTTTTTTTGTCAACCAAATTGGAAATAATGCGGTTCAGTACTGTATAGCTGGTTTTACTGCAGTGTCTTCCGCATAATAATGACATTATATTTCTGATTATCGCTGAACAATTCTTTTTCCACCCGGTTTATCTCTGCAAAGCCGAGCTTCTCCCAGAAGCGCAGACCCGGGATGTTTTCTCCGAGAACTGAAACGTAAACCTCCGATATCTGCAACTCCTGCCTCAGACACCCGATAACCAGCTGTACCGCTCTGCTGCCTGTACCTTTTCTGCGGCATGCAGGCAGGATCGAGAGCTGTCTTATCCATAAGACATGACCGAGGACAGTTCCGGAAACCATCCCCGCAAAGCTGATGTCTGTTTTCCCGTCCCCTCCCCGTACACTCTTCAGATAAATCCCTGAAGCAAAGCTCTTGTCTTCAGACCCGGTATATCCGAGCCTTGACTTCACCTCCGATATCGGGACAAACCCATCCATACCCGTAGCATAACGGATATCGTTCCCGCTGTTGTAGAGCATTGCAGCATCCTGCAGGCTGCGGTCATCAATAGGTTTTATCAGTATGACAGGATCATCTGCCATGATATCGATCAATCTGATACCCCACATTTCAGAAATTTGGTTTCTGCCGCTAAAAGTACTTTCCAGCCTGGGCAACTGCATTACACAAATCAGTGCCTCATCTGCAGCTACACATTGCCCAGATAACCCATCAGTACTTTGGCATTTTCTATGGCTTTCCCTTTCGGGTGATTGTTGAATGACACAAGGGTCACAGCTGCTCCGTCCTCCATCTCTCTCAACCTTCCGATCCACTCCAGCAGTTCATTGTTGCTGTACAGATAGTCATACCTTTCGGAGCCTTCCCCTGAGTACCATTTTGATGCATTCCTCCCGTGAAGACGGAGATATGCCGTCTTTGACGTTACAGCTATAACATTGTTGATCAAGCCGCGTACAGCGGGTGCATCAACACAGACAAATCCAAGCTCTTCACGCCTCATGAAATCGAACACTTCGCCTCTTACCCACTCTCTGTTCCTGAACTCTATGCAGAGCTCATATCCGCTGAAGTGATCTCTAAGCCTTTTGAGATGATCGAGATTCTTGCTGTTGTAATGGAAGGAGTACGGAAACTGGGCCAATATACAGGACAGCTTTCCACTCTCGATGATCGGCGAAAGAGAATAGATAAATTTTTCCGCTTCTTCTTTCCCGCAATTCCTCTCATGTGTGAAGCCGCCAAATAGCTTGACAGCAAACGTGAAATCCTGAGGCGTTTTTCTGTCAAGTCCCTGGAACAATTTCATGCCGGGCATATGATAATATGTGGCATTGATTTCGACAAAACTGAAGTGCTGTGCGTAATATTCCAGCATCTCAGCTGACTTAATCCCCTGGGGATAAAAAGGGCCCACCCAGTCTGCATAAGAGTATCCTGCAGTACCGACTCTGATCATACCCACCACTCTTTACCTTTCTTTTTGGATACCACGCCATCCGTGTCAAAATACTATTCCACAAAAAAACATTAATTCCTTCCACCTGGCAGCAAATATCAGGCGTTCCGCAAATAAAAATTCCCACGCAGCAGTAGTCGACAAAATACATTTTTAATTGATTTATACATATCCTTAAGTTATACTATACCATGGAAATGAGCTGCAAATGTTTGTTTCCGTACTATTAACATGTCGGGAGAGATACTATGGACGAATTACTGGCTGGATTTACAAGTATTGACCTGAAGATGGTCATAATGTATTTGATCGGTCTGACACTGATAGTATTGGCGATTAAAAAGAATTATGAGCCAATGCTGCTGTTGCCCATCGGGTTCGGTGCCATTTTGGTAAACCTTCCCCAATCAGTGGTCAAATACGCTTCTATTGCAAGTGAACCCGACCTTTTTGTAACCGACTTCATAAGGAACAATCCCGGAACAGAGCACTTGTTCAAACACTACATTGAAATCAACGGAGCATACTACAAATATGAACCGGGTATACTGGAGATATTGCTGGAATCAGGGATCCTTACGGAGCTTTTCCCTGTACTCATATTCATCGGTATTGGCGCCATGATCGATTTCACACCTCTGTTCAAAAATCCTGTGATGATATTCTTCGGGGCGGCGGCACAGTTCGGTATTTTTGCAACACTGCTGGTGGCCATCGCTTTTGGCTTTGACCTGAAGACCGCATCAGCAATAGGCATTATAGGAGCTGCGGATGGCCCGACAGCCATCTATGTGGCCAGTAAATTTGCAAGGGACTATTTCGGTCCCATATCGGTCGCAGCCTATTCATACATGTCACTGGTCCCGATAATACAGCCGCCGGTCATCAGACTCCTGACGACCAGAAAAGAACGGCTGATAAGAATGGAATACAGGGAAGAAAAAGTCTCGAAATTCGTACTGATCGCCTTTCCTATCGCTGTCACGCTGATAGCCGGGATCGTGGCACCAATAAGCGTTCCGCTGGTGGGTTCACTCATGTTCGGTAACCTGATAAGAGAGTGCGGTGTGCTCGAAAGGCTTTCCCAGGCAGCACAGAATGAGCTTTCCAACCTTGTGACATTGCTGCTTGGCATAACCATAGGTTCAACCATGCTGGCTGACAACTTCCTGAGGCCTGAAACATTGCTTATACTGGCCATGGGCCTTGTGGCATTTGTATTCGATACGGCCGGAGGTGTCATGTTTGCCAAGTTCCTGAACCTGTTTCGCAAAAAAGACAACAAATTCAATCCAATGATCGGTGCAGCAGGCATATCGGCATTCCCCATGTCTGCGAGGGTCATCCAGAGGATGGCTCAGAAAGAGGATCCTACCAACTTCGTTCTCATGCAGGCTGTCAGCGCCAATGTATCCGGGCAGCTCGGTTCGATCGTGGCCGGAGGTCTGATACTTGCACTGGTACCGATACTGGTTGGCTAACTCAGTGTTATGTAAGGAGGATAAAAAATGCTGGATTTTTTGATCAATGGCACTGATATACAGAAAGGATTATTCGTCACCCTGGTCGGGATGATCGGTGTATTTTCAGTACTGATACTGTTCTATCTGATCATCAAATTGTTCTCAGGAGCATTCTTTAATACAGGGAAACAGCAGGATCAGGGACAGTAACTTTGATACGGGATACGATACGGACTGCCGCAGAAATGCGGCAGTCCTTCTATGGAGGTAAATATGAAGGTAGTTCACATAATCGGCGGCGGTGATGTAGGAGGAGCAAAAACACATATGCTCTATTTGCTCAGGGAATTGTCGCGGCATATGGAAGTAAAGCTCATCAGCCTCCGCCCCGGTGTTTTTGCTGATGATGCAAGGGCTTTGGGCATCGATGTCACAGTGGTCAAATCCGCCAACATATTCAGTGACATCCGCAAGGTGAAAAAAATCATCAAAGAAGGCAATTATGACATAGTACACTCCCATGGGGCCAAAGCCAACATATTTTCGCTGGCCGCGTGCAGAAAGACCGACATACCGACAGTCACCACCGTCCACAGCGATTACAGGCTCGATTATATGCACAGTCTGCCAAAAAGGCTGACCATTGGGCTGATAAATTCCATTGCCCTTCGATTCATAGAAAACCATATAGGCGTCTCGGACAACTTCAGAAAGATGCTTATCGAAAGAAAATTCAATCCGCTGGATATCTATGTGCTATATAATGGGATAGATTTTTCACAGTCCGCCACTCATTATTCGAGAGAAAAATTCCTGGCGAAATATGGACTCGATTTTAAGGATGACGAAGTAATAGTCGGTATAGCAGCAAGGCTTTACCCTGTCAAAAACATTGAGACAATAGTCCGGGCTGCACATATAGTGAAAGCCCGGGACAGAAAGGTCAAGTTCCTCATAGGAGGCGACGGTGAAGACCGGAAAAGGCTGGAGTCGCTGGCTGCAGAACTGGATCTTCTGGACACAGTGTTCTTCCTCGGCTGGCAGGATGATCCCAATGAACTGATGAGCACCATAGATATCAGTGTGCTTACTTCAATCAGCGAGAGCTTTGCATACTCCATACTGGAAGGCGCCAGGTTTAAAAAAGCTACCATCAGCACCCGTGTAGGCGGGATCCCTGATCTCATCGAAAACGGAACAAATGGCTATCTGTTTGAGCCCGGCGATGTGGACCATTTTGCCCGGCTGATCCTTGAACTGGCTGCCGATGAAAACAAACGCCGCAAAATGGGAGAACGTCTCTACAAAAAGGCCTGTGAAAAATATTCCGTCGAAAGTATGGGACGCACCCAAATACATATATATGAAAACATTCTCGAGAAAAAGGCCTCTGCAGGTGCCGGGCGCAAGGATTATGACGCCATCATCTCAGGCTATTACGGTTTCAGAAATGTAGGTGATGATGCACTTCTGATGTCGATCCTCAAGGATCTTAAAAGCTTCCGGCCACATATACGTCTTTTGGTCTTATCCAAAACGCCCATCGAAACAGCAAAAGATTTCCACGTTGCATCCATAAACAGAGCAAGTCCGATCCGTATCTACAGGGCAATGAAAAAATCCAGGGCCTTCATATATGGCGGCGGAAACCTGTTGCAGGACAATACCAGTACAAGATCGCTCATGTTTTACCTCAGCATGGTATGGCTTGCAAAAAAGCTTGGCCTGAAGGTCATGTTCTATGCAAACGGAATAGGTCCGCTGAAAAAACGGATGAACAGGCTGCTGACGAAAAAGATAATAAACAGGGTGGATGTGATCACATTAAGGGAAGCTTTGTCCTTCGACGAACTCAGACATCTTGAGATCAGCAAGCCCAGGATACTCATGACAGCAGATGCTGCTGTCACCGTAACTGACGGAGTCGGCAATATCGATACCGGTATCATGGAAAGACTGGGCCTTGTGGACACCGGACCGCTGTTGGGCATTTCGCTCCGCAAATACCCCGGCCATGAACGGGTCGGTCATGAGGAATACGAAAAGATCATATCACGGGCCATCGACCGCATGGTGGAAAAATACGGCGTATATCCGGTATTTTTCCCGATGCAGCATCCCGATGATGTGCCCATATTGGAAAATGTGGCGTCCATGATGGAAAGTGATAGCTTTGTTGTGAAAGACAAGCTGGATATCTTTGAAACATATGACCTGATTTCTTCAATGCATATGCTGCTCGGGATGAGGCTCCATGCACTGATCTTCTCGGCTATGGCATCAGTACCCATGGTCGGTCTCGTCTACGACCCCAAAATACAGGGTTTTCTGGACTGCATCGACCAGCCTTCTGCAGGTAATGTCCTGGAGCTGGAGTATGAAAAGCTGGTTAAACTGATGGAACATGTGTGGGAAAACCGCAGCGAGATAAAAAGGCAATTGTCTGAATCCATGCCCGGACTTAAGGAAAAGGCCTATGAAAACGCCAGAGTTGCAGTAGAGCTTATCTCGGGAGCAAAACCGGCTGTCTGATCACTGCCCCCCTCTGGGGTCTGTATCAGAAAGCCTCTTGCGCAGGAAACCCTGAGATCCGGCAGCTCGTATATGTTTCAGGCATAGCTGAGGATTTTCCGTATTATCTCATCCTGCTTATTCTTTATCCCGTCATAGTCCATATGGGGTATGTAAAAAGCTTCAAGCTCATCATGGAGCTGCCTGGCTTCAGATATCATTTCGACAGCCTTGCCGAGGAGTTTGTCAAATTCATGCTCATTATAGTCGAGTTCCGTTGATAATTTACTTATCCTCCTGTCATCGAGCAGTTGTCTGAAGTCTACTTTTTTAACAGCGCACGCATCTGTGGAATGGTGCTTCACAGCAGTCGAAAACGCAGTATTGAGCCCCGGTATTATCAAATGCTCGAGTTTATCCGGATCAAAACCACAGTAAAATGCTTCCACGTCAAAGCCCGTTTCGACTGCAACCGTTTTGATCTTCTCAAGCACCACATCCGTTCCGGAACCAGGAAAACCTTTAAAAACATATATGCTATCCAGTGTCATCAGGTCATCCACGTAACTGACCACCCCATCCGGTGTAATGGCACTTGCAAACAGGCAGCGCAGCTTTCCCGGTTTGTCAGCAGGCGGAAGCCCGTCGAAAAGCGTCCCGATGCATCCACGGGCGATGGAACTTAGTCCGGCCCTGTCCATGGCATGTTCGTACAATGACGCGCTGTCATCGTATATGTAAGAGGCAGCCTTCAGATATCTGTAAGCCCTCTGGAAAAAAACACTCATAGCGCTTCTCGTTTCAATGATTTGCTTCTTTTTTCCTGTGAGAGCCTCTTCGTTCCAGTATTCGCCCAGGTTTATGATCTCATCAACAGCACCGGGCGTCTCAGGATCTGTCACATGCGGTGCTGTGCCGTCCAGCAGCGCCACTTTCAGTTTTGGTATGACCAGACCGTCGAGACTCCTGCTGTCGCTGGAACAGTGCATATGTTCCACGTCATATCCCTGACCCGTCATGACCTCCGATATGTTTTTCACAAAGGTGCTCTTCCCCGTTCCGGGACCGCCCTTCAATATAAATATCCTTCTGGCATCATCCTGGCATATGATCTGATCGAATCTGTTATAAAAGCCCTTAAAGGTGTTACCGCCAGGAAACATATTTCTTATTTTGCCTTTTTGCATCCGGCCACCTCCTGCTATCATCTGATTTATAATATGCCCCATACAACTTATTGATTCAGTTGTGAAAATTGTATGGACTTTTTGCTTCTTCAGGTATATAATAAGTCATAGATAGAATGTAATTACATAATAACATATGCTAATGTTGCAGACAATCAGAATCGAGGTATCATATGTTTCTTGACGGAAATAAAACACTGAATAAAAACATACCAATCCCGCTGTACTATCAGCTGAAAACCATACTGCTCGAATATATCAGGGAAGAGCACAAGGATCTGGAAAAGCCCATCCCGACAGAAGTGGAGATCAGCGAGTATTTCGGTATCAGCAGACCAACAGTCCGTCAGGCGATCAATGAGCTTGTAGTCGAAGGTTATCTCTACAGAGTAAAGGCAAAAGGCACATTTGTATCAAAACCGAAAATAACACAGGACTTTTTGCTGACACTGGACAGCTTCAATAATGAAATGAGAAAGAAAGGCCTCGTGCCTTCAACAAAAATCCTTCAGAAGGAGATCATAAAGAGCGACGAAAAGATAGCCAAGACCTTGGAGCTTGAGACCGGGGCCGATGTGGTAAAACTCACAAGGCTCAGATCTGCAAACGATGAGCCAATAGTCTTTGTAATCACATATATACCCTACAGCATCTGTCCCGCAATCATGGGACACGATCTGGAGAATGAATCACTGTATGAAATAATAGAAAAGGAAAGCGGAAGGCTGATATCCAATGCTATAAGATCCCTGGAGTGCATAACAGCAGGCGAATTTGAATCCAAACTGCTGAAGGTGGAAAAAGGCTCCCCTGTTCAGTATTTTGAAAGCATTGTATATCTGGAAGACGGCACTCCGGTAGAGTACTCCCTCGCAAAATACAGAAGCGACAGGAGTAAATTCACATTTGAGCTGAAAAGACAGTTGAGATAAAAACCTTTATTTTTTATGTGTTTATGTAATTACATAAGAACATTATAACGCGTATAATAATGTGGCCGCATATTATTAAATAAGTGACAAATAGACAGACTATACATGGAAAGGACTGATAGTATGGAGAAGAAAATACTGATAACGCCAAAGTCGTTCAAAAATTACAAGCACAAAGCATATCCGCTGCTTGAAGAAAAAGGCTATAAAATCATTGAAAACAACTTTGGCAGGACCATGACCGAAAAGGAAATAACGGATCTGGCCCATGAAGGCGTCGCTGGGATCATCATAGGCGTCGATCCTCTGCCCGGAACAGTACTTGAACAGCTCAAAGACCTGAAAGCGATCTCGAAGTATGGTGTCGGCATGGACAACATCGATCTGGACCGTGCCGCGGAGCTTGGAATAAAAGTAAAGAATGCAGTGGGCACCAACAGCATTTCCGTTGCAGAGCTGACAATTGCTCTCATGTTCACCATGGCCCGGAAGATACCTCTCCACACAGCAGAAGTCAAAAATGGAGGCTGGGCCCGCAGCATAGGCTTTGAGCTGACCGGCAAGAAACTGGGACTCATCGGATGTGGCCAGATAGGACGTGAAGTTGCAAAAAGAGCCTGTGGTCTTCAAATGGAGGTCATGATATATGATCCCTGGTTCAAAGATGACAGCTTCCTGACCCAATACCGGATAAGCAGGACCGACAACATCGATCAGCTATTGTCTGAGAGCGATATAATATCACTCCACCTGCCCGCAACACCTGATACTAAAAAAATGATAAACAGCAGAACACTGGGACTGATGAAGGCCAGTGCCGTTCTCATCAATACATCGAGAGGCGAGCTGGTCGATGAAGATGCCTTGTATGAAGCTCTTACTGCCGGTAAGATAGCCGGAGCTGCGCAAGACGTTTTCTCAAGCGAGCCTCCTGCAGAGGATGAAAAGTTGCTGAAACTGGACAACTTCCTTCTGACTCCGCATCTGGGCGCATTTACGGCGGAAGCCGTTGAGAAAATGGCACTGGTTTCCACAAAAAATCTCCTGGAAATGCTCGGCCATAAGGAGTAAAAAGCTATGGACAGAACTGAAAATGCTACAATGACCGGCATCGATAATGGAGGCCACATACAGACCGTCACAGGAAATATCAGACCGGAGCAGCTTGGCTATTGCCAAAGCCATGAGCACCTTTTTATTGCGGATGGCCATTCTGCAAAACTTGTGCCCTCACTGAGGCTCGATGATTTCGACGCCACCTGCTCTGAGCTTGAGCTGTGCAAAAAACATGGATGTTCAGCAATAGTCGATGCGCAGCCTGTTGGCTGTGGAAGAATGGCAGATCTTCTGCTCAAAGCTTCCCTGAAGACCGGCGTCAGCATAATGGCTTCAACCGGATTCCATAAGCTGGTATTCTATCCTGACGATCACTGGATCAGGGATATGGACGAAGACAGTCTTGCAGCACTTTTCATAGGCGAACTGGAAAATGGTATGTTCACCGGATGTGATCTGTCAAGACCTGAACACAGAATCAGCAGTAAAGCCGGCGTCATCAAGACAGCATCTGACCGTGAAGGACCTGTCGGCGATTATAAAAGACTTTTTTCTGCAGCCGCTGAAGCATCCGTGCAGACCGGCGCTCCCATACTGAGCCATACAGAGATGGGAAAAGGTGCACTGGAACAGATAAAACTGTTCACAGACCATAAAGTGCCAGTGGACTCAATAATAATCTGCCACCTCGACCGCGTGCTCACAGACACCGATCACCTCATGGAAGTAGCTTCTACCGGGGTTTATCTGGAGCTGGATACCATAGGCAGGTTCAAATATCATTCAGATGACGACGAAGCCAGGTTTATACTCAGCCTGCTGGAGCACGGATTCGACGACAGGATCCTCCTGGGGCTGGACACGACCCGGGAACGAATGAAAAGCTATGGGGGTGCCATCGGACTCGACTACCTGCATGAAAGCTTTTTCCCGTTGCTCAGAAGCTATGGCGTCAGTGACAGTCACATATACAAGTTCACTGTAAGTAATCCGGCAAAAGCATTCAGTTTTAAAAGGAGGATCCTCGGTCATGCCGGCACAGATGCCCGTGACGGAAGGGTCATGCCTATAAAAGAACAATAATAATGAAAGGGGATAAACTATGAACTTACCAGGAAAAGCAACACAACCGACATTTTACTTCATTGGCGTCACCACGTCGAAATCATCGATAATGAAGGTTTTCCCACTGTGGGCAAAGGCGCTGGGCCTCAAGGACGCTGTCATAAAGGGCATCGACATTGAAATACATGCAAAGCCCGAAGTTTACAGAGAGGTAGTACAGTTCATCAAAGACGATGAATTGTCTCTTGGTGCACTGGTCACGACCCACAAGATCGACCTCTATAATGCAGCGAAAGATCTGTTTGACTACCTCGACCCATATGCGACCATGTTCAGCGAACTTTCCTGCATATCGAAAAAAGACGGAAGGCTGGAAGGCTATGCAAAGGATCCAATCACAGCGGGGATGTCGCTTGAAGCCTTTGTGCCTGAGAATTTCTTCAAGAATCACGGCGGTGACGTACTCCTCCTGGGCGCCGGCGGAAGTGCCATTGCCATGGCTGCATATCTTCTGCATGAAAACAAGGGCGACAATATACCAAACAGACTGATTGTAGGCAACAGAAGCAAACCCAGACTCGACAACATTGAAAAAATCGTCAGACAGATAAGGCCGGATGCGAATGCGGAGTTCCACCTGACACCCGAACCCGGTCAGAATGACGAACTGGTGCATATGCTCAAGCCCTGGTCACTTATAGTAAATGCCACAGGTCTCGGAAAAGACAGACCGGGTTCCCCGCTTACCGATGCAGTAGAATTCCCGGAAAACAGTCTTGTCTGGGAAATCAACTACAGAGGCGACCTGCTCTTCATGCACCAGGCTCTTGTCCAGAAGGAAGCCAAAAACCTGCATGTCGAGGACGGTTGGATCTACTTTATACACGGCTGGACTCAGGTCATTGCCGAAGTGTTCCATATTGAAATGACACAGGAGCTCTTCGACGAATGCAAGAGGATAGCTGATGAAGTCCGGAAGAAAGGCTGAACACCTGGAACCACTAAAAACAAAACAAGGAGGATAATAATGAGCGATATAAAAGTTGATCCCTTCACCATATTCTTCGATCTTAAAAACGGTATGTCCGACGAGAGAAAGCCAACCAGGCGCTTTCTCTCCCAGATGAAAGGCATGTATGCAGACGATGCTGCCTTCGATGCTGCAGTCAGGGAAAATGACGCAATAGTTTATGACTTTTACGAGCTTGGTCTGCCGGAAACGCCGGGCGATCTGCTGTTTGGCACCAGCATCGTATATCCGGGCAAGGTCGGCGATGAATACTTCATGACAAAAGGCCACTTTCACACCATACTGGACACAGCCGAAGTATATTACTGTCTGAGCGGAAAAGGCTATATGCTCATGGAAAACCCCGAAGGGGACTGGGATGCCCAGCTGCTGACCCCGGGCGAGGCGGTCTATGTGCCTAAGAGATATGCCCACAGGAGCATCAACATCGGGGACGAAAAACTGATAACCTTTTTCGTATTCCGTGCAGATGCGGGTCACGACTACGGAACGATAGAGACAAAAGGCTTCAGGAAGCTTATAGTAGAAAAAGACGGAAAACCCGCCATCATCGACAATCCGAAATGGAAGTGATCTGTGCTGTACAAGGTTACAGCAGGCCAGGGATATGATCCCGGAACCGTTTGAATAAATACGATATCCACAGGAGGAAATCATGAGCAAGAAGTGGGAAATAATCAAAAAAATCACTGACTCCGGACTGGTGGTAGTAGTGAGGGCAGACAATGCCGACATGGCAAAAAAGATCACCGACGCATGCCTTGAGGGCGGCGCTGCGGCAATAGAAATAACATACACAGTACCGGGAGCCACAAAAGTGATAGAAGAACTGGCAAAAGAATATGCCGGGAAGATCATAATCGGGGCAGGTACAGTTCTCGATGCTGAAACAGCCAGAATAGCCATACTGTCAGGGGCCCAGTATGTGGTGAGCCCATTCCTCAGCCGCGAGACACTCAAGCTCTGCAATCGCTATCAAATCCCATGCATGCCTGGTGTCATGACCATCGAAGGCGTTGTGGAGGCTATGGAACTGGGAGCTGATATACTGAAAGTATTCCCGGGCGAAGCCTTTGGCCCCGGGATAATCAAGTCGATAAAAGGCCCTCTGCCTCAGGCAAACCTGATGCCAACCGGCGGCGTCAACATCGATAATGTCGGTGACTGGATCAAAGCGGGAGCTGTAGCCGTCGGAGCCGGCGGAAGCCTGACTGCAGGTGCAAAAACCGGTGATTATGCAAGCATAAAGAGGCTTGCTGCTGAGTTCGTTGCTAAGATAAAGGAAGCAAGAGGATAAAATAAATAACGCCTGGCACGTCGCTCAGACACGTATTCTCCGATATGACATTTATATGGGTCTGAGCGACGTGCCAGGCACCTTTATTTAATCATTTCCAGAAATCTTTGATAAGCCTCGTCCCACTGTTGTGTGTCATATGGGATGAATTCCTCCGGCTGGAAGCTGTCCCTGACTATACTTCTGGCCTGAGTGAAATCGGAGATCTCACCCAGCGATATCAGCTGTACTATTCCGTTGCCCAGGGCTGTGGCTTCCTGGGGTCCGGCACAGACCGGCCTGCCGCAGCAGTTTGCGGTAAATGTATTCAGCAGTGTATTGCCGGACCCGCCGCCCACTATATGGATGCGGTCATATGTGTGTCCGGTGATCCTCTCCAGACCTTCGATCACAAATCTGTATTTGAATGCAAGGCTTTCCAGGACTGTTCTCACAATACTGCCTGTATCATGGGGCGCTTTCTGTCCTGTCCTGATGCAATACTCTTTTATTGCCTGAATCATATCAGATGGCTCATAAAACATTTCATCATCAGGATCTATCATGGCTGCGAAGGGCGCAGCCTCTTTTGCCAGGCTGCTCAGCTCACTGAATGAATACTGTTTTCCTCCGACTGCAAGATTGCGTTGTATCTCCTGGATTATCCACAATCCCATGACATTTTTCAGAAGCCTTATCTTTCCGTTTGCCCCACCCTCATTGGCACAGTTGAAATGGTACGCTTCTTCACTGATCAATGGAGCATCGACTTCAGTGCCAACAATAGACCAGGTACCACTGCTGATATACAGCGGATGATCTTCCTCCGAGGGCACTGCAGCAACGGCAGAGCCTGTATCATGTGCTGCTACCGCCGTCAGTTTCAGCGGCATGATCCCGGCCTCTTCGCAAACTCTGGCGGATATCCGGCCAATGGTCTCTCCAGGCTTTATAATGGAGCAGAAAATCCCTGCCGGTATGCCGAGCAGATCCATAAGGTCATGATCCCACCCTGCTTTACTGTAGTTGTAAAGCTGCGATATAGTCGCCATCGTATACTCATTATACAGTTCACCGGTAAGGCAGAAGGCCAGAAAATCAGCGATAAACAGAAATCTGTCAGTGATCTCCAAAATATAAGGTCTTTGCTGTGACAAATGGTACAGCTGATACAAGGTATTCATACGGTTCTGCTGTATGCCGTTCCTCCGATACAGGTCCCAGCCTCCGACCTGACGGCTCACTTCCTCAACAAGGCCTACAGTTCGGCTATCGCGGTAGGTATACGGATTTTCCAGCATACAACCCTTTCTATCAAGAAGCACAAAGTCATTTCCCCATGTATCTATGCCCAGCGAGGCGATTTCCCTGTCTTCGCATATGGCCTTTCTGAGACCATCCTTCAAATCCCTCCATATACCAAGTATATCCCAGTACAGGTTTCCCCCTGCACTGACAGGTCCGTTGGCAAATCTTGAGATTTGCTGCAGGGAAAACCTGCTGCCGTCAAAACCGATTTTTGTTATTCTTGTGCTTCCGCCGCCTGCATCGAAGGCAAGTACCTTTTTTTCCAGACTCATATCACTTCTCCGTTCACATTCATTACTGCAATCTGTTGCTGCATAACTGCCGGCAAACACCCATGACCCGATACGGATCGGATATCATTCGCTGCATATGATTATTTCCATGTCCGGCCTGCTCAGTTTTAACTGCTCTGTCAGTTCAGCCGGCGGCTCCGTATCCGTTATTAACACATCGCAGATATCCAGTCCGCCCAGCTTTATCGGTCCAAGCCTGTCAAATTTGGAATGGTCCACCAGGAAATATACTTTTTCCGCCAGGCTTATTATTTCACGTCTGAACGCCACTTCATGCAGATTGCCGTCGGTAAACCCGTGTTCTGCCGATACGCCGTGGCATGAAACAAAAGCCTTGTTGGGAAAGAATTCACGTGTGAATTTATCAGACAGAGTCCCTGACAATGACAGGTTGGCTCTGTTGAAGACTCCACCCGAACACAGCATCGTGATATTGTCCTTCTTATACCTCGCATATTCCTGCAGTACTTTTATGGAATTGGTCAGGATCGACAGATGGATATCATCGTCTATATGCTTGATAAGATTCACCAGTGTAGAACTGTTGTCTACGAATATCAGGTCTCCTTCGTTTACAAACTCTGCCGCCTTGCGGCACAACCTGTCCTTCTCGACAGCGTTTTTCATTACCCTGACCTGGACCGGATATTCTCTTTCCCTCGGGTGTTCTATCACAGCCCCACCATGAGTCCTCTTTAAAACACCCTGTGATTCGAGCTCCCTGAGATCTCTGCGGATGGTCTCAGGAACCACCCCCATCAATCTGGCCAGTACATTTACCTCTGCTTTGCCGTTTTGTTCCAGATATTCTATTATCCTGCTTTTCCTCTCATATGCAAGCACTTGGCACAGCCTCCATGATCAGAATGATTCAGCCGGCACTGCATCGTCTTCCAACAGGCATGAAACAGTGCACAAATCTGAATAGATTATAGCATGAAAATGGTATGCCTACACTCCCTATTCTATAAGTTTGCCGAATATGCCGCATTTGGCATCGCATTCCACCCGTTCTACAACACTGAAGGCCTGCTCAAGATGCTTGCCCACCGCAACAGTACCATGCAGTGGCAACAAAGCACAAAGGCCGGTTTTTTTGAGTTGCTCACGTTTGTCCTTGAAAAAATCATATACATTTTCCGCAAGATCCTGTGAGTATGCCTTAGCCTGGGCGATCAACTGACAGTCACCCATTTTCTGAGTGGCTTCAGTCACAGATGGGATCGGTTTTCTTGCAGCTACATATACCATCGTATATTCCGGATGAGCATGGATCACTGCTCCTATCTCCGGTATGTTTTTCAGCAGCATTGCATGCATCCTGCTTTCCCTTGACAATACTCCTGTCCCTTCCAACACGTTCAGATCATAATCACAGAGCAAAATATTATCTGCATCTATCTCACAGTGTTTGTGCTCTGACATCATGGACGGAGTTATGATTATCCTGTTTTCCGCTACACGCACAGCGGCATTTCCCCCGGCTGCATTGGTAAGCTTTCTGTCCCACAGCAGCTTCATTGTTTTTGCCAGTTTTTTTCTTTCTTCATAAAATTGCATAGACATATGCTCCTCCCCTGTTTCCGGTCACCATTATGTCAGTATCCGGATGTCTTTTATAATTTTAATATTCATAATTCCTCTACTGTTACCCTGGCCTCGAGCTCAGCGGCAATCAGGGGATCAAATCCGACCGTGGATTCCTCCATCGCCGCAGCAGCGGCCACAGCAGTAGCCTTCCTTAGTATCTCCGGTGCAGGCAGCTTCATCTCAAAGCCGGCAATTATCCCTGATAACAGTGCATCACCGCAGCCAACTGAATTCTTCACTTCTACCTCAGGTGATCTCACGCGGTACAGCCTTCCACCGATCAGCGCATAACTTCCGTCTCCTCCACAGGAAGCTACAATATTCTGAGCGCCCTTTTCCTGCACCAGCTTCATAGCTTCGATAATATCTGTTTCTGCTGTCAACTCCCTGCCGCAGAGAGCTCCGAGTTCATCCAGATTGGGCTTGACCAGAAAAGGCTTTTTTCGTATGCCTTCTTCAAGGTATACACCACTTGCATCGAAGCAAAAACGCGCACCCCTGGCATTGGCTATATCTATCAGCTTCTCCTGGAGCCCTGTACCCTTTTGGTTCGACGCATCTCCTGAAATAACTACCATATCACCTGTACCGACCAGATCTGAATAATAGGCGATAAACCTGTCCACCACTTCTTTTTCCAAAAGCTGTCCCTTCTCAGATACCAGGGTACAGTTGCCGTTTGAATCAGCGAGGACATAATTGGTCCTGGAATCACCTTTGTCCAGCTTTATAAACTTTACGTCGATATCGTGTTCTGACAGACGTTCCAGTATCTCTTCGCCGGTAGTACCCATCACCACTCCTGTTGCTGTGTTTCTGATACCCAGCAGGCTCAGGTTTATGGAAACATGGGTGCCCTTGCCGCCAACACACTTGAACTTGTTTTTTATTCTGTTCGTAACGTTCAAACGAAAATCATCCAGTTGCATTACTATATCCATTGCAGGATTAATTGTCACTGTGATTACCATATGATGCCGCCTCCCGGTTTCAGCCGGTGCTGAATTTTTTGCTCGTGCTATTGAGCATTATATCAGACTTCGGCCTTAATATCAACATTTTCAGAAATTTTAATCACATTTTCGGTCATTATCGGTTTCAATTCAACATCTCTATTTATCCTGAAAAACATGGAATTATGGCATGAATAATGGTTTTTTAGTAATTATTTCATGCACTTGTTATTACATCTAGATATGTTATATCCTAAAAAAATAAAATAAGGAGCCATATGGAACGCCCATATGACTCCTCTTGAATGGATATATGAAATAAGGGGTTACATATACATCCAATCTTACTTCATATCAATTTCGACCTGCACAGCTGATACTATCAGGTGTGATCCTGCTTCAGTCTTCCCTTTTCCTTACGGGTCTTGACAAGGATATCTGTATAGAATTTGTTGAATGTGCAGCAGCCTATGGGACTCTGCTGTATCAGGAGCTCCAGACAGTTGTCGCAAACCGTGCAGTAATTTATCTCGTCTTCCCTGCCTTCCCTGAGTTTGAGCGGAAGCAGCGGATCAGCGAAGGACTGGCGTCCGAGTGCAATCATATCCACATAGCCTTTTTCTATGTTGCTGGCGCCAAATGCTAACAGGGAGCTTTCTTCCGGTGTTACTGCAAGAAGTCTGTTCTTACCGTCACGGAACAGCGAATAGTTGGATCCCACAACAACCGTTTCAGGCTTCAGGTTTTCTCTGAAGATCTTGGCAAATCCCATGTGCAGGTATGCAAAGTAGGGTGATTTCTTGTCCGCCTGCGTCAGACTTACCGTTATCGACGGGCTTCCGGCCGACTGGACGAAATACTGGGCTCCTCTTTCCTCAAGACCCTTTATAAGATCGATGGGTTCGGTAAGATCCATAACAGGTGTGTCCGGACCGGCAGTACCGAAACCTCCGGGGAAGCCTTCCCATGCCGAGATTTTGGATCCAATGAGGAAGTTCTTATCATTTATTTCCTTCTGTATTCTTTCGTACAGGTCAAACGCAAACTGACGTCTGTTTTCCCATGGTCCGCCATACTTCCATTTACGGTCATTATAAGGACGCAGTATCTGCGAGCCCAGATAACCGTGACAGAGCTTCATATCGATGCCGTCCGCACCTACGCTGTGAGCTATCTTGGCAGCCAGGACGAAATCGTCTACGATTTTGTCGACTTCTTCTTCAGTGAGAATGTCTCCGCCGAGTCCTGGCAGTGGTTTCACGCATACTCTTCTCGAAAATCCCGGATGGCTCAGCTCGCCTGAATGAGTAAGCTGGAAAATGAACAGCGAGTTGGGATTGACTTCCTTCATCCTTTTGACGAATTGCGCGAGTGCTTTTTCATTCTTGGGCATGATCAGGAGCTGTTCAATCCTGGACCTGCTTTTATCGGTGATGGAAATAGCTTCGAGGGTAACGACCCCTGCTTCACCGCGGAACAGATTCTCATAACGTTTGTAGGTCAGGTCTGACGGATTACCGTCCTTGTCAGCATCAGTACACTCCATTGCCTGGATGAAAAAACGGTTCGGACTGGTCCTGGTGCCTATTTTGATAGGTGAAAGTAGTGTTTTTTTGTAATCCATGAAGAATTACCTCCTCTGATAAATTATACTGCAGCATAGATTTGTTGATACTAACCTGGAGCAATTGATGTAATACTTCAGTTAAAAGAAAATTTCCCGGTTGCAGAAAAATTTTCTTAATTAGTATGTTCAACGAGCCAGTGGATATCCGCCTACTCGTTATAACGTTATAATAACAATATCATATGCCGGCAATGATTTCAAGACAAAAAATCAAATTCAAACATTTTTGCACACATCCCTCTTTTATTATATGTATTTTTATTGACTTTTCAACATTTTCGGACTAAAATAAACATAGCATAATCAGGCAATGCTAATTTCATATATCTAGAAATGGAGGATGATTAAATGAAGCTAGGTTTCTTTACAGCAAATTACACTGAAAAGCCGCTGGAGGAAGTGGCAAAGCTGGCAGCGGAAAACGGCTATGAAGCCCTTGAGATCCCAGCTTACGAAGATAACGGACAGTTCGATTGCAAAGAAGTCCTGAAGGGCGACAATGCGAAAAAGATCAGATCGATGGTTGAAAGCTACGGCCTGACAATATCCGCTCTGAGCAACCATGCTGATTCACTCCTGATACTCGGTCCCCACGGTATCGACACAGACACGATCTTTAAAGGAACAAAAGAAGAGAAAATTAAATTCGGGACTGAAAGCCTGCTCAGAACAGCACAGGCTGCCAACGCTCTGGAAGTCCCTGTGGTCAACGGTTTCACAGGAGTAACAAACTTCGGCAGATACTTCCCGTTCCCCTATGCTCAGGGCTGGGCAGACATAGAAAATGAATTTGTAGAGCGTTTTGTTCCGATACTGGATAAATTTAAGGAATACGGTGTCAAATTTGCAGTTGAGCCGCATCCAAACAATTTTATCTATGACATCCATACTGCCGAAAAAGCTCTCGAGCTTGTTGATTACCATCCCTGTCTCGGATTCAACCTTGACCCTGCCAATCTGATATATCTCGGTCTCAGAGTCGAGAACTTCATAGACAGGCTTGGCGACAGGATATTCCATGTGCATGCCAAGGACGGAGAAATCGTGGAGCATAACCTGCCGGTAGGCGGAATACTGATGCAGGGAGAATGGCAGAGACTGGACCGTGCATTCAGATTCAGGATTCCCGGCTGGGGCAGCGTGCCGTGGAAGAAAGTCATAACTGAACTTTCAATGGTAGGATACAATTATGTACTCAGCTATGAGCACGAAGATGTCACCATGAGCCGTGCTGACGGTGTAGTAAAAACGGCAGCTTTCCTCAAGCCGCTTCTTATCAATGCTCCCTACGAAGGCCGTCAGGATAAACTGTTCCAGGGCAAGGACGTTAAATAAGCTGCATATTTTGGTGAAACGGAGGTAGTATCCATGGCAAGAACTATGAGAGCGCAAGTAATAGAAGCTCCGGGCAAAATGGTCCTGAAAAATGTGCCTGTGCCCGAAATCTCTCCAGACGAAGTGCTGATAAAGGTATCCATGTGCGGTATTTGCGGAACTGACTGGAAAATTTACAAAGGCGAATACGCCTCTGAATTCCTGCCGATGATATCAGGGCATGAATTCTGGGGTGTTGTCGAAGAAGTGGGCAGTAATGCAAAAGGTCTGAAGAAAGGCGACAGGGTTTCAGTGGACATATGCCTTCCATGCGGGACCTGCTACTACTGTCGCAGAGGCGATGCACTTCTCTGTGAAACCTTCACTCAGTTGGGAATCCATACCGACGGAGCTTTTGCTGAGTATGTAAAAGCCCCCTGGAAAAACTGCTATCCGATACCGGACGAAGTCGATCCCCTTTCTGCCGCATTTATCGAACCACTCACTGCTGTCATGCAGGCTTCCAAGAGAATGGACATTTCCATCGCTTCAAGTGTAGTCATTATAGGCACAGGTCTCGGTATCCTGCACGGGGCTCTTGCAAAACTGCGCGGCGCAGCTCCTGTCATCGTAATCGGCAGAACCGAAGCGAAGCTGGAAATGGCAAAGCAACTCGGTGCCGACTATACGATAAACATCAATGAGGTAGAGGATCCTGTTGCAGAAGTCAAGAGACTCACAGGAGGAGTCGGAGCCGATTATGTGCTGGAATCAGTGGGAACACCTGAAACATATGAGCAGGCATTTGATATGGTCAGAAGAGGTGGCAAAGTCCAGGCTTTCGGCATATGTCCTCCTGATCAGAAGGCTTGTTTCTCACCTTACGAATTCGTCCTCGGTGAGAAAAAGGTCAGCGGATCATGCGCAGGTATAGGAAACGACTGGGGTGACGTGCTGACTCTGCTCAAGTACAAACGAGTCGATCCAAGTCCCATGTTTTCAATGATAGTTCCGCTGGAAGAGTTGGAACAGGCTCTTCATGAGCTCAGAACCAACAAGGACCTTATCAAGGTGTTCGTCGATCCTTCGATCAGCGAAAGAAAAGTCCTGAGATAAACTGAGATAAATAAAAGGGTGCCAGGTGCGTCACATGGTGACGTCCTGGCACCAATATCAAATATCTGTATTCAAAGTATTCAAATAGTGAACTTGTCCATCCGGGCAGTCAGATCGTCAGCCAACTGCTTGATTCTCACTGATACATTATCAAGTTCCTGGATAAACGCAAGCTGCTCTTCAGTAGATGCAGACACTTCCTGAGTCGACGCCGAAACCTGCTCAGATACGGCTGATATATTTTCCATACTGGTCAATGCCCTGTCCTTGAAAGCATCCATATCATCTATCATTGCGCCTGCTGTTACTATGCTTTCTGTCATCTCGGATGTCGTACCGCTTATCTTTTCAAACAATTCCGTCGTTTGTGCTACTCTGCTGTTCTGTTCCATAATGATGCTTTCCGCTATCCCAGCCAGTTCAGATGAACTCTGTGCCTGCTTATATATGGTGTTCAACTGTGCCTGGATATCTTTCGTATGCTGATTCGACTGTTCAGCCAGCTTCCTTATCTCGTCAGCGACCACGGCAAAGCCTTTCCCCGCTTCTCCGGCCCGGGCAGCTTCTATGGCAGCATTCAGCGACAGCAAGTTGGTCTGTTCTGCTATATTGCGTAATACAAGAGTGATCTTGTCTATGTTTTTCACATACATATTCAGTTCATTTATTGTCTCCACTACGTCAGAAGTAATCTTATTAGTCTGCTCGTTTTTGGCATTCAGGTCATTGATCGCCTCGATACCTGATTCGGACAAATCTTTCATCGCCGCAGCGCTGCTGAGCATTTCCTTTGTCTTATCTGCTGTCCTGGTGATTCTGTCTGTAAGCTGCCTGACATTTTCCACACTGGTCTCTATTTCTGTAGCCTGGCTGGATGCGCCTGAAGCGACTTCAGCGATCGCGCCGGCAACTTCACCCGATACCCTTGACGAGTCTGCCGATATAGACGACATGGTTTCAGCAGATGATACCACCTGGACTGCTACATCCCGGGTCTGACCAACAAGCTCCCTCAGATTCCTGACCATCCTGTTGAAACTGGATACCAGCTTTCCGATCTCGTCCTTCCTCTTCATCGTCAATGAAACCGTAAGATCTCCGCTCTCAGCCCTGGACATGACATCGGATATCGCCCTCATCGCTTTGGTCATCCTCAATGAAAATATGAACCCGAACACAACTGCCAATATACTGAACAGAATGCCGAAAACAACAGTTGTCTGCAAAATGGCTGCAGATCTTCTTCTTATAGCTGTTTCCGGCACGGATGTCACTACCGTCATGTCATTTTTTTCTGATCTGTAATAAGATACGAGACATTTTTCATCTCTGTCCGTCGAATAGAAAACTCCTGATCTCTCATTCTGAGACCTGGCGATCGCGTCCCTGATAAACTGCCTTTCAGCAATATCTCCGTCCTCCGATGGTTCCAGATACGTCACCACTTCATTTCCAGGGGTGATCAGATAAGTGTGATCATCGCTCCCGAGTTCGACATTGGACAGTATATCCATTACCGGCCCGCTGTTGAAATCGACGATGATGACGCCGACACTTTTTCCTGTTCTCGGGTGTATGTAAAGTCTTGCCAATGAAACTGCAATATCAGTATTGTGAACCTGGATAGTATCGCCGTAATCCACACTTACCGGTTTGCCGCCTGCTTCAGCCACTTTTTTGTACCAATCGCTTCCTGTCACAGCATCTATGTCAAGAGGAGGTTTGACATCTCCGAGATAATTGCCCGAGTCAAAAATCACCTTGACATTCAGCTCCTTAGCTGCTGCATTCAATCCTGATATGAATGAGTTCGCATCCCGGTACAGCATCGCCAGGGTTGCAGCATCAGTGGCTGTACTGTATTCCTGTATGGCAGCATTGGAGTGTACCTGAAGTGAAATGCTGTCAGCTTTGTCGAAAAACAAATCGAAACAGTTGGATGTCTGCACAGTGCTTGCGGAAATACTGTCCTCCATCTGTTCCATCAGGTCTTTCGTTGCTCTGTTTGTCGTTATGATCCCAATGGTACTCACAGGCATTATTATCAGTATCAGAAATGCTGCGACCATTTTTGTAAGGAGACTTCTTGCAGATATGAGACCAGCCAGAGTTGCCTTTAGTTTTAGTAAATCGTTTTTCATAGCTCCTCCGGAAAAACTATATTGATAATTTAATTATACCTATATGTCGTTTCCATTAGTAGACCAAATATGGTATTATGTGTTACATAACGTTTTACCAAAATGCAGAACTGGCTGTCTCAGATATTCTTTCTCCTGCCGCTGAGCTTGATTTTATATGAATAACGGTCTGCCCGGGAAATTGTTATAACCACTTCAACCGGACGATCGGTCAGATCATATGTCACCCGTGTCGCATAAAGCAGCGGTGCACCTCTTTTTATATTGAGCAATGCCGCCTCTGAAGCTTTTGCCGCTTTTGCTTCCACCGTTTCTTCAGCTCTGCTCAGAACTATATTGTAATGTTTTTCAAGGGTTTCGTATAACGATTCACCTTTCAGTCCCTTTTCCAAAAAACCGGGAACTATTGCAGGCGACAGATAATTCGTCATTATGCATGTCGGTTCATCATCTGCATAGCGAAGCCTTTCCACCTTATATACCTTGTCGCCGATCGGTATGTTCAAAAGTCCGGCGATGCTGACGGGAACTGTTTCTTCAGTATACTCTATCTTTTTAGTTTCAGGTCGCATGCCCATCTCTGCCATAGTTTCTGCCCAGCTCGTTATCAGATTGAGCTCCTGGCTGACCTTAGGCCTGCTTACAAAGGTCCCTTTGCCCTGCTTGGTATACAGATGCCCTTCCTGGACCAGTTCCTGGATCGCGCGTCTTATCGTGATGCGACTGACCTTATATTTTTCCTGCAATTCGGATTCTGATGGTATCAAATCCCCTACTTTGAACTGTCTGCTCTTTATTTTTTCCAGCAGACTCTCCTTCACCTGATAATACAGAGGAATAGGGCGGGATTTATCCAGCAAGTCCTTCACCCCTTATGCCAATTTAGGAAATTTATTCATCCCAATTATATATTATTTTGACTTACAAGTACAGTGAGCAGAAGTAAAGTGGGTTTGAGAACACTGCCCTGTACAGCATAATGATTCTCCATTACAAGTCCAGTGCAAACAGTCTGTCAGATATCTCCGACTGCCTGTCCGACGCGTAACTGAATACATCAATGAGCTTCTCGTATAAGCTGTTTTTTGCAGGATCCGGTCTGACGGTTTCCTGTATCCTGTGTATCTCATCGATTCTGGAAAAGTCCTTCCATATACCGCATCCAACAGCCGCCACAGCCACAGCTCCAAGAGCTGCAGCATCCTGGTCTATGTTGGTCTTCACGATATCCATATTGTAGACATCGGCAAATATCCTTCTGTACAACGGACTTTTACTGCCGCCCCCAACCAGCAGCATCTCATTCTGCAGCCTGCAGTGTTTCTTCAACACATCAAGCCTGAGCCTGAGGTTCATTGCTATCCCCTCCATACAGGCACGGATCAGGTCTGCCCGGCTGTGTTTGAGATCCAGTCCCATAAATGCGCCTCTGAGGTTGATACTTGCATCCTGCGAAGTGCCACCTGCAAGACTCGGGTTGAACAACAGCCTGTTCGCTCCCACAGGAGACTTTTCAGCCAGCTCGTCCATTGCTTCATATGAGCTTCTGCCGCTGCTCTCCTCCTGATGCTTCAAGTCGATGCATATATTGTCTCTCAGCCATCTGAATGAAGTCCCTGCGGAAAAAATGCTGACAGCAGAAGTATACATTCCCGGCATCACATGTGCAAACACATAGGGTCTGGCTTTGAGGTCGATTACCGGTTCAGAAGATGATACTGCAATCCACGCCGATGAGCCCAGAGATGTATATACCCTGCCCTCTTCCACATTTTTTGCACCCAATGCCATACATGAGTTGTCCACACCGCCACATACCACTTTTACATTGATTCCCAGACCCGTCGCTTCAGCCGCTTCCGGTGTTATTGTTCCCAAAACCTCAGTGGACGGAACAATTTCCGGCAGCTTATCGGCCGATATCCCACTTGCACTGATATACCCCTCATGATACCTGTTCCTTCTGAGGTCATACACTCCTGATCCTGAAGCATATGAATGGTCTGTCCTGATAATGCCGGTCAATCTGTAATTGATGTAATCCTTAGTTCCAATTATTTTGCAGGATTTCCTGTATATATCCGGTTCATTGTCCCTGTACCACATTATTTTGAAAACAGTATACAGCGCAGCGGGAAAACCATTTCCTGTGGTCAGGTACCACTCGTTCTCATCGATCTTTGAGAAAAATTCCAATGCCTGTTTCTGAGCCCTGGTATCCGACCATATCGGGGTAGTGCTTCTGAGGAGACGCCCGCTTTTATCCAGAGGCACGGCCCCCAGGCTGTGTCCGGAAATAGCAAGACACTCTATGTTTTTACTGTCCTCTCCTGTCTTTTCAAGGAGTTTCCTTGTGCCGGCAGCAACCGCGTCCCACCAGTCCTCAGGCCGCTGCTCATGCCATCCGGCCTGTGGGTATATGGTATCATACGGTATGAATACAGATGCCAGACAATTCCCTTCCAAATCATACAGCGAAGCCTTGTTCCCGCCTGTGCCAAGATCATATGAAATCATTCTGTTACCCATTTTGCCACCTCTTATGACATTGTTTGGTGACACTCCCCGGCAGAAGGTGTTCCTATATGTTTGAGGAATGTCAGCTCCAACAGGTATGGTGACACTACTTGCCAAAAGGTATTCCTCCATGGCAGAAAATCGTCACCACAAATTTGTTCATACTACGACCTCGCCGCCCCTGGCTATGCATTCATCGAGTATCGCTATGCCGCTTCGCATGTTCACACCGAATCGCGTAACACCCATCCTGTACATCGCCACCAATGTGTCGAGATCCCTTATGCCTCCTGAGGCTTTGATCCTTATCCGGTCACCCACGATCGATTTGATAAGCCTGACATCTTCTATCGTCGTTCCTTTCGGCATCCAGCCTGTGCCCGTTTTAACAAATGCTGCACCTGCATTTATGCTTATTTCACAGGCTTTTTCCACTTCCTTCTCATTGAGACAGGAAACCTCGATAATGACTTTGACAGGCACACCGTTGACAATATCCACTACCGCCTTTACGTCATCTTCGACTTCTTTATATCTGCCAGAGCGCAGCTTGCCTACATTGAGCACCATATCTATCTCGTCACAGCCTGCATCTCTCATCTCAGATGCCTGGAACACTTTAACGCTGGTCGTATCAGAACCTGAGGGGAAGCTCACATTCCCGACCACTTTAATATCCGGCCTGTCAGAGAGCAGCTTTTTTATGTCAGGAATAAAACACTGCATGACAGATACTTGCCCGCAGTCATACTTTCTGGCGCTTTCCGCCAATGCCCTGATGTCATTTTCATCGCTGTTGGTCCTGACACAGCTCAAGTCGAACATCTGAGCAATATCTTTAACTGTCAGTTTCATGTTCTTTCCACCCTTCGCGTCTTTTGTGCTGAAATCGATGTTGATTAAGTGTTGAATACTATAGCATTAAGTTTCTAAACGATATAATGTTATAACATGTTGATTTTATAATAGCAGAACATAGCATATGCGTCAACTACATTATATATCATGCTTTATGCTTGTTTTGAAACTTTATGGCATCTGTCATATTTCACTCCTTGTTATAACATGGTGCTCCTCTCGTGTCAACTGCCTGGCAGCCCATTTGTTGCTGAATTACACAGGAGTCACCATAATACATTGTAATTGTGCTGAAGCAATGATAAACTAGAATGGTATTGCACGTAAACCAATAATAATTAATATACAGGAGGTTACATTTGATGGCAGGTTACAAAAGGCGGTTTGGTGACAGATACGACGGCAGGCGCCTCAGGTCTCTGGATCCGTTCTATAAAATAATACCTTTCATTATGAGGAGCCGTATTGATTCGCAGAATTTTTTCGAAGAGAAAATCGATATCACCCATACCGAATCGTATCTTAGAAAAAGGAACAAATCCTCTGAAGTGAAGATTGGCATGCTTCATGTCTTCATTGCCGCCATCGTCAGGACCCTTGCTCTCAGACCCGCTTTGAACAGATTCGTTGCCGGCCATGGCATATATGCCCGTAATGAAATCCTTATATCCCTTGCGATAAAGAAAGAAATGAAAGTTGACAGTCCTGAGACGACCATCAAATTCAAATTCGAACCAACAGATACATTGGAAGAAGTTGCGATAAAAATAGATGAACAAATAAAGGAAAACAAATTAGCCGATACCAGCAATGAAACAGATAAGGCAGCGCGGCTGTTCATGCTTTGTCCCGGCCTCGTCCTGAAATTCGTAGTGTTCGTGATCAGACTTCTCGATTATTTCGGACTGATGCCAAAGGCATTGAACAGGGTAAGTCCCTTCCATACAAGCGTCTTCATAACTGATCTCGGGTCGCTGGGGATTTCTCCAGTGTATCATCATCTGTATAATTTCGGTACAACATCGATATTCGTCGCATTTGGCACGAAAAGAACCGAAAGGATCATTGATTCCAGCCACAAAATAATCAGCAAAAGATATATGACCGCAAGGATAGTGACTGATGAAAGGATCGCCGACGGCCATTACTTTGCTTCTGCATTCAAGCTGTACAAATCACTTATCCAGAACCCGGAAAGGCTGGAAGACCCGCCGGAGAAGGTCATACCCGACGTGGACTGAGCCGTGACCTGGCTGATTATCCTTTGCCATTCCAGCAATATGTGCAGACCTTGCAGGCCGGAAGACCTATGGCTTCGATCATGTCCTCGAGTTTTTGGAATTTGAGGCTGGTAAATTTGAGCTTCTTTCTGATGCACTCCACCATATCGTGATATTCTTCAGTTTCGTGATTGCAGTATTCATCCAGGCTGGATGGCTCACGGCCCTCGATTTCCTTTATGGTGCGGCGTGTGATCAGATCCATTTCCGAACGCGATCTTGAGAAATTCAGATATCTGCATCCAAACATCAGCGGCGGACACGCCGGTCTGATGTGCACTTCCTTTGCATCGAAATATTGCAGGAGTTCAGCTGTCTCTCCCAACTGCGTTCCCCTGACTATTGAATCATCGCAGAAGAGAAGCCGCTTATCCCTTATCAGTTCGGGTATGGGAATCAGCTTCATTTTGGCCACCAGGCTGCGTATACTCTGCTCCTGAGGTATGAAGCTCCTGGACCAGGTCGGCGTATACTTCACAAAAGGCCTGACATATGGTATGCCTGATTCATTCGAATAGCCCAGGGCATGAGCTATACCTGAGTCAGGGACTCCCGCGACAGCATCGATATCTCTGATGTCACCTCTGGCAAGTGCCTGACCGCATTTATACCGCATCATCTCCACATTCCTGCCTTCATACGATGATGCCGGATAACCGAAGTATACCCACAGGAACGCACATATTTTCATCTCATTCCCTGGCGGTGAAACAGGCGTGATACCCTCTGGCGTCAGCAAAACTATTTCTCCGGGTCCCAATTCGTATTCCAGGCTGTATCCAAGATTCGGGAGCGCACTGGATTCCAGTGATACACAGTATGAATCATCCTTTTTCCCTACCAGCAGCGGCGTCCTGCCCATTCGGTCTCTTGAAGCATATATGCCTTCCTGTGTGAGGACAAGCATCGTACACGAGCCATCTATCGCCTCCTGCGCTGCCAGGATCCCATCTTTGAACGTTTCTTCCTGGTCGATGAGAGCCGCGACTAATTCCGTAGGGTTTATCTCTCCCCTGCTCATCTCGAGAAAATGTATGTAGTTGCGTTCAAAAGCCTTTTTCACCAGTTCGTCGATATTGTTGATCCGACCGACAGTCGTCAGTGCATAATGCCCATGATGAGAACACACTGTCAGTGGCTGGGCTTCCGTATCACTTATGCACCCGATCCCCATGTTCCCGGACATCTCAGCAAGATCGCTCTCGAATTTTGCTCTGAACTGGATATTTTCGATATTGTGTATGTACCTGGAAAAACCACTGCCTGAAAACACTGCCATCCCGCCCCTGCTTGAGCCCAGATGCGAATGGTAATCGGTCCCGAAATAGAGATCCATTACACAGTCATTTCTTGATGCAACTCCGAACACTCCGCCCATCATTACCTCATCCTATATATCAAACTGATTTATATGTTTTATAACATACTATCATTTTAGTTGTAAATCAGAAAGTGTCAAGTGAAAACAACAAAAGGGACGCATTTGCGTCCCCTGTCATCCAGTTTATCGATACTGTATGGCATCTTTCTTTCCAGTCATCACGTCTGCCTGCCATTCAGTCTGTCTCTGTCCTGTCTGATACCGCCGACCTGATCATTACTCTCCCTGAGGTCCGTTGATCAGGTAAAGGATCTTGACCGCATTTCCTGCTACATTCTTATTCTCATATACTGCTGTTACGCTTACATAATATTCTGTCCCGTAAGCAAGCCTTCTGAAATCCCCATCATAATACCTGGCGGACGGATCGAGGACCACGGATGTGGTATCCTTATCATATGCCTTCTCATAATATCCGTTTGCAGGATATACGGGGTTCTCATTTTTCCGTGATATGACAACACGGTATTCCCTGAGCAGCGGAGAATCCAGCTTATCCCACTTCACCAGCAGTTTACCGTCAACATACTCCGTACTCACTTTCGGTGCCGGAAACAACGCAGGGCTCTCCTCCCCGACATACCTGCACCTGATAGTGTTGCCGGTGACAGTTCTGTCCTTATAGACGGCCGTCACGCTGAAATAGTACCGCTCACCATTGATAAAATATCCGCCGAAGTCACCGTTGGTGTATTCCGTAGAGTTGTCTATCACAGCATAGTTTCTGTTGACATCGGTGATGGAATACAGATAGCCGTTCTTCGGATACGACACATCGCGGTCTTTGCTGGAAGCAGAAACTACATACCCGACCAATTCAGAGGAATCGATCCTGTTCCACCTCAGCACCAACTTGCCATTCTCTACGGAAGAACTGACAACAGGTGCCACGAACAACTCGGGGTTTTCATTCCCGTCATAGACGAATTTGATCGTATTCCCCGGTACATTCCTGTCGGAATATACAGCTGTTACACTGATATAATAGGTCTGCCCTTTGGTAAGGTAATTTCCGAAATCACCGCCATTGTATTTTTCAGAGTTGTCGATGACGGCATATGCCCTGTTCCTGTCCGTGATACGGTAGAGATAGCCGTTATCAGGGTACTGAGGTGTTTCATCGTTCTTAGAGATAACTACCCTGTACTCCCTGAACTTATCTGAGTCTATCTTATTCCACCTGAGAACATGTGTGTTGTTTTCCATTTTGAGTTCAATTATCGGCCTTTCATATGCATAGCCGGTGTTCTCATCATAGGTGACCTTTTCTTCATCATAAGTCACTTTCTCCTCTTGCTGCTCAAAGGCTCTGCGAAGCAGCACCGCTGCCTGCGCGCGCGTCAGATTGCCCTGAGGATCGAACAACAGTCTGCCTTTATCAGTAGTCCCCTTGATGAGTCCGTATTTTACTGACAGTGCTACATGCTTTCTGAGATTCGGCGAAATCTGATGCTTGTCTTCAAACTGATCAAGTATGCTCTCATCGACTTTCTCATTCTGATACCCCATGGCATTCACAAGTGCAACAGCCATATCCTCCCTCACTGCCGGCAGTGACGGCTTGAAATAATCTCCGGTGGAGGTTCTGAATCCTGTGAGGTATGGCTTGGCACTTTCCACATACGGGTACTCCCACGAATTCTTCTTCACATCCAGGAATGAAGGCGTTTGCGGAGCGTATTCCTTCAGATCAAGAGTGTTGACCATCATCTTGGCAAACTGGGCCCTGGTAACTGTCCCGTTTGGATCGAAGCGGTTACCGCCTACACCGTCGATGATGTTTCTGTCCAGCATCCACATAATGGCCTCATAAGCCCAGTGACCAGGCTTTACATCCTTGAAATTTTTTGGTGCAGGAGCTTTGGCCTTTGCAAAAGCCGCAGACGAAAGCGTAAAAAGTAACGTCAGACAAAGAACTGCTGAAATCAATTTCCTGATTCCGTTTTTCATGTCATTTCTCCCTCCATTGGTTTAGTAAAGCACATCTACCTGCTTTTGTAATATAGATTCGCCTGGAAGGAGAAATATTCCGGGGTGATTTTGATTAGTAATGAAAATGTAATATACCGTAACACAAATGTAATATCCGGAGATCAATAAGTATCGCACCGAAAACTTTCCGGCAAATCGATCCGTCAGACAGAAGCAGCGGCCTGTCAGCAGATCATCACCGCCAGCTGAATGGGAGCAGGTCCCTGAGCCTGACAACAGTATCCTCGTTTACCATCACTTCAGCTTCCGCATTCTCGTCCGCAAGCTGGCTCATGAACTCCCAGCACCTGACGCACGGAGGCTTTATGTTCCCTTCACAATCCACCGCAATGACTTTTTTGATTATGTTTTCGCCGGCAGTCAGCATCGCATCGGCTGCGGCATGCCCGGGCGTGTCAGGACTTTCCCGGGCGTTCCTCAACCCTTCCAATATGATGTATGCCGACCCGGGAGTTCCAGAATGTTCCAAAACCTTTCTTCTACGGCATGTACCGACCCGGGAACTCCGCACGTGCCAGTTGCGTAAATTTTTTGACGAACTCGCTCTTTGCTTCGGTATAGCCATCCCTGTCATGAGTATATTTCTCTTTGAGATCCAGTTTCAGTCTGCCGTAGTCGGCGGCGGTATCGGGATGTACAATCAGATAATCCCTGAAATATAGCTCGTCCCAGTCGCCGTGGTGCCTGACATGGATGTGCACGCACTGCCCGCTGAAACCTTGGGGCGTATATCCTTTCAGGTACATTATGATGTCCATGGGTGGTGTATTCACGACATAGCCCTCATCCCGCATCCTTTCAGTGATCGAAGACAGATCGGTATCCTTTCGGATCTCCAGCAGTATATCGATGGTGGGCTTTGCAGAGAGCCCAGGAACTGCTGTACTGCCGATGTGGCTGATCCTGGCGATCTTATCTCCAAATATGGATCTCAGGAAATTCGCTTCCGCCTCGTAAAGATGCTTCCATGAAGGATCATGCTGCACCAGTATGACAGGAAACAGTTCAGAAAGCTTTTCCTTCGTTATGCCCGAAAAATCCTGTCTCATTGTCTGTCCTCCTCTTCCGGGGACCGTACATCCGGGACACGGTTGTCGTCCCCGGATCTCGCAGGATCAAGGTCCAACGGCCTTCCCTGTGCCTTTCTTTTCCCCCAGCGCCATCCATGTTCCAGCATTACCTGGCGCACAGTGTTGAGCGCCTTTTCGTCCATCCCGGGAATTGCCAGGATATCACCCTCGCTCCGGTGCGCGAGCTCGTCAAGGTAGGTAATGCCCACCCCCTCCAGAGCCTTCCTCGCGTCGCCTTCGAGGCGGTCGATCAATACGTTTATGGGAACCGGGACATATTTCGCCTTCGGAGGAAAGTTCCTGTCAAATTCCAGTACATCTTTTTCGTCAAGGCTTTCAAAGACCGGGTCGATGAAAAAACGTCCCCGTATCTCGTCAAGCGCTCCTTCATACAGCGGCAGCGCCATGAAAGCATCGAAGCTGCTCCCGTCGGCGGTGGTTATGCCAAACTCCGCGGCACGCCTGAATCCCATCCGCGGATAATAGTCAGGATGGCCGAATATCACTATTGCACGGTACCCGAGTTTCCTGGCCTCATCAAACGTCCGCAGCATAAGGGCTTTGCCGATCCCCCTGTTCTGGTATTCAGGCAGTACGCTGAGCGGTCCGAATGTGAGAACCTCGTGCGCTTTCCCTGAAGGCTCCACGATCCTGGCCTTCGTGTACATGATGTTGCCCACGATCCTGCCGTCGACCTCAGCGACATAGTCAAGCTCAGGCACAAAAACCTGGCACTTGCGTAGCCTGTGAGCAAGCAGGTGTTCGTCGCAGAAACCGCGGATGCATTTCCAGAACGCTTCGCGGGTCAGTTCCTCGACAGCATGATGATCTTCAGGGCGCTCAAGTCTAAGTACGATGTCCATGTTTCCCATTCTCCAAACCTCCGGTTTCATATTGCGGTCTTTATGGGACGACACCCGGCCGCTCACCGTCCGATCCGCTTTATACAAATGACTGCTGCTGTGCCAGGTATCATTTTTGCTTCCTGAACACAGCGCCTTATGTTTCCACTTCGCTATCGTAAGGCTTTCCGGTCACATTGGCATAAAACCCGTCACATGTGGATCCGGCCGGCAGCACCTCTTTCATCAAAGTCCCCTTTGTGAGCTGGTATCTGTTTCTCAATTATCAAAAGAAACTCAGCTGTTCCGGCCCTTTGACTTCATAAGTATACAGGTATCTGAAAATCTCGTTGTTATTGCAGACTATGCCATGCTTCCTGCACTCGTCATAGAAAATTTTCATCAGCCTGTTGTTGTTATCGCTTGTCACTTCGTAACTGTAGCCGTATTTCCTGTGATACTTCTGCCTGAGTCCGGGAAAATGTTCATCGAGTTTCGAATAGAAATACTCCCGGTTGCCTTCCCTCAATGTCATGCCCATGCCAAAGCAGATGATACCGTATACCTTTGCCCTGACACAGTATTCAAGGATGCCTCTCAGGTTCTCCTCCGTGTCATTGATAAAAGGCAGGATCGGGTCCAGCCACACAACAGTGGGTATCCCGTTCTCGTTCATTATTTTAAGCACCTCGAAGCGTTCCCTGGTAGTGCAGACTGTCGGCTCCAGGATCCTGCAGAGGTCCTCGTCCCAGGTGGTAAGTGTCAGCTGGACAACACATTTTGATTTGCTGTTTATGCTTGTCAAAATGTCTAAATCTCTGAGGATCAGATTCGACTTTGTCAGAAGCGCAACACCGAAACCGTATCTGTCTATTATTTCGAGGCATTTTCTCGTACAGGCCAGCCTGGCTTCTATATGCATGTAGGGATCGCACATGCTGCCGGTACTTATCATGCACTTCTTCCGCTTTTTCCTGAGCGCAGCTTCCAGTAACTCAGGAGCGTTGACCTTGACCTCTATGTCTTCGAAATCATGGTCCATATTGTAGCATTTGCTCCGGCTGTCGCAGTAAATGCAGCCATGGCTGCAGCCACGGTATATATTCATCCCGTTTTTCGACGACAGTATCGTTTTCGCTTCCTTGAAATGCATAACACTTACCTTTTCAGGTGCATGGCACGTCAGTCAGTCGGTTACTTATCACTGGACACATTTTGTTTGCTGAACGGCAAACTGACGAGCCGGGCATTATTTTTACTTGCTGAACACAAAACCCTCAAACTCGCAGATCGGCCGGTTTTCAAAGCTCGATTTGGCAAAGTCCCAGACGTCGCCATACTTGTCCTCGAAAACGAAATACAGCGCGTGCCTTCCTGTCACACACCGGACAGTTGAATAAATTATCCCGTCGTCCATGCCGATATCGCATCTGCCTATTTCCATGCCTTCACGCCAGTCGTCAATGAGGATCCTTACATGTCCCCGCGCCCCGCAGCCTCTTATTTTGGCCGAGAATTCCATGGTGCTGCCGGAGTAGTCCTCGCCGAAATTAAAGTACTTAAAGCCGACGACACATCCGTCGGTGATATTGACCACCGGCCTTTCGAAGATGTTCCTTTCCGTTATATAGCATCCGCCTTTCAGTACGCATGCTATGTCTGCCGGTACATACCGGTACGGGGACAGCGATTCTTCAAAACCCAGCGACGTCATCTCGACCTGAGGGATCCTCCCGTCGTCCAGGATCTCTATTCGTTCAACACATGCACGCCTTGAAAATACTGAATTGTTGGTCATCCTGTGGTAAAAAACATACCACTGCCCGTTTATGTTGCAGATGGAACCATGGTTGTTGCCACCAGGATAGCCGACCCCATTGTCGACGATCGTACCTCCGTATTCGAACGGACCAGTCGGCGACTTGCTGACGGCATAGTCCAGCCGGCTCCCTACCCTGGGCGAGTAAACCAGATAATACCTGTCACCGATCTTGCGCGGTGAACAGGCCTCGTAAAAATCCGATGGCCCGTTTCCGGCCGGTATTATATCCTTTCTCACAGATCCGGGCAGTATCTCATACATGTTTTCCGGGTTTATCTCTGCCATGTATGATTTCTCGAATCCCCAGTAAATATAGACTCTGCCGTCATCATCAACCAGCACGCCGGGATCGCAGAAAACTCCCTTGTCCATATCATCCTCGTACATGGCAGGAACACGGTATTGCGATAGTAATTTGAAGGGTCCTTCGGGTCTGTCGCTCACAGCAACACAGCCCTTTGTATAGAAAATGTAGGCGTAAAGATAGTACTTGCCGTCTTTTTCAACCACATCCGGCGCATACAGTTCACCGTCAGTCCACGGCGTATCGCTTTCATGGTCGCGGTCCGCCCTTGTATGGAATGAATCCCCATGGCATATCCAGTTGTCCAGGTCGTTCACGTCCGCAGACCAGACCTTCAGCTTGTAATCGCAGAACTTGCCTGATCCTGCTGTATCATGGGAACCGTACACATAGACCCTGTTCCCGAAAACCCTTGGCTCACCGTCCGGTATGTATTCCCAGTTCGGCAAATATGGATTGGCCATTTTCATCCTCCTCTGTCCTCAGTACCTGCCCAGTCAGCCGACACTCATTATTAACATAACATTAACTGAACACGGCATTGAGTAATATCTGACCGGCGTGTCAGACACCTCTGTACCCGTCTCCCCGCATAATCACGTATCTCTTTGCTGCGATCCGTCCACGATTACGGAGTGTTTTGCATTAACCTCACCCCAACGGCGCACTCTGTCTGCATGCTAAAAAACACTCATCCTGCGGACTATATCCTCTATCTGGCTTTCACGGTTTTTCCCGGACCTGTTGGCGTATTGAGGAATACTTTCGTTTTAAAAAACAGGCATATAACTTTGAAAACTTCCGTGTTAGAAATTTGAAGGCAATCAATAACCTTAACCAGCTTCTGACATATGCATTAGGATTTGTTGCCATGCTCTCAGACCAGGTAGGTTCAAATAATCTATCAGATAAAATGATTAAAAACTCAAAGTCACTACGTAGCAAAGTCTTATTTCATTCCTATCAAATTGCAAAAGGAATAGCAAATACCTTAGCTTATGCAAGAAGTGGAATTAAGGCATGGCAAAAGATTCGCCGTGCAAAGCCACACCAACAGTTATAATTAAAATTAATATGTTGAGCACGACCAACTGAATAACGTTATTATTTGGCAGGTTTATTAAGGTCGTCTATTTTTAATAAATTTACAAAAATAAAAATATAGGGACTAAGATTACCAAAGCTACGCATAGATATAAGGAATCCATGCAAAATACGGAAACTCAAGTTACCTTCTACTTTTATAGCCGTTAAGAGTAGAAGGGTTGAAATCCACAACAGCCCCCTACTGTAATTGATGACGTAAAGATCCAAGAGTCAGGGAGTCTACCTAAAATTGAGTTTTAATATGCTTTTGGAAGCATCTTTAGGCAAAGAGATGATACTAATACACATTGCAATTTCATTGACAAAAAATCGGGTAGTTTAAAGTTTATATTAACACTTCAAACTACCCGTAAATCCTGACTTCTGATCTAACTTTGACCCCCATCTTCAATTTTATTATTTATTTCCTTATAACATAAATACCAATCCATACATGAATAACCATCTTGATTGCTTATTCGTTGTTTTAATCCTTCATAAGTAGTAGGGGCTGGAATAATTACTGGCATACCTGGCATCCAATCTGCAGGCGTCGCTACTTTTTCTGCATCCGACATTTGTAAGGCATCCAAAATTCTTAATATTTCAGGTATATTCCTTCCTATAGTTAACGGGTAATACAATATTGTCCTTAAGATTCCTTGCGGGTCAATGATGTATACGCTCCTCACAGTGGCCGTTTCACTGGTTGCTGGGGATATCATACCGTAAAGATTCGATACCTTTAGGCTCCTATCATCAATAACTGGAAAAGGTATCTCTATACCCGTATTGCAATAAATATTATATACCCACGCAAGATGCGAAGCATTACTATCTACACTTAAACCAATAAGTTGTGCATTTCTTTCAACAAAGTAGGGAAAGTACCTTGCAAATGCTATAAACTCAGTCGTGCATACTGGTGTAAAATCTCCTGGATGTGAAAATAATACAACCCATTTCTCACGAAAATTAGATAATTTAATATTCCCAAAGGTAGTGATTGCTTCAAAGTCAGGTGCCATGGCGCCAATCTGAGGAAACAAGTCCTTGGAATACTTACGTCTATATCCATGAATTTCTCTCCTTTAAAAGTAAACTTCATAATATTATATTCATGAATAAGATATATGTTCAATAGATATTTATGATAATCTATAGTTCTAT